>Ga0187893_10000319_pt1 | contig 124218 bp, 110 predicted proteins | sample MA1701074metaG_FD_139574 | JGI IMG/M metagenome (GOLD analysis project Ga0187893, IMG submission 139574) | White microbial mat communities from a basaltic lava cave in the Kipuka Kanohina Cave System on the Island of Hawaii, USA - MA170107-4 metaG ...
ACCCCCCCAAGTTAAAAAAGAAGAAAAAAAAGGAGGGGGGAGGGGAGACAAAGTAGACGGGAAACCCAGAACCCGGAATCCGGAACCCGGAATCTGGAATCGGGGGGGGGGCCCCTCCCCCTGCCCCCTCCCCTGGGGGAGGGGGGGGAACCGGCTGGATTCCGGATTCCGGATTCTACCTCTTCAGCGCCGCGGCCTTCTTCACGAGCTCCACGAACTCCACGGCATCCTCCGGGCGGTCGAGGTCCCGCGCGGCGCGCTCGGCCTCGGCCTGGACCCGGTCCCAGGAGACCTCCTTCGCGCGGGGGCTCTCCCGGAGGATCTCGGCGAACATGGCGGCCGTCGCGGCCATGCGCCACGAGGCCGAGCCGTCGGCCGCGAGCGCCTTCACCTGGGCCCGCCCGAGCGACTCCTGGGCCTCCACCACCTCGTTCAGGGCGAGGTCCTTGTAGCGGATCCGCACCGTCGCCAGGCGGCCGGGCGCGTCGGGCTTGAGCCCGAGCTCGTAGAGCGCCGTCACGTGGTGACCCACGCCGACCTCGCCCGCGTCGACCTTGTCGTTCCGGAAGTCCCGGTTGGCCACGTGGCGGTTTTCGTAGCCGAGCAGCCGGAACGTGGCGACCGTCGCGGGATCGAACTCGACCTGGAGCTTCGCGTCCTGCGCCACCACCTCCATCATCCCGGCCAGCTTCTCGCTGAAGATCTTCCGGGCTTCCTTGAGATCGTCGATGTACGCGTAGTTCCCGTTCCCGCCGTCGGCCAGCCGCTCCATCAGGTGGTCGTTGTAGTTCCCCATCCCGAAGCCGAGCGTGGAGAGGAAGATCCCCTCGGCCGCCTTGTCCTTCACCTGCTTGAGGAGGCTCTCGGGATCCGTGACTCCGTTGTTGGCCACGCCGTCCGAGCAGAGGACCACGCGGTTTGTCTTCTTGCCGTCGAAGTCGCGGGTCGCGTAGCCGTAGCCGCGCCGGAGGCCGTCCTCGACGTTGGTCGACCCCTCGGTGCGGAGGGCGTCGATCGCCGAGACGATCCTCTCCTTCTGGGCGACGGGCGTCGAGGCGAGGACGTCGCGGGCGCTCGACCCGTAGACCACGATCCCGATCCGGTCGGAGGGGCGGAGGCGGTCGATCAGCTCCCGGAGCGACTGCTTGACGAGCTCCAGGCGGTTCTCCTGTCCCATCGAGCCCGAGACGTCGATGACGAAGGTCAGGACGACGTCTTTCCGCTCGCTTTCCTTGATCTCCTTCGCCTTGATCCCGATCCGGAGGAGGTGGCGCTCCGGGTCGAAGGGCGAGGGTGCGGCCTCGAGGCGGATCGCGAACGTGCCCGTCTCCGGAGCCGGGTCCAGGTACCGGAAGTAGTTCACGCACTCTTCGACGCGCACGCCGCGAGGGTTGGGAAGCTGCCCGCGATTCAGAGAGTTCCGGATCAGCGTGTAGCTCGCGGTATCGACGTCGAGCCCGAACGTGGAGGTCGTCTCCTTCGCCGTGTCGACCGTCGGGTTGATCCCCGCGTCCTTGAAGATCATGACCGGGGGGTCCTCGGGCCGGGGGGGTTCCGGGGGCTTCGGGGGTTCGGACCTTGGTTCGGGCGCGAGCTTCGGGGGCTCCGGCCGGGGGGGCGGAGGGAGCACTTGCGGGGGTCCCAGGGGGGGAGGCGGGGCCGGAGCGGGCTCGGGCCCCGGTCGGGTTACCGCGGTCTTGTCGAACGGATCGCGGCGGCCGACGCTTTCCCCGTAATTGTCAAGGGCCTCGCCGGAGGCATTCTCGTTCCTCTTCCTCCTGAAGAGTTTCGATTCATCGTTAAGGACCTCCCGACGTCCATCGACTCCCGTCAGGATGCCGTTCGGCGCGTTGATCCTGCTCATCGCGTCCCGAAGACCGTCCCCCTTCGATGCGACCTGGGCATCGGCGGCCGAGCTCGCAACGGGCGGCGCCGCGGGTGGCGCGGACGGACGGGAGAGGATCATCACGAGGAAGGTCGCGACGAGCAGTCCGGCCGCGGCGAGGCCGAGGGGGCGCCAGGGGGTCCGGGCGCGGGGGCGGGGGACGCGGGGAAGGCGGACGGCCTTGGCGGCGGCCTCGAGGGCGGCGTGGTCGGCGCCCAGGAGCTTGAGCCGGGCGGCGCAGGCGGCGCAGGCGGCCGCGTGGGCGCGGAGGGGGGCCGGGTCCTCGTGGAAGCCGAGGGCCAGGCGCTCCAGGGTCTCGGTCGTGGGGCAGTTCATGGGGTCTCCGTCAACTTCGAACGAAGGAGCTTCATCGCGCGGGAAAGCTGCTGCCAGGCGGCGGCGAGCGAGACGCCCAGGGCCTGGGCGATCTCGGGGCCGGAGAGGCCCTCCCGGAACTTGAGGAGGAGGACGTCGCGGGCCCCGGCCGGGAGGGTCTCGAGCGCTCGGGCGACCCGGTCGCGGGACTCCTGGGCCAAGAGAGCCCCTTCCGGGCGCCGCTCGTCCACCACGTCCTGTTCCATCGCCACTTCCCGCCTCCTGGTCCTGGACCTCAGGGCGTCCCGAGCCGCATTCCCGGCCACCGTGAGCACCCAGGCGTCGTAGTTCTTCACGCCCGCCTGGCCGTTGAGCGAGCGGCCGATCTTGAGGAGCACCTCCTGGGAGACGTCGAGCGCCGCCGCGTCGTCCCGGACGATGCTCCGCACCACCAGGAGGACGCGGTCGCCGTACCGCCTCGCCAGGCTTTCCCACTCCATGGGTCTATGGGCTGGACGCTCCCCGCCCCCCGCCCTGACGTTTTTTTCCGAATTTTGGGGCGGCCTCAAAATCATAAGTTATAATTTGTAACGTGAGAGAGGGTCCCGGATGAGCTCGGAGGCATTGCCGAACGGGCCGGCCGCCCGCGCGCCTGCCGCCACCCCCCCCGGCCTGGGGTCCGGCTCCGGGCCCGTCATGCGCCCCATCACCCGGACCTCCTGCTCCGCCCAGGACCGGATGATCGGCCGGACCCTCGGAAAGGCCCGCATCCTCAAGCGCCTGGGCCGTGGCGGGATGGGCGACGTCTACCTCGCCACCCACCCCGACTACCCGAAGTCCGTCGCCCTCAAGATCCTCCCCCCCGACATGACCCGGAACGAGGAGCTCCTCGCCCGCTTCCGGCGCGAGGCGGAGTCCGCCGCCCGGCTCGACCACCCGAACCTGGTCGAGATCTACGACATCGGCGTCGACCAGGGCCTGAACTTCATCGTCATGGCCTTCGTCGAGGGCCAGAACCTCCAGGAGATCCTGGAGGAGAAGAAGCTCCTCGCCCCGAAGGAGGCCGCCCGGATCGCCTACGAGGTCGCCCGGGGCCTGAAGGCCGTCCACGACGAGGGCATCATCCACCGCGACATCAAGCCGCCGAACGTCCTGGTCTCCTCGAAGGGGGAGGTCAAGATCGTCGACTTCGGCCTCGCGCTCGACGCCGAGGACAAGACGAGCCTCACCGTCCCGGGCGCCATCATGGGCACGCCCTGGTACCTCTCGCCCGAGCAGGCCGACGGGCTCCCCGCCGACCACCGGAGCGACCTCTACTCGCTCGGCGTCTGCCTCTACCTCATGGCCTCGGGCGAGCGGCCGTTCATGGGCGAGAGCCACATGTCGGTCCTCTACAAGCAGATCCACGAGAAGCCCAAGGACCCGCGGCTCCACAATCCCGACGTCCCGCCCGAGCTGGTCGAGATCATCCTGAAGCTCCTCGAGAAGCGTCCCGACCGCCGCTACCCGACCGCCGCGGAGCTCGCGCAGGACCTCGACCGCTTCATCCGGGGCACCTACATCCGAAGGACCGTCCTCGTGGCCCCCCAGCCCGAGAAGCCGGCCCGCGCGCCGCGGCCGAGGCGTTCGCGGGTCCTGACGGCCGTCCTGGCCACCTGGATCCTGGCGGTCCTCGCGGTCCTGGCCGGAGCGCTCCTCTCCGACCGGACGCCCGCCCTCCTCCCGGCCGCCGCGGACGATCCCCGCCACGCCGAGTTCGTGAAGCAGGCCGCGCTCGCCGAGGCGAAGGGCGACCCCGCCCAGGCGCTCCGGCTCTACCAGGAGGCCGCCCGGATCCGCGAGACCGGGGAGGTGAGGGAGGGCCTCGCGCGCGTCCAGCCGAAGGCCGGCCCCGCCGTCCCGGACCCGGCCGGCCTCAGGCCCTGGCTGGCCGACGCCGAGCTCCGCCAGGTCGCCGAGCGCGACTACGCCCCCGTGATCCAGCGGCTCCTCGAGCGCCACGCCTCCGCGCCCGCCGCCGAGAGGGCCGCGCTCTCCCGCATCGGCTTCCGGCTCTCCTCGGCCTACAAGGTCGTGACCCAGTTCCGCGCGATCATCGCCACCGAGCGCCAGCCCGCGCTCCGGCTCCGGGACGGCCGGGTGACGCCCTACCCCTTCACCCCCGTCCCCTCGATCGAGGCCGGATCGATCGTGGAGTACGCCCGGAAGAGCCGCGAGCTCTCCGAGCTCGACGTGGCCTGCTTCTACCTCGCCGAGGGCGAGGGCCTGCTCGCGCTCGATCCCGCCCTCCGCCCCGAGTGCCGGCCGCACTTCGAGGACCTGGTCGACGCCCTCCTCTCGCAGGCCAAGGACGTCCGGGAGATCGCCCTCCGCCTTTCGGCCGCGAAGGACCTTCCTTCCGGCGCCAGCACGAAGGTCGAGACGGCGCTCAAGCGCTAGCCGGAAGCCGCGCGCCTCTCTTGCGACATCCGACCTCCGACTCCGTGGAACACGCCCTTGCCTCCCGAAGTCTCATTGCTATAATGCTGCCGCCTCGCCCCCGGGAGAGAGAGGGAGAATGCTTCTCATGGAGTCGACCCGCGAGCCCCTGATCGGGCAGGTCTTCGGCAAATGCCGCCTCGTCCGCCTCATCGGCACGGGCGGGATGGGGAGCGTCTACCTCGGCGAGCACCTCTTCCTCAAGCGCCGGATCGCGATCAAGGTCCTCTCCCACGACTTCTCGAGCGACCCCGAGGAGATGGCCCGCTTCGAACGCGAGGCGATCGCCGCGGCGCGGCTCGACCACGAGAACATCGTGACCATCCACGACGTGGACGAGGTGAACGGCCGCCTGTTCATCGTGATGGAGTACGTGGAGGGCGAGGACCTCGAGAACCTCCTCAAGCGCAAGGGCGCCCTCCCCGTCCTCCGGGCCACGCGGATCGTCCGGGAGGTGGCCCGGGCCCTCGAGCACGCCCACGCCGAGGGGGTGGTCCACCGGGACATCAAGCCGGCGAACATCCTCCTCCACAAGGACGGGAAGATCAAGATCACCGACTTCGGCCTCGCCCAGCGGGTGGGCGAGCGCGAGGCCTCGGCCGACGGGACCGTCACCGGAACGCCCCACTTCGCCTCCCCCGAGCAGATCCAGGGCCTCCCCTCCGACGGCCGGACCGACCTCTACTCGCTCGGCGTCACCTACCACACGATGCTCACGGGCGTCCGCCCCTTCGAAGGCCGCTCGCCCGACTCGGTCGTCCGGAAACACCTGGAGAAGCCCCGCCCCTCCGCGCGGCTCAAGCGCCCGATGCTGGCCCGCCCGATCGACGCCGTCGTCCGGAGGATGATGGCGATCCGGCCCCAGGACCGCTACGCCTCGGCCGGCGAGCTCCTCAAGGACCTCGACCGCTTCCTCGCCAGCAAGCCTTTCATCCGGGTGAGGGAGAAGTAAGCCCGCCCTTGCCGAAACGGTCCGGACGCGCGGTTCCGGGACGGCGCGTCCGGACCGTTTCGGCAAAAAGAAATAGCCGGGGACGGCCTCGCGGCCGCCCCCGGCGTTCGGACTTGCCTGCCGGCGGACTACTTCTCGCCCAGGAGCCCCTGGAAGTACTCCTTCAGGAGCTGCTGGTACTCGGGCGGGAAGTCGTCGAGATCGCGCTTCCCGCTGAACATCGCCTCGCGGATCCGCGGAGGAAGGTCTCCCCAGCGGCCCGAACGGTCCCCCTTCGAGCGGAAGACGTTCGCCGGATCGTTCCGGTTCGGGTCGTAGGGCGCGGTGGCGGGGCTGGACGGCTGGCGGGGCTTCATGGCCTGCTGGCGCTGCTGCTGGTTTTGCGGCTTCTGCCCATCCTGGGCATGTCCTCCCTTTCAGGAGCCGCCTTGTCAGCTCTTGGCCTTGCGGATGATCTCCTCGATCTTGTCGATCGCGCTCTTCTGGGAGCCCTGCGATTTCGACATCAGCCGCTCGATCTTCTCGAGGGCCTTCTTCTGGGCGGCCTCGGGATCGTCCTTGAGCAGCTCGTTGATCCGCTCGACGATCGCCTTCTCCGTCTCGACCGCCTTTCCCCGGGAGGACTCGTTCAGGAGCTCCTCGGCCTTGGCCATCAGGTCCCGGGTCTCCTTGAGGAGCTGGATCGCCTTTTCGGGCGTCAGGTCCTCCTCCTCCTCCTCCTGCTTCCCCGGGGGAGGCTGCCCTTCCTGCGCCCACGCGGGCGCCGCGAGCGCCAGCCCCATGACCGCGAGCCACGTCTTCATCGCAGACCCTCCGCCTCTTCTACGGGATTATACTCCGTCCCTACGGCTTCTCGTTCAGCAGGCCCTGGAAATACTCCTTGAGGAGCTGCTGGTACTCGGGCGGGAAGTCGTCGAGATCGCGCTTCCCGCTGAACATCGCCTCCCGGATCCGGGGCGGGAGGTCCCCCCAGCGGCCCGACCGGTCCCCTTTCGAGCGGAAGACGTTCGCCGGATCCCTCCGGTCGGGATCGTAGGGCTCCGGGGCCGGGCTCGAGGGCTGCCGCTGGGGCTTCATCGGCTGCGGCTGCCGTCCCTGCTGCGGCTGGGGCTGGCCCGGCTGGGGCTGGCCCTGGCCGCTCCTGGCCTTCCGGAGGATCTCCTCGATCTTCTCCATGGCCCCCTTCTGCTTCCCCTCGGACTTCGACATCAGCCGCTCGATCTTCTCGAGGACCTTCTTCTGGGCCGCCTCGGGGTCGTCCTTCAGGAGCTCGTTGATCCGCTCGACGATGGCCTTCTCGGTCTCGATCGCCTTCCCGCGGGAGGACTCGTTGAGGAGCTCCTCGGCCTTCATCATCAGCTCCTGGGCCTCCTTGAGGAGCTCGAGGGCCTTCTCGGGCGTGAGCTCCTCCTCCTCCTGCCCCTGCGGCGGGGCGGGCGGCCGCCCCTCCTGCGCCCCCGCGGGCGCCGCGAGCGAAAGGACCGCGATCCAGGCCGTGATCATTCCTCGCTCCTCTTCCCTTCGGCCGCTTTCTTCTGCTGGTCGAACTTGTCCGTGAAGCGCTTCATCAGGTCGGAGAGCTTGCCCTGCTCGTCCGAGAGGCGCTTGAGCAGGGTCTTCTCGGCCGGCGTCATGTCCTCCCGGTCGGTCTTGTACGCGCGGTGGACGGACAGGGTCTTCTGGAGAAGCTGCTGCTGCATCTTCTTCATCATGTTGAGCTGGACGAGGTCGGGGACGAGGGGCTTCTTCCCGCCGCCGCCCGGCTGGCCCCCTCCGCCCGGCGGCTTCTGCCCGCTCCGGGCCTGCTTCTTCTTCAGGTCGAACGCCTCGAGCAGGTCCTTCATCTTCCGGACCGCGTCGGCCTGGTAGTCCTGCGTCCGCGGGCCGGTCTCCGGCTCGTTCAGGAGCAGCGACGCCTCGACCATGTCGCCCGTCGCGCTTTCGATCACGTACTCGAAGACGTCCACGTTCTCCTGCCGGAGCTTCTTCTTGATCTCGTCGAGCGACCCGGCGAGGTCCTTCTGGGCCCGGCCCAGCCCCTTGGCCTTGAGGACCTCGTCGCGGACGAGGGCGCCCTTCTTCTTCCGGATCTCGTCCAGGTCCCGGGTCCCCTTGCTGATGACCCCCTCCTGGAGCTCGATCACCTTGCGGAGCTCGGTCTGGAGCTGGACGATCATCTCCTCCTCGGCCATGCGCCGGAGCTCCTCGAGGGCCTGCTCGAGATCCTGCTGCGCCTGCTTGAGGTCCTCGATCGCGTTCTCCTCGCTCTCCTCCGCCTCCTCGGGCTGGCCCTGCTGGAGGCTCTTCTTGGCCTTCTGCATGTTCTGCTGGGCGCTCTGGGTGCTGCGCTTGGGCTGCTCCCGCTGCATCTGCTCGAGCTGCTTCTCGAGCTCGGCCGTGAGCGCCTTGTTCTCCTCCTGCTTCTTGGCGAGCTCCTCGGCCTTCTTCTTCTCCTCGTCGTTCAGCGGCCGCTTGGCGAGCTCGTCCACCTTCTTCTTGGCCTGCTCCATCTTCTTCCGGGCGTCGTCCTGCTTCTTGGCCGCCTCGCCGCCCTGGGGCTGGGACTGCTCCATCTGCTGCTGGGCCTGCTTCATGTCGCCCTGGGCGCCCTTGGAGGACTGGGCGGCGTCCCGCATGCCCTCGGCCTTCTTCTCGTCCTTCTCGTCCTTGGCCTTCTGCTCCAGCCACTTCGTGACCTTCTCGTCGAGCTTCTTCTCGAGCTCCTCCTGCTTCTTGGCCAGGTCCTTGAAGTCCGGGTCGGCCTTCTTCGCCATCTCCTCCTTGGCCTTCTGGAGGGCCTCCTTGGCGTTCTGGAGGTTCTGCCTGGCCTGGGCCTGCGACTGCTGGGCCTGGGCCCCCTGGGCCTTCTGCATCTGCTCGGAGCCCTGCTCCATGTTGCTCTGGGCGCTCCGCATCTCGCCCGCGGAGCTCTGGAGGTTCTCCTGGGCCTCGGGGTCCTGGTGCTTCACGGCCGGCTCGCGCGACATCGCGTTCAGCTTGTCGCCCAGGTCCTGGGCCTTCCGGGCCAGGTCCTTCTGCTGCTCGGCCGCGTCCTTGAACTTCGGGGCGTCCTTCTGGGCGAGGGCGTTCTGGAGGCGCTCCAGCTCCTGCCGGGCCTCCTTCATCCGCTCCAGGGCCTGCTCCTGGTCCTTCCCCGCCTGCCCGTTCTGTCCCTTCTCGAGGTTCTGCTTCGCCTGCCCGGCGCTCTTCGAGCCCTGCTCCGTCTTCTCCCCCGCGTTCTCCAGGGACTTCTGGGTGGCCGGGCTCGGGCTGGCCTTGCCCGACTCCTTCATCGCCTCCGCGAGGCTGCCCGACTCCTTCTGGATGTCTCCCTGCTCCTTCTGGAGCCGCGCGGCCTCCGCGGGCCGCCCCTTCTCCGCGGCGTCCCGGAGCTTCTTGAGCTCGTCCCGGGCCTCGGCCAGCTTCTGGGCGGCCTTCTCCTGGTCGCCCCGGGCCAGGCCGAACTCGTTCTCGTCGATCCCGGCCTTGGCGGCGTCCTGGAACTTGAGCGCGTCGGCGAGCGGCCCCAGGACCTTCTTCTTCTCCTCCTCCCCGAGGGCCTTCGAGTGGAAGAGCTCGTTGCCGAGCTGCCAGGTCCGCTCGGTCACCTCCTTCTGCTCCTTCTCGAGGGCCCTCGCGTTGGCCTTCTCGGGCGCCTGGGAGGCCTGCTTCGAACCCTCCGAGGCCTTCTTCTGGTCCTCGACCAGCTTCTCCGCCTCCGCCAGCGCCTTGTCCAGGTCCTGGAGGCCCCGGTCGTGCCGCTCGAGGTCCTTCCGGGCCTTCTCCTCGCGCTCGATCAGGTCGTTCAGCTTCCGGGCCATCTCGGAGACGTCCCGGAGCTCCTTCGACTTCGCCTCGTCGAAGGCCTTCTCGACGCCCTTCTGCTCCTTCTGGAGCTCCTCGATCTGCCGGATCGCCTCCTCCATCTTGGCGAGCAGCTCCTGGGGCTTGCCGCTCTCGGTCTGCTCCTTCAGGTCCTTCTGCTTCTCGATCAGGTCGGCCAGGGCCTGGCGGACCTCGTCCATCTCCTTCTCGCGCTCCCGGTTCAGGTCGCGCGTCTCGTCCCGGATCTTCTCCTCCCGCCGGATCGCCTCGTTCACCTTGGCGAGGGCGTCCTTGAGCTCCTCCCTCTTCTTCTTGAGCTCCTCGGGGTCGGTCCGGTCCTCGAGGAGGGCCAGGAGCGCCTCGAGCGCCGCGGAGACGTCCTGGCCGGCGGCCAGGGCCTTCTCGAGGCGCTTCTGCTCCAGGTGCTCGAGCACGGCGTGGATGTTGACGCCCACCTTGTCCTGGCGGAGCTTCTTGATGCCCTCCTCGAGCTTCTTCGCGTAGTGCTCCTGGTCTTTCTTCCGGAGCTGGTCGATCAGCTCGTTCATCTTGGCCTCGAGCTTCTCGACCTCCGTCCGCACCCTCCCCTGGTCGCGGAGGATGGAGTCCGTGCGCTCGTCCTTCTTCGGGGGGTCCTGCGCGAGGCCGGACCCGGCGAGGAGGACCGCGAGGGCCGCCGCGAAGAAAGGTCTCATGGCTCTTCTCCTACTTTCCGCCGCCGAGCTTCTTCATGTCCTTGAGGATGTCGTCCTGGAGCTTCTTGATCTCGCGGGCGATGCGGATCACCTCCTGGTAGCTCGACCACTTGTCGAGGTACTCGAGGGCCCGCTGGATGCCGGAGGCGACCTCGCTCTGGAGCCGCTGGGCCTCGCGGAAGCCGGCCGTCCGCTCCTGGGCGCTCTTGAGCTTGGCCGCCTGGTCGAGCCGCGCCGCCGCGTGCCGGGAGAGCCCCTCCCGGGCCGCGTCGCCGGGCGTCCCCACCAGCTGGTCGAGCTCGTCGATCGCCCCCTGGAGCTTGGAGGCAGCGCTCTCGTTGAAGATCCTGTTGTACACGCCGCGCCGCATGATGTGCCGCACGTCCTTCCGCGCGGAGTCGAGCTTCGAGGTGATGTCGTTTTGCTCGAGGCCCGCCTGCCGGACCTCGCTCTGCTGCTCGGGGGCCAGGAGCTCCGCCTTCCCGTAGAGGTCCTCGAGGCGTCCCGTCCGGCTCCAGGCGTTCTCCTGCTTGGTCTTCTGGGCCTTGAGGAGGATCTTGACCTTCTCGATCGCGTCCTGGAGCTCCTTCTCGAGCGTCACCACGCTCACGACCGAGAACTTGTAGACCTTGGTCGCGTAGGAGTTCCGGTCCCCCGCGTCCCGGTAGTCCTCGGCCCGGAAGCGGAGCTCCACGTGGTCCCCCGCCGTCAGGCCCAGGCCGGGCACGTCCAGGACCGACTCGCTCCGGATCAGGACCTCGCCGTAGGCGCGCGAGTTCTCGTCGCGCCCGAAGTCCCGGGACGCCCATTCCTTCGAGCGGTCGGGCACCTGGGAGATCGTCCGGACCTCCAGCGCGATCCGGGAGATGCCGAAGTCGTCGCGCACCTCGATCTCGAGCGGCCGCTCGCACTGGTCGGTCACGAACTCGTCGCCCAGGGGCTCGACGACCTTGATCTCCGGCGCGCGGTCCCGGATGCCCTTGACGGCATAGCGGATCGGGTCCCGGTTCGACAGGCCGTTCCTCGCCTTGAGCTGGAAGCCGTACTCCCCCTGCTCCTCCGCGACCCGGAACGAGCCCGAGAAGGCCCGCGGCTTCCCGTCCGCCGTCCGGCCGACCTCGAGCGGCAGGAAGGCCTCCTTGCCGCGGACGCCGAGGGAGAGCAGCGCCGTCTCGAGGTCCTCGTTGGCCACGGCCTCGAAGCGGACCTGGGTGCCGAAGGGGGCCACGACGTTCGCCGCCGTCTCGGGACGGTCGGCCGGCGTGTCCTCCTTGCGCATGTACTTCGGGTACTCGAAGAAGAGCCGGACCGCCTCGAGGCTCGGGGGCGTCACGGTGTCCACCGCGTGGGCCGCCGTCTCGTCGTCCCCGCCCTGGATGAAGAACTCGAAGGGACCGCCCACGCGCGTGAAGCTGTACTGGAAGCGGCGGCCCCCCGCCTGCTGGATCATCCGCTCCGTGCCCTTCTCCCCCGTCCGGAACTCGTACCGGAGCACCACCTTGCCCGGGATCCGGCCGCTCACCTCGACGGCGATGGTGGTGTCGTCGCCCCGGGCCACCACGCGGCGCTGGTCGATGAAGTCCAGGACGACGAGGTGGGTCCGCTGGGGCCACTTCGCGCCCCCGCCCACGATGCGCTTCAAGTAGGTCGTCGAGTAGACCGGGAAGAGGACCGAGAGGGCCGCGATCGCCCCGGCCGCCAGGAAGCCCCAGGCGGCGATCCGGCCCACGTGCCGGCCCACGACCACCCGCTTGAAGTCGATCGCCTCCGTGGCCTCCTCGGCGTCCCGGACCAGGGCCTCGACGAGCTCGGGGGAGTTCCACGACGGCCCGCCCCCGGCGCCCGCGGGATCGACGAGCGGCTCGCGCGAGAGCTGGATCGCCGAGATCAGCCGATCGTTGAGCTCGGGGTAGTGCCGCTCCACGAAGAGCGCCAGGTCGTCGTCGGTGATCCGGATCCCCAGGGGATAGGCGATCCGACGCACCGCGATCCACCCGGCCAGGGCCACCCCGCCCGCCAGGAAGACGAGGCGGACGGGACCCGGGAGGATGAGCGACCAGTCGACGAGGAAGGTGAGCGCCACGAAGGCGGACAGGACCAGGAGGAGCCGCGCCAGGCCGTCCAGGGCGTAGAGCCTCCGGATCGATCCCCGGATGGCCCCCAGGCGCGACGCGACGGGCGCCATCCGGTCGGCGAGCGCGCTGCCCACGGGGCTATTTCACCTCCACGGTGACGGGATTCGACTTGAGCACGCCCACCCAGGCGGCCTCGGGGGCGTCCGCGCCGCTGGTGAAGTGGGCCCGGACGACCGCGGTCCCCTTCTCCTGGAACAGCGCCGGATCCACCGCGCATTCGATGACCACCCGGTGGGCCAGGTCGACGCGCACGAGGCCGTCCGCCGCGCGGGAGGCCTCCCGGAGCGAGGCGTGGTTAGGGTCCAGCGGGACCAGGGCGCCGTCGATCGAGAGCGTGAGGTGCTGGGAGAGGTTCCGGAGGTCGCCGAGGTAGAAGGGGGCGAGGGCGTCGGTTTCGAGGATCAGGTGCCACTTGAGGGGGGCGCCGGGGGTGATGGTCGTCCGCTCGCGGGGGTCCAGGGTGAGCCGGAGACCGCCTTGCTCGTGGCGGGCGAGCCATCGGAGGTGGTCCCAGACGCTCACCTCGACCCGGTTGGGGCCCACCGAAGACTGCCGGGGCCCCAGCTCGAGGCGGCCCTGCGGCGAGACGACCTCGACCCGGCCTTCCACTACATAGACCGTCGCCGGCGCGGTCACGCCGAACTTGGTCCCGTGCACTCTGACGCTGGTGTCGGCCGAGCGGATCTCGAACCCCTTCCCGGCCGGAGCGATCTCGGCGAAGACGGAGCCCTCCTCGAGGAGGACGAGCCGGGGGGAGGCCAGGCGGAGGGAGGAGCCCTGATTGATCTTGAGGATGCCGACGTCCGGAATGGCGATCGTGGTGAGCGCTTGCGCGCGGAAGGGGTCGTTCCATTTCAGGGCCTTGCCGGTCTCCGCGACGACGGGCAAGGCCCCCCTTCGCGGCATCGAGAGGAGGGCCGCGAAGGAGGCCGCGGCGACCAGGACGCTCGCCGCAGCGGCCACGCGGATCCAGGTCTTGAAGGAGGCGGCCTTGCGGGGAGCGATGCGGGCTTCGAGCTTCTTCCAGGTTTCGGGGGAGGGGTCCAGGTCGGGGAGGGCCAGGGGGAGGAGGGCGAGCGCGGATCGGGTTTCCTTCATCTCTGTTGCGCACCCGGCGCAACCGGCCGCATGGGCCTCGAGGGCCTCGGCCCGCTCGGGGCCCAGGTTCCCTCTCAGGTGGTCGTAGGCGACCTCCCGGAACCCGGCGCAATCCATCTACCCCAGGAACCGGAAGCCCCCCCGAAAGGTTCACGGAATCGGAGGGAGGCCTATTTCGCGGCGGGCTTGGGGGCCATCCGGCTGATCCGGACGGTCTTTCCGTAGTGCGCGGTGGCCACCTGGAGGCCGTCGGGGTGGAGGTCGAACTCGCGGGCGGTATCGGGGAGCTTGAACGCGTGGAAGGGCTTCTCCTCCTGGTTCCAGAAGAGGAGGTGTCCGCCCCCGCCCCCGCCCGAGGCCCCCATCAGGAAGCCTTCGGGGTGGAAGAGGACCCGCCAGGCCACCCCGCGGAGGCCGGGCTGGACGTGCGACTGGAGGAGCTTCCCGGTCTCCCAGTCGAAGCGGAGCACGATCGGCTCGTGGACGGCCCCGAGGGGGTTCTCGGCCTTGTGGAGTCCCCCGCAGGCCAGGTGCTTCCCGTCGGGGCTGAGGGAGAGGCCCCGGACCCCTCCGAAGTCGACGGCCTGGCCCCTGTTATAGGAATGGAGCGCCTTCGCCGCGAAGATCCCGGCCAGCTGTCCCGTCGCGACCTCCCACTGGTGGACCTGGCCCAGGAGGTCGCCCGAGACGACGAAGTCCCCGGACGGGTGGAAGAGGAGGCTGTAGACGTGGCCGCCGTGGCCCTCCATCGAGCGCAGCGGGGAGCCGTCGGAGAGGTTCCAGAGCCGGACGGCGCGGTCGTTCCCGGCGCTGGCGAGGATTTTTCCGTCGGGGCTCACCGCGAGCGCGCGGATCCAGCCCTCGTGGGCCCGGACCTTCCGCGCGGGCTCGGGCTTCTCCGCCGCGGCGGGCCACCAGGCGAGCGTGTCGTCGTAGCCCGCGGTGACCAGCCACTCGCCGTCCGGCGAGAACGCGAGGTCGCCGACCCACGAGTCGTGGCCCGCGAGCACGGTCTTGGCGCCCGAGCTCAGGTCCCAGCGGACGACCGAACGGTCCTCGGCCGCGGCGAAGAGGAAGCGGCCCTTCGGGTCGAAGCGGCAGGTGATGAACGGCGCCTCGTGCTTGAACTCGGCCGAGACGTGGGTCTGTTTCGGGTCGGCGGCCATGGGATCCTACGCGAGCAGCTCCTTGATCGGTTCGAACGCCGGGTCGGCCATCGGGATCTTCTTCCCGCCCACGGTGAAGTGGCCCGTCGAGCGGAGGCCCAGCGCCGCAAGGTACGTGTGGAAGAGGTGCCCCGCGTCCACCTCGCGCTCCGCGACCGCGGTGCCGTTCGGGTTGGTCGCCCCCACGACCGACCCGCGGACGATGCCGGCTCCGCCCAGGCAGATCGACCAGGCCTTGCCCCAGTGGTCGCGGCCGTAGTACTGGTTGATCCGCGGCGTCCGGCCGAACTCCGAGAGGACGACGATCAGGGTGCTCTCGAGCATCCCGCGCTCGGCGAGGTCCGAGACGAGCGTCGCGAACGGCCCGTCGAACTCGCCCAGCTGCTCCAGGTGGAAGTTGAAGTTCTCGTTGTGGGTGTCGTAGTTCGAGTGCCGGACCTGGACGAAGGTGATGCCCTTCTCGAGCAGGCGCCGGGCGAGGAGGCAGTGCCGGCCGAAGTCGTGCGGACCGTAGCGCTGCCGGTCCTTCTCGGGCTCGAGGGCGATGTCGAAGACGTCCCGCCGCTTCACGAACTCCTGGGCCTGCTCGTAGCTCTGGGTGTAGGCGTCGGTCTCGGCGGTGCGGCGGCGCTCGAGGAAGCGGTCGTTGAGCTTCCGGCGGAACTCCTCGCGGAGCCGGACGGATTCCTCGCTCAGGTCCGCCGGGCAGGCCGAGTTCTCGGGGGCCTTCCCCTCGCCGAGCGAGATGCTGGCGAAGCGGGGGCCGAGGTAGGCCGAATCGGCGCTCCGGCCGCCGGAGCCGCTCGGGCGGATCTTGATGTGGCCGGGGAGGGCGCGGTCGTCGGAGTCGAGCGCCCGGGCCACGACCGCCCCGATCTCGGGGAACTGGCCGGCGGGCGTCTGCCGCCGCCCGGTCAGCATCATGTAGGTGCCCTTCCCGTGGTCGTCGTTCTTCGTGTTCAGGCTCCGGACGAGCGAGAGGTGGTGCATCTGCTTGGCCGTCCGGGGGAGGAGCTCGCTGATCTGGATCCCCGTCACCGAAGTCGGGATCGCCCGGAAGGGCCCGCCCGTGTCGGTTCCGGGCTTCGGGTCCCAGCTCTCGAGCTGGCTGAGGCCGCCGTGCATGTCGATCACGACCATGCGCTTCTGCTCCTTGGCGAGACGCGCGGCCGTGGCGGGGCGGGCGAACCAGCCCAGGCCCCCGGCCATGGCGCCGGCCGCGAGGCCGCCCAGGAACTTCCGCCGCTCGATCCGGTGCTCCTCCGAGCCGCAGCCGCGGGCGCATCCGTCCATGATCGTCTCCTCCGTCAATGCTTGAACCGGAACTCGACCGAAGTGAGCGTCGCCCAGATCAGCTCCTGGACGGCCGCGAGCTTCGCCTTCGGGCGGGACTCCACGTAGCGGACGACGTCGGCGACCTCCGCGTCCGAGGGCGCGCGGCCGAGCGCCGCGAGATAAAGCTCCCGGGCGAGCGCCTTGGGGTCCTCGAGCTTCATGAGGCGCTCCGCCAGGTTCCCTGCGGAGGGCGCGAGCCAGCCCCGCACCTGGGCGCCGTTGGCCAGGAAGAGGGCCTGGTCGACCGTGGCGTAGAACTCGTCCTGGGGCTGGCCGGGCCCGCCCCCGAACGCCTTCACGAAGGCGGCCTCATTGGCCTTGAGCTTGTCGTAGACGAGCTGTTCGACGAAGCGGGCGGCCTCCGCCTCGGGGACCTTCTTCTTCTCCGCCTCCGCCCGCGCCGCGGCCCGCTGCTGGTCCACCACCCCCGTCGCCTGCATCATGCTCCAGCAGATCTGTTCGGGGCTGAGCGGGTCGAGGCCGGCCACCGCGAAGCGCCGGGTCCAGAGTTCCGTGAGCTTCGCGAGAGACTCGTCGCGCCGCGTCTCCTCCTGGGCCGCCCGCGCGGCCGAGGCCTTCAGCTTCGCTTCGAGGGCGGGGACGCGCTCCTTCGCGGAGGCGAGGTCGGCATGCGCCCGCTCGGCCGCCTCCCGCTCGGCGGCGGCCTTCCGGGCGGCGACGCGGAGTCCCTCCGCCTCGGCCGCGAGGGCGTCCGCGCGGGCCTTCACCTTCGCCGCGGCTCCGGCGAGCTCGGCGTCCTTCCCCGCCTTCTTCGCCGCCTCCTCCGCCTTGGCCGCGGCCTCCCGGGCGGGGCCGAGCGCTTCCTCCCTCGCGGCAAGATCCCGGCGCGCCGACTCGTCCGCCTTCCGCGCCTCGGCCGCCTTGGCCTCCCGGGCCGCGAGGTCCGCCGGGCCCTTCGCCAGCGCCTCGCGCGCCGCGGCGAGCTCGGCCTTGAGCTGCCGGAGCTCCTCCCGAGACCGGGCGGCGGAGGCGAGGAGGGATCCCGCCTCGGCCAGCGCCTTCGCGTCGGCGGCCCGGCGCGCGGCTCCGAGCGAGGCGGTCTTGGCGGCCCTCCGGGCGGCCTCCGCGGTCTCGAGCTCCAGGGCGCGCGCCGAAACCTGCCTGTCGAGCTCGTCCCGCTTCACCTGGGCCGTCTCCGCGAGCTTCTTCAGGGCCACGGCCGACATGGCCTTGGATCGGAAGTCCTGGACGAGGGCAGCGGTCTCCTTCGCCAGTTTCTCCGCCCGCGCCCGGAAGGTGGCGGCGGCGGCGGCGAGCTCGGGGTCGGACGCCAGCCGCGGGTCGGAGGCCTTTTCCGCCGCCTCGGCCACCGTCTTGCGGAGGTCCTCCCGGGCGTCGAGATCCTTCTGCGCGGCGTCCTGGGCCTTCGCGGCCTCCGCCCGGGCGGCCTCCGCCTTGGCGAGCTCACCGGCCGCCGTGGCCAGCGCCTTCCGCGCCGCGTCGTGCGCCTCGGCGGCCGCCCCGGCCGCCTCCTCCGCCTTCTCCGCGGCCGCCTTCCGCGTCGCGGCCTCGGCCTCGAGCGCGGGCCGCGCCGCGGCGGCCTTCGCGGCGGGCTCTCCGAGCTCCGCGGGCATCCGGGCGCTCCGCTGGTAGGTCCGGGAAAGCGCGAGCTCGCGGAGGAAGGCGCGCACGTCGTACTTCATCGCCGCGATCCCGCGGGCCAGCTCCTCCAGGAGCTCGGGGTACGCCGGCGGGTTGTCCGAGTGGTGGAAGTCCAGCGGTTCGACCAGCCCGCGGCCCATCATGTGGGCCCAGAGCCGGTTGGCGATGTTCCGGTCGAAGGCCCGGCCGCCCCCGCCCTCGCCCAGGAGCCGGGCGAGTTCCGAGCGGCGGCTGTACTTGGGGATCGGCCGGAGGGCCTTGTTCTTGGGGTCGGGCTTCACCTGGTACTCCTCGCCCTTCGCGAACGCGGGCTCCTGGATCGGCGCCCCCTCCGGCAGCTTCGGGCGGGCCGTCCCCTCGGCCTTCGTGAAGACCGACTTGAACGCCGCGTCCCCCTCGCCCTTCTCGGCGACCACGGCCGGCTTCTTGGCGTCGGGCTGGAACAGGTAGACCCGGTTCACGAACGCGTAGATCCCGTAGTAGTCCTTCTGGAGATAGTCCGCCACGCGCGGGTGGTCGTGGCACTGGGCGCACTCGAGGTCCATGCCGAAGAAGACGCGGCCCACGTCGCGGGTGAGGGCGTCGGGCGAAACCTCGCGGTCGAGCATGAAGCGCGCGGCCGGGCGGAGCAGGGGCTCCGAGCCGTCCGAGACGAAGAGGTCGCGCGGGAGCTCGTTGTACGGCCGCTTCGCCTGGAAGAAGGCGAGGAGCCAGGCGCGCCACTCGTCCGTCTTCACGTGCTTGTCCGAGCGCCGCTCCATGAGCCAGACGTCGAACGTCACGGCCATGTGCCGGGCGAACTCGGGGCCGGCCAGGAGGCGGTCGACCGCCTTGGCTCGCTTGTCCGGGGAGGCCTCGTCCAGGAAGGCCCGGGCCTCGTCGGCCGAGGGGATCCGGCCGGTCAGGTCGAGGTGGATCCGGCGAAGGAAGGCGGAGTCGTCCGCCACGGCCGCGACGGGACCCGACTCGACGGCCCGGTCGATCCGCGCGCGGAGCGCCTCGGGCTCGTCGGCGGAGAGGGCGGCCGAAAGGAGGAGCGCCGCGGCGAGCGTGGCCTGAAGCAGCCCACGCCCGCTCCAAACCCGGCTCGCACCCGTGGAGGACAACGGCACCGACTATGGTACACGCCTTCACGCCCCAGGGGTTCGTCCGGGCCCGAGGATCTCACTACCTCGACTCGCAAGTTCCGTACCCGTCCCTTCACGCCGAAGACTCGCCATCGAAGCCGCGAATCGCCTTCAAGAACCGCCGGCCGAAGGACTCGAGCTTGGCGGGACCCACGCCGTTCACGGACAGCAGGGCCGAGGGCGTGGCGGGCCGGAGACGGGCCATCTCGCGGAGGGTCTTGTCGGCGAAGACGTAGAAGGCCGGCATGCCGAGCTCGTCGGAGATCTCCTTCCGGAGCTGCCGCAGCCGCCCGTAGAGGGCCTCCGCCCCGGCGTCCAGCGGCTCCTCCTCCCTCTTGGGCGCCGCGGCCGGCGCCTTCCGGGCCTTCTTGCCCTTCGCCCGGGCCGGGGCCGACCCGTAGAGCGACGGCTCCTCGCGCCCCTGGATCACCTCCGCCGCCTTCGGGAGGAGCCGCACCACGCGGTACTCCCCCTCGAGCTCCAGCACCCCCTGGTCCACCATCTGGTCGATCCAGCCCATGAGGACTCCCTTGGGCTTGCCGGGCAGCGAGCCGAAGACGTCGAGCGCGTCGTGGCCCCGCTCGCGGACGCGGTCGGTCTTCTGGCCCGAGAGCACCTCGGAGACGTAGGAGGCTCCGTAGCGCTGGCCCGTCCGGGAGATCCCCCGGAGCACCTTGCGCGCGAGCTCGCCCGAGTCCGGGAGCGACCCGAGCTCGCCCCCGCAGACGTCGCAGGCCCCGCATTTCCCCGCCGCCCAGCGCTGGCCGAAGTACTCGACCAGCCGGCGGTGTCGGCATCGGACCGTCGTTGCGAAGGAGTACATCTCGGAGAGCATCCGGAGCTTGACGTCCTGGTCGGTCGTCTCGTTCTGCCGGACGATGGACTCCCAGAGCTTCCAGTCCTGGCCCGAGTAGAGGAGGACGCAGTCGGCCGGCTTCCCGTCCCGGCCCGCCCGGCCCGTCTCCTGCTGGTAGTGCTCGAGGGACTTCGGCATCGCCGCGTGGAGCACGTAGCGGATGTCCGCCCGGTCGATCCCCATCCCGAAGGCGACCGTGGCCGCGACCACGTCCGCCTCCCCCGCCGCGAAGCGGTCCTGGGCCCGTGTCCGCGCCTCGTCGTCCATCCCCGCGTGGTAGGGGACCGCCCGGATCCGCTCGGCGCGGAGCCGGGAGGCCAGCTCGTCCACGTCCGCGCGCCGGATGCAGTAGACGATCCCGGGCTCCCCGGGTCGCTTCCGGACCTCCTCGACGGCGTCCTCGAGCTTGTGGATCCGCGGGACGCAGCGGTAGCGGAGGTTGGGGCGGAAGAAGTCGCCGACCAGGACCTCGGGGGAGCGCAGGCCGAGCTGCTCCACGATGTCGTCCCGCACGCGCGGCGTGGCCGTGGCGGTGAACGCGTGGACCGCGGCCTCCGGGAACTCCCGTTTCAGGCGCCCGAGCTCCCGGTAGTCCTGCCGGAAGTCGTGGCCCCAGTGGCTGATGCAGTGGGCCTCGTCGATCGCGAAGGCGCCGACCCGAGCCCGCGCGAGGAGGGCCCCGAAGCCCGGCGCGGCGAAGCGCTCGGGGGCGACGAAGAGGAGCCGGTACTCGCCCCGGGCCAGCCCGGCCTGGACGCGGCCGCGGTCGGGGGCGTCCAGGCTGCTGTTGAGGAACGCCGAGGGCACGCCCTTCGAGAGCAGGCGGTCGACCTGGTCCTTCATGAGGGAGATGAGGGGGGAGACGACCACGGTGAGCCGGTCGGAGAGGAGGGCCGGGGCCTGGTAGCAGAGGGACTTCCCGCCGCCGGTCGGGAGGACGACCAGGGCGTCGCGACCCGCCGCCGCGGCCTCCATCGCCTCGCGCTGGAGGGGTCGGAGCGAGTCGTAGCCCCAGGTCTTCCGGACGACCTCGAGGAGCCGGTCTCCCCCGGGCGGGCTCTCCATCCTTCGCCATTGGAGCGGAAAGCCCGCCGCGGCGCAAGCCCCCCAGAATCCGCTCCCGATGTACGTCCGCGCGCCCGGGCCGCCACGGAGAATCCAAAACACGGAAGGAGACGGCCATGTCCACGCGGATCGCCCTGGGGTGCGCGGCGCTCGTGGCGCTCTCGGCGCTCGGGTTCCAGCAGGCCAGCCCCCAGAAGATGAAGATCTACCAGGACCTGAAGGACCAGGTGGCCGGGCCCTGGGTCTACGACGACCTGGCCCAGGGCACCGCCCTCGCCCAGAAGAGCGGCAAGCCCATGCTCGTCGTCTTCCGCTGAGTGCCCTGAAAGAGCTGCAAGCTCATCGACGGGCAGGTTGCCCTTCGCCAGAACGCGGAAGTCGCCAAGCTCCTCTCGAAGTTCGTCTGCGTGCGCGTGGTCCAGGGCTGGGGGATGGACCTCGACCTCTTCCAGTTCGACTACGAGCAGACCTGGGCCGTCTTCTTCATGAACCCCGACAAGACGATCTACGGCCGCTACGGGAGCGAGTCCTCGTTCGGCAATTCGGGGACGAACAACTCCCTCGTCGGCTTCAAGAAGGCGCTCGAGGGCGCGCTCGAGATCCATGCCGGCTATCCCGGAAACAAGGACTCGCTCGCCGGAAAGACCGGGGCGCCCGCCGCCTGGAAAACGCCGGAGCTCCTTCCCTTCCTCCAGGGGAAGCCTCCCTCCAAGGCTCCCTACGCGGGCAAGGGGACGGGCTGCATCCACTGCCACGCCGCGGGCGGCGGCATGGTGAAGTCGCTCCAGCAGACCGGGAAGCCCGTCCCGGCCAAGCTCCAGAATCCCTATCCCGTGCCGCAGGCCGTGGGGCTCACCCTCGACCCGAACGAGAAGGCCACCGTGAGCTCGGTCGCGCCGGGGTCGGCCGCCGAGAAGGCCGGGTTCAAGGCGGGGGACAGGATCTCCACGCTCCATGGCCAGCCGATCGTCTCCATCGCCGACGTCCAGTGGGTGCTCCACAACGCGCCCGATTCGGGAACCCTCGCCGCCGCGGTGGACCGGAAGGGGACGGCCGTCGACGTCTCCCTCGCCCTCGCCGCCGGTTGGCGCGCCGCCAAGGCCAACTGAGCCCGGCCGCGGGAGCGGCTGAACCTTCCCGCCGGCCGCCCGTTCATACGGGGGCGTGCCAGGTCGGGGAGGACGTTCCATGCGCCGTTCCGCCCGCGCCCTGCCCGCGCTCCTCCTGCTGTCCTCCGTCCTCTGCGGGATGCTCTTCCTCCAGCGCTCCCCTTCCCCCGGCGCTCCCCGCTCCTCGTTCCGGTTCCGGAGCGCGGAGGAGGCGCGCGCGTTCGTCGTCGAGCGCCTCCTGGCGGCCGAGCGGGTGGACCCCGCCTCCGACGCCTACGCCGCCAGCTATTGGCGCGCGTACGTCGACGCCCGGGGAGAGACGGCCCACCGCTTCCTGGTCGCGGAGCCCGGGCGCGAGCTCGAGCTGGCGGACGCCTTCGCCGAGCGCGGCCTCCACCGCGAAGCCCTCGTCCACCTCGAGAACCTCGTGGCGTATCATCCCGGCTCCCGCGAAGCGCGCGCGGCCGCGAAGCGCATGGAGGCCTGCCGGAGGAACACCGTCCTCGGCCTCGTGGACCCGGAGGCCCCGATCCAGAGGCGGGACGGGACGCTCGTCGTCCCGGCCGCGCCGGGCGCGCGCGCCCGGGAAACGGGAGATCTCGAACGCTTCCTCGCGGAGATCCATCGGCCGTCCTTGAAGCCCGCCCCGCCGGGCCTCCCGGGCGAGCCGGTGGGCCGGGTGGACGACGACGGACGGTGCCGCTACCCGCACCCCGTCGTCCCCTCGCCGCCGGCTCCCGGCGACGCCTTCCTCCTGCCCCCCGGATGCCGCTCGCTCTACCAGGCCGAGGCCGAGGCGAAGAAGGAAGCCCTCGATCGCCTTGCCGAGGGGCTGCCGGAGCACTCCCCGCTCCAGGCCCGGGTCCTGGAAGCCCTGGTCTACATCGGCTACCCCGACGAGGCCCGGCGCCGCGCGGAGCTCCGCGACGAGAGCCTCCCCCCGAACCCGCTCCAGGGCGAGCTCCGGGCGATCGCCGCGGATCCCCTCCATCCGCTCGCGCTCGACGCCCTCTGGCTCCTCCGGCTCCAGGAGAAACCCAAGCTCGTCCTCGCCACGAAGTCCGCCGTCACCGCGGCCGACACCCTTCCCCTCGAGGTGGACGCCACGAACATCGACTCGATCTCCTTCTCGTTCGCGCGGCTCGGGGGCCCCTTCCCCTCCCACGAGGCCGCCCTCAAGGAGTGGCTCCCCGAGGCGCCGGCCTCGTTCTCCCACGAGATCACGCTCAAGGTCGCCCCCGGGAAGCAGGCGCTCGCCCTCCCGATCCGGGAGCCCGGCAGCTACCGCGTGACCGCGAAGGCGCGGGAGCTCTCGTGCACGTTCACGGCGGTCCGGGCCGACGCGCGACTCGAGGTCCTCGAGCTCCCCGGCGAGACGATCGTCTCGGCGGACCGGCCGGGCTATTCGTTGTCGTCGGGAGACCTCGCGCTCGGAGCGACCGACGACGAGGGCCTCCTGTCCGTCAAGGCCCGGATCCAGAAGGGCAGCTGCGCCGCCCACCGGGACTGCTGCCGGACCTGCGACTCGTGCGCCCACCACCACGGGACGGGGGAGAATGCCGCGATCCCCTCCGTCTTCGTCTCCGGGAACGGCCAGTTCTTCCGCGCCGGGGTGAAGACCGACCCCTCCGCAGTCGCGAAGGCCGGCGCCGTCCCCGCGCGGCCCCTCCTCTTCGTCTCCACCGACCGCCCCGTATACAAGGCGGGCGATACGATGCGATTCCAGGGGATCCTCCGGCTTCCGAAGGCCCCGCTCGACCGGAAGGACGCCGAGCGGCATCTCCCGGGCGCCGGCCAGGAAGTGACGCTCGAGGTCCGCTGCGGCGAGAACGCCCTCTTCCACCGCACCTACGTGACCGGCGGGCACGGGACCTTCCACGGCGAGTTCACGCTCCCCCTCACTGCGTACCGGACGGAGTACGCGCTCGCCGTCTCCCACGGCGGGACCCGCACGGTCCAGCCCTTCGAGGTCATGGACTACCGGAAGGACGACTACGCCGTGATCCTGACCTCGGTAAAGGGCGGCGTCCGGGTCGAGGCGGGCTACGCCTGGGGCACCCCGGTCGCCGACGCGGTCCGGCTCTGCACGGTCGAGGGCCGCGAGGTCGAGCCCGTGGACGGCGTCGTCGCCGCGAAGGACGGCGAGCGGGTCAAGGTGATCCTGAAGCGCGGCGCGGACGAGCTCGCCTGGAAGAGCGTCGTCCACCGGGAGAAGCCGGACGAAGGCCCCGCGCCGGCCCCTGCGGCCGCGGCCGCCCCCCCGCCCCCGCCGGCTCCCGCGCCTGCCGCCGCCGCGGCAGCGGCCGATGCCAAGGTGCCGCCGGCCTTCCGAGTCCGGACGGGGAAGGCGGTGTACCGGAAGGGCGAGGAGATCGAGGTCCTGATCGAGGCGCCCTGGGACGAGGCGACCGCGACGGTCGTCCTCGCCGACCAGCAGCTCTACGACCGCGCCCGCGTGCCGATCGTGAAGGGCCGCGGGACCGCGCGCTTCCCCGCGCGGGCGATCCACGACCCGGGCGTCTCGGTCTTCGCCCTCGCGAACGGGCAGCAGGCCCGCGCGGACGTCCTCGTCCGAACCCAGGAGATGAAGGTCGAGATCCGCGCCCCCGAGGCCGGCCGTCCCGGCGAGGAGGTCGCGTTCCTCCTCCGGTCGGAGCCCCGCGCGGCCTTCTCGCTCTCGGCCGTGGACGAGGCGATCTACATGCTCCGGGAGGACGGCACCCCCCCGATCTACGACCACTTCTACGCCGCGCGGCCCGCGGGCCTCGCCCACGGGCGCTTCGAGGATTTCGAGTTCGACGGCGAGGCGTTCTTCCTTGATCCCGCGCCCGCGGACCCGAGGTTCAAGGACGCCCTCCAGCACGCCCGGGGCGACTCGTTCGACTTCGTGAGCGACCGGCCCTTCAAGGGCAAGGGAACCTACGACACGATCGGCGGCGGCGCGGGCGGCGGCGGGCGCTACGGGTCGCGCCTGGGCGGCCGCCGGAACCTGGTGGCCCGGGGCGGGGGCGGGGCCGAGACCGAGGACGCCGTCCTCCGGAACGTGCGCTTCCTCCCCCGGCTCCAGCGGCCCGACGGCTCCTGGGCCTCGACGGCCCGGACCGAGGCGGGGACCCTGGACGAGCAGGGCGTGACGGCGGTCGTCTTGCTCGGCTATCTCGGGGCGGGCTACTCCCACCTGTCGAAGGACACCTACGGCGGGATCTGCTTCGGCGACGTCGTGAAGAACGGCCTCCGCTGGCTCGCGGCCCGCCAGGACGGCGGGGGGCGGTTCGGGCCCGGCTCGGGGGACGCGATCCTCAACCATGCCCTGGCGACCGTCGCGCTCAGCGAGGCGTACGGCCTGACGGGCTCCCCGCTCTTCAAGGACCCCGCCCAGCAGGGAATCGACTTCCTGGTCGCGCGCCGCGGCGGCGACGGAGGCTGGCACCGGGCGGACCCTTCGAGGACGAGCGAAGTGCTCGCGACCGCCTGGGCGGTCATGGCGCTCAAGTCGGCGGAGATCGCCGGCCTCGCCTTCCCGCGCGAGGGCTACGACGGGGCCCGCGCGTTCCTGGACCGGGTCACGAACGACGACGGCCTCGCCGGCCGGCCTCCCACCCGGGCCACGGTGGGGGCCGCCGTCGTCTCGAGGATCTTCATGGACAAGCGGAAGGGGGACCCGCGGCTCGCGCTCGGCTGCGACTGGCTCCTCTCGCAGCCGCCCGCGTGGAGCCAGGAAGACATGATGGGCTGGTATTTCGCCTCCCTCGCGCTCTTCCAATACGACGGCCCCTCCGGACCCAAGTGGCGCGCTTGGAACGAGGCGATGAAGAACACCCTCCTCCGGAACCAGGGGACGGACGGGTCGTGGACGGTCCAGGGGGAGTCGACCTACGCCACCGCGATGGGCGGCCTCCAGCTCGAGGTCTATTATCGCTACGCGAACGTGTTCGGAGTCGCGGGGGGGACCTCGCCCCCGGAGCTCGCCCCGGCGACGCACGTCCGCGTGTACTTCCCGGACACGGCCCTCTGGCTCCCCGAGCTCCTGACCGACGATCGGGGCGAGGCCCGGGGCTCCTTCCGGCTCCCCGAGCAGATCTCCTCGACCCGCCTCACGGCACGGGGCGTCTCGCCCCCGGGCGGGGCGGGCGAAGCGGTCGCGCGCGTCGCGACGCGGCAGCCCTTCTTCGTCAAGCTTCACGCCCCCGAGTTCGCCGTCCTGGGCGACGAGATCGAGGTCCGGGCCGAGGTCTTCAACTACACGGCCGCCGAACTCGAGGCCGAGGTCTCGCTCGAGGGCTCGCCCGGGACGGCCCGGCTCCGCGCGGGCCCCGATCGGCCGGTCTCGGCCACCTGGCGCGTCCAGGCGCTCGACCCGGAGGGCCTCCGGCTCGTCGCCTCGGCCCGGACGACGGCGCTCGCCGACGCCATGGAGCGGACGATCCCCGTCCGGAGGCCGGGCCGCGAGACGCTCGCCGTCGCTCGCGGGAAGTCGGAGACCGGCCAGGCCTTCCGCTTCGAGGCGCCGGAGTGGGCGAAGGAGCTCGTCGTCAAGGTGCTCCCGCGCGGCGGGGCGCTCACGCAGGTTCTCGAGGCGCTCCGCTACCTGAACGGCTACCCCTACGGCTGAACCGAGCAGACCCTGGCCAAGTTTGTGCCAAACGTGCTCACCGCCGAGGTCCTGAGCAAGCTCAGGATTCCCACGGAGCAGTTCAACGCGTCCTTCCAGGACATGATGACGAAGGGGATGAAGCAGATTCTCGTCCTCCAGCGACCCTCCGGGGGCTGGGGATGGTTCGACCACGACCCCGAGGACCCGTTCATGACGGCCTGCGCGGTCCAGGGCCTTTCCGAGTGCGATCGCCTGGGCTACGCCGTCGACCCGGTGGCGCTCCGGCGCGGCCGCGACCGCCTCCGCGAGATGGCGAAGGAGGAGAAGGACCTGAACCGCCTGGCCTACGCGGTCTACGCGCTCGGCGAGGGCTTCGAGCGGCCCCTCGCGGAAAAGGACGCGCTCTCCCCGTACGCGCAGGCGCTCCTCGTCCTCGCGCTCCACAAGGCGGGTCGACCCGAGGCGCGCGACGTGGCCCGTTCTCTCGCCGCGGCCGCCCGGGGCGACCACTGGGTGACCCCGAACTGGTACTACAAGTGGGACGACGTCGCGATCGAGACGACGGCCTACGCGGTCCAGGCCCTCCTCGCGATCGATCCCGGGAATCCGCTGATCCCGAAGGCCGTCGAGTGGCTCCTCGCGCAGCGGCAGGGGAACCGCTGGCGCTCGACGAAGGACACGGCGGTCGCGATCGCGACGCTGCTCCGGACGGCGGGCCTGGACGCGCTCGCGGACGCGGTGGGCCGCGATCCCGGGAAGGGCGGCGCGGCGCCCCGGGTCCTCCGCAAGGTGGGGGTGGTCCTGAACGGCGGGGAACGGCGCGAGATCCTGGTCGACCTGAACGACCCGCTCCGGAGCTCGTTCGAGGCGCACTTCTCGCGCCTGAACGCCGGGCCGAACCAGGTCGCCTTCGAGCGGATCGACGAGGACTCCGAGTTCCGCTTCGACCTCGAGCTCGGGCAGCGGGTCTTCGCCGAGCGGATGGACTCCGAAGTCCGGGGGATGTCGATCCGGGTCGACTACGACCGGCCGCTCGACGCGCTCCGGCTGGGAGACGAGGTGACGGCGACGGTCACGGTCTCGGCCGCCGAGGCGGCGGACTACGTCATGGTGCTTTCGCCGATCCCGGCGGGCTGCGAGGTGATCCGGGGGTCGGGCCAGGGCGCGTTCGCCCGCTTCGAGGCGCGCTACGAGAAGGCGATCTTCTTCTTCCGCACGGTGGGGAGCGAGCCGGTCCGGCTGACCTACCGGATGCGCTGCTCCTTCGCCGGGCGCTACGCGGTCCCGCCCGCCTGGGCGGGGATCATGTACAATGAGGAGGTCTTCGGCGCCGGAGCGCCCGCGGAGGCGCTGATCAGGCCGTGAGAAAACACCCGGAATTCCGCATTTCGTATTTCAACCACTTCCACGGGGGGAGTACGCGCCCTAACGGAGCCTGATCGCCTCTCTCCACCGGGATTCGAGCTCGAGGCTTCGGGTCCGTTTCGGACACCCCTCCTTGCAGGACCCACTTCCCAGTCCGTAGTCGCAGAGGTGGCTCCAGAAATACTCGATCATCGGCCTGCCGCCGGTATCCTCCCTCCGAATCTCGTTCCAAGCATTGATGAAGTAGGTGTACCGGCCCGTCGACCCGTACTCGGCGGGAAATGCGCAGTACCCGAATTGGGATTCATGTCGCATTCGTTCAGGAGGATTCTCGAACCCTCCCCGTCCCGAATGCCTCGCATCGCTCTGAAGAGGTAACCGTGATACGGTCGAGGCCCGCCGCGGCTCTGCAGGGGCGCGGCGTCTGCATCGGCAAGCCCGCGCGGAATGAGACCGATCGCGGCGCCGTTCAGCTCGAGGGTGCAAAGGCTCGCAACGTCGCCTGTCCGGAAGTCGTTCACGCCGTTCCCATCGCTATCCTTCGCTCGGAATTCGGAGTTCGCCACGGCCAGGATCTTGAGCGCCTCCGCCGCTCTTCGCTGGTTCTCGGCGCGGCGAGTCCTTTGAATCGCCGCGTACAGGGCCAACCCCGAACCGAGGAACAGCGCAGCGATGAACAGTCCGATGAGCCATCGGGCGAGCGCTCTTGGAAGTCCGGATTCCGGCACCGCATGACCTTCGGCGTGAGTGTATCACTCCAAGGGGCCGCCAGCGGAACGCGCGATTCCCGGTCCACTCCCCCGCGGGGAGTGCGTTCAGGCGACTCTTCGCCGCAGATAGCCGATCGACACCCCGGTGATGACGGCCAAAGCGAACGCGCTCAGCCAGGTCAGGAAGGGGTGGTTCCGGTATGCCTGGGCCACATGCCCCACGGCGAAGTGCTCCAGGTTTTCGACGAGCCCGTGCTCGGGCGACATCTCGATCGCCCGGTCGCGGATGGAGTCCCCGTCGATCTCGAGGATCGTGGCGTAGACTTTCTGGCGGAGCTTCCAGGACTCGTAGTCGCCCCCCACCCCGTTGGCGATCGCGAGCGTCCCGCCCAGCTCCTTCCGGACGTAGTCGTGGACGTGGCCGGCCAGGAGGACCCGGACGCGGCTCTTTCCCAGCCACTCGATGAAGGGCTCGAAGCCCGGCCGCGTCTTCCCCTCCTGGTCGAACGGGGGGACGTGCATCGCCAGGACGACCGGGGCGCCCTCGGGGGCGGCGTCGACCCGCGCGCGGATCCGCTCGAGGTCGGGGGGCTTCCCCGACGTGTGGTCCGCCGTCACGAACGCTACTCGGCCCCGGACGAAGGAGACCTCGAGCGGCCCGATCTCGCGGAGGAATCGGGCCGGGTCGCCCTTGAGATCGTGGTTTCCCGGGACGATGACGACGGGCACGTCGATCCCCGCCCGCCCGAGAGTGAGCGCGGCCAGCCGGTAGTGCCCCTCGTCGTTCGTCGAGACGAGGTCGCCGGTGTGGAGGACGAGGTCGACTTTCTCGTCCTTCAGCCGGGCCAGGAGGTTCGAGAGGTTTGTCAGGCCCTTCTGGGAGTCGCCGAGGACGGCGACCTTGAGGCGCGTCGCGGGATCGGAGAGGGGCTGGTCGTTCCGGACGCGGGGGGGCATCGGCCGACCGCCCACCGCAATGTTCACGGCCCCGCAGACGGCCAGGACCACGAGGAGCAGGCCCCCGACGGTCGCTCCCGCCCAGGCCGCCTTCCTCACAGGGGGCATCCTACCACTGTGCAGGAACCTGCACAACGCGGCCCCCGGGCGGGGCCCCCGGGGCTGGCACGGGCCTTGCCGTATCGGCCCCCATGAAGATCAAGGAAGGGTTCCAGAAGCTGGCGCACCTCGGCCTCCGGGTTTTCCTCCGCCTCCACTGCGGGTTCCGGGTCCGGGGGAAGCCCCGGCTCGACGGCCCCTCGCTCCTCGTGGCCAACCACGCAAGCCACATCGACATCGCCGCGATCTTCGCGGCCCTCCCGCTGGACGAGGTCCCGCGGGTCCGGACCGCCGCGGCGCGGGACACGATCTACGCGATGCCCCGGCCCGTAGTCGCGCTCGTCGAGTTCCTCTTCAACACCTACCCCTTCGAGCGGCGGGGGAAGTCTTCCGACAGCCTGGCCCGCGGGGCCGACTGCCTCCGGCGGGGGGAGCACCTGGCGATCTTCCCCGAGGGCCGGCGGAACGACGGCCGCTTCCTCGGCTTCACCCCCGGCTTCGCCAAGATCGCCTACGAGACGGGAGCCCCGGTGGTGCCGATTACGATCGAGAACGCCCACCGGGCGCTCCCCCGGGGAAAGGGGGTGGTCCAGCGAATCCCGATGCGGGTCACCTTCCACGCGCCGCTCCGGGCGGACGCCTCGGTTCCCCGCGAGGAGCGGCGCCTGGCCTACGCCCGGCTCGTCGCCCGGGCGAACGCGGCGGTCTGCACATAAACGAGCGGAGGACCTCCCGGCTCCGATGCGAGAAACGATCCGCGCGGGCCTCCGGGCCGGCCTTCTGGGCGGGATGCTTGCCTTCGCCGGGCTCCCCTTCGACTCCGGCTGCAAGCAGGACTTCGTGAGGCTCCTGCTCATGCTTCCCGGCTTGCCCTTGATCCACGGTGCCGGCGCGGTGGGCATTCCCGAGTCGCCCGTCGTGTGCGTCCTTTCGGGCGCCGCGGGAGCGGCCGTTATTCCCATGGTCTTTCGCGCGTCGGCGAACGTCGTGTCGGGCTACCGGACGGGCATGCGCGCTTGGAGACTCGGCCGGGGTCATCATGGCCGCTGATCTCCGCCTCCCGGGGTGGGTCCGCGCCAGAGTCTTCCTGGGCGGCCTGGTCGCCGGCACCGCAGGGGGTGCCTTGGGGGCGGTCTGGGGAATTGCGGAGGGGCTCGGGCAGCGCTTTCAGGAGCTCTCGGCGGCCAACCTCCAGAGCGGGCTGATCATGGGAAGCGCGTTCGGCGTCCTCCCCGGCCTGATCGTTGGGGCGCTCTCGCTGGAGAGGCTCGACCGGACGGGCCGGACGCGGATCCTCTGGACCTCCCCGATCCACGCCTTCGCCGCCGCCTTCCTCCCGTCCTGGCCCCTCCTCTGGTCCCTCGCCGCCTCGAGTGCCGCCTGCTGAACGCCGTCTCCCGACTCCCGATTCCCGACTCGTCCTGAGCGAGCGCCGGCAGGCGCGAGTCGAAGGATTCCCGGCCGCTACTTCTTCTGCGTCACCCCCGGGATCTTCGAGATCATCTCCTTGAGGTTGACGCCGCTCACGCCCTCCAGCACGGGCGGGAGCTGGGCGACGATGTCCACGATGTCCTTGGTGATCTTGGAGGCCCCGATGCCGCCGTCGCTGCCCGTCGAGACGATCGTGATCTTCTCGGTGCGCCCCAGGGGCTCGGCGATGGCCCGGGCGAGCTCGGGCATCTTCTCGATGAACATCTGGGCGATGGCCGCCTCGTTGTAGGTCCGCCACGCCTCGGCCTTCTTCCGCATCGCCTCGGCCTCGGCCTGGCCCTTGGCGAGGATGACCTCCGCCTCGGCCAGGCCCTTCGCCTTGATCGCCTCGGCTTCCGCGAGGCCCTTCGCCTTCACGGCCTCGGCCTCGCCGCGACCGATGTTCTGGGCGGAAAGCGCGCGCGCCTCGGCATCCGCGATCGTCTGGAACTTGTTGGCCTCGGCGATCTGCTGGATGCGGATCCGCTCCGCCTCGGCGGGGCGCTGGATGGTCGCCACCAGCTCCTTCTGCTTGATCTCGATCTGGCGCTCCTTCTCGATGTCCTGGACCTTCATCTCCTCGAGCTTCACCGCCTGTTGCGACTTGAACTTCTGGAGGTCGTACGCGAGGTCGCTTTCGGCCTTCTTCTGGTTGATGGACGCCTGGAACTCGGCGCGCTGCATCTCGTAGTCGCGCTGGGACTTGGCCACCGCCGTCTCGGCGATGTACCTCGCCTGTTGGCCCTGCTGGTGGGCCTCCGAGCTCCGGATCGTGGCCATCTTGTCGGCCTCGGCCTGGCCCACGATCGCGTCCTTCTTCACCTCGGCGATCTTCGGCTTGCCGAGGGCGTCCAGGTAGCCCTGGTCGTCGGTGATCTCCTTGATCGTGAAGGAGACGATCTGGAGGCCCATGTTCGCGAAGTCCACGGCCGACTCCGACTGGACGTTCTGCGCGAACTTGTCCCGGTCGCGGTAGAGCTCCTCGACGGTCAGCTTCCCGATGATGGCCCGGAGGTGGCCTTCCAGCGTCTGGTGGGCGACCTGCATGATCTCGGCGGGGGTCTTGGAGAGGAACTGCTCGGCGGCGGTCGCGATCGCGCTCCTCTCGCCCTTCACCTTGATCTGGGCGACGCCGTCCACCCGGACGGGGACGCCGTTGATCGAGTAGACGGAGGGGGTCTTGACGTCGATCGTGAGGAGCTCGAGAGAGAGGGTCTCGGCCTTCTCGAGGACGGGCCAGACGAAGGTGCCGCCCCCCTGGACGATGCGGAAGCCGACGACCTTGTCGCGCCCGGCCGAGTCGACCAGGCGGTGCTTCATGCCCGAGACGATGAGGACCTCGTTGGGGCCGACCTTCACGTAGCGGGCCGCGTAGATCACGAGGAAGATGAAGAGGATGGCCAGGAGCGCGCCGACCAGGAGGGCCACGCCCGTCCAGCCGCCGCCGGAGTCCTGAGCCAGGACCGCCAGGATGGGAATGTTCATCGCCGCTGTTCCTCCCTGTCTACGGGGCCTCCTTGGCCTTCTCCACGAAATAGGTATTGCCGACCAGCTTCACGATCCGGACGGGGGTCTGGGCCGGCAGTTCCTTCCCGTCGACCGTCTTGGCGGGGTTGGTCAGCCTCCGGTCGCGGAGCGTGTAGGCGATCTCCCCGAGTCCCAGGTGCGGGATGGGGACGGTCACCTCGGCCACCATGCCCACGGCCTCCCCGGCGTCCCCCTCGCTCGAGGACTGGGTGATGGAGAAGAGCTTGTAGAAGAGGTAGGCCACGAGGAGCGAGACCAGGACGGCGGTGACCCCGGCCAGCGGGATGTGGGCCGCGATCGGAAGGCCGAAGAACTTCTTGTAGACGATCCCCGACCCGCCGAACGTGGCCACGAACATCGAGAGGGTGACGGGGGAGAGGATCGGGAAGTGGACCGGCCCTTCCCCGCCGTGGGCGTGCGAGACGTCCACGTGCGCCCCGCCCGCGTCCACGTGCGCCTCGGCGCCGCCGGAGAAGACCCCCGAGAGGAGCCCGCTCAGGACGGCGAAGCCGAACCCGAGGAAGAAGCACACGTAGTAGACGAATTCGATCGCTTCCATGCCCATGTGTCACGTCTCCTGCCGGATCCGACCCGACTATAGCACCGGGCCGGGCCGGGGCCAACGGAATTGGGCCGCACGGAGGCGGCCGGGCCCGCGTCTCGGGCGCTTCACGACGATATGACCCGCCCCTCCCCTCCCCGTTACGGGAAACCGGGATCCCGCTCCGCGAAACCCCTTCTCCCCCCCCGGACCGCCGGGTATCATGGGAACGGCGGGTCGAGGGAGATGATTCCATGATGACCTCGGGCATCCTCGCGCTCGCCCTCGTCCTGGCGGCCCGGGACGGCAAGATCGCCCCCGAGCTCAAGGAGATCCCGGGAGACGCGAAGAAGCCGCCGACGCTCCTCTGCGAGGGGACGACCGACCTCCCCGACGGGGCGATCCTCAAGGTCAACCTCTATTTCGGCCCCGTCATCCCGGGCGAGGAGAAGACGCGGACGCTCCTCCAGGTGAAAGGCGGAAGGTTCTCGAAGGACTTCCAGCTCTTCGGTCCCCGCGAGCGGAACCTGGGCGGGACCTACTCGATCCGGGTCGCCTTCGACCCGAACCTCCAGCCCCCGGCGCTCCAGTCCCTTCCCCCGATCCACGCCGACGCGAAGCTCGAGGTGGGGGACGCCCTGGCGCGGGAGAAGGAGCACGCGGCGCTGCGCCGGCAGCTGGCGGACGAGATCCGCGCCGTCCAGGCCGTGGCCGACGACGTCCAGGCGGGCCTCGCCGCCTCGAAGGGAAAGCCCGATCCCAAGGCCTGGGCCGCGCTCACGGAGGGCTGGAAGAAGCGGCTCACCGCGATCGAGCGGCGCGCGGGCGCCCTCCCCGAGTACGGCTACCTCGGCCTGTTCCACGTCGTGGACAGCGGCCTCGAGCAGCTCCGCGAGATCGTGCTCAACATCGCGGATTCGGCCGGCAAGGGGCTGGGCGGGACCGTCCTGGAGGGCCGCACGGTCCTCGACCGCACCGCGCTGCAGCTCCTGGGCGAGCTCCAGCCCGCCGCCCTCCCCCCCGGCGAAGCCCGGGCCCTGGTCGAGGACGCGCGGCGGATCCTCCGGGACGCTCCGGGACTCTCCGGGGAAGCCCTGGCCGCCGCCCGGAAGAAGTACGTCGCCCTCACGTTCGCGCTCGACCGCCACGTGGGCGCGGCGCACTCCGAGCTCCTGGGCGCGCTCGCCGACGGGGGAAAGCGGCTCTTCGACGCCCTCGAGGACGGGAAGGAGGCGGACGCCCGGCCGGTCCAGGCGGAACTCCTCGAGAAGGCGGGAAAGCTCATCGAGGCCCTCTCGGACCCCAAGTGAGCCACGAGCTGATCTACGACTGGAACGCCTCGGGCGACGCGCCCCGCCGCCCCCCCTGGAAGGTGGAGTTCGACGACGAGACCCTGCGGGACGGCCTCCAGTCCCCGAGCGTCACCTCCCCCAGCGTCGACGAGAAGGTCGAGATCCTGCGGCTCATGGACGCGCTGGGCCTGGACACGGCGGACATCGGCCTCCCCGGCGCCGGCGGCGCCGTGAAGGAGGACACGCTCGCGGTCGCGCGCGCGATGCAGGAGGAGAAGCTCCGGATCGCCGCCAACTGCGCGGCCCGCACGCTCGAGGCGGACGTCCGGCCGATCGCCGAGATCATCCAGAAGACGGGCCGGCCGGTCGAGGCCTGCCTCTTCATCGGCTCCTCCCCGATCCGCCAGTACGCCGAGGACTGGACGGTCGAGACGATCCTGGGCCACACGAAGGAGGCGGTCTCGTTCGCGGTCCGCGAGGGGATCGACGTGATGTACGTCACCGAGGACACGACGCGGGCCCACCCCCGGGACCTCGAGCGCCTCTTCCTGGCCGCGATCGACTGCGGCGCCAGGCGGCTCTGCCTCTGCGACACCTGCGGGCACGCCACGCCGCACGGGGCGGCGGAGCTCGTCCGCTGGACCTCGAGGCTCCTCGCCGAACGCGGGCTCTCGCACGTGGCGATCGACTACCACGGCCACATGGACCGCGGCCTGGGCGTCTGGAACGCCGTGGCCGCGATCGAGGCCGGCGCGCGGCGCGTCCACGGGACCGCGCTCGGGATCGGCGAGCGGGTCGGGAACGCGCCCATGGACCAGCTCCTCGTCAACCTCAAGCTGATGGGCTGGATCGAGAACGACCTGACCCGCCTCTACGACTACTGCCGCAAGGTCTCCGAGTGCGTCCGGGTCCCGATCCCGCACGGCTACCCCGTGGTCGGGAAGGACGCGTTCGAGACCGCGACCGGCGTCCACGCGGCGGCGATCCTGAAGGCAATGAAGAAGGGCGACGCATGGCTCGCCGACCGCGTCTATTCGGGCGTCCCCGCCGCCGACTTCGGCCGCGAACAGGAGATCGCGATCGGGCCCATGAGCGGGAAGTCGAACGTCTTCCACTGGCTCCGGAAGCGCGGCCGCCCCGCGACCGATGCCGCCGTCGAGGCCATCCTCGATCGCGCCAAGCGCTCCAACCGCCTCCTCACGGACGCCGAGATCGAGGACGCCCTCCGTGCCTGAGGGCGTCCGAGGAGCTTGCGCCGATGGGCTGCGAGATCGTATCACTGTCGGTCCGGGAAGAGGGCGCATGACCGAGGAACGCCGGAACGCCGTGCTCATCGCCGCGTCGATCGTCTTCGCGGCGCTCGTGATCGTGGCGGGCATGTTCTTCCTCCGCTACACCCCATGAAGCGGAAGCCCAGGGTCGGCATCAACACGAAGCTGGTGACCGAGAAGGGCGACGCCTACCACAAGCTGGACCGGAACTACGTGCGCTCGGTCGAGGAGGCGGGAGGCGTCCCGATCCTCATGCCCTTCTTCCGGAGCCCCTCCGACGCCCGGTCGTATCTCGAAGGGCTCGACGCCGTCGTCTTCACGGGCGGGCCGGACCTCGACCCCTCCCGCTGGAGGGAGAAGCGCCACCCGAAGACCGAGCTCCTCCATCCCGATCGGGAAGCGAGCGATCTCCTGGCCGTCCGGGAGGCGCTCCGGCGGGACAAGCCCTCGCTCTTCATCTGCTGCGGCTGCCAGGAGCTCAACGTCGCGCTCGGCGGCACGCTCCACCAGCACGTCTACGACCTGCCGGGGGTCGGGAAGCACTCGAACGGCGCGACGCACGACGTCGAGCTGGAAGGCGGCACGAGGACCCGCGAGATCCTGGGGACGTCCCGGCCGCGCGTCAATTCCTGGCACCACCAGGCGGTCCGAGACGTGGGCCGCGGCCTGGTGGTGGCCTCCCGGAGCCCGGACGGCCTGATCGAGGGGGTGGAGAGCCCCCGCCACCGCTTCGCGATCGGCGTCCAGTGGCACCCCGAGCGGATGCGCGACGATCGCCGCCAGCAGGCCCTCTTCCGCGCCCTCGTCTCCGCGGCCCGCGAAGCGTAGTATTTCAGCGCCGCTGAAATACTACGGTTCGTCGTCGAGGCCGAACTCCCTGAGCCAGAAGTCGACCTCGCCGGGGGGGACGTCCGCCTGCTTCTCGGGCGCGGCGGGGGCCTCGAGGAGCGCCCGGGCGAAGTCCTCGGAGCGGAGGACGCGGACGCCCCGCTTCTCGGCCTCGCGGACGAGCTCGAGGTCGTTGGAGACGAGGGTGTAGGCGGTCCGGTCCTCGGTGGAGGACAGGATCTCGAGGATCTCGTCGTCGGCCTTCCGGCCCTCGGCGACGACCCGGAGCTCGAGGGGGCCGAGCTGCGCCCGCCGGCGCATGCCGCCCGTCGCGTCGAAGACGATCCGCGCGGAGTAGTTCCCCTCCCGGCAATACGCGAGAACCAGTTCCAGGAGCCGGTCCCGGGACGCCCCGCCGGGGACGGCGTGAAGGAGGTTGTACCCGTCGATCAGAAGCACATCTTCCCGCCGACGAACACGTGGACCGCGCGGCCGGCGAGCTTCATCCGGTCGTAGGGCGTGCAGCGTCCCTTGGACTTGAAGGTCGAGGGATCGACGGTCCAGGCGGCCCGGGGATCGATGAGGGTCACGTCGGCGTCCGCCCCCGGCTCGAGGACTCCCTTTCCCGCGAGCCCCAGGATGCGCGCCGGCGCCGCGGTCAGGGCGTCGATCGCGCGCTCGAAGGGGATCCCCGGGACCGAGAGGACGACCCCGAGCGTGGTCTCGAGGCCGACCACCCCGTTCGGGCAGGCGGCCAGCTCCTGCTCCTTCTCCTCCGCCGTGTGGGGCGCGTGGTCGCTCGCGATCGCGTCGATCGTCCCGTCGGCGACCCCTTCGACCAGGGCCCTCACGTCCTCGGCCGACCGGAGGGGCGGGCTCATCTTGTACTTCGACTCGTAGCCGCGGAGGCACTCGTCCGTCAGCATCAGGTGGTGCGGGGCGGCCTCGGCGCTGACCCGGACGCCGGCCTTCTTGGCCTGCCGGACCACCTCGACCGTCTCCCGGGCGCTCACGTGGCAGACGTGGAGGTGGGCCCCGGTGAGGGCGGCCAGGTAACAGTCCCGGGCGGCCATGGCGGCCTCCGCGGCGTTCGGGTAGCCCTTGAGGCCGAGTTCCGCGGCGACGGGGCCCTCGTTCATGACCGCCCCGCGCGTCAGCGTCGCGTCCTCGCAGTGCGAGAGGACCGGCTTCCCGAACATCTTCGCGTACTCGAGGGCGCGGCGCATGAGCTCCGAGTTCATGATCGGCATGCCGTCGTCGGAGAACGCCACGGCTCCCGCCGCGGCCATCTTCCCGAGCTCGGCCAGCTCCTCCCCCCGGAGGCCCTTCGTGACGGCGCCGACGGGGAAGACGTTGACCAGGCCGGCCTCGCGGCCCCGCGTCCGGACGAAGACCACGCCCACCTCGTCGTCGCAGACCCGGCCGGAGTTGGCCATGACGGCGACGCTCGTGAAGCCGCCGGCGACGGCGGCCGCCGCCCCCGAGGCGATGGTCTCCTTGTCCTCCCGGCCGGGCTCCCGGAAGTGGACGTGCATGTCGATCAGGCCCGGGACGACGACGAGGCCCGACGCGTCGACGACCCGGTCCGCCTTCTCGTCGACGGTCCCGACCTTCCGGATCTTGGGGCCGTCCAGGAGGACGTCGAAGGGCTTCCCTCCCTTGAGATGGATCAAGCGCCCACCTGGGAGAGGAGGAGGAGGACGGCGGCGCGGATCCAGACGCCGTTGGCGACCTGGTTCAGGATGACCGAGCGGTCGCTGTCGGCCGCCTCGGCGGAGATCTCCAGCCCCCGGTTCATGGGCCCCGGGTGCATGATGATGGTGCCGTTCCGGAGGGAGGCGAGGCGCTCGCGCGTCAGGCCGAAGAAGCGCACGTACTCGGGGACGGAGGGGAAGAGGCCGGCCTGCTGGCGCTCAAGCTGGAGGCGGAGCATCATCACCACGTCGTGCTCGCGGAGGGCCCGGTCGAGGTCGTGGGAGACCGGGGCCCCGAGGTGCGCGGGGACGAGGGTCGAGGGGCCCACGAGGGTCACCTCGTTCCCGAGCTTCCGGAGCGCCCAGAGGTTCGACCGGGCGACCCGGCTGTGGGCGATGTCGCCCACGAGGGCGACCCTGAGGCCGCTCAGCTTCCCCAGCCGCTCCTTCATCGTGAGGAGGTCGAGGAGCGCCTGGGTGGGATGCTCGTTGGCGCCGTCGCCGGCGTTGATGACGGAGCTGCCGACCAGGCGCGAGAGGAAGGCGGGCGCCCCGGAGGCGCCGTGGCGGATCGCGGTGAAGGCGACGCCCATCGACTCGATGGTGCGGGCGGTATCCTTCAGGCTCTCGCCCTTGGTGAGGCTCGAGGTGGCCGGGGAGAAGTCCACCACGTCCGCGCCCAGGCGCCGGGCCGCGAGCGAGAAGGAGGTCTTGGTCCGCGTCGAGGGCTCGACGAAGAAGTTGAAGAGGCGCCTCCCCCGGAGCGGGAGCTCGTCCTTGAGGCCGGGGAGCTCCTCGGCGAGCGACAGGACCAGCAGGATCTCTTCGCGCGAAAGGTCTCGGGTGCCGAGGAGGTGCTTGTGCTTCCACGCCCGGCACCGCCCCAGGAGCGCGTCGAGCGCCATCGGGCGGGAATCGTAGCACAGGCTCCGGGGGCCGTCAATTCCGGGAGCGGCGGGCCTCAGCGGTTCTGGGAGTAGAGGTAGATCCCCAGCGTGAGCGCCCCGGTCACCGCCGCGAGCCCGGCCGCGCCCTTCAGGATCTCGATCCAGGCCGCGTGCCCTGGCTCGTGGGGCGTGAAGAGGAGGCCGACCTTGCCGTCCTTGACGAGGTGGGCCTCGTCCCGCTTCTGCTCCAGGCGCCCCAGGACCGTCAGGAGCGCCGGCACCGGAAGCCAGCGGTGCACCACCCGACGGTGCCCGTGCGAGTGGAAGAGGCCCAGCCAGGCCTCGTCCAGGTACTCCGTGTTCGACCGCTCGCCCTGAACCTCCGAGGGGAACTCGTCGACGTGAAAGTCGCGGTTCCCGGCCCGGACGCTGAAGGCGGCCATCTCGACGTCGTCGGACTCCGTCCGCCACGAGCTGCCTTTCCCCCGTTTCCGGTAGACCTGGAGGGTCTCCCGGTACCAGAGCCAGCCCTCCCGGCCCTGGCCCCGGAGGGGGTCGTGGAGGGTCACGGCGCCCCGCACGGCGGCCGGGCCCGGCCGATCGGGGAGGTGCGCCGCCATGGACCCGATACGGAGGAGCAGCCGGGCCTGGAGCAGGCTCTGGAGGCTCATCCAGGCGAACCAGGAGAGCAGCGGGACGCCCGCGAGGAGGGCGAGGACGACGAGCCAGTTCAAGGCCGGGCGTGCTCCTTTCCGGAACGAGTCTACCCTGGGACCGGGCGGGACCCGCCGGCGTTACGCCGCCTGCCAGCCCGCGCCCCGGGCGACCAGGAGCTCGGCGGCGGGAGGGGCGACGGGCTTGGAGAAGTAGAAGCCCTGGACGCGCTCGCAGTGGAGGTCGCGGAGGTGCTCGAGCTGCTCGGGCGTCTCCACGCCCTCGGCCACGACGCCCATCCCCAGGTTGTCCGCCAGCGTGGTGATCGTGCGGACGAGCTGGCCCTGGTTTCCCGGGCGTCCGAGCTGCCCCACGAAGGAGTGGTGGATCTTGAGGTAGTCGATCGGGTAGCGGTGGAGGTACCCGAGCGAGGAGTAGCCGGTCCCGAAGTCGTCCAGCGAGAACCGGATCCCGAGCTCGCGGAGGCGCCGGAGGAGGTCGTGGATCGCGGCGCTGTCCTCGATGAGGACGCTCTCGGTGATCTCGAGCGTGAGGTTCGCGCCCTCGAAGCCCGTCTCGCGGAGGATGGCGTCCACGCGCTCGACGAGGTCGGGCCGGGAGAACTGGCGGGTGGAGAAGTTCACGCTCGCGCGGAGCGCCGGGTCGGGCGCGTATCGCTGCTGCCAGAGGCGCGTCTGCCGGCAGGCCTCGCGCAGGACGAAGAGGTCGATGGGGAGGATGAGGCCGTCCTCCTCGGCGAGCGGGAGGAACTCCCCGGGCCCCAGGAGGCCGCGCTGCGGGTGCTGCCAGCGGACGAGGGCCTCGAAGCCCGTCAGGCGGTCGTCCCGGAGGCAGACGATGGGCTGGTAGAAGACCCGGAACTCGTTCCGGTCGATCGCGCGGCGGAGGTCGGTCTCGAGCTCGAGGCGCCGCACGGCGCGGGCGTGCATGGCCTGGTCGAAGACCTCGTAGCAGGCGCGCCCCCGCTCCTTGGCGCGGTACATGGCGGTGTCGGCGTCCCGGAGGAGGTCGTCGGCCCGCTCGTAGCCGCCCCCCGGAGCGATGCCGATGCTGGCCGTCGCGAAGATCTCGTTTCCCTCGATCGCGAAGGGCTGGGCGAGCTGGGACTGGATGCGCTGGGCCACCTGGAGGGCGTCCTCGGGCGCGCGCATGTCGTCGAGGAGCACGGTGAACTCGTCTCCGCCCAGGCGGGCGACCGTGTCCCCGGGCCGGACGCAGGCCTCCAGGCGCCGGGCGACCGCGGCCAGGAGCGCGTCGCCCTTCACGTGTCCCAGGGAGTCGTTCACGTCCTTGAAGCGGTCCACGTCGAGGAAGAGCACGGCGAAGAGGACGTCCGAGCGGCGGGACGCGCGCCGGATGGCCTGGTCGAGGCGGTCCAGGAAGAGCGCCCGGTTCGGGAGGCCCGTGAGCGTGTCGTAGAAGGCCTGCCGGGCGAGCTGCTCCTCGACGCGTTTCCGATCGGTGATGTCGGTCTGGGAGCCCGCCATGCGGGTGGCCTTCCCGCCCGCGGCCCGCACCGCGATGGCTCGGGAGAGCATCCAGAGGTAGGTCCCGTCCTTGTGCTGCATCCGGTGCTCGCTCTCGAAGTGGGCGCTGCCGCCCATCACGTGGGCGGCGATCTCGGCCTTCACCCGGGAGCGGTCGTCCGGATGGACGCGGGAGAGCCACTCCTCGGGATCGCTCCCGATCTCGTGGTCCTCGAAGCCGAGCATGGACTTCCAGCGGGGGCCGAAGTAGACGCGGTTCTCCCGGAGATCCCAGTCCCAAAGCCCGTCCTTGGCGCCCTCCACGGCCAGGGCGTAGCGCTCCTGGCTGGTCACGAGCGCCATCTGCGCGCGGGTCAGCTCGGTGACGTCCCAGAAGAGCCCCTGGACGCCCACGACGTATCCCTTCGAGTCGAAGAGCGGGGCCTTGATGACGCGGACGTAGATCCGCTCGCTCTTCCCCGGCGGAAGGTGCTCCTCGACCGTCTCGTAGGAGCGCCCCGACTTGATCACGCGGAGGTCGTCCTCCCGGTACTTCCGGGCGAGGTCCGGGGGGAAGAGGTCGAAGTCGTTCTTCCCGAGGAGCGCCTCGAGGGGCTTTCCCAGGGTCTCGCAGAACTTCCGGTTGCAGAACGTGAGGCGGCTCTCGAGGTCCTTCCGGAAGACGTTCTGGGGGAGGTGCTCGACGAGCGAGTGGAAAAGCGCCTCCGAGTCGCGGAGCCGCGCCTCGGAGCGCTTGTGGGCGCTGATGTCGCGCGAGAGGCCGAAGGTGCCGACGATCCTCCCGCCCGCGTCCCGGAGGGGGAGCTTCGTGGTGGAGACCCAGAGCTCCCTCCCGTCGGGCCACACGCAGCATTCGACGGCGTCGACGAGGGCCGCGCCCGTGCGGATGATGTTCTGCTCGGCCTCGTAGGCCTGGCGGGCGAAGTCGGCGCGGAAGAAGTCGAAGTCGGTCCGGCCCATGGCCTGGGCCGGATCGCCCAGTCCGAGCCAGTCGGCCAGGGTCCGGTTGATCCGGGTGAAGCGGCTGTCGAGGTCCTTGAAGTAGATCGCGTCGGGGAGGCTCTCCAGGAGGAGGCGGAACGGATCGGGCCCCTGCCCGAAGGACCCGCCCGCGCCCGGGGTTCCCGGAGCCGCCGCGTCACCCATCCGATATGCCCCTGTCTAGGATACAGGGGAAGCGGCAGCACCGTCGTGAAATCCTGAATTCGAGGCGCCCGCGCCCTATCGGCGCTGGCCGGTGGGGACGTCCGGCAGGGCGCGCGTGGCGCGGCGGAGGAAGAGGACGGCGAAGCAGGTGTCGGAAACCTCGTTCCCTCCCTCCTTCGAGAGCCAGGAGCCGTCGGGCCTCTGGCAGCCCAGCAGGGCCTCCGAGCCCTTCTGGTACCAGTCGTGCCGGCCGATCGTCGCGGTGCCGTAGAGGATGGCGGCGCGCTCGAGCGCGTACAGGTAGTAGAAGTAGTGCTGCATCCCGTTCTCCCCCCGGGAGGCGTGCTCGACCGGACCCGGGTTGTACGCGACGGAGAACTTGTTCTCGAGCCACTCGAGGCCGGCTTGGACCTCGCGGTCCCGCTTCCGGTCCTCCCCGGCGATGTAGTCGTAGATGACGAGGCTCCCCACGCCGCCGGCGGTCATCGAGCCGTACGCCCTGTGCCCCTCGTGCTTTCCGTAGCACCAGCCGCCCTCGGGCCGGATCTGGGCCTCGCGCCAGGCCTTCTGAGCGAGCAGGACCGCGTCCTTCGGGAGCACGATCCCCGCGTCGTGGCAGGCCCGCAGGCCGAGCGCGGCGTACATCGAGTTCGAGTGGTCGCCCGACTCGCGGCCCGGGCGCATCTTCTTCACGACCACGCGGCGGACGACCCGGGGCTTCCCGTCCGGGCCCAGCTCCTTCGCGGGCGCGGGGCGCTTCCCGCCGCTGGGGACCTCTTCCGCGAAGATCGAGGGGTCCCCGTAGCCCCACTGTCCGTTCCGGCACTGGTTGTCCAGGAGGAATTGCGCGCACTGCTGGATGCGGCCCTGCCAGGCCACGCGGTCCAGCTCCTCGAGAACCATCGCCTGGAGCGCGACCGCGTAGGTCCGCTCCAGCCTCCGGTCCAGCATCCTCCCCAGGACCTTCTGGAACTCGGGATCCGCCTGGGCCATGCCCCCGTGGAGCCAGGTCCAGAGGACGAGCTCGTCGTACCGGAGTTCGTGGTGGAGCCGGGCCCCTTCGATCGCGGCCGACCTCCCCCGCAGGTATGCCATCCCCTCCCGGACCGCCTCGTCCACGGTCCGAGTCCGCGCGAGCTCGATGTCCTTCGCAGGCTTGGCCTCGACCTCGGCGGGCGTCCGCGCCGAGAGGGGAGCCCTGGGCGGGACGGGCGACGACCCGGACGCCGTCGGAGCGTTCGGATCGGCCTCCGCCCGGGGCCTCTCCGGGCGCTTGGCCACCTCGGCCCCTCCGGGGGTCGGAGGAGGCTCCCGGTCCGCGGCCTTGGCCGTGGAGATCGAGGGCTCCGGGGCGGACACCTGGCGCTCCTCCGGAGAGGACGGGTGCGCCGCCGCCCCGCCCCGCGACGGAGCGATCTGGGCGGGCGGATGGACGACCACCTCCCCGCGCTCCGAGGGGCGCCAGAAAAGGAGGGCCCCGAGCGCCGCCAGCAAGAGGGCCGCCGCTGCGGCCGCCGCGCCCCAGCGGGGGCGCGTCGGCCGGGCGCGGGGCGCCGGCTCGCCGAACGCCACCGGCTTCGTGCTCAGGATCGCCTCGCGGACCGCCGCCATCAGCCGGTCGGCCCGCGCGCGGGCGGAGAGCTCGGCCAGCACGCGATCCTGCCAGAGGATCTCCCCGGCATGGGCCTGGCAGGAGGCGCAGGCGGCGAGGTGGGAGCGCGTCTCCCGCTCGGGGACCTCGAGCCCGGCCACCTCGTCCGCCAGCAGGGCCCGGAACTCGTCGCAGGAGAGGAACGCCATCACGCCCCCTCCACGCCGATCCGGCGCCGCACGCAGTCGAGGAGGAGGACCCGGACCCGGTGGAGGAGCTGGCGGAGCGCGACGGGCGTCGTCTCCATCCGGCCCGCCAGGTCCGCCACCTTGAGCCCCTCGAAGTAGTGCCCCCGCACCGCCTGGGCGGCGCGGCCCTCGAGCTGATCGATGCACTCCTGGAGCGCCTCGCCCTTCACGCCGTCCGTCGCGGACGAGGGATCCTGGTAGACCTGCTCGATCAGCTCCTCGGCCACGGGGGCGGCCCGGTTCAGCTTCCGGCGGGCCGCGAGGGCCTGGCGCCGGGCGATGGCCTTGAGCCAGCCCGCGAAGTCGGCTTCGGGGATCAGGTAGTTGAGCTTCCGGTACGCGATCTGGCAGGTCTCCTGGACCACGTCCTCGGCGGCGTGGAAATCGCCGCAGATCGCGCGGCTGTAGGCGAAGAGCATGGGAAGGTGCGGACGGAGGGCCTTCTCGAACGCCGGGGCGTCGCCGCCCTGGGCGGCGGCGATCAGGCGGGTCTCGCTGTGCTGGCCCATCCGCCCCTCGCCCCTACCGCTTGGACCCCGCGCTGTGCGTGGCCACGTCGAGCGGCCGCGTGGCGCGCTTGAGGAAAAGGATCGCGAAACAGGTGTTGACCGTGCCGCCCTCCCAGGATCCGTCGCCCTTCTGGTTGGCGATCAGGACCTTGGCGCCCTCGGGGTACCACTTGTGGGCGCCCATGATCTCGGTCCCGTAGAGCATGCCGGCGCGCTCAAGGGCGTAGAGGTAGTAGTAGTACTGGTGCTGGGAGTTCTCCGCGAAGTCCCCGTGCTCGTAGGGGCCGGGGTTGTAGGTCACCGAGAAGTTCTTCGCCAGCCACTGGAGCCCCTCGTGGATGTCCTTGTCCCGCTTCCAGGATCTCTTCTTCCCCTCGTCGTTGTCCTTGATGTAGCTGTAGATCGCCATCGATCCCACCGCGCCCGCCGTCATCGAGCCGTAGGCCTTGTGGTCGTGCTGGCCGTAGCACCAGCCCTGGGGCATCGCCTTGTTCTGGGTCACCGAGCTGGCCACCGTCCCGCCTTTGGGCTTCTCGGGCCCGGCCACCCCGCCCTCGATCAGCGGCTCCTCGGGCCCCTTGTCCGTCTTCTGGGTGCTCCTCCACCACTCGATCGCCTTGTCGATCACCGCGGGCTGGAAGATGATCCCCGCGTCGTGGCAGGCCCGCATGCCGAGCGCGGCGTACTGGGAGTTCGAGTTGTCGTTCGGGTTGCCTTCCCGCTTCTTCTCGATCTTGATCTTCCCGCGGACCGGCGGCTTCACCTTCATCCCGGGGGGCGGGAGCGTGTCGAACTTCCGGATCGTCCCGCCGGAGGAGGCCACGTCCTTCGACGGGGCCGTCGTGGGCACGTCCTCCACGAAGATCGACGGGTCTCCGTAGCCCCAGTAGCCTTGCGCGCTCTGGTTGTCGACCAGGAACTGCGCGCACTGGGCGATCCGGCCCTGGTGCTTCACGCGCTGGACCTCCTCCAGGATCATCGCCTGGAGCGACACGCAGTAGGTCGCCTCCAGCTTCTGCTTCATCATGTGGTCGAAGAGCTCCTTGAAGGCGGGGTCCGCCTCCGGCATGTCGGCGTGCACGTAGGTGAACAGCACGAGCTCGGTGTGCGACATCGTGCGGTTGGCGTGCTGGAACGTCGCCATGTGGCCGGCGTTGCCCTTCTTCAGGTAGGCGATCCCCTGCTCGATCGCCTTGTCCACCTTCACCTGGTCGACCTCGAAGGGGGGAAACGGCTGCTGCTGCGGCGCCCCGCTCGCCCACGCCGGAAGGGAAAGAAGCGCCATCCCCACCCACACCGCGATCCGCTTCATACCAGCCCCTCTACATAATAGTGAACACACTCCATACTACCCTATGCCCCCGCCGATGGCCGGGTGACGCGAAAAGGTAGGCCTCAATGGCAGCTTAACTCGTTCCCGTCCAAGAAGATAGGCTCTTCTCCCGCTCCTGACCGCCTCCTCGGGCCCGTTTGAAGCATATATATTGAGGCCGCGAACCTGCTCCCCTCTCCCGATCGAGGTGCGACGATGGCACGGACCCTGCTCCTGACGCTCGCATTCCTGGGCTGCGCCGCAAGATCCGCCCCCCCCGAGGAGATCCGCCTCCTGGCGCGGGTGGACGACATGGGCGTCTCCCAGGCGGTCAACGAGGCCTGCATCCGGACCTACACCGACGGGATCGCCCGCTCGGTCGAGGTCATCGTGCCGGGCCCCTGGTTCCCGGACGCCGTCCGGCGCCTCAAGGAGCACCCCGGCTTCGACGTCGGGATCCACCTCTGCCTGACGAGCGAATGGGAAAACGTGAAGTGGCGCCCCCTTACCCACGCGCCGAGCCTGGTCGACTCCGAGGGCTACTTCTTCCCCATGACCCGGCAGCGCGCCGACTTCCCGCCCGGCACGGGATTCCTGGACGCCAGGCCCAAGCTCGACGAGGTCGAGCGCGAGCTCCGGGCCCAGATCGAGACCATCAAGCGCCACCTCCCGCGGACCAGCCACATGACCGCCCACATGGGCACGGCCACGAGCTCGCCCGAGCTCCGCGCGCTGGTCGAACGGCTGGGCGGGGAATACGGCCTCGCCGTGGACACGCAGGGCCTCAAGCCCCTCCGCGGCTGGAGCGGCGCCAGGAAGTCCGCCGCCGAGAAGGAGGCCGCGCTCGTCGAGGCGATCGGGAAACTGGAGCCGGGCGACTGGATGCTGGTCGAGCACCCCGGCTTCGACGTCGCCGAGATGCGCGCCATGGGCCACAAGGGCTACGAGAACGTGGCCGAGGACCGGGCGGGCGTGACCCTCGCCCTCACCAGCCCCCGGGTGAAGAAAGCGGTCCAGGACCGGGGGGTCCGGCTGATCGGCTATCCCGACCTCAAGCCGAAGTGAGCGACCCCGCCGCCGGTCAGGGCGCTCGATCCCAGGTTCTCCGGACGGCGTAGAGGATCGCGCTCTCGTCCGACCACCACCGGATCCCGCATCGAGGGCAGATCCGGTTCGTGGACGTTCCTTCCGCGAGGAAGCGGGACCGGGAGACGGGCCGCGAGGAGGGAAGGCACCTCGAACAGGCCTCCTCCGGGTTCAAGCCGTGCTCGAGGACCACGACGGCCAGGGCGAGGACGAACAGCAGCAGGACCGCGAGGGCGCTCCGTTCCTTCCAGCCCACCCTCATCGGACGCCGGAGAAGGCCCGCCGATCAGGCCGCGGGGCCCCGGAGGAGATCCCGACGGACCTCCTCGATCGGCCGCGACCGCGCCTCCTCGAGAAGCCGCTCCTGGCGGGCGGTGAAGACGACCGGGGCGCCCGGCTCGCGGGAGGGCCGGACCTCGAGGGCGCGGAGGATCCTCCGGCGGACCTCGTCGAGGCCCTCGCCCGTCCGGGCGGAGACCGGAAGCGCCTCCAGGAGCGGTTTCTTCCTCCCCACGTCCACCTTGTTCACGAGCAGGATCACGCGGCGGTGGGACAGCCGCTCCAGGAAGACGAGCTCCGACCCGCGGGCGCCCGCCTCGGCATCGAAGAGGAAGAGGACGACGTCGGCCTCCGCCAGCGCCCGGCCCGTCCGCTCGATCGAGAGCTGCTCGAGGAGGTCGGCCGGCTCCCCCACGCCCGCCGTGTCCACCACCTCGAGGGGGACGCCCTCGATCGCGGCGAACTCCCGGACCGGGTCCCGGGTCGTCCCCGGCTCGGGAGACACGATCGCCCGGTCGGCCCGGACGAGAGCGTTGAAGAGGGTCGACTTCCCCGCGTTCGGGCTCCCCGCCAGCACGACCTTCCGCGGCGAGGCGAGCGCGCGGCCGAGGGAGGCCCCGGCCAGGAGCCGCTCGGCGTCGGGCCGACCGCGCATCGCCCCGACGGCCCGGGAGAGGGCGCCCTCCGCCTGGTCGTGGAGGACGGCCGCCGCGAGCTCCGTGCGCGCCCCCGGGAGCAGGGTCCAGGCCTCCGCCCGGATCCGGTCGAGCCCGCCCTTCTCCACGCCGCGTTCGAGAAGCTCGCCGGGGGAGACCCGTTCCGCCCCCGCCTCCGCGAGCGCGCGGAGGACCCGCTCCACGGCCGCTGCGCCTCCGTGGCAGGTGATCTCGACGGTGTCCTCCCCCGTGAACCCCGCGACGCTCCGGACCATCACCTCGTCCACGTCCCGCTCTCCCGAGACGAGCCGGCCCGGCCTCGGCTCCGCGCCGATCCGTCCCCGGAAGAGCCCGGCGACGATCGGGCGCGCCCCGTCGCCCGACACGTGGACGACGGCGAGCGCAGCCCGCCCCGGCGGGCTCAGGACCGCCGCGATCGCCGCCACGAGAGCGCCACTCCCTCGAGCGCGAGATCCGGGACGATCTCGTCGAAGAGGTCCCGGAAGAGCGGGGCGTCGCCGCCGGTGCCGTAGACGCGTCCCGGACTCCCCTCGAGCGCGCGCCGGAGGAGGCCTTCCGCCGCCGCGGAGATCCCGCACTGGATGGCCTCGCGGGTGTGCCGGCCGAGCGTGGTCCGCTTCCGCACGGGCTCGACCTCGGGGAGCCTGGCCGTGCGCTCGCGGAGCGAGCGCGCCATGAGCCGGAGCCCCGGCGCGATCAGGCCTCCCCGGAACTCGCCCCGGCGGCTCACGACGTCCACGGTGATTGCCGTTCCCATCGCCACCACGACGCAGGCCCCCCCGCAGCGCGACCAGGCGGCCGAGGCCTGCGCGAGCCGGTCGGCCCCCACCGTCTCGGGGTGGAGGGCCCCGTTCCGGACGAGGGGGGGGAAGTCGCGACCGAGAAGGAGGGTCCCCGGGGGAAGCCGCCCCTTCCCCACCCGGCAGCCCACCCAGAGATCGACCCGCCCGCGGAAGGGAAGCAGTCGCTCTCCGTCGAAGAGCGCCCGCTTCGTCCGGGTGTTCCCCACGTCCACGACGCCGATTCTCACGGGCGCGATTGTAGGCGAGGGGGAACCCAAAGTCACCTTTGACAAAGCGCGGACGACGGATACGATCTACGGACCATGCAGCTCCACTGCGGCGCGTGCGGCGCGACGCGCGCCCCGGACCCGATGCTCCACTCCTGCCCCATCCCGGGCTGCGCCTCTCCGCTCGAGGTGCTCCTCGGCCCGGAGGAGCTCGGGAAGGCGGCGACCTTCGAGGGTCGAGGGGTCTGGCGCTACCGACCGCTCCTCCCGGTCGACCGCGCGGCCACGCTGGGAGAGGGCGCCACGGGCCTCCATCCCTGCGAGCGCCTGGGGGGCGAGCTCGGGATCCCCAGGCTCTACGTGAAGAACGAGGGCGAGAACCCGACCGGTTCCTTCAAGGATCGGGGGATGACGGTCGGGATCGCGGTCGCCCGCTCCGCGGGGTCCCGGACCGTGGTCTGCGCCTCGACGGGGAACACCTCGGCTTCCATGGCCGCCTACGCGGCGCGGGCCGGGCTCCGCGCCCTCGTCCTCCTCCCGGCCGGCAAGGTCGCGCTCGGGAAGCTCTCGCAGGCCGTCGCCCACGGGGCCCGGATCGCCCAGGTCGAGGGGGACTTCGACGACGCGATGCGCCTCGTCGTCGAGCTCTCCTCGAAGGACCGGGGCGTCTACCTCCTCAACTCGCTCAACCCCTACCGGCTGGAGGGCCAGAAGACCCTCGCCTTCGAGGTCTGCGAAGAGCTGGGCGACGCGCCGGACGCGGTCGTCCTCCCCGTCGGGAACGCCGGAAACATCAGCGCGATCTGGAAGGGCTTCAACGAGTGGAAGGCCCTGGGACGCGCCCGCCGCCTCCCCCGGATGCTCGCCGCCCAGGCGGAGCGCTCGGCCCCGCTCGTGACCCATCTCCGCGATCGCTCCCGCCCCTGCCGCGTGGAGCATCCCGAGACGGTCGCGACCGCCATCCGGATCGGGCAGCCCGTGAACTGGCGGAAGGCCGTGGCCGCGGTTCTCGACTCGGGGGGCGAGGCGGGGACGGTGACGGACGAGGAGATCCTCTCCGCCCAGCGCCTCCTGGCCCGGTCGGAGGGCCTCTTCGTCGAGCCCGCGAGCGCGGCCCCGATCGCCTGGCTCCTCAGGAACCGGCCGAAGGGCCTGGAGACGGTCGTCGCGGTCGCGACGGGGCACGGCCTCAAGGACCCCGACGCCCTGGCGGGAGCGGCCGTGACCCTCGAGCGCGTGAAGCCCGAGCTCGCCGCGATCCGGCGGCTCCTGGACTCATGAAGACCTTCCTCGTCGGGTTCGGCGTCGTCGGCCGCGCCAGCCTCCGGCTCCTCGAGGAGCGGCGCGCGGAGCTCTACCGCCGGCACGGACTCTCGCCTTCCGTCGTCGGGGTGATCGACTCCAGGGGCGCGGCGATCTCGCCCACGGGCCTGGACGCGCGCGCGCTGTTCGACTGCAAGGAGAGGTCCGGAACCGTGGCCGACTATCCCGCCCACGGGGTGCGCGGCGCGCGGGACGTCGACCTCATCGCCGAGAGCGAGGCGGAACTCGTGGTCGAGGCCACGCCCACGACCGTGCGGACCCCGGGGTCGTCGATGGAGCGCCTGAAGGCGGCGTTCCGGACGGGGAAGCACGTGATCTGCGTCAACAAGGCCCCGCTCGCCGTGGCGTTCCCCGCGCTCCGCGAGCTCAGCCGACACAACCGGGCGGAGTTCCGCTTCTCGGGGACGGTCGGAGGGGGCACGCCCGTCCTTTCCTTCGCGGAGGAATGCGTCCGAGGGAACGAAGCGCTCTCCGTCCGGGCCATCCTGAACGGGACGACGAACTACATCCTCACGCGCATGGACCGGGACGGCTGGGACTTCGACCGGGCCCTCGCCGAGGCCCAGCGCCTGGGCTACGCCGAGGCGGACCCCTCGGCCGACGTGGACGGGATCGACACGGCGACGAAGATCGTGATCCTGGCCAACGGGGTCCTCGGCCGCCCCTGCACGATCTCCGACGTCCGGATCGAGGGGATCCGCGGGATCGCGAGGGACCGGATCGACCGGGCCCGCCAGGCCGGCCGGGTCCTCAAGCTGATCGCGACGGTGTCGTCGGAGGGGCTCTCCGTGGGGCCCGAGGAAGTCGCCGCCGACTCCCCCCTCAACGTGGGCGGCAGCCTGAACTGCCTCTCCCTCGAGCTCAAGGCGGGCGGGGAGGTGTCGCTGATCGGGCGCGGGGCCGGCGGCCCGGAGACGGCGACCGCCATCCTCCGGGACCTCCTCGACATCTGGCACACGACGGGTCCGCAGTCCACGCTCCGCAGTCCCCGGTCGGGTTCCCCCCTCCGCCCCTCCGGGGGGGGCCCGACTCTGGACTCTGGACGGGAGACGCGGGACTGACCTATGAAGCTCGTGATGAAGTTCGGCGGAAGCTCGGTGGCGGACGTCGAGCGGATGCGCCGCTGCGCGCGGCTCGTCAAGGAACGCGCCGGAAAGGACCGCGTGGTCGCGGTGGTGTCCGCGCTCGACGGGATCACGGAGGAGCTCCTCGCGCTCGCCGACGCGGCCGGGACGGCGAACCACCCGGCGATCGAGGCCCGGCTCAAGGAGGTCCGCCGCCGCCACGAGGAGGCGGCGCGCCAGGCCGGGGAGGCGGCGCTCGCGGCGCCCCTCCTCGCCGAGCTCGACCGGCTCGTCCTGGGGATCTCGATGGTGGGCGAGGCGACCCCGCGCACTCGGGACGCCGTCGTCGCCTTCGGGGAGAAGCTCTCGGCCCGGGTCTTCGCCAAGGTCCTCGAGTCCGAGGGCGTCCGCACCCGCTCCTACACGGGGCAGGAGGCCGGCCTCGTGACGGACGAACGATACGGCGAGGCGGAGCCCCTCATGGAGCTCTCGCTCTACCAGATCGCGGAGACCTTGAAGGGCCCGCTTGAGGCGGGCGAGGTCCCGGTCGTCACCGGCTTCATCGCCGCCACGCAGCACGGGGTGACGACCACGATCGGCCGCGGGGGGAGCGACTTCACCGCGACCATGGTGGGGGCCTCGATCAAGGCGGACGAGATCTGGATCTGGAGCGACGTGGACGGCCTCATGACGGCCGACCCCCGCATCGTCCCCGCGGCGAGGCTCCTCGAGCGGATCCGCTTCATCGAGGCGGTCGAGATGGGCCTCTTCGGGGCGAAGTCCATGCACCCCCGGGCCCTCGAACCCGCGGCCGAGCGGCGGATCCCGGTCCGGATGAAGAACACGTTCAACCCCTCCGGCCCGGGGACCCTCATCACCGACGAGGGCGGCCCCCCGAAGGAGCTCGTCCGATCCGTCCTCCTCGTCAAGGACGCCGCGCTCATCAACATCGCGGGCCCCGCGATGATGGGCCGTCCCGGCACGGCCGCGCGGGTCTGCCAGGCCGTGGGCGACCAGGGGATCAACATCCGGATGATCATCCTCTCCGTCTCGGAAGGCGGGATCTCCCTCGTGGTCTCCGGGGGCCAGGCCTCGCTCGCGCGCGCGGCCCTCGAGTCGAACCTCCTCCGCGCCGGGATCGCCCGCCACGTGGACGTGGTGGAGAAGGTCTCGATCGTGGCGGTGATCGGGTCCTATATGCGCGGCCACCCGGGCACCGCGGCGCGGGTCTTCGGCGCCGTGGGGAAGAAAGGCGTGAACGTCATGGCCATCGCCCAGGGCTCCTCGGAGCTCTCGATCTCCTTCGTGGTGAAGGGCGAGGAGGGCCCCGAGGCCATCCGCGCGCTCCACGACGAGTTCATGACCGGGTAGTCCGCGGTCCACGGTCTCCGGTCCAGAGTCATCGTCCCGCTCACCCCGGGGGGGGCGCCCTCCTCGCGGGATTCACGGTGGAACCATCCTTCACTGCGGACATCGCAGGCGCAGTTCCCCTCTGAAGCGAGCATCCGGCTCGCGAGGACGAGCCGGCAAGCCGGGACCCTCAAGGGACTTGAACGCCGAGATCCGCGAAGGGGGCGGGACGGCGGGGATCGGGTGAACGGACCACGCCCCCGGAGGGTCGGGCGGAGGGGGGGGACCCGACCTTGGACTGTGGACTCCGGACTGCGGACTGCCTACCGGGGGAGCGGCCGGTACTCGATGACGACGGGCTTGCCGGCGCGCTCGACCGTGATGCGGAGCCCCGACTGCTGTCGCATCTGGGGGCCCGAGAGGAGGGTGCGCAGGTCCGCGATGTTGTTGAGCGGCTGGCCGTTCACGTCCCGGACCACGTCCCCCACCAGGAGCCCGCGGGCGGCTCCGATCGACCCGGCCGTGACGCCCTCGACCCGGACCCCGCCCCCCCCGTGCGGGGAGATCACGAAGTCCTGATCCATGATGCGTTCCGCGTTCTGGGAGGCCCAGTCGATCTCGTCGGGGTCCAGCCCCCAGACCTGGCGGTTCTCGGCCGACGCCAGCAGCCGGCTCTTGAACGCCTCGCTCGTGTAGGCCTGCCCGACCCGGTTCGTCTTGCCGGCTCCCGCCGGGCCGGGGAGCCCCTTCCCGCCTCCGCCCGGCGCGGCCAGGAGGTCGAGCGTAAGGACCTGGCGCTGGCCGGCGCCGCTCGTGAAGACCGCCTGGTCCTTGCTCACCTCCGCGAGGGACCAGCCCCGGAATTCGTCGTAGGGCTTCCCCTCGTGGAAGATCGGCTCCCCCAGGTAGGCGACGAGCTCGACGTTCCTTCCCTGGGACTTGATGAAGGCGAGCCCCTGCTTCGGGTCCTTCTCGCTCGGGAGGGTCCCCTTGAGAACCGCCTTGAACAGGGTGGGAGCGGCGCCCGGACCGACGGGCTTCTCGACGGGGTTGGCCAGCCGGAGCGCCGCGTCGGAGGCGGGGGCCTGCGGAGACCGCGCCCCGACCGCCGCCTCCGCGTCCGCCTCGAAGTCCCGGAGGTTCCCCGGGTCGCCGGGGAAGAGGAGGAAGAACCAGGCGAAGGCCGCGATGCCCGCTCCCAGGAGCGCGTTCAGCGTCCAGAGCAGGCCGTTGAGCGTCTTGACGTCCCTCAAGGTCCCTCCGCGTCCGGGTCCCGACCCTCTTTGAACGACCGAGCGGAAGAATCGACGGGAGGATCCGCGCCTAGCGGCGGCCGCCGGCCCCGAACTGCCGCTGGTTGTCCTTGGAGATGCCCCGCAGCTCCAGCTTGAGCTCGTCCGGGCTGTCCGCCGCGGACAGCGCGTCCTCGAGGGTGATCAGGTCCCGCTCGAGGAGCGACTTCAGGGCCTGGTTGTAGGTCGAGCAGCCGTAGTAGTTCCCGTCCTTGATCGCCTTGTAGAGCTCCCGGGTCTTTCCGTGGAGGAGGAGCTCCTGGATGGTCGGGGTCGAGGCCATGAGCTCGACCGCCGGCATCCGGGCGGTGCCGTCCTTGGTGGGGAGGAGCCGCTGGGAGACCACGCCCTCCAGGAGCTGGGAGAGCTGGAGCTGGAGGAAGGCGTGGTGGTTCGTCGGGAAGAGGTTGATGATGCGGTCCACCGTCTGCATGGCGTTCATCGAGTGGAGGGTCGAGAAGACGAGGTGGCCCGTCTCGGCCGCGTTGATCGCGGCCTCCATGGTCTCGATGTCCCGCATCTCGCCGATGAAGATCACGTCCGGCGACTGGCGGACGGCGTTCTTGAGCGCGGCCACGAACGAGTCGGTGTCCTGGCCGATCTCCCGCTGGTCGATGACGCACTTCGCGTCGGTGAACGTGAACTCGATCGGGTCCTCGACGGTGATGATGTGGCGCTCCTCCGTCTGGTTGATGTAGTTGATCATGGAGGCGATGGTCGTCGACTTCCCCGAGCCCGCCGTGCCGGTCACCAGGACCAGGCCGCGGGGGAGGAGGGCGAGCCGGCGGAGCTGCTCGGCGGGAAGGTTCAGGTCCTCCATGCTCGGGATCTTCGAGTGGATGTGCCGGAAGACCATCCCGATGTAGCCGCGCTGCCGGAAAAGGTTGGCCCGGAAGCGGCCGACCCCGTAGATCTCGTAGGAGATGTCGACCTCGCCCTTCTCGGCGAACTTCTTCTTGGCGAAGTCGTCGCAGACCTCGTTGAAGATCTCGAGCATCGCCTCCTCGGTCATCGGCTGCCCGCCCATGGAGACGACCCGGCCCACGACGCGGACGGCGGGCGGCACGCCCACCTTGAGGAAGAGGTCGGAGGCCTCCTCCTTGACCATGGCGGCGAAGATGCTGGCGATTTCCATCGGTGTCCCCGCAGGATGACCCTCCTATTCTACCCCCGGCTGCCGTTGCAGCCTACGGAAAAGTTCCCGGGCGAGCGCCTCGAGGCCCTTGCCCGTGGCCGCGGAGACCTCGAGCACGGCCTCGACCTCCTTCCGGAGCGCCGCCGCGCCCTTCCGGGACCCCTCCAGGTCCGCCTTCGTCGCCACGACCACCTCGGTCCGGGACGCCAGGGCCGGACTGTAGGCCTCGAGCTCGCGGCGGACCACGCGGTAGGCCTCGGCGGGCGGCTTGAGGGCCAGCGGGGAGACGTCCACGAGGTGCAGGATCAGGCGCGTCCGCTCGATGTGCCGGAGGAAGCGGTCCCCGAGCCCCTTCCCCTCGTGCGCGCCCTCGATGATCCCGGGGAGGTCGGCGAGGACCAGGGTCTCCCACTCGCTCGCCTTCAGGATCCCGAGGCTGGGGACCAGGGTCGTGAAGGGGTACTCCGCAACCCTCGGCCGCGCCGCGGAGAGCCGGGAGAGCAGCGTCGACTTCCCCGCGTTCGGGAGTCCCACCAGCCCCACGTCCGCGATCATCTTGAGCTCGAGCCGGATCCGGCGCTCGTCTCCGGGCCGTCCCGACTCCGCCCTCCGCGGGGCCTGGTTCGTCGGCGTCGCGAAGTGCTGGTTCCCCCGTCCGCCCTTCCCCCCCCGGCAGACCACCAGCCGGTCCCCGTTCCGCCCCAGATCCTTGAGGAGGAGGTTCCGGTCGGCGTCACGGACGAGCGTTCCCACGGGGACGCGGACGAGGAGGTCGCGGCCCTTCCGGCCGCTGCAGTTCCTGCGACCGCCCGGCTCCCCGGGCGTGGCGGCGTAGCGGGGCGTGTGGATCAGGTGGTAGAGGGTGTTGTAGTTCTCGTCGGCCAGGAGGACGACGTCGCCGCCCTTCCCTCCGTCCCCCCCGTCGGGCCCGAGCTTGGGGCGGAACTTCTCGCGGAGGAACGAGACGGCGCCGGAGCCGCCGTCGCCCGCCTTCATCCGGAGCACGATCTCGTCGCGGAACACGGGAGTGCTGAGGATACCCCGAGGTCGGGAAAATGCTAGGGCTTTCCTCCGCCGGCCGCCGGGTCGGGCGCGGGCGGGGCGGGACGGAGGAGCAGCGCGGAGTCCCCCAGGAGGACGAGGAGGCCGCCCAAGAGCGGGAGCCAGGCGGCCGGGAGGATCGCTCCGGCGGCGCTTCCCGTCCAGGAGGCGGAGAGCCGCCCCCAGGCGTCCAGGAGGAACGCGCCATGGAGCGCGAGGAGGAGGCCGAGCGAGGCCCGGACGACGCGGCCGGTGGCGCGGGGCTCCCCCCCTCCCAGGATCCTCCCCAGGGCGGTCGCCGCGGCCGCCAGGGGCAGGACGAAAAGGATCAGGGACAGCGCCGCGGGCGGCGCGTCGGCCCCGGCCCCGCCCTGGACGGCGGTGAGCAGGATGGACCCGAGCGTGGAAAGGGCGAAGGACGAGAGCAGGAGGAGGACGAGGTGCCCCCAGGGAAGCGCCGCCCCCCGGGAATCCCGACTCCAGGCGGATCGGAAGAGGAGGAGCGGGAGCAGGAGCATGGAGAGCAGCCAGGCGAGGTGGTACAGGTACTCCGACAGGGGAAGGAGACCCGCCAGCTCGGAGCAGAGGACGAACGGGGAGCGGGAGCCGCCGGCCACGGTGACCTGGGGAAGGAAGAACGCGAGGGCCGCCAGGGCGGTCCCCGCGCGCACGAGCCAGAGACCCAGCGGGTTCATCGGCGGTCCGTCCCCCGGACGGGAAGGGCCCTAGGGGGCGACGATGTCCGTGATCTTGACGAGGGTGAGGAGCGATCGGTGACCGCGGGTCCGATGGTAGCCCTCCCGGCGGCGGTACTTGAAGACCCGGATCTTGTCCCCCTTGAAGTTCCGGACCACCTCTCCGACCACCTTGGCCCCCCGGACGAGGGGGGTGCCGACCCGGGCCTTCTCGCCGTCGTGGAGGAGGACGACCTCGGGAAACTCCACGGACTCGCCCTCCTTGGGCCCCTGCCGGTCGAGCTCGAGGGTGGCGCCCTTCTCGGCGCGGTACTGCTTGCTCCCGTCCCTGAAGATGGCGTACATGGGCCGCTCCTTATATCACAAGGGCCGCGCTCGCACAATGCTTTTGTGGGGAGCGCCGGCGCGGGGGAGGGCCCTCCCTCCCCGCTCACCTCACGAAGTCGACCACCTTCTCGCCCGCCGTGTTGTAGCAGGAGAACTCCACGCGGTTCGAGGTCAGCTCCCGCGTGGGAGACACGTGGACGCGCTTCCGGTACTTCTCCTCGAGCTTCTGGAGCTCCTCGAGGCGGCCCTTCAGGTATCCGGCGACCTCCGGACTCACGCGCGCCTCGACGACGGCGATATCGGGCCGGTCGAGGTTGCTCTTGAGCTCCCGGACCACCTCGAGGGCGACCGACTCCAGGTTCTTGACGAAGCCCGTGCCTCCGCAGGCCGGGCAGGGGTCGCTCGAGACGCGCTGGAGGCTCGGACGGGTCTTCTGCCGGGCGATCTCGAGCAGGCAGAACTGGGAGAGGGGGAGGATGACCATCTGGGCGCGGTCCTTCCGGGACTCCTCCCGGACGCAGGACTCGATCTCGCGCCGGTGGCGCTCCATCTTCACGTCGATGAAGTCGATCACGATGATGCCCCCGAGGTCCCGGAGGCGGAGCTGCCGAAGGATCTCCCGGGCGGCCTCGAGGTCGGTCTTGAGCGCGAGCTCCTCGGGGCTCGCCTCCCGGACGAGCCGTCCCGAGTTGACGTCGATCGCGGTCATCCCCTCGGTCGTCTCGATCACGATCGACCCGCCCGAGGGGAGCTCGACGGTCTTGGCGCTCAGCTGGTCGATCTGGCGCTCGAGGTCGTAGCGGTGGAAGAGGGGGGTCGTCCCCTCGTAGAAGTGGAGCCGGTCGCGGAAGCGCGGCATCACGTGCTCGAAGAAGTCGCGGAGCCTTCCGTGGACCTCCGGGTCGTCCACGACGACCCGGTCGATGTCGGGAGAGAAGAAGTCCCGGACGGTCCGGAGCACGAGTTCGGTTTCCTGGTAGAGCGCGGCCGGCGCCCGCGCGGCCTTGGCCCTCCCCTCGACGGCGCCCCAGAGGCGGAGCAGGTACTCGTAGTCCGCCCGGAGGTCCTGGGCGGTGGTGTCCGCCGAGGAGGTGCGGACGATGAAGCCGACGTTCGAGGGGATCTCCTGGGCGAGCTGGCGCATGAGGGCGCGGAGCTCGGAGCGCTGCTGGGGCGAGGTGATCTTCTTCGAGACGCCCACGTGGGTGCTGAGCGGCGTGAGCACGAGGAAGCGCCCCGGGAGGGACACCTCCATCGAGACCGACGGCCCCTTCTCCCCGAACGGGTCGCGGATCACCTGGACGAGCACCTCCTGCCCCGCCTGGAGGAGGCCCTGGATGAGCCGCTTGGGGCCGCGCGGGGGCCTCCCCCGCTGGGGGCGGTGGTAGGCCTCCTCCCCTTCTCCCACGACCTCGGAGACGTGCAGGAACGCGTTCCGGTCGAGCCCGATGTCGACGAAGGCCGCCTGGAGGCCCGGATGGACGTTCTCGACCCGGCCTTTGTAGATGTTCCCGACCAGGGTCTCGTGCCGGGAGCGCTCGACATGGAGGTCCTCGAGGCGCCCGTCCGCCACGACCGCGATCCGGGTCTCCTCCTTCTCGACCGCGTTCACGAGCATCCAGCGGCCGTCCGTCGTCATGGGCGCCTCGCGACCTCCGTGTAGGTCTTCCGGAGCCTCACCGTACCGTCGACCCGGAGGCCGGCCGCCCGGAGGACCTCCTCCGGCCGGGCGGTCCCCTGGTCGGTCACCCGCAGGCGGAGGAACGCGCGCTCGCCCTCGCAGTCGGCGGCCAGGACGTACTGCCGGATCTCGACGGTCTTGGATCCCTTGTCCGAGACGCGCTCCACGCGGCACTCCTTGAGCGCGAGGAAGGCTCCGAGGCGTCCGGCGAGACCCTCCCCCTGGCCCGGGCAGGCGGCCTCGTACTCGACGAACTCCACCTGGGACCGCTCGCGCCGGTCGAAGGCCTCGGCGGAGACCACGGAGATCCCCTCGGGGAGCTGGGAGCCCAGGAGCTTCTCGATCTGGCGCGGGGCCGTCCAGCTCGAGAGCTCGAACTCGAGGATCTCGGCCTCGGACTCGATCCCCAGCCCGAGCGCGGTAGGGAACGAGAGGACGGGATGCGGGTTATACCCCTCGGTCATCCGGAGCGGGAGCCCCGTCCGACGCAGGGCCCGCTCGAAGAGCCGCATCAGGTCGTGATGCGAGAGGAAGCGCATCCGGCCGGTCTTCGTGAACCGGAGCCTGTAGGAGAAGATGTTCATGCCGCGACGGTCGGGGAGAGGCGGGAACGGAGCGGCGGAGGCCGGGGCTTCCCCCCGGCCCGACGTCAATTTTTCTGGGCCTCCCGCCCTGCCCCGGGCGGAGGGCCGTCCGTTCCGCGCGCTCCCCGTCCGTCGGGGCGGCGCTCCGCCGTCCCCCGTCGGGAAGGGGCCGCCCCGCGCCCTCTTCGGGTTCCGGGACGCCCCGGGCCGCCGCGCCCGCGGCCCCTACTTCTTCTCCGGCTCGGACCCCTTCCGGATCTGCTCGAACTCGCGCCGCTCCTGGTCCTCGCGCATGCGGATGAGCTTGTCGAGCGACTCGGAAGACCCGCGGCCCCGGACGATCCGCGGGGTGATGAAGATCAGCAGGTGTTCCTTGCTCACGTCGTCCACCCGGGACTTGAAGAGGTAGCTGAAGAGCGGCACGTCCTTGAGGACGGGGATCCCCCGGTCCTCGTAGCTGGCCCGCTCGACCACGAGACCCCCGAGCACCGCGGTCTTCCCGCTCTCGACCAGGAGGCGCGTCACGAGCGTGGTCGTGTTGACCCGGGGGAGGTCGATCGCCTGTTCGGCCCCGTTGGACAGCAGGGTGAAGCGGGTGAACCCGGGCACCGCCGCGCCCGTCGAGGGGCCGGAGAGGAACTCGTTCTGCGGGATCACGGTCAGGATGACCTTGTTGCTGTCGATCACGATCTTGGGGATCACGAAGAGCTGGAAGCCCACCTTGACGGGCGACTTCTGCGCCTCCCCCAGCGTGAACTCGAGGCCGCCGAACTGGTTGGTCGTCGTCCGGACCTCGGCGTAGCTGATCGTCTCGCCCACGAAAATCGTCGCCTCCTGGTTGTCCATGACGGACAGGGTCGGCTCCTGGATCAGCCGGGAGAACCGGTCGTTCTTGAACGCCCGGAACGCCATGGACATGTCGTACTGGGTCAGGAAGAACTGGTCGCCCGGCGACCCGACCTCGTTCCCCAGGCCGAAGGGGAGCCGCGTGACCTTCCCGAACACGGTCGTCCCCGTGGGATCCGCGAAGCTCGAAGGGTGCAGGACCCGGGACGTGACCCCCGCCCCGTCCGCGCCCTGGAACGACCAGCTCGTCCCGAACTGGAGGAGGTCCCGGTTCGTGGTCGACACGAACTTCACGTCGAGCATGACCTGGAGGGGCTCGACGTCCAGCACCTGGATCACCTCGGCGATCTTGTCGAGCACGACCTTGGTGTCGCGCACGATGAAGAAGTTCGTCTGGGGGTCGAAGTTGAGCTGTCCCATGACGCGGTTCGTGGCGTCCCTCGAGAGCACGGTCTCCAGGACGCGCTTGAGGACGAACTGCCGCTCCAGCTCGTCGACCGACGTCACCGGCTGGATGGGCTGGCCGCTCACGAACTTGTTCTGCTCCACCTTGGCCCGGTAGGTCGAGGGGGGCTGGATGAAGCGCAGCGGGTAGACCCTCGTCTCCATCTGCTTGAGGAGCTCGTCCGGGTGGATGATCCGGATGATCCCGAAGCTCTCCTTCACCGTCGTGAAGTTGAGCGTCTTCACGACCGCCGTCAGGACCTCGTTCCACGGGACGTTGTTGATCGAGAGCGTGATCGAGCCCTTCACGTCCGGGGAAACGATGATGTTCGCCCCCGACACGCGCGCGATCATGTCGATCACGACCTTGATGTCCGCGTCGCGGAAGTTGAACGTGAGCCGAGGCGGCCGGGACAGCTGGATCAGGGTGGGGCTCACGTCCTCGATCGTGAGTTCCGCCTTCGTGGCGAACGCCTCGAGCGCCTTCCTCGCCTGCTCCCGCACCACGATGAACTCGTCGATCCGGTAGGTGTCGTCGATGTTCTTGTAGTCGACCACGATGTTCCACCCCGTCTGGCGGCGGAACTGCTCGACGATCTGCGCGACGGAGGCGTTGCGCTCCGTCATCGTCACTTCCTGCCGCTCCCGGCGGAGCTGCTCCTCGTACGCCTCGCGGATCGCCTTGGCCCTCGGATCCTCGTCGGGGGCCGCCTGCGCGGGCTTGGCCGGTCCGGCGGGCTCCTGGCCCCACGCCGCGAACCCGAACGCCGCGGCGATCAACATCGACAGCACGACACGGGCGCCTTTCATGGTCGATGCTCCGCTAAATTCTTCCCTTCCCACGCCAGACGTTCAGGAGGCTCGCCGCCCCCGCCGCGACGCCCGCCAGGAACGCCGCCGCCAGGGCCAGGAGCTCCCCCGGGCCCAGGTGTCCCAAGCTCCCCACGGTCCCTCCCGGATTCCGCCTACTGGCGGATCCCCACCTCGCGGGTCTCCTCCTTGAGGGAGACCTGGACCCCGAAGGCCCAGATCTTCTCCACCCTCACGCCCAAGCCCTCCACGAGGTCCCCGACCCGGTATGTCTTGTCGTTGATCACCGCCAGCTTGACCGGCTTGACGAACCGGACCGGATGCGCCGCCCCCACCGCGTGGCCGAGGATCCGGACGGACGGGTCCACCGGCACCACGATGCGCTCCTCCGAGATCGTCGTCCCCGAGAGCACGATCTGCTTCTTCGCCAGTTCGATCCGCGTCCGGCACTGGGAGAGCCTCGGGACGAGATCGGTGATCCACTTCGTCACCTGGTCCCGCGCGGGCCGCCCCTGGAGGATGGGGTGCGCCTCGGATTCCCTGAGCTCCTTGATGCCGTTCTCGAGCGCATCGCACTGGTCCCGCTGGAACGCGTCCATGGCCCGCGTATAGACCTGCCTGAGCCGTTCCACGAGCCTCACCTCGCCGCCGAAGATCTCCTCCGCCGCCGTCCGGAGGGCCTCGACCTGGGCCATCACGTCCGCCGGCTGCGGCGTCTCCCGGTTCGACTTGTGGAAACCGGCGTAGAACCCGACGATCTGCTGGTAGATCTTCTCGGCCTCCTGTTCCCGGTTCTCGTCTCGGGCCTTCCGGAGCTCACCGATCAGCTTCTGGGCTTCCTGGAGCTTGGCCTGGAAGTTGTTGGGGTTGATCGCGACGATCTCGAGCCCCTTCGCCTTGTCGTCCTCGACCTTCCCCGCGGCTCCCAGGGGCCCCGTCTTGTCGAAGGGGTCCCTCCGGCCCAGGGAGCGGACCATGAGCGACGGCGGGATCGCCGCCTCCCGGTCCTTGGCGATGATCTTCCGCAGCCCCCCCCGGGTCACCTCTTCCACCACGCGCCCGTAGCGGTCCACGTAGGCCTCGACGAGCTCGGAGTCCCGGGTCGAGGCCGGGGGCGGCTTGATGAACGTGATCGGCGTGACGGAGACTTCCTTCTTGTCCAGGTATTCCCGCTTGACCATGTTCCCGATGTCGAACTGGACCTCGGCGGTGGGCACCGTGCCGTCCTCCCGGGGATGGAAGACGATCGCCTTCCGGGCGCCCGGCTTCGAGAGGTTGTCGTTCTGGCGGAGCGCGATGAACATCAGGAACCGGGAGTAGTAGATCTCCTCGTCCGGACTGACCTTGAAGTCGAGGTGCTGCGTGGGAGAAAGCGAGACCCGGATGTTTCTCCGGCCTTCGGAGAGGCCGACGGTGCTGGCGATCTGGCTCCCGTTGCGGTCGTCGAGCCGGTTCAGGCCGCTCGGCGCGTACGTGTCGTCGAGACGGGCCTCCTTGATGATGCTCGACTCGAAGACCGCGGTCTTCCGCGGCACGGCCTTGCCCTTGTCCTTGGGATCCTCCACGAGGAGGTCGAGCACCGTCTCGGACTCGTAGTCGAAAGTATGGAGGCTGCCCGCGGCCTGCCGCGAGATCCGCTCCCGGCTGAAGCCCACGTGCTCGATCTTGTCCACGGGCCCAGACTCGATTTTGTACCAGGTGTCCAGCACCCCGCCGAACTCCAGGCGGTCCTGCTGCGGGGCCGCGGCGGGAGCCTCCGGCTTGCGCTCCTGGAGAGGCTGGGCCTGCATCGCCACGCCGAGGGCGACCCACGCGGCCAACGCCCCCGAACCGAGAACCCGACGACGCATGCCGCCTCCGTGTGGTGAGTGCAGAATCCGAGCGAACGATGGTCAGATAATTATAGACCCGGGGGGGGGGTTGTCAATCGTTTCCCCTTCGAAAAAGACCGTTGACGCGTTTTGAAGCCGAGAGATAGAATTCCGACACCGCTTTCGGCGCCCGGAACGAGGCCATGAGCGTTTCTCCAGTCTCCTGCAACGGTTGCGGCGCGAAAATCCCGGAAGAGGACCTCGAGACCGGCAGCGCGATCAGCGTCCTGGGCCGGAGCTTCTGCTCGTCGTGCAAGGGGAAGGCCGTCCAGGACATCTCCCTGGACGACCTCCTGGAATCCGACTCGCCTCCCCCCAGGGCGGCCCGGCCTCCCTTCCCCGCTCCCGCTCCACCCCGCCCCGCGGCTCCCCGGCCTTCTCCTCCCCCCCCCGTCCCGCCGCCCCGGAACCCGCCCGCCTCCCGGCGTCCGGAGACCGCGCGACTCAAGGTGGCCCGGCTCCGACCGCGTTCCCGCGCCCCGCTCGTGGCCGGGGCGCTCGCCGCCGCGCTCGCCGTGGCGGCGACGGCGGTCCTCGTCTCCCGGAATCCGGATCCGGGTCCCCAGGCCGGACCCCGGGTCCCTCCGGTCCCCGGCCCTCCCGAGCCTCTCCCCCCGCCCCCGCGGGACGCCCGGACGGAGAAGGCGGAGACGGCCTATACGGCCGCCGAGATCCTCGCCCGGCGTTCGGACCGCGGATACGACGAGATCCTGGCCTCGATCGAGCAGTCCCGGCCCGCCTGCCGGGGGACGCCGTTCGAGGCGAGGCTCGAGGAGCTCCGCAATCGGGTCCTCCGGGAAAAGGAGGTCTTCGAGGGAACGAAGGCCTTCAACGGCCTCGTCGAGGAGCTGCGCGCGGCGGTGGCCTCCGACTCCGGCTTCGCCCGCTACGCGGAGCTCGTTCCGAAGTTCGAGAAGGCGCGCGAGCTGGCCGCGCGCGCGGCCCCGGAGCGGATCTCCGAGGTCTCCTCGCTCCACCAGGACTACTCCGGCCGGTACCGGAAGGCCGCCGAGTCGCATTACGCGGAAATCCGCGAGTACGCCGACACGATGGTCGAGGAGAAGCGCTACGACCTCGCCCTCCGGAAAATCGACACCTTCCCGGTCCATCTCCGCCATTCGGGGGCCTGGAAGATCCTCGACCAGCTGAGGGCCGAGATCGAGCGCCGGAAGGCGGGATCGAAGTAGGCGGCCATGATCCTGGTGATCGACAACTACGACTCGTTCACCTGGAACCTCGTCCAGGCCCTGGGGGCGCTCGGGGAGGAGGTGGAGGTGATCCGGAACGACGCGTCCACCCCCGGGCAGGTGGAGCGCCTCGCCCCGGAGCGCATCGTCCTTTCTCCCGGACCCTGCACGCCCCGGGAGGCCGGGATCTCGAGCCGCGTCGTGCGCCGCCTGGGACCCCGGCTCCCCGTCCTCGGGGTCTGCCTGGGCCACCAGTGCATCGCGCACGCCCTGGGCGCCGCGGTCCGGCGGGCGCGGCGGATCCTGCACGGGAAGACGAGCGAGGTCCGGCACGACGGCCGGGGCGTCTTCGAGGGCCTCCCCAGCCCCTTCCGCGCGATGCGCTACCACTCGCTCGCCGTGGACGAGGCGACGCTTCCCCCGGAGCTCTCCGTCACCGCGCGCGACCCGGAGGGCGAGGTGATGGGACTCCGCCATCGCGACTGGCCGGTCGAAGGGGTGCAGTTCCATCCCGAGAGCTACCGGACCGAAGCGGGCCTCGAGCTCCTCCGGAACTTCCTCCGCCGATGAGGCGCCTCCCCCTCCTCCCCGTCCTCCTGGCCGCCGCCTGCGCGCCGCGCGGCGTCCCGCCGGGAACGCCCTCGTCCGTCACGCTGCTCGGCGACCGCGGCCGGCTCGAGACCTGGGAAGCGCGCTCGCTCTCGGGCGGCCACCTCCACGCCCGGGGCGACGAGGGGACCTGCTCCGCCGCGGCCGAGCTCCTTCGCGCGGGCGCCGGGATCCTGGCGACGCTGCCGGGGGAGAACCGCGAGGCGGCGCGCCGGAGCGGAGAGACGCTGGCGACGGCGGTCGAGGGCCTCTGCGCGACCCTCTTCGGCCGCGGCTACGGCGGGAAGGGACGGCTCGTCCTGTCGCTCCGTCCCCCTCCCCCGGACGGCCGCCCGCCGGAGGAGGCGCTCTTCGTCGTGGTTCCCGAGCCCGCGGAGGGCGGGGGGGAGCGCGCGTACGGCCCCTCCGAGATCCTGGCCGAATACCTCTCGCCCCTGGACCGCGTCGAGGCCGTCCTCGAGCGCGGCCGGGTCCTCGTGCGCCGCTCCCCGGACGGGAGCCGCGAGATCGAGCTCTTCCTCGTCCTGCGGCCCCGGGTCCCCGCCCCGTACGAGCGCCTCCAGGTCGTCGCGCGCATCGAAACCCGGTAGTCCACGGCGCGGCCGCGGCCCAACGTAGGGAGAGCGGGAGCGGGTTGGAGAGCAGGAGAGGCGGCTCGCTCCCCTCGCCGGCTCTCCGATTCTCAGCTGCTCTCCCTACGTCCCCCCAAGAAACCTTCTCGCCGCACGAGGTTTCTCAGGGTCAGGAGTACAGTCGCGAGTCCAGAGTCCCAAGTCCAGGGTCCGCGTCCCCCCATGCCCCCCCGGAGGGGAACCCGACTCTGGACTGTGGACTGCGGACTCGGGACTCGTTATAGTGCCCGGCCATGAGCGACCTTCAGGGACAGTGGGCCCTCGTCCTCGGCGCCTCGAGCGGCTTCGGCGAGGCGACGTCGATCGAGCTCGCGCGGCGGGGGATGAACCTCTGCGGCGTCCACCTCGACCGCAAGGCCACGATGCCGAACGTGGAGCGGATCACGGGCGAGATCGCGAAGCTGGGGCGCGAGGCCCTCTTCTTCAACGGGAACGCCGCCGACGAAGCCAAGCGCAAGGAGGTCCTGGACGCCCTGGCCGGCAAGACCGCGACCGTCCGGGTCCTGATGCACTCGCTCGCGTTCGGAACCCTCAAGCCCTTCGTGGCCGAGAAGCCGGAGGATGCGATCACCAAGGCCCAGATGGACATGACGCTCGACGTCATGGCGAATTCGCTCGTCTACTGGGCCCAGGACCTCTGGCAGCGGAAGATGCTGGCGCGCGGGTCGCGGATCTTCGCGATGACGTCGGCCGGGAGCTCGCGGATCTGGACGAGCTACGGGGCGGTCTCGGCCGCCAAGTGCGCGCTCGAGAGCCACGTGCGGCAGCTCGCCTTCGAGCTGGCCCCGCACGGCGTCTCGGCCAACGCGATCCGGGCGGGCGTGACGGACACGCCGGCCCTCCGGAAGATCCCCGGGAACGAGGAGATGATCCGGGGGACGCTCGCGCGGCATCCCGCGAGGCGCCTCACGACGCCCCAGGACGTCGCCTCGGCGATCGCGGCGCTCTCCGCGGGGGACCTCGCCTGGATCAGCGCGAACGTGATCGGGGTCGACGGCGCGGAACTGCTCGTCTGAGCCGCCGGAACCCGGGCGGGACCTCGCCGGCGGCTCACCCCGAGCGAGCGAAGCGAGTCGGGGCTTGCCGGCGACGCGCCGGCCCGTAAGATAGACGGACGTCCCGCTCGAAGGGAGGACCCATGCCCAAGGCCGCGCCCCTCGCCCTGGCCGCCCTCCTGCTCCTCGGCTGCGAGGCCGGAAAGTCTGACGCCGGACCGGCCGAGGGGCGCGTCGCCCGGGCGCGCAAGCTCCTGGCGGAGGCCGGGTTCCCGGAGGGGCGCGGCTTCCCCAAGCTCGAGATCCTCTACAACACCGACGAGGGCCACAAGAAGATCGCCGCCGCCATCCAGCAGATGTGGCGGAAGAACCTCGGGATCGAGGTCGAGCTCCGGAACACGGAGTGGAAGGTCTACCTGGACGACATGAGCAAGCTCCGCTACCAGATCATGCGGCGGGGCTGGATCGGGGACTACCGGGACCCCAACACCTTCATCGAGCTCTTCACCTCCCACAGCGGCAACAACAACACCGGGTGGTCGAACGCCGAGTACGACGGCCTCGTCAAGGCCGCGGCCGCGGAGGCCGACCCGAAGAAGCGTCTCGAGCTCCTCCGCCGCGCCGAGGCGATCCTCATGGACGAGGTCCCGGCGATGCCGCTCTACTTCTACGTCACCTCGGACTGCTGGACCGACCGCGTGAAGGGGCTCCACCACAACGCCCAGAACGTGCACCCCCTCAAGGAGGTCGAGGTCGAGGGGAAGGACACGCTCGTCCTCAACAACGCGACCGAGGTCCAGACCCTCGACCCCGGCCTGGCGCGCGGCCAGCCCGAGCACCGCGTGACGCTCGCGCTCTTCGAGGGCCTCAGCACCTACGACCCCCGCACCCTCGAGGCCCGGCCCGGCGTGGCCGAGCGCTGGGAGGTCTCGCCGGACGGGAAGACCTACACGTTCCGGCTCCGCGACTGCGAGTGGAGCGACGGAAAGAAGGTCAGCGCCCACGACTTCGCCTACGCCTGGAGGCGCGTCCTGGACCCCTCCACTCCGACCGACTACAGCCACCTCCTCTACTTCATCAAGGGCGCCGAGGCGTTCCACCTCAAGAAGTCCTCCGACCCCTCGAGCATCGGCATCCGGACGGAGGACGACCGGACCCTGGTCGTCGAGCTCGAGCACCCCTGCCCCTTCTTCCCCGAGCTTTGCGCGTTCTTCACGTACGCCCCGGTCCGGAAGGACGTGATCGAGAAGCACGGCTCCAACTGGACCCGGCCCGAGAACATGGTCGTGAACGGGCCCTTCCGCCTGGAGGACTGGAAGCCCACCGACTCGATCACGCTGGCGAAGAACCCGAAGTACTGGGACGCGGGGAAGGTCAAGCTCGCGCGCGTCAAGTACCTCCCGATCGAGAACCGCAGCACCGCTTGGAGCCTCTACAAGGAGGGCCAGTGCGACTGGGTGACCACGCTCCCCCTCGAGCTCATCGAGGAGATCGTCAAGCGGCCCGACTACCGCGGCGGCACCTTCATGGCCACCTACTACTACTCCTTCAACGTCAACCACGGCCCGCTCAAGGACAAGCGGGTCCGGAAGGCCCTCGCGCTTGCGGTCGACCGCGAGACGATCGTCTCGAAGATCACCAAGCAGGGCCAGACCCCGGCCTACCACATCACCCCGCCGATCTTCGAAGGTTACCGGAGCCCGCGCCTCGACGAGGGGAACTAGCGGGTGCTCGCGTTCACCCTCCGCCGGCTCCTGGGCGGGGCCCTGACCCTCTTCGCGGTGGCCACTCTCAGCTTCGCCATCACCCGCGCGACGCCGGGAAGCCCCTTCAGCACGGAGCGCTCCCTCCCCCCCGAGATCATCCGGAACTTCGAGGCTTACTACGGCCTGGACAAGCCCGTCCTCGTCCAGTACGCGCGCACGATGGGAAGGCTCCTCCGGGGGGACCTCGGGCCCTCGATGTACTACCGCGACTTCAGCTGCAACGACATCGTCTGGCCGGGCCTCCGGAAGTCGGTGGTCCTGGGCTCGATCGCGGCGGCGGGCGCCCTGGCCATCGGGCTCCCCCTCGGAATCCTCGCCGCCGCCCGGCAGAACCGCTGGCAGGACTACGGCGCGATGAGCCTCTCCATCGCGGGCATCTGCATCCCCAACTTCCTCCTGGGCCCGCTCCTCGTCCTCCTCTTCACCTTCGGGCTCGGGCTGCTCCCCCCCGCCCGCTGGCCCGAGGACGGATCCCTCCACGAGCTCCGCAAGCTCGTCCTCCCCGCCTGGACCCTCGCCATGGTGCATCTCGCCTACGTCTCCCGGCTCGCCCGCGCGGGCATGCTCGAGGTGATGAACAAGGACTACATCCGCACGGCCCGGGCCAAGGGACTCTCCGAGTGGTCCGTCTACCTCAGGCACGGGCTCAAGAACGGGATCACGCCCGTCGTCTCGTACGTCGGCCCCATGGTGGCCGTCATGGTGACAGGCTCCCTCGTCGTCGAGCTCGTCTTCGCCATCCCCGGCCTGGGCCAGCACTTCGTCAAGTCCGCGCAGAACCGGGACATGAACCTCATCATGGCCTGCGTGCTCGTCTACACCGCGCTCGTCATCTTCATGAACTTCCTGGTCGACCTGGCCTACGGCCTGCTCGACCCCCGGGTGCGGGTGACTTGATGACCCCCGCGATCGCCGCCCCGGCCGCCGACGCCGGCGTCGCGCCGGTCAGCCGCTCGCCCACCCGGCTGGCCGTCCGGCGCTTCGTCCGGAACCGCCGCGCCCTCGCCTCGGCCGGACTGCTCGCCCTGATCGGCCTGGCCACGCTCGCGGTGCCGCTCCTCTCGCCCCTCGACTACCGCGAGCAGGACTTCGACTACACGCTGGGACGCCCGAACGGCAGGTACTGGATGGGCACCGACGCCCTGGGGCGCGACCTCTTCGTCCGCCTTTTCCTGGGGGGGCGCATCTCTTTCGCGGTCGGGCTCCTCGCGACCACCGTGAGCGTCGCCCTGGGCCTGGCCTACGGCTCGGTCTCCGCATTCGCGGGGGGCAGGACCGACAACCTGATGATGCGGCTCGTGGACGTGCTCTACGGCCTCCCCACGATGCTCATCATCATCATCGTCATGGCCTTCCTCCGCTCCCGGAGCGTGGTCACCGTGTTCGTCGTGATCGGCCTCTTCGGCTGGCTCACGCTCGCCCGCATCGTGCGGGGCCAGGTGCTCTCTGTGAAGGAGCTCGCCTTCGTCGAGGCCGCCCGCGCGCTTGGGGTCCGCGCCGGGCCCATCATCTGGCGCCACATGATCCCGAACATCCTCGGGCCCGTCATCATCTACTCCACGCTCTCCGTCCCCGCGGCGATGCTCTCGGAGTCCTTCCTCTCGTTCCTCGGCCTGGGCGTCTCCGAGCCCGAGACCTCCTGGGGCGTTCTGATCAGCGAGGGCGCCAATGCGCTCGGGACCGAGCGGAACTACTGGTGGCTCGTGGCCTTCCCGGGCGCCGCCCTCGCCCTCACGCTCTACTGCCTGAACTCGATCGGCGACGGGCTCCGCGACTCCTTCGACGTCCAGCAGAGGCAGGACCGGTGAGGCGGCTGGCCTTCGCCCTGGCGCTCCTCGGGGGCTGCGGCAAGGCCGAACCGCCCCCTCCGGCGGCCGCGCCCCCCGAGGCGGCGCGCCTCCTGGCCGAGGCGGGCTTCCCCGGGGGTCGCGGCTTCCCTCGGCTCACGGTCCTGTACAACACGTCGGAGTCCCACCGGAAGATCGCCGCCGCGATCCAGGAGGCCTGGCGCAAGCAGCTGGGGATCGAGGTCGAGCTCGCCAACGCCGAGTGGAAGGTCTTCCTCGATCGGGTGAACCGGGCCGACTTCGAGATCGCGCGCCGGGCCTGGATCGGGGAGTACCTCGACCCCCACGCCTTCCTCGACCTCTTCACGAAGGAGAGCGGCCAGAACCCGACCGGCTGGTCCTCCCCGGACTACGAACGGCTGATCGGCGCGTCGGACGTCGAGCCCGATCCCGGGAGACGCCTCGCGCTCCTCGAGGAGGCGGAGCGAGTCCTCCTCGAGGAAGCTCCGATGTTCCCGATTTACCACTATGTGGCCCACAACTGGGTGAAGCCGTTCGTCAAGGGCGTCCACTCGAACTCCCGCGACATGCACCCGATGCAGCACGTCCGGCTCGAGGGCGAGGGCGCCCCGGCCGACGGCGTCCTCGTCTTCAACGCCGGCGAGGAGCCGGGCTCCCTCGACCCCGCCCTCTCCCACGACATCGCCGGGCTCAAGGTCCTGATGCACGTCTTCGAGGGTCTCGCCGCCTACGACCCCCGCGACGCCTCCCCCGTCCCCGCCGCGGCCGAGCGCTGGGAAGTCTCCCCCGACGGGAAGACCTGGACCTTCCGCCTCCGCGAGGCCCGCTGGTCCAACGGCGACCCGCTCACCGCCGCGGACTTCGTCTACGCCTGGAGGCGCGCGGTGGACCCGAGGACGGGCTCCACGTACTCCCACCGCATGTCCTTCATCCGGGGGGCGCGCGCGGTCTCGGCCGGGACGGCGCCCCCCGAGACCCTGGGCGCCCGGGCCGCGGACGACCGCACGCTCGTCGTCGAGCTCGACCACCCGGCCCCCTACTTCCCTCAGCTCGCCTGCCTCAACCTCTTCTTCCCCGTCCACCGCGCCACGGTCGAGAAGCACGGCCGCGAGTGGATGAGGCCGCCCCACCTGGTGGGGAACGGGCCGTACCTCCTGACCTCGTGGAAGCTGGGCGACCGGAAACTCTTCGAGAAGAACCCGCTCTACCGCGCCGCCGCGGAGGTGAAGCTGGAGCGCTTCACGTTCCTCTCCATCTCCGACCCCGGCGCCGCGCTACGGGCCTACGACGCGGGCCAGGTCCACTGGCTCTTCCAGGCCCCCACGGACCGGATGGACGCCCTCGTCCGGCGGCCCGACTACCTCTCCGGGCCCGCCAATTCGGTCTACTTCTACGTCTTCAACACGAGGAAGAAGCCGCTCGACGACCCGCGCGTCCGGAGGGCGCTCTCGATGGTCGTCGACCGCGAGAAAATCGTGAAGTACATCCTCCGCGGCGGCGAGACCGCCGCGGACCGCTTCGTCCCGCCCACCGCCCTGCCGAAGTGATCGGCCCGCCTCCCCCGGCCTCCCCGGGGGGCCGGGGAAGCCCCTTCCCGAGATGCGACCTGCGAGATGCGAGATGCTACTCCTTCAGCCGGACGTGCTTCAGGGGAAAGCGCCCCATCAGGTTCGGGCGCAGGCCCGAGACCCGCGGCCCCGCCAGGTGATAGTCCCCCGCCGAGTAGAGCGGCACCACCGGCGCTTCCCGGAGCAGGATCCCCTCCGCCTCCGCCAGGAGCCCGAGGCGCCGCGCCCGGTCCGGCTCCTCCGCCGCGCGGGAAAGCAGCCCGTCGAACTCCGCGCTCGCCCAGCCCGTCCCGTTCTGCGGATGCCCCTTCGTCCAGCCCTCGAGAAACGTCGCGGGGTCGAAGTAGTCCCCCATCCACGCCCCGAGCGCCGCCTGGTATCCGCCCGTTCCGAGCGCCCGGAGATAGGCCGGGAACTTCATCGTCCGGACCCGGACCTCGACCCCGAGCGTCGCCTCGAGCTGCTCCCGAAGCGTCTCCGCCGCCGCCACGAAGCGGAAGGCGTCCACGGCCAGGATCTCGACCTTCGGGAACTTCGCCGGGTCGAAGCCCGACTCCTTGAGCAGGCCCTCCACCGCCGCCGCCCGGTCGAACGACGGGCCGCGCACTTCCGGGTAGCCCGCGAACCCGGGCGGCACGAGGCGCCCGGCCGGGCTCGCCCCGGCCGCCGCCCCGAGCTTCTCCCGGTCCACCGCCCGCGCGAAGGCGACCCTCAATCCCGGCCGGTCGAACGGCGGCCGCGCGCAGTTGAGCCGCAGGAAGAAGGTCCCCCAGGTGTCGAAGCGCACGAGGTCCTTCTGCTCGTTGAGCTTCTCCGGGGGGATCTGCTCCCGCGTCACCCAGTCCAGCTTCCCCTCCCGGAATTTCTCGAGCGCCACGGCCTCCGAGTGGAGCGACACCTCCACCCGCGCCGGCGCCCTAGCGGCCTCGGGGTCCCAGTAGGCCGGGTTCCGCTTGAGGCGGATCCCGAAGGCGTCCGCCGCCTCGAAGAGATAGGGCCCGTTCGTCACGATCCGCCCCGGCCGCACCCAGGCCTCCCCGTGCGCCGCCACCGCCGCCTCGGGGACGGGGACGAACGGCATCAGCGTCAGGAGGTCCAGGATCCAGGGCGCCCGCCGCGCGAGCGTCACCCGGAACGTCCGGGGATCGGGAGCCTCGAACCCGAGCTCCGTCTCGGACACGTCCGGCCGCCGCTCCGCCATCCCGGCCGCCTCGAGCTCCCCCCGCCTCCGGAGCGCCTCCGCGTGCCGCCTCCGCGCCTGGGCCCGGAGCCGCGAGGCCAGGAACTCCGGCTGCGCGGCCTTGAGGTCGTCGTACTGGGCGAGCATCGCGTCGGCCTCCAGGCCGTCCAGGTGCTCCGCGACCCCCCGGAACGCGCGGAAGAGCGGGACGAACTCGCAGCCCGTCTCCACCCGGAGGGCCCGCCTCCAGCTCCGGACGAAGTCCCCGGCCGTGACCGGCTTCCCGTCCGACCACGTCGCGTCGCGGAGGTGGAACGTCCAGGAGAGGCCGTCGGCGCCCGACTCCCAGCGTTCCGCCATCCCCGGAGCGTGACCGGCCCCGTCCGGTCCCGGCGTCACGAGGCCCTCGAAGAGCGCGCCCACGTACCGCGCCTCCGCGTGGCTCGTCGCCCGGTGCGGGTCGAGATGGACGGGCGGCGCCCACGAGACCCGGAGGACGGACTCCTCCTGGGCTCCCAGCGTCCCGAGAAGCAGGATCCCCAGCGTCCTCATACGAGTGGTACGGCCCTCAGGCGCCGAGTTTGACCGGAAGCTTCCCCGCGTAAGGAATCTCTCCCGCCAGCGCCCGCGCGGCGGCCCGCTGCGAGGCGTCGTCGGCCCCGTAGGAGGCGACCCGCATGGCCCCCTCGGGCGACCCCTCGAGCAGGCTCGGCGCGCCGAACGCCACCACGACCAGCGCCCGGTGCCGCGCCGCGGCCGCCCGGAGCGCCGACGCCGCCGCCCCGGGATCCGGCCCCGCGAGGGCCGCGACGACGGTTTCCGCGCCGTCCTCGATCCGGATGCGGGACGCGAGCTCCGAGCGGAAAACGCCCGCGTCCCCGGTCTCGAGAAGCGCCACGGCCGAGGGCAGCCTGCCCGTCCCGCCCACGAGAGTGACCGCCTGCTCGGCCATCCTCCGGGCCGCCTCCCGGTGGGACGGCGCCCCCGCGATCTGCTCCACCCGCGACTGGTCCGTGATCCGCTCGCCGAAGAGCCCGAGCCTCTGCTTGGCCGCGAGCACCCGCTCGGCCGAGCGGTAGGCCTCGGCGTCCGAAAGCCGTCCCTCGAACACCTCCCGCTCGAGGGCGTCCACCGTCCCCTCCGGATCCTCAGGGGAGAGGATCAGGTCCGCCCCGGGGACCGGATCGGACCCGACCGCCGCCGCCAGGCCCTCGAATCCCGGCTCCCTCGCGGGGGCCGCGCCCATCACGGCCTCGGCGTCGCGCGCGAGCTCCGCGAGGGGCCCGGGCCCCGCCCGCCCCCGGAGGCAGCCCATCGCCCTCATCTCCCGCAGCCCCGCCAGGAAGGCGCGCGAGAGCCGCGCGACGAGGGAGGGGTCGTCCCCGAAGGACCGCGTCCCGGCGCCGGGACTCGAGGCGGGATCGACGACGGGCGCGAGGACCCAGCGGACGCCGAGCGCGACCGCCTCGCGTGCCACGAGCCGCCCCTTCGCCTGGGCAAGCTCTTCCGACCCCGCGGCCCCGAGGGCCATGGCCGGCGGGAAGGCCGTCGCGCCCCGGACCTGATCCCCGGCCCCGTCCCCGTAGTCGGCCGCGACCAGGAGCGGGAGCTTCGACACCCGCTGGAGGGAGTTCACGAGCGGCGCCACGTCGAAGACCGTGCCTCCCGAGACGCGGACGCCCCCGATCCCGACTTTCTTCACGAGGTGCATCACCCGCTCGTAGTCGGGCTCGTCGAAGCGGAAGTCGCAGAAGACGCGCTGGGCGCACTTCTCCCGGAGCGTCATCCGCGAGAGGTGCTCGCGCGCGCTCACCGCCCCCCCCTTCCGGGGACGATCTTCCCGAGGATCGCCGCCCGGCGCGCCCCCGTGACGGACGGCATCCCCGCGGGCCGACCCCGGACGGCTTCCGCCGCGAGCAGCGCGAAGGCCGCGGGCTCCTTCGCGAGGGGGGGAAACCCGAACACCGTGATCGGCCGCACCGCCGCCGGCCAGAGCATCCACTCGAGGTGCCGGACGAGCGTCCGGTTCAGGAGGCCGCCGCCGGAAACGACCACCTCCTGGAGCGGCCGGGCCGGGAAGCGCGCGAGCGCGTCGGCCGCCGTCCGGGCCGTGAAGTAGGCGAGCGTGGCCACGACGTCGGCCGGCCGGCGCCGGAGCTCCCGCCCGAGGCGGGCGAGGAGGAAGTCCCGGCTCCAGAGCTCGCGGCCCGTGGACTTGGGAGGGCGCTGGCGGAGCCAGGGATGCTCCAGGCGGGCCGCCCAGCGGAGGTCGATCCTCCCGGACGCGGCGACCCGGCCTCCCGCGTCGTACTCCCTCCCGTAGGCGATCCTCATGGCCTCGTCGAGCAGGCAGTTGCCCGGCCCCGTGTCGAAGCCGGTCGTGTCCCGGAGGGAGCGGCCGAGGATCGTGACGTTCGCGATGCCGCCCAGGTTGAGCGCGGCGGCGCGCCGGCCCCGGAGCAGGGCCCAGTCGAAGTAGGGGACGAGCGGCGCCCCCTGGCCGCCGGCCGCGAGGTCGGCCGGGCGGAAGTCGCAGACCGTGGTCGCGCCCGTCGCCTCGGCGATGAAGGACGCCTCGCCGAGCTGGAGCGTGTGGCGCCCGGGCTCGTGCCAGACGGTCTGGCCGTGCGAGCCGATCACGTCGGCCCGCCGGCGGCCGAGCGTCCGGACGGCCGCGCGGGCGAAGACCCGGCCGAGCTCGGCGTGGAGCGCCGAGAGCTCGGGCGTCCGTGCCTCGCGCGCGGCGAGGATCCGCTCCCGGAGGGCCCGGGGGTATCGGAAGCTCCGGTGCTCGAGGAGGCGCATCCGCCCTCCGGCGAGCCGGAGGAGGGCGGTGGAGACGCCGTCCGCCGACGTGCCGGACATGAGGCCGAGCGCCGTCGTCATCCGATCACGGCCCGGAGCAGGCCCCCGTGCCGCCCGAGCAGCCGCTCCGCCTCCCGGCGCCCCACGCCCTTCCGGAGCATGACGATCGCGACCTTGGCCCGTCCTCCGGCCGCCCGGAGGGCGCGCTCCGCCCCCCGCCCGTCCGTCCCCCCGAGCTCCCGGACGATCCGGCGGGCCCGGGCGACGAGCTTCTCCGAGCGCGTCTGGAGGTCGACCATCAGGTTCCCGTAGACCTTCCCCAGGCGGATCATGGAGGCGACGGTGAGGGCGTTGAGGACCATCTTCGTGGCCGTGCCGGCCCGGAGGCGCGTGGAGCCCGCGATCACCTCGGGTCCCACCCGCGGGGCCACGATCACCTGGGCCGAGGAGCGCGGGACGCCTTCCCGGTTGCAGGCGACCAGGATCCGCGCGGCCCCGCGGCGCCGCGCCTCCCCGAGCGCGCCGTGAACGAAAGGCGTCACGCCGCTCGCCGTGACGCCCACGACGACGTCCGCCGCCCGGAGCTTCCGGCGGCGGAGCTGCCGGGCGCCGTCGGGCCCGTCGTCCTCCGCGCCCTCCTTGCTCGCCCAGACGCAGTCCGGGCCGCCCGCCATCACGGCCTGGGCGAGCGAGGGGGGCGTGTCGAAGGTGGGGGGGAGCTCGGCGGCCTCGAGCACGCCCAGGCGCCCGCTCGTCCCGGCCCCCACGAAGAAGATCCGGCCTCCCTTCCGGAGCCGGGCCACCACGAGCTCCACCGCGCGGGCGAGCGCGGGCCGCACGGCGGCGACCGCGCCGATCACGGCCTCGTCCTCCCTTCCCAGGAGCTCCAGGATCGCGCGGACGGGGAGCGCGTCGATCCGCCGGGTCCGCGGGTTGGGCCGCTCGGTCAGGAGCCGCTCGAAGCGCCGGCTCATCGGCGCGTCCCGGCCGGATCGGGGAGCCGCTTGAGCCGCTCCACGGCCGACCGGAGGGTCTCGAGCTTCTTGCAGAAGGCGAAGCGGACCTTGTCCCGGCCCCGGCGCGGATCGACGTAGAACGAGCTTCCCGGGACGCAGGCGATCCCCGCGTCCCGGACCAGCCATCGCGCGAACTCCGTGTCGTCCGGGAACCCGAACCGCGAGATCTCGCACATGACGTAATAGGCGCCGGCGGGCTTCCGGAGGGGGCGGAGGTCCGCCTCGACGAGGCCCGGGTAGAAGAGCTCGCGCCGCTCCCGGTACTCCCGCGGCAGGTCCTCGAAGAGACCCTCGGGGCCGTCCAGGAGCTCGGCCGCCGCCACCTGGAGCGGATGGGGCGCGCCCACGGTGAGGAAGTCGTGCACCTTGCGGATCGCCCCGGTGATCCGCTCGGGGGCGACGCAGGACCCGAGCCTCCAGCCCGTGATGCAGAGCGTCTTCGAGAGCGACGACGTCGTGACCGTCCGCTCGGCCATCCCGTCGAGCGTGGCGATCGAGACGTGCTCCCCCTCGTAGACGATGTGCTCGTAGACCTCGTCCGTGACGGCCAGCGCGTCCCACTTCCGGCAGAGCCCGGCGATGAGGCCGAGCTCCTCCCGCGTGAAGACCTTCCCCGTCGGGTTGTTCGGGGTGTTCACGACGATCGCCCGGGTCCGCTTGTTGAACGCCCGGGCGAGCTCGCGCTCGTCGATGTGCCAGTCGGGCTCGTGGAGGTGGACGAAGCGGGGGACGGCGCCGGAGAGGACGGCGTCGGGCCCGTAGTTCTCGTAATGGGGCTCGAAGATCACGACCTCGTCGCCCGGGTCCACGACGGCCAGGAGGGCCGAGACCATGGCCTCCGTGGCCCCGCAGGTGACGGTCACGTGCTTGTCCGGGTCGACCTCCATCCCGTTGCGCTCCCGGTACTTCCGGGCGAGCGCCCGGCGGAGGCGGGCCGCGCCCCAGGTGACGGCGTACTGGTTCACGTCCTCCCGGATGGCCCGGCAGGCGGCTTCCTTGATCCGGTCGCTGGCGGGGAAGTCGGGGAATCCCTGGGCGAGGTTGACGGCCCCGTGGGCGTCGGCCAGGCGGGTCATCTCCCGGATCACGCTCTCGGTGAAGCGCGCCGCCTTCTTCGAGACGGGGGAGCGGGGCATGGGAGAGAAGGTTATCGGAAAGGCCGCGGAGCGGCAACTCCAAAACCGCCGGCGGGGCCCGGGCGCCCTCAGTTCCGGAGGCGGTCCAGGATCTCCTCGACGCTCGGGCGGCTCCGGATGTTCCCGGCCGCGCGGATCCAGCGGATGACGCGGTCGGAATCGATCAGGATCGTGGCCGGGCGGGGGACGTCCCGGCCCATCATGCCCTTCTCGTGGAAGAGCCCGTAGGCCTTCGAGGCCGCAAGCTCCGGGTCGCTGAGGACCGGGAAGGGAAGGCCGAGGGACTTCCCCTCCTCGGGGGTCTGGGGTCCCACGGCCAGCACCTCGACCCGCGAGTTCCGGAAGTCGTCGATCCTCGACGCCAGTCCGCGCAGCTCCGCGCGGCAGCTGGGTCAGTACTTGCCGCGGAAGAAGACGAGGAGGACGCGGCCGCGGCCGGCGTAGTCGGAGAGCCGGACCTCCTTCCCCTCGGGATCGAGGGCCCGGAAATCGGGCGCCTTGTCCCCCTCGCGGACGGCGGGGGCGCCCTCGATGGCCCCGGTGAAGAGCCGGACCGAAACGTAGCCCCCGGCGCCCAGGACGAGGACGACCCAGGCGGCGACCCCGGTCTTCAGCCGCTCCTTCCCGCCCGAGGCCAGGACGATGAGGGCGAGGGGGAAGGCGAAGAGGGCGAGGGTCCACCAGCCCTCCCGGAAGGCGGGGAGGCCGAGCAGGAGGAGGTCGGCCGCCCACACGCCCGCGGTGGCCAGGATGGACAGGACGTAGGTGAACGCCCTCATTCGCTTCTCAACGAAGCATTGTCGAATCGGGTGAACTGCTTCTGGAACACCAGGTCGAGCTCCCCCACCGGCCCGGTCCTGTTTTTCGCCACGATGATCTTGGCCATGCCCTTGTTGACCGTGTTCGGATCGTAGTACTCCTCGCGATAGATCAGGATGACCGCGTCGGCGTCCTGCTCGATCGCGCCCGACTCGCGGAGGTCGGAGAGCAGGGGTTTGCGATCCTCGCGGCCCTCAGGCGCCCGGTTAAGCTGGGCGATGGCGATGACGGGGACGTTCAGTTCCTTGGCCATGGCCTTGAGGTGAGACGAGATCATGGAAATCTCGATCTGACGCGATTCGGGCGCCTTCATGCCGTGGCGGGCATGCATCTTCTGAAGGTAATCGACGACGACCAGGTCGAGCCCGTCCCTGGCCTTGATCCGGCGCGCTCTTGTCCTGACCTCCAGGGCGGACAGGTCCGCGGAATCGTCGACGTAGAGCTTCGCCTCATGGAAGGACCCCGCCTTGTGGAGAAGTTGACTGAACACTTCTTCGGTCAGCTGACCCGTACGAAGGAGTTTGGAATCGACGCGGGAGTAGGAGCACAGCATGGATTGCGCGATCTGCGCGGCGGCCATCTCCAGCGAAAAGAACAGAACCGACTTCTGCTCTCGAAGGGCGACGTGCTCGATGATATTCAGCCCGAGGCTGGTCTTGCCCATCGAGGGCCGGCCGGCGACGACGTAGAGCTGGCCGGGCTGGAGACCCGACAGCAGGTCGTCAAGCTCGTAGTAACCCGTCGCAAGCCCGAGCAGTCGCGCCTTCCGATCGTGGAAATCCTGGATCTGCTGAAAGGTCGACTGGAGGATCTCGGTCATCGTACGGACGGTTCCCTTCTCCCCCCTGGCGAGCGCCTGAAAGATGGCCCTCTCGGCTTCGTTACGGACGATGTCGACATCCTCGGTGACCTGGGTGGCCTGGTATACAATCCTCTGGCACGTCTCGATGATGTTCCGAAGGACAAACTTGTCGTGGACCGTCTGGGCGTAGCTGATCACATTCGCGGCGGCGGGAAGGCCGTCCACCAGCCTGGAAAGGTACTCCGCTCCCCCGACCGCCTCAAGACGACGATCCTTGAGCAAGTCGTCGCGCAGGATCACCAGGTCGACGGGCTTCCTTTCGAGATTGAGTCGAAGAATGCTCTCGAAGATCACCTGATGGGCGGGATAGCAGAACATCTCCCGAAGGTTGACGATATCGAGGACGTCTCCGATGACGTTGTTGTCGAGAATCATGGCCCCGAGCAGGGCCATTTCCGCCTCACGACTTTCCGGCCGCGAGGTCTGATTGAGGACCTCGGCGACGGCGACGGGATTGCGCGCGACCGTGGGCATCGTCTCCCCTCTCCTTCGACTGCGCGCCGCTTCGCGGCACTCCGCTCAGGACAGGCCCTTCGACCCGCTTCGTTCGCCCGGGGCGAGCGCCCGGCGACTCCGCGAGGATTCTACCCTACGGCGCGGGCGGCGCGTCGGTCTTTTTCTCCTCGGACTTCGCCCCGGCGGGCTTCACCGCCTTGGTGGACAGGACCCAGACTTTGAGCCTGGAGGCGACGTCCCGGTGGAGGCGGAGCACGACCTCGTAGGTGCCCACCTGCTTGATGGGCTCGGCGATCTCGACCACCCGGGCCTCGAGCTTCACCCCCTGGTCCCGGAGCGCGTCGGCGATCATGCTGGGATTGACGGCGCCGTAGAGGTGGCCCTCATCGTTCGTGTTCACCTCGATGGAGACGGAGGCGATGCCGGCGAGCTTCTCGGCGAGCTGCTTCGCGTCGGTGATCAGGACCGCCTCACGCTTGGTGGCCTTGCGCTTCTCGAGCTCGAACTGCTTGTACATGGAGGGAGTGGGTTTCGAGGCGAGGCGGCGCGGGAAGAGGTAGTTCCGGGCGAACCCGTCCTTGACCTCCACGACCTCGCCGCGGTTCCCGACCTTGTCCACGTCCTGCCAGAGCAGCACTTTCATATCCGCCCCCGATTCGCGATTCCCGATTCCCGATTCCCGGTTCCTAGAGGCTCCCCGTCCCCACGTAGGGCAGCATCGCCATGTAGCGCGCGCGCTTCACGGCGGCCTGGGCGCTCCTCTGGTGGAACGCGCAGTTGCCGGAGCGCTTGCGGGAGTAGAGTTTCCCCTGCCCCGTGCACAGCTTGAAGAGCACGGGCAGGTCCTTGTAGTCCACCACCTTCGTCTTGTCGCGGCAGAAGCGGCACCGGTTGTCCTTGCGGAACTTCGTGTACTTCTTGCGGCGGTCGTCCCGCTCGTCCCGTCCGCGGTCGCGCTCGATCCTGGGCATCGTCGTCTCCTGTCTCCGGGGTCCTCGGGTCTAGAACGGAACGTCCTCTCCGGGCGGCGGCGCCTCCGGGGCGGGCTCGGCCGCGCCCTCGGCCGCGGGGGCCGCCCCCCCGCCCCCTCCCGCGGGCCGGGCGCCGAGGAACTGGACGTTCTCGGCGATGACCCGGACCTTGCTCATCTTCTTCCCCTCGGGGGACTCCCAGCGGTCCTGCTTGAGCCGCCCCTCCACGAACACCTGCCGCCCCTTCTTCAGGTACTCCGCGCAGATCTCGGCCGTGCGGGCCCACGCCACGATGTCGATGAACGACACCTCCTCCACCTTCTGCCCGGTCTGCTTGTTCGTGTAGGAATGGTTCAGCGCCAGCGCGAACTCGCATACCGCCGACCCCTGCGGCGTGTAGCGGAGCTCGGGGTCCCGCGTCAGGTTCCCGATCAGCATGACCTTGTTGACGGTCGCCATCGTCCGCCCCTCCTACGGCCGGTCCCCGCCGCCGAACGGCGGGCGAGGTCCCCGGTCCTCCCAGGGCCTCCCGCCTCCCGGGGGCCCGCCGAAGCCGGGACGGTCCGTCTTCGGGGGGACCGGCCCCGCGGTCTCGAACTCCTTGGGGGGGTCCTTCCGGAGCTCGCCCTCGTGCCGGAGGAGGATGCTCCGGAGCACCACCTCGGAGAGCACGAGGTCGGCCTTGATCTTCCCGAGCGCCTGGGGAGGCGCGCTCAGGTAGGCGAGCACGTAGGTCCCCCGGTTGTTCTTCTTCACCGGGAAGGCGAGCTTGCGCTCCCCCCAGCGGCCCACCTGGAGCACCGCCGCGCCGTGGCGCTTGGCGATCCGCTCCACCTCCTCCACGACGCGGTTCCACTCCTTGGCCGCCACCGCGGGCTCGACCAGCAGCATGCTCTCGTACGTGTTCACTCCGGCGTCCTCCTTCGCTAACCCTTCGCGGGCCCCTCCGGCTCCCCGGCGGACGGGGGCTTCCGGTTGAACCTCGTCATGCACTTCTCGATCCCCTCGTCCATCCAGGACCGCACCGCGCCGCACGACCACGCCACCGCCTCCTCCACGACCGCCCGCTCCTCCTTCTTGAACCTCCCCAGCACCCAGGCCGGGTCGGGCCGGCCGCCCCCCACCCCGATCCGGAGGCGCGGGTAGTCCGGGTGCCCGAGCGCGGCCTCGACGGATTTCAGGCCGTTGTGCCCGCCGCTCGAGCCCCCGGCGCGGATCCGCACCGCCCCGAGGGGGAGGTTGACGTCGTCGCACACCACCATCATCTCGTCGCCCCAGCGCTTCCGGATCTCCGGGACCGCCCGCCCCGTCTCGTTCACGTAGGTCCAGGTCTTGACCAGCGCCACGTCGTGCCGCCCCAGGCGGCCCTCGGCCGCCCAGAACTCGAAGCCGGCCTTCCGGAACCTCTCCCCGATCGTCCGGGAGAGCGCCTCGACCGTCATCCAGCCGACGTTGTGCCGCGTCTCCGCGTACTTCTCCTCGGGATTCCCGATTCCGAGCACGATCTTCATGACCCGCCGTCAGCCGTCAGCTCTCCCCTGAGAGCTGCAAGCGGACAGCTATTTCTTCTCCTCCTTGCCCCCGGCCTCCTTCTTGGGAGCCGCCTCCTTCTTCGGGGCCGCCTCCTTCTTCTCGCCGGCCGGCTCGGCGCCCTCCTCGGCCTTCTCCTTCGCGATGACCTCGGGCTCCGTGGGCCCGGGCGCGGCGCCGGGGGCCGGGAGGATCTCCTCGATCTTGTGCTCCTGGACGATCGCCAGCACCAGGCCCTCGTCGTGCAGGAACTTCACGCCCTTCGCCGCCGGCAGGTCCTTCACCGTGAGCTTCACGTCCTTCTTGAGCCCGCTCACGTCCACCTCGATGTGCTCCGGGATCGCGTCGGGAAGGCACTGGATGCGGAGCACCTTCACGTACTGGTCGAGCACGCCCCCCTCCTCGGTGACCCCCACGGGCTTCCCCTTGAGGAGGAGCGGGACCTCGAGCGTGAGCAGCTCGTCCATCGCGATCCGCGTGAAGTCCACGTGGACCACGTGCTCGTCCAGGTGGTCGTACTGGACCTCCTTGATGAAGACCTTCTCCTTCCCCGCCGGGTGGCTGAGGTCCAGGATGCGGGCGCGCTTCTTGAGGAGCCGCCCGAACTCCCGGGCGTCGAGGAGCAGGTGGAGCGAGGCGTCCCCCTTCCGGACGAGGATCGCCGGGATCTTCCCCGCCTTCCGGTAGCGGCGGGCGACGCGCGTGCCCAGCGCCTCGCGCTTCTCCGCCTGGATCGCGAACTGTTCGGCCATGGCTGTCTCTCCCTAGAGAAAGAGGCTGCTCACCGACTCCGAATGGTGGATCCTCCGGATCGCCTCCCCGAGGAGCGTGGCGATCGACAGCACCCGGAGCGCGGGGAACTCCTTCCCCGCCAGGGGGATCGTGTCCGTCACCACGACCTCCTTGACGGGCGCCTTCTGGAGCTTCTCCGCGGCCTTGCCCGAGAGGACCGCGTGCGTGGCGCAGATGTAGATCTCCTTGGCGCCGTTCTTGCGGCACTGCCTCGCGGCCTCCGTGATGGAGGTTCCCGTCGAGATCATGTCGTCGACCAGGACGACGTTCCTCCCGCCGACCTCGCCGATGATGTGCATGACCTCGGTCTCGGCGGGGCCGCTGCGGCGCTTGTCGCAGATGGCGAGGTCCGCGTTCAGACGCTTGGCGTAGGCCCGCGCCATCTTGATCCCGCCCACGTCGGGCGAGACCACCGTCAGGTCCCGGAGCTTGAGGCTCTTGAAGTACTCCACGAGCACCGGGTTCGCGTAGAGGTGGTCCATCGGGATGTCGAAGAAGCCCTGGAGCTGGGCCGCGTGCAGGTCCACCGCGAGCGCCCGGTGCGCCCCCGCCGTCGTGATCAGGTTCGCCACGAGCTTCGCGCTGATGGGGACCCGCCCCTCCGCCTTCCGGTCCTGGCGCGCGTAGCCGAAGTAGGGGATCACCGCCGTGATCCGCTCCGCGCTCGCCCGGCGCAGGCAGTCGATCAGGATCAGGAGCTCCATCAGGTGCTCGTTCACCGGCGGGGACGTCGACTGCATGACGTACACGTCCGCCCCCCGCACGTCCTCCTGGACCTTGAGGTCGATCTCGCCGTCGGGGAAGCGGCCGATCTGCACCTTCCCGAGCGGAAGGCTCAGGTATTCGCAGACTTTCCGGGCGAGGGGCTCGTTCGCGGTCCCGCTGAAGACGACGAAGGGGTTCTTCATTCGGCCGACCTCGCCCGGGGCCGCGCCATCCGGGCCTTCCCGCCCCGGGCCGGGCGCCCGCCCGCCCCCAGCGGCCGAGCCGGCACTCCGACCACGAGCGCCCCCGCCGCGACGTCTCCCTTGACCACGACCGCCCCGGCTCCCGTCCGCGCCCCCTTCCCCATCCGCACCGGCGCCACGAGGACGGTGTTGGACCCCGTGGAGGCTCCGTCTTCCACTATGGTCTGGTGCTTCTTCTCCCCGTCGAAGTTCGCGGTGATCGTCCCGGCCCCGATGTTCACGTCCCGCCCCAGGACCGCGTCCCCGATATAGCTCAGATGCTTGGCCTTGGTCCGGGCCCCCACCTTGGACTTCTTCACCTCGACGAAGTTCCCGATCTCCGCCCCGTCCTCGAGGACCGTCCCGGGCCGGATCTGGGCGAACGGCCCCACCTCGCAACCCCGCCCGATCCGGACGTCCCGGCGGATCACGGTGAAGGGCTGGATGACGGTGTCCTCGCCGATCGTGACGTCCTCCTCGATGAAGGTGGTGGACGGGTCCACGACCGTCACCCCCTGGTCCATGTGCCGCTCGAGGACCTTCCAGCGGATGAAGTTCGTCGCCGCCACGAGGTCGCGGCGCGAGTTGATCCCGTAGATCTCCACCGGCTGGGTCGAACGGCAGGCGTCCACCGTCCGGCCGCGGGAGACGAGGACCCGGAGGGCGTCCGTCAGGTAGAGTTCGCCCTTCTTGTTGTCGGGCCGGACGTCCCGGAGCGCCCCGAAGACCCCGGGACAGCGGAAGACGTACTCCCCGGAGTTCGACTCGGGGATGAGGCGCTGCTCGGGCGTGGCGTCCACCTCCTCCACGAAGCCCAGGAACTTCCCCCCCGGCCGGTCGCGGAGCACGCGGCCGTAGCCCGTGGGGTCGTCCAGGCAGGCCGAGAGGAACGTGGCGTCGCGGGCGTTGAGGCGGTGCTCGTCGAGCATCCGGGCGAGGGTCTTGGGCCCCACGAGCGGAGCGTCGCCCGCGAGCACGAAAAGGTCGCCCGTGAATCCGGCCAGCTCGGACTCGGCCTGGAGGAGGGCGTGCCCCGTCCCCTTCTGCTCCTTCTGCTCGACGAAGCGGCAGCCCGGGGCCGCGGCCTTCACCTTCTCGGCCTGGTGGCCCACCACGACCAGGACGTCCTCCACCCCCGCTTCTCGGAGGTTGCCGAGGACGAACTGGAGGACGGGCCGGCCGAGGATCTCGTGGAGGACCTTCGCCCGCTCGGAGCGCATGCGGACGCCCTTCCCGGCCGCGAGCACCACCGCCTTGACGTTCTCGAGCGACACTCCGAGCCTCACTGGGCCTAGCGCACCAGAAACCCGTCGAACCCCGCCGCGGTAGACGGCCGCCGTACTCCCGGTCACCGGCGTCCGCGCGTGCGGGTGTCTACGGCCGGAAGCGGATGGGGAGTGTATCGGAGGGGGTAGGACGTGTCAAGGACTAACGGGGCCGGCGGCGGGCCGGGCGCTTCTTCCCCTTCATCTGCCGGGCGGCTGCCTTGGCCTCGCGGGCTACGTGCTCGGCGACGCAGCGGTGGATGAATTCCTCGGCCTCCTCCTCCGTCGGCCCGAAGACATCCTTCAGGGCCTTCCAGGCACGGTCCAGCGAGCGCTCGTAAAGCGCATCCTGAATCGCCCTCAAGGCCGAGGAACCGAACAAACCGTGCAGCCTGGGCTTCGGCATGTTCGTCATCGTATCACCCCGTTCCTGGGAAACCAAGGTCCTCGACGTGGGCGGCGGAGCCCCCGGGGGACTGGATCCCGCCGGGAGCCCCGCACGCCCCGCCTCTGCTTCCTCCAGGGCAGGCTCTATCTCATCGACCCCGTCGCCCGGACCGGGCGCCGGCCGCCGGCTGCGGGGGATTCCCAAGCACCACCCAGTGAGTTTGCACGGATCGTGAAGTCCTCAGGAACGTAGGGAGATTCGAGGATGGGGAAGGATCGGGTGATCGGAGACTTCCCGAACGCTCGGAACCGGTTCGGGACGGCCTTCTCCCCACCCCCGCTCGCATCCCCAGATCTTGCGACATCATGGGATCCCCCTACGTGCCCGAGTCTTCACGAACTCGCGAGGTCATGCTGAGGCATCCTCGGCGGGCTCGGGCTCGCCCTCCTGCCCCTCGGGCGCGGGGTCCTCCTCCCTCCGCCCCAGGAACTGGACCGTCTGGGCGACGACCCGGATCTTCGAACGCGCCTGCTGGGTCTCCTTGTCGGTCCAGCGGGACTGCCGCAGCGTCCCCATGACCAGGACCTCGCGGCCCTTCTTGAGGAACTGCTTGCAGATCTCGCCCAGCCGGCGCCACGCGGTCACGTCGAGGAAGGTCGTCTCCTCGACCCGCTGGCCGTCGTCCCGCGTCCAGCGCCGGGACGTCGCGACCGAGAAGCTGCAGACCGGCGCGCCGTTGGCCACGTACTTGAGCTCGGGATCGCGCACGAGCCGCCCGATCACCACCACGCTGTTGAAGTCCGCCATGGCGTCCACCTCCGTCATCAAACGGAAGCGGTGAAGCAACCCCCGTGCCACGCCCCCCGTCTCTCCCCGGGACTGGGCCCCAAGGGGTTGAATAATGTGACTTTTTAGGTCACATTCTGCGGCGTTACGAAACGTAACCCCGGTCGACGTCCCTTCTCCCGCCGGCTCCGGGCGCGGCGCCGGCGGCCCCGTTTCGCCTACCCGAATGCGGCCGCCCGGCTGATAGAAAATGGGCGCGGGGCGGGCCGTTCCTTCCCGGCCCGCGTCGGGGAGGCCCCATGCGTCTCGCGCGGCTGGCGGTGCTGGGTGGGCTCCTCCTCGCTTCCGCGAGGGCCGGCGCCCAGGCGGATCCCGGGGCGGAGCGCCCCCTCCGGCTGGACGTCCGGCTCGATCCCGCCTTAACCCTCGACCCGGCGGCCGTGAAGTTCGCCCCCTTCCCCGGCGGCCGCCGCTGCGCCTTCACCTACACGGGCCCGACCAGCCCCAGGACCGTCGCCTTCATGTCGGGCCTCGGGTTCCGCACGACGGTGTACCTCTCCCCCGGTGCCTCCGCCGACGCCGTCCGCGCGCTCGAGGAGGCCGGCGCCGAGATCGGAGTCGGGAGCTACTGGGGCGCGCGCGGCGACTACGCCTCCCTCATCGGCCAGAACAGCGCCCAGGAGGCCTTCGACGCCGTCGCGACCAGCGTCCTCGACCTCCGCCGCAAGGCCCGCGGCCGCGTCGTCTGCGGGTCGATCGGCGGCCACTACGACATCGCCAGCTTCCCCCTCAACCGCGACATGGACCACGCCGACGGCTATGGGGCCGCCTTCCAGGACTCGAACCTCCTCCTCCTCCTCGACAACAAGCCCTACGCCGTCTACCTCGGCCGCCGGAACCCCAAACCCCTCGTCATCCGCGGGAAGCACGACAACGTGATCGAGACCCGCAACGTCCCCAACGAGCTCGTCTACTACCAGATCCTCGCCGGCCAGTTCCAGGGCACGCTCCGGCGCGCCGTCCGCGGCCAGATCGTCCGCTACAGCATCCGCGACTTCAAGGACGCCGACCTCGAGGAGCTCAAGGAGGTGATCGGAGAGTGGGGCCGGCACCCGCAGATCTGGCACGCCACGGAGGGCGAGCTCGGCGCCGCCGAGTACGTCCGCGCGCAGGCCCGCGTGGCCGAGGTCCGGGGCTCGACCGTCTCCCTCGAGCTCCCGCGCGACGTCTTCCCCCCCCACCTCCTCGCCCCCCTCTGCCTCGAGCTCCCGAAGGGCACGCCCGTCCGCTCCGCCCGGGTGGGCGGCCTCGAGTGCGCGGTGACCTCCACCGACGCCGGCGTCTTCATCGACGTCCCGCTCGGCCCGGCGCTCCGCGACGGCGTGGAGATGTCCATCTCGACCGCCGCCCCCGACCTCACGATCCCCGACGAGACCGGCGCGACGCTCACCGTCCGGAACCTGACCGACCGGCCGCTCGAGGACGCGACCGTCGAGTGGGCCTGCGGGCCGGGCCTGGAGGTCGCCCCCTCGTCCTTCCGGCTCGATCCGAAGGGGAAGGCGGAGATCCGGGCCGTGGTCCGGACGGCCCGCGGCGCCCGCTGGGGCCTCGCCCCGGCGATCGCGGTCGTCCGCGGGAGGCTGGGCGGCGAGCCCCGCGTCTTCTCGGCGGGCTTCGAGATCAAGGTCGCGCCCCGCCTCCGGGTCGAGATGGACCCGATGAGCCGCCTCCCCCTTCCCGTCGGGCGCTCGCAGCACTTCGTCGTGCGCATCGCCAACGGCCGCGCGCCGGACAAGTTCATCAGCCACCGCGCGGGCCCCGGCCGGGGGGCCGTCTCGCTCGAACTCCCTCCCGGCATGACGTCCGATCCTCCCGAGCACGCGTTCGCGCTTTCCGAGAACGGCGAGGCAGCCTTCACGTTCCTCGTCACGAACCGGGAGTGGAACCCCGAGCCCGCGAAGGTCCGGCCCCGCGTCCGCTTCGAGGGCGAGCCGGAGCCCGTCGAGGTCCTCTGCCCGGGCACGACCGTGATCCGCGACCCGGCACGGATCGATTTCCGGCCGCTCGACGAGCAAGGCCTCCTCGTCCAGGCCTCCTGGGACGACCGCGAGAAGAACGGCGCCTTCGACCGCTCCGTGGGGAGCCCGGCCTCCCACTACTACCCCGGCCACCAGCCAGGCTACTCGAACGAGGGGGTGAAGGGCTGGTGCCTCGAGACGGCCCGCTCGTGCCAGATCTACAAGACCTTCAGGAACATCGACGCCCACGAGGGGACGATCCTCTTCTGGTTCCGGCGCGACCCGCGCGTCCGCAACGAGCTCCAGGTGAAGGGCGACCCGGCGACGACGTGGAAGCAGGGCGTGAACCGCGGGAACCACGGCGAGAGCATGATCAAGGTGGGCATGGTCCAGCGCCGGGAGTACTCGAACGGCGGCCTCGTGCTCCGGCGCTTCCCGGGCTGGGAGGGGAAGGAGGGCTACCTCGAGCTCGTCCACCAGGGCCTGGGCCGGACCCTCCACCACGTGACCGTGCCCTACGAGAAGGCCACGATGTTCGAGTGGCGACACTGCGCCCTCGTCTGGAGCGCGCGCGAGCGGCGCCTGGAGATCCACCTGGACGGGAAGCTCGCCGGAAAGGCCGACGCGAGCGAGGCCGAATGGCGACCGGTGCCCTGGGACAACGCGGGGCCCGACGGCCACCCCCTCGAGATCCTGACGACCGACCACGGCCACTGGAGCGGCACCTGCCGCGACGAGCTCTACATCTACAACCGCGCCCTCTCCCCCGCCGAGATCCAGTCCGTCCTCGACAAGGGACGTAAGGAGATCCGGTGATGGGGCAGGATCGGGCGATCGGAAGGAGACGTTGCTCCGGCCCGATCTGCGGATCTTTCCCCATCGTCCGATCTCCTTACGTCCCCGCCGAGAGCCCTCGACGGACATGAGCGCCCCCAGGTATCGTCCGATTCCCCCGTGGATCGAGCGGATCACCGGGGCCCGCCCGAGGATCCGGACCTTCCTCCGCGCCGCGCTCCTCGTCTCGCTCGCCGTCCACGCGGCGGTCGTCTGGCCCCTTAAGGAGGGCGCGACCGGCGGCCTCCCCGCCGAGCAGCTCAAGGCCCTCGAGACGGAGTACGGGAAGAAGGTCGCCGCGGCGAAGCGGGCGGGCCAGGTGGCCCGGGAGCTGGCCGGGAAGATCACCATGCCTCCGCCCCCGCCCGATCCGGAGGGCGTGGTCAGCAGCACCCTCAACCAGGCCCTGACGGCCGACATCGAGAAGGTGGTCGGGAAGCTCCTCGGGGTCGAGGTGACCCGGAAGCTCACCGACCAAGTGACCGCCAGCCTCCGCGACGAGCTCGCCGAGGCCGCGAAGGACATCGCCGCGGGGAACCTGAGCGAGGAGGAGATCCGCGCGCTCCACGAGCGCTTCAAGAAGAAGGCCCACGAGACGGCCGTCGCGGCCCTCCGGGACCACCGCGTCGAGACCCAGGTCGAGCGCGCCACCCTGAGCACGACCGAGTGGTACGAGAACAGCGTCTCGAAGACCCTCTTCGGCAACATCCACTACGAGCTCTTCCGGCGCGAGTACGGCCGGATGCGCTGGCACGAGATGTGGAGCGGCCAGTACACCGGCTGGAACCGCTTCCTCGAGTGGAGCAACATCAAGTCCCTCGCCTTCCTCAAGGAGAAGCTCGACCGCCTGGACAAGCTCTCGCGCGCCGATTCCGCGGCGGCGCTCGCCGCGCTCCACGAGGGCACGATCCAGAACAACGGCACCTACCCCACGCCCTCGTGGCGCTCCTGCGTGCACGGCGGGATCGACACCCACGAGCGCGGCACGAACGTCTACCAGACCCACATGTCCGAGGGCCTCCTCCGGGAGTTCTACCCGCACCGCGTGGAGATGCGGGCGGCCGCCGAGGCCTGCGACCGCCTCTGGGAGAAGGCGCTCGCGGCCGGCGACGACCCGGCCGCCGTCCGGGAGCTCCGGGAGGCGATCGCCGCCCTCCTCCGCCCGGCCGACGACTCGCTCCCGGCGCTCAACTGGGCCGTCCGGGTGGACGTCCTCACGGGCCCCAAACTCGACTCGATGTACGCGCTCTTCGTCGACGAGCTGACCGCCGGCCTCCAGCCGATCATCCGCACCTTCGCCCGGGGCCAGTTCAAGAAGGGGATCCTGGTCCACAAGGACGGCGTGGACGCGGCGATGCGGGGCTTCGCCGACCAGATCGTCCCGCTCCTCCGCCGCGACGTGGAGCGCATGGTCCCCCGGAAGGTCTTCGCGCGGCTCGTCTTCGACGCGAGCTACCCCTTCAAGCAGTACCGCACGCCCGGGATCGGCGAGGCCACGCGCGTGCCCTCGGAAGACGACGCCCGCGCCGAGCGCGCGTTCGTCGAGGGGACGCTCGCCCGGAGGCCCGAGCTCCGGGCCTACGTCGAGAAGCGCCGCGCCCACCACGAGGAGAGCTTCCAGGCCGCGGTCCTGAACGTCACGGAGGAGATCCTGAACGCGGTGCTGACGGGCGGCCTCCTCCTCCGCGACCTGGGCCGCCTGGTCGAGGGGGTGGACTACGCCGACAAGGTCCAGGAGAAGCTCGACGCCCGCCAGGCCGCGCTTGCCGGCCGGGGGCAGGACCTGGCCCGGCTCACGGCCGACGGCGTCCCCGACACCTCGGCCCCGCTCGTCGCCCTCCTCTGGGGCGCCTCGAAGGGCCACGGCGCGAACCTCGAGCCCGTCCGGACCACCCTCCAGCCCGCCTTCGTCACGCGCCTCCATCCCGCCGCCGCGATCCGCCACCAGGCGCCGCGGCTCCCGCCCCGCCCCGCGAAGGGGGGCTTCGAGGAGCAGGCGGAGGCCAAGCCGCCCTTCAAGACCGCCCGGTCCGAGGCCATCCCCTTCCTCCCAAAGTTCCCCCGGCTCGACGGCGACCTCTCCGACTGGGGCTCCGTCCGTCCCCTCGTCCTCCAGGCCGTCCGGGGCCGCGAGCCGGTCCTCGTCTACGCCGCCTGGAACTACCAGGGCTTCTTCTTCGGCTACTCGGTCAAGCAGCCCGCCGAGCGCTTCTACTTCCCCACCCAGTGGGGCCAGCAGTTCAACCACAACACGGGCGACGTGGGCTACGTGAAGACCGAGGGCGTGGAGTGGGCCTGGCGGGGCGACTCCCTCCGCCTCTGCTTCGACACGCTCGACGCCCGGAACCAGAACCGGGGCGAGCCGCACACCCAGGAGTTCGCCGTCTTCCCGCGCGGGACCGACGGCGACCCCCAGGTCCCCGGCGTCGAGCGGCTCTTCGAGTCGCAGCGGGACGCCAAGAGCAAGGAGTACCGCGGGGTCAAGGCCGCGTGCAAGGTCTACCTCCAGCAGCCGCCTCCCGAGCAGGGGCCCGACGGCACCGGGCCCTACCGCGCGACCCGCTTCGACGGAAACGGCTACACGGTCGAGGTCTTCGTCCCGCGCTCCCTCTTCAGCGTGCCCGTTTTCGCGCCGGGCTGGTGGATCGGGTTCGACTGCTGGGTGGCCCAGGGCTACCAGCAGGTGGACCAGGGCCGCGCGCGGCTCGTGGGCCAGGGATGGGCCTCGTCCGCCCGCGACGCCGAGCAGCTCGGGCTCAATCCCTCGCAGTGGGGCGACCTCCTCCTCCTCGGGACCGACCCCCGCATCGTCGTCCAGGCCGCCGACGAACAAGGGACGGTCATCGAGGGGATCGTGCCCGGCCACTCGCTCCTCCTCAGCGTGATCGACCCGGATCGGAACGTCTCGGCCGGCCTCGAGGACACGGTGCTGGTGAGCGCCGAGGTGCGGGGCGGGCGGAACGACGTCGAGGTCTTCGTCCTCCGGGAGACCGGGAAGAACACGGGCGTCTTCCGGGGCTACGTCGACACGCAGCCGGGCGCGGGCCGCGAGGTCCAGGGCGCGCTCGAGGCGATGCCCGGCCACGAGGTGCGGTTCGGCTACGTCGACTTAGCCGACGCGAAGGGCGCCCGCGGCGTCGTGACCGAGCTCCGGCTGCCCGTGGTTTCGGTCCTGCTCTCCGCCGCTTCGAAGGAGGAATGACGATGGCCCGACGCTGGCTCCTCCTCCCGATCCTCCTGGCCGCGGGATGCGGCGAGGGGAAGCAGGCGCCGGTCCCCGAGCCGCCGAAGCCCGCGGAGGCGAGGCCCGAGGCGCCGAAACTCCCGGACGGGGAGGAGGCTGACGGGGCGACGGAGATCCTCGTCAAGGACCCGACCTACGCGGAGCAGCGGAGGCGCGACGACTACGTCCAGGACGAGAAGCTGCCCGCCGGGTCGATCCGCGGCCTCTGCGTCGCCGCGCCGCCCAAGGGCTTCTCCCAGGCCCCCGCCGAGGCGCCGCTCGAGATCTCCCTGGCCGACCCGCGCGAGGGCGAGCTCGACTACTATCGGAATCTCAAGCTCAAGGCCCGGGGCGGCCCGTGGTGGATGGGCGACCGGACGAACCGGAGCGGCCAGTTCGGCGTCTACGGCGCGGTCCTCAGCCTGCGCGGCGTGAAGAAGGGCAGGCGCCCGCCGATGGTGCGCCCGAGCTACCTCGTCAAGACGGGCCGGATCACGACCTCCTGGGGGAGCTACCCCTGGGGGCCCTTCGCATTCTGCCCCCCCGGCGAGCGGGCGAACCTCGGCACCTACGACGGCTACTCCTGCACGGTGGCCTTCACGCAGCTCGGCACGAAGCGGCGGATGGGCGAGGGCGAAGTGAGCGCCTTCGACAAGGACACGATCAAGCCGCTCGGCGGCGGCGGCCAGCACTTCACGGCGCGGCCGAAGATGGTCCAGTCCCCGCCCCTCCTCGAGGCCGGCATGGTCGAGATCGCCTGCGCCCGCCACCCGTGGCAGAAGGCGTGGCTCTGCGTCTGGGACAGCCCGTACGTCGTCGTCGTCCCCGGCCACCACGACCCCGAGCAGGTCGGCAAGTTCACGATCGACGGCGTCCCCGTCGGACGGCACACGCTCGAGGTCTGGCACCCCGACCTCGAGCCCGCCGCCGGGACGGCCGAGATCGAGGTCCGTGAGAACGAGACGAGCGAAGTCAAGATCGAGTTCAAGTGGCCCCGATAGGGCCGGGAGGACGGACGTGCTCTTCTACGCGGAAGTGGGGACCCTGGGCATCCTGGTCGTCTGCTCGATCGTCGCCCTCGCGGTGATCCTCGAGCGCTTCCTCGCCTGGCGGAGGCTGGGGGCGGAGGGCCGGGCCTTCGGGAAGGAGCTCAAGACGCTCCTGGCCGAGGGGGACGAGGGGAGGATCCGCACTGCCTGCGAGCGGCCGCACGGCCCGCTGGCGGGCGTCCTTTCGGCCGTCTGGGAAGGCGGGAGAGAACTCAACGCCCAGCAGACCCAGATCCTCCTCCGCCAGGGCCTGGACGAGGCGGGCGTCCGCTTCCGCCGCTTCCTGGCCATCCTGGCCACGCTCGCGAGCACCGCGCCCTTCATCGGGCTCTTCGGCACCGTGCTCGGGATCATGCATACCTTCTCGGCGATCGCCCAGAAGGGCTTCGGCGGGCCGGCGGTCGTCTCGGCGGGCATCTCGCAGGCCCTGATCGCGACCGCCGCGGGCCTCGGCGTCGCCATCCCCTGCGTCGTCCTCTACAACGTCTTCACGCGCCGCGCCAACCGCGCGCTCCAGGAGACCGAGGCCCAGGCGACCCGGATCCTGATCATGCTGGGGAGGATCTAGTCGTGAGCGGACCGGGGGCTGGCGGCGAGGGCGAACCGATCGCGGAGATGAACGTCATCCCGTTCATCGACATCTGCCTCGTCCTCCTCATCATCGTGCTCGTCACGGCGACCTTCTCGACCCAGCTCCTCGACTTCGAGAGCCCCGGGGCGGCCCGGACCGACTACGTCGAGGCGGCCGGCGCCGTCACCGTCGACGTCGGACCCGACGGCCGATGCACGGTGAGCGGGAAGGCGGCAGACCTCGGCGCGCTGGGCGACGCGGACGTGGTGATCCGGGCCTCGGGGACGACGCCCTCCCGCCACGTGGTGGCGGCCGCCGACCGGGTCCGGGCGGCGGGACGGGGCCGCCTCTCGTTCGTCGTGAGGGACTGAGCCGTGCACGGGCCGCGCGAGGACGGCGCCCGAGAGGCGATCGGCGAGATCAACGTGATCCCGTTCATCGACATCTGCCTCGTGCTCCTCATCATCGTGCTGATGACCTCGGCGGGCGAGTCGAGGTACGCTGAGGTCGCGCTGCCGGAGGCCAGGCACGTGGCCTACCGGGACATGAACCTCGCGATCACGCTCACGGTGAAGAAGGACGGGAGCTACTCCTTCGAGGAGGAGGAGAAGCCGATCGAGCCGCGGAACCTCTGGACGGCGCTCCGGACGCTCCAGGGCGGCGAGGCCTGGTCGATGCTCGTGATCCGCGCCGACCGGGACGCGCCCTACGCCTCCGTGGCCCTCGCCGTCCAGTGCGCCCAGTCGCTGGGCGTGCGGGACGTCGGCCTGGCCGTGAAGGACGACCCGGGCGGCCTCCGGGCGGATTGAGCCCGGCCCGCTCCTCAGGGGGCCGGCGCGTCCAGGACTTCGCGGACCTTCCGGCCGAGCTCCTCCGCGGTGAAGGGCTTCTGGAGGAAGTTCGGTCCGGGCTCGATCGCCCCGTTCTCGACGACGCCCCGGTCGGTGTAGCCTGAGGTGAAGAGCACGCGGATCGCCGGCCGAAGCGCGCGGGCGCGATGGGCGATCGCGGGCCCGCCCATCCCCGGAAGGACGACGTCCGTCAAGAGCAGATGGATGGTCTCCGGGTGCTGCTCGACCAGGCGAAAGGCCTCGTTCCCGTCCGCCGCGAGGAGGAGCGCGTAGCCCTGCTCCCGGAGAATCTCATACATCAGCTTCCGGATCCCGTCGGCGTCCTCCACCAGGAGGATCGTCTCGGTGCCCCGGAGCGGTCCCGGCGGCCTGGCCGCGGGCCCGGGGGCGGACGCCGGCGCGTCCACCCGGGGAAGGTAGACCTTGAAGACGGCGCCCTTTCCGGGTTCGCTGTAGACCCGGATGCTCCCCCCGCTCTGCTTCACGATCCCATAGACGGTCGAGAGCCCCAGCCCGGACCCCTTGCCCGGCTCCTTGGTCGTGAAGAACGGCTCGAAGAGATGGGCCTGGGTCTCCGCGTCCATCCCGGTCCCCGTGTCGCTCACGCCGAGCATCGCGTGGGGCCCCGTCGCGGCTCCGGGATGGCTCCGCCGGAACTCCTCGTCCAGGACCACGTTCGCCGTCTCGAGGAGCAGTCTGCCGCCGTTCGGCATGGCGTCCCTGGCGTTCACCGCCAGGTTCATGAGGACCTGCTCGATCTGGCCCGGATCGGCCCTCACGTTCACGAGGCCTCCGTCCAGGGCGGTGACGATCTCGATGTCTTCCCCCATCAGCCGCCGGAGCATCCTCTCGATCCCGGAGACGACGGCATTGAGGCTGAGGACCCGGGGCGCCAGGATCTGCTTCCGGCTGAAGGCCAGGAGCTGCCGGGAGAGCGCGGCGGCCCGTTCCCCCGCCTGGAGGATCTCCTCCGCGTCGGCCCGGTCCGGACTCCCGACCGCGGCGCGGGCGATGATCATCTCGGCGTAGCCGTTGATCACCGTGAGGAGGTTGTTGAAGTCGTGGGCCACCCCTCCGGCCAGCCTCCCCACCGCCTCCATTTTCTGGGCCTGGCGAAGCTGCTGCTCCAGCCGGCAGTGCCCCGCCCGCTCGCGCGCCTCCCGGAGCGCCCGGCCCACCTTGGACACGAGGCTCCCCAGGCGGTCCTTGACGACATAGTCGGTGGCCCCGCGCTTCAGGCTCTCGATCGCCCGCTCCTCGCCGATCGTCCCCGAGACGAAGATGAACGGGACCTCGGGAGCAGCGGAGCGGACGATATCGAGGACCATCAGGCCGTCCAGGTCCGGCAGCGAGTAGTCCGAGATGACCAGGTCCGGAATGAAATCCGTCAGGGCGCGTTCCAGGTCCTTCCGCGTGTCGACCCGCCGGGACACGAACGCGAGCCCTCCCTTCCGGAGCTCGTGCTCCTCGAGTTCCGCGTCCTCGCGGGAATCCTCCACGAACAGGATCTTGAGCGGCTCGGTCATCGGCACCTCTCGGGTCACCTCGGCGAACGGTTCAGGAGCAGCCAGTACAGTCCCAGATGGCGCATGGACTCGGCGAACTTCTCGAAGTCGACCGGCTTCACGATGTAGCTGTTGACTCCCAGACGGTAGCTCTCGAGGACGTCCTGCTCCTCGCTCGAGGAGGTCAGCACCACCACCGGCGTCGCCCGGGTCCGCTCGTCCGACTTCACTTTCCGGAGCACTTCGAGCCCGTCCACCTTCGGGAGCTTGAGGTCGAGGAGCACCACCTTCGGGCCGCACTCGACCTTCCTGCCGGAGTAGCCCCCCGTCGCGAAGAGGAAGGCCAGCGCCTCGGCCCCGTCCTTCACGTGATGGAGGCGGTTGGCCAGGTGGTGCTTCCGCAGGGCCGCCAGGGTCATCTCGGCGTCGTGCGGGTTGTCCTCGACCAGCAGGACTTCGATCTCGTTGAGGTCGCTCATGCTCCGGGCTCTCCTTCGGGCAGGGTGAAGCGGAACGTCGCGCCCTCGCCGGGCTTGCCCTCCGCCCGGACCGTCCCCCCGTGCCGTTCGACGATCCGCTTGACGAGCGCCAGGCCGACCCCGCTCCCCTCGAACTCCTCCGAGGAGTGGAGGCGCTGGAACACGCCGAAGAGCTTGTGCGCGTACTCCATCTCGAAACCGACCCCGTTGTCCGACACGGAATACTCCGAGTCCAGGCCCTCCGTCCGGAATCCCACCTCGATACGCGCGGTCTCCCGCGTGCGGGTGTACTTGAGCGCGTTGCCGATCAGGTTCTGGAAGACCTGCCGGACCAGCGAGGGGTCCGCGTGGGCCGGGGGGAGATCCCGGACGACGAGCTCGACCCGGCGTCCCGGGGCGGCCGCCTGGAGCTCCGCCGCCACGCTCCGGGCCAGTCCGGCCATGTCCAGGCGCGTCCGCCGCAGGGCGGTCCGCCCCAGGCGGGAGAAGCGCAGGAGGTCGTCGATCAGCTGCCCCATCCTCCGGGCGTTTTCCACGACCACCCCGAGGAGGCGCTTCCCCTCGGCGTCCAGGCGCTCGGCGTGGCCTTCGAGGAGCATCCGGGAGAACCCGTCGATGGCGCGGAGCGGAGCCCGGAGGTCGTGCGACACGGAGTAGCTGAAGGACTCGAGCTCCTTGTTCTTCGCCTCCAGGTCCGCCAGCAGGCGGGCCCGGGTCTCCGCCAGCTCGCGCGAGGCCCGGGCCTGGGCCGCCTCGAGCTCCTTCTGGAGGAGCTGCTCCCGGATGTGCCGGTTCTCGTCCTCGAACTGCTTGCGCCGGAGCTGCGCCCGGAGCCGCGCCTTGAGCACGTCGAACTCGCTCGACTTCGGGATGTAATCGTCCGCGCCGGCGTTGATCCCCTCGATCAGGTCGGCGCGCTCCTCCCGGGCGGTGAGCATGAGCGTGGGGATTTCCCGCCAGCCCGGGGAGCTCTTGATGCGCCGGCAGGCCTCGTGCCCCGAGATGCCCGGCATGAGCACGTCGAGGAGGATGCAGTCCACCGGCTGGACGGCCAGGAGCTCCAGCGCCTCCTCGCCCGAGCGCGCCAGGATCGGCTCGTACCCCTCCCCCCGGAGCTGGAGGGCCAGCTCCTGGAGGTAGGTGGGGCTGTCGTCGACCGCCAGGACCTTCTTGGGCCCGAGCAGGCTCGAGGCCGCCTCGACGCTCCGGCTGGCGTCGGAGGAGCGGAGCACCGCCGAGAGCCGCGTCAGGATGACGGAGAGCTCCTCCTCCTTCCGGACGTACGCGTCGGCCCCGGCGTCGAGGGCCTGGAGCTCGCCCTTCGGGTCCTCGGACGCCGTGAGGAGGATCGTCGGCGTCCGCCGGAGCGCCGCGTCCTGACGGAGGCGCCGGACCACGGACGCCCCGTCCATGCCGGGAAGCACGCCGTCCACGATCACCGCCCGCGGCCGCAGACCCGCCGCCAGCCGCAGCCCCTCCTCCCCGCTCTCCGCGGTCGTGACCTCGTAGCCCCGGGCCTCGAGCGCCGCCTTCAGGGTGCAACGGAAGGTCGCGCTGTCGTCCACCACGAGGATCCTCGGCGTCGCCCCCTCCGGCGGGATCGGCTGGAGCGCGCGCACGAGCTCGCGCGCGCGGGCCACCACGTAGTTCGCGTCGTAGGGCTTCCCCACGTACTCCTCCGCGCCCGTCTTCAGGCCCCGGATGCGGTCGCGGACCTCCGACTCGGTCGACAGGAGCATCACCGGCACCTTCGCGGTCCCGGGCGCGCCCTTGAGTTCCCGGAGGAAATCGACCCCGTCGGCGTCGGGAAGCAGGACGTCGAGGACCACGAGGACGAACGGTCCGCGCTCCATCGCGTCCCGCGCGGCGGCCGCCGTGGCGCAGAGCGTCGTGGCGAACCCCCCGTTCCGGAACGCCTCGTCCAGGTCCATCCGGACCGTCAGGCTGTCGTCCACGACGAGCACGGCGGGCGTCACGCCTTCCTCCCCGCCTCGGCGCCGGAGGCCAGCCTCAGGAGCGCCGGGGCGATCCGGTCGAGGGGAAGGACCTGCGACGCGGCCCCCAGGAGGGCCGCCTCGCGGGGCATCCCGTACACGACCGACGTCGCCTCGTCCTGCGAGATCGTGACGCCTCCGGCCCGGCGGATCGCCAAGAGCCCCTCGGCACCGTCCCGGCCCATGCCGGTCAGGAGCACACCCGCGCCGCCCGCGCCCGCTTCCCGCGCCACGGACTCGAAAAGGACGTCCACCGACGGGCGGCAGGAGTGCCGCTCCGGATCCTCAGTCAGGCGGAGCTTTCCCTCCCGGAGGGCCAGGTGGAAGCCGGGCGGCGCGAGGACCGCCCCGGCCCGAGGGAGGGCCTGCCCGTCGCTCGCGTAGGCGACGCGGAGGGGCGACTGGCCGTCCAGCCATTCCGCGAAGGGCCCGGCGAAGGGCCGGCCGAGGTGGATCACGATGAGGAGAGGCAGGGGGAAGTCGGGCGGGAGGGACCGGAGGATCGTCACGAGCGCGCCGGGCCCGCCGGTCGACGCTCCCAGGGCGACGAGGCGGCAGCCCGCGCGGCGCTCGGCGGGCTCCCGCGTCTCCGGCGGCGCGGCGGCCCTCCGCCCCGGCCCCAGGCGGGCGCGGGGATGGGTGATCACCTTAATCCGGGAGACGAGCTTCACCCGGCCCACCAGGCCCGCCTCCCAGCCTCCTTCCTCCTCCTCCCCGGTCGGCTTCTCGAGCACGTCCAGGGCCCCCGCCGCCAGGGCGTCGTAGGTCTTGAAGACCTCGCCCCGGTTGGTAGAGCTCGAGACGATCAGGATCGGCGAGGGGCAGTAGGCCATGATGTATTCCGTGGCGGCCAGGCCGGTCATGACGGGCATCATCATGTCGAGCGTCACCACGTCCGGTCGCAGCGCCCGGCAGAGCTCGATCCCCTCCTTGCCGTCCGCCGCCTCCCCCACGACCTCGATCTCCGGGTCCGCCCCGAGGACCTCGACCAGGCGCTTCCGCACGGTCAGCGAATCCTCCACCACCAGGACCCGGATCCGTTCCATCGTCCTATCCGATCAGACTCCGGATGATCTCGAGGAGGCGCCCCTGGTCGAACTCGCTCTTCACGATGTAGGCGGTCGCCCCCACCTCCTCCCCCCGCCGGCGGTCCTCGTCGGCGGCGCGCGAGGTCACGAGGAGGGCGGGCACGTCCCGGAGCGCGGCGTCCGACTTCGCCCGGGAGATGAACTCGAACCCGTCCATGCCGGGCATCTCCACGTCCACGAGGAACAGCCCGTACTTCCTCCGGCGGGCCTTGGCAAGCCCCTCCTCCCCGGAGTTCGCCAGCTCGACCTCGTACCCGGACGACTCGAGGATGCTCTGCTCCAGCATCCGGGTCGTCAACGAGTCGTCCACGACGAGGACGGGAGGCCGCGGCCGCGGCTCCTCCGCCGCCTTCGCGCGGCCGCCGCGGGCCGAGCGGACGAGCGCCTCGGGGTCGAGCACCACCTGGGGCGTCCCCTCCGCGTCCAGGGCCGTCCCGGCCACGATCGGGTCGGCCGCGGCCCACGCGGGGAGGGGCCGCACGACCACGCTCGAGACCCCGAGGATCCGGTCGACCGCGAGCCCCGCGCGGCCCTCGCCCGAGCGGACCAGAACCACGGAGCTGGGCCCCCGGCTCGTCCGGGAAGGAGCCTCCGCGCCCAGGAGGGGCGCCAGGGCGGCCAGGGGGACGCCCTGTCCTTCCTCCAGGACCGAGTCCCCTTCCGGCGACCGGGCCACCTCGGATCCGGCGACCCGCCGGACGGCCGGGACGGAGTCCAGCGGGACGGCCGCGGCCACGCCGCCGGCCTCGACCAGGAGCGCCGGAAGCGACGAGAGCGTCACCGGCACGGCGATCTCGAACGCCGTCCCCCGGCCGGCCTGGGTCCGGGCCCGGACCTCGCCCTTGAGGCGGGCCACGACCTCCCGCACGGCGTCGAGCCCGATCCCCCGGCCCGACACCGCGTCCACGTTCCCCGCGGTCGTCACGCCCCCCCGGAGGAGGAGTCGGAGCGCCTCCTCCGCGTCCATCGCCTCCGGCGCTCCCGCCGGGAGGAGGCCTTTGCGCTGGGCCGCCCTCCGCACGGCCTTCACGTCGACGCCCGCCCCGTCGTCCCGGCACGTGAAAACGATGCGCCCGCCCCGCCGCTCCACGGAGACCTCCACCCGGCCCGCCGGCGGCTTCCCCGCCGCCGCGCGGACCGGCTCCGGCTCGATCCCGTGCGCGACGGCGTTCCGCACCACGTGGAGGAGCGCCGCGCGGAGCCCCCCGAGTACGTGGGCGTCGAGCCGGGTCTCGCCCCCCGAGGCCTGGAAGTCGACGCGTTTCCCGAGCGACCCGGCGGCGTCTCGCGCCGCGCGCTCGAGGGACGCGAAGATGGAGCCCGCCGGGAGCAGCCGGAGGCGGCCCGCCTGCTCGCGGGCCTCCTGGAGCCCGCGGGAGAGCTCCTCGAGGCGGCCTCCCAGCCTCCGGTGCGCGGCCCCGAGCGACGCGGCCAGGGCCTCGGCTGCGGCGGCGAGTTTCGGGTCCCGGGTCCCCTTCCGGGCGAGCTCCGCGGCCAAGCCGGCGGCGGGCGCGAGGGAAGCCTCGAGCTCCTCGAGCTCGCGGGCCAGGCCCCACGCGCGCGCCCCGGCCTCGATCAGCCCCTCGAGCAGCCGGTCCACCTCGTCCAGGTCCACCCGCACCGCCTCGGCCGGCTCTTCGGCCGCGGAGACCGCCGGCCGCGCGGGGGAAGCGGCCGCGGCCGGGTCGAGCATCGAGACCCGGCCGGCGATGGCGTCCAGGAGCCTGAGGAGCTCGTCGATCCGCTCCTTCGGGAGGGCGCCCGGGTCCTCGCGGAAGGGGCCCAGGACGTCCTCGACCGCGTGGGCGAGGTCCCCGATGGCGGACTGCTTGACGACCCTCGAGGCCCCCTTCAGAGTGTGGGCCTGCCGGAGCAGGCGGCCCAGGAGCTCCTTCCCGCCCCGGCCCTTCTCGAGCTCCAGCGACCCGCGGCTCAAGCCCTCCAGGAGCTCGCGGGCCTCGATCCGGAAATAGCGATAAGGGTCGACGCTCATCGGCTCCCCTACGTTCCCATCTGGGGTTGGACGAAGCGGCTCAGGTCCCGCGACAGGTTCGTGAGCTGGGTCGCGGTCTGGAACGTCTGGTTGGAGCTCGCCTCGGTCTCCTTGGTCGTCTGGGCCACGTCGGCGATGGCGGCGTTCACCTGCTCGACGGCGGTCGCCTGCTGCTTCGTGCTCAGCTCGATCTCCCGGGCGGCCTCGGTCGTGGTCCTCACCTGGTCGACGATCTGCTTGAACGCGGCGGCCACCTCGGCGAACTGGCGGGTCCCCTGGTCCACGGACTTCGACCCGCTTTCCGTGGCCATGACCGTGGTGTTCACGGCCGCCCGCGTCTCCTCGATGAGCCCGCGGATCTCCTTGGTCGACTCTCCCACCCGGTCGGCCAGCTTCCGGATCTCGTCGGCGACCACGCCGAACCGCTTCCCCGCCTCGCCCGCCCCGGCCGCCTCGATGCTGGCGTTGATGGCGAGGATGTTGGTCTGCTCGGCGAGCTCGTTGATGATCTCGAGGATGCCCCCGATCTGCTGGGCCTTCCGGCCGAGTTCCAGCATGTGGCCGACGATCTGGTCGACCTGGCGCTTGATCCCGGCGACCGCGTCCTGGCCCCGGACCACCGTGGCGTCGCCGTGGCGGGCCGCCTGGGCGGTCTGCTCCGCCATCTGGGCCACGCGCCGGGCGCTCTCGGCGATCTGGCGGGAGGTGGCCAGGAGCTCGCTGATCGTGGTCGTGATCTCGGTCATCGCCGTGGCCTGCTCCTTGGCTCCGCTGGCCTGCTGGTTTGCCGCGGCCTGCAGCTCGGAGGAGGAGCTCTGCACGTGCTGGATGGCCGACCCGATCTGGCGGCCCAGCGTCCGGGTCAGGAAGAGCGCCACCCCGGCCGCGAAGAGGGAGGCGGCGATCACGATCGCGACGACCAGGGTGCTCGCCGCGTCCGAGGTCGCCGTCGAGGCGGCCTTGCCCTGGTCGAGCTGCGCCCTCTCCTCCGAGACCAGCGCCTCCACCGCCTTGTCGAGGTCCTCCCGCTTGCGAAGGACCTCCTCCGTGAACTGCTTGACGCTGGCCTCCGGCGTCGCATCGGCCTTCCGCTTCTGGATCACGCGCTCCGCCGCGTCCTGGTGGGCCTTGCGGGCGAGCTGGATCTCGCCAGCCGCCCTCCGGCTCTTCTCGCTGCTGCCCCGCGTGCGGAGGCTCTCCGCGATCTCCGTGCCCTGACGGTACGCGGCCGCGGCCTCGTCCTCGAACTGCTGCTCCCGCGTGAGGAGGAAGGCCCGGATCGCGGAGCCCCGCCGCTCCGTCTCGGCGCGCAGCCGCTCGGCGTCCACCAGGTTCTCCGCTTCCACGGCGACGAGACGGTCCTTGCTCTGGACCACCGTGCTCAGCGACAGGACCGCGACGGCCCCGGTCGCGACGGCCAGCGCCACCATCACCGCGAACCCGAGCCCCAGCTTCTGCCCGAACGTCCAGGATCGGTTCATGCGCCTTTCCTCCTCGATCAGAGGCGCCCGGCCGGCCGGGCGCCCTCCTTCACGAACCTCACGATCGATTCCACCTCCAGGATCGCACGGACCGCCGACCCGATCTGAACGAGCCGGTGGACGTGCCGCCCCGGCTCCCGCCCGGGCATCCGGAGGTCCCCGCGGGGCACCCGGCGGAAGCCCTCGAGCTCCCCGAGCGCGAAGGCCAGCGGGTCGCGGCCCCCGGCCAGGGCCAGCCAGCGCGGGGTCTCCCGCGCAGCAGGGTACCCGAGGAGGCCCGCCAGGCCGACGACGGGCACCACCGAGCCGCCGTGGCCCGCCACGCCCAGGAGCCAGGACTGTCGCGAGGGGACGGGGACCACCCGCCCCGCCGCCGCCACCCCCGCGATCTCCCGGACCCGGAAGGCGTAGGCGTCTCCGCGGACCCGGAAACAGAGGAGATCCTCGTCCGGCTCCCGGCCGGCCGGCGGAGGGGCGGCAAAGGACTCGTCGAAGGCCTTCCGGAGCTCCGCCACGGGACCCGACGCGTCGACGGGGAGCCCGCTCACGCCTCGCCTCCGCAGGCCCGGAGCTCGCCCCGGAAAAGATCCATCAGCGCCTCCCGGCTGAAGCCCCCGCCGAAGAGCAGGATCCGGGAGGCGTCCTCCCGGCCCAGGAGCCCCAGAGCCCGGCCCAGCTCCGCGCGCGCCGCCGTCGGATCGCCCTCCCGCTTCGCCAGGAGCCCGAGGTGGAACCGCGGCATGGCGAAGTCGGGGTCCAGATAGGCGGCGGCCTGGTCGTGCTCCCGCGCCCCGCGCCGGTCGCCCTCGTGCTCCAGGCAGAGCGCCATCAGGTAGTGGGCCCCCGCGTTCATCTCGTCGGCCTCCAGGAGCTCCCGGCAGGTCCTCCGGGCCCCCTCGAGGTCCCCTCCGTTCGTCTGGATCACGGCGCGGAGGAGCTGCGCGTCCGGGTCCCGCGCGGACTCGCCCGGCAGCGCCCCGAGGAGCTTCATCGCCTCCTCGAAGCGCTCGCTCCGGAGGAGCTCCACGACGACCCCGAGGTCCCAGGTCCGCCGGGGCGCCTCGGCGGCGGCCCGGTCCGCGGGAGCCCGTTCCGCCCCCTCCGCCAGCGTCGCGATGCGCTCCGACGCCCGCCGGATCACGTCCATCCAGGACGTCCCCGAGTCCAGGAGGCCCGCGGCCGACCGGGCGGGGACTTCCTCCGACCAGGCCGGGGCGGCGGAGAGGGACGGGGCCCGGGAGGCCGGCTCGCGGCGTCGCTGGTAGTAGAAGGTCCCGTGCGTGTGGCGGAGGTGGAACGCGTCGGAGAGGCCGCGCAGGGTCTCGGCGTGCCCCAGGAAGAGGTAGCCGCCGGACGCCAGGGAGCCGGCGATCCGGTCGACGACCTGCCGCGCGGCCTCGGCCGGGAAATACATCGTGACGTTCCGGCAGAAGACGACGTCGAACGCGTCCGGCCGCCAGAACGCGGGATCCGGCTCGACCAGGTTCCTCTCCTCGAAGGCGGCGAGCGCGCGGACTTCGTCGCGCAGGGCGAACTCGCGCCCCTCCTGGCGGAAGTTCCGGTCCCGCACGTCGGGCGGCGTTTCCCGCAGCGACCAGGAGGAGTAGCGCGCCCGGAGCGCCCTACGGATCATCGCGGGATTGACGTCGATCCCGGTGATCCGGACCCGGGGCGCGGGGCCGAGACCGGGAAGCCGCTCCCGCGCCAGGATCGCCAGGGTGTAGGCCTCCTCGCCCGAGGCGCAGCCGGCGGAGAGGACCCGGACCTCGCCCCCCCCGGCCTCCGACTGGAGAACCCGCTCCGGCAGGACGAGCTCCGCGAGGGCCCGGAAATGGTCGGAGTTCCTGAAGAAGAAGGTCTCTCCGACGGTGAGCTGCTCCGCCAGCGCCCTCCACTCCTCCCGGCCTGCCCCGGAACTTTCCACCCGGACCAGATAGCTTCCCGCGTCCGCGCACCCCGATGCCTCCAGGCGGCCGCGCAGGACGTCCGCCAGCTGGTCGAGCTTCCCGTCGTCGAATCCCAGCCCCAGCCGGCGGGCCACGAGGCCCCGGAACCGGTCCACGTCCGCGGCGTCCAGGGTCAAGGGCATGCGCCCTCCCCGGCGAGCGTCTCCCAGAGATTCTCGGGCAGGGTCCGGCCCGCCTCGAGCGCGACGAGGAGCTCGGAGTCGAGCGACCCGATCGCCTCCACCAGGCCGGGGTTCGCCCCCCGCAGGAGCGGCGGGAGGGACTGGAACGCCGCCGCCTCCAGGTCCCGGAGGCCGATCACCGCCTCGACCGCCAGGGCCAGGCGGCGCTTCCCCAGGCGGAGCGCGACCCAGCGGCGCAGGGGAACGGGTGCCTCCTGTCCCAGGATCCGCGCCAGATCCGCCACGGGGATCGGGTCCCCCCGCACGACCGACAAGCCGCAGAGGAACGGGGGCGCCGAAGGGACGGGCCGGAGGGGGAGGGGCCTCAGGACCTCCAGGACCTGCGCCAGGGGAAGCGCGCAGACGGAGGAGGCAGCCCGACAGAGGAGGAACCGGGTGCCGCCGAGCCGCGCGTCATCCACGCCACTTGCAGGAGTAGGGACGAGCGCTTCCGTCACGGTCCCGGCGCCCCGAGGGGCGTGTGATGGTCCGGGAGGACAGAGCGTTCTTGATACTCCTTCCTCGCGTCCCCAATCCCCCCGGTCTCGGATTGGCTTGTTTAGTATAGCCCCCGGATCGGCAGGATGATCCCTTTCTTTCCGAAACCGAGGCGACGGCTCCCGCCCTCCCTGTCGCCCGTCCGATGATCCGGGTACCCTCCGGCCGGGGCCCCGCGCCGGGAGCGTCAGCGAGGGGCGGAGGACGCGAGCCTTCGCGGCAGCACCCGGACCGAGCCGCCCTCGACGACCAGCGCCGCGGAGAAGCCCGGGACGAGGTCCAGCCGGACCAGGAACCAGGGAGCGGCGCCGGGCTCCGGGCTCAGGAGCGGAGCGGCCACGAGCCTCGGGTCCGCCGGGACCTCGTGCGTCGCGAGCCCCCCGGATAGCCCCCGGCCCATCGCCTTGAGCCACGCCTCCTTGCGGACCCAGGCCTGGAAGAAGGCCGCCCGGCGGCGCTCCTCCGCCAGGCCGAGGAGGGCGGCCCGCTCGGCCGGGCCGAAGAAGCGCCGGACGATCGCGTCCACCTCGACCTCCCGGCCCGGGTCCTCGAGGTCGACCCCCACCTCCCGGCCCGTCGCCGCCGCGACGAGCGCATGGCCTCCGGCGTGGGAGAGGTTGAAGCGCAGGTCCGCCTCGGGGGGCTCCAGGCGGGGCTTCCCGTGCGGGCCCGCCCCGAACCGGATCGATTCCGGCGCCCGTCCCAGGGTGAGGCCGAGGATCCGCCGGAGCGCGGCCCGCGAGGCCACGTAGCGGTCCCGATGGAGCGGGCGATGGAAGCGCCCCGCGCGCTCCCGCTCCGCGGGCTCGAGGGTCCGCTCCAGGTCCGCCAGGGCGCCGGGAGCGACGTCGAGCTCCGCGTGCCAGACATGGACCTCGTCCAGTCCGGGGAGTCCCGTCTCCGCGGCGCCCATCGCGCGAGTGTACCGCCGCGGGCGACGATCCGTTAGACTATTGGCCCGGATGGACTGCACCCGACGCGACTTCCTCCTCGCCGCCGCGGCGGCGCCGCTCCTGGCGGCCCAGGACCCGCCGTCCCGGCGGAGCGCCATGGGCATCGCCGAGTTCACGTTCCGCCACCGGATGCAGCTCGACCGCGAGCGGCGCGTCCCCGAGCCGATCAGCGACCCCGTCCACTTCCTCGAGTTCGCCCGGCGCCTGGGGGCGGGCGGGATCCAGACGACCCTGGGCGGGCTCTCCCCCGATCGCGCCCTCGAACTCCGCCGCCGGGCCGAGGCCCACGGGATGTGGGTGGAGGGCTCCGAAAGCCTGCCTCGCCGGAAGGAGGACGTCGAGCGCTTCGACGCCGCGATCCGCTCGGTCCACGCCGCCGGCGCCACCCACGTCCGCTCCGTCCTCCTCGGCGGCCGACGCTACGAGTCCTTCGACCGGGAGGAGCAGTGGACGGCCTTCGTGGCCGACTCCCGGGAGCGCCTCCGGCTCGCCGAACCCGTCCTGGCCCGCCACGGCGTCGTCCTCGCGTTCGAGAACCACAAGGATTTCCGCGTCCCGGAGTACCTCCCGTTCCTGAAGTCGCTCGGGAGCGACCGCTTCGCCGCCTGCCCGGACTTCTCGAACAACTTCACCCTCCTCGAGGACGACCACGAGGTGGTCGAGGCCCTCGCGCCCGTCGCCGCCATGGCCCATGTGAAGGACATGGCCGTCGCGGAGACCGAGGACGGCTTCCTCGCCGCCGACGTCCCCTTCGGCGAGGGCTTCCACGACCTCCCGCGCATGCTGGGCGCGCTCCGGAAGGCGAACCCGAGGATCCGGTTCTCCCTCGAGATGTCCGCGCGCGACGCGCTCCGCGTCCCCTGCCTCTCGCCCAAGTACTGGGCCACGATGCGCGACGTGCCGGCCTCCGACCTCGCCCGCACGCTCCGCACCGTCCGCGAGCGCGCCGTGCCCCGGGAAAGACTCCCGCGCGTGAACGCGCTCCCCCTCGAGGAACGCGTCCGGATCGAGGAGGAGAACGTCCGGACCTGCCTCGCCTACGCCGCCGCGAAGCTCGGGATCTAGTCCGTGGCGGTCCCCGACGACGACGCGGCTTTCCTGGCGGCCTTCGAGACGCAGAGCATCCCGCTCGCGGACTGGAACCACCGGGCCCACATCCGGATGGCGTTCACCTACCTGGGCGGCCGCCCGTTCGAGGAGGCCCTGGCGCGGATCCGGAAAGGGATCCAGGCCCTGAACCGGGTGCACGGGACGCCCGAGGCGCTCGACCGCGGCTACCACGAGACGCTGACCGTCGCCTGGGCGCGCGTCGTCGCCAGCGCGATCGCCGTCCACGGGCCCTTCCGGGACTCGAACGACTTCTGCGACCGGAACCCGCACCTCCTCCAGCGGACGCTCCTCCGCGTCTTCTACTCCCGCGATCGGATCGTCTCGCCCGAGGCCAAGCGCGCGTTCGTCGAGCCGGACCTCGCCCCCCTCCCGGGCCCTACTCGGTCTTGAGCTCGATGTCGGCCCAGTAGCCGTACTCCCACGCCCAGTCGTTGGCCGCGTTGACGAGCCGGAGCGTCGGGCGCTTGCCGGCGAAGGCGCTGAGGTCGACCGCCACCTGCCTCCACCCGCTCCCCTTGGGTCCGACGACCTGCTTGTGGAGCTCCTTCCCGTCGGCCAGGACCCGGAGCTCCCAGTCCCCCTGGACGTCGGGCACCACCCAGAAGGACAGGGTCGTCTTCTTGCCCGCCGGCACGTCGACCGCGCGCTCGAGGTAAGCCTCCTTCTCCCGGCTGTCCGGATGGGTCTGGTAGACGTGCGCCCGGCCCGCGTGCCAGGGCAGATAGACGCCGCCCGGGACGTCGTCGCCCGACTCGATCTTCCAGGCCTTCCAGCGCGCCACGGCTTCTTCGCGCTCGCGGACCTCCGCCTCGGCGGCCTTGCGCTCCTGCTCCGCCGCCCATTTCCGGAGCTCCTCGGCGTGGCGCGTGCGCTCGAAGACCGCGGGCACGTCGGACGCGCGCGCGACCGCCTCGGACCGCTTCCTCTCCGCCCAGAGCCGACCGGCCTCGGCGCGGGCGGCCTCGCAGGCGGCCCGGGCGGCGTCGTCGAACGTCTTCGCGTGAAGCTCCCGCACCGTCCGGACGTCGGCCAGGCGGGGCCCGGCCGTCCGCTCCGCGGCGGCGAGCATCGCCTCGATCTCGGCGCGCTGCTCGAACTTCTCGTCCCGGGCGATCTTCTCGCGAATCTGGGCGAGGAAGGACTCGAAGCGCGCGTTCTTCTCCGCTTCCGTGGGCGGCCGGAGGGCCTCGGGCTCGCGCTGCTCGGCGGCGGGACGGCGGACGGGGGGAGGCGCCTCGGCCGTCCTCCGCTCCGGGGCCGGAGCGGCGGCAACCGGGGCCGGAGGGGGCGGCGCAGGGACGGGCGACGGCCGGGCGAGGCTCCCGGAGCCCGCGGCGGCTGCGATCACGACGAGGAGGACCAGCGCGCCGACGCCCACCCCGACGAACAGGCCGGCATGGGAGCGCGGGGGGAGGGCCGGGATCGGTCGCCGCGGAGTAGTCGTGGAGGGCAGCGGGGCGCGGGAGGACGAAGACCTCGCGGAGGGGGCCGGCGCGGGCGCCTCGGGACGGCAGGCGCTGCAATACTTACGGTGGTCGATCTCGCGGGCCCGGCCCTTCTCGAAGTCGATCTCGCGCAGGCTGACGCCGCAACCCTCGCAGTAGACGATTTCCCGTCCCATCCCGCTCTCGAGTCCCTCAAGAGAATATACGGCGGTCCCATGCCCCGAAGACCCGGGGGAACAAAAGCCGACGCCGCTATAATGCGGGGCGTGCCCGGCCCTTTCTGGCTCGACGAACCCTACTCCCCCCGCCCCCCGCTCGAGGCCGAGGTCTCGGCCGACGTCGCCATCCTGGGCGGCGGGATCACGGGCGTCACGGCCGCCTGTTTCCTCGCCTCGCGGGGCGCGAAGGTGGCCGTCGTCGAGCGGGACGCCGTGGCCTCCGGGGCCACCGGACGGAACGCGGGTTTCCTCCTCGCGGGCGTGGCACACACTTACTCGATCGCCGGCAAGGCCCACGGCCGCGAGCGCGCGCGTCTCCTCTGGAGGCTCACCGGGGAGAATCACGAGCTTCTCCGCGGGCTGCTCGAGGCGGAGGGGATCGAGTGCGGCTACGCCCGGAACGGGAGCTACACCCTCGCCGTGAGCGACGCGGAGGTCGACGCCCACCGGAAGAGCGCGGCGATGCTGGCCGAGGACGGGTTCCGCGCCACGTTCCTAGACGACACCGAGGTGGCCCGCCTCTTCCCGGGCTCGGGGATCCGCGGCGGCACGTTCAATCCCGACGACGGCGAGCTCCACCCCGTCCGCTACGTCCGCGGCCTCGCCCGGGCCGCGGAACGGAAGGGCGCCCGGATCTTCGAAAGGACCCGCGTGACGAAGATCGAAACGGGCGCGACCTCGGTGACCCTGGAGGCGGGGAAGGGCCGGCTCTCCGCGGCGATGCTCCTTCTCGCCTCGAACGCCTGGACCGCCCTCCTCCACCCCTACTTCGCCGACGCGATCGTGGGGATGCGGGGCCAGATGCTGGCGACCCAGCCCTGTCCGGAGCGCCTCGTGCCGGCTCCCGTCTACGCCGACTACGGCTTCGAGTACTTCCGCCAGCTCCCCGACGGACGCATCCTGGCCGGCGGCGGCAGGCGGTCCTCCTACGACACCGAGCTCACCTACGCGGACCGCCCGAGCGACACGGTCCAGCAGGCGATCGAAGCCTTCCTCCACGCCTGCCTCCCGCTCGCCCGCGGGCTCAAGGTCACGCACCGCTGGGCGGGGATTATGGGGTTCAGCTGCGACGAGCTCCCGAACATCGGCCTCGTCCCCGGGACGGCGAACGTCTACGCCGCGGCCGGCTACCACGGCCACGGCCTGGCCTTCTCGACGATCGCGGCGAGGGCCGTGACCGGGATGATCCTGGACGGGAGGACCGATATCCCCTGCGAGATCTTTTCCCCCCGCCGTCATCTGCCCGCCTGATGCGTCCAATATCGCGGAAATGAACCCCGAGGCGGCGCGTAGTACCCTCCCGATGGAGCTGCTCGCGGACGCGCCCGACGAGGTCCTCCTCCGAGCGGGCGACGCCGCGGCCCTGGCCCGCAAGTACTACGGGCCGGTCTACGGGCTCGTCCGCCGCCTCCTCCGCGACCCGGCGGACGCCCGCGACGCGGCCCAGGAGACCTTCCTCCGCGCCGTCGCCCATCTCAAGGAGTTCCAGCCCGGCCGCTCCTTCCGGAACTGGCTCTTCGCCATCGCCGCCAACCACGCGCGCGACCTCCTCCGCCGCCGCCGGCAGCTTCCGCTCGACCCGGCGACCGGGGAGTCGCTCCCCGAGCTGACCCTGCCGGACGCCCGGCTCCTCCGGGAGGAGGACCGCGAGCGGCTGCTCGCGGCCGTGGACCGCCTCCCCTTCGACCTCAAGGTCGCGGTGGCGCTCCATTTCCAGCAGGAGCTCTCCTATCCCGAGATCGGCGAGACCCTCGGCATCAGCGTGAACGCCGTCCGCATCCGGCTCTACCGGGCGCTCGGCGCCTTGCGCAAGGAGCTTTCATGAGGCACCCCGACCCTCTCGAAGTCCACGACCACGCCTGGGGCTTCCGTCCCTCGGCGCACGTCAGCTCCTGCGCCGAGTGCCGCCGCGCGGCCGAGACCGCCGAGTCGGAGCGGGACGCGCTCCGCGAGGCCCTGGCCGGGGGCTCGGCGGAGGCCCCGCCCGAGACCCTCTTCGTCCGCCTCGCCGCCCGGAAACTCCGCCGCGGGCGGGCGCCCGCGGCCTCCCCGCTCTCCCTGGCCGGGATGGCCGCGGGGATCCTCTCGCTCCTGGCGCTGGGATTCCTGCTCTTCCCGGGCGGCGCGGTCCGCGACCCGCGGGGCGCGGCGACACAGCCCCTTCCGGACCCCCTGGACCGGCTCATCGCGGAGTTCAAGGGCCCGTCGGCCGAGCGGCGCGCGCTCGCGGCGGCGGCCCTTCCCTCGTTCGGCGCGGCGGCGGCCGAGCGCCTGAGGAAGGAGGGCCTGGACCCGGCGCTGGCCGAGGCCGTACCCGCCTCGGGCCTCGAGGACGCCGCGATCGTCGACCTTCTCAAGAGCCGGCGGATCACGATCGACCTCCAGAACGCGTCCCTCCCCGAAGTCCTCGAGGTCTTCGAACGGGAGTCCGGCCTGCGCTTCGTGATCGACCGGAAGAGCATCCCGGAACCCGGGGCGGAGCGGATCTCGTTCAAGGTCTCGGACATCGTGATGGACGGCGCGCTCCGGCTCATGCTGGGACCGCGCTGGCGATCGCACGTCGTGCGGGGCGGGATCGTGTTCGTGACGGGAGGCGACGTGCCCGCGGTGCTCGGCCCGGCCCGGGCGCCGGTGCGCGTCCTCCGCGACGCCCCGGAGGCGAAGGCGCTCGCCGCCGCCCTCGGGAGCGCCGACCCCAAGGAGCGCGAGGGCGCGGAGTCCTCGCTCCGCCTCCTCGGGTTCGGCGCCGAGGCCGCGCTCTGGGATTCCCTCGACTCGGACGACCCCGAGGTGCGGAGCCGGGCGGGGAAACTCCTCCGCCGTCTCTGCACGCCCCAGCCGGTCGCGCGCTCCTTCCCCGTCGAGGAAAAGCTCCGAGGCGCCACCGTCGCGGGGCCGGGCGCCCGGCTCGGTGCCTACCTGGAGGTCCTCGCCCGAGAAACGGGAGCCTCGTTCGTCCTCGATCCCGGCCGCGTCGGCCCCTCCCTCGAGGTGGGCTCCCCCTCCCGCGATGCCCTCCGCGCGACGCTCCGCCGGGCGAAGCTCCAGGCGGTCTTCTTCGACGACGTGATCCTCGTCGCCCGCGAGGGCGAACCGATCCTGCGCCGCGAGTGGAACGGCCCCGTCTGGACCGCCCCCGACGAGGCCCGGCGCCTCGAGTCTCTCGTCGAGGGTCTCTCCTCGACCGACGCAGGCCGGCAGGAGGAGGCGTTCCGCGGCCTCCTTTCGGCGGGGCTCTCCGCGATCGAGCCCCTGGACGAGGCCTCGCGGGCCCTCGAGCCCGCCGCCGCCGCCCGCTGCCGGGCCGCCCGCCGCCGCATCCTCGACCAGGAGGGCGCCTGGATGGCCGACGAGCCCTCGGGCGCGGAACTCCAGCCGCTCGCGCCCGAGCAGCGTGCGCTCCTGGACCGCGAGCTCTCCGACAGCCCGGCGGGCCTCACCCTGGGGAAGCTCCTCGACCACCACGGGATCCCCCACCGGATGGCGGTCAAGCTCGACGTCCCGGTCCATGCCTTCACGCGGAACCTCAAGGCGGGCTCCCTCCTCAAGGTCCTGACCCGCCCGTCCGGCCTCGACTTCTACCTGGATGGCGGGACGGTCGTCGTGGACACCGCCGCCCGCGTCCGCGCCGCGGTCCCGAAATAGCCGAAACACTCGACGTCCCTCCTCGTAGGGGGGGATGATGCTGAGCGTGGAGACCGGGCCGACGCCCGCGGGGCCGGGCGCCCGCGAGGACGCCGCGGAGCTGTTCGCCGAGCACTATCCCGGCGTCCTCACGCTCGCCCGGCGCCTCCTCGGCGACCCCGAGGCCGCCCGCGACGCCGCCCAGGAGGCCTTCCTCCGGGCGTTCGCGCGCCTGGACCAGTACGACCGGCGGCATCGCTTCGCGGTCTGGCTCTTCCGGATCCTCGTCAACCAGGTGCGCGACCGGCTGCGGCGCGGCGACCGCTCGGCGGAGCTCGAACCCGACGCGCTCCCGGCCTCCCCGTCCCCCGACGCGCTCGTCCGCGGGGAGGACCTCGAGCGGATCCGGGCCGAGATGACGAAGCTTCCCGAGGAGACGCGCCTGGTCCTGCTCCTCCACCTCCAGGAGGGGCTGAGCGGCCCCGAGATCGCGCAGGCCCTGGGGATCACGCCCCTGGCCGCGCGCCTCCGGATCTGCCGCGGGCTGGCCCGGCTCCGCGAGCGCCTGAAGGAGACGCCATGAGACCCGACGACGAACTCACGATGTACGCCCACGGGCTCCTGGACCCGGGCGAGGAAGGGGAACTCCGCGCGCATCTCGAGGGTTGCCCGGCCTGCGCGGAGCGGGTGGAGCGGCTACGCGAGGAACGGCGCCTCCTCGAGCGGGCCGCCCGCCGCGAGCCGGTCCCTCCTGCCGCGCTCCAGGCGGCCTTCGAGGACGCGGTTCCGAGGTCCCGTCCGGCCCGGCGCCGCTCCCTGGTCCCCTTCGCGCTGGCCGCCGCCCTCCTCCTCGGGCTGGCGGGCGTCCTGCTCTACCGGCCCGCGCCCGGCGACGCCCCGGCCGACGCGAAGAGGAACGTCTCGGAAGACCCGATCGATCGGCTGATCGGGGAGCTCAAGAGCCCCAACCCGCTGCGGCGCGAGGTCGCGGCGCTCGCGCTCACCGCGTACGGCCAGGCCGCGGCCCCGAACGTCCAGAAGGCGAACGTGGACGCGGCGCACTTTCCGGGAATCCGCTGGACCGTCCAGGATCCCAAGGTCCTCGAGATCCTGCGGACGACGAAGCTCGATCTCAGCTTCGAGAACGAGCGGGCCGACGTCCTGGTCCAGGCCATCGGGGAAAAGCTGCGGCTGACGATCGTCGTCGACGCGAAGGGCGATCCCCGCTGGGACCCCGCCAAGTCGGTCACCTTCAAGACGAAGGACCTGAGCGCCTATCACTGTCTGAAGCTCTTCGGCTCGCAGTTCGGGCTGGAGGTTTTCGCCGAGGACGGCCAGGTCATCCTCTCGACCGGCCGCCCCCCGGGCCAGGCCCGCGCGCCGATCCGGATCGGGAACCGCTCCGAGACCGCGCGCGAGCTCGTCCGGGCCCTCGAGGGTCCCTCCGAGGACGAGCGGTCCCGCGCCGAGCGGGAACTGGCGCGGCTTAATTTCGCCGCGGAGAAGGAGCTCTGGCCAGGCCTCGACTCGCCTTTCGCCCGCGCGAGGGAGACCTGCGCCCGGCTCCTCCGACGCCTCTACGACCGGGGCCAGGCCCGGCCCCTCCCGGCGTCCTCCCCGGCGGTCAAGGCGGCGCTCCGCGAGAAGAGAGTCACCCTGGAGATGGACGACGCGCCTCTGACCGCTTTCGTGGACTACCTGCGGCAGATCTCCCTGCTCAACATCCATCTCGTCGGCATCGACAATCCGGACCAGCGGAGGATCACGCTCAAGGGCGCGGACCTGGCGCTCTTCCAGGCCCTCACCCTCGCCCTCGAGCCCCAGGGCCTGGGAACCGCGGTGCGGGGGGACGTCGTGCAGATCGTGCGGGCGGCCGGTGCTCCCACTCCCGGGCTCGGGGGTCCGCTCTGGACGTCCCCCGACGAAGCGGCGCGGGTCGACGCGCTGCTCGAAGCGCTCGGGTCGCGCGACCCCTCAGCCCGGCGGGGGGCCGAGCAGGCTTTTCTCGACTTGGGCGAATGGGCGCTCGCCCCTCTCGAGGAAGCGGCGCGGCTCCTCGACCTCCCCCTGTCGGCCCAGGCCCGGTCCCTCCGCTCGCGGATTTTCGAGGAACACCGGCTCTGGCTCCTGGACGAAGGTTCCGGGGCCGACCTCCAGGAGCTGACCGCGGAGCAGGAGCGGACGCTCGGCGTCGATATCTCTTTCTCCCTCGAGTCGGTCCCCGCGGCGGAGGCGCTCGCCGCCTGGGCGAAGACGGCCGGCGCGCGGCTCGACCTCCGTACCAGCCCCCCGGGCGACGTCTCGCTCTCCCTTCGGGACGTCCCCCTCCGGTCCCTCCTCAAGGCCGTCACCCGCCCCAGGGGCTGCGACTTCTACCTGGAGGGGGACCGGATCGTCGTCGACGCCGCGGCCAAGGTCCGCGCCGCGGTCGAGAAGTAGCACGGGATCCCTCCCTCCGGCGTCCCATGGGATGCGTGCCGGGCGGAGGATCCCATGCTCCTGCTCTTCCTGGCCGCGGCCGCACTCCCCCGGTCCCTTGAGGACGACGAGCGGTCCCTGGCCGCCCGCGTCGCCGAGATCCGGAAGTCCCGCCCCGATTCGCGCGATCCGCGCTTTCCGGAGTGGGACCGCGGGTACTTCGACGCCCAGTGGGAGCACCTGACGGCGCTCGCCCGCCTGGCCGAGGCGCGGAAGGAGAAGGCGACCTGGGAGCGGCTGGTCCGCGAGGGCACCGAGTTCATCTGGGAGCGCGATGATTACCTGGCCGCGCTCCAGGCGCGGATCTACGTCGCGCGCGCCCACCAGGCGCTCGAGGCGTGGGGGCCGTGCTTTTCGCACCTCCGGGCGGCCCGGATCGCGGACACGCCCGAGAACCGCAAGAACCCCGAGATCGTGGAGGTCGCGACCCGCTCGCTGATCGCCGAGCTCCGGGCGCGGACGGAGTACGCACGGGACCTCGAGACGTCCCTGCGGTCGGCCGCGGACCACCTCCGCCTCTTCGCCCGGGAGGCGGAAAGCGAGCTCTTCCTCCGGCTCCGCATCGAGACGGCGCGGGTCCTCCACGCCGCGCGCAGGCCCGCCGAGGCCGAGAAGGAGCTCGAGGCGATCCTCGGGAAGCACGCGGGCGGCGAGGCCGGCGACCGCGCCCTCGAGCTCCTGGCCACCCTCCTCGGGAAGCACGCCGAGGCCTTCGCCGCGCGCCTCTTCGAGCAGCGCCACTTCACCGAGGCCCTCGCCTGGTACGGCCGCCTCCCCAGGACCCCCGCCGTCTGGCATCGCCTCGGACAGTGCTACCTGAACCTCCGCCGCTTCTACGAGGCGGCCGTCGCCCTCGAGCCGGCCTGCGCGGCGGACGGGCCCGAGCGGACGGACGCCGCCCTCCTCCTCGAGAAGGTCCTCGACCACCTCGTCGTCCGGCTCAAGGACTCCGCCCAGCGCGAGCGGCTCTCGAGGCACCGCGAGTGGATGCGGAATGCGCTCGACTTCTCGAAGGTCGGGCCCCGGGGGATCCTCCTCCAGGCCGACCAGCTCCTCCGGGAGGAGAAGTTCGCGGAGGCCGCCGCGTGGTACGGGAGGCTCGGCCCCGGCGACGAGGGCCACGAGGAGGCCGTCCACTCGAGGGGCTACTGCCACTACCGGCTGAAGGACTACGAGAAGGCCGCGGCCGACTTCCGCGCGTACCTGGGCTTCTCGAAGCGCACGCCCCGCTCGACGGACACGGCGCTCGACTTCGCGGCGCGGGCCCTCCTCCACGTCGGCCGGCCGGAGGAGGTCCTGGCCCTCACGGGAGCGGCCCGGCCGCAGGACGTCGCCCTCGCCGAGTGGAGGCTCGCCCACCGGGTGGACGCGTTCGCGCGGCTGGGCCGCTTCCGGGAGGCGGAGGAGGCCCTGGCCTCGATGAAGGAGGCGGCGGCGCTCGACCCCACGATCCGGGCCCTCGAGCGCCTGGCCGGGGGCTACGAGGAAGCGCTCCGGCAGGGAGCCGAGATGGCCCTCTGGGGCCGCTACGCGAGGCTCGTCGTCCGGCTCTCCGAAAAGACCTACCGACCCCTCAAGGGCGAGAAGCTGCTCGCCGCAGCCGACGCCCTCTCGCTCGAGGGCAGCGCCGAGGCGTTCGGGATGGCGTACGACCTCTACGGGCAGTACCTCCTCGCCGCGACCCTCCGCGACTCCGAGAGGCTCGACGTCCAGTACCGCCAGGCCCGGGCCGCGGCGGGAGCCGGGAAGCTCGCCGCCGCGCGCGACCTGGCCGCCGCGCTCACTTCGGCCGAGCCCTTGAAGGGGAGCTACCGCGAACTCGAGGCCGATGTCGCCGGCCTCCAGGCCGACGCCCTCCCCCGCGGGCCGGAGCGGAACCGCCACCTCGACCGCGCGGTCCAGATCTACGGCGAGCTCTCCACCGCGCTGCTCCCCAGGCGGCCCGACGAGCACGCCTTCCGGATCACCGAGAAGTACGCGGCGCGCCTCTTCGACCGCGACCCCGAGCAGGCCCGCCGCTTCTTCGACGTCATGGAGAAGCGGGGCTACGGCAAGTGGGACGAGGACCGCTGGGGCTTCCGCGCGCGGATGGAGGCCCTCAAGGCGAAGGTCCTCGAGGTCGTCCCCCGGAGGTGAACCGGAATCATCCAGTTTGATTTCGGTTCATCCCGAGATTCCCCTTGCCCTCGGCGCGGCCCCGGCGTATACCTATCGGAACTTCCATGAAGGGCCGCTGGACGTACGCGATCGCCGCGGCGCTCTACCTCCTGCCGCAGCTCGGGTTCGCCCTCCACCACGACGAGGCCGCCGAGGCCTGCGGCTCGTGCGAGGAGCGCCCCGCCGCCCCCCTCCTCGAATGCGGTGACGAGGACTGCGGCCAGTCGAGCCACCACCACCACCGGGGCCACGTCCACCACGCGGCCAGCTGCCGCGCCTGTCCGGCCGCGACCCACGTCGCCATCGAGGCGGCGCAGCCGCCCGCGCCGGAGTTCTCCGTCACCGTCGAGCGGGCCGAAACGGTCCGCTCCACCGGTTCTCCCTCCTTAGTCGCGCGCGACCCGCGCGGGCCGCCGGCCGCCTGAAGCGCGTCCGGTCCCTTTACTCATTCATCTTCCTTGGGGAGAACCATGAAGACTCTCTTTGCGTTCACCGTTTTGATCCTCGCGGCCACGCCCGCGCTGGCCCAGCAGCCGCAGGACCCGCCCAAGCCCCAGGTCCCGAGGACCCTCAACGAGTTCAACCCGACCATCACCGTCTTCCACGACATGCTCTGGCGCCTCGACAACAAGGACGTGATCGAGATCGAGGACGGCGAAGTCATCGACAAGGACGACAAGTTCCTCCTCCGGGAGACGGAGGTGGACTTCCGAGCCAGCCTCGACCCCTACGCCGACGGCGTCTTCATCATCGCCCTCGAGCAGGAGGTCCCGAACGAGTACGAGGTCGACGTGGAGGAGGGCTACGTCCGGATCAAGAGCCTCCCCTTCGGCTTCTGGGAGGAGCCGCCCCTGGGCACGAAGCTCAAGATCGGCCGATTCCTGCCCGCCATCGGGCGCCAGAACCGGCTCCACACCCACGACCTCCCCCAGCCCCAGCGGGGCCTCGCCTACGAGCAGTTCGTGGGCGACCACCCCTACATCGCCAACGGCGCCTCCGCCGAGATGATCCTCCCCGCCAACCTGACCCTCACGGCCGAGGCCCTCCAGGGAGGCGGCTGGGACTTCGCCTCCGAGGGGGAGAACCGGCCCGCCTACGTGGCCAACCTGAGCTGGTTCAACACCTTCGCCGACGAGCACGACGTCGAGATCGGCCTGATCGGGTACTACGGGCACAACGACGTCGAGCGGCGCCGGCACGTCCACTTCTACGGCCTGGACTTCCTCTACAAGTGGAAGCCCGTCCGGCAGGGGGAGTGGCGGTCCGTCGTCGTGGCGGGACAGCTCTTCTACGGATCCCGGGAGTTCGTGGTCGACCTGGACGGGGACGGCGACAACCTCCGCGAGCCGGGCGTGGACATCGACGGCGACGGCGTGATCGACGACCGGGTCGAGGACCGCCACCGCGCCTGGGGCTGGTTCGCCTACGCCCAGTACCAGATCGACCGGCGCTGGTACGTCGGCCTGCGGTACGACTGGACGGAGTACCTCGAGGACTTCCTCCCCACCTCCGACGACGACGCCAGCCGCGTCACGCCCTACGTCAGCCTGTACCTCAGCGAGTTCTTCCGGATCCGGGTCGCCTACGAATACACGAACAGCGACATCCACGAGGACGACGACCTGCACACGCTGCTCTTCGAGCTGACGGCCGTCTTCGGCTCGCACCCGGCCCATCCGTATTGGGTCAATCAGTAGGAGGCGCTATGAGGACGCTGACGTTCCTGGCCGTCCTGGCCGCGGGCGCGACCGCGCAGGAGCGGAAGCTCGTCGTGGCCTGCACGCTTCCCATCCTCGAGGTCCTGGCCCGGGAGGTGGGGGGGGACGACTTCGAGTACTTCAGCCTCTGCAAGCCGGACCAGGATCCGCACTACGTCCGGGCCACTCCCCTGCTGTACCGGAAGCTCCGGGAGGCCGACCTCTTCGTCGAGGTCGGCCTCCAGCTGGAGCCCTGGGCGGACCTCGTGGCGAACGACTCGGGAAAACCACGCCTCCAGCGGGGCGGCGCGGGCCGGATCGTCGCCACCGCGGGCGTCCCCCGCGAGCAGGTCCCCGAGGTGCTCGACCGCGCCGCCGGCCACATCCACCCGGCGGGGAATCCCCACGTCTGGCTCGACCCCGTCCGCGGCAAGATGATGGCGAGGAACATCGCCAAAGCGCTCGCCATGGCCTCGCCCGACCGCAAGGAGGGGATCGAAAAGCGCTTGAAGGACTTCGAGCGCCGGGTCGACGAGGCGCTCTATGGAAAGAAGCTGGTGGAGCTGGTCGGGGCCGCGGAGCTCGACCGCCGTCTCCTCGACGGCACGCTGCGGGCCTACCTCGACAAGGAGACGCTCGACGGGAAGAAGCTCGCGGCCTCGGCGGACGGCTGGCTTCGCGGCTCGGCGCCGCTCGTCGGGAGGAAGGGGATCGAGTTCCACCAGAACTGGATCTACGCGGCGAAGGCCTTCGGGTTCGAGATCGTGGGCGCGATCGAGGAGAAGCCGGGCATCCCGCCCGGGCCACGGCACCAGATCGAGCTCGCCCGGCGGCTCAAGGAGGAAGGGATCGCCTTCATCATGGTGGACAATTTCTACGACCCCTCGCTCCCCCGGACCCTTTCGCAGGACTCGGGAGTCCCGGCGATCATCCTCCCCAACCAGCCCGGGGGCGAGACGGGGACGGAGACCTACGTCCGCTTCTTCGACCACCTGATCGGGAAGCTCGTGGGGGCCTTGAAGAAGTAGAGCCATGTTCGATCACCACGACCTCGAACACATGCTCCAGGCGGTCTCGATCTGCCTGGTGCTGACGGGGATCCACGGCTACCTGGGCATCCACGTCCTGGAACGGAAGGTGATCTTCGTCGACCTCGCGATGGCCCAGATCGCGGCGCTTGGGGCGACCGTCGCCTTCGCGCTGGGCTACCGGGCGCACGAGCAGCCCTTCGCCGTCTACCTCTTCTCGCTCGCCTTCACGCTGACGGGCGCAGCCGTCTTCTCGCTCACCCGGATGCGCGCGGAGCGCGTCCCCCAGGAGGCCTTCATCGGCATCATCTACGCGACCGCCGCGGCCGTCGCCATCCTGATCCTCACCAAGAGCGAGTCGGCCGGCGACCAGCTCCGGGGGATCCTGGTCGGCGACATCCTCCAGGCCCGCTGGCCCCAGATCGGGGCGACCGCGGCCATCTACGCGGCCGTGGGGGTCTTCCACTGGTTCTTCCGCGACCGCTTCTTCCGGATCTCGCTCGACCCGGAGGGGGCGTACCGGGACGGCCTGCGCGTCCGCCTCTGGGACTTCCTCTTCTACGCCACGTTCGGAGTCGTCATCACGAGCTCGGTCGCGATCGCGGGGGTCCTCCTCGTCTTCTCGTTCCTCGTCGTCCCCGCGTGCATCGCGGTCCTCTTCGTCGAGAGCGTGGCCCGGCGGATCCTGGTCGCGTGGGGAGTCGGAACGGTCGTGACGGTCGCGGGCATCGGGTTCACGTTCTACGAGGGAAACTTCCAACCCGGGCCGGTGGTGGTGGCCGCGTTCGCCGCGGCGCTCGTCGTCGCGGGACTCCTCCGCTATGTGACCCACGCGGAACGGAAGGGCGCGGCCCTCCTCCGGACTGGCGCCGGCGCGGCCGCCGTCGCGCTCGCGGTCGCGGGCCTGGGAGCGCTCCGGAGGCCCGAACCCGCCCACGAGGAGCACGCCCACGAGAGCGAGTACCAGCTCCTGGTCGAAGAGCTCCGGAGCGACGACGAGACGCGCCAGCTCCACGCGATCGACCACTTCCTGGCCGAGCCCGACCGTCACGCCGTCCCGGACCTTCTCGCGCTCCTGGCGCGGACGCCGTCGGACCGGGTCCTCGAGCACCTGGCCGCGACGCTCCGGAAGCTGGACGATCCGCGGGCCGCGGCCCCCCTCGCGAAGGCGACGGAGAGGCCGAACCTCGACCCCGCGCTCCGCTTCGCGGTCGCGGAGGCGCGGCTGGACCTCCGCGACGCCTCCGCCCTGGGCGACCTCGTGCGGATCCTGGGGGACGAGGCCGCCCCCCGCCTGGCCCGGATCAAGTCGCTCCGGCTCTTCGACCGGCTCACTCGGAAGGGCTTCGGCTACGAGATCGACGGCGACCCCGAGCGCCTGGAGCGGATCCGGCGCTGGTGGGCCGAGCACGGAAGCCACATCAAATGGCGCGAATCGACCGGCCGCTTCGAGTAGCCGCCCTCCTGGCGCTCGGCGCCTGCGCGGCGCCGGCCTGGCGGGACCTCTCGGAGCCCGTCTCGGCCGAGGACCTGGCCGCGCTGCCCTCCGAGGTGACGTCCGGGAACGCCTCCCGCGTCGTCCGCCGGTGCCTCCAGAGGCACCGCGATGCCGCCACGAACGTCCATCGCCGCTACGGCTACGCGTTCCGCCCCGACGGGTTCGTCCAGCTCCTCGCCCTCCCCGGCTCGCCGCGCGACCGCCACGTCCGGACCTTCGTCGACTACGCCCGGGTGGAATCCGTGTCCTCCGAGACCTTCCTGGACCCGACTCGGCTCCGGCGCTCCTTCCGGGTCACGCTCCGGGGAAGCTTCCGCCGCTGGGAGGCGGCGGTCTCGCCTTACGAGCCTCAGCCCGCGATCGGCGCCGAGCCGGAAACGCGGGAGGTCGAGTCGTTCGAGCTCGTCCTGGACGATCCGGACGCCGCCTCCCGCCTCGCCGAGGCGGTGGCTCTCCTCCGGAGGACGCCATGACCCGGAGGGTCCTTCCCGCGCTGGCGCTGGCGGCGTTCGCCTTCGCCGCCGTCGCCGTCCCCGTTCACGCGTGCCCGGATGCCTCCGAGTCGGACCCGGAGTCCTGCCCGGCCTGCCTTTACGCGCACGCGGCGGCTGAGCTTGCTCCCTCCCCCGGCCCGGCCGCCGCCTCCCCGGCCGCGCCGGCACCCCTCGTCCCGGACGCTTCGTCCCCTTCGGCCCTCGACGTCCGCCCGCCCCCGTCCCGCGGTCCTCCCCGGGCCTGACCCTCCGCGCCCCGTCTTCGATTCCGAGGTCCGTTTCGAGGGTCCGCCCATGCGCGCATCCGTCCTTTGCCAGGCGTCCGTCGCCGTTTTCCTGGGAGCCTGCGGCCGGGCTTCCACGCTCGAGGAGTCCATGGAGAGCCTCCACTTCCGCCTGATCCGCGAGCACATCGAGATGTGCACCGCGAGCGCCCGGATGGAGGAGGAGGAGCGCCGCTGGGTCGAGGCGCACCGGAGAGCCGCCGGGGGGAAGCCCCACCCGGAGCGCGACCGGCTCTGCGCCGAGCACGGGAGGCTCCTGGAGGAGCACCGCCGGCTGCTGGAGGCGCACGAGAAGCTCTTCGAGGAGTTCAGCCGTCTCGACCGGGGTCAGCTCCGCCGCCGCGCGCCCGAGGAGGTCGTCCGGATCGAGCGCGCCAGGATGGAGGAGGAGCACCGGCGTCTCGTCGGGGAGCACCGGCGGATCCAGGCCGACCACGACCGCATCCGCGCCGACCACGTCCGGATGCTCCAGGGACGGGAGAAAAACTAGAGTAAGACCCATCGCTCCTAAGATAACTCGGGCGCGATCTTTGAAAAACAGGCCGTAAACACCCCGTAGAGTGCCATAATTCCTCTTGCAGGCATCGCGGCCCCGGAGGGTCCGAGAGGCCTGAGGAGAGG
>Ga0187893_10000320_pt1 | contig 124127 bp, 135 predicted proteins | sample MA1701074metaG_FD_139574 | JGI IMG/M metagenome (GOLD analysis project Ga0187893, IMG submission 139574) | White microbial mat communities from a basaltic lava cave in the Kipuka Kanohina Cave System on the Island of Hawaii, USA - MA170107-4 metaG ...
CCGCCCAGCTCGTCTTCGATTCGCGCATCCCGTCCTCGATCGCCAAAAACCGCTTCTTTCCCCGCTCATTGACTCCGATCAGCACCAGCGCGCACAGCCGCTCGTCCTCGCCCCGCAACCCCGCAGGGAAAAGAGGGGTCAAGGGAAAAGAGGGGTCAAGGGAAAAGAGGGGTCACAAGGGAAAAGAGAAAGGAAAAGAGGGGTCAGGAAAAGAGCAGGAAAAGAGGGGTCAAGCAGGAAAAGAGGGGTCAGGTCTTGAAATATCAGTTTTCTCGGTTATGCTGAAGCCATGGCCCGTCCGCTTCGCCTGGAGTTCCCCGGCGCCCTCTACCACGTCACCTCGCGCGGCAATGCCCGGGAGGACATCTACCTTGATGACGAAGACCGGGAGACCTTCCTGGCAGCCCTGGCGGAGGTCCTCAAACGCTTCAACTGGCTCTGCCACGCCTATTGCCTGATGACCAACCACTATCACTTCATCCTCGAAACTCCGGATGCGAACCTAAGCGCCGGCATGCGCCAGCTCAACGGCCTGTACACCCAGCGCTTTAACCGCCGGCACAAGCGCGTGGGCCATGTCTTTCAAGGTCGGTTCAAGGCGATCTTGGTCGAGCGCGACAGCTATCTGCTTGAATTGTGTCGCTATGTCGTTCTGAACCCAGTCCGAGCCAAGATGGTCAAGGACCCGGTCAGGTATCCTTGGTCCTCCTACCGAGCAACTGCCGGAAGCGGGAGCCGACCCTCCTTCCTGACCGTGGAGTGGATCCTCGGCCAGTTCGCCAAGACCCCGAGAGCGGCCAGGCGGCGCTATGTCGAGTTCGTGGAGGCGGGAATCGGATTGCCTTCGCCGTGGGAGAAATTGCAGGGCCAGACGCTGCTAGGCGCAACCGGCTTTGTGGACGCGCTGAGGCCCTACCTCACCAGCCGCCGTCGGCAGAAAGAAGTCCCTCGAGCGCAGCGACTGCTGGATCGACCCGCCTTGGAAGAAATACTCCGCGATCAGGAAGAGCGTTCCAAGGTCAGGCGCAACGCGCAGATCCGAAAAGCGCACTTGCAATACGGCTATACGCTCACGCAGATCGCCCGACATCTCGATGTCCACTACACGACTGTGAGCAAGGTAATCAATGCGCCGAAGAGCTGTTAGTTCAGGACCTGAGGCGACCCTCTCCCCCCTTGAATCCATGATAACCATCCACCACCTCGGCGTCTCTCAATCAGAGCGGATCGTCTGGCTGATGGAAGAACTGCAACTTCCCTACCGATTGAAGTGGTACAGACGGAAGGAGAACCGGCTTGCCCCGGACGAGTACCTTGCGCTCCATCCGGCCGCGACCGCGCCGGTGATCGAGGACGATGGTCTGGTACTGGCGGAATCCGGCGCAATCGTCGAGTACATCTGCCATCGCTACGCGGGCGGAAAACTGACAGTTCGTCCAGAACAATCCAATTACGCCGACTACCTGTACTGGATGCATTTCAACAACAACATCCTCGGCTTGTTCTTCGCGAAAGCTGCGCTGCGAGCCGGGGCGCATGGCCCGGAAGCCGACAGGATCGGCGGGCTGATCAAGCGACGAGAGGATGGGTACTTCCGGTTCCTGGAGCAAAGACTTGCCGCATGGCCGTATCTGGCCGGACCCGAGTTCACTTGCGCCGACGTGATGGTGACGTTTCAGCTCACGACTGCTTCACTTTTCGGTGGCCGGAAAATCGACGATCTGCCGAACGCCATGTCGTATGTGAAACGGATCGAATCGCGCCCCGCGTATGGCAGGGCCATGGCGATTGCAGGGCCGAAGGCAACGCCGCCGGATCAGTAACGTGGGCAGCCTGTTGCCACAACCTGCCGGCGTGACGCCGAACGGCGATTGCGCCACTGTAGCAATGTCTGACAACGTAATGGGCACCGTTCACTCAGCCGTGTTCGACCGACTCCGCAACAGCCTGACGTCAGCCATTGTGAAGTGGGTGATTCCCGCAATCGTCGTCGCAATCGTGGGCGTGCCCACCACGCACGCACATGAGGCCTGCGGCGGGTCGGACGCGAAGTACTACGACGAAGGGGTCATCTTTTATCTCAAGAAGGCTGGCGTGCCTTATCGACGCATGCGCGGCTCCGGTCTATGCGTTCACGAGAGGTATTCCTCTCAACTCAAGGCGGCGGAGCAGGAGCTGGATCGCTACTTCCCCCAGATTGCCCACAAGCCGAAGGATGCGTGTGAAGAGCGCGCTCTTGTCGAGTGGGCTCGGCGGGAGAAGCTTCGCTTCGAGCTTCGCCCGGCTTTCAACGAGCGCAACCAGCCTTCCGGGAAGATCTTTCTGGTCCGCTCCTTCACGCATGAGGAACTGGTGGCCAATCGAGAAAAGCTCGAGCGCTTGGCGCCAATCGGGGCTACTTGCAGAAGATGACGACCAGGAGTGCTTGCACAGGCCTGCATGCTTGCGCAGGGCCTTTACCCGGACAATGAGCGAAACCCGCCTCCGAACTATTGCCATTGCTGCACTCACCATCGTGCATGGCCTCGGTGCACTTGGCGCCCCTTTTGCCGCGATGATCCACTTCGGGCAGGAAGACGCCACGGCCCACCAGGATTTTCATGTGGTGTGGGAAGCATTCAAGTACTTCGCGGCCTCGGTGGTTTGCGTTGCAATCGCGCTCGGGCCGCTGAGGCGGGGCGAACGCTGGGCATGGTGGGCGATGCTGGTCGCGTGCGTTTCCCTGTTCGGTGGCGTATTCGTGGCGCACGCGCTGTCGGGCGGCGGACCGGCGATCGACCACTGGTCCTACGGATCGTTCCTCGTGATTTCCATCGCCGCGCTCGCAGTGCTTGCCCGGGTCCCTGCGGCCTCGGTGCAAAGGACCTGAATCGCCCAGTCGAATGATTGGGGTCACCCCAAGTGTAAACAGGGTGGGACGCTGAAACGCCGCATTGCCCGGCAGGCAACGTCGCCGGTTCAATCGCTTTCAGTCGGCCGCCCCGGGGCCGAAGGCATAATGGCGCCCGCAAACCTTCATGAGGCGATCCAGGAGCCATCGTGCAGCACATCCTCGTCTATTCCGACTCCCTGTCATGGGGCATCGTCCCGACCACCCGCAAACGCCTGGCGTTCGACCAGCGCTGGCCGGGCGTGATGGAGATCGAACTGATCGTCGCGGGCACGAAGGCCCTAGTCATCGAGGACTGCCTGAACGGCCGCCGCACAGTGTGGGACGACCCCTACAAGCCCGGACGCAACGGCCTGGTCGGGCTGGCGCAGCGCATCGAGATCCACTCGCCGCTGTCGCTGGTGGTGCTGGCGCTGGGTACCAACGACTTCCAGTCGATGCATCCGCACAACGCCTGGCATTCCTCTCAGGGCATCGCCGCGCTGGTGGCGGCGATCCGCACCGCGCCGGTGGAACCGGGCATGCCGATTCCGCCGATCCTGGTGGTCTGCCCGCCGCTGCTCGGCACCCCCAAGGGGCCGATTGCGCCGAAGTTCGAAGGCGGCGAGAAGAAGTGCGTCGGCCTGCCGGCCGCCTTCGAGAAGGTGTGCAGGGAGCTCGGCTGCCATTACTTCGACGCCAACACCGTCACCACCGCCAGCAAGGTCGACGGCGTGCATCTGGACGCGGACCAGCATGTCGCGCTGGGCAAGGCTCTGGCGCCGGTCGTCGCCCGGATCCTGCATGCCGGCGCCCGGGCGTAAGCTCCGGTGTGAACGGAACCGGAGATTCATTGAGCGCACAATAGCCAGGCGATGAGCGAAACCCGCCTCCGAACTGCCGCCATTGCCGCGTTGACCATCGTTCATGGCCTCGGTGCGCTTGGTGCCCCTTTCGCCGCGCTGATCCACTTCGGGCAGCCTGACGCCACGGCCCACCAGAATTTCCATGTGGTGTGGGAAGCATTCAAGTACTTCGCGGCCTCGGCGGTTTGCGTTGCGATCGCGCTCGGGCCGCTGCGGCGGGGAGAGCGCTGGGCATGGTGGACCATGCTGGTCGCCTGCGTTTCCCTGTTCGGCGGCGTATTCGTGGCGCACGCGCTGTCGCGCGGCGGACCGGCGATCGACCACTGGTCTTACGGATCATTCCTCGTCATCTCCGTTGCCGCGCTCGCAGTGCTTGCCCGGGTGCCTGCCAACTCTGTGCAGGAGACCTGAATCGAAAGGTCGAACACTGGCTCATGTAACGAACATTGCCGGCAGCTACCGGGTCGGAACACCACAGTGGTCCTGCCTGTTGACATAGGTCGTCCGTGACGCAGCCTGAGTTCGACGTCGTTGCCTTCGGCGCGACCAGCTTCGTCGGCCGGCTCCTCAGCCGCTACCTGCTCGGTCGCCATGGTGCCGCCGGCGAATTCCGCTGGGCCATCGCCGGGCGCTCCGAATCCAGGCTGAAGGCATTGCGCGAGGAGCTGGGGGCGGGGGCCACAAATCTGCCGATTGTCGTCGCTGATGCCGAGGACGAAGGTGCGCTGGGCGCGCTGTGTGCCCGGAGCCGCGTGGTCTGCTCCACGGTCGGCCCGTTCGCACTCTACGGCTCGCCGCTGGTGAAGGCGTGCGTGGAACGGGGGACCGATTACTGCGACATCACCGGCGAGGCCCAGTGGGTTGCGCGCATGATCGCGGCGCACGAGGCAACTGCCAGGAAGTCCGGCGCCCGAATCGTCCATTGCTGCGGCTTCGACTCGATTCCCTCCGACCTCGGCGTGCACTTCCTGCAGCAGCAGTCGCTTCGGCAACACGGCCGCCCGTGCGTGCGGGCGAAGATGCGAGTGAGGCGCCTGCGGGGGTATTTCTCGGGCGGGACAGTAGCCAGCATCGTGAATTTCGTGAAGGAGGCGCTACGCGATCCAGCGGTGCGCAAGCTTGTTCGCGATCCCTACGGCATGTGTCCCGGCCGGAGAATCGAGAGCCGGCAACGCCCCACCGTGGACATGATGGCGTTCGACACGGACGCCCGCAGCTGGCTTGCGCCCTTCATCATGGCCACGCCGAACGTGCAGGTCGTGCATCGAAGCAATGCACTGAGCGGCTATGCGTACGGACGCGAGTTCGCGTACGAAGAGGCGGTGATGACGGGAAGAGGGCCCGGAGGTTGGGCCGGAGCGTCGATGCTCTCGCTCGGCCTCGGTGGCTTCCTTTCCGCGGTGGCGTTTCCTCCCACTCGCGTGCTGCTGGAAAAGCTCCTCCTGCCCAAGCCGGGCCAGGGGCCCAGTCCTGAACAGCAGCAGAAGGGCGGATATGACCTGCGCTTCTTCGGCCACACTGCTGACGGCAAGACGATGCAGACCAGGGTTGCCGGCGACTGCGACCCTGGCTATTGCTCGACCGCCAGGATGCTGGGCGAAGCCATCGCCTGTCTGGCGCTGGATGTCCCCAGGACCGAAAAGGCAGGCGGCTTCTGGACGCCGGCCACGGCACTCGGCGACCGGTTGATGCAGCGGCTGGTTGCGCATGCCGGGCTGAAGTTCGAGGCGCTTTCTCCTTGATAACATCGGCTTCCCGAAGGTCGCGACGCGGCGGTCCCGCGGCACGGCAACCATCACTGCGTGGAAATCACAGGTGGATGTCCTGCAAGTAACACTTGTGAGGCGTGCCCTGTTGCCGGAATCTCCCGGCACCCCTCGGCCTGAGCAGTCCTGTCCTTCTGTGTGGCAAGGGAGCGAACTTGCTGCTGTCGTTCGTGGAACGGCTGCAGAATCTCGACCCGGACGGCAAGTTGATCGGCACGGGCCGGGATCGGTATCTCGCCTTGGCGGTTCCAGCCCGGCAGGCGGAGGGCACTCAGACGGCAGTGTTCATCATTCGCGTGTACACGGGGAATCCAAGGAACGTGCCCGGACCCTACAACACGGCAGTCCTGGTTGATGTGTTCCGCGTGCGCACTGAACGTGGCGGCGATGTCGAGCCCGGCGTAGCCAAGGACGCATGGAAGATCCAGGACGGCACAGGCGGGCTGATAGAGCTGAGCATCCAGTATCGACGAGGCACGTTGTCCCGTTCGGCAACCGACTTGAAGTTCACCTCTCCGGTGCAGCCGGACCTTGTCCGGATCTACCGCACCCAGGCGGGTACGGACACCGTGCGGAGCGTTTCCCTCGAAGTGGATCGGGTAGAGAGCATCGACTTCCAGGCCAGGATCGCCGAGCTGCGGGAATTGTTTGACGGGTCGGAACAGCTCCTCAGCATCACGGACTCCCCCTGGAGCATGCGCGAGATCTTTCGCCCCTAGCGGCTGTCCTGCTCACAGTAGGCACTCAAAACGCCCCTGCAGATGGATTCAGACTCCACTCGCGTCCGCAATGCGCGTAAGAACGAGTGCCGGCGGATCGCCGAGCTCTACAGGATCTCTTCCGACGGGGTTGCGGACTACATCTGGACGAAGCTCGCCCGGCCGGGAGAGGACATCCTGGACGTGGGGCGCAGGCGCTACGAGCGCGAAGGCACGCCGTTCAGTTACGAGAACTGCAAGATGGTGGAGCTGGAAGGGTCGGTAATCGGAATGCTGGTCGCCTTCCCGATGGAGGTGGACAAGGGGCACGAAGAGACCGACCCGGTCCTGGCGCCGTACAGTGTGCTGGAAGAAGATGGCAGCTACTACATCTGCGGAATGGCGCTGGACGAAGCGCACCGGGGCAAGGGCATCGGCTCGCGACTGCTGGAAGAAGCCGAGCGGAGCTGCCGCCGGCTCGGCCTCCAGAAGCTGAGTCTCATCGTCTTCGAGCAGAACACCAGGGCCCGGCGACTGTACCAGCGGCACGGATACGTCGAGGTGCGCCGGCACGCCGTGGTTCCGCATCCGCTGATCCACTACAGGGGGGATGTGCTGCTGATGGTGAAGAATCTTGGGCCGCGATGACCCGGATATTTTGCTGGAGGCCGCTCGACGATATTGCCGCGACCTATCCGACTCCTAGGAAGAACGGCGACGGGCTGTCCGGCTGCAAGCCGATGCTAGCGCGTGAACACTTCGTGGTAGATGCGCAGGTCGGATGCTCCGGTCCACACTCGGATGTAGTGATTGTTCTTGAGCGTGCGCGTCACGCGCGAAGACCAGCCGCCCACACCGTTGGCGAGCGTCACGTTGTTCAATCCGGTCGGCCAGCTTCCCAGCAGACTGAAGTCGTAGTCGATGATGTTCGGTTGGCCGCTGATCCCGCGCAGGAAGCTGAAGGTCTCTTCGGCGCCGGCAGTGTACAGCGCAGGGATGGTGTCAGTGACGCCGTCTTCGGCCATCACCACGCCGCCGTAAGTCCAGGCCACACCGTCGACCGAAGTTGCATAGTTGATATCGGAGGTAGGGTCAAGGTACCCGTTGATCGCGGTGGCTGAACCTGCGTGACGGATGAACGTCATGAGGTAGCCGCCCATTGGACGGGCTGTCACGAACGGGAACTGGTCCGATTCGGTAGTCTCATTGAGAGCGGTGACCTCAGCCGGCGCGCTCCAACCGGTGGCGATGCCAAGCGAGTCACGCCCGGTGGACGCTACGTGAAACAGGCCGCGTGTGCCGTCGCCGCCGCGCATCTCACTGTCGAAGTACACGTGGAAGACCCCACCGATCACCACCATGTACGGCACAAAGTCGTCGCTCACACCTGTGGTGACCGGCCGCTCGTCGCTTGAGTTCCAGGTGATGCCGTCGGGGCTGCTGTTGTACCAGACGGTACGCGTGGTGGCCGTCTGGCGCATCCAGATGATGTGGTAGCGATTGCCGTCCTGGATCAGGGTCGGGTACCAATCACTGTCGGCGTTGGTGGTGACTCGTACAGGCGGGCTCCAGAACTTGCCGTCGTTGCTGCGCATCACGTAAATCTCATCGTTTCCCTGGCGGTTGCTCAGCCACGCCAAGTAGAAATGCCCGAAGCTGCTCAGGATGATGCAGGGGTCTTCATCCTTGGGGCTCGCGGCCGGGTTGGCCGGCGAAAGCACAATCGCACCGCCGGGAGCGAGGCCGTCATGCGGCCCGGAAGAGCTTCCATCGCCGCCGCAGGAGGCAAGCAGCACCACAAGCGGCAGTAGCCAAGTTCGGGACATGCGCACCCCCGTTCTCATATTACGTCTGAGCTCGCAGGTGTTCCATGCTTGTCGCGACGTCCTGGGTGCCGAACGCTCTGCGTTCGCCGATACTTGACCTCGGTCAGCCCACCGCCGGATTACCGCGCGTCCCCAAATCTGCTGCAGCACACATGAGCACGACGATTAATACTCCGGAAAACTGTATATTTTAGGGCTTGGCCCGGTGTGGCCACGGAGCGCTTTAGACGGTCGAAATCTTTTGCTCTGGTTAGGAGGCATGTGTATGTTGCGACCAAGACTGCTGCGCTGCTCATTCTGCGGCAAGGACGAAACCCAGGTTTCGAAGCTGGTTGCCGGGCCGAAGGCGTATATCTGCGACGCGTGTGTCGCCGCGGCCCGCCAGATCATGGAAAACAGCAGCGACGCTCGCCGCCACCGGCGCCGCAACGCCCGGTCTGGCGCTCGGCCCTGGGTCGAGCATGGCGAGTCATCCGCCGTCAGCCGCTGATTCGTGCCCATGCGACCGGGTGAACGTCTTCTGGTTGCCGCGTCGGCTCCGAGCCTTGCATACCCGTTTCCGCTCTTGCGCCGCGAGTCGGCCGCCGATGCGGTGAGCAATCAATACCCAGAAGGTATCGCCCGGATGTGCGGCTGAATCTGGTCGCGCCGATCGACTCGCAGGGGAGGAGCAGCTAGTGGACAAGGATCGAGTAAAGGCATTCGCCGACAGAGTGTTCGGCGACATGGCGGGAGCAATGACCGCCGGACTCGGATTCGTCGGAGTCAAGACCGGACTGTTCCGCGCAATGGCCGGAAAGGGCGCGTTGACGCCGGAAGAGCTGATCGCGATGACGAAACTGCAGCCACGCTATGTCGAAGAGTGGCTGAAGGGAATGGTGTGCGCCGGATATCTCGACTACGAGCCCGGAGGCAACACATATCGCCTGCCGGAGGAGCACGCGTTCCTGCTGGCCTCCGAGGGGACGGACCACTTCATGGGCGGGCTGTTCTGCATGGCGCCGGTGCTGCTACGAGTCGCGCCGAGGGTGGCGGTCGCGTTTGAGAAAGGCGGAGGGGTCCCGTTCGAGGACTACAGCGCAGACGGCGTAGAGGCCCTTGACCTGATCAATCGCGGACAGTACGAGCAGCGCTTCGCCGGACACTGGCTGAAGTCTCTCCCCGAGATCGTGGCGCGACTGGAGGCCGGCGGTCGGGTGCTGGACGTCGGATGTGGGGCCGGACGCGTGCCGCTCACGCTTGCGAAGGCTTTTCCCAGGGCGACCATCGTCGGTCTGGATCCCGATCACGAGTCCGTTCGGCAGGCAAACGCCGCTGCCGAGGCGGAGGGTCTGCGCGGCCGCGTGCGCTTCCTGGCCAAAAGCACCGGCGATATCGCTGCCGAGGGCAAGTTCGACCTGATCACCGCATGCGACTGTCTCCATGACTTCGCGGCGCCTGTAAAGACCCTCAAGGAGGTACGCGGGCTGCTGAAGGAGGATGGGGTCCTGCTGGTGATCGAGCCCAAGGCCGCCGACCGGCTCGAGGACAATCGCAACCCGATCGGCACCATGTACTACGGCTTCAGCGTTTTTCACTGCATGACGCAGTCGCTGGCGCAGGGAGGGCCCGGTCTGGGAACCTGCATGGGGCCGACGCGTACCAGGGCGCTGCTGCGAGAGGCGGGATTCACCCGCTTCGATATCCTGGAGATCAAGAGCCAGGTGCTGGCCTTCTACGCAGTCCGGCCGTGAATCGAACGACAGGATCGCGGAGAGAAGTGCAACAATACGCGCATACGCTCAAATGGTTCGCGGCGCACTTCGGGCAACCGTCTCGTCGGCTCCCTGGGGACTATTGAAGTGGAGAAGCACAGCTGTGCCCCGACCTGGATCCTTGTCTGCCTTGCTGAGAAGAAAGGATTCGCAGCCATGATCAGACTCCCTCTCTTAACTGCACTCGCCTGCCTTTGCACTATCGATGCCCTCGCACAGCAGCCCGATGATCTGCGACCGTTCGTCTCGGTCACGCCCTCCTATCAGCTCGACAGCGACCTGGATTCCGGGGGCGAGTTCGGAATCAACGCTGTGACCACGCGCCTCGGCGTGCGCGGTTCCCTGGGTAAAGGTGCCACGGGCGGAGTTTCTTTCCACTACGATCATCTTAACTATCGCTTCGACGCTCCTGCCGCGTTCGGATCGACGGCGCCTTGGGACGACGTCGAGAGGGTCGGCGTCAGCGTGCCGTTGACGTTTCGCGCGTCGGAGAGCTGGAACTGGTCGATCGCGCCTGCTGTCGACTTCTTCCGCGAGAAGGGTGCCGACTGGGGCGACGCGTTGTCCTTCGGTGTAGCGGGCTCGGCCACCTGGAGGTTTGGCAAAGGGCGTCTCGGTTTCGGCGCCGGGGTGTTTCATCAACCCGAGAAGACTCGCGTCTTCCCCTTCATCGCGGTTGACTACCGCTTCGCCGAGCGCTGGCGCGTTTCCAACTCGATTCCGGCTGGCCCGACCGGACCGGGAGGAGTGGAGGTGCAATACGCGTTTCCCAGCGGGTGGGATGTCGGTGTCGGCGTCGCCAGGCGGACCTATCGCTTTCGACTCGATGATCAGGGCATGGCGCCCGGTGGGGTAGGAGAAGACCGCAGCCTCGGCAGTTTCCTGCACGTGGGCCGCGACCTCGGCAGGAGCGCAACGCTGGATCTCTACGCGGGCGTCGTTCTTTCAGGCGAGCTGCGCGTGGCGGATAGCGGGGGCAACGAGTTGGCCAGGACCGAATTCGACTCGACACCGCTGATCGGAGCCACGTTCTCGGTGCGGTTTCAGTAGACGGGAAACTTGCTTGCGATATGTGGCCCTGAACCGGTAGACCTCGGAAGCGCCGAGCCTGAGGAGGTGATCGGAAACAGGACCGGTCAAGGCCGGCCCTGTGTGTTCAACGCCGGGTTCCCGGTCTCAAGCTTCCGGATCGCCGGTCGCTACTTTCCCGAACCAGTCCTCGATGCTGATCAGGCCGCCTGCCTTGGCGGCGAGGCCCTGATCCTTCTTCGGCAGGTCGTCCTGGATCATGTCGATGCGTTTCCAACCGGCCAGCGGCGTCTCGCACTCCACCCGCGGGACGTAGCGCGATGCCTTTACCTTCTGCATGCGATGAACATAGCGCGGGCAGTTGGGCCAGACTTCCGTGACGTTCACGCGCACCAGCATCAGCGCCTCCTTGAACGACGACATCAGCGGATCTTTCTCGCTGAGGGTTGCCTCGCCCTGCACTCGCAGGCGGTTTGGACGCTCGAAGTCCATGAAGAGCATTCCCACCTTGCGGCTGCCGGCGATGTTGCCTGCCGAGTAGAACATGCCGTTGCCGTCGTACAAGGGGAAAACCAGCGTCCTGCTGTCCACTGCCCGGATGAAGCCCGGATCGCCGCCCTTGTACGAGACGGTGGGCCGGCCCTGCTCGTCGATCGTGGACAGCCAGAACATGTCGCGGCTCTGGACGAAGGCGATGTCCATGTCGCTAAGCTGGGGGTTGATGGCCAGCGCTTCGACCTTGTCGGCGATTCGCCGGGTGTCGAAACGGTCCTGCAGCGCGCGCTGCTGCGCGCCGTAAAGTCTGCTCACGGGTTCCTCCGGGTGTTGTTGTGGTCAAGGGCCGCAGCGCGCACGTTTCCGCGCGACCGGGCCGGGGCGCAGTGTACCTGCGCACGGCCGCGCCTGCTTTGCAAGGCGGATGTCAGGCGCGCGCCAGGCCCCGGGCGATCTGCACCAGCGCGTAGGCGAGGACCAGGACCGCGAGCAGCTTGAGCGGCGCGGGCGCCACTACCGTGACGACGCCGATGATGCCGATGAACATCAGCATCCCGCCGCATATCGCGCACAGCCGTCGCTGCCAGAGCGGCGAGCGCAGGGCTGCACCGCTGCGGATCGCGTTCTTGAGCTCCCGGAAAGAGAACTCGTCATGGCCCTGGAGGCCCCCGGCGGCGCCGCGGAAGCGGTAGGTCGACAGGCGCCGGGTCCACGGCCGTCCGGCGTCTTTCATCGTGCGCTTGTGCTGCTCGATCTCGGTGTGGCTCATCCAGTCGCCGCTGTCCATCAGCATCACAATCACCGAACCGATCAGCAGCAACAGGCCGAGGCCGGCGGTCCCGCCGGTCGCCACCAGCAGCGGCCCGCGATGGGTCCCGATCCAGCCGTCCAGCTCCTTGAGCGCCGGGACCAGCTCGATCACCACTCCGGCGACGAAGATCGCCGCCAGCGCAAGGATCACATTGCGCGCGAGCTTCATGATCGCGAAGCGTCGTTCGTGAAACCCTCGGAGCCCAGCCACATGCTGGTCCCGGGACGGCGCGGGTCATAGCGGACCGCGCCGACGGAGCCGGGCTGCCATTCGCGGGCTTCGTCGGGCATGAGAAAGCCGCTCTCGGCCTCGTGTTCCTGGCCCGTCGGGTCCTTGTAGCGGTAGCGCAGTTTCCACAGCGTCACGCGATTGAGCGAGCTGGAGGTGGGAAACACCTCGGTGACGGTCGCGCTGGCCGGTGTCCCCCCGGAAAGCAGCCGAAGCTCGGTCAGCAATTGCCGGGCGGAAGGCACCACCAGCCAGCGGCCGATCAGCAGCACCACGATCGACATCACGCCTGCAATCGCCGCGCCGATCGGCTCGGCGATGCCGGAAGGAATCACCTTGCGCTTGGCCGGGACATATCTGACCGGGTACGAATCACCGGCAGCGAGCTCTTCCCATACTTCCGGCTCGACTTCCTGATCCGATTCGCCCGCCTGCCCACCGGGTTCGACGAAGCGAACCCGCACCAGGTAGCGGGTGGAAGGGTTCTGGTCGCGATCGGCTGGGGTCAGCGACTTGTCCAGCACGGTCGCCGGGAGGTCCACCGCCTGCTTAAGCTCGAGCGCCATGCCGATCGCGGTCCACAGCAGGCCCGCGCCGACGAACACGAAGACCGCGCCTGCCAGCAGGTGCACGTCGCGCAGCGATCTCTTCAGGTGGCGCAGGCGGGCCGACATGTCAGCTCCTGCCCACCCAGACGCTGCGCTGCGGCCGGTCGCGCCTGTAGCGAACCTCGCCGCGGTCGCCCGCTTTCCACGGATACGCCTCCTCGGGCGACATCGGCGGGCTCTTGCCTTCGTGCTCGATGCCGTTGTGGTCGCGATAACGGTACAGGATCACCCATTGCGGCACGCGGTTGATCCGGTAGTTGGAGGGACGCACCTCGAGGACCTTGGCATCGACCCGGAATCCCTCGCGCGCCACGCGTCGCACGAATTCGCGCCAGGAGGCAGCGCGCCAGACAACGAAACCGCCGAGCACCGTGATCAGTCCGCCGAGCCCGACGAAAATCGTGGCCAGGATCCAGAGCTCCGATTGCTGGCCCGGTATGCGGTGCTGCCGAGGCGAGTCGGGCAGGAAACGCACGGTCACAGGCTCTCGCTCCCGCAGCGAATCCCAGGTCTGGGCGTCCACGACGGCCTCGCCTTTCACGGCGGCGCCATCGGGGGCATCGAAGCGGAATTTCACCTTGTGGCTGGGCTCGGAGTCGCTGGAACTGCGCCGCAGATCCTTCGAGACCACCATGCCGCGCGCGACCACTCCGGCGCGCTCCAGTCGCTCGTCGAGGGTAAGCTCGTGCCAGCCGGCATAGAGCCCGCCGGCGAGGAAGGGCACGCCGACTGCCAGCCAGATGCCCCCGAACCAGAACCAGAAGTTCGCCGGCGTGATCAGTTTCGCGCTTGCTTCGGCGGATTCGTCCATATCAGTTGATGGTGCCGCGCACCGGCGTGCAGGACATATTACCCGGCCCCGTCGCCGTCAGCGCCGCACCGCGCAACAGGATGCCCGTGGGATACCCAAAGGTCGCGGCAGAACCGGGTGCGCCGTCAACTCTTGCCGCCGCAGCTTCGCGGCTGGTCGAACACCACTCCGTAGGGCGGTGTCCGCGCGCTGTAGTAGCGCCCGACCAGCACCCCGGCGGTAACGGCGTTGATTCCAGGCGGATGAGCATCGCTCTCGGAGAAGACCACGCCGGGATACTCGCTGGAGAGAAAGCGCTGCCATTCGCTGCGGTCGTCGATGATTTTGCTCACTTGCAGTTTCCGCTGCAGCGGAGCAATCGCTGCCCGCAGGTGATCTTGCCGAAGTTCTGCGCGGCGATCGGGTCTTCGCCGCCACCGAAATGACGCACCAACGCATTGTTGCACTGGACCACAAAGGTGCCGTATTCCTCCCGGGTAAGCCATTCCACGTTGGCGCAGCCGGGGCTGCCCCGTCCGAACTGAACTCCCAGCCGGTAGTCGGCGCACAGAGCACCGCGGTGCTGCACCATGCCTTCGATGTGCCAGGTGCCGTCCTCGACAAGCCACGCTTCGATTTCGCCGAAACGGAAATCCATCCGCGCCAGGGCATTCGCGCCGCCGACCGCCTGGCTGCGGCGCGGCTCGGCCGCGAGCTTGCGAACGTCGTCCTCGGCCCCCGCCGGGGCGGCGAACAGCAGCAGCACGGCGATCACGCGCAAGGTCATGGACATGCGACTACTCTACCAGTGCGCGTCGATTTCACGTAGCCATGTGACGACGCGTTGACAAATCCCCGGCTATGCTTTCAAACTGCGACAGGTTCGACAGGCGGTGCGAGGAGAGCCAATGAAAACCGTCAAGCAGCTGCTCGAAGGAAAGCGCCACAAGCTGATCAGCGTTGCGCCCGGCGAAGCGGTGTACGAGGCGCTGCGCAAGATGGCCGAGCACGACGTCGGCGCGCTTGTCGTGCTCGACGGCGAGAAGCTGGTCGGCGTGTTCTCGGAGCGGGACTACGCACGCAAGATCATCCTGCACGGCAAGTCGTCGAGAGACACGCTGGTGGGCGAGATCATGAGCAGCAACGTCGTATCCGTGCGGCCGATTCAGACGGTCGAAGACTGCATGGGCCTGATGACGGACAAGCGCGTGCGCCACCTTCCGGTCCTCGAGGATGGCAGGGTGGTGGGGATCATATCGATCGGGGACGTTGTCAAGGAAATGATCTCCGAGCAGAAGTTCATCATCGAGCAGTTGGAACACTACATCGCGGGATAGCCCCGGTAGCAGCTGGAAAACCCGTGTTTCGCCGCCTGTACCCGGCCGCAGCCGCGGCCGCCTTGCTCGTTGCCTGCAAGAGTCCCACAGCACTGACTGCGGATGCCATCGGCTGCGGGGTGACCCAGGTCGAGATCGTGGACAGCGAATACACGCGCCGCGGCGTGACCACCGCCTGGTGCGCGCGCTGCGAAGGCAAGGTTTATCAGTGCGTGACTACGCCTGCGCGCGACCGCGTGGAATGCCGGGAGCCCAAACCCGACACTCCGTGCGGCTGACCGCCGGCTAAGCCACACAGAACCATGGCCGAAAGCGACGGACCGCACCTGAGCTTTGCGCCGCTTGGCGATCGCGCCCTGCTGATCGAGGCCGGGGACAAGGTCGATCCCGCGACTACCGGCCTGGTTGCCGCGGTAACTGCACGGATCTCGAACAGCCCGCCGCCGGGCATCACCGATATCGTGCCCGCCTTCTGTTCGGTCGCGCTGCATTACGACCCCGATGCGCTGGGCGAGGAGGCCGAAGGCGCCGCACCCTACGACGCGATGGTCGCGCGACTCCAGTCGCTGCTCTTCGATCTGGAGGCGATTTCGCCTTTCGAAGGGCGCACGTTCGACATCCCGGTCGTTTACGGCGGCGAGCACGGCGAAGATCTCGCCGCCTTGGCGCAGGCCTGCGGGCTGAGCGAGGACAGGGTGATCGAGATACACAGCGCACAAACCTACTTCGCGTTCAGCACCGGTTTTGCCCCGGGGTTCGCGTACCTCGGAAACCTGGATCCACAGCTCAGGCAACCGCGCCGCGACAAGCCGCGCGTGCGTGTCCCATCCGGAAGCGTCGCCGTCGCCAACGGCTTCACCGGAATCTATCCGCTGGAACTGCCGGGCGGGTGGCACCTGATCGGGCGCACACCATGGAGCCTGTTCGACGCCGGCCGCAACCCGCCGGCGCTGCTCGAGGCGGGAGACCGGGTCCGTTTCAGGCGGATCGCCGCCGCCGAGTTCGACGCTGCTGCGAGGGCGCAATCGTGGCGTTGAATGTCCGGCGCGCCGGGGTGCTGACGACCGTGCAGGATCTCGGCCGGCACGGCTACCAGCGTCATGGCGTTCCGGTCGCAGGCGCGATGGATGCCTACGCGCTGCGAGTGGCCAACACGATCGTCGGCAACGAGCCGGGCGACGCAGGGCTGGAACTCACTCTGGAGGGTCCGGCGATCGAGTTCGAGGAAGACGCGCTGATCGCGATCTCGGGGGCGGATCTCGGGGCGCATGTCGCGGACACGCCGGTGCCGATGCTGCGCCCGGTATGGATGGCTGCGGGGGCGCAGCTGGAATTCGGCGCGGCGCGCAAAGGCAGCCGGGCATATCTTGCGACCGCCGGTGGAGTCGACGTGCCTCGAGTCCTGGGCAGCCGCTCGACCTACCTGCGAGCCGGGCTCGGAGGCATCGAGGGCCGGGCAGTGAGGCGCGGCGACAGGCTTCCGGTCGGGGCAGTCGCGGCGCCTTGTTATCCGAAACTGAAGGCGGTCGCGCTGGCATCGAAGTCCCGTTTCGCCGCGCCGCACTGGGCGGCGAGCGTGCACCCGGAAAAGATGGAGCGCTCGCCGCAGGTCCTGCGTTTCGTGCCCGGCAGGTACTGGGAATGGCTGCCGGCGGAGAGCCGGACACGATTCATGGGGTCGGAATTCCGCGTCGGCCCGGAGTCCGATCGAATGGGGTACCGCTTGCTGGATACGAGGCTGGACATGCCGAAGCGCGAAGACCTGCTTTCCGAAGGTGTCGCCTTCGGCACCATCCAGCTTCCGCCCGACGGCAATCCGATCGTGCTCATGGCCGATCGCCAGGTGACCGGAGGCTATCCGCGGATCGGGGACCTGGCTTCGGTCGACCTGGGACTGGCGGCGCAACTGAAGCCGGGAGACCGGCTGCGTTTCGAGAGAGTCTCGCTGACGCAGGCGCAACAGCTCTGGGTGACCCAGGAGCGCGCGTACGCCGAGCTGCGGGAGGCGGTTCGCGGACACATGAACGAGTAGACCGGATGCGCCGGGCCATGACCGACAGATCGGCGATCGATCTGAACTGCGATCTCGGAGAGGATGCGAGCGAAGAGGGCGCACGGCGCGAGGCCGCGGTGCTGGAGTTCGTCAGTTCGATCAACGTGGCCTGCGGCATGCACGCCGGCGATGCCCATGTCATGCGCGGCATCATGCAGGCCGCCGTGGCGCGCGGCATCGCGATCGGGGCCCATCCCTCGTTCGCCGATCGCGAGCACTTCGGCAGGCGCGAACTGCCGGTGACCTCCGAGCAAGCATATGAACTGGTGACCTACCAGCTCGGCGCCGCAGAGGCGATCGCGCGCGCGGCAGGCGCCAGGCTCAATCACGTGAAGCCGCACGGAGCGCTCTACAACATGGCGGCCCGGGACGCGGCGCTGGCCGGCGCGATCGCCAGGGCGGTGCGGGATTTCGACTCAGGCCTGGTGCTCTACGGGCTTTCCGGCTCGGCGCTGATCGCCGCCGCCGAGGCAAACGGATTGACGAGCGCGGCGGAAGTCTTCGCTGACCGCACGTACCGCGCTGACGGCAGCCTGACGTCCCGCTCGCGCGCAGATGCGCTGATCACGGATGAGGAGCTTGCAGTTGCCCAGGTGCTGGCGATGGTTGCCGACGGCAAGGTGCGGTCGGTCGACGGCAGCGTGGTCGAGGTGCGGCCGGATACAGTGTGCATTCACGGCGATCAACCCCGGGCCCCTGCTTTCGCCGCGAGGCTGCGCCGCAGCCTCGAGTCGAAAGGCGTGAAGGTGCGGCCGATACTGCGGGCATGAAACCGCGCGCGGTGTAACCGGAGCGCGCCTGTACTCAGGAAGGACGACATGGCCAAGCGTGCCGGCATCGGGCCGGGAGCAAAGATGGTCGAGTTCCGCTGTGGGCTGTTGATCATCGGCGACGAAATCCTTTCGGGAAAGCGCCAGGACAAGCACTTTCCGAAGGCGATCGAGATCCTGAAAGCGCGCGGGCTCGGCGCGTCCTGGAGCATCAACCTGCCCGACGAGCGGGAAACCATCACGGCGGTGCTCACCAGTACCCTGGCCCGGCCGGACGTGGTCTTCTCCTTCGGCGGAATCGGTGCCACTCCGGACGACCATACCCGCCAGTGCGCGGCGATCGCCGCCGGTGTTGCGCTCGAGTTGCACCCGGACGCCAAACGGGAGATCGAGGAGCGGTTCGGCGCGGAAGCGTATCCGAAGCGCATCGAGATGGGCGTGTTCCCGGTCGGCAGCCGCATCATTCCGAACCCGTACAACCGGGTTCCCGGTTTCAGCTACGGGCGTCATCATTTCATGCCGGGCTTTCCGGAGATGGCCTGGCCGATGATGGAGTGGGTCCTGGACAACGAGTACCGCGAGTTCCATCGCGCCAAGCCGCCGGTGGACGTCGCGATCGTGGTCAAGGACGTAGGGGAGAGCCAATTGATCGACCTGATGAACGCATGCATCGCGCGTTTTCCCGGCCTGAAGCTCTTCAGCCTGCCGTCGTTCACTCCGGCGGGACGCCGCCTCGAGTTGGGTGTGAAAGGCGAGGAGCAGCTCGCGAACCAGGCGCTGGAATTCCTTCAGCAGGGCGTCGCTGCGCTCGGATTCCCCTGGGAACCAAGGGCCTGACGGCCTCACCCCTGACGCCCAACGCCTCACGCCTGCCGCCTCACCCTCTCTTAACCCCGTTTCCTCCTGTCGGCCGTTTACATCGGAACCATCCACCCAGGGAGGTTCCGATGAAGACATGGCTGTTGTTGACGGCGTTGTTTGCGGCGTCTTTCCAGGTCGAGGCGGCAGGCCGGCTCGCACAGGTGCAGATCGTCGACAAGGCGAGCGGCCGGGCGCTGCCGCTGCATGTGTCCAACGGCCGGCACTATGTCGCCGGCAAGCCGGGAAAGGAATACTCCATCCGGGTTCAGAACCGGCTCGGAGAGGATCTCCTCGCGGTGATCTCGGTTGACGGGGTCAACGTGGTGAGCGGAGATACAGCGTCGTATGATCAGGGCGGCTACATTCTTGGCCCGCGCAGCAACTTCGACGTCAAGGGTTGGCGCAAGAGCCTGGAACGCGTGGCGGCGTTCTATTTTTCCAGGATTGAGGATTCCTATGCGGCAAGGACCGGCCGTCCGGACGAGGTCGGCGTGATCGGCGTCGCGCTGTTCAAGCGCAAGGCGCTTCAGCCGGAAGTCGAGGCCGACGTCCTTTCGAGGAAGGACGCTCCTTCGGCGCCACGGGGCGCAGAGCGCAGTGCAGCCGGCGCGGCGGCCGAGCCCGGGCTGGGCACCGGCCACGGGCGAAGCGTTGCATCGGTAGTGCGTTACGCCGAGTTCGAACGGGCGACCGAGATGCCAGAAGAGATCATCGCCATCCATTACGACAGCCACGAAAACCTGGTGGCGCGCGGCGTGATCCCGGTGGCGCGGCGCGAGCCGCAGCCTTTTCCCGGCTCCTTCGTGCCCGATCCGCCCAGGGGTTGACCGGTCCCGCACAGCTGCAGTGGAGACGCTTGCGGCGCGAGCGCCGGCCGGGTCGGCTACACTCGGTCGGATGCCGGAAGCCGATTCCGACGAGGCGCTCATGCTGGCCTACCGCGACGGCGAGGCGGGAGCGTTCGAAGCGCTCTACGCGCGCCACCGCGGCGGGCTGTACCGCTTCGTCCTGAGGCAGTGTGGCAGCCGGGCGTCGGCCGACGAGCTCTTCCAGGATGTGTGGATGAACCTGATCGCAGCGCGCAACCGCTACGTGCCAAGCGCGAAGTTCTCGACCTTCCTCTACCAGGTCGCGCGCAACCGGGTGATCGACCACTACCGCGCCCTAGGCAGGAATCTGGAGGATCCGGAAGACGATGAAGATCCGCTCGATCCGCCGGCCCCGCCGGAGTCGCAACCCGAGAGCGAACTGGAGCGCAGCGAGACTGCGGTGCGCCTGCTTGCCGCGGTCGAATCGCTGCCACCGTTACAGCGCGAGGCTTTTTTGCTGCACGAGGAAGGCGAACTCACGCTGGAGGAGATCGCACAGGTGACCGGGGCCGGGCGGGAGACGGTAAAGAGCCGGCTGCGCTACGCCCTGACACGCCTGCGACAGACACTGGAGGATCTGCGGTGAGCGAAGATCGCCGACAGGAAGATCCGCTCGAGGAATTTCTCGACCGGCGCTCGCCGCTGTCGAGCACTTACCGCGACGCGTCCGCGGATCGGCCGCCGGCGGTGCTGGACGAGGCGATCCTGGCGGCCTCGAGACGAGCCGTCCGGTCGGGTCCGCGCAGGATCGGCTGGGCCCGAAAGTGGGGAACGCCGCTCGCTGCGGCCGCAGTGCTGGTGCTCGCCGTGGCGGTCGTGCTCAATCTCGAGGACGACCCGCAGATCGCGCAATTCAAGGAAACCCGCGTTCCGCCAGCGGGACGAAGCGACGCTGGCGCGAAAGTAAAGTCGAGCGAGCCGGATGCGGCGGAACTCGCCGTCGGCAAGCGCGAAGAGAAAGCCAAAACGCGAGATCGCGAGGCGGAAGAGCGGTCGGCGTTCGTGAGCCAGCCGGCAGGGCCGCCAGGCGATGCCAGGTACTACATCGGTCCGGTAGCGCCCGCTGTGCCTTCACCAGGGAAAAGAAATCAGGCGCCAGTCGAATCCGCGACAGCTCCGAAAGTGGGGGCTGCCGCCCAGTCCGTGCGGGAGCAAGTGGCGGCACCGAGCCCGGTCTCCAAACCCGCGGGAACGGAGATCGAGGATGGGGTGCGCAGCGATTCTCTGGCTTCACGCCGGCTGGAAGAGAAAGCCGCGGAACTCGACGAGGCCGCCGCGCTGCGCAAGCAGTCGGCAGCGGCACCGTCAGCGGCGACGCCTGGTGCTGCCGAGACTCGCATCGAGCAGATCAATGCGCACTACGCGCAAGGCAGGACAGAGGAGGGCGACAGGGCGTTGCGCGAGTTCTGTCGCAGCTTCCCGGCGTACGCCTTGCCCGAAGGGCTTCGCGGGCACGCCGGCCGCCTCGGCCTGGACTGCGCGCCACGCAGATAGAGAAAGCCCCGGTTTCCCGGGGCTTTCAGCTTGTCGACCGTGCTTCGAGCTTCGAGAAAGCCTTACGAGGCCTTCTTTTTCGTCGCTGCCGCGGCTTGCGCCAGGTTGGCTTCAGTCATGGCAGCCAGTTGCCTGCTTGCCTTGGTGACGGTGTCGTAGACCCCGTTGGCGACCCCGATGACCGACTTGACCGCGGCTACCGCGGCTTCCGAGCCTGCCGGGGCGGACTTGGTCGCCGCGTCCAGGGCGATAACCACCTGTTTGGTGAACTCGGAGACCTGTTCTTCGAACACTGCGCCCAGTTCCGCACTGGTGGCGGCGGCGGTCTCGTACACGCCTTTGGCGTAGGCGCCGGCTTTTTCCAGACCCGGCTGCACGGTTGCTGTCGCCCAGGTCGAAATCTCAGCTACATCCTTGATTTCGGACAGAGACTTTATGCTCTTGGCGCCTTCGGCAAACGCCACCTCGGCCACGCCGAGGTTCAGTTCAGCCAGTTTCCTGGCACCGCGCGAGGCGATCTCTGCAACTCGCAGGGCGTTGTCAACCTGCGCCTTGCCGATCGAGGTCCATTGCTCAGGTATCGCAGTCATTTAGAACTCCTTTAAAAATCATAGTTATAGATCGTCACGTAGCTTATTGCTGCACTGCACAATAAGCATTATGAAGCGAACGATAGACTTGGTCAAGGCATTGTTTGTGCAGTGCACACAAACCAGGGATGATCCCTCAGCCAAGCTTGGGGCGGCTTGGAGCGCGTATTCGGAGGTCGGGTAGTAAGTGCACGCTACGGAGGTACCGTTCAAGCGAGCTTGAGCGCAAGCGTCAGACCATCCCCGATCGGCACCAGCGAGGGGAGAACACGCTGATCGGTGTGCACCCTGCGGTTGAATTCGCGGATGGCGACCGTATCGGCGTCTTTCTTCCGGAGATCGGCCACCGCGCCACCCCAAAGGGTGTTGTCGGCCGCCAGCAGGCCGCCGGGCCTCAGGAGCTTCAGCAGGCGCGCGTAGTAGCGGGCGTAGTTGGACTTGTCGGCATCGATGAAGCCGAAGTCGAACGTCCCGGATCCGCCCGAGTCGATCAGGGAATCGAGGGTCTCCAGGGCTGGGGCCAGTCGCAACTCGATCTTTCTCTCGACCCCGGCTTCCCGCCAGTAGCGCCGGGCCACCGCGGTCCAGGACTCGCTCACGTCGCAGGCGACCAGCCGGCCGTCATCGGGCAGGGCCAGCGCGATGGACAGGCTGGAATACCCGGTGAACACCCCGACTTCGATCGCCCGCCTGGCGCCGAGAAGCCGCAGAAGCAACTGCATCAGCTGCCCTTGCTCCGGGGCGATCTGCATCCTCGACATGGGCAGGCGCATCGTCTCCTCCCTAAGGCGCCTGAGCACCTCGGGCTCGCGCAGCGAATGCTCGGCAAGATAGCGGTAGAGCTTGTCGGGCAGCGTGAAGGTCTTGTTGGACATCGCCGGGCCTTACCTCCTTCGCCATCGTCGCGCCGGGTCCACCCGTTACACTAGCGGCGCGCGATCGGCGCGCACCCGCTCAAAGAAAGGCAGCGCGGCATGTGCCAGTTGCTGGGGATGAATTGCAACGTCCCTACCGACATCTGTTTCTCGTTCCGTGGATTTCATCGCCGCGGGGGCGGGACCGACGAGCACGCGGACGGTTTTGGCATCGCCTTCTTCGAGGGCGCAGGGTGCCGCATGTTCATCGACGCGAAGCCGGCGATCGATTCGCCGATCGCGGCGCTGGTCGCCAGCTATCCCATCCGCAGCATGAACGTCATCGCCCACATCCGCAAGGCCACGCAGGGCGAAGTTGCCCTGGTGAACACGCATCCGTTTCAGCGAGAGCTCTGGGGACGCTACTGGATCTTTGCCCACAACGGCACTCTGGAGAATTTTTCCGCGAGCGTGCAAACACCCTACCGCCCGGTGGGAACCACCGACAGCGAACTGGCATTCTGCTATCTGATGCAATCGCTGCGGGATCGTTACCCTGCGGGCGAGCCTCCGCTACCCGAGCTGTACTCGGCGCTCAGGATCCTGACCAGCGAGCTTGCCGTCCATGGCAGCTTCAACTACATGCTGTGCAATGGCGAGTACCTGTTCGCCCACTGCTCGACCAAGCTTACCTACGTCGTTCGCAAGGCGCCGTTCACCGTGGCCCACCTCAAGGATCAGGATGTCTCGGTCGATTTCAGCCAGGTCACAACACCCAACGACAGGGTGGCGGTGATCGCCACCGAGCCCCTGACCGACAACGAACAGTGGACGGCGCTTGCCCCGGGCGAACTGCTGGCGTTTCACCAGGGCGCACCGCTTCGGCTCCGGGGCTGAAGCGCGATCGAGTGCGACGCAGGCAGCTTGTCCCGCGACCAGTTCGAGGTCGCCCAGCGCAGCGCCTCGGCCGGTGCCGCCCGCTCGAGCTCGGGCGGAAGCTGTTGCCCCAGAAAGCCCAAGGCCGCGTAGATAACCGGCGCGGGGTTGGCTGGATCGACGGGGTGTGCCAGCGCCTGCTTCGATAGCTTCTGCCCGGATGCATCGACCGCGATCGGCAGGTGCAGGTACTGAGGCGTTGGCAGGCCGAGCAAGCGCTGCAGATAGATCTGGCGCGGAGTGGAGTTGATCAGGTCGGCGCCGCGAACCACGCAGCTAACGCCTTCTTCCGCGTCGTCGACCACGCAGGCGAGGTGGTATGAGTACACGTGCTCAGCGCGGTAGAGCACGAAGTCGCCGACACTGGTCGCGAGCCTCTGCTCGATGCGCCCCTGCAGCATGTCATCGAATCCGATCGTGGCTTCCTCCACCCGCAGTCGAAGCGCGCGGCCGATACGGCCCGGAGGCAGGCCGTTGCGGCAGGTGCCGGGATAGACCGAACTGCCGGCATCGTCGCCTGCCTCGAAGATCTCCCGCCGGCTGCAGGCGCAGGGAAATACCCGCTTTGCTTCCCGCAATCGGTGCAGCGCAACGTGATACGCGTCTGAGCGCCGGCTTTGATACACCACCTCGCCGTCCCAATCCAGCGAGAAAGCGTCGAGGCAGCGAAGGATCGAGTCGATCGCTCCAGGTGCAGTACGCGGGGGGTCGAGGTCGTCGATGCGTACCTGCCAGATCCCGGAGTGCGCCCGCGCGTCGCACCAGCTGCCGATTGCGGCGATCATCGACCCGAAGTGCAGCGGCCCCGAAGGCGTTGGCGCGAATCTTCCCCGGTAGCTCATCGAAGCGGAGCCGGACCGCGAGGGTACATGCTCAGAGTGTCGCCTGCCTCGTCAGCCGGACGTAGCAGATCGCACACAGGAAGAACGTGACGCTGAACGCCACCTCGATGGCGGCCAGCAGTCGGCTGGCGCCGGAATCGCTGACGCTGCGCACGACGCCCTCGGCGAAGTAGGCCAGTACCAGCATCGAGGCCCACTGGTAGGTGTAACGCCTGCCGTTCAGGACCCCGAATAGGGGCAGGAGCAGGGGAAGGACCTTCAGTACCAGCCACGACCCCCCCGGGCGCAGCGGTGCCAGCCATAGCTCCCAGGCGAGCGACCACGCGATCAGCAGCAGCAGGCTGACAGAGGCGCCGAATCGAAGTCCCCGCGTCATCCGCGAGCCGCGTGGGCCAGCGCCACCAGCTGCTGGCGCGCCTGTGCCGGATTCTCGACCCGGGCGTCGAACTCGAAGCGCAAAAGCACGCCTTCCGCGCGCACATCGAAGCCGTCGCAGTCGATCCCGGACATTTGCGCGCTTCTTGCTTCCACGCCGTGGACGTGACGGCAATAGTCGAGCAGGCTCCTGGCATGGTCGGTATTCATATGCTCAAGAATGTCAGCCTCCGCCTCGCCAATGGGCAGGGGCGGCGCCGCCAGGCTGCCGCCCTCGATCCAGTGCAGGCTGCCGAAGCCGGCGATGAACCTCGCCTGCCTCGGTTCAACGACGTAAAAGCGGAATCCTCCGATCGCAAGATGATCTCGGCCCTCGGGAAGCAGGCGCAGGTAGCGTTCAGCCAGCGGCTCGTCGCTCGCCGGCAGCGCATCGCCCAGCACGGTGAGTCGCGGCCGGGTCTGGAGGTCCGGATCCATCGGCGAGACGGTGAAGGACACGCGGGGGTCGAGCTCGATGTTCTGTGTGTGCTCGGCGAGGTGGCTGATCAGGATGACGATGCGCCCGCGCTGGTCGGTGCAGAAAGGCAGCGCCGAGCCGTAGGGATAACCCGGATGCTTCGCGGCGTGGGTCGAGAGCACCCCGGCATGAAAACGCCGCAGCAGTCTGCGGGCCTCGTCTCCACGGGTCGTGGCTGCTTCTTTCACGGTTCGCAGACCGAGGCGCGTATCCAGAACAGGGCGATACGGAGCATCGACACGAGCCTATGGCGAGAGTTTCAGCGCGATTTCCGCGAGCCGCCGGCCGAGCGCAATGCACAGTCTGCGTTCCTCGTCGGTAACCGGAAGATCGGCATTCGGGCCGGCGAGATGGCTGACCCCGTAAGGCGTGCCGCCGGAGCGGGTGGACCTAAGATCCGGCTCGGTGTAGGGCAGGCCCACGAGAATCATCCCGTGATGCATCAGCGGCAGCATCATCGACAGCAGTGTGGCCTCCTGTCCGCCGTGCAGCGTTGCGGTCGAAGTGAAGACCGCCGCGGGTTTTCCGGCCATCGTGCCGTTGAGCCACATCGCTCCGGTGCCGTCGAGAAAATATTTCATCGGCGCAGCCATGTTGCCGAAGCGCGTGGGACTTCCCAGCGCCAGACCGGAGCATTCCTCGAGGTCGCTGTATCCGGCGTAGGGCGCGCCGCTGTCGGGAATCGGCGGTTCCACTGCCTCGGTCACGGTCGATACCCTGGGGACCGTGCGCAGCCTCGCCGCTGCGCCGGACACCTGCTCCACGCCGCGCGCCACGAATTGTGCCATCTGTCGCACGGCGCCGGTGTGGGAGTAGTACAGGACGAGAACTTCTTTCATGAGGCGGGCTCGCAGTGGCTCGGTCCCAAGTATTATATGAGTGCAAGACTTCCTACCAGATGAAACTCAAGTTCACCTCATTCCGCGACATCGGCGATCAGTTCCGGCTGCTGGGTAATTTCCTGACGCTGGTCTACAGCCGGTTCCGCGACGAACGCTGCTTTCAGCTCTGCGGCAGCCTGACGTTCACCACGCTACTGGCGCTGGTGCCGCTGGTGACGATCGCGCTTACCGTGATGACCGCATTTCCGGTGTTCGGCGGCTTCGCCGCCACGCTGCGGGAATTCGTACTGGGCAACCTTGTGCCGCAGGCGGAGACCCGGGCGGTCACGACGTATGTGCAGCAGTTCTCGGATAACGCCGGCAGGCTGACCGCCGCCGGCGTGACCCTGCTCGGCGTGGCCGCGATCATGCTGATGCTGACGATCGACCGTGCATTCAACACCATCTGGCGTGTCAAGCGTCCGCGCCCGCTGGTGCAGCGGGTGCTGATCTACTGGTCGCTGCTCACAGTCGGGCCGCTGCTGATCGGGGCGAGCCTGACTGCGTGGTCCACGCTGCTGAGCGCTTCGATCAGCGCAAGCAGCGACATCCCGGAGCTCAAGGTGGCGATGCTCAAGATCATCCCCCTGGTGCTGACCTCGGCGGCCTTCGGCCTGTTGTACCGCCTTGTGCCCAACCGGCAGGTCTCGCTGCTCGACGCCACTGTGGGCGGGGTTATCGCCGCCATGGCGTTCGAAGGCATGAAGCTCGGCTTCGGGCACTTCGTGACCCAGTTCAGCAACTACAAGCTGGTGTACGGGGCGTTTGCCAGCCTGCCGATTTTCCTGGTGTGGATCTACGCATCCTGGGTGGTGGTGGTATTCGCAGCGGTGATTACCGCGGTGCTTCCGTACTGGCGCACCGGCGGAGTGAAGAGTCCCGGTTCGGCCGGCGTCCTGTTCGTGGACGCGCTGGAGATCATGATGATGCTGGCGCGTGCCCACCGCGAGGGCGACGTGAAGAACCTCGCGCAGCTGCGCACGCTGGTGAAGCTGTCGTGGGAAGAAATGGAAGCGATACTCGACGCTCTGGTTACCGCGGGCTGGGTGGCCAAGTTGCAGGGCAACGGCTGGGTGCTGGCGCGCGATGCCTCACGCATCAAGGTGATCGACATCTATCGGCGCTTCGTGCTCGATGATGAAGGCGCCAATGAGGCGACCGACGAACAGGCGATCCGGTCGCTGGTCACCCGGCTGGGCAGGAGCGCGGAAGACGTCGTCGACATGTCCATCGCCGAGCTGTTCTTCGGCCGCGAGGGTCGCGGCGCCGCGCGCGCTGCGTGAATCGGCGGGCTTTTCTGACCGCGTGCGGGCTGGTTCTGAGCCTTTGCGCCTGCAGCGCCCACGCGTTCGTCCTGGAGGACAGCCAGGGGCGCGTCCATCGCCTGTCCGACTACAAGGGGCGCTGGGTCCTGGTCAATGTCTGGGCTACCTGGTGCGCCCCTTGTCTCGAGGAAATACCGGAACTGGTGGCGCTCGCCGAGTCGCGCAGCGACATCCAAGTTATCGGCCTGGCGATCGACTGGCAGGACCGAAAGCAGGTGCTCCAGTTTGCCGAAGGCATGTTCGTGAACTACCCGATCGTGCTCGGGCGCCGCGAGGACGCGAAGGCGATCGGCAAGATTAACGGCCTGCCGACCAGCTTCATTTTCGACACCGACGGCAGGCTCGCGACCCGGCACACCGGCGCACTCACTCGCAGGCAGGTCGAACGGCTGATGGACCGCGGCCGTTAGCAAGCCCAGCGCCTGACTTCATTTCACCCGGGAACCGGGGTGACCAGTGCCTACCAGATGAACTTCGGGGGACCAGCGGGCGCCGGCGATCGGGCTGCAGCACGGGTGACTGTGGGAGTGTCCGGATCGTATTGCCAGCTTCTGGCAAGCGCCGCCCGTACCCTGTCGGGATACTTCGTGTGACCTACCGTGCCGTTGTAACGGCCCAACGCTCGAGCCAGATTTCCCCTCTCGATGTCGAGATAGTGCCGGAGGATCGTGCAGCCGTAGCGCAGGTTGGTGCGCAGGTTGAACAGGTTCTGCCCTTCGTCGCCGATGAGGTTCACCCAGAACGGCATTACCTGCAGGTAGCCGCGCGCACCCGCCCTCGAGATCGCGTACTTGCGAAAGCCGCTCTCGACTTCGGCCACCGCCAGCACGAGCTGCGGATCAAGGCCGGCACGGGTGGCTTCGTAGTGCACGGTGATCAGGAAATCCCTGCGGGCGACTTCGTCGGGAATGTGCTTCCTCATGCGCGTGGACATGTCGGCCAGCCATACCGCGCCGTCCATCTCGTCGGCGAACGCGAGACGAGGGCTGGCCAGATCCGCTACGGACTGATGCAGGGCTGCCCGCACGCTGGCGGACAACGGCTCGTATTTCTGCTCGCCAGCCGTCGCGGTGGCTGCGGCGAGCAGCGCCCATGACCAGGCGAATCTCACTAAGTATTTGCGCACACGAGAGATTTTAGATATCCGGCGGCGTTTTGCAAGTTCATCGCGTCGGGCTTCGCTGCGCTGCGGGCCTGGAGTTCGATCTTCCCTTCCTTCAGTCCGCGATCGCCGATGTTTACTCGAAAGGGCACGCCAATAAGCTCAAGGTCAGCAAACATCACGCCGGGACGCTCCCCCCGGTCGTCGATCAGCACCTCGATTCCGGCGGCATCGAGCTCGTTGTGCAGCTGGTCCGCGGTTTTCCTGACGGCTTCGTTGCGCTCATAGCCAATGGGTGCGATGGCTACCTGAAACGGGGCGATGGGAAGCGGCCAGAGGATGCCTCTGTCATCGTTGTTCTGCTCGATCGCGGCCGCGACGATGCGCGATACGCCGATTCCGTAACAGCCCATTTCCATCGGCCGGGATTGCCCGGATTCGTCGAGGAAGCTGGCTTGCATCGCCTCGGAGTACTTGGTTCGAAGCTGGAATATGTGACCGACCTCGATCCCGCGCCGGATGTCCAGCACGCCCTTGCCGTCGGGGGACGGGTCGCCGGGCACGACGTTGCGTATGTCCGCCACGTGTGAGGGCTCCGGCAGGTCGCGGCTGAAGTTGACTCCTGTGAAGTGGTAGCCGGCCTCGTTGGCGCCGCACACGAAATCGCTCATCACTGCGACCGAGCGATCGGCGATGATCTTGATCGCTGCCGGCAACCCTACTGGCCCGATGTAGCCGGGACGGCAGCCGATCCGCTCCCCGATCTCCTTCTCGGTCGCAAAGCGAAAAGGGTCCAGTCCCGGAATCTTCGCGGCCTTGACTTCGTTCAGCTGATGGTCGCCGCGAAGCAGCAGCATGATCATTTCGTCGTCATGCATGAGCGCGAGCGCCTTGACTGATCCCGCCAGCGGCAGGCCGAGCATCGCGGTCACTTCCTCGCAGGTCGTCTTGCCCGGGGTGGGCACCTTCCGCATCCCGTGCGCCGGAGCGCTTCGAGGCGCAGAGGGCGCGACCGCCTCCGCCAACTCGACGTTGGCGGCGTAATCGGAACCCGGGCAGAAGGCGATCGCGTCCTCGCCCGAGTCCGCGAGCACGTGGAATTCGTGCGATCCGGTGCCTCCTATCGCGCCCGGGTCGGCGGCAACCGAGCGGAACGACAGTCCCAGCCTTCTGAATATGCGCGAGTAGGCCTCGTGCATGTTGCGGTATTCGCGCTCCAGATCCTCGAAACTCGCGTGGAAGGAATAGGCGTCCTTCATCACAAACTCCCGCGCCCGCATGACACCAAAGCGCGGCCGGATTTCGTCGCGGAATTTGGTCTGGATCTGGTAGAGGTTCAGCGGAAGCTGCCGGTAAGAGCGGATCTCCTTGCGCGCGATATCGGTGATCACTTCCTCGTGCGTTGGACCGAAGCAGAAGTCGCGCTCGTGCCGGTCCTTGATCTTGAGCATTTGCGGGCCGAACATTTCCCAGCGCCCGCTTTCCTGCCACAGCTCGGCCGGCTGCACGGCAGGCATGAGGAGTTCGACCGCGCCGGCACGGTTCATTTCCTCGCGCACGATGTTCTCGACCTTGCGCAGCACCCTAAGGCCAAGGGGCATCCAGGTGTAGAGCCCGCTGCCGAGCTTCCTGATCAGCCCAGCCCGCATCATCAGCCGGTGCGAGGCAAGTTCGGCTTCGGCCGGCGCCTCCTTTAGGGTGGGAAGGAAGAACTGGGAGACCCGCATCGGTTCGGTGGATTTAGGGAAAAGCCGCTATTCTACAGAGGTTTATACGCCATACGACGGCATCGATGAGCAAGCTTCTCGGGAAATGGCGACCCTATCGCCTGCTCGACCGCGAGACTCCGGTCGAGGTGAGTGAGCGCGACGGAGTGCGTTCGCTGCACCTTGGCAGTTCCACAGTGCAAAGCTCGATGAGGCTGGCCGATCCGGTTGAACTGGTGCTGTCGTACACCCGGGCGATGATGGGGTTTCTGCTGTTCGCGCCGGATCCCAGGCATGTCGTCATGATCGGCCTCGGTGGCGGCTCGATCGCGAAGTTCATCTACCATCGTCTGCCGGCGACGCGGCTCATCGCGATCGAGGCCGATCCGCGGGTGATCTCGACGGCGCGGGCGCATTTCCATGTGCCGGAAGACGACGGGCGTTTTCGGGTGGAGTTCGGGAAGGGCGAGCAGTGGGTCGCACGACGCCCGACTGCCTGTGACGTGCTTCTGGTGGACGGCTACGACGGCAGTTCGCAGGCCGAGGAACTGTCCACCGAGGACTTCTACTCGGCGGCGCGGCTCGCCCTCGAGCCTGAGGGCGTTCTGGTAGTCAATCTCTGGTCGAGTGACCGGCGCTTCGACGCTTACCTGCAGCGCATCGAGCGCTCTTTCGCGGCTTGCGTCTGCCTGCCGGCCGAGCGCCACGGCAACGTCGCGGTCTTCGCCTTCTGCCGTCGTCCGCGCGACGTCCCTTGGTCCGAGCTGGCAGCGCGGGCAAGGCAGCTGCAGGCTGGCGTCGGCCTGGAGTTTCCACGCATGGTCGAGGCGCTGAAGACCATGAACCCCCACTCCGACATGGTATTGTCGTTTGACCCCCGCTGACGGGCGGCGGGGGTTTTCCTCCCCGCGCCTTGTATGAAAGAATCGCGTCGGACAGGTTTCCTGGGTCGGCTGACATGATCGACCGTGACGGCTATCGCCCTAATGTTGGAATTGTTCTGTGCAACACGAAAAACGAGGTCTTCTGGGGTAAGCGGGTAAAGGAACACGCTTGGCAGTTTCCGCAGGGCGGCATCAAGGTGGGAGAAAGCCCTGAGCAGGCGATGTATCGCGAACTCAAGGAGGAAGTCGGCCTGCGGCCGGCTCACGTGAAGATCCTCGGGCGCACTCGCGACTGGCTGCGCTACGACGTTCCGCAGCACTGGGTGCGCCGCGAAACCCGCGGCTTGTACCGCGGGCAAAAGCAGATCTGGTTTCTGCTCCGATTGGTCGGGCGCGACTGCGACGTCTGTCTGCGCAACTGCGCGAAACCCGAGTTCGATGCCTGGCGCTGGAACGATTACTGGATCCCGCTCGACAGCGTGATCGATTTCAAGCGCGACGTCTACCGGCGGGCGCTCACCGAGCTGGCACGCCACCTCGATCTGAGTGCTCCCGAGCTGTACGAGGGATTACCGCTCAGCGGACGTTGACCTCCACAAGCTCGGTCGCAAGCAGAGGCTCCTCGACGCCGAGGAGAATGATCAGCCGTTTGTCGCTACCCTCCCAGTACTCGACCGCATCGCGAAGCGCATCCACCGCAGAACCGAATTCGTCCGGGTTCACTCGCGCGAATCCCGAAACGTCGTCGAAGACGATGACCAGGGTATCGGGGCTGCGCTCCGCGAGCCCGCTGATGCAATCGTAGAACGCATCCCAGTTCTGGCCGAAGTAGTCGGGAAACCGGAGGGCGGTGGCCGCCGCCTTGAGGAACGCGAGCTTGTCGCGAGCGGTCTTCGTTCTGACACGGACTACCGGGCGCTCCGCTGCTTCAGGCATTGCGATGCCGGCAGGAGCCACTCTGAAGCGATAGACGCCCTTGAGCCGCCCGCCGAGGACCTCCTCGAGATTCATCGCAAGACCTTCTTGAAGGTCCGGTAGTGGTCATGGGTGTAGTACAGCTCGCCCCGATTGCCCCTGATGATTCTTTTTGGCCCGCGATCGCGGGAATCCAGGGTCGTGACTGTGTATTCGCGGTAGTAGCCTCGCGGCGCCGCGGGTAGAAGCCCCTCGCGGTTGAAGAACACCGTACCGTCCTGGCGATAGGGGAATGGTCCGCCCCGGTCGATCCGCTTTATCGCCTCGCGCGCCTCCTCAGGCAGCTCGGCCGCTGAGATCTCTGGCCGATCGTGCGCCGCTTCTTTCCCGGCGCTGCCGGCAGCGATGCCGAGGCCGAGCAGGCTGGCCGCAAAAAGCGGAAACAGGCGCTTAGCGACCGGGAAAAGCCTTCTGACCAGAGATATAGTCAATTGGATCAGTGAGTTAAGAAAAAGGCCTGCCTGGATCACAAAATGCTAGGTGATATCCCGGAACAAGGGCTGTTGGCGCCCGTCCTTGACGCGTAAGCGCCCGTAAAATCGAGAGAAAGTGCCCTTGCCCGCCTGCTTGGCGCGAGGTTACCATGGACCCATGTCAAGGGTGGCCATCAGACTGAAGGAAGCAATGCAGACACGTAGGAACAACTACGACGTCACCAATCGGGTCGAAACCACCGAGCCGGCTGAGGTGAATCACGAAGTGGACCGGATTTTCCTGGAGCTCTATCCGGACGCTTCCACTCAGCTGCTGGATCGTTTCTTCCCGGATGTCGCTCGTCTGTTCCATGGCGAATACCCCGGATATCGCGCCTGCGATACCGAGTACCACAACCTGCAGCACACCCTGGACGTGACGCTTGCCATGGCGCGGCTGATGGACGGCTACGAGCGGTCGCGCGACCGGACCGAGCCGATCGGATCGCGGCTGTTCGCTTTCGGGATTGTTACGGCGCTGCTGCACGATATCGGATATCTGCGCCACTCCAACGATACGCGCCACCGCAACGGCGCCGAATATACGCTCAAGCATGTTTCACGCGGCGGCAAATTCATCGAGTATTACTTGGAGAAGGTCGGGATGAGGGACCTTGCGACGGTCGCCAGGCAGATCGTGCACTTCACCGGCTACGAGCGCCCGGTGCATCGCATCAAGGTGCCGAACCTGATGTTCCGCATGCTCGGCAACATGCTTGGCACGGCGGACATCATCGCTCAGATGGCCGACCGCTGTTACCTGGAAAAATGCCGCGACCGCCTATTCCCGGAGTTCGTGTTCGGTGGGCTCGCTGCCAGGGATGAAAGCGACCGGCGTCGAAGTGTGCAGTTCCGCTCGAAGCACGAACTGCTCTCGCGCACGCCGAATTTCTACAGGACTGCGACCGTCCGCCTCAACGAGCAACTTGGCAGCGCATACGCTTACGCGCAGCACCATTTCGGCGGGCAGAACCTCTATCTCGAGGAAATCGACAAGAACATCCAGTACGCCGAAGCGGTGGCGCAACAACGCGACCTCTCGCTGCTGCGCCGTACACCGCCTCCTCCACAGGCCGAAGACGATACCGAAGTGAAGGTGTACTGACGGCCAGCGGCCGTCAGCTCGAGATCTCCAGGATTATCTTTCCCACGTGCGCGCTGGACTCCATGAGCGCGTGCGCCTCTGAAGCCTTCTCCAGCGGGAACGTCTTGTAGATAACCGGCTTGATCGCACCCTTGGCGATCAACGGCCAGATCCGCTCCTCCAACGACCTGGCGACTGCGGCTTTGACTTCGACCGGGCGCGGTCGCAGCGTCGAGCCGGTGAGGGTAAGCCGACGCCGCAGGATGTCGCTCATGTCGAGCGTGGTCTTCGACCCGCCGAGAAAGGCGATCAGGACCAGTCGGCCGTCGTCAGCGAGGCATTCTATTTCCCGCGGCACGTAGTCTCCCGCGACCATGTCGAGGATTACGTCAGCGCCGCGTCCGCCGGTAAGCTCCTTCACGATCCGCACGAAGTCCTCGGTACGATAGTTGATCCCGCGCTCCGCACCGAGCCGTTCGCAGGCCCGGCATTTTTCGTCGCTGCCGGCGGTGACGAAGACCCGATGTCCGGTGCCCCGGGCCATCTGGATCGCGCTCACACCGATGCCGCTCGAGCCGCCCTGCACCAGCAGTGTTTCGCCAGGCCGCAGACCCGCCCGCTCGAACACGTTGATCCAGACCGTGAAGAACGTCTCGGGAAGTCCTGCAGCCTCCACCTGCGACAGGCCTTGCGGGACCGGCAGGCATTGCGCCGCGGGCGCGCTGACGTACTCGGCATAGCCGCCACCGGTCACCAGAGCGCAGACGCGGTCGCCTGACTTCCAGCGCGTGACGCCTGGCCCGAGCTTCACGATCGTGCCCGCGACTTCCAGGCCGGGTATGTCGGAGGCGCCGGGAGGCGGCGCGTAGCCGCCTTTTCGTTGCAGAACGTCCGGACGATTCACACCCGCTGCAGCAATGTGGATCAGCACTTCATTTGCACCCGGCTGAGGAACCGGACGAACAATGGGGTTCAGCACATCGGGTGCTCCCGGTCGCGTGATCTCGATAGCCCGCATCGCGGACGGAAGTGGCTCGGTCATGGCATAGCCTGATTTTCTGGAAGAGGCTCCTTATAGCACGCGTTTGTACCGGTGCGCGCGATGCGGCATCATTGCCGCGACGCCCGAATCGGGGGAGCGCATGGAATACCGCTATCTGGGGAGAAGCGGACTAAGGGTTTCGCCGCTGTGTCTAGGCACGATGATGTTCGGCGATCGCACGGACATGAAGGAGGCGGAGCGAATCGTCGGTTCCGCCCGCGACAACGGCGTGAACTACATCGACACGGCCGATCAGTACGCCAAGGGCGAATCGGAACGTATCGTCGGCAAGCTGCTGGCCGGCGACCGCGACAAATGGGTACTCGCCACCAAGGTCGGCAATCCGATGGGCGAGGGACCGAACGAAGCCGGCCTTTCCCGCAAGTGGATCATGCAGGCGTGCGAAGCCAGCCTGAAGCGGCTTGCCAGCGATTACATCGACATTTATTACCTGCATCTCGACTATCCCGATATCCCGCTGGAGGAAATAGTTGCCGCCATGGGCGACCTGATTCGCTCCGGCAAGATCCGCTACTTCGGGGTGTCGAACTTCCGTGCGTGGCGACTCTGCGAAATCCTGCACCTGTGCCGGGGCATGAATATCCCGAAGCCGGTTGTCTGCCAGCCCTACTACAACGCGTTGAATCGGCAGCCGGAGGTCGAGATCCTGCCAGCCTGTCACTTTTACGGTATCGGGGTGACGCCCTACAGTCCGATCGCCCGGGGCGTTCTCACCGGAAAGTACAAGCCGGGTGAGGTCCCGCCTTCCGACTCGCGCGCCGGTCGCAAGGACAAGCGGATGATGGAAACCGAGTTCCGGGAGGAATCGCTGGTTATCGCCCAGAAGTTCAAGGCGCACGCCGGGAAGAAAGGGCTGACCTCGGGTCAACTTGCCTTCGCCTGGGTTCTGTCCAACCGGATCATCGACAGCGTGATCGGCGGGCCGCGCAGCCTGGAGCAGTGGACCGAGTATTACGGCGGGTTGCAGTACATTCTCGACCGTGAGGATGAAGAGTTCGTCGATTCACTGGTGCATCCGGGCCATCCTTCGACTCCGGGATACAACGACCCGCGCTATCCGCCTGCCGGGCGAATTCCGCGAGGCCGTGGAACGTGAAGTGCCCCTGTCTGATTCTGGGTGAGGTGGCTCATGAGTGAGAGCAAAGTCGCGCTGGTAACCGGCGGATCCCGCGGAATCGGCCGCGAGATAGTCAAGGTGCTCGCGGCGAGAGGCTATTCGGTGCTGCTTACCTTTGCGAGTCAGGAAGAAGAGGCTGCCAACGTCGCTGCGGCGATCAAGAGCTCGGGTGGTGATGCCAAGGCGTTTCGCGCCAACGTGGCCGAGGCTTCGAGTGCTCAGGCCGCGGTGCGGGCAGTACTCGACGCCTGGGGAAGGGTCGACGTACTGGTCAACAATGCCGGCACACACCTGCCGGGAGTGTCGCTCGCAGACACGCCATTCGCCGAGTGGGACCGCGTGCTGCGGACCAACCTGTACGGGCCGTTCCATCTGGCTCAGGCAGTGCTGCCGCACATGCGCGCGCGCAAGAAGGGGAACATCGTCAACATCTCCTCCAACGTTACCCAGCGCTTTCCGGCTCAGTACGGCGTGTACACCGTCTCCAAGCTGGCTCTCGAGGCCTTCACCCGCATCCTGTCGAAGGAGGAAGGGCCGAACGGGATACGGGTGCACGCTGTTGCGCCCGGCCCGATCCGCACCGACATGCTGGAGGAGTCGCTTGCCAAGATGGGCCGGGAACGGGCCGAGGCATTTCTCAGATCCACGCCTTTGGGACGGGCCGGCGAGCCGCGAGAAATCGCCGAAGTTGTCGCTTTCCTGGTGTCCGATGCCGCCAGCTACATGACAGGACAGGTTGTGTACGTCAACGGCGGAGGTCCCGGCGGTTGACTCGCCGGGACATGCCTCTCATCAGGGAGGAAGCTCCCGCCGACGTCGAAGCGGTAAGGGGCGTGCTGCGGGCTGCGTTCGCGCGTGAAGCGGAATCCCGGCTGGTAGAGCGGTTGCACGCTGCCGCCAAGGCGACCATATCGCTGGTCGCGGAGGAGCACGGCCGCATTCTCGGCTATGTGCTCTTCTCGCCGGTTTCGATCGACACCGGCAAGACGCAGCAGCCCGCATTCGCGCTGGCGCCGCTCGCCGTGACTCCGGCTTTCCAGCGCCTTGGAATCGGCAGCGCCCTGGTCAGTGCCGGTCTCGCCAGATTGTGCGAGCAGCGGGCAGAGCGCGTTCTGGTGCTCGGCGATCCGGGATACTACGCACGTTTCGGATTCGTGCCCGCGTCGCGATTCCTGGTGAAGTCCTCGTTCCCTGTTCCGGATGAGGCATTCATGGCGATGGAACTCGTGCCCGGGGCGTTTTCGGGTTGTTCAGGCGTTGCGAGGTACGGACACGAATTCGACGACCTGGAGTGAACACCTCATCCCAGCCTCGCTGCTTTCGCGGAGAGGGAACTGGCAGGTGGGCACAGCGCTTCTTCAGCCCCGCGCCTGCATCCGGGAGAGATTTCGGGGCAGATGAGGCGAGCGCCGCCTACGAGAAGACTGGTAAAGGCTCGAACTTTCCGCGCAATACGGCTTCCGACGGCGACTTGAGCCAGCCCTCGATGACGGTGGCGTAAACCCGGCGGAAGTCGGTGGTGAAGACAAGGTTGTCGCCTTCGTCCAGCGCGGTGAGGCTCGGGGGCTTGCCGTAGTGACCGCCCTTCACATGCTTGCCGATGAGGTACATGTGGTTCGCCGTTCCGTGGTCGGTGCCCAGGCTGGTGTTCTCCGGCACTCGCCGCCCGAACTCCGAGAACACCAGAATCGTGACGTCGTCGGCGCGCCCGATGCGTTCAAGATCCCTCATGAAACCCGCTACCGCGTCCGAAACGTAGGTCAGCAGCCGCTGATGCAGGTCCGACTGCTGCACATGAGTATCGAATGCATTGTGGCGATACGAGGTGTAGTACAGGCGGGTGGGCATGCCGGCGGCAATGAGTGCCGAAATCTTGGGAAGATCGATGGAAGCAATGCCGTAGTCCACCGGAGTCTTGTACCGCGTCCACGCATCGCGCACCAGCTGCGAGGCTTCCCGCGCACTCTTGGCGACGTCGAGCAGGTAACGCCGGGATGAGTTGCCACCATCGACTTCCGCCGGAAGCTGGTCAAGCAGAGGCCGTTGTTGATACAGGCCCTTGCGGCCGAAGTGCTCGGGCTCGTCGAACACCACCGGCACGTGGCCCTTCGCGCTGACCGCGAGCGACTGCGCTTCGTCGATGTTGACGATGAAGTTGGGCGTAAGCGCCGGATCTACCTGATCGGCGAGACGGCCTACCCAACCGTACTCCTCGCCGCTGTTCGGAGCGCCCGTGTGCCAGTACGCCATCGAAGTGAAGTGGGAGAACGACGGTTGCGCATACCCGCACCCGTGCACGACCGCCACCTTCCCTTCCTTGTAGAGCTTCTCGAATCCGGCCATTCCCGTATTGAAGCCGAAGTGTGCATCGATCCGGCGCAGTTTCTCCGGCCGGATGCCGATCTTGGGTCGATGCCGATAGTAGGCGTCGTCGGCATACGGCACCAGCGTGTTCAGGCCGTCATTGCCGCCGGAAAGTTCGAGCACCACGAGGATTCGCCCCGAACCGGCTGCTGCCTGCGCCAACTGCGAAAACAGCGCCGGAACCGCGCCGCTCATGCCCGCACCGATACTGCACAAACAAGCTTTAAGCGCTTCGCGCCGGGTCCAGGGTCTCTTTGTCTCGATTCGGTTCATGTTCGTCATCGCGGTCTGTGCCCTGTGTCAGTGGCGAGGGCGGGATGTGGTCATCCAAGCTGATACTCGGGAAGTGAAAGGATCAAATGCAGTGTGGCGCGCAACGCCTCCTCCATGTAGCTGTCGGCGACTGCAAGGTCGGCGCCACCCAGTTCGCTTTCCAGAAAACCGGCCAGACGCCGGCGCGTTGCCGTATCGATCGGCACCGACAGGAAGCGCGTCAACAGGTGATCCACCGCGTCGGCCGCGGTTCGGCACTTTGCGCTGCGGGCCATTGCCGACAGATCCAGGCGTGCGGTATCGCGCGGGATGGGCTTTACCTTCTGCAGCGCCATCTGCCATCCGCGGTAGCTCGCGAGCCGGGTATTGAAGTCTTCGTCGCGGTCTGCCATCTGCATCGACATCGAAGTGATTTCCTTCGACTCCGGCTTGGTTGCCGTGGTGACGTCAAGACCCATCGCCAGCTTGTCGTTGACCGCCGCAATCTGATAGTCGCCTCCGGGATAGCGATCGGGCGGCAGGAAGTTGATGTCGGGGAACACGGTGTCGTACACGAAGTTGCCGCGTGCGAGCAGGAGTCCCGGAGTTATCCAGCTGCGGCCCTGTGCCCAGCCGGCAACCGTTGGCGGATAGAAAAGCTTCTGGCCGAGGGCCTCCGTTACTTCGTTGAAATCCGGTACTCCGGGAATCTCGTTCAGACCCATCTTGCGGTATGTCGAGACCACAAGCTCGGCCGGCGGCTTGATGCGAGTTGCCACTGACGCCGGACTGTAGAAATCCCTGGACAGGAAAATCGCCTCCAGCAGGGAGGCTATGTTGTAGTCGGACTGGCGCAGCTTCGCACCCAGTTGCGTCTTGAGTGTCGGTGACAGGTCCTCGCGCACGAAATACCGGTAGATCTTGGCGCTGATGAACTCGGCGGTGACCGGTTGCGCTAGGATCACGTCGATAACGTCAACGCCGTCGAACCTGCCGCGCTGCCCCAGCACGGTCTTGGCGGAGTTGTCATGCTTGTCCGGAGAGATCACGAAGTTCAGATCGACGAAGTTCCAGCCGGTGAAAGCCCGTGCCGCCTCGCGGATGTCGGTCTCGGTGTAGTTGCCCACACCCATGGTGAACAGTTCCATGATCTCGCGCGCGAAATTCTCGTTCGGAGCGCCCTTGACGTTCACCCCGGCATCGAGGAAGGCGAGCATCGCCGGATCTTGCGCGACGCCGATTACGAGTTCTCGAAAGCTGCCCGTGCCCTTATCGCGGAACAGGTCGTTCTGTCTGAGCAGCTTGCGGTAGTCGCGAACCTTCTCCTCGCTGGTGGCGAAGTGCCCATGCCAGAACAATGCCATCTTTTCCTCAAGCGGCCGCGAAGTAACCAGCATGCGGTTTGCCCACCAGTACGCGAGCCGGTGGGTCTCGAGGCGACTTGCGCGCAGCCAGTAGAAGAACCGATTGGCGACCGGTTGCAATCTGCGATTGCCGGTCGGTTTCACTTTTACTCCCAGCGATTCACCGGTCTGCTTGGCGAGGTCGGTCGCTGCCGGCCGTGATGGCGGAAAAGGTTCCAAGCCCGGATCGTGCGCTCCCGACTCGTCGAAAGGGGGTAGGTCGTTCGCTATCGTCTTGTGGTAGACCAGCCGGCGTACCGCTTCCCGGGGGATCATCGACGCGTATTGCGCGATCTCTTCAGGCGTGCCGCCGAAGCCGGCACGCTCAAGCAGGTGCGCGGCGCGCTCAGGCGTCCAGTCTGAAGGGGCGATGGGCGAGAGATCTTCTTTCCAATCCGCCGGCCCCGCGGCGGTTGCCGCCCAGTTGGGGGTCATCACCGCCAGCACGGCGGTGACTGCGACCAGTAATCTCATTTTTTGTCTCTGCACACGATGATTCCGGCGACGACCGCCACCGGGTTGTTGAGATGTTAATTCTGCCCGCTCGGCGACGGGGTAATGATTTTCATGAATTTTGGTCCCGCCCGAGGGTCCCTACTCGCGCGCTGGTGCGGCGAGGATCCTTTCCATCGCCTCGCGCATCTCTGCCGGCAAAGTGGCAGGCAGGCGAGTCGCCCGATCGACATAGACATGGATGAAGTGACCCTGCGCCGCGGGGCCGGGCTCCTGGTTTCGGAACAGGCCGATCTCATAACGCACGCTGGTGTTTCCGAGTTTCGCCACCCGCAACCCGGCGTGGACGAGGTCGGGGAAAACGATGGGTTCGAAATAGTTGCAATGGGTCTCGATCACCAGGCCGATAACCCGGCTGCGCTCGAAATCTAGAACGCCTTGCTCGATCAGATACTGATTTACCACGGTATCGAAATAGGAGTAGTAGACGACGTTGTTGACGTGGCCGTAGACATCGTTGTCCATCCACCGTGTGGGAATCGTCTGAAAGTGAAGATAGCTGGAGCGCGATTGTGGAGTCGGTCTGTTCATTGGTTTTCCGTCGTCAGTGACTTCCGGAAGAATCCGCCGCATCGGAGGCCCTTCTCATCTGTCCCCAGTTCACCGCCAGAAGCCCGGCCGCGACAATGACCGCCATTCCGATCAACGATCCCCCGTCGGGAAAATCGCGGAACACGAGGTAGGCGAGCAGGGTCGACCACACCAGCTGGGAATAGACAAAGGGAGCGAGCGTCGTGGGCGAGGCATGGCTCATCGCGCGGATCAGCAGGTAATGCCCGTAGCCGCCGAACACGCCGATGCCGGTGATGAACAGGAACTGTAGCGCGGTCGGGGCTTGCAGGCCCCAGGGCAGGGCGAAGCTTGTCGCCGCACCACCCACAAGCGCGGTATAGAACAGCATCGTGTGAGGGTGCTCCCGGCCCGACAGTTTCCGGGTGACGATCTGGTAGACGCTGAACAGCAGGGCGGTTACCAGCGGGAAGACCGCGGCAGGCGTGAACAGCCCGCCACCCGGGCGAACGATGATGAGCACGCCAGAAAAGCCGAGCGCGACGGCGACCCATTGCCTGGCGGTCGCCTTCTCGGCAAGCATCCAGCCGGCCAGCAGTGTGGTGAGCACCGGACCGACGAAGCTGATGGCTGCCGCTTCGGCCAGCGGCATGTGGCGCAAAGCGAAATAGAAGAACATCGTGCTCAATACCAGCAGCAGTCCGCGCAATATCTGCAACCCGGGCTGCCTGGTCTCGATCAATCTCATTCCCATTCGCGGCCACAGCAGCATCAGCATCACCGCGAGGTGCACCATGTACCTTGCCCACATCAGCCCGGCCATCGGGTAGGACTGGAGCATGTACTTCGCCAGCGTGTCCATGGCTGAGAACATGAACACCGCGGCCATCATCAGGCCGATTCCGCGCAGCGTCCTGCGAGGATGGGCGTCGCCGGAGGTCATCGGTGGTGTCGGTCAAGCCCCGAAAGCGCCGGCTGGGGGGAAGAAGTCCGCCACCGGGCCCTCATCTCAGGCCAGCCAGAACTTTGGAGCCGGCGAAACGGGCCTTGCTTCCCATGGCCTCCTCGATTCGCAGCGCCTCGTTCCACTTCGCCATGCGCTCCGAGCGAGAGAATGAGCCTACTTTGAGTTGACCCGCATTCCAGCCGGTCGCCAGGTGCGCGACCGTCGTGTCCTCGGTTTCCCCGGATCGGGCGGAGACGATCGTGCCGAAGCCGGCTGCCCTGGCGGCATCGAAGGCCGCCCGCGTTTCGGTGACGGTACCCGCCTGATTGGGTTTGATCAGGACTGCATTGCATGCCTTCGTCTTTGCGGCCTCCTTCACCCGGGCGGCGTTGGTGACCAGCAAGTCGTCACCGACGATCTGGATCCGGCCGCCTGCGGCGGCGGTGAACCTGCGCATGCCCTCGGCGTCGTCCTGGGCCAGAGGGTCCTCGATCGACACGATGGCGTAGCGCTCAAGCCATTCGAGGAGCATCTGGCACAGGCCATCGCTGTCGAGCCGGCGCCTATCGAGCCCGAGGCTGTAGTGTCCATCTCGTCCGAATTCCGAAGCGGCGACGTCGAGGGAGATGCCGATCTCCCGGCCCGGCGTGTACCCGGCAAGTTCGATCGCCCGGGTGAGCATCGTGAGCGCTTCCTCGTTGGAGGAAAACGCCGGCCAGTAGCCACCTTCATCGGCCACCCCCTGCAGGATGCCGGCCTCACTCATCAGTTTCCCGGCCGCGCGGTAGACCTCTGCAGTCATCGTCAGCGCCGCGGCGAAACTTGTTGCGCCGAGCGCGATGACCATGAAGTCCTGGACGTCGATGCGGCGACCGGCGTGCGCGCCACCGCCGAAGATCTGGATCTCGGGCAGCGGCAGCATGACCTCGGAACCCTGAGCGAGGTACTGCCACAATGGCATGCGGTGGGCGCCGGCAGCGGCATGCAGCACCGCCATCGAAGCCGCGATCATTGCGTTTCCGCCGAGTCGCGACTTGTTCTCGGTGCCGTCCAGCGCTATGAGGGCGTCGTCGATCTCCGCTTGGCGCTCGCCGTTCCTTCCAGTGAGCAGCCTGGCGATCTCGCCGTTCACGTGGGAGACCGCGCTTGCGACCCCCATTCCCCCAAGGGCGGCCCCGCCGTCGCGGAGATCTGTCGCTTCAAAGGTGCCGCGAGAAGCGCCGGCGGGCGCAATGGCGCGGCCAACCGAATTTCCCGCCAGCCAGACCTCGACTTCCACGGTCGGCCTTCCTCGGGAGTCCCAGACTTGCCTGCCGCGAACCTTCGATATGGTCGTGTCACCCATGGTTGTACGCTGCGCGCTGCCTCTTTACAACTCGCTGCGCCACGCTGCCAGCACGTCACGAAGACTCGGAACGGGGAAGCGAAGCAACCCGATCGCCAAGCGTCGCACCTTTTCGCGGTCCCGGTCCTCGGTGATGTACTCGACCGGCGACTTGCCATCGATCCGTCCGAGGAGAAGGCCCGGAAGCAGGTGCGCCGCGCGGGCTTCGATGTCAACGTTCGCTTCCCAGTCGGCGTTTCGCAGGTAGGTATGGGACAGCGCCTCATAGCAGTCCAGATAGCGTCCGCTCCATTGCGGCCGCCAGATGCACTTGAGTAACAGATGGTTCAGGCAAAACGCGAGATCGAACGCCGGGTCACCATACCAGGCGCACTCGGCATCGAGGAAGACCGGCCCACGGGGTCCGGCCAAAATGTTCTTCGGGCTGACATCGCCGTGAACCAGTGCGCGCTTGGTTGCGAGCGTCACGCGAACGAGGCTTTCGAGGCGCTCTGCACACTCCGGATGTTTCGCCGCCGTGGCAGACAAGTACGGTTCAAGGCGGATGGGGTGAAATATGTGATCCGTGGCGAATTTTCCGGCGATATCCAAACGCCCGGCGGTCGCGCGGTGGATTGCAGCGACCCTGTTACCGACTTCGGCGGCGGTGTTGACGTCCACGACGCCGTCGCGAAGCTGCGCCTTCCACACCGGATACCGTTCTGGCGGCAGGAATTCCATGGCGAACATCCCCGCCCGCGCGTCTTCCCCCAGGACACGCGGCACCGCGTCAGGAGCGATGGCGGCTGCGATCCTCATCCACTGGCACTCGAAGCGGCTGCGTTCGACGGGTGCGCGCCAGTCCGCTTCGACCTTCAGCTTGGGCAGCGCACGCTTGATGCACACCGGCCCGCCGGCGAGATCGACTCGTACGATATCGGAGGACACGCCACCGGTGAGCGGCGTCACCGGCGGGCGATCGGCGACGCTGGCGAGGCCCATGTGCACCAGCGCGGCGAGGTAAGGCTCGGTTTCCATCTGCATGTGAGGCGCTTGGCCGGCGGCGCCGTTGGTCGCATCATTGCGCCTTTCTCGCGGCCAGGCCGTGGAACGATCGAAATCTAGCACACGCCATGAAAGCGGTCCTTGCCCTCGATCAGGGCACCACCAGTTCACGAGCGGTTGTTTTTGACGCCGAAGCGCGCGTGCTCGGCTCGGCGCAGAGCGAGTTCTCGCAGTACTTCCCGCAGCCGGGCTGGGTCGAACACGACCCGGAGGAGATCTGGTCAACCCAGCTTCAAACCGCCCGCGAGGCATTGAGCAACGCCAGGATCGATGTCGCGGACATAGCCGGAATCGGCATAACCAACCAGCGCGAAACCACCGTGCTCTGGGATCGCCGCAGCGGCAGCCCGATCCACAACGCGATCGTATGGCAGGACCGGCGGACCGCCGGCTTGTGCGACCAGTTCCGCGCGCAGGGGGTGGATCCACTGGTCACCGGCCGCACCGGACTCCTTCTAGACCCCTACTTCTCCGGAACCAAATTGCGTTGGCTGCTCGACCACGTGGATGGCGCCAGGGCGCGGGCCGAGAGGGGCGAGCTTGCTTTTGGCACGGTCGATTCCTGGCTGATCTGGAAACTGACCAACGGGCGGGTGCACGCGACCGACCCTTCGAACGCTTCCCGTACGATGCTGTTCAATATTCACACCCGCGACTGGGATGACAAGCTGTTGCAACTGATGCGCGCGCCGCGGGCGGTTCTGCCTGACGTGGTGGACTCGAGCGGGGTATGCGCCGAAACCGATTCGGCGATCTTCGGTCGGGCGATTCCGATCGCCGGCATCGCCGGCGATCAACAGGCGGCACTGTTCGGCCAGCAGTGCGTGACCCCCGGGACGGTGAAGAACACCTACGGCACCGGCTGCTTCATGCTGATGCACACCGGAGAGCGGCCGGTGGATTCGAAGTCACGGTTGCTAACAACCGTCGCCTGGAAGATCGGCGAGCGCTTCGAGTACGCGCTTGAGGGCAGCGTGTTCATAGCCGGAGCCGTGGTGCAATGGCTGCGAGACGGGCTGGGTGTCATCAAGACCTCGGCCGAAGCAGACCGCCTCGCAGCCGCGGTGCCCGACAACGGAGGCGTGTACTTCGTGCCGGCGTTCGCGGGTCTTGGCGCGCCGCACTGGGATGCATATGCCCGAGGCACCATTACCGGGCTGACCCGCGGCACCACTTCTGCGCACCTGGCCCGGGCCGCGCTGGAATCGATCGCGTATCAGACCGCGGACGTGCTGGATGCCATGCAGGCCGACTCCGGGATTTCAGTCTCCGAGTTGCGAGTCGATGGTGGCGCGAGCCAGAGCGACCTGCTGATGCAGTTTCAGGCCGACCTGCTCGGGGTGCCGGTCTTGCGCCCCCTGGCGCACGAGAGTACGGCCCTTGGCGCGGCCTATCTGGCCGGGCTGGCGACGGAGATCTGGAGCGACACGAGCGCGCTCGAGAGGCACTGGCAGCTGGAACGTCGCTTTGAGACGACCATGCCCGCGTCGCAGTCGGAGGCACTCAAGGGGCGTTGGCGAAAGGCGGTAAAACGGGCCAAGTCCTGGGCGGAAACCAGTTCGTAACTACTTGAAACAGAACGGCAAGAAGATTTGACAACCGGCTGATTCGATTAGTACTGTGACCGTTCTGCGCCAGAATACAGGGCCGGCCAAGAACCGGGCACCCGCATGGCCAAGGTTGCCATTTTTAATCAGAAGGGAGGGGTCGGTAAAACAACGACTTCCCTCAATCTGACCGCTGCGCTGGCCCGCCGCGGCTACAATCCGTTGACGATCGATCTCGACCCGCAGGCACATCTTTCCTACGTCTGCGGTGCCATGGTCGGCCACTCCGAGGACTCGATCTTCAGCTTCTACCAGCAGCTCAGGCCGTTAACCCAGCTGATCCGCCCTGCGCTCGGCGGCTGGCTGGTCATCCCGGCCCACGTGGAACTGTCCAAGGTCGATACCCAGTTCGGAAAGGGCCCGAACGTCCTCAACCGCCTCAACCACGGGATAGTCAGGGAGAACCTCAATACCGGAAGGCCGATCGTCATCGACTGCTGCCCGATGCTGGGCGTGCTTTCCTTGTCGGCGATTTTCGCCTCGGATCGGGTGTTGGTGCCTGTTTCAGCCGACTATCTCGCGCTGCAGGGCGTGCATGCAGTGGAAAAGACGCTGAAGGCGCTGGAGCACGTGCTCAAGAGGAGGGTGGTCAGGCGATATGTGATCACCCGTTTCGATGCACGGCGCAAGATGTCGCACCAGATCTACGAAGAACTGAAAACCCGGTATGGTGAGGAGATCTGCCGGACTCGTGTGGCGGAGAGCGTCTCGCTGGCGGAGAGCCCGGCCTCGAACAAGGACGTGTTCGCCCACGCGCCCGAAAGCAAGGGCGCGGCCGACTATGACGGTCTGGTGGACGAGCTGGTGAGCAGCGGATTCATCGAGGAGCGAGTCGCCGCGCCTGCGGACAGCCTGGCATAGAGGGCAGTGCCGGGCTGACCTGGTTAGTACAGCGCCTGCGATCGGTTTCGTCGCGCCGCTGGCTAGCGCGCAGCGCGGCTACTTTCTGCCGTCCCCCTGTCGCGCGATCAGCGAGATGATGCTCTCTAGGTCCGCGGGATCTTCTTTCGCTGGAGCCGCGAGGGCCTTGCACTCCAGGATCTCGCAGTGCAGGTACATCTGGGCGATCTTGCGCTCGGCTTCGCCCTGATCGCGCGCGTGTACGACAAGGTTGTCAACCGGCAGGCCGCTGCGTGTTCGGATCTTGAACCCGAACTTGGTCATCGGGCTGTGCGGTGGGGCCATGACGCTCGATTCTAGTCGCTTGCGGGACAGGCGGCCATGAAAACCGCCGCCAGGTTCACGTTTGCGGCCTCATCTCCCTCTTATAGCGCTGGAAGTTCTTGACGTAGTGCTCCGCGTTCCAAAGCAGCCGCGCGACTTCTTCGTCGGTCAGCTGCCGCACCACTTTCCCGGGGATTCCGACAACCAGTGAGCGCTCCGGGATATCCTTGCCCTCGGTGATAAGGGTGTGGGCGCCGATCAGGCAGTTGCTGCCGATCCTGGCGTGGTTCAGGATCGTCGCCTTGATGCCGATCAAGCTGCCGTCGCCGATGGTGCAGCCGTGGAGCATGACCTGGTGGCCTATCGTGACGTTTCTTCCAAGGGTGAGCCGGATGCCCTCGTCGGTATGCAGCACCGAGCTATCCTGAACATTGGAGCCTTCGCCGACCGTGATGACATCGTTGTCACCGCGCACGACCGTGTTGAACCAGATGCTGGCATTGTGCTCGAGCACTACCGAGCCGATCACGGTGGCGCTGTCTGCAACCCAATAGTCGCCTTTGGTCACGACCTTGCGCTCGCCTAGGGAATGGATCATGGTTTAAATCTGCGTCGCTGTGGCAGGAAGCCGCTCATTCTATAGCCATCGTTGCCGATGACCGGTGGCCGCGGCGCTAGAATAGAAGCCTGAGGGGCGCTGCGCAGGGCGGACCACATCGGCCGCGGATGCGCCGTCGCCGCCGTTTTCAGGAGATTAGAGAATGTCCTCTGTTGCCGCGATCAAGTCCGCCGCCACCGACGTTGTGGCGCTGCTCGGCAAGAATGCCGATGCGCTGCTGCGCCACCAGTGCAAGACCATTGCGAAGGAGTCCCTGCACCTGCCCGGGCCGGATTTCATCGACAGGGTGGTCGCGCAGTCGGATCGCAGCCCCTCGGTCATGCGCGCGATGCAACAGCTGTTCGACCATGGACGGCTCGGTGGCACAGGCTACCTGTCGATCCTGCCGGTGGACCAGGGAATAGAACACTCGGCGGGCGCGTCGTTCGCCAAGAATCCTGCTTACTTCGATCCGGAAAATATCGTCAGGCTGGCGATCGAGGGCGGCTGTAACGCCGTGGCCTCAACGCTGGGGGTGCTCGGCGCCTGCGCGCGCAAGTACGCCCACAGGATTCCGTTTCTGCTCAAGTTCAACCACAACGAATTCCTGACCTACCCGAACAGATACGACCAGATATTCTTCGCCAGCATCCGCCAGGCCCGGGAGATGGGCGCGGTCGCGGTCGGGGCGACGATCTATTTCGGTTCGGCCGAGTCCTCACGCCAGATCGTCGAAGTGAGCCAGGCGTTCCAGATGGCGCACGAACTGGGCTTGGCGACAGTTCTGTGGTGCTACCTGCGAAATCCCGCGTTCAAGCAGGACAAGGACTACCATCTTTCGGCTGACCTGACCGGACAGGCCAATCACCTCGGCGTTACGATCGAGGCGGACATCATCAAGCAGAAGCTTCCCGAGAATAACGGCGGTTACAACGTCCTCAGTGGCAAGGACAACCCTTACGGGAAGACCGACAAGCGCGTGTACAGCGAACTCACCAGCGACCACCCGATCGACCTGTGCCGTTACCAGGTTGCCAATTGTTACCTGGGTCGCGCCGGCTTGATCAACTCGGGCGGCGCTTCCGGCGAGAACGATCTCGCCGAGGCCGTGCGAACCGCTGTCATAAACAAGCGGGCGGGCGGGATGGGGTTGATATCGGGCCGCAAGGCGTTCCAGCGGCCGATGAAGGATGGCGTCGCGATCCTTAATGCCATCCAGGACGTGTATCTCTCGAAGGACGTGACCATCGCCTGACCGAGAGGCAGGACCGGCAGGGGGCCCCGGGTTTCCGGGGCTTTTGCTTTCCTGTCGTAACCTCCCTGATCCTGAGCTTGCCCGGGCAAGGCGCTGATGGTGAGCCAGCGCCTCAGTCCCCTCCCAAGGCCGGCGGGCCTCAGGGTGGGCAAAGGATCGCTTCTGGCACTCAGGCGTGCTGAGTGACAGCGGCGGCTGAGCCGTAACGCCGATCGGCGTTGCTGCTGTGCCGCATCGATTGCTCCCCTTGACCCCCTACGGTGGCAGGCTTACGCTGACTTCGCTCCACGCAAGAGAGCATTCAGGGAAATCAAAGGGGAGGCGGTCATGCAGGCTCCTGTGAGCCGCCTCGGGTGACTAATAATCTGGAGGAGGCGCCTCTATGGAGTTCAACATCCTCAAACACTTCAAAGGGATTGAAAACATCCCCAAGGATCCGTTCGATGCCAACGGAATGGGCACTGCGTTCTTCATGTCCGGGAACATGGGGCCCAAGATCTCTGACCGGATGGATTCGCACGCCGCGAAGGCCCGCATGCCGAGGCGGCAGTTCCTGAAATCGAGTCTCGCTTTCTCGGCCGCGATGGTGGCGGCGAACGAAGTCACCGGCATGAAGTTCTTCGAGGTTCCCGAGGCCGCGGCACACGACCTCGGCGCCCACCGGGACCTGATTGCCGCGCGCGCGGGTAGCACGGACTTCATCGTCGACGTCCATACCCACGTCTGTACCCGTCCCGAACACTACGTGCTTGGGGTCAACACGACTCAGCGCGGCATGTGGTTCGTGGACCTGCTCGACAATCTCGGCAAGGCGATGGGATTGCCGAACGGCACGCGGGACATGAACGTCGAGAACTACGGCAAGCTCATCCTCCAGGAAAGCGACACGACGGTCGGTATCTTCAACCCCTTTGGCTTCCGCGAGGACTACGGCGGCAAGGACATGATCCCGATCGAGTATCAGGTGGGAGTGCGAGATCGCTGGCCTGACAATACGGTTATGCTCGCGGGCGGCCTGACTCCGAATCAGGGGATGAAGGAAACGCTCGACAGGCTGGATGTTTACGCTCAGAAGTACAAGATCTCCGGCCTGAAGCTCTACACCTTCGACTCGACCAAGAAAAAAGGCTGGTGGTTCGACGACGAGAAGCAGGCCTACCCGATATGGGAGCGGTGCCGCAAGTTGGGTATCAAGAACATCGGCTGCCACAAGGGAATCCCGTTCGGGCAGTTCTACGCGCGGTACGCGCACGTCGAGGACTTCGACGCCGCGGCGGACGATTTCCTCGATCTGAACTTCATCGCTTACCACTCTGCGTGGCCGTATCACCAGGAGCTGGCGGCGCTGAAGGGCTTCAAGCCCCAACGCAACAACCTGTACTGCGAGATCGGCTCCACTTTCGCTGCGACGGTGACCAGCCGTCCGATGGAGTGCGCGCATGTTCTCGGCACACTGGTTCGGGACATCGGGGAGGACTATGTCCTGTGGGGCACCGACTCGCTGCTCTGGGGCAACCCGCAGTGGCAGATCGACGCGTTCCGCAATTTCCAGATCCCCGATCAACTGGTGGAGGGCTACGGATATCCGAAGCTCACTCCCGAGATCAAGCGCAAGATCTTCGGAGAGAACGCCGCCCGTATTTGGGGAATCAACAAGAAAGTGGCAATGGAAAACAAGTCCAAAATCAAGGCCACCGCGTTGGCATGAGTATTTGGTCCTAGCGGGCCGGCCGGGGATGCCGGCCCGCATCTTTGCAAGTCGAAAGAGAAAAAAAGATGCCTCTGTACGAGTACGCGTGTGACCCTTGCAGGATCGTCTATCAGACCCGCCACGGTCTGAACGAGCCGCGCCCGGAGCGCTGTCCGCAGTGCAGCAGCAACTTGCGGCGCATCTATTCGGCGCCGATGGTCAACAACGGTTACGGCGGCCCGAGCGAGGCCAAGTACGCGAAAGTCTCCGAGTCGGAGGAAATCGCCAGGGAAGCCCAGCTGCAGAAGGTGTATGAGACGCTCTGGCTGCCAGCGGAGGTGAAGCATAGTCCCTGGGACGAGCACTGACCCTTCCCGCCGGCACGACAACACGGCCCCCGCGAGGGGCCGTTTCGTTTCGGTCCAGTCAAGCGCTGGACCCTCGCTTCACAGCGAAGCTGGACTTCCTATAGCTAAGAGCAACGCGCCGAGTGGCGCACGGAGGTCAGCATGAGCACAACCAACCCCAACCTCGCGCAGGCCATGGCCGGGCTGATGGCGATCGAGAAGCGAATCATCGACCTTGCCGGCGAACGCCAGCTTCGAGGCCTGCGTTTCGAGTGGAACGATGATGTCGACTTCGGCCATATGATGGATCCGGTTCCGGTGAGCATTTACCGCCCGGACGGCAGGATGGTCGAGGCGGAGTTCTCGCTTTCGGAAATGGCCAGCTATGCCGGCAACTCGCAGGCGATGACCGATTCGAAGATCAGCCGGGTCGTCAGCGCGCTTTCAGACGAAAGCTAGCCCCTGGTCAGGCCCCAGCGAGGCCTGCGGCGAATCGCGGGTAGGTCTCGGCGATCTCATCGCGAATCGTGCTGCGGATCGCAGCGAGCATCCGCGCGTCCGGAACCGGCGTCTGGGGCACATCGGCGGGGCAGTCGAAGTCGAAGCCAGTGTGATCCCGGATCTCTTCGACCGTCTGTCCCGGGTGGATGCTCTTGAGCGTGAACCGCCTGCGGCTGCGATCGAACATCAGCAGGCACCGGCCCGTCAGCAGCGCGTATGGCCCGCCCGGGCGATATATACCGGCCTGGCTTACTCCGGCTGCGCTTACGAAATCCACTTTGCGCACCATGACCCGTCGGCTGTGCTCCTCGCGAAACAGGATCACCCGCGGTACCAGGTAGTACAGGTAGGCCGAACCGAACGAACCCGGCCAGCGCACTTCGCCTCTCGGGTAGCTGCCGGTACCCACGAGGTTGATGTTCGCCTCGCCGTCGATCTGGCCGCCGCCAAGAAAGAAGGCATCGATCCGTCCCTCGGCGGCCGAGTCGAAAAGCTCCACGCCGCCGTTGGTGAAAGCGTTATGGGCGATAGATCCCAGCACCGACACACGCATTCCACCGGCGCAGCGGTGTCGCGCCAGCAATGCACCTGCACCGGGGATCGGGGATGAGGCCCCGACCGCGACGTGGCGGCAGCCTTCCAGCAGTCGGGCGATGCTCGTGATGAGCAGTTCGGTCTGCGAAAAGCTCATGCCGCGGCGCGTTCTCCGTCCGGCCACTCGGAGAGGAACCGGGCGAACCCGTCGTCAGTGCGGGCCAGCGCCAAGTAGCGGGCAATCGCCGCTTCGTCGTCCGGATAAACGTCCCAGAGCGCGAGCGGCCAGGCGCCGCGAGGAGCCAGCGCGATCGCGCTTACGTAGAACGATGGCAACACGCTGCCGGCACGCGCCGGGTCATCGAGCAGATTGTCGTCGGTGATATTCTCGACCGTGACCAGGGTGTGGCTCGCCGCGTGGGCCATGGTCATAAGATCGCGCTGACGGCCGACGAATACATTGCCGTAGCGGTCGGCAAGCGGCGTGTGAAACAGCGCGAAATCGGGCCTCAGCGCCGGGAGCACGACGATTGGATCACCACTGGCGAAAGGGTTGTCGATCACTTTCCAGTCTTGGCGGTGCTTCAACACGTCCGTACCGATCAGCCCGCGCAGCGGAATGAAAGGCAGGCCTTTCTCCGCAGCTTGTAACGCGGCGTAGACTGCCGGGCAGGTAGAATCCTTGATCTCGATCCCTGATTCCCGCATTTCCGCGGTAAAGTACGGTGCCGGGCCGTACTCACCCATCGTAACCGCTGAAGTTTCGATGGTTCGCACCGCGCCGGCGCCGATCAGGATGTCCGCCTGAATTCCCCCGGTGGGAACACACAGCAGATGCAGTCCGCGCACGCTGCGGCGGAGCAGCTCGCGCGTCGCCGCCATCGCAACGCCCGAGCTGTCCTTGGGGACGGCTAGCATCGCCCCGTCGGGAACCAAGGCGGCAAGCCGGTCAAGTGAAATATCGGACTTGGAGTTCATTGCGGCAAGCTAGCAAAAGCCCTCAAGGCGCGCAACGCGCGGCGAGGCGCCGAACCAGGCGATGCTTACGAGAACGAATGGTTCAGCCTGCCTTGCTTCTGCACGCGGGGGGTTGGAACGTCGTGGGACAGCGGTTGCGTGGGCGTTGCACATGCTGCAATGCAGCGGGACATGCACCGACCGCCCGCATCAGCGAAGGGATGCTCGACTCGGGCGATCCCGATAGCATGTCGCCACAAAGTCAGTGCCGCCGGTAAATGGCGCCCACACTTCGGGAGAGGTTCAATGCAGCAGGAGACGTATGGATTCATCGGCGTCGGCCGGATGGGGTCGCTGATGACTTCCCGGTTGTTGAGCAGCGGCCAGCGCGTGCTGGTGCACGACCTGAGCGCGGAGGCCGTATCCGCAATGGAAAAGCTCGGGGCCCAGGGCGCCGGTTCTGCGGCGCAGGTTGCCGATGCCGCGGAAACGATCTTTCTCAGCCTTCCCAATCCTGAAATCGTCCATCAGGCAGTGCTGGGAAGCAACGGCGTGACCGAAGGTGGCAAAGTCAGGCGCGTGGTCGATTTCTCCACGATCGGCCCGCGGATGGCGGGGATCGTCGCGAGCGGACTGGCCGAGCGCAAGATCACATACGTCGACGCGCCGGTGAGCGGCGGACTCAAGGGCGCGCGCGAGGGCACGCTGGCAGTGATGGTCTCGTGTCCAAGAAGTGTCTACAGCGATGTCGAATCGGTTCTCGCAACCTTCGGCAAACCGTTCCACCTCGGGGAGCGCGCCGGCCAGGCACAGACGATGAAGCTCGCCAATAACCTGCTTGCTGCCGCAGCGATCGCGGTGTCCTCCGAGGCGATGGTGATGGGCGTGAAGGCGGGGCTCGATCCGAAGGTGATGCTGCAAGTGCTCAACGCCGGCACCGGCCGGAACAGCGCGACCCAGGATAAATTTCCGCGCTCCATCCTTCCGGGAACTTTCGATTTCGGTTTCGCCACCGGACTGTCCTACAAGGACGTTCGACTGTGCATCGACGAGGCCGAATCGCTCGGTGTGCCCATGGTAGTGGGTGCTGCGGTTCGACAGATGCTCGCGGTCACCAACGCGATGTTCGGCGCCGAGTCGGATTTCACTTCGGTGTGCAGAGTGATCGAAACCTGGGCCGGAGTCGAGGTGCGCGCATAGGGCGCGCGATTGGGATGCGCTGCCCCCTCGCGGGGCTGCGCCTGCACCGGAGGAAGAGATGCCGACAGCAATTCAGTCGATGAGCGGTTCGACCACCCTCTCAGCTCATGAGCCGCTTGCCGTGCGCATTGCCCGCTCAATCGCCTCCTCGAGGCCCGGCGATCTGGGCAGCGAGGCCATCGAGAAGGCGAAACTGTGTCTGTTCGACCTGATCGGCTGCGCCCTCGAGTCGCGCGAGCTGCCCTGGAGCAGGCAGGCGGCGCAGCTGGCCCACCGCGTCAGCGACGGCGCGACCATCATCGGAGCGCCTTATGCTGCGCCGTATGCCGATGCCGCATTCGCCAACGCGGTCATGGGTCACGGTTTGGTGCGCGAAGACATGCACGCCGGCAGTATCAGTCACCTCGGCATCGTGGTACTGCCCGCGTTGCTTGCGCTGGCGCAGTATCGCCGCGTCACCGGTTGGGACTTCATCGTTGCGGCGATAGCGGGCTACGAGGTTGGCGGCAGAATCGGTCGCGTCCTGATGGACGCTGACCTGGCGCGAATCCACCGTCCCACCGGCATTACCGGGCCGGTCGCAGCTGCGGCGGCAGGCGCACGGTTGCTGGGGCTCGGCCTCAAGGAAGCGACCAGTGCGGTAGCGCTTGGCGCCAACACGGCAGGCGGGTTCAACCAGTGGGCGCACACCGGCGGAACAGAAATGTTCTTCCACGCCGGGTTCGCCGCGCGCGCGGCGGTCACTGCGGTCCGGCTGGCGGAGGCGGGCGCCTTCGCCTCTCCGTCCGCGCTGGACGGCGAGGCAGGCCTGTTCGCCGCGTTGCGCAAGCGCCCGGCCGCTTCGAAGGTCGAGCTGTTCTCGGGGCCGCCGGAGATCCTCAGCGTGTATCACAAGCCAGTGCCTGCCTGTAACTTCGCCCAGACGCCGTGCCAGGCCGCAGTGCGCATCGCCCGCGAAGAGAAGGTGAGCCCGGAACAGATCGCCGCGATCAAGGTGCGAGTCCCGCGCGCCGGCGCGCTCTATCCGGGTTGCGATTTCACCGGCCCGTTCGCGCACATTCTGCAGGCGAAGATGAGCATCCAGTACAACGTGGCGGCGGCGCTGATCAAGAGCGGCGTATCGGAGGGGAACTTCACTCTGCTCAACGACCCGCTGCTGCGCCGCCTGGTCAGCCTGACGACGCTCGAAGTTGACGACGACATGACCGGGGCGTATCCCGACAGGCAGGGCGGGGAAGTGGAAGTGCGCCTGTCCCGGGGCGCGGTGAGCCGCGTACGGCTGGACGACGTCGTCAACGCTGCTGCGTCGGACGTGCGCGACAGATTCCGGACCGCCGCCGAAAGCGTGCCCGGCATCGGCAACGGGCGTGCGCGCGAGATCGAGGAGTTCATAGACAGGCTGGAGCTGAACGAGGACGTCGGGCGGCTCGGCGCGTTGCTGCGTGCGACCGCGGTGTGAGGCGATCTGCCGCTTCCGGGCGTTACGCCATGGCGCACTGCCGGTCGACAGGGCCGGGATGAGCCGCGGATGAGCGCTGCGCAGCTGGCCGAGAACTTCCTGCAGGCCCTGACCGCGGGCCTGCTCACCGGCGCTATCTATGGACTGATGTGCGTCGGTTTGAGCGTCATTTTCGGAGTGATGCGCGTCATCAACTTCGCGCATGGCGACTTCATGATGCTCGGCATGTACGTCGCGTGGTACGTCTTTGGCCTCCTCGCGGCACATTCGCTGTTCGGAGATACGACCGGGCCGTACGTCGCGGCCCTTGCCGCCGGCCCCGCGATTTTCCTGGCTGGGGTGATCGTCCACGAACTGCTTGTGAGCCGGGTCACCGGCATGCGCGGCACTGCGCTGGAATCGGAAGGCCACTACGCGCAGCTCATCCTGACTCTCGGTTTGGCGCTGGTATTGCAGAACGGCGGCCTCTACCTGTTCGGCTCTGCCCCGGTTTCGATTTCCACGCCGCTGGCGTCAAGCGCCTGGCGGCTGGGCCCTCTCTACGGGGATGCAGTGGAGGTGTTCGTCAACCAGGGACAGACCATCTCTGCGACTATCGCGGTGGCGGTAGTGCTCGTCTTCGTCCTGCTCATGGGCCGATCACGGCTCGGCAAGTCTCTGCGTGCAGCGGCCGACAACCCCGAGGCGGCGATCTACATGGGAATCGACGTTGCGCGCGCACACCGCCTCGCATTCGGTTTCGGCGTGGGGATCACCGCCATAGGCGGCGGATTGCTCGCCTCCGGCACCTCGTTTCAGCCTTATGTCGGGCTGGAGTACGTCATTGTGATGTACGCTGGCGTGGTGCTGGGCGGTTTGGGCAGCGTGTCGGGGGCTTTTCTCGGCGGGTTGACGATAGGGCTGGCGCAGCAGCTCTCGACGCTGTTCCTGCCCAATCAGTTGCAGAATACCGCGATCTTCGTCGTTTTCCTCGTGATCGTTCTGCTGCGGCCGCAAGGCCTGTTCGGCCGGGCGGCGCGGAGGACTTGATGCCGCCTCAGGGCCTGCGTCGACAGGCTGCTCTGATCGCTGCGTTCGGCGTCGCCTATGCACTGCTGTGCGCGCTGGTGCACCACTCTTATTACCAGCTCATTCTGACCGTCGTGCCGATCTGGGCGGTCATGGGGCTGGCGTGGAACCTGTTGAGCGGCTACAGCGGCTTCGTGTCCTTCGGGCACGCGGCATTTTTCGGGCTCGGTGCCTACTTCGTGGCCCTGAGCCAGATCCACTGGGGGCTCTCGCCCTGGCTGGCGATCCCCTTTGCCGCGCTGGTGGGAGGACTTGCCGGGATGGTGATTGGCATCCCGACCTTCCGTCTGCGCGGCCACTACTTCGCTCTGGCGATGCTCGCCTATCCCCTGGCACTGCTCTATGTCTTCGAATGGCTTGGGTACCAGGAACTGGCGCTGCCGATGCAGCGCGAAGCGCCGGTTGCCTACATGCAGTTCGAGGACCACCGGATTTACGCCTGGCTGGCGCTCGCCCTGATGCTGGCGACGATGATGCTCAGCGCATGGCTCGAGCGTTCGCGATTCGGTGTGTCGCTGCTGGCGATCAGGGAGGACGAGGCCGCGGCAGAGGCGGCCGGGATCAAGACGCTTGCCTGGAAGCTGAAAGCAATCACCTTGAGCGGCGCAATCGCCGGCGCCGCGGGCGGCCTCTATGCGGTGGTTCTGCTGGTGGTGACGCCGCCCGCGGTGTTCGGGATGCTGGTGTCGGCGCAGGCGCTGATCGTGACGATGTTCGGCGGCGTGGGCACGCTCTGGGGGCCGGTGATCGGCGCCGTCGTTCTGGTACCGCTGAGCGAGTTGCTGCACGCCAGGCTAGGAAACATCATTCCAGGCATCCAGGGCGTGGTATACGGAATCGCAATCGTGGCGGTAATCCTGCTGGCACCCGAGGGCGTGTTCTGGAAACTGAAGGACGTCATGCGGCGCCGGCCGGCCCGGGCGGCTGCAACGCCGGCGACGCGCGGCAAGCCGGTGGTCGTCGTCGACACTCCTGCTCGCAGGCAAGACCGCCACGATTCAGCCGTGATAGACATCCGCAACGTGTCCAAGGCGTTCGACGGACTGAAAGCGGTGCGCGAAGTCAGCCTCAGGGTCCACTCCGGCGAGATCCTTGGGATCATCGGCCCCAACGGCTCGGGCAAGACCACGCTGTTCAATCTGTTGAATGGTTTCATCCGCCCCGACAAGGGCGAGATCCTGCTCGAAGGACGAAACATCGTCGGTCGAACACCGCACGAGATCTGCGCTGCGGGAGTCGGGCGGACCTTCCAGGTCGTGCGGCCCTTCAGGCGCATGTCCGTGCTGGACAATGTCGTCGTCGGTGCCTACGTGCACGCCGCCTCCGACGAGGATGCACGCGCGAGTGCCTGGCGGGCGCTGACGCAGACCGGGCTCGAACACGACGCCCATCGGCTAGCCGGCAGTCTCAGCAACAAGCAGTTGCGTCTGCTCGAGATCGCCCGTGCCCTCGCCGGCAAACCGAGGGTCCTGATGCTCGACGAGACGCTTGCAGGCCTTGGTGGCAGCGAGGTCGACGAGGCTATCGGCCTGGTGCGCAGACTCGCCGCACAAGGCACAACGATCGTCATCATCGAGCACACGATGCAGGCCATGGTCCGCCTGGTCGACCGGTTCGTAGTGCTCAACGACGGCGCGGTGCTGGCCACAGGACGACCCGGGGAGATCACCAAGAACCCGGCGGTCATCGATGCCTACCTCGGTAAGCGCTGGAGAGCGGCGAATGCTTGAGATCGAAGGTCTCTGCGCCGGATACGGCGGCGTGCCGGTGCTCAACGGGGTCAGACTACGCGTTCGGCGCGGCGAGTTTGTCGCCATCGTCGGGCCGAACGGCGCGGGCAAGACCACACTGTTCAGGGCCCTTTCAGGCATCGTCCCCGCGGATTCCGGGATGGTCAGTTTCGATGACAAGGATCTGCTGGCGATCGCACCGGCATCCCGGCCGCACCTGGGCATTGCGCACGTTCCCGAGGGGCGGCAGGTGTTTCCGTCATTGACGGTCTATGAGAACCTGGAGATGGGTGCCTACACCGAAGCCGGACGCCGGGTGTGGGCAGAAAGCATCGACAAGATCTACAGCTGGTTTCCGGTGCTGGCCGAGCGTGCCGGAGATCCCGCAGGTGCTCTGTCCGGCGGCCAGCAGCAGATGCTGGCCATCGCCAGGGGGCTTGCCTCGTGCCCCAAACTGCTGATGCTGGACGAGCCGTCGATGGGCCTGGCACCTGCGGTCGCAGATGAGATTTTCGAGCGTATTGTCGCGATTCACGAAAACTCGGAGCTGACGGTCTTGCTGGTCGAGCAGCGCGTCGCCGAAGCGCTGCACTTCGCCGACCGTGCTTACGTGCTCGAGACCGGGCGGGTCGTGCTGGAAGGCACCGACGAAGAGTTGAGAAACGACGACAGAATCAGACAGGCATACCTCGGCGTCTGACGCGCACTCATTACAATGTGGAAAAAGAGGAGGAGGGTGTGATGCAAATCGGGATGAGGAAAGCGCCGGGGAGATACCTGGGCGTGTCTGTTCTTGCCGCCCTGGTTGCGGTCATGACTTTCGACGACGCCGCGGCGCAGACCAAGGGGGTGGAAGTCGGGCTGATCGCGCCACTGTCTGGCCCCTGGGCACGGCAAGGTCAGATCATGATATTGGCGGCCGATCTGGCGATCGATGCCATTAACCGTCAGGGCGGAATCAAGTCGATGGGCGGCGCGAAACTCAAGCTCGCGGTGTTCGACGCGGGAGACAGTGTCGAAAAAGCAAAGAATGCGGCACAGCGCATGGTCGCGGATTCGCCCGACCTGGTCGTCGCCACCGGGGCTTATCTCAGCTCCTTCACGCTGGCGGTCACCGAAGTCACCGAGCGCGCCCGGCTGCCGGTGGTCACGTTCTCGTATTCCGACTTGATCACTTCGCGCGGCTTCAAGTACGTATTCCAGACATCGGCCACCGGTGACCAGCAGGCGGAGGGCTCACTGCCGGCGCTGCTGGAGATGGCGCAGAAGGCTTCCGGCGCTCGCCCGCAAACCGTCGGCATCGTGATGGACAACACCGCGGCGTCGATCGCATTCGTAAAGCCAATCAAGGACCATCAGCTGCAGAAGCTGGGGCTCAGGCTGGTCGTGGACGAGACGTTCACCCCGCCTTTGGCAAACGCCACCCCGCTGATCCAGAAGGTTCGCTCGGCGCGCCCGGACATCCTGTTCCTGCTGCCCACCGCGATCTCCGACGCGAAACTGCTGCTGGAGAAGATGAATGAGTTTGGCATCGGCCGCGGAAAACTGCCGACCATATCCAACGGCGCGGCGATCCTCGATCCCGATCTGCGCAACAACATGAACCTCGATCAGCTCGAGGGTGTGATGTCGGTGGTCGCCAACTGGACCACCGGCGCACACAAGGAATTCGTCGAGGAAGTGAAGCAGAAAACCGGTCATCCTTGGCCGACCCAGCATTTCGTGACGACTTACGGCGACATGTGGATCTTCAAGGCTGCGCTGGAAGCGGCGGGCAAGGCGGACCGCGAGTCGGTGGCCAAGGCCCTGCGGAACATGGATCTTCGGGACGGGCCCGCGAAATTCTTCCCCGGCGGAAGAGTGAAATTCGATCGCAGCGGGCGGCGCGAGGGGGCAGGACTCCTGATCGTGCAATGGCAGAACGGCGTGCCGCTCACCGTTTATCCGCCCAAGGATGCTACGGCCTCACCGCTGTGGCCGAAACGCTGATCGCGGCATTCCCGGCCTCCTGGCTGGCGTAGAAGGGCTCGAAGCGCGAGACATCGGGCCGGTAGCGACGAAGCATCGAGAACGTCGACAGGAGGCCCGGGGTTTTTCCTGGGCGTGGTTTCATTGAAGTTCAACTCGCACTTTTTTCAGGAGACATGACATGAGCGACGAAGTGTTCAAACGTGGGCTGGAGATCCGCAAGGCCGTGCTCGGCGCCGAGTTCGTGGAGAAGTCGATCGCATCGGCGGACGATTTCAATATGCCGATGCAGAAACTGGTTACCGAGTACTGCTGGGGCGCGGTCTGGGGCCGGGAGGAGCTGCCGAAGAAGACGCGCAGCATGCTCAACCTGGCGATGCTGAGTGCGCTCAACCGTCCGCACGAGTTGAAGATGCACATTGGCGGCGCTCTGCGAAACGGTGTGTCCAAGGCGGAGATCCGCGAGGTGCTGCTTCAGGTCGCCATCTACTGCGGTGTCCCAGCGGGAGTCGAGGCTTTCAGGTTGGCGCGCGAGACCTTCTCCGAGCTTGAGCGGGGCCAGGCGAAGTGAGCAGATCCGGGTCACCCGCCGGCCGGGTCGATCGCCGTGGAGGAAGACAAGATGACTGATGACGCCTACGAGATATACGCGGTCAAGTACGCCCGGCTTTCGCGGCGATCGCCGGAGAACTTCGTCGGCGGGGACGAACACGACGTGGAGATGCCGCTCAATTACTACGTCTGGGTGATCACGGGATACAACCGCACGGTGGTGGTGGACACGGGTTTCGGGGAGGAAGTCGGCAGGAAGCGTCGCCGTCAGATCATCCGGCCGGTGGCGGAGGGCTTGCGGGCGCTGGGAGTCACGCCCGAGAAGGTCGAGGACGTGATCATCACCCACCTGCACTATGACCACGCCGGCAACGTCCCGCTGTTTCCCCGGGCGCGCTACCACCTTCAGGACAAGGAAATGGACTTTGCGACCGGGCGCTGCATGTGCCATGCGATGATGCGGCACGGCTACGAAGCCGACGACGTCGTGAATATGGTCCGGTGTGTTTTCGATCAGCGGGTCCAGTTCCACGACGGATCTGCCGAGGTCGCACCGGGGATCGAGGTGCACCACATCGGCGGCCATACCAAGGGGCTGCAGTCAGTGCGAGTTCGCACCGGGAGGGGCTGGGTCGTTCTGGCATCGGACGCCAGCCACTTCTATGCCCACATGGAACAGGATCGGGCGTTTCCGATCCTGTACAACCTGCACGATATGCTCCAGGGATTTCGCACCTTGCGTGCGCTCGCGACCTCGCCAGCCCATATTGTGCCGGGGCACGACCCGCTGGTGATGGACCGCTATCCGGTCGCGCGTCCGGGGATGGAGGACTGGATCGTAAGGCTGGACTTGGAACCAGGCGCACAGGCTAAAGGCTAGATCGTCGTCTGGACGCTCGGCGGCCTGCTGCCGGAAGGTTGTCGCCGCTCGGTAACGGGCAAGTTTCGACCGTTATCATGGGGTTGTCAGGCGTTCCCGCTTCACAGTCTCATGCCAGCGACACGATCACAAGCGGAGTCCTGCGTTCAGGGTCACCCCCGGACAGGGGCTGGCACAGATCATCAGGTCATTACCAGGAATCCTCCGATACCCAGTTAGCCAGTGTCGCCAGCAACTGTTTCGGCGAGCCGTGATTGAATCGCCACTCGCATTCCTTCAGGAACAGATCAAGCTGACTGCCCGGAACACCGTTGTAGCGGCGCATACAGCGCAGCGACTGGCTCCAGAAATTCTCGATTACGCCGATACATTCCGTACCACCCCTTGCTCCCGTACTCGGCTCACGTACGAGCCTAAGGGGCGGTCCAGGATCCGCGCCGGATCGCCCGCTGAACGAGCTCGTGCCAGTCCGAGCCGGTCCTGTCCGTCCGCCTCGCGATACATGAGGAAGTGCATGGACATACACCTTTTTTCCTGATGTCGACACTCGGTATCTGGGAAGGCCACCGAGAAGAATATAGGCGGACTCGCCGCTCGCTCGTGCGCAGGTCCTGAATCCGGTCGTTGCTGCGGCAGATTCCGATTGCCGGGCAATCAGCACTCTCAAGGTACGAAAAACGCGGGTCGCGGTGTTGCGGTTTACGCCGATCAATTCCGCAGCCGGCCGTGCCGGCGTGCCAGCGACGAAATGCTCCAACAGCCTGAGTGTCTGCGTTTCGCTGAGTCGCGACCGCCTGAGTTTCATCCGCGTCTCCCGCAAATGACAATCAAACACGACGCGTGACGCCAGAACTATGCCGGCCCTTGGCGCCTGTAGCCGCGGGCACGGGATTCGCGTGAACACCGTGGCAGTACGCGTATTTCGACTGTTCACGGGTGATAAGGGACAGCGAATCGGTTCAACCTCTCTGAGGAGACGATCATGCGCAGGAGTGCTGCAGTATCAATGTGTCTGCTATCGGCGACCCTCTTCTTTTGGCTGTACGAGATGGAGCTCGCATCCTCCGCGGGACAAGGAGGCAAGGCCGCCGACCCCGGTGTTCGTGGCGGCGAACCTGGTGCAGGCCATCCTTTGTCACTGCTGAGCCGGAGTGAACTGCATTTCTTCGAGGCCGGGAAGGAAGAGTTCCGAGAGCAGGAAACAGTCGAAGACGGCCTCGGACCGATGATGAATTTCGACGGGTGCGGCGGCTGTCATCGGCACCCCGCCGGTGGTGGCTCGAGCCCGCCGGTGAATCCGCAGGTCGATCTGGCAAACGAGCTGGGTGCGACCAACACGATTCCCTCGTTCATCCGGCGCGACGGCCCGGTCCGCGAGGCGAGATTCGTCAGGAACCCGGATGGAACACCCGATGGCGGAGTACACAATCTGTTTACGATCGCCGGGCGCTCCGACGCGCCGGGGTGTTCCCTCGGTCAACCGGACTTCGCGAGGGAACTGGCAGCGGGAAACGTCATCTTCCGTATTCCCACACCTCTGTTCGGCGCCGGATTGATCGAGCAGATCCCCGACAGCGTGATCGTAGCCAACAAGGAAGCGGACGCGTCGCGCAAACTCGAACTCGGTATCCGCGGCAGACCGAACATCGTGCTGTCGGGAAGCACCACGTCCGGGCAACCAAACCGAAACGGCAATGACGGCACGGTGGCCCGTTTCGGATGGAAGGCCCAGAACAAGTCTCTGCTCCTGTTCTCTGGTGAGGCGTACAACGTGGAAATGGGCGTCACCAATGAGCTGTTCCAGACTGAGCGCGACGAAACTGCGGCATGCATCTTCGGGACAGTTCCCAACGACATCACCAGTACCGACGGTGCGACGCCACTGGACACGCTGAGCGCAATCGAAAAGTTCGCTTTCTTCATGCGCTTTCTCGCACCGCCGACCCCGTCTGCGGACACGCCGGGCGGCGCGCAATCCATCTCCAACGGCGGCGCTTTGTTCAGAAACGTCGGTTGTGCCCTGTGCCACACTCCTGTACTCAATACCGGCAGCAATGCAACAGTCCCGGCGCTGAACAACCAGGCTGCGAACCTTTATTCGGATCTGCTGCTGCACGACATGGGGCCCGGCCTTGCCGACGGCGTCTCGCAAGGGCAGGCGGGTCCGAGCGAGTTTCGCACCGCTCCGCTGTGGGGCCTCGGACAGCGGCTGTTCTTCCTGCATGACGGGCGAACGGCGAACCTGACGGAGGCAATCCGGGCGCACAAGAGCGGCAGCACGCGCAATCGCAACGCCTCGGAAGCCAATGCTGTAGTGGACAGGTACAACGCGCTCTCGGAGCGTGACAAGCAGGACATTCTCAATTTCCTGCGGTCCCTCTAGTCCGAGACCTGGCTAAGACGGATTTCGCAGGTGATCGAGTGGCGGGGCGCTGTTATGCGGGCCGCGCCCGGCCGCAAGGCGGCTGCTGCGGCGTATTCAAGTTGCCGTATCATCGGTGGCCCCCTGGTTCCCGGGTGAGACGGCAGAGAAGCCAGACAGCGTCCGGACACAGCCCGGGAACGCTCGCAGAGCATCGCGCTCCATCGATTGTTGCGGCGGGGTTTTCCGCGGCGGGTATCATCTCGCCGGGAGCCGGTCACCGCCGCAATGGATCGAACCGAACGTTTTTACCGCATCGACCGCCTGCTGCACGATCAGCGGGCCGTGACCATCGAGCGCTTTCTCGACGAGCTGGGTGTGTCTCGGGCAACTTTCAAGCGCGACCTGGAGTACATGCGCGATCGCCTGAATGCACCGATCGAGTGGGATCGTGAAGCAAGAGGCTACCGTTTCGCGGAACAGGCCAACGGCGAACCCGGATACGAACTGCCCGGCCTGTGGTTCAACGACTCCGAGATCCTGGCGCTGCTCACCATGGAAAGACTTCTCGAGGAAATCGAGCCGGGCGTGCTCGGGACGAGGCTGGGGCCGATCAGGCAACGCCTGTCCAGGTTGCTCGAATCCCCGGAGCACACCGCCCGGGAAGTGCGTGAACGCGTGCGCATCCTGCGAGTCGCGTCGCGCGTCAGGAGGATCCGTCATTTCGAGACTGTCGCCTTCGGACTGATGCAACGGCGCCGGTTGCACATCGACTATTTCGTCCGCTCGAGAAGTGAGTTGACCCATCGCGATGTGTCGCCACAGCGGCTCGTGCACTACCGCGATAACTGGTATCTCGACGCCTGGTGCCACACATCCGCGGGACTTCGCAGCTTCGCGCTCGACGCGGTGGAAGGCGCGACGGTGCTGGAAGGCAAGGCCAAGGATATTCCGGCGCGGCAACTGGACCGGGTGCTGGCTGCGGGCTACGGAATCTTCTCTGGCGAGCGGGTCAGGTGGGCGCGGCTGCGCTTCAGTTCGCAACGCGCTCGCTGGGTGGCGAACGAGGAGTGGCATCCGCAACAGCGTTCCAGCTTCGACCCACATGGACGCTACTTGCTGGATCTGCCGTACAGCCAGGCGCCCGAGCTGCTCATGGACATCCTCAAGTTTGGTGGCGAGGTCGAAGTGCTCGCGCCACCGGAGCTGCGTGCCGAGGTCGCCAGATCGCTTCGAGCGGCCGCTGCAATCTACCGCCAGGACTGATTGCGGCTGGTCGGCGGGTGCGGCAAGCAGGAGCACGGCGCCGGTTCCGGTTTTGTGCACGAGCGCGCCGGCCTCAGGCTGGATCGGTTCCGGCGCGAATCGGGCCTCTGGTCTTTCGTTATCCCGGACTGCAACGTTCTGAGTGGCTCACGTGGCGAGCCACCGCCTGCCGCAGACTGGCTGCACATCTGCAAGGAGGCAGCCATGGGAGAAATCGTCAGCCCCGCAATCGCCAGGCTCAAGGAGCTCGGCGACCGAGCGTACCGGGGCCGGATCAGAGAGCCTAAAGATCGTCAAGCTCGGATTTGGTCCAGAGAACCTGACGTCGAGATTGTTAAAGGCAGTCTTCGGGACATCGGCGGGCTCGTGCCGGAGTTCGAGCGCAGGCCGGCCAGCGGCGCGACCGGCCGGGTCGAACCCGTCCATTCGCACCTGGATATGCTGGTTCGTCGAGCAGGTTCCGACGGCGACTTGGTCGAAACCCCGGTGGGGCTCGTCACCCGGCGTCATCACCTCTCGCCTCACGCGCGGGTGATTCAGGCAATCGACCGCGGACTGGGCGCGATACAGGCGGATCCCGCCGAAGCTCCTTGCGAACTCGAGCTGTCGCACTTCGGCGGGCAGATGACAATGTGGATCGACCTGCCGGTTTCGTTCGAGCTCAATCTCGGCAGCGGCGAGCGGCTCGGTCTGCGGCTGCTCTGCCGGAACCCGATTGCCTCAGGCGGGCCGCATCTGCTGCTGTCCTGGAATCGACAGACATCGGGCTCTCTGATGCCGGTCGGGACAACACGGCTCGAATTCGGGCTCGGGCAGCGGCCCGCCTTGTGCATTGCCGAAGTGGCGCCTGCGGTGTGTCGGGCGCTGCGATGGGCGCAGATCGAGCGCACAGAGCTTGCCCTGTGGCGCGAAATCCCGGTGACAAGGGATCAGCTGGTAAGGTGGACCGACGCTGCGATACGTCGCGTGTGGGGTCCACGCACTGCGGCAAGAATATTCCACGTCGCAGTGAGCGGGTGGGACGCGGAGCCGGCGTATGGATTCGAGCGGATGCCGCCCTCGCGGCGGACCATGTGCGCGACCCGGTCGGTACCGGCGGGGCCGCCATTTTCCGAAACGGCATACGATGCCCTGCTCGCTGCAGCATGGGTCGCGAACCAGGAGATCCAGCTGCAGCGGCGCATCGAGCGATTGGCAGAGATCGGCGTGCTGATGCGGGCGCTGCTTCGGCCGGGGCACAAACGATGAGCACGTTGCTTCTGGCACGAGAGCCGGGAGCGGCGTACGAAATCGGGTCCGAAGCCCGCCACAGGGTTCACCTTTATCGAATCTACCAGACCCGAAGCTACGAAGGCGTGCTGTTCGGCCAACCTGATCGCGCGACCAACAGGCGCATCATCGAGCATGCTTTCGCCTTTGCGCGGCAACGGCTCAAATTCCGCGGCACGCCGACGCTGATCCCCGTCAAGCCGGCGGGCGGCCGTATTCGGGGCGCGGCCGACGGCTCCGAGCGTCTGCCCGACATACTGTGCATCGGCGAGTTCATGTGGGCACGACCGGTTCGGGATCTGTCGCACATGTTCTCTTCTGCGACCTTCGTATGGTTTCAGGACCGGTTTGCTCCGCCGGTTGCGCCCGACGTGCTCGCGGAGCTTCGAGAAATCGACTGGAGTCTGGTTGCCGAGGACTGGAGCTCGTAGCGGCAAGGAGGCAAGAGTCGGCCCGGAGCCTGGGCGCCAGCGCAGGCGGCTCGTGCATCGACGCGGGCGTGCCTGTGCGCCCGCCGGCCCGGATAGCCGAAGGAAGGCGCCGCTGCGGCGGCACGGACGGATGCTACACTCGTCCTCCCCGAGACAGCAGCATTGCATGGCGATGCCCCCGCTCCTTCGCCGAACCCTGACGCTTGTTCTTGTCGCCTGCGCCGCATCGGCGGGGTCTGCCCCGCCCGAGAAGCGCGAGATCACCATCGCGGTTGGCGGTAAGGCGGCCTTGTACTACCTTCCGCTTTCGCTTGCCGAGCGCCTCGGTTATTTCAAGGACGAGGGACTCTTGGTCGAAATCCTCGATTTCCCCGGAGGCGCGAAGTCGTTGCAAGCGATGGTGGGCGGCAGTGCCGACGTCGTCTCCGGCGGCTTCGATCACACCATCACGATGCAGGCGCGAGGCCAAAAGCTTACGGCGTTCGTCCTGCAGGGCACGACGCCGGCGATCTCCCTGGGTGTGGTCACGGCCAAGGCCGCGGGCTGGACAGGACCGCAGTCCCTGAAGGGGATGAAGGTAGGCGTGACCGCGCCGGGCTCCAGTACGCACATGTTCGTCAACAGCCTGCTCGCCCGCGGAGGGCTTGGGGCCGACGATGTCTCAGTGATCGGCGTCGGCACCGGCCCGAGTGCGGTGGCCGCAGTGCGCGCCGGCCATCTGGATGCGATCGCCAACATCGAGCCGGTGATCACGATGCTCGAACGCAGCGGATCAATCGCGGTGCAGGTGGAGACGGTGAGCGAGAAGGGCTCGATGGCGCTCTTCGGCGCCACCCTGCCTTCTGGCTGCCTGTATACCAAGGCAACCTTCATTCGCGAAAACCCGCACACGGTCCAGGCCTTGACCAACGCCATGGTTCGCGCCCTGGGTTGGCTCGCGAAGGCCACTTCGGATGAAATCGCGCGAGCGGTGCCGCAGGATTATCTGCTCGGCGATCGGACGCTGTATCTGGCTGCGCTCTCGAAACAACGGCAAAGCTACTCCAGGGACGGCCGGATACCTCCGGAAGGGGCTGCGGCCATGCATCGCGTGCTTGCCGGTTTCGAACCGTCGGTGCGTTCAAGCCCCGGTCTCGAACTGAATGCGACCTACACCAATCGTTTCGTCGATGCGGCGCTTGCTTCCAGCCGCTGAGCTTGCGGATTACCCGCGCCTCACCGCGATCCGTTGTGGCCGCTCTTCGGGAGATGCCATGCGTTGCTTCCGGACTCTGTTGCTTGTGCTTTTTTTTCTTGCTGGCCTGGCGCGTGCCGAGCGCGAATCCGGCGACGCGGCGCAAGCGGTGATCGCGGGAGACTATTTCGGTGCTGGAGCCTCGGCGCGGCCGACCGAGCCGGTCCAGGGCGACGCCTTTGTGGCCGGCGCTGAAGTATTGCTGCTCGTTCCAGTCGAGGGTGATGCTGTCCTTTCCGGTCGACGGGTGAACGTTTCGGCGCGGGTAGGGGCAGATCTCTACGCGGCCGGAGGTAGCCTCTCAGTGGATGCTCCGATCTTGCATAACGCCAGGCTCGCCGGCGGCCGGGTCCACCTGACCCGCCGTTCGGAGATCGCGGGGCGCGCAACCGTTGCCGGCAACCGGGTTCTTGCCGAAGGGGCCGTCGCAGGGCAGCTCACGGTCTTCGCCGAATCGGTCACGATAGATGGCAGGTTCGGCAGCGGGATCGCGGTTGCAGCCCGGTCGCTGACTATTGGTCCCAACGCCAGAATCCAGGGCCGGCTGACATACCGGACGGAGACGCCGCCGATGGTAGACCCGAGCGCCGAGATTGTTGGCGGGATCAAGCGGTCCGAAGTCGAGATCGAGCAACGTGCTCTGGGACGCTGGGGCAGCGTGGCCGCCTGGATCGCCGCCGGGGTATTCACCGGTGGAATATTCGTGCTGGGTGTGGCGTTGATCCTGGCCGCGCCGAGGGCATCTGCCGTTGCTGCCGAGCGAATCCGTGTCCAGCCGCTGGCTGCGCTGGGCCTCGGGCTCGCCCTGGTCTTGCTGTTGCCCATCGTTTCGCTGCTTTTCCTGGCGACTGTCATCGGGATTCCTTTCGGACTGGCGCTGCTGTTTCTGTGGCCGGTCGCGATTCTGCTGGGGTATCTGGACGGCGTTCTGTTCGTCGGCGATTCTTTGGCCATGCTCTTTGCGCGTTCGCAGCGCAGCGCACCTGCCTGGTTGAGAACGGTCTGTCTGGCAGTGGCTCTGGTCGGAATCCTGGTTTCGATCCGCTGGCCTCTTTTCGGCTGGTCGCTGGTTCTTCTGCTGACTATGGCCGGCGTGGGCGCGCTGATGCTGTCACGCTTCGGCTTGCGCGCTGCCTCATCCGGGCTTCAGACCGAAACGGGCTCCGGAGCGGGATAGTCGGTTGTCCCTTTGTCTGCGCCTTCGGGCGAAAAAAAAGCGCACCGCCTTGGCAGTGCGCCACGTGTTCGTGGATAAGGAGCGAGTGCTCCGGATTCGGTCGCTGGATTCTGGTGACTGGCGATATTGCCAGGCCAATCACCAGTGCTCAGCTGCCGGCGTGCCCGCCAGACCTTGGTGGTCCGGCGAGCTTTCCGGTGGAGTGCTTACGAACGGCCTTTTGTGCTGACCTCTGCCTCGCCGGTCGTCACCAGGGTTTTGCCGATGAGCGCAGGTTGGTTACGGCCCGCGACCGTCACGTCGGCGTCAGTTGCCTGAACGTCACCCTTGATTTGAACGGCTGCCACTCCGGCGCGGCCGTACACGTTGGTTACGTTGTCGATCTGGAACGTCTTCACGCCGGTTTCGGCGAACGCAGCCGAGGTGGCAAGGGCAAAACCTGCGGCGATGATGAGTCTGGTTGCTTTCATATAAGTCTCCTTTTCAGTTGATTGCCGGTTGAGTTCTCTTGCGGTCTCCCGCGATGCTTCCGTTTGAAACGTTGCGTCAACCACGGGACGGATTAGACCCGCTTTGTGCGTTGCGACATAGAGCCTGGCGGCTATAGTGATTATTCCATATTGGAATGTAAGGCTTTTGAGGGCCGCTTCTATTCAGAGTAATTCGTCTGTAACTCATTGAAAGTATTATATCACACATGGGCTCTTGGTGCATAGATTCCGAATTAGCATGCGAAACGTGTTCTTAAGCATTCCATAGTTAGATTTATAAATCAATTGCTTATGGACTTGCTTCGCTCCGTGAAAAAGAACTGGTATCGATGTTATCGTATTGTTTTATAGGATAAAAAAGAAACATTAGGAGAAAGTTAGAACGACAGCCGGGCGAACCGGTTGCGCTATTTGTCGGTCTGGCTGAAGTACAGGCTAGCTGCTGACTCGATTTCGGCCCCCTTGTTTCGCCCGGTAGAGCGCCTGGTCCGCGGCCCGAATGACCGCAGGGGGTGTCGACAGCTCACCGGCTCGCTCAGCCACGCCGATGCTTACGGTCACCGAGAGTGCGTCGAGGTTCGGCGCTTTCCCGCTCTGACTTCGCGCCCCCATCGAACCGTTGCCCCTCTTGGCAGGAGCCTCGCGGCGATCCCTCTGGCCGCGGGACTCTTTCCTTCGCTCGGCACTACGCACGGCCATTCGATAATTCTCGATCGTTTCGCGAACCTGCTCCAAGTGCGGCAGGGCCTCCTTCAACGACTTCTCGGCAAACAGCACCGAGAACTCCTCGCCACCATAGCGAAAGGGTCTGCCGCCTCCGCCGATCTCGGCCAGGCGGGCCCCGACCAGCTTCAACACCTGGTCTCCGATATGATGGCCGTGCGTGTCGTTGAACTTCTTGAAGTGATCGACGTCGACCATGGCGATGGCGTAAAGCGGGCCTAGCGCAAGTAACTGTTCTTCAAGCGCGCGGCGGCCGGGCAGTCCAGTGAGTGTGTCGCGGAACGCCATGCGATGCGATTCCTGCAGCAAGGCGATCAACAGGATGGCGCCGGCGGCCGACAAGAACACCGGCAGTGCAATCGCCCCGCCGGGCCAGGTGAACGCGAAGAAGAAGGCGACCAGCGCGCCTGCCATGCCAACGTCGAGCGGCGAAAGCTCTTCCCACGACCTGGCGATCGACACTGCCAGGGCCGCCGCCAGAAGCAGCCTGCCGACGAAGGGAGTAGGCGCTGGACGAAACAGCCAGTTCTCCAACAGCGCGTGCCACGCAGTGCCGGAGAGCGGCGTGGCACCCGCGCTCGCGATCCAGGCTGTGAGCGTCGCCTCCGCTGCGAGCACGAACAGCCAGCGGTAACTGCGGAAGTGAAGTACGCCACGTTCGCGAACCAGGAGTGCGATCAGTATGTTCAGAGGCACAAAGACTGCCGCGGCAGTGAATGTCGCCCGTGTAGCGAATGCGCCCGCCTCGAGGGCGAAACGCAGGCCGGCATAGGCACAGAGGAGAGAGAGCAGTGCCAAGAACACCCTTCCGCGGTTGAACCAGAGTGCGATGGCGGCGGCGATCGTCAGCAGGATGAACGGGCCGTAACCGACCGGGCCGCCTGCCGGTCCGGGGTTGAAGAGGGTGAAGGCCGCAGCCACGAGCAGGATGATGCCCGGGGCGGCGAGCGGCAGTAGCGGCGTGACGAAGCGCAATGAAGTGCGGGTGATTGTGCTGGCGGGCAAGTCTACCGTTGCCGTGTGCCGCGGGTAAACCGGATCGCGACGCGGAGGCAAACGTGGCCGGTGCAGCGCCGCTACAATTGGTCACGGGAGGAGATCGAATGCAGAGCCAGAACCTTTCGCGCTACTTCGTCCGGCCGCAGGACGTGCCCGCCTACCATCCGGTCAACCACACCGGAACCATCAACCGTCGGTTGATCGGCAAGGACACCGTCGGCGCCGAAAAACTGGAAGTGGTGCTCGGCACGATCGAGAAGGGCCGGGGTGTGCTGCCACACGCACATCCCGGAATCGAGCAGGTGTGCTACCTGCTCGAGGGCAGCGCCCGAGCCGAGGTCAACGGCGAGGCCTGTGAGATGAAGCCAGGGGACTGCTGCTTCTTTCCGCCCAACGCACCGCACGTCTTCACGGTGACGAGCGATGAGCCGGCAAGGGTATTGGTGATCTACTCGCCGCCCTATGGCGAAGACCCGGACCGGGTGCGCCGCTAGACAGGTGCCGGAATGTGGAACTGAATTTCCGAGGCTTGCCGCCAGGCCCGGCGGGAATCGCGTTGACTCGATTTCGGGGGCTTCACGCCGCGGCCGACGAGCGGCACTCGGGGCAATGATGGCGCGCGGCGCCGGGTGGCTGGCGCTGATGGTGGTCGTGGCGCAGGCCTTTGCGGGGGACGAGTATCCGACGAAGCCGATCAGGCTGGTGATCGCCTTTGCCCCGGGCAGCGCCACCGACTCGATGGGCAGGGTGCTCGCGGACGCGCTGTCGAATCGGCTGGGCCAGCAGGTGGTGGTGGAGAACCGGCCGGGCGCGACCGGGATGCTTGCCGCTGCCCACGTTGCGCGCAGCGCGCCCGATGGCTACACGCTGCTCATGACCACGAACTCGACCCACGGCGCCAACTCCTATATATACAAGTCGCTGCCGTACGATCCGATCCGCGACTTCGAACCGGTCGCGCGAACCGCCACGTTGCCGTTCATGCTGGTGGTGAACCCCTCAGTGCCCGGCGACACCGCAGGCGAGTTCATTGCCTACGCCAAAGCGCACCGCGGCGAGCTTTCCTACGGCACCGCGAGCACGACATCGCTGATCGGCGCGGAAACCATCAACCGGCTCGCCGGCACCGGCCTTGTGGGCGTTTCCTACAAGGCGAGCACGCAGGCGATGCTTGACCTGGTGGCGGGGCGGCTGCAGGTCATGGTCGCCGATTTCGCCACCGCCATGCCGCAAGTCAAGGCGGGCAGACTCAAGGTTCTTGGCGTGACCACCGCAAGAGGTTCCGCTCTCCTGCCAGGGGTGCCGCCGATGGCGCATTCGCTACCTGGCTTCGACGTCACGTCGTGGAACGGCGTCTTTGCCCCGGCCGGGACCCAGAAGATCATCGTTTCGCGCCTTGCGCGGGAAATTCTGGCCGTGCTAGGGAAACCCTCCGTCATTGCGCGGCTTGCGGAAATCGGGTTCGAAGTGGAGCCGATGGGCCCGGAGCAGTTCGGTGCCTACGTCCGTGAGCAGATCGGCTACTGGGGTAAACTCGTTCGCGACGCCGGCATACAACCTCAATAAACCCAGAAATCATGGCTGGTCCACTAACCGGGGTGAGGGTGCTCGACCTCACCACCGTAGTCATGGGTCCGTTCGCGACCCAGATCCTGGCAGAGCTCGGCGCCGACGTCATCAAGATCGAAGCGCAGGATGGCGACAACATGCGCCATCCCGGCCCGATGAAGACCCCAGGGATGGGCTACATGTTCCTGCACCTCAATCGAGGCAAGCGCGGCGTCGTGCTTGACCTCAAGCAGACGCAGGGACGCGAGGCGCTGCTGCGTCTGGTGCCGGACGCCGATGTGCTGATCTACAACGTCAGACCGCAGGCGATGGCGCGGCTCGGGCTGTCGTATGAAGAGGTGAGCGGGATAAATCCCCGTATCATCTACGTGGGCGCCTACGGCTACTCGCAGAAGGGACCGTACGCGGCCAAGGCGGCATACGACGACCTGATCCAGGGAATCTCGGCTGTTCCATGGCTGGTGTCTCGCACCGGCGCCGAAGCCAATTACGCACCGGTGAATCTCGCCGACCGTCTTACCGGACTGCATGCGGTGTACACGGTGACAGCGGCGCTGTTCCACCGCGAACGCACCGGGCGCGGACAGGCCGTCGAAGTCCCGATGTTCGAGAGCGTGGCGCACTTCGTCCTGGGAGACCACCTTGCGGGATACAGCTATGAACCCCCGGTCGGCGAAGCTGGATATGCACGACTTCTGGCGCGGCGCCCGTACCGTACCAGCGACGGTCACCTCTGCGTGCTGGTTTACAACGACAAGCAGTGGCGCGGTTTCCTCGGCGCCATCGGACGCGCGGAACTGATGCAGGATCCGCACTTTTCGACCCAGGGGAACCGAGCGCGGCACATCTCCCGCATCTACTCTTTCTTGCGCGAAGTCTTCGTGACCCGCACTAGCGCCGAGTGGATCGCCTTGCTGGAGCGCATCGACATTCCGGTGGCTCCGATGAACTCCGTGCAGGATGTGGTCAACGATCCGCACCTGACGGCAGGAGGATTCTTCACCTTCGAGGACCATCCAAGCGAGGGTGTTGTCCGGTGCATGCGCACGCCTACCAGCTGGTCGGACTCTTCGCCGGATCCGCAGCGACCCGCGCCCAGGTTGGGCGAGCATTCATCCGAAGTACTGCGTGAGGCCGGATACAGTGACGCTGAGATCGCGGAGCTGGCGCACCTGGGTGTGACCAACAAGGCGTGACACCGATTGTGCGGTGACGATGGACGTCTCCCTTTCCCCCGAGCAGACCGCCATCCGCGAGGCAGTAACGAAGCTGTGTGCCCGCTTTGATCCGCAGTACTGGCTGGAGCGCGATCGTAGCGGGGAGTTTCCGCACGAGTTTCACAGCGCGATCGCACAGGCCGGGTGGCTCGGGATCGCGATGCCGCAGGCCTTCGGCGGTTCCGGGCTTGGCATCACCGAGGCGGCCGTGATGATGCAGGCGATCGCGGAGTCCGGCGCCGGCTTTTCCGGCGCCTCCGCCGTGCACATAAACATCTTCGGGCTGAATCCAGTCGTGGTTTTCGGCAGCGAGGAGCAGAAGAAGCGCTGGCTGCCACCGCTGATACGCGGCGAAGACAAGGCGTGTTTCGCGGTGACTGAACCCAATGCCGGCCTCAACACGGCGAAGATCCAGACCTCAGCCCGGCGCGACGGCGACCGCTACCTCCTGCGCGGACAGAAGATCTGGATCTCGACCGCGCAGGTCGCAAACAAGATGCTGATCCTGGCGCGCACTGCCGCCGCGCAACCCAGGCCGACCGACGGCCTGTCGCTGTTCTACACCGAGCTCGACCGGCGATACGTGGACGTACGGGAGATCGAGAAGATGGGCCGCAGCGCGGTGGATTCGAACATGCTGTTCATCGAGGAACTGCCGGTGCCGGCGCAGGACCGCATCGGAGAAGATGGCGGCGGTTTCGACTGCATTCTGCACGGGCTGAACCCAGAGCGGATCCTGATCGCGGCGGAGGCCGTCGGCTTGGGCAGGGCGGCGCTGTCGCACGCCGTCCGCTACGCCAAAGAGCGGGAGGTGTTCGACCGGCCGATCGGGCAGAACCAGGCGATTCAGCACCCGCTGGCGCGATGCTGGATGGAGCTGGAAGCGGCCGGCCTGATGGCCTTCCGGGCTGCCGCGCTGTACGATCGCGGCGAGGCGTGCGGACCCGAAGCCAACGCCGCGAAGTATCTTGCCGCGGAAGCGTGCTTTCGCGCTTGCGAGCAGGCATTGCTGACCCACGGTGGCATGGGTTACGCGAAGGAGTATCACATCGAGCGCTTTTTCCGGGAGGCGATGATCCCGCGGCTTGCTCCGGTGAGCCCGCAGCTCATACTGTGCTTCATCGCGGAGAAAGTGCTCGGGCTGCCGAAGTCGTATTAGGACTGCCACGCGCCTGGCTGGCCGTGCCGAGGTCACCCGCAATCGGGTGGCGATGCCACGAGGAGCAGCGATGCTGAGCACAGAGGAGATTCGCCGCTACCGGGACAGCGGGTATGTGATTCCCCGCTACCGTCTTTCCGCCGATGCGCTGGGCCGCTTGCGCGACGGCGTGGATCGGGTGCTCGCCACCTACACCGATGTCGCGCAGGAAGACCTGGCCAATCCCCACATGATTCCATCATCAAGCAGCGCGGGCGCAAACCCGTTCCTCGAGGCGGCGCGCGACTCTTCGATCCTGGACATGATGGCGCAGTTGCTCGGACCGGATCTGATCTTGTGGATCACCCGCATCCTGTGCAAGCCGCCGGTGAACGGCCGCGAGGTACCGTGGCACCAGGACGGGGAATACTGGCCGATGCGGCCGCTCGCGACCTGCTCGGTGTGGATCGCGCTCGATCCCGTGTCCAGCGAAAACGGCTGCATGCGGTTCATTCCGGGCTCGCACAGGCGCCAGGAGTTGTATCGCCACCACACGACTGATCGCAAGAACCTTGTGCTCAACCTGGAGCTCGACCACGACCAGTTTGATGAGTCTAGCGCGGTGAACGTGGAACTCGAGGCGGGGCAGATGTCGCTGCACGATGTGCGGATGATCCATGGCTCGCTTGCCAACAGGTCAGGCCGGCGCCGCGCCGCGCTGATCATGCGTTACATGCCGGCGACCTCGCACTACGACCGTTCCCTGGTCAGGCGGCGGCGCGACAACAGCCCGTTCAACATCTTCGACCAGCCGCTGATGTTGATGCGCGGCTCCGATCGCAGCGGCAGGAATGATTTCTCCCATGGCCACGAGCTGTGGCAACTGCGCTACGGCAGCGGCCTCGGGGTGGGCTCGGGAAGCCTGGGCTAGCTTGCGCTTCCCATGCTTTCCCCGATCACCTCCGGGGGGTTTGAAAACTCGTGACACATGCAGGAGTCCTTTCGGTAGTCAGGCGCGCACAGCAGTGGGAGAATCTGGTCCGCCGCTGTGTTGTGGCATTGTCGCTTCCTCCACGTCGTGGAGAAGGCGGGGAGTGGGGTGATGATTGACCGACGAGACTTTCTCAGGATTGGTACTGGCGCAGCCATCGGTCTTGCCGGCCTGAAGGCGGCTGCCAATGCCGCTGAGCCCTCGATCCGACGCTATGTGCGCCTCGGGCGCACCGATCTCAGGATCTCGGATATCTCGTTCGGTTCCTCCAGTTCTTCCGACCCTGTCCTGGTGCGTCATGCACTGGCCCGCGGTATCAACTATTTCGACACGGCCGAGAGCTATCGCTGGGGCAGCTCGGAGGAGGCAATCGGCGAAGCACTGCAGGGCAGGCGGAACAGGGTCTTTCTCGCCAGCAAGACCAAAGCGGGAACCAGCGACCGACGCTCAGACATGATGAAGGCTCTTGAAGGCAGCCTCAAGCGGTTGCGCACCGACCACGTAGACGTGTATTTCAACCACTCGGTCAACGAAGTCGACCGGATGAAGAACCAGGAGTGGTTCGAGTTCACCGAGCTGGCGAAGCGCCAGGGCAAGATCCGCTTCCGCGGCATGTCGGGTCACGGCAGCCATCTGGTCGATTGCCTGGACTACGCGCTCGACCACGACCTGGTCGACGTGATCCTGGTTGCCTACAACTTCTCGCAGGACCCCGGCTTTATCGATCGACTGCGCCATACTTTCCACTGGTCCTCCATCCAGCCGGACCTGCCGCGTGTCCTCGACAAAGCGAAGAAGAAAGACGTGGGCGTGGTGGCGATGAAGACGCTTATGGGGGCGCGATTGAACGACATGCGACCGTACGAGCAGGGCGGCGCCACGTTCTCGCAGGCCGCGTTTCGGTGGGTGCTGTCGGGGCCCAATGTGGACGCGCTGGTGATTTCGATGACCAGCAAGGAAGGCATCGACGAGTTTGTCGCCGCCTCGGGAGATCCGCGGCTGCGCCAGGGTGATCTCGAGCTGCTCGAGCGCTACGCGGCATTGCAATCCGGAAACTACTGCCGTCCGGGCTGCGGCGCCTGCGAAGAGAGCTGCCCGCAAGGCGTGCAGATCGCCGAGGTACTGCGAACCCGCATGTACGAGGTCGATTATCGCGACCACGCGCTCGCCAGGGCGCAGTATGCGGACCTGGGCGGCGGCGCCGCAGCCTGTCTTGACTGCGCCCACCGCGCCTGCCTCGGAGCATGCCCGGCAGGTGTGCCGATTGCGACCTTCACCCGCGAGACTGCGCTAAAGCTCGGCTGAGAAGCGACCCGTGAGAAGTCGGTGCGCTGTGCTGGATACCCAGTCCCTGTGGTGTCGGATGGGAGCCGGGGTCAGATGACGTGATCCGCTTCTTTGCCCACTTTCTCTTCGTCCTCGCGGCGTGGACGCTGGTCATCAAGTATGGATTCCCAGCGGCTTATGCGCTTGTTGAAAGAGTTCCAGTCGACACCTATGTTTACTGGGATTTCTGGTGGGTCGTGCACATCTGGCTCGGATGGTCGCTGCTCAACTGGCAGAGATATACCTTCGAGCTGGCGATCGGCGTGTCGATCGCAGAGATCGTGATCGTGGCGACCAAGTTCTTCGTGTTTCTCTCGCAGCCGGAGTGGACCATATGGCGTACCAACTGGTTCATCAACAAGATGTTCGTGCTGGCGTGCTTTGTTCTTCTGCTCGGGTACCTGGTGCTGAACGCGAGGCGCTATCATCGCCCTCCGATTTCTCAAGTACCTGATTCTTCGTGAGAACTCATGACCGGTAAACCAGCGAGGCGACCGATTCCAGGCCGTACACCGCCGGCACGGCGTGCTGGCGGCAACGCGCTCATTAACCGGCAGACCCGCAAGCTGCTCGCCCAGCACTACCGGGCGAAGCACGGGGTGAAGTGACCTCACCCCCGGCCACCTCGGTGCGCACCGAGGGTGGAGAGGGCGCTGACGCGAAAAAAAGGACGACCGTCTGGGGTCGTCCTTCGTAGTCCATCTTGGGAGAATTCGGCGTGAGCTGCTGGTCTGACGCTAAGGCATCTGTATCTTCCCGCCACCGGGAAGACCGCCCGGGCCGCCGAAACCCGGTGGCAGTCCGCCGCCCCCGCTTCCCGGGATGACCAGAGACGAAGCAGCCTCGCGGCGCATCTGTTGCAGTTCCTTGACCGCGCGCTCGACCGCAACGCCGGCCGCGGCGGCGAAGTTCTTCACGGCGTCGCCGAGAGAATCGGCGTCCAGCTGAAAGGCGAGCGGGAGCGAACCCACCGGCGTGAGCAACTGAGCTTCGCCGATATACACGACCTTGCGAGCGGTGTCCGTCGATCCGTCGCTCTTGACCGGCGTCATCACCCGGATGCTTCCCGCACGCCGGTCGGTGAATATCTCCTCGCGGTACAGGTTCGCCGAATCCATTTTCAGTTCGGCGGCGTCTTCGTTGGCCATGAGTATGTTCCGGCGAAATGCGTGATTTGTGATGCCCGGATTATCCCATGGCTTCATCTCCCTGTAGCTAAAGGTATATGGCCGGGCATGCGCTGTTTGGGCAGTCTGGGCTGAAAGTTTTCGAATGCTTCGCCGACTCAACAGCGGGTGGGGTATCCGAGGCAAGCAGCAGCCACCCCGGCCGCGGGAGCCGACAAGCGGCGGGCTGGGCTGGCTGAACGGCCGCAGCAGATGCCCCCGAGTGCGGCATAGGATCGAAAGTTGCTTATGGAGGAGTGTGGGAAAGAATTGCTGTCTGGAGGCGGGGGGAGCCCGGGCAAAAGGAGTGCAAGATGGATCAGGCTTCCCTGTCTTCTACGGTCGTGGACCTGTTCGCGGCCATTCACTTCCTCGCCGGATACCCGGCGCCGCAGGCGTTGCCTGAAGTGCACCTTGTGGCTCAGTCCTGGATCCAGGCGGAGGTCTGCGTCAAGACCTGCCGGGTGCCCGCTTTCTACGACCCCGCGCGCGGCGTCTTCATCGATGAGAAACTCGACCTGAAGGTCGACACCTTCAACCGCTCGATCCTGCTGCACGAACTGGTGCACCATCTGCAAGCCAGGAGCGGCCGCTTCGAGGCCCTTCCCAGCGAGTGCGAACGTCGCAACGCCGAGGAGCTCGAAGCCTACCTGATCCAGAACAAGTACCTCGCCCACATCGGTAATCCCAAGCGGGTGATGGCTGGTGGATGGAGCGTAAGCTGCCCGGCTGCTGCCGCGGTCGAAATGGCGGAGCGTCCGGAATGAGGCGTTCGAGCCTTTGTCTTGCCAAGGAGCCGAAATGAACCGACGGATTCTTGATGTTTGCATCGGCGGTGTGCTGCTCGCCGCTTCAGCCATTTCAGTGCACGCCGCGGAATCTTCCGATATCCGAAGCTATACGGTGGCCGATGAGGGGCTGCTTTCCTTGTATGTGCCCAGTCACTGGAGCGACAGGAAGAGTCAGCTCACTGTAGGTCTGCCGCGCACCATTCGCTTTTCTTCAAGCGACGGCGAACGATTCGAGGTGCTGTTCTCGGCCCGCTGGTCGGGGCGTGAAGATCCTTCAGTCGTTGAACCGAATTTCGTGCTGTCGGTCGCCGCATATGGAGCCAAGATCGCCGCTCCGCAGGCGGTCGAACCGGAACTCGAAGTCCGCAGTCTGCCGACGAATACCGGAGAGGCCTATGTATTCTCCGCAACCGACAGGGACCCGAAGCCGGGTGATTATCGCTACATGGTGCAGGGCGCGGTCAATGTCCAGGGGCTGGTGTGCACGTTCACGATCCTCACCGAGAAGCAGGACTCTGCGGCTCTCGCGGACGCGATCGAGATGATTCGCACCGCCTCTTTCGTCGCCAACTGATTGCTCCGTTGCGAGGCGAGGCGCACCTTGGTGGTGCGCCGGCAATTCCTGCTGGCCGGTAAACTGACCGACTGCGGGGGGATGCGGAGATGGCGGAGCGACCGGATCTTGAGAGGCTTCAAGCGGAGTTGGCGCGGTTCGTTGCGGAGCGAGACTGGGATCAGTTCCACAATCCGAAGAATCTGGCCATGGCGCTCGCGGGCGAGTGCGGCGAGCTGCTTGAGCACTTTCAATGGTTGACGCCGGATCAGGCCGACAACCTGCCGGCGTCGGTAAGGGATGCGGTCGAACTGGAGGTCGCAGACGTATTTCTGTTCCTGCTGAGGCTGTCGGACCGGCTCGGTGTTGATCTGCTCGCAGCCGCGGCACGGAAACTGGAGTTGAACAGGCAGAAGTACCCGGTCGACAAGTCCAAGGGGCGCGCGACCAAGTACGACCAGCTGTAGACGGCCGCAACATTCTTTGAAGTGTGAGGTAACCAGACGGTAAGAATGCGCTACCCGGACAACCTGGCGAGCCGGGGGGGCGCCCGGGTAGAAAAGGAAGACGCAATTGGAACAGATTCTTCTGGCCCCCCTGGTCGCGGAATTGTTCGTGGCGATCAAGCTTATCGCTGGATATCCGCCGCCGAACGTGGCGCCCGAAATCCACATGGTTCCCCAGTCGGTCATCCAGGAAGAGTTCTGTCGCGACCGGTGCTCGATCCGGGCGCTCTACGACCCCACGCGCGGCGTCTTCTTGGATGAGGCGCTTGACGTTGTCAATGACCCCTTCGCCCGTTCCATCCTGCTGCACGAACTGGTCCATCACGCCCAGGCCGCTAGCGGGCGCTTCGACTCCACAGCGAACCCTTGTATCCGGCACAACAAGGCCGAAGCCGAAGCCTATCTGGTCCAGAATCACTACCTGATGAGCATCAACGACGGTCATCGGGTGGCGATGACCGGCTGGGCGATGCGCTGCAGCGAATCCGAGGTTCCGACTCCGGGAGCCCGGTAAGGGGCCGCGCCCGCCTTCGCGCCGGCTGCGGCGCGCCGCACTCGAGGCAAGCCGCACAGGCATAATGCGTTTCGGCGTTGCTGCCCCCCGGGCCGTTCACTGCGTGGCGAAGGCTGCGCGTTACTGTTTTCATGCTTGCCTACCGCCACCTGTTTCACGCCGGAAACTTCGCTGACGTGTTCAAGCACGCGATGCTTGCGCAGCTCGCGCTGGCACTCACCCGAAAGGACAAGCCTTTTGTGTATCTGGACACGCACGCGGGAATCGGCCGCTACGATCTGACACATCCCTGGGCGCAGAAGAACGCAGAGTTTCGCAGCGGAATCGTCCGGGTCTGGGGCCGCACGGACGCCACCGAGGCGCTGCTCCCGTATCTGGACGCGGTGACCGCAGAGAATCCGGACGGTCACCTGCGCTTCTATCCGGGATCCCCGCGCATCGTGCGGCGTTTCCTGCGGCGCGGGGACCGCATGGTGCTGACCGAGCTGAACAAGAATGACTGTGCGCAACTCGCGGATGTCTTCGCCCGGGACCGGCAGGTTCAGGTCCAGCTCATGGACGGCTATCAGGCGTTGAAAGCATTCCTGCCGCCTAAGGAACGCCGCGGGCTGGTGTTGCTCGATTCGTCGTTCGACCGGGCGAAGGAGTTCGTGCGTATTGTCGAGGCGTTGGCGGATGCGCACCGTCGCTTCGCCACCGGGGTGTTTGCCGTGTGGTATCCCCTGATGGAGGCAGTGGCTGTACGAGGATTCGAACGCGAGATCGCTGCCACAGGAATACGCAGGATTCTCAAGCTTGAGCTCTCGATGCTTGCGCAGAGCTGGCAGGGCGGCGTGCGCGGCAGCGGCTTCTTGGTTGTCAATCCTCCTTTCGGGTTCGACCGGACCGTCACTCCGATTCTCGCCTGGCTGTGGAAGGCGCTATCGCCGGAGGGCGAAGGCGGGCACAAGGTCGAATGGCTCGCCGGAGAATAGGACGGTGCACGATGCCCGCGCCAGAGGAGTTCAAATGCGGGCTGAGCAACCGGGACCGCGGCAGAGAGCACCTGGAGAGGAGGCTGGATCGGCGGGCGGGATTCCGGATGCGGTATTCTCCGTGCTCCGCCCGCCAGGCTTCGGAACGGCGCGGGTCCTGTAACCAGCCTCGGGATCGAACGCCATGCAAGGCAACGTCTTCGACAGCATCCTCGGCGCAATCGGCAACACCCCATTGGTGCGCTTGAACCGCATCACCCGCGAGGTCAAGGCGACGGTGTATGCCAAGGTCGAGACCTTCAACCCCGGGCACAGCATCAAGGATCGCATGGCGCTGCGCATGATCGAGGAGGCGGAGCGCGAGGGCCTGCTCAAGCCGGGCGGAACCATCATCGAAGGCACGAGCGGCAATACCGGAATGGGGCTTGCCATCGCCGCGATCGTGAAGGGCTACACCTGCATCTTTACTACCACCGACAAGCAGTCCAAGGAAAAGATCGACGCGCTGCGCGCGTTCGGGGCGGAGGTGATCGTCTGCCCGACCGATGTAGACCCGGAGGATCCGCGATCCTACTACTCGGTATCGTCGCGGCTCGTGGAGGAGACCCCCAACGCCTGGAAGGCCAACCAGTACGACAACCTCAGCAACTCGCAGGCGCACTATGAAAGTACCGGGTCGGAGATCTGGCAGCAGACCGAGGGCAAGATCGATCATCTGGTGGCCGGAGTGGGGACCGGCGGCACGATCTGCGGGGCTGGCCGGTATCTCAAGGAGAAGAAGTCCGGGGTCAGAATCTGGGGAATCGACACGTACGGCTCGGTGTTCAAGAAGTACAAGGAGACCGGGATACTCGACAAGCACGAGATCTACCCGTATGTCACAGAGGGGATCGGCGAGGACTTCCTGCCTAAGAACGTGGATTTCTCCATGATCGACCACTTCGAGAAAGTCACCGACCGCGACGCTGCGATCTACACGCGGGAGATCGTCCGCCAGGAGGGGATCTGGGTGGGGAACTCCGGCGGTTCCGCAGTCGCCGGCCTGCTGCAACTGAAAGACAGATTCCGCGAGGGCGAGCTGGTGGTCCTGATCTTCCACGATCATGGCTCTCGCTACATCGGCAAGATGTTCAATACCGACTGGATGCGCATGATGGGTTACGAGAAGGTCGATGGACCGACCGCGCGCGACCTGGTGAAGAACAAGAGAGTCACGGATATCGTCGGTGTGGAGGAGACCGATTCGGTCGCGAAGGCAGTGCTGCGGATGAGCCAGAACGACTTCTCGCAGATCCCGATTATCCGCAAGGAGCGCATCGTCGGCAGCCTGAGCGAGCCGCACGCCTATGCCTGCATCGTGCAGGATCCGAAAATTCGCAACGAGCCGGTGCGCTCGATCATGCAGAAGGCTTTCCGCTACGTGGACATCGAAACCCCGGTCGCGCTGGTGGCCCCCATGATCACGCCGGAAAGCCCTGCGGTGCTGGTGCGTGATTTTCCGGCAGGCAAGACCTACATCCTCACCGGGCACGATGTCCTCTCGGCCATCTGAGGGCGCGGACATCGGGCCGCGCGAAGGTCGCGCGGCTGCGAAGTCAATGTGCCAGACAAGACGCGAGTCCCTGGCCGAGTACCTGGCAGACCGGGCCTACGTATCCAGCTCGCAGCTGCGGCGTTTCGCCCGCTCCGGCAAGCTGCCGCGCGATACCGCCGCTTCAGGCGTCTTCAACGGCTCCCTGATGGGAGAAGCGCTTCACTCGCTGATTCTGGAGCCGGAGGTCTTCGAGGCGCAGTACCTGGTCCTGGACAGTTCCGCCCCTTCGAAAAAAAAATGCCTCTCCGAGAGTGATGCCATGCAGAAGGTGTGGCTGGATCCATGGCAGTGGAGCGCTCTGGCAAAGGCGCGGGAGGCCATTCTGAACTGCACCCAGGCGCCGCTCGGCGACTGGCTTTCGCGCGGCCGGACGGAGCTTTCGATCTACTGGAGCGACGAATCAGGCCGGAGGTGGAAGGCGCGTCCCGACTGCTTCACCGACGATGTCGTTCTGGACCTGAAAACGACCCTCGATTGCAGGCCCGGACCTTTCGCCCGCACCCGCGAAAGGATGTGGTACGACCTGCAGGCGGCGCACTATGTAGACGCAGTCGGACGCCTGACTGCAAATCGATGCCGCTTTGCGTATGTCGCAGTCGAAACTAGTCCGCCGTACGCGCTGTGGGTCCACGAATTGTCGGCGGCAGAAATCCTGCGGGCGACCGCGCAACTCGAACACCTCAAGACCGCATTCGCCGCGGCCGCCGCGCCGCCCGACTGAATTCCATTCGCGCGGCCCGCGAGGCGTTTAAGCAGGCGGGCTGCCCGCGTTACACCCCCACGAGGTCCATCACGACTCCCCGCGTGCCGCCGGGAACGGTGTCGCCACCCTGGAGCCTCCCCGTCCGGCTGCTTCAATCCCTCTTGCTTGACAGGTTGCAATAAATGGGAATATATTCCCAAATACATTATGGACGCCTCGGCACAGATCAGCAAAGTCCTGACCGCGACAGTGGAGCGAATGCTTCGTCCGCTGATCCGGGTCCTGCTGCGTAACGGCATGTCTTTCAAGGTATTTTCAGAGATCAGCAAACAGGTCTACGTGGAGGTCGGAAGCCGCGAATTCGGAATACCCGGCAGAAAACAGACGATCTCGAGGGTGTCGGTGCTGTCCGGGCTTTCCCGCAAGGAAGTGCAGCGGGTCATGCGGGAGCGGGCAAGGACGGGCTCGCAGTTGCACGAGCGCTATAACCGCGCGGCAAGAGTCATCGCCGGCTGGGTAAGAGACCCCGATTTCATGGACGCGCGTGGCTCGGCACTGGCGCTCAGCCTGGAAGGCGAGGGCGGCAGCTTCAGCCAGCTGGTCAAGCGTTACAGCGGTGATGTGCCGGCGCGAGCGGTGAGGGACGAGTTGCTGCGGGTCGGCGCCATCGAATCGCTGGAGGACGGCCGAGTGCGGCTGCTGACCCGTGCCTATATTCCGCGAACCAGCGATCTGGACAAGCTGGAGATTCTCGGCGCAGACGTCGCCGATCTGGTCACGACGATCGACCACAACCTTGAGCGCGGCGCAACCGATCCGCGATTCCAGCGCAAGGTGATGTACGACAACCTGCCGGCAGAAGCGATTTCGAGATTCCGTGCACTGAGCGCCGAGCAATCGCAGAAGCTGCTCGAGGACATGGACCACTGGCTGGCGCAGAACGACCGTGATGCCAACCCCTCTGTCAAAGGCGTTGGTAGAAAGCGCGCCGGCATAGGCATTTACTACTTTGAGGAAAATTTGGGCGCGACGCCCGGAGGAGATGCAAAATGAGCTACAAAGCGATTCGCAAGCTGCTCGGCCTGCTGGCGTTGGTCCTGGGAGTGAGTGCCTGTGGAGGCGGCGGGCAGGTCGCCAGTGGCGGGACCGGAGGCACGGGTGTCAGCGCCGGCGCGATCACCGGCTTCGGCAGCATATTCGTGAACGGCGTCGAGTTTTCCACCGCCGGCGCCACCATCAACCGGGACGACTCCCCGATCAGCGAGAGCGAACTGCGCGAGGGCATGGTCGTCGAGGTTGAAGGCTCGATCTCGGGTGGCACCGCCGACACGGTGATGGTGGAGGAGGCGGTTCGCGGCCCGGTGGAATCGATCTCGGGGTCGGCCAGCGCCGGAACGCTGATCGTGCTCGGGCAGACTGTCCAGATCGATGACACCACTGTTTTCGACAACAACGTACCGGACTTCGCCGCGATCACGGACGGCATGCTGCTGGAAGCGCACGGCCTGCGCAGGCCCGATGGTTCCATCGCAGCGAGCTTTGTGGAAGAGAAAAGCCCGCCCGTGGTCTTCGCGGTGCGCGGCGTGGTGGCCAATCACAGCGCCTCGGCGACAACCTTCAAGGTCGGTGACCTGACGGTGAACTACGGCAGCGCGGTGATCAGCGACATGCCTGCGCCATCGGGAGCCAACTGGAACGGTCTCTTCGTCGAAGTGAAGGGCGAAATCTGCTCCGGCAATCCGGTATGCGGTACGTTGAGCGCGACCAAAGTCGAGCCCGAAGGACTGGGTGTCGCCGACGCCGATGAGGCCGAGATCGAGGGTTTCGTGACGGAGTTGGTGTCCACGTCCGATTTCACGCTCGGTTTCCAGCGCGTAGTCACCACCGGCTCGACCGTGTTCCTCGGTGGCTTGCAGAGCGAGATCGCGTTGGGCGTGAAACTGGAGGTAGAGGGCAGCCTTGCGAACGGTGTCCTCACGGCGACAAAGGTCGAGTTCGAGGACAGCGTCAGGATCGAATCGAACGCAACGGCCGCCGGCGGCACCATCACGCTGGAGGGCCTGCCTGGAATCACCGTGACCGCCAACGCCTTCACCGAGTTCAAGGACACCGCGGCAACGGCAGCGAACCTCGCGCCCCTGGATGGCAGGAGCGTACGCATTCGCGGCCGGGCGTCGGGGGCGAACAGCGTGATCGCCTCGGAGATCGAGGACAGGGGTGCGTCGGACCCGAACGCCGACGTGGAGTTGCAGGGCAATGCGACCAACGTCGCCAACCCGACGTTCGAGATTCTCGGGGTCGCAGTCGATACGTCCTCGCTGGATCCGGGCGACTTCCAGGACGTGAACGACAGTCCGATCGGGTCTGCCGCGTTCTATGCCGCCATCACTCCCGACGGCGGGCTGGTGAAGGCAAAAGGAAGGTTGCCTGCGGGGGGCGGCGGGAACGTGCTCGCGGCCGGCACGCTTCGAGAGGTGGAACTGGAAGACTGACCCTGGTTGAAACAGCGCAGGAGCGGTGGCCTGTCGGCCGCCGCTCCTCGCGTCATTGACTGCAGGAGATCGAAGATGACATCAACAAGTCCAGCAGTGCTCAGCACACCACTACACCGTTCGTGTTGGTCGCCCGTCAAGCTGTTCGCACTGGTGTACTGCGTCTGTGCGACGCTGGTCGCCACAGCGGCCGGCGCCCAGACCAATGCCTATGTCGTGAACTCCGCAGCCGGTACGGTCAGTGTGATCGATACGGCCGGCAGGTTGGTGATCGGCGCCATCCCGGTCGGCCTGGCGCCTCGACATGTGGTCGTCACGCCCGACGGTACCCGTGCCTATGTGAGCAATGGAGGTTCGGACTCCGTATCGGTGATCGACACGGCCAGCAACACGGTAGTTGCGACGATTGCGGTCGGAGACGATCCATCGACCCTGGCGGTCTCTCCCGATGGCGAGCGCCTTTACGTCACGGTCGCGGGCGGCCTGGTCCAGGCCATCGAGACGATCGGCAACAGCGTGCTGGCCACCATCCCGGTCGGCGCAGGCGGAGAAATGGCCGTAACCCCCGATGGTGCCCGTGTCTATGTGGCGGCGGGACTCATCCATGTGCTCGACACTGCAACCAATACGGTGGTGAGTTCCTTCCCGGCGGAGTTGAATCCAGCCGCTCCCGCCGGCAACAGCGCGTTGGGGATCGCCATTAGGCCGGACGGGCGCGCCTACGTTACGGTGATCACGGGCCTGTTCAGCGGCGGACTCGTGGTGGTCGACACCGGTTCCGATTCAGTGATCGGTTCGATCGGACTCGGTTCGATCCCGGGCCCCATCGCCATGGCGCCCGACGGCAGCCGGGCCTACGTTGCCGTAGATGCCACCTGGGTCGATACCGGCTATGGGGCAGGTTTCTTCCCTGGCCGGACAGTTCAGGTACTGGACACGACTACCGACGTTCTTGCCGGCATGATCGACCTCGGTGCCGACGGTTCGAACTGGACGCAGCAGAACACCGCAAAGGCTGTTGCGGTCTCGCCGGACAGAAGCGCCGTCTATATGTCCGTTCCACGGATCGGCACCGTTGCGATAGCGGACGTCAATACCAATCTGGTTACGACCTGGATTTCCCTGGCCGGGCCCGGCCGCATCGGCATGAGACCGGGCGGAAGCGAACTGACGCCCTACGCAATCATCGCCGCCGACGATAGCGCGACTGCATCCTCGGCAGGCGGAACCGCGATAGCCAGCGTCCTCGCCAATGACCGAATCGGCGGCGTTGCGGTCGCGCTCGCGCACGTGCGGCTTACGCTCCAAGCTTCGTCATCTCCCGGTGTAACGTTGAACGCTGCGAACGGATCCGTTCTGGTAGCCGCGGGAACGCCCATCGGAGCTCACACGCTGGTCTATCGCATCTGCGAGATCGCAAGTTCGTCGAATTGTGACGACGCGACCGTGACGGTGACTGTCAGGACTCCCTACGTCATCAACGCCGTGAACGACAGTGCGACCTCGAACACCGGGCGCACCGCGCTGGCGAGCGTGGTCGCCAACGACACCCTCAACGGCGCTGCTGCGACCCTTTCGACCGTCGCGCTGTTTCAGCTGTCGTCCACAAGCGCCGGCATCACGCTCAGTCCGGGCAACGGCTCGGTTTTCGTGGCTGCGGGCACCTCCATCGGGACACACACTCTGGTCTATCGCATCTGCGAGATCGAAAGCCCGGTCAATTGCGACGACGCCACCGTCACCGTTGCCGTGATTCCCTTCGCCATCGACGCGGTAGACGACAACGCAACCGGGCCGCGAACAGGGGGGGTGGTACTAGCGAACGTATTGGCCAATGATGCCTTCGCCGGAGCGACTGCCACACTGGCGAAAGTGGGCCTGGCCCAAATCTCCGCGACGAGTTCCGGCATCGCGCTCGACGTCACGAGCGGCGCCGTCTCCGTGGCGGCAGGCACCGTGGCCGGAACGCATACGCTCGTCTACCGCATCTGCGAGACCGCCAATGCCTCCAATTGCGATCAGGCGAACGTCACGATAACGGTCCAGCCCTACGTCGTGGATGCAGCGGACGACTATGCGAAGGTTTCGTCCAAGCGGGCGGGCACGGCGCTGCCGAGTGTGCTTGCCAATGACCGGTTTGCCGGGGGACCCGCGACGACTGCGAACGTCAAGCTCTCGCGAGTCTCGCTGACTCCAGCCAACAACAAGATCAGGCTTGACCTTACCGACGGCTCGGTGGACGTGCTTGGAAAGACGCGTTCGGGAACCTACCTGCTGGTCTACAGAATCTGCGAGCTTGCGAGCCCAGCCAACTGCGACCAAGCCACGGTAACACTCGACCTCAGCGGCGGCCTTTAGCCCGGCATCCCCTGCGGCACTCTTCGGCACCGTACGCCAGCGTGCCGAGGAAGCCTGGTCGCCAACCGCTGCGCCAGGGGGCATTCGGCAGGGGCGCGGGTATCGCCGCGCCAACGCCGACTCATGCCGCGCTCACGTACCCTGGTCGTTCAGGTAGCTCAGTTCGATCACCTTCTTGTCCTTGATGAGGGGTGCGGTCTGCGAGTTGAACTCCAGGAAGTGCCCGGTCTTGAGGTGATCCTGGAAGGCCGCCTTGTCCCTGTAGATCTCGTACAGGACAATCAGATGGGGCTTGCCTGCGACGTGCAGCACGTCGAAGCGCTCACACCCGGGCTCGGCGTCGAGCGAGGCGCGGGCATTGGCGAGCATCAGCGGCATGAAGCGCTCGACCATGTCGTCGTGCAGGTTGAACTCGACGTAAATCACGAATCGGGACATTTCGGGTATTGGCGGAATGGTTGACAGGAGCCGCCGTGAAGCAATCGAGCCGGCAGCCATGTATTCTCGGCGGGCAAGATAACTTCATCCTGCGGGAGGGGCAAGCATGGCCGGATACCAGCGCATCGGCGTTACCAGGGACATCCTCGGGGAAGGGCCGGTGTGGGACCCGCGGGCTCAATGCCTCTGGTGGGTCGATATCCGCGGGCCGTTCGTCCGGCGCTTCGACCTGCGTGGCCAGCGTATCGACACCTGGACCATGCCAGAGATGGTGGGTTCTCTGGCAGTGCGCAGGCGCGGCGGCCTGCTGCTGGCGATGAAATCGGCGCTGGCCTTCTGGGACCCGGATAGCGGAGCGATCGACAAAGCTGCCGCACCCGAGGCCGATCGCTCTGAGCAGCGGTTCAACGACGGCAAGTGCGACCCGCGTGGACGTTTCCTGGCAGGCACGATGAACGATACCGCCCGCAACCCGCACGGCACCCTGTACCGCTTCGACGGCCGGGCCTGCGTGGCGCTGCGAAGCGGGATCACGATACCGAATTCGCTTGCCTGGAGTCCGGACGGGACAACCATGACATTCTCCGACTCGTGGACTCGCGAGATAGGCGCGTTCGACTACGACCAGGAGAGCGGTGAAATGGGCGCGCGCCGGGTGTTCGCGAGGATCGAGCCTCCGGCGATTCCCGACGGCGCCACCTTCGATGCCGAAGGTTACTTGTGGGTGGCGCTTTACGACGGCTGGAAACTGGCGCGCTTTGCGCCGAACGGCTGGCTGGACCGAACCATCGATCTGCCGGTCCAGCGCCCAACGAGTTGCCAGTTCGGCGGACCGAACCTGGACGTGCTTTTCGTCACCACCGCGTCGCAGAAGCTTGCTCCGGCCGAACTCGCGGCGCAGCCTCTGGCAGGGGCCTTGCTGGCGATCGAAGTAGGCGTGAGGGGGTTGCCGGAACCGGGTTTTGCGGGTTAGCCGGGCCAAGCTCCTGCCGAATCGCCCTTCCAGCGAGTGCTACGCCCTCAATCCGATGTCCCAGGGATCGACCCGCTTGAACGTGCCGAACACGTCGAAGTGCACACGCTGCAACACCAGAAGGGAACGCATCACACCCGGCGGGAATCCCTGGCGATTGCCTCGCTCATCCACGATCAGGCTGTCCAGATAGGCCTCCCCCTCGCCTGTTCCCCATAGCGGGAGCAGGCGCTGATGGATGCGGGGAAACTCCGCCTTCAGGGTTGCGATCGCCGCCTCGGCCAGTTCCTTGTCGGTCGGTTGCTTCTGGACCGGCGGAACCATCCGATCGCGCTGTGTGACATGCGTGTCGATCTCCTCGTTGGACATGAGAGGAGGGAATCCCGGTGTTTCCGGTTGTTGGGCATTCATCGTCGAACGCCTTTCTCGAAATTGCGGCCGTGCCGGGCCCTTACCCGCTGATCCACCCGGCTGCCAGGCAAAGATTGTACTGCCGCCGGCCGCCGTATTGCACGCACGGCGCAGTGCGACGCGACCACCTCTTTCCAGGATGGTTACGGCAGGGACGATCGGCTAGAACCGATCGCTGCCCGGAGTGCCCAGGTTGTTGACCTTTGTCTTGCGCAGCAGCTTGAGCAGCAGATTTCGCAGCGTGCGAAAGACGGGGTACAGGAGGCGAGCACGCGCACTCGACCGGAACAGTCGATAGGTCAGCCGGTTGAAAACGCCTGAACGACTGCTAAGCAGGGACAGCGCGTGGATCGCGTCCGAACCGTAGTGCAGGGCGTCTTCCACCTTGAGCACCATTCCCTGATCGATATCCAGCCCCCTGGAGGTGATCTCCCGCATTGTCGCGCTCGCCTCGCGCGCGTTGACCAGCCGCAGCGTCCCTGCCGATTCGCGGATGCGAACCAGCCGGCAGTAGGCATCGCAGACCGGGCACTCGCGGTCGTAGACCAGCAGGATCTCGGGTGCGCCCACGTTTGGCGTCCAGCCCGGTCACTTCCTGGGGAGGGACCCGGCGTAGTCGGTGGCGAGGCGAAGCCACTTGGTCAACGCCTCGTCGTCCTCGACCCCGGCGGGCTCGATCAGTATCCAGCCCTTCATCGGCCGCCCGCTCAGATCGAATACCCTGGTATGCGGTTGGGCCAGTGCGTCCCCACTCTTGCCCGCGTCCAGACGCACGATCAGCTCCTGCTTGTGCACTCCGCAGCACATGTTGCCGTTGAGCAGGAAGGCCAGACCGCCGAACATCCGCTTCTCCGACATGCCGGCACGTCTGGCGAGCCGCTTGCGAATGCGTGCGGCCAGCGCTTCATCGAAGGCCATCGCAGTGTCCTCCCGACCTTTTTTGTCGTCACTGTCCAGTCTCGGCCATTGTCCACCGGCAGGGCGAGATCGGCTACCGGAACCGTCCTCGGGCAACCTGATCTCTGGTACGAGACCGTGGTGTTTCTCTTCCATCGCGACCGGGCGAAGGCGCCGCCGGCTCGGTCCATGATACGATGACTGTCGAGTTCGAAAACCGTCGGCCAGGCGCGGCGGGCTTGTTCTTGGCTGCATGGCGCCTGCACCGCACGATCCAGTTCATGTCCGATCGCGAAATCCTCTCCCACCGCCTTGCCGCCGTCGCCGCGCGTTTGGGCTGGAGCCGCCGCCTGCCTGAGTTGGGCCGGCTTGCCTGCGCACTCGCAGCGCTGACACTGGCTGGCGAAGTTCTCCAGGTGCTCGGGCTTCCTTCGCGGTTCCTGTCGGCACTCACGCCGGTTTTTCTCGTCACCGCGCTGGCAGTTTCGGCGCTCTTCCTGGTTCGTATCGTGCGTCCCGCAACCCTGTCCGAGGCGGCCGGAGCTGCCGACGCCCGCGGCGGATTGAAGGACGAGCTGAAGAGCGCCCACTGGTTCGCGCAGGGCGCCACGGCGGACGCGTTTGTCGAGGCCCTGCTCGCGCGCGCAGCGCGGACCGCGCAAACACTGGAAGTAAGCAGCCTGATCCCGCTTGGAGTACCGCGCAGCGCTCACGCAGCGCTGGTCATCGCCATCCTGACCGGAGCGCTCGCCTGGCTCTCCCCGCGACTGAGTTTCCCGGGAATGGTACTGGGATTGGTTTCGACTCAGGCTGCCACCGCCAAGCCGGCCGAGAGCAGGGTCGGCGAGAACGAGCCTGCGACTGCGAGCGACGAGAACAGGATCGCCCGGAAAGAGATTCCGGAGGCAACGTCGTTGCGCGACCAGAAACCGACCTGGGAGCAGATCGAGGAGTTGGCCGGCCAGTTGCCCGCGGGTGCCGAGGAAGAGGCGATGAGGCGGGCGGTGGCGGCGCGGGACGCGCGCCTGGTGGCAAAGCTGCTGCAGTCCTTGCGCCACAAGCAGGCGGACGCGGCCGAGATGGAATCCATGCGGCGACCGGGCGACGAGCCGATTCCCTCGAACCTGGGGCAGGGCAGCCTCGAGCGTCTGCAGGAGGCTCTCGAGAAGAGCATCAGTCCGGTCGAGGAGCCGCTGGCGGACCTTGCTGCCGAACCCACTGCACGCGTCACACAGCAATTGCGCGACCAGGCGGAAGAAGAGCGGCGCAAGATGGCCGGCACGCCTGCGGAGGGCGATGTCGAGCTCAATCCGCGGATGCGGGCCGTGAACCGCGGCGGTGTCTCCATGCGAGAGGTGAAGTACGGCGCCGGCGAAGCCGCTGAGGCGGGCGCGCGGACCAGCGTGGATGGCAACGCGATGGGCCCGCCCGACGGCAAGGGGCGCTCCGGGGGCAGCAGCGGTGAACATCCGGAGAGCAGCTTCACGGCCAGCGACGTGGAACCCGTTCTGGGTGCGCCGACAGTGCGCCTCGAGGTGCAGTCGCGGCGGGCGCGCATCGAGCGTAGCGATGACCCGGAACAGCAGGCGACGAAGGAAGAGTTCTATGCCGAGACCCAGCGCCGGGCCTCGCAGCTTGGGTACGAGGACCTCAGCCTGCAATGGCGGGCGCAGCGGGAAGCGCGTCTGCTGCCCGGTCAGACGCCTTTGCCATATCGCCAGGCCGTGAAGCGCTACTTCCTGACTCAGCATGACAAGGAAGAGCATGCCGAGTAGGCCCGCGCGCGACGGAACCGCCCGGTGAGATTTCTCGCGCTGTCCCCCGCGTTCGCACTCGCCTTGCTCGCCGCAGTGGCGGCAGCGATCGTGCTCTTGCACCTGCTCAGGCCGCCGCCTCCCAGAGTCATCGTTCCGTCGCTGCTGTTGTGGGCGCGGGTCGCAAAGGACCGGAAGCGCCCGCTCGGGCACTTGCTGATCCTGTTGCTGGCGCTGGCAGCCGGCCTGAGCATCGCGCTGGCGCTGACCCGGCCGGAGATCGATGGCCTGGCCGCCGGCGCCCAGCGCCTGACGCTGGTCCTCGATAATTCTCCGTCGATGGCCGCGCGCACAGCCGACGGGAGAAGCCGCTGGCAGCATGCGGTCGAGCAGGCAGGCGAGTTGTTGCGGCGAACGAGCTCGACCGGCGAAATGACGCTGATGGACACCGCGGGACGGATTCACCTGTCCGGATTCGTCGACCGCGAGTCTGCGCTTGCGGCGCTTTCTGCCCTGCCGGCGGTCGATTGGGGGACCGCGCGGGTCCCGCGGAGGCCGGCGGGAGGAGGGCAGATGCATCTCTTCACCGATGGAGTGGCACCGATCGAACAATTGAAAGACGCGGTGGTGCACTCCGTCTTCGAACCGGCGGACAACCTCGCCATAACCGCCTTCGAGGTCCGCATGCTGCCGCAGGACCCGACCCGGGTCGAGGCTCTCGTGCAAGTCCTGAACGCTTCGCCTGGTGAACGGCGTGCGCGGCTGCTGATCAAGGGCGGGGACTTCTCGGTCACACAGGACCTCGATCTGCGCGCGGGCGAGACCGTCAACGCTACTTTCGACGTTTCCGACTTCGAGAGCGGGGTGCTCGGCGCCACCGTCATCGCCCAGTCCGATGCATTGCCGCTCGATGACCTGGCCTATGCGATCGTTGCGCCGCATCGGTCCAGGCGCGTCCTGCTGGTGACGCCAGGCAACCCCGATCTGATCGACGCGCTGCGCAACCTGCCTGGAGTGCGGCTGACCGTCGTGGCACCGGATGCCTACACCGGAGCAACCGATTTCAATGCAGTCCTGTTCGATCGTTTCGCTCCGGCCGCGCCGCCGTCTGCCGGCGCACTGCTGTTGCGTCCTCCCGCCCGTGCCTGGCTCGCCGGCGAGCCGGTGGCCATCGGCCAGGCTCGCATCAAGGATTGGGACCACGACCACCTCGTCAGCAGCGGGGTTGCCTGGGGCAACGTGAGGCTTGAGCGGGCTTCGGTCGAAGCCGCCACCAAGGACGCCGACGCGCTGGTTCTGGCGAGCGGATCTGCGTCGGGCGCGCTGGTGACCGCCGGGGAGTCGCGCGCGCGCTGGATCAAGGTGGGTTTTGCGCTGCAGGACTCCAACTTCCGGATGCAGCCGGACTTCCCGGTGTTTCTCGGCAACGCCCTGAATTGGGTGACCGAATCGGTACCAGTGATATCGCGTGCCGTAGGGAGTATCGAGATCCCGCTGCGCGACGCCAGGGTGCGCGATGGCAGCGGCAATCCGGTGGCGGCTTCCGCTACCGCGCGGGGCATCGTCTTCGAGGCGCCGCACCCGGATGTTTACACCGTGAGCGGCGCGGGAGGACAGGTTCTTGTCGTCGCCGGCCTGACCGATCCGCGATACTCGCTGATCAACCAGACCGGCCTCATGGAGCAGGCGGGCGCCTCCGCAAGCGGCTCATCCGCCTCGCTCGACCGCGTGGAACCGTGGATGCTGCTGCTCCTGCTCGCCGCGGCGCTGCTGCTGCTGGAGTGGGGCGAGTACACCCGGCGCGTCAGGGCCTAGAAGCATGCCGAACATCACTTTTGCCTCGGCTTGGCCCCTTTTGCTGCTCTCGGCGCTGCCGCTCCTGTGGTTGCTCGCCCGGCGCAAGCGCTCGAACGTCGGCCGCGGCCGACTCGTCGGTGCGACCGTTCTGCGCTCCGTCGCGCTGGCTGCGATCGCCGCCGCCCTGGTCCAGCCCGTGTGGCATCGCGCCAGCGAAGCGGTATCGGTGATCTACGCGCTTGACGTGTCCGCCAGCGTGTCGCCGCGCTTCCTCGGCGAGGCGCTGGGATGGATAGAAACGGTCAATGCCCGCCATGAGCCGGAGCAGGTGCGCTACGTGGTGTTCGCCGATCGCGCCCGCGTGCTGCACTCGGTCGAGCAGGTTCGTGCGGCGGCGCTGGAGGCGGACGATGCAATACAGTCGCGCGAGGAGATAGTCAACCAGGGCGCAACCGACCTGGAAGCGGCGCTGCTGGCTGCGCTTCCAGCCTTCGCGCCGGGCCATGCCAAGCGCATCGTGCTGTTGAGCGACGGCAACGAAACCGAGGGAAACGTGTGGCGGGCGATGCTGCGCCTGCAGGCTGCCGGCGCGCGGGTGTTCTCGGTGCCGGCGGGTATCGCTGCCGAAAACGACGCCTGGATCGACGCGATCGTCATGCCGGAACCTGTGCGTGAGCAAACATCGGTGGAAGCCGAGGTGCGATTGTTCTCCCGCTTGACGGTGCCGGCGCGTGTCGACCTGGCGGTAGACGGTCGCGCCGCTGCCTCTCGAAGCGTCGCCCTCTCTCCGGGGGAGAACCGCTTCGCCTTCGAGGTGCGTTTCACCGGAGCAGGCCCCCACGACATAGCGGCGCGGGTCAGCGCTGAAGGCGACCAGGTTGCACGCAACGACGCACTCATCCAGGACGTGACGGTGCACCATCGCCTTCGGGCCCTCTATGTCGAGGGCGGCGGCGACAATGCGCGCCACCTTGCGAAGGCGCTTTCTGCCCAGGGTATCGAGGTGTCGCTGGCCACGCCGAAAGCCCTGTCCGCCGACCCGGGGCTGCTGGCCGGACAAGACGTGATCATACTGAGCGACGTGCGCGCCGACAGTCTCTCGGGGAACGCCGGGCGCCACCTGCAGGAGTTCGTGCGCGATCACGGTGGCGGACTGATCTTCGCGGCGGGAGAGAACACCTACGGGGAGGACGGTTTCGCCGGCCACGAAGTGGAAAAACTGCTGCCGGTCAAGTTCGAAGCCAAGCGCAGGCGCCAGGACCTGGATCTGGTCCTGCTGGTCGATCGTTCCTCCAGCATGCGCCGAGGCAAGATCGAGTACGCGAAGACCGCCGCGCTTGCCACGCTCGATCTGCTCGAGCCGGAACAAGGACTTTCGGTAGTGGCGTTCGACGCCAAGCCACACGTGATCGTGCCGCTTGCGCCGGTGGGCAGCAAGCGCACAGCCGCGGATCTGATTTCCCGCATGACCTCGAGCGGGCAGACCAACATATACGGCGCGCTGCAGGAAGCCCAGCGGCAGTTCGCGACCTCCAAGGCTGAGATCAAGCACATCATCCTGCTCTCCGACGGGCTCACCGCGCCGCCTTCACGCGAGGCGATCGACAGCACGGGTCGCGGCAGCCGGGGGCGTGTCATCGTCCTTGACGGCACCGAGATGCCGAAGCTGAACGAGAAAACGGAGTTGGTGGCCGAATTCCAGGGCATCATGCAGGAGCTCTTCGACGCCAAGATCACTCTGTCCACCGTGGTCTTCGGCGAGGGGCCTGACATCAAGTTCATGACCGCCCTCGCGAAGATGGGGCGCGGCCAGACTCACATCTCCAGAAGCGAGGAAGATCTTCCCAGCCTGTTCGCGGGGGAGACTCGCCGGATACGCGGGGATGCCGTCGTCGAGGAACCGTTCACGCCGCAGGTAAAGGCATGGAGCGCGGCGACCTCGGGCATCGACTTCGCGACCGCTCCGCAGCTCAAAGGCTACGTCGAGAGCAAGCCCAAGCGCTTTTCCGATGTGCTGCTCGAGGCCAAGAAGGATCTGCCGCTGCTTGCCGAAACCCACTACGGTCTGGGGAAAACGGTCGTGTTCCTGTCCGATGTGAAGAACCGCTGGGCGACTCGGTGGCTTTCTTGGCCGGGGTACGCCAAGCTGTGGAGCCAGATCGTGCGCCACAGCGCGCGGCGCGAGAGCGGAGACGGAGTTCGCTGGCAGGTGGGTCGCGAGGGGCGCGACGCGCGCATCGAACTTGCCGCGCTTACAAGCGACGGGGTGTTCCGCAACGAACTTCTGCCGCGAGTCCGTGCCACCGCGCCTAGCGGCGACAGCTTCATCACGGAATTGCGCCAGACCGCTCCCGGCCGCTACACGGGAGAGATCGCGCTCGCTGCGGTGAGCGATACGCCCTGGCGTTTCGAGCTGCTGCCCGGCAATGGTCTCAGCGAAGCCGACGTTGCGAGCGCCGGCAGCCGCAGGCTGTTCTATTCCTATCCGGACGAATATCGCCTGCTGCCCGCGAACCTGCCGCTGCTGCGCACACTGAGCGAGCAGACCGGCGGCAGCCTCGCGCCTGGCGAGGACGAGATTTTCCAGCCCCGCGGTGACAGCGGTTTTCGCTCCACGCCCTTGTGGCCGTATCTCGCCGCTGCTGCCTTGCTGTTCTTTCTCCTCGACATCCTGGTGCGGCGCGCGCCGTGGAGCTGGCGCCGGGATCGATAGAGCCGGCGCGCCCATGGGCAGGTCGTTAAGTGCGTTCGGTCTCGCCTCTGTCGTTGCCGTGTCCACGGCGACATGGTCGCAACAGCTGCAGACACCGGCCGGCAATTACCCCTCATGGGCGTTTCCTTTGAAGGTGGAGCGGAAATTCGCACCGGAAGGGGCACGACCGAAGACGCTTGCCGGTAGCTCGAGAAGCTACACTCAGGACCAGATCGACGATCTGCTCAATCCGCCCGACTGGTTTCCCGCCCGGCGCCCGGATCCACCCGCGATCGTGCTCGCGGGGCACGGCGACGCACTCGCATGCAGTGCCTGTCACCTCATGTCCGGGCTCGGCCACCCGGAGTCCGCCGACCTGACGGGCCTCACCGCGGCGTACATGATGCAGCAGATGAAAGACTTCAGATCCGGCACCAGGATCGACGTGCCCAGGATGAACAAGATCGCGGCAGCGGTCTCCGACGAAGAGTCGCGCCAGGCAGCGGAGTGGTTTGCCAGACTCGAGCCGCGCCGGTTCACCACGGTCGTTGAAGCCGACACCGTGCCGCGAACGTTTCTGGGCGACGGCCGGATGCGGTTCATCGAGCCCGGCGGCGGCGGCGAGCCGATCGGCGAACGCATCATCACTGTGCCCGAGGACCAGGAACGGGCGCGCTTGCGCGATCCGGATTCGGGCTTCATCGCCTACGTCCCTGTGGGCAGCATAGCCAGGGGCAAGGCGCTCGCCGAGACCGGAGGCGACGGCAGGACCGTGGCGTGCGCGCTGTGCCACGGACCGGACCTGAAAGGGACGGGCAACGTGCCCAGACTCGCCGGCGTTCATCCGATCTACATCGCGCGGCAGCTTTATCGCTTCAGGGATGGGTCGCGCAACGGCGCCTCGGCCCCGCTGATGAGACCCGCCGTTGAGAGGCTTACCGACGAAGACATCGTCAGTCTTTCGGCGTACCTGGGCTCCCTCGCACCGTAGGTCGTTCCGGGCTCCCGGCCGTCACGCCTTCTACGTTCCTCTCTTTGCCTGTCCGGGATTACGATATCGCCGCGCGTTCCCGGCAGCGCGAAGCAGCGCGCAGGGGCGCGTCATTGATCGGGGAGGACAAACCATGAAGAACGTGTTTACTGCGATCATCGCGCTGGTCGCGTGGTCGGCGGCACAGGCTCTGGGGGCGGAGGCGAGCGAGCTGGCTGCCAGCCAGTCGATCCGGATCAACGCCCCGGCACAAGCGGTCTGGGCGGTGGTTGGGGATTTCAACGGGCAGCCTCGCTGGCTGCCGCTGGTCGAGCGCAGCGAGATCGTGGTCGGGAAGAATAACCAGGTCGGCGCGATCCGGCTGATCACGCGGCGAAACGGCACCAAGGTCACCGAGCGGCTGCTGGAGCGCGATCCGGAAAACATGAGTTTCGCCTACACCTACGTCGACGGTGCGGTCATGGCGAGCGACTATTTCCCGGTGGTCACCGTAATCGATTCGGGCGACGGGACCAGTACGGTTACCTGGAGCGCACGCTTCAAACGCCTCGCCTACCATCTCGACCCGCCGCCGGCGGGACAGGACGACAAGTCCCTGACCGACCTGTACAACGGACTCTACAGATCCGGGCTCGCGAGCCTCAAGCGTGTTGTCGAAAGCGGGGAATGAGGCATCGCCGGATGCGGATCTCGACGGGGCCGGCATGGCTGACCTGAACCGCCGCGCATGCTGCAACGGCCTGCTCGGTCTGGCCGCGCTGGCGTGGCTGCCCTCCGACTGCCGCGCCGCCTCGGACACCCCCATTGCGCCGGAGGGCATCGGGCGCGGAATACGGCACCTGTCCTACAGCGACCAGGGCGGCCGCCCCGACGGCGTGCAGGTGATGGTCAACCGCCGGCATGTCTATGTCGGCCACATGTTCAGCGACGGAGTGACCATCCTCGACGCCGCGGATCCACGGCACCTCAAGCCCGTCGGCTTCTTCTCCGCGGGTGGAAACACCCGGACGCATCACCTGCAAGTGGCGGACGATATCCTGCTGCTCGCCAACGGCGCCAACATCGTCGCCATGCAGTCCTACGACAACATGCGCGGCTATTTCGAGAATGCGCTCGCCGACAGCATCACCGACCGCAGGAAATTCCGCTCCGGCCTGAGCATCCACGACATTTCCAGCCCTGCTCAGATGAGGGAAATCGCGTTCCTGGAGATGCCGGGGTTCGGCGTCAACCGCTTATGGTGGCCGGGCGGTCGCTACGCCTGCGTTTCCGCCCACTTCGACGGCTACAGCGACCACATTCTGTGTATCGTCGATCTGAAGGACCTCACCCGGCCGGAAATCGTGTCGCGCTGGTGGCTGCCCGGTATGCACCGCGCTGGCGGCGAGACCTCGCAGCTTCCCAAGGGACGCCGCGTGGCGCTGCATCACATGATCACCGCCGGCGACCTGGGTTACGCTGCCTGGCGAGACGGCGGGCTCACCATCCACGACCTCAGCAATGCGGCCAGTCCACGCCTGCTTTCGCACATCAACTGGTCCCCGCCGTTTCCCGGCGGCACACATACCGCGCTGCCGTTGCCGGGACGCGGGCTGGCGGTGGTGCTGGACGAGGCGAACGCCGAGAAGTGCGAAAAGGGAACCTTCCACACATTCATGGTGGACGTGCGCGTGCCGTCCAACCCGGTGCCGATCGCCACGCTGCCCACTCCCAGGGACCGCGACTACTGCTCCGCCGGCGTGTTCGGCCCTCACAATCTGCACGAAAATCGCCCCGGGTCCTTTCGCAGCGAGGAGGTTCTCTTCGCAACTTACAACAACGCCGGGGTGCGGGTGTTCGACGTGAAGGACGCATTCGCTCCGAAGGAGATCGCCTCGTGGATACCGCCTGTGCCCAGGCGGTTGATCGATCCGCGGCCGAAGGTCTCGCTGGCCGCAAAAACCTGCGACGTCCACGTCACGACCGAAGGGCTTATGTATGTGAGCGACTGGAACGCAGGCATGCACGTGCTGCAGTACCAAGGGTGAACGGCCTGGCCGCTGGTCAGGACGAAGACGAACACCACCACTGCTGAACAGGCCGGATCATCGAGGTGATCCGCAGCAAGCGAAAGCCTTGCCGTATCTTCGGAGAGCCGTCGGCAAGAGTCTCGACTTTCATTCGCGTTCAGGTTCGCCATCGGGCATGGGTATCTCCGGCATTCCCAGGAACCGGCGCGCGGCCCGCATGCATTCGAGAGTGTTTTGCTTCGAGCCGTCGTAGGTACCGGTCCAGATGATGCGCTCGCCCTGCCGAGTCACGTAATAGACATAGTAGCTGGGAGCGCTGCGGGCGCTGCGGACCTTCTCCACCACGATGTCGGCGATGCTGTCCAGCGGCAGCTCCCTGCTGCGCAGCCCCAGGATGTTCCTCGAATCTATTGCCAGCATCCCCCGCCAGCGCTCGAGCCGGTGCGTCCGGGTCTTGCCGAACAGGAGGAATGCCGCACCGGCCATGACAAAGGCCGGACCAAAGAGCAGGAATTCGCGCGGACCCTTCACCCATCCGATAAGCGTGCCAAACCCGCCGATAGCCGCAAAGAGCATCCCGCCCATGATCTTTGCCCTCGACCCCTCCTCGATTACAAGCTCGTCAGGGGTTCGCCTAATCACCCGCATGGGTCGTCTTCACCGGGGACGGGCAGGCAGTGGACTGCGAGATCCGGCGCTGTTCACGTTCGATTCGGGTCCAGGGGACGGTCGTCCACGTCATTCGGGACGCCATCGCAATCTGCATCGAGAAGCGGATCGCAGGGATTCCTTGACTGTTTCGCGTTGTTCCACTCGGCGCAGCAGACATAGGTGGGGGGCACACTGGAAAAATGCAGGCTTTCGGGACAGGTTTCCCTGCCGGTCTCGATCACCTTCTGCTTGAAGAAATAGTCGCCGCAGATCTCGAAGTTCAGCCCGCACGTGACCTTGCCCTCCGGCAGCGAGCCAACGGACTTGCCTTTGGCGTCATAAGCGTATGCCACGCCCCAGCTTGTCGCGGTCGTCGCTACCGTCTCGCATTGGCTACTTGGTCCGAACCATGGCGGCTGCGCCCGCGCTGATGTTCCGCCGCCTCCGCGCGGTGGGTCCCTCTTCTCCGTCGTGCCGGGGTCGTCAGGGGGTACTCGATCGTCGTGCGGCGGCAGATATATCCAGGATACCCGGTTGCGGGGATAGAGCGCTTCGACGGCGATCACATCGGTTGCATCGATGCGCGACAGCCGGTTCCTATGAACCGAACCATCGGCGAGTACGATTTCGCCGTGAGCCGGGTCCTGCGCCTGTGGGGCCGGGGGTTGCACTCCGTTGAGCCCGATGAAAACAATAAACGGCCTTGGAACGGGGCTCCCGCCGATAACGCAAGCTTGCACTGAGCAGCTATCGAGCCGGCCCTGCCTCATGTTCCCGTCGCGAAGAATGAGGAGATCTTCTCTGCGGTCGGCCTGGCAGCCGGGCGCCAGCACCACGATCGCAGCGGCCAGGACGACGGCAAAGGGCGTGGATCGTCCGTACATGATGTCCTTCATTCTTCCTCGGGAAAAGTCCGGCTGCCGGCTAGTCGTCATTTGCCGGCATTCACCGAAACTGATGCAACCAGGCGGCGGCGCTGCCGCATAGAAGGAGTACTCCCGATGCAAGCGGCAGGTACCTGCCCCTTGCCGGCATAGCGCGCGAGAACGCGAGCGCGGCGGCGATCAGGGACATCGCTGCCCCTACGGGCGCGAGAAAGCGGAAGCCGAGCACGACGTAGAGGTAGGGAAGGATGATCGCGGGCGGATGGCCGGTGTCGGATGCCGCGCCCCCCGCCGCGTAGTAGAAGACGAAAAACAGGACCGGCGGAACCAGCAGCACGCCGAGAATCACGTAAGCCCCGATACGCAGCGCTTTCATGGGATCGGTTTCACTGGATCATGCGGCGATTCGAACCTTGAACCTTCATCCCACATGAACGCCGAGAATTTCCCGCAGCAAGTAGCCCGCGAGGAAAGCAAGGCTTGCCGCGGCGCCGCCGGTCAGCAGGGTGCTCAGTCCGGAACGAAGCGCCGGTTTCGTAGAGACCAGGCTTTTCAGCATCCCGATCGAGAAGAACATCGCTCCGGCGAGAGCGGCGCTTATGACGAACTTCTGTGACATCTCCAATCCTGTGGTGAAAAAGGGCAGCAATGGAACCGCGCCGACAACAAGAAACGCCGGGAAAGTGGTAGCCGCCGACCTCCAGGCGCCTGGTGCAGCTCCCTGTAGGCCATGCTCTTCCATGAGCATCGTTTCGACCCACAGGTGCCGGTCGCTGCTTATCGTCTCGACGATATCCTCGAGTATCTTCCCCTCGAAGCCTTTCTTCTGGAATATCTGCCGTATCTCTTCGCGCTCTCCCGCGGGCACCGCATCGATGTGCTCGTGTTCGGCCTGACGGACGCTTTCAGCGAATTCCTCCTGGACCTTGATCGACTCGTAATTGCTGACCGCCATGCTGAATCCGTCCGCCAGCAGATTGGCGAAACCCAGCACCAGAGCCACCGAGGGTGGAAAACCGGCGCCGACGGCGCCGGATACGACGGCGAAAGTCGTGACGCATCCGTCTATGCCGCCGAGCACTGCGTCGGAAACGTTCTGCGACCTGGGTCGGCGTTTCAGTCGCGCTCTTATCGCATCCGGGTGATGCTCCCGGAGAAGGGCCTCGTGGCGGTCTTTGCTCACTCTGGCGGCGACGCTGCTGCGCTGTGTTCGTCGGCAGAAATCAAGTGCGGGCGCTGCCCGGCAGGCAGGGCGACCACCGGCAACGGCGAGGTCGGCATGATGCTATCTGAACAGGACCCAGCGATCGCCGTGACTCTCGGGGCCGAAAGTGTTGCCGCCGATCGAAAAGGATGCACCCCTGCGAACGAGCAGCATTTCTCCCGGCTCGATCGACTCGCCGCCAGCGATCGGCATCAACACCCCACCTTCGCCCCGCCTCAGGATTTCTCCACTGAGATTCGACAGGACCACCGCCTGACCGACCTCCACGGTGTCCACTTCCGCGGGCAGAGCAGGTTCAGGCGACTGTGCGTGGCTCAGCGAGAACAGAATAAGCCAGCCAAGGGCTAGAAATCCTCGCCAGATCCCAGCCATCAAGTATTGTGCTTTTCTGCCTGCCATGGCCAGCGGCCCTCGACTTCAAGATGAAGCGTGACGCTGAGGAACGTGCGGATCAGTATGATCAGCCCGAGAACGGCAACATTCTCCAGCGTGGCCGCCACCACGACGGTCCGTATGATATCTCCGGCGATCAGGAACTCCAGCCCGAGAATGATCGACCGCCCCAGCTGTCGTCTGAAAGTGGCGTACGCAGCACCTTCGGGCAGACTTCGAAAAGTGCGGACGAACGCCGCCGAGGAGATGCACGATCCCGCCACGACTACGAGCACGCCAAGCGCCTCGATGGCGTACCCGGCCATGGAGATTATTTCGGTGAATTTCATGATCTTGTCGATTCAGGGAAGGGTCGAACAGTCGCGAGGCCGGGCACGTGCGGCCTCATTCCAGTTTGCCGATCAGCCGATAGACGGCAATCAGGACCCCGAAGCCGAAGTAAAGCCCTAGCAACGCCGCCAACATCAGTTTCGCCGCTGCGACGCTCACGATCCCGGTCCGCGACAGAAAAACGATGGCGACAGCGAACCCGATAAACGAAAAAGCGATTCCAGCGGCAATGATCAGCGGCTTCTTCATCGGCATGGTCGTGTGGCCCTGCGTCGCGTGCGCCGTCTGACACTCAATCACGACACACCAACAACTCCGGGAAAGGCAACCAGGATAGTGCTCCCACTGCGCGCGTGCCGCAATCTGTCGAATACCGGTTACCAGGTTTCGCCGAATGGCCTGAGTTCCACTGTGAACGACCATGTCGAGCGGTCCTGGTGCGCGACATGGAAGATTTCGTCCGCGATCGCCGGAGGTTTTGCGAATAAGTCGTCCGGTTTGTCCGGCGCCCGAACCGGCCGGGTTCTCGGCGTGTCGATCGCGGCATCGATGATGAAATAGGCCACGTGGATGCCCTTCGGGCCGAACTCGCGGGCGATCGATTCAGCCAGGATGCGCTGCGCCGCCTTGGTGGAGGCGAACAGTCCCCAGTGTGCCTTGCCTCGGGTGGCAGAAGTATTTCCGGTCACGATGATCGCTCCTTTCCCGGCTTTCAGCATGGCTGGGATCGTCTCTCGGGCGAGGTACAGGAGCGCAGTCGTGTTCACCCGGAAATTGCGTTCGAGATCCTCGGGATCGAGCTCCAGAATGCTCCCGCGCACTGCCCTCAGCGCGTTGTGCACCACCACCGCCGGGTTATCCAACTCTGCCCGTACGCGGGCGATCGTTTCGACCAGTGCGTCCAGGTCGGCAAGATCGCAAGGAAATGCCCGAGTGCCTTCGTACTTGCGCTCGAGGTCGGCAAGGTTTGCGGCGTTGCGCGCCAGCATTGCCACCCGATAGCCGCCGGCGGCGAACCGCCGGGCGATCTCGGCGCCGGTTCCGGTCTCTTGGCCGACGCCGGTCACCAGGCAAACGGGCTTGTCCATCGACTCTCAGAGCCGGGAGCTCGGGCGCTCTGAGAACGCCTTGTGCCAGCGGGCGACATTCGGGTACCGCGCTTCGATATCCATCTCCAGCCGTATCGCCATGTTAATCACGAAATAACCGGTGATGTCGGCGATGCTCACGGTCGGTCCCGCGATGAACTCCTTACCGGCCAAGTGCGGGTCGAGTCGGGAAAGAAGTATGGTGAGCATATCCTTGCCGCGTTCAACCATGGCCGGCAGTTGCGGCAGGTCGTTCCTCGTGCCGGGCACCACGCGCCCCTTGAACATCGGGAGGTGATTGCGCACCGCGTGCAGGACCGGCAGGAAACCGTCGAGTTCGACGCGCCGGTTCCACATGTCGATCCTTGCCCGTTCCACCGCGTTGCGTCCGAACAGCGAGGGCTCCGGGTTCAACTCCTCGAGGTAGCGGCAGATGCTCACCGACTCGGAGATCACAGTGCCGTCGTCGAGTTGCAGGAACGGCACACAGTTGAAGGGGTTCAGCGACGCGAAAGGCTCCTTGAACTGGTGTCCTTCGCGAACGTTCAGTTCGATGGTCGGCACTTTCAGGCCTTTCTCCGACAGGAATATGCGTACCCGCTGGCCGTTAGCGGCAGGGCCAAAGTCGTAAAGCTGCATGGTTTGTGCCTCGATCGTTGAAAAAATCACCGGCGTCTGGGACATCGTTGGCGTGGGGTCATGCCCGAGACGATCCCAACGGTCACGGGCTGAAAAACGGGCCTGCCTGCGGTGCGCATCCGGGGCCACCTTACGCAGGAACTAACCCCCGGTGCGGCATCCTCCTGCCCGCCCTAGTCCGGAATGGCCCGGATGACACGACAGGGATTGCCTGCCGCGAGAACACCCTCGGGGATGTCCTTGGTCACCACACTGCCAGCACCGATCACGGCGCGCGACCCGATTCGAACGCCTGCAAGGATCAGCGCACCGCCGCCGATCCAGACGTCGGCTCCGATCTCCACCGGCTTTCCGAACTCCTGTTTCCGGCGCAACCCGGCATCGAACGGATGCAATGGCGTCAGGATCTGCGCGCCGGGGCCGAACAAGGTGTAGTCGCCGATCCGCACCTCGCACACATCGAGCACGATGCAGTTGAAGTTGAAGAACACCCGAGTTCCAAGGTAGATGTTCGAGCCGTAGTCGCAGTGGAATGGCGGCTGCATCCACACGCTGTCGCCGCCGGCGCCGAACAGGTCCCGGAGAATGCGCCGGCGCTCCGACTGCTGCGACTCGCGGGTGTCGTTGAGCGCGCGGCACAGATCGCGGGCACGCTCCCGGGCCGAGACCAGACCCGGATCGAGCGGGTCGTACAGCTCGCCCGCAAGCATTCTTTGACGCTCGGTCGTCATCGCGAGTCTGCTCAGCGCTACCGTGCATCCTGCTGCAGAAATTTGTGAACGAAAGCGATCGCCATGCTGCCCTCGCCGACCGCGGAGGCGACGCGCTTCACCGGGCTCAAGCGAACATCCCCGCAGGCGAAAACACCGGGGGCGCTCGATTCGAGAAGGTAGGGATCGCGGCTGTGCGACCAGCGCCCGGCCTTTACCACGTCGTCACCGGTCAGGACATATCCTCGTGCATCGCGCGCGATGTCCGCCGGCAGCCACCCGGTTTCTGCGTCCGCTCCGATGAAAACGAAAAGGCCACCACAGTCCTGTCGATGCACTTCTGCTCCCGCACCATCGCGTATGTCGATCGCGGTCAGGCTGGTGTCGCCGTGCGCGGCGACTACTTCAGACCGCAGCAGGACCGACACGTTCGACTTCCTGCCGAGCTGCTCAATCAGGTAGCGAGACATGCTCTTCTCCAGGGAATCACCCCGGACGACGAGCGTAACCATTCGAGCGTGACTGGCAAAGTGCAGGGCGGCCTGACCGGCTGAGTTTCCGGCACCGATGAGGTGGACGTCGAGTCCATGGGTGACGCTCGCCTCGCTGCGTGCCGCTCCATAGTAGATGCCCTTGCCGATGAGCCGGTCGAAGCCGTCGATCGTGAGGCGACGCCAGGTGACGCCGGTGGCAAGGATGATGGTCCGCGCCCGGACGACATCGTCGCCGTCGAGGTAAGCGTAGCGCGCTGCCGGATCGATGCGACTGACGGAACGCGTGACCAGAATCTCCGCGCCGAGGCGCTTCGCCTGTTGCAGGGCGCGGCTCGCGAGTTCGTCACCCGAGACGCCGTTGGGGAAGCCCAGATAGTTCTCGATGCGCGAAGACGTCCCGGCCTGACCTCCAGGCGCCTCGCGCTCAATCACCACGGTGCGCAGCCCCTCCGACGCGCCGTACACTGCCGCCGCGAGGCCGGCTGGCCCGCCGCCGATGATCATGGTGTCGTACTCAGCCAGGCGTGCACTTGTTTGAAGGCCAAGTCGCTGGGCGAGGTCGCGCGTCCCAGGCCGACTGAGGAGCGTCCCGTCGGCCAGCATCAGCGCAGGGCAATCGTCGTCCGATGGGCGGGTTGCGGTCCACCGTTTTGGCATTTCAGGCGAATCGGGCGAAATCCAGTCATGGGTAATCTGGTTGCGCGAAAGGAATTTTCGCAGCTCGCTGCAGGCGGTGTCCCAGCGGTAGCCGACGATCGTTGCCCGTGCCTTGGGCGCTTCGGCGGCAATGCCCTGAAGCCCTCCCATCCGCTCGCGCGCGAGCGTACCGACCTTTTCCGGAATCGCCGGCGACGCAGCCGCAATCGCGTAGTACTCCTTTGGATCCACGCGCAGGACTCGCGAGGGTTCTGACGCCCGATATCCACCGACGAACACCGTGCCGAAGGCGATCGGGACTTCTCCGAAAATCTGGCCGGGATGGCGCCAGCCCAGCGTTCGTTCAATCCCGTCGACCAGCTTGACGACCTCTATCTTGCCGGCAAGTACCGCGTAGAGCGCGCGGTCTCCACCCTCGTGAACAGCGAATTCCCCGGCACCCAGGTGCAGGTCGGCGGATGTCAGCGCGAGATGCTCGAGCTCGGACACTGCGAGCGTCGAGAACAGCGGAATCGCCCGGATGTCGTCGGTCGTCAGCATGGTTCGGTTGAATCGGGAGCAGGCGGCAAGGCAAGGATTACATACTTGTCCTGGCCTAGCAAAAAAAGGGTGTGAACTCTGATCGCCTTGCCGACCGGTCGGACCGGGGCGCTGCGGCGGGGATGTATGAAGAAGTTCAGCGCGTTCTGGGCCGTTGCGCCCCGAACTCACCGGTCGAACAACTTCTGGATTTCTGCCGGGTCGGAGGTGTTCTGCAGCGCCAGCATGAGCAGGATGCGCGCCTTCTGCGGCGAGAGATTGTCGGCGAAGACGGCGCCCGCTTCCTTGAGAGTTTTTCCGCCGCCCTTGAATCCATAGACCGGCAGCACCCGGCCGTTCTGCACCCGCGTCGATATGACGACGGTGATTCCTCGATCGATGGCCTCCTTCATGGCCTCGTACAGAGGGACGTTGATATTGCCCCAGCCCAACGCCTGTATCACGATCCCCCTGGCGCCGGCGGCTACGGCTGCCCGGATAAGGGCTCCATCCGTGCCGGTATACATTGCGACGATGTCCACTCTCGGCAGTGAATCCCCCTTCAAGGGCAGGTGCTGCCGCCGCGTGGGAGTGCGAGCGAATACGACCCGGTCGTGGTCAACCGTGCCCAGGAATCCGAAGTCCCCGGACTGGAAGGTTTCGACATCGGAAGTGTGCGTTTTGGTTGCCTCCCGGGCCGCATTTATCTGGTTGTTCAGCGTGATCATGGCGCCTTTGCCAAGCGCCTGCGACGACACACAGATACGGCTGGCGTTCAGCAGGTTGCGAGGTCCATCGAAGTCGCGCTCGGAGGCATTCCGTTGCGCACCCACGAGCACGATGGGCTTGTTGCCGGGTACGGTGAGGTCGAGGAAGAATGCCGTTTCCTCCAGCGTGTCGGTGCCGTGCGAGATGATGACTCCGGCAACCTCGTCAGTCGACAGCGCCTTCACCACAGACTTCTGGATGGCCACCCAGCGATCCGGGTCCATGTAGTCGGACGGGATGTTGAAGGGATTCTCGACCCGAACTCTTGCGATCTTCGCCAGCTCCGGGACGCTCGCCACCAGGTCCTCCCCGGATAGTGCGGGAACGGGAGCATTTATCGCCGGGTCGATCTTCATCGCAATGGTCCCGCCGGTGGCGATCATGTGACACACCGGCAAGTGGCGATCGGCAGAGGCGACACTCCCAAGCGGAGTGCCGCCCAGCGTGAAGATGAGCAGCGTAGAAATGCCCAACCAGCGCGCGGCGATACTCATCCTTAGATCCTCCTTCATTCAGTCTCACGGGTTTAGCCCGGCTTGCCGTCAAGCAGCGGCCCGCCAGGGGCCTTTACTCAGAGCACACTGACCGGGACGCTCTGCACCATGTTGTTTCCCATCCCCTGAAGGTTCCACGGTTGCTCCAGGGGCTGAGTGTTTCCGGCGGCGTCTGTCGCGCGGCACGAGAGAAGATGCTCCCCTGGGGTCGCGTCCCACGCGAAGGACCAGGCTCGCCAGGCGAACGGTCCGGGCGAATCTCGTAGCATTGCCGGGCTCCAGGCTCCGTCGATGCCGACCTCGACTGCGGTGATCGGTGCCATCCCCGACCATGCACGCCCACGGATCTCCACAGCCCCCGACTTGAGCGTCCTGCTGCGGGTAAAGAAATCGGGAAAGCCCGGCGGAATCAGGAGCGCGCGCGGACGGATCTGTCTGACCGGCTCTCCCGGATCGTCGGGGTCGCTCTTGTACCGGTACGCGACGCTCTGCTGATAACCTTCGAACGGGCGGGTCAATGCCTCGATCCGCACGAGCCACTTGACGTGCGTCATTCCGTACCAACCGGGAACGAGCAGCCGCAGAGGGGCGCCGTGCTGCGGCTCGAGCGGGCGGCCGTTCATCTCGTAGGCGAGCAGGACTTCCGGGCGCGATGTCTCATCCACGGTCAGGCTACGCGCATAGTCGTGCTCATAGCCCTTCTCGATCCCATGATCGGCCCCGACGAAGACGACATCGACCGTACCCGGCTGGATTCCCGCGTCGCGCAGCACGTCCACGAGGGGAGTGCCGGTCCACTCCGCGGTGCCAACCGCTTCGTTGAGCCACGGCTGGCTGATCGGACGCGGATGCAGGCGGGCGCGGCCGTTGCCGGCGCACTCGAGCGTGACAGGCATGGTACGCCGCGGCTGGGCACGGATGTCGTCGAGCGAGAGGGAGAGCGAGCGCTGCACGTTGCCACCGACGCTCAGTCGCCACCTGAGCGGATCGAATGGCGGGATGTCGAAATGCACGAGCAGGTAGTGCAGGCCGACCGGGGTCACGTCGTAGCGGAGGGCCTCGAGCGGCATCCCCTTGTTGCGCGTGGCGAGCTGCAACTCCTCGAGGGTAAGCGGAGCTTCGGTAGGGGTCTGGGCGGTCATGGAGGAAGAATACTCCGCAGATCAATTCTCTGCGCTGGTCGGGTGTCCTTCCCGGATCGGACAGGTACGTAACTGCCGGTCAGGAGGCGCGGCCAAGCTGTTCTCGGCCAACATGGAAACCATATGTCCGACGTAGGGAACATGGCCTCGATAAGGGCGCCATCGTCGAAGCCCGGCAACTCTTGAAGCCGCTCAAGCACGCCAATGTTCACCTAGAAGTGTGTGTGGCTCATGAAGATCTGGAATCTCTCCGTGACCGACGTGTTCAGCTCGCTATACAGCATGCCGCTGCCGGTCGCCAAGGCATGAAAGCTGCATGCGCCGTTGAAACTCCCTGGCGTACCGTCAACCGAACCAGTTAACGCTGGTTGAGAGCCGGTCTTCCGGAGCAGCGCAGTATCGATATTCTCAAACCGGAAAACACGGCAACCGCTGTAGTAGTCAGGAAAGAGCATTCCTCCAGTCTGCACCGGCGTCACCACCAGGTACACGCCCGCACCGGAGGTGAACATGCCGGATGCCGCGAAGCCGCTGTCGAATCCCAATGCGATCGCATCCGATCTCCGAAGAACGGTTCCCAGATACGACCAGCTCACGGCGCTTCCGGCGTTGCAGGGGCTTGCACACTTGAGCAACACGATCAAGCGATCGGAGTCCGCCAGATGCTCGCATTGCAGACTCACATACAGTGCACCGCTCGATGCGTACGTTCCAGGCTCGGTGAACACGCAGGTGTTGAGCGCCGGATCCAATGCTGTGTCGAGTCGGATCAGCGGCGCACCTCCGACAGGAGAACCCGAGGTACCGCCGGCGGTGTCGTTGCTCGAATCGTAAAGGTATCCGGCGAAGAGCTTCATCTCGGGTGCTGCGGCGAGACCCTCAGGCGTGCTCGCCACCTTCATCGCAATCCAGCCGTGCTCGAAGCGCCGGCTGCCGTCAATCAGCAGATAGTGGTGCCAGAGAAGCTTCCATCTCTCTGTGGCGACGGCTCCGGGATCGTGGATCAGCTGGGAGACCTCGTTGACCCACGTGCCCGCATCGTTCGGAGCCGCAAGAGGCAGGGTTACGTCCAGGAAATCGTTGACTGCGAATCCGCTGTCGTTCCAGGTGCCGCCGTTGTCGTCCGAGTAGGCCAAGCGAGTGGCGACAACGTCGTAGTTCTGCGCCGGCCAGCTCACCGAAGGATCGACGGCGGAATAACTCATCCAGAGTCGGCCATTGCCCGGATCCTGCGTGATCGAGGGATCGAAGATTCCGTGTGCACCCACGCCGGCGAAGGTCATTCGCTCCGAGGGCGGCGGCGCGAAAGTGCTTCCGCCTGAACCCGAGCCACAGCCGCCGAGAAGCAGAATCACGCTGCACGCCCAGAACAATACCGTGTTCTTCAATTCCTGCGGGGAGGATCGCCAGGTGGTCTTTGATGCGGCTGAGCCATGCACGGGTACCGTGAGCCAGGCGAGTGCAGGCGCGGCGCTGGATCGCCGGCAGTAGCAGTAGCCCGCATCGATCGGTTGAACCTTGATGCAATGGCTGACATCGTCACGGGGACATCCGCCCTCAGGCAGCTGGAACATGGGTGTTGCTACCCACAAGCCTGACGCTCGACATTACCGGGCGGCGGCGCGCCCCCGCAGTCTGCTCCTTCGACGCGCCTGCTGTGCACTCTCAATGCGTCAAAAACGACTTCACTTCGCGTGATGCAGCAAGGTGGAGACCAAAGAGCAAGATGACCACCATCATTCCGAAGGCGATCAACAGTCCCGCGGTGTCGGAGGAGGCCCCCCGAGGCAGATGCTCCGCAATCTGCGAAGCCAACAGCATTGCCCACCCGAACGCCAGCATCGCACCCATGAAGCGAGACCACCGTCGCCGCAACAGCAGGCCCGCAAAGCACGCTCCGTGAACCAGCCATACCGCCAGCATCACCGCCCAGAGACTGGCGTAGTGAAACGGATACAGCTCGCCCTGAAGCGCCGTCATCAGAAGCTGGAATACACCTATCGACGTGCCGACGCCGGTACCTAGGAGAGCGAGCCTGAGGCCGACCGGCCACGGTCTGCCTTCCCCGGCAGTTCCGCTCGCCAGGCGCCGACCCTTGGCGGCCAGCCACCGTACTCCCCAGATGGCAAAATGCCCCACGACCCAGACGACTAGAACTGGAGGCAGGAGGAAAATCAAGGGCGGGTGACCACCCTTCGTGAACGCCAGAAAAAGCGACAGCGCGACGGCAAGCACCGCCCAGGCCGCGTGCGCGACTCGCCACCTCCTTCGGGATCCAGAGTCGGGATTACCGATCATGGCTGCGGCTCCGAGCAAGCGGTCGAACTCGACCGGGAAATGGTACCCCAAGCCGGAGCGGCTGACCGGGCACTGTCCGTGTGATGCCGCAACTTCGGGCAATACGCCTTGTCCGGTAATGCAATCGTGCAGGCCTTACTCGTTTACACTCGACCATGTGTCCCCCGTTTCAAGTCCGGGCAGCCTGCGTGGGGTATCCTGATCGCTGTCCGCTGAATGACTCGATTGTTCCGCGCAACCCGACCGGCATCTGTTGGCCTCGCTCGACAACGAGCCGGAAGAAAACCATCGGTAGACAGTCCAGCACAGGGAGCGGCGCCCTTGCGACATTGTGGAGGATTCGATGTCCGTTGATTCAGCAGGAGCAACATCGGCAGTGATGGCCTCGATCACCAAGCGCTATGATCACGCCGTCCTGCACAAGCCATGGGTTGTTCTGGTTCTGCTGTTCGGACTGTTTGTTTTCTTCGCCTATCACGCCAGGGATTTCCGCCTGGATGCGTCTGCCGATTCGTTGCTCCTGGAGAACGACAAGGACCTGATCGACTTTCGCCAGGTCAGCGAACGGTATCAAACCAGGGAGTTTCTGTTCCTCACCTTCACGCCGAACGCCGATCTTTTCGCAGACAATTCCCTCGCCCGCATCGCGGACCTGAAAAAGGAGCTGGAAGGGCTGGCCGATGTCGAGTCCGTTGTTTCCCTGCTGGACGTGCCCCTGGTCAAGAACGTCGACGGCTCCTTGATCGATCTGGTTGCCAATATCCGCACACTGAGCCAGGACGGCGTGGACAAAGTCCGCGCCAGGGACGAGCTGCGGACCAGTCCGCTGTACGAAGATCTGATCGTGAGCAGTGACGCCCGGACCACGGCTCTACGGATCGACTTGCGTCCGACACCGGAACTCGGCGAGCTGAGGCAACGACGCGATCATCTCCTCGCGAAACGCCGGGCGGGGCAGCTCGCCGGGCAGGAGGCGCAGGCGCTGGCGCAGACCCTTCTTCAGTACGACGAGGCAAAGAAGACGCTGGACGACCTCCGGCACCAGACCATTCTGGATGTCCGCGAAATCATGGAGCGCTATCGCAGCGAAGGCGAGCTGCACCTTGGCGGCGTGCCCATGATTTCCGATGACATGATCACGTTCATCAAGAAGGACCTGGCGGTGTTCGGGATCGGGGTGTTGGTCCTGCTTGTGGTCATGCTGGCCGTGATATTTCGTCGGCCGCGCTGGGTGATCTTGCCGCTGGTCAGCTGTGCATACGCCGGCCTGTTGATGGTCGGCATGCTCGGATTCGTGGGTTGGCGAGTGACCGTTATCTCGTCCAACTTCGTCTCCCTGATGCTCATCATCACCATGTCGATGAATATTCACCTGGTGGTGCGCTATCGGCAGCTTCGCAAAGACTACCCCGACGACACGCATCGCGATCTGGTGTTGATGACCGTCCGCAGGATGGTCTGGCCTTGCCTTTACACGGCGCTGACCACCGTGATGGCCTTCGCGTCCCTGGTCGTCAGCGACATAAAGCCGGTCATCGACTTCGGTTGGATGATGACGATCGGCCTGACCGTCACTTTTCTGACGACTTTTCTCCTGTTTCCCGCCATTCTGGTGCTGTTGCCCCGGTCCCTGGTCGACGTCGAAGCTGATCGCCAGTATGAGTTTACGGCGGCCCTGGCGCGATTTACCGAACGGCGCGGCAACGCCGTGCTGGCTGTCTCGGCCGCGTTGGCCGCGCTAAGCGTGTACGGCATTTCCCGGCTGGAAGTCGAGAACAGTTTCGTCAGCTACTTCAGCCGCGGCACCGAGATCTATCAGGGACTGAAACTGATCGACGAGAAGCTCGGTGGCACGATTCCCTTGGACGTCGTTCTCAAGTTCAAGGACGACACCTTCGATGAGGAGGACGAAGAGTTCAACAGGCTGTACGGCGACCTTGACACCAACACGGCGGATTACTGGTTCGAGCCGTACAAGATCGATCGAATCAAGCAAGTTCACGACTACCTGGATACGCTGTCGGGCGTGGGCAAGGTTCTGTCACTGGCATCGGTCATCCGGGTGGCCGAGTCCGTGGAACCGGGTCGCAAGTTCGACAGCCTGCAGTTGGGCATCCTGTACAAGCGCATGCCGGAGGAAGTGAGGCGCAGCGTTATCGATCCCTACGTATCGTTCAAGGACAACGAAGCCCGGATCAACCTGCGAATACTGGACTCCAAGCCGGATTTGCGCCGCAACGAACTGCTCAGATCGATTCGAAGAGACCTGGTTGAAAAGCTGGGCCTGGCCGAAGGTCAAGCGCGCGTAACGGGTGTTCTGGTGCTCTACAACAACATGTTGCAGAGCCTGTTCCGCTCCCAGATACTGACCATCGGCGTCGTGATGTTCGGAATCATGATCATGCTGGTTCTGCTGTTCCGCTCCGTATCCCTGGCGATCATCGGAATCATTCCCAATCTGCTTGCCGCCGGAATCATCCTCGGCCTCATGGGGCTGGCCGGTATTCCGTTGGACATGATGACCATCACCATCGCTGCCATCACGATCGGCATCGCGGTCGACAACAGCATTCACTACATATACCGGTTCCGCGAGGAGCTTGGCCGCCACAAAGGAGATTATCCGGCCACCATGCACTACTGCCACGCCAACATCGGCAAGGCGGTGTTCTACACCGCGATCACCATTATTCTCGGCTTCTCCATCCTGGCGCTGTCGAACTTCATCCCGACCATCTACTTCGGCGTATTGACCGCGCTGGCGATGTTCATCGCGCTGCTGGCCGCCCTGACCCTGCTCCCCAAGCTGATCCTGCTGTGGCGGCCCATTCCAGTGAAATGATGCGCAGACAGTCACTCGATTAGTGCAGGGCCGGCATTCCTGCGAGACTACAGTGGATCAAACTCTGACATCGGTACCGCATGGGTCTTCTCCAGCCAGCGGAAGTAGTCTATCAATCTCCTTCCCGGGGAGTCCGGGTAACTGTCCGCCATGGGCTCGAGCTGCCTGACCCTTTCAAGTCGAAAACTGCGGAAATCCTCGCGCAACTCACACCACGCCAGGACAGTCCACGTAGAGCCCCAGAAAAACGCACCCAGAGGCCAGATAGTGCGTTGCGTGTCCTGCCCTGTCGCATCCGCATACCGGATTCGAACTTTCCGCTTCGCGTCGATGGCCGCAAACACCGGTCCGAAAGCCGGGACCGAAGCCGCATTTGTCTTGGGTACGTAGAGTGCCAAGGACGCCGACTCGGAAGCAACGCCCCTGGGCAGCACCGTGCGGATTTTCGAGATCGCGGACGCCGCTGCCGCAGACAACGGCTGCCCCGCATAAACGCTCGCGAATCGCAACCCGATCTCGACGGCGGCTGCCTCGGAACGTTCAAGCATGAGCGGAGGCAGGTCGAGCTTTTGGCGCAATACGTAGCCGACACCGGCTTCACCCTCGATAGGCACCCCCGAGTGGTAGAGATCCGCAATGTCTCGGTAGATCGTCCGCGTCGATACCTCGAGGCGCTCCGCCAGCCAGATCGCGGTTGTAAGGCGTCGCGACCGGAGAAACTGTACGATCCGGAACAATCGGTCGGCGCGGCGCATGGAAGTGCAGCCTCAGGCTCCCAGAGCCATGGCGCCATAGGTCTTCAGCGACCGGTACAACGTAACCCCTTTGGCGGGTTCGTCATGGTCTTCCGCGGCCATGCATTCGAAGTAGGCGCGGCACGCCTCGCTCGACGCAGCAGCCTGCATTGCCTTTGCTGCGTGCTCGCCGGAGCGCCAGAATACGATGTCGGCCCATGTGGACGAGTCCTTCTGCACCAGGACCCGGCCGAGGTATCCGTCTGCCTTCGAAAGAAAGTCACGTTCCAGCCGCTCGGAGGCTTCGAGCAGCGCCTCCCTGGTTACGCCGCTCGCGACGTTGAAGGGCGCCAATTCGATAACTAGCTCATGCTTCATGTGTGATCTCCAGGATTACGGGCACCGGGTGCTTCCCGGCGCCCTGATCATCGGTTAGTCCTACTGACAGCATGGTGTCAGTAATCGCGCAGCTACCCACGTTCAGCGGACCCCGCAAGCAATGTAAACGCGCTTTGCGCCGTTCGCTCGAGCGCGGGGTTGGACAGCATCATTTTCGTAACCGGGACGCGATGCGTTCCGATGCCTCTTTTGAAGTGATGACCGGATGAATCTCGAATTCGACGAGATCGCTCCAGTTGGCCATCCACTGTTCGAGAAGCGCTCGATCGGGCGTTTCCATGATCTGGTAACACCGCTTAAGATCGGGCGTGACCCAGCTTGCGACGTACTCCAGACCCTCCGGTGCCAGTCGACCGCTTTCGCGAAATCTTCGATACACCGGTACGGCGTCACCATCCCGAAAGTGCTCAATGACCATGTATGTCGTTTGCGACATCTCTGTTCCTTCCCCGACGCCACCTAGTAGGTGAGGGCTGTTCTCCCTTGGCCTTCAGGTACTCAGCCGCCGCTTGAAGTGCAGGGCGGTACCCAGCGGGCGACGCGGCGAGATCTGTGATCGGCATGGACTTGACCTCCTGCGGGGTGAAGCCGCCAGCGCTGCAGGCTCCGGCAAGCGCCAGCGACACCACCGGAACTACCCACCTCACTTCTGTAGCGCCCAACGCTCGCGCTGAGCCGCCGCCGAGGAGCGCAGCGACGAGGGAACCGCCAAGCCGGCGAAGCCCGCTGGCGGCGGTCGGATCGAGCGCGTGGTTGGGCGTCAACCCCATGGCTCAGACGAAGAGACGTTGTAGATCGTAGCTTCCGGATCGCCGGCGAGAACGTCCGGAAGCAGTGCAATGACCTTTTGCACTTCGGCTAGAGTCTCCTGGCGCTCCAGAGCCGCACGGTCCTCGAAAACTTCAGTGGCAATGAACGAATTTGGATCGGTAATGTCTCGCGCAATGTCAAAATGCACTGCCCCCTGAACTTTGCGGCTTGGCGCAACCACCGACTGAAGCGCAGCGCGCAGATCTTCGGCTTTCTCCGCTTTGCACTTTACTTTGAAGCGAATCACGATCATTTGTGCCTCCTTTGATGACACCCCCTCAATGAAGGAGCTACAAAATGCTGGCTGTTGACGCCCAACGTTCCCAGTAACCGGCGCGCGCCCACCAACTCAAGCATGGCACGGCGCTTCCGCGCGCGTCCGCGTTGACTGGGGGGTTAGGCGCTTTCACCGCCGTTCCCTGAGCAATTTGCGCATCGCCTCCAATTGATCGTGGGTCGCAAACAAAGCAGTACAAACCTTGTGCCCATGCCACTCGAGTTCAGCACGCCGTGAGGTAATAACTGCGGAGTTCTTTGACGTGTCTACGTAGAAATAATCGGCACCGTTTTCGATCCCAAATACTAGAATCGGCGGGCTGTCAGCAATAACTCGGAAGGTCTGAGTGTCACCTCGACTTCCTCGACCTCCACTCTCAAACTGAACGTTGCACACGACCTCCCTTCCACGTCGGACGCACTGGTAAGCAACGCGATCGCCTTCGAGCACTTTCAGACTTCCATCATTTAGGTATCCGAGTAGCATCTTGCATTCGGTCGCTTCAACGTAGAAATCAGGTTGTGCGTCGACCGCTGATGCAATCATTAGCATGAGGGCGAAAGCCCAGGTCTTGGCGTGCATCGGTGACCCTCCTAACCGTCAACTGTAGAAGAAGAAACGAGAGGGAACGCGATCCGCAATCCGCCGAGAGTTATGAAGGCGTTGAGGAACGCCGTGAACCGCTAGCCAGCAGGCTAAACACTTCATCCGCATTCTTCCGATTCTCTCGACCATCTCCAGAATGCACTGAGTTGGAGACAAAGATCAAATTTCCAACAGCCTTTTCAACGCTGTCCCGTGGAGGTGTAACTCGCAACGCGGCAAGCAGACAATACCAGCGAACAGCACTTGTTGTTGCCTTTAACTGGCTTGCGCATTCTCTTATCGCGTCAGATGCCCTAACAAGATCGACTTCCTTGCCGTTGCCCGGATTCGCGAACCAAGGTGCATAGTAGGTGAGACTGAACAAGACCTTCCCAATAGCCTTGGACTGTTCGTGCGCAGGCTCAAGTAAGAACTTCTGGATCAGCTGACCAAGTACAAGAACGATTACGGCTCCCACGACCGTCAAACCAGAAGTCAGGAGAATTTTCTCTAAGTCCGCCATGCGAACAACGGTTATCTGTAGCGCCTAACGTCATGTTCAGCGGCGCGCTTTAGCGCGTCCGCTGGAACTAAAGTTAGGTTTCATGGCAACTCAGCGCGACGAGTAAGACGAATGCCAATCTTCAGCGTCGGGTTTTCGACCATATGACCGTAGACCTCAAAGGCCGCGCGTTGCGGCACACCCTCAAGGTAGAGATTGAACTCCTTAATTGGACCAAACACAGAATGCGGTTCGCCACGAAAGTTCGTGACCTTGATCTCGGCGACAATCTTGTCGTTTTTGGTTTTATAACTACCAATGTACGTAAACGCGAAATCGCCTCCAAGAATTCGCCCCGTTTCAAAGACAGCAACCCCGGCCCCTGCGCCTTGAACGTTCGAGACGAATTCGACTGACCAAAGTGCCTCAAGCATGTTTGCCTCCCTGTGATGCTGGACTATGAAACCTAACGTTCGAGTTAACCGGCCCGCTACGGCAGGCACCGTAAGCCCGGACTGAGATGATGCACCATGTGCCTCAGGCCGGGCTTACGGTGCCTGCCGTAGCGGGTCCGGTTGAACGAGGGGTTAGGCGGCTTTCGCCTCGGCGCACGCGAGTTCATCAGATATGTGAGCGGCCAGCCGAGCTGCCCAGAAGCCAACTCCGACTGCCAAGGCAACAAGGCCGCCAGAGGCCAGCACAAGGCCCAGGCCTGCTCGTTGACCGTAGCGAACGAGAAGAATGGCAGAAAGAATTGCTGGTGCCACCGAGAGAGAACCGAGCGTTATCCAGCGCGCAATGCGATCTCGATACAGGCCGATCCATGGGTAGCCTGCGGCCTCAGCCCGTTCAGCGACGGGAAAGCTCCGCAGAAACCGCAAGTGCAGCAGGAGGTACACGTTGAGCAGGAAGTAGGCAAGTGGAACAGCCACCGACGCCAGCTGATCGGTCACCGAGATGCCGAGTAGGCTCACAGTGCGTATCTCCGTCTGCTTGCTCTCCATAAATCTGATGGCATCGTCGATGTTCTTCCCGCGCAGTTCGCCCCAGTGAGCCTGCAAGCCAGGAAGGAGTTGCTCTCCTTTTGCATCTTCAGTCGCCAAGGTTTTCCAGAGAGAGCTTCTGCGTAGCCACACATTCACACTGGAGTGTTCAGGAAGCTGCGTTGCTCTACTCTCGACATCACCTTCTACAACAACCGCCTCTGTGACATCCCCAATAGAACTCTTGTGCGAGACATCGAGCTCTATGCGGAAGGTGTACTCGCCCGGAGTCCGCTTCGTCTCCGACTGCTGAACGGTGAATGTCTTGACGAGGCTGGAGCCAGGGTAGCCGTCTCGGCTGCGCGATAGGCGCGCGCTCGCCCAATCGGGATCAAAGTACGAGGCACGCTCAGTCGACGCAATCCACTTCCGCCAGTCTTCCAAGTTCCCGTTGGTCGGAGGTTTCGAGTACTTCAGGATCGGGTCTATGACCCATCGTGGAGACTTGACGTCTCCTGGGGTCAGGTTCAGCGGGAACCGCAGAGGATTCGACGTCAAGATCTTCTGCGTGAAGTCGGTGATCTGGCGTGGCCAATCGGCAGGGTTACGCTCAAGTGTGCTCGCAATCGGCCGTTGGGGCAGCAATGTGTTGAGCGGCACGAAGCCACGTGCGTGGCGCTCATAGTCGGCAATCGCGAAGTCTCGAAGGGTGTTCGCCTCGTTGAGCGCTCGGGTGTAGTCAGTCGTGTACGGGGCCAGGATTAGTGCAATGGCGGTAGCACCGACACCGAGCGTCAGTCGCTGGGTCGCTCGAGCCGTCTCTACCGTCTTCTCAACGTTGCTCAAACTGCACCTCGTGAGTTAAGCCGCCTAACGTCCACGCTCACCGGCGCGCGCGGCGCGGCGGTTGATAAACCATGACGCTCGCGCGCGCGTCCGGTGCGGCGTGCTGTTAGGCGTCATGAGAACGAATGCTAGGCACTGCAGGCCAAGTTGGGCGATTGGCCTTTACCCAATTCTTTAACCTCCGGCGCGCGGAATCGCCGGCGGTATCGATTTTGAGTACGTCGCAGATCGCCTTCCAGGTGGTGAGTCCTTTCTTCGTTTTCAGTTCAGGAACACTTGCTACCCATTCACTTGGACTCGGAGAAGGCGTTTTTTTGCCCTTCTCGCGAGACGCGGCGAGCGCCTCAGCGTAGAGGTCTTCCAAGCTATCGTGATTTGCATCTTTCGAGGCACTGCCGTTCTGCAGGGCCCGCCGGAGAGCAGCGCTAAAAGAAAGATTTTCGAACGGTCGCGGCTTAGCGAGCTTCCACACTAGCGCCACGAGGTCGTCGTCAACCGGAAACTGTTGCGTCATGAGTGCCCCCTACGGAATGAAAGGTGGCACTAGTATGAACCCCCGCAACACTAGTGTCAATAGTTATACTAGTGTGACCGGCCAGGCTCGCTCCCGGGCGCCTGCCGGCCATGACGCCTAACGCCCGGCTTCAGGCGCGCGCCGCCTTCGGCGCGTCGCTCTGCAAGCCGTTGTTCGGTGGCGCCGCCTGAAGAGCAATGTCACGAGTTGCTGGTCTCGGCAAGAGCGGACATTCAGCTATTGCTTGCGCGCTCGTGCTACTTCCACGGCTTTGGTGTAGGGATTGCGTGAGGTTTCGCGTGCGGCCCCTCGGAACTGCCTTCGTGATGCCATGTTTTGCGACCCTGTTGGTAGAGTTGAAAGAAGTTCGCTGCTGCACCTTGCGGTACGTAGTGTAGGCGCAGAGAGTTTTCAATCGCTCGGCCGAGCATCGACCACGCCTCGAGCTCCGGATCGGCATCAATAGATAGATCAAAGCTACGCCCGTCCTTAGCTGTGCCGTGCTTTGCGCTGTTCTTCACGCGATACAAGCGTCTGTAAACTTCGGCGTCTTTGAGGCCGCGCAGTGACCGATTGAGGGCGCGGGCCATGGCGATTAGATCCTGCGAGATCGGCTTGAATTGATACGGCACTAAGCGCATTCCGAACGAGCCGAGTGGCCGCGGCGCGTTTCGGGCGCGCATTACTGCCTCAAAGATCTCTTCAGCCATTGCCGCAAGTGCCAGGGACGGGAAATACCGCCCCTTGAAATAGAGTTCCGCCGCGGTAGCCAAATAATCAAACGCGATATCGAGTTTCCGGTACTTCTGTCTCGGCATAGAGGAGGGTTTGTATGTCAGCTATCGGCCAAAAGCGGACACTCGGCTTGTCCCTTCAGGATTGGGCTAGCTGCGAGGCGGCGCGTCGCCCTGAAGTCCTAGCGAAAGTCAGCGTCCGTCCATCCATTGCGACGCCGAAGCATCCCCGCGTGCGCGGTGTTGTGATCTCGAATCTCCTTTATATATTCCTCCGGCAGCGGTGTGGCTTCGTCCCATTCATTGCGCGGATCGTACTTCTTGCGGATCGCATCGTGGCCTTGGCGGTACTCCCAGTACTCGCGCTCGTCGGCTTCCCGCTGCGATCGAATTGCTAGCTGCGGCGTGGTACTCCAAGCGTTCACCGCTGCCTCCATCACGGCTTCGCTCTGCCTTCCCATGACAAACCCACTCTTGTCGGCTAACTCGTACTGACCTTCAAGGAATGCCGCTGTGCGCCGCACGGTGAATGGCAGCGACTCGGTCTCCTGGAGGCGCTTTAGATACGCCAGCCAGTCCTCGTTCAGGTCTTCGCGCTTGGGGAATTCGAAGCGGCGGAAATCGTTGACGAGTTGTTGGACGACGAATTTCTTCCGATAGAACGTGAATGACAGCGCACTAAAGATCGAGTCGACCACCGTAAAGAAGAGTCGAATCCCGATCAGCACGACGAAGGCCGTCCAGAAAGTCGAGGAGTTTCCATTCGTGATGGCGGTGAATGCCCAAGCGAGGATCAGGTTCTGCAGCAGCGGCGATATAAAGCCCAGTGCCATGTACCAATCTACGCTCATGATCTGCCCCCTTGGGCAACGCGAGAACCGCCTACTGCCGAACGTCCGCTTTGGGGCGAAAGCAGCTGCCCCTGATGCTCTCGTCGTGCCACCGAACGTCAAGTTGACCGGCGCGCCGTCGACGCCTTAGACATAGCAGCTGATCTTGGCATAGTCACTATGGAAAATGAGGCCGACCCAGAGCGCGTCCGGTCCAACGGGCGGTTCGGCCACGAGA
>Ga0187893_10000321_pt1 | contig 124066 bp, 119 predicted proteins | sample MA1701074metaG_FD_139574 | JGI IMG/M metagenome (GOLD analysis project Ga0187893, IMG submission 139574) | White microbial mat communities from a basaltic lava cave in the Kipuka Kanohina Cave System on the Island of Hawaii, USA - MA170107-4 metaG ...
AGCGATGTCACTCACGTGAAGAAGTCGCGACGCGGGAAAATCGTCATGACCTCGTCGTATCGGGTAGTCGATTGAAGAGGGGCGTCAAGTCGAGACGAGCGGATCAGCGCCGCGCCAGCCGCCCGAAGCGGGCGGTGAGCTCCTCCTCCGTCATGTTGCCGGCTCGGGCCAAGGCGGCCACGGTCTCTGGCTGCTCGAAATCCTCGGGCTTGATGCGAATCATGTAAGCGGCCAGCGTCTGGTAGGCCTCGGACTCGACGTCGACATAGCGAACGCGAATCCGTCCCGTCCGAGGATCCAGCATCAGCCCGAACGGCACCGGCACCAGACGGCCTGCCTGGATGGTCACCATGGCGTTGGTGCCGCCGTCGAGCAGAAAGCGCGTGGCCCAGTAGCCGAGGCTCCGGCTGTACTGGATGTCGTGGGCGCCCGGCGGCGCACAGCGCAGCTCGTAGCCTAGATCCTTGGCCACGATGGTCACGTCGATCTTGCGTGCCCGGAGACTGGCCGCCACCCGTTCCTTGAGCACGCGACCCAGCTCCAGCTCGGTGAGGCTCCGTACGTTGCCGTATGCGTCGCGCTCGACCGATCCCAGGGTCGCGGCATCGAGCTTCTCCGCCAGACCTTCGGACAGGATGGCCACGCCTTGCTCACGTCCCTGCATGCGGCGCTTGATGATGGCGCCCTCGAGGAGATCGACCAGGGCCTGGAGGTCTATCGTCGGCTGCGGGAACTCCTCAGCGACGACGGTGAGGGTGGCCCCGGCGGCGCCGCCGATGCCGAGAGCCAGGTGACCGGCATGGCGACCCATCACGGTGACGAAGAACCACTTCTCCGTGGTCACCGCGTCCTGCATCAGGTTACGCACGAGATCCTTGCCCAGATCGCAGGCGGTGGTGAACCCGAAGGTGACGATGTCGCTCGGCAGTGGAAGGTCATTGTCGATCGTCTTCGGCACGTGGGCCACCGTGAGGCCAGAGCGAGCATGGGCGACCCGGGAGGCGGCGAAGGCCGTGTCGTCTCCGCCGATCGCGATGAGGTGGTCGACGCCGAGGATCTGCAGCGTCTCCGCCACCCGGCGGGGCCCGTCCGGGTCCCGGGTGGGATTGGCGCGGGAAGTCCGCAAGATGGAGCCACCCTCGAAATGGATGCGGGAGACGTCGCCGATCTCGAGCTCGACCGCGTGGCTGGTGTCGCCGGCCATGAGCCAGCGGAAACCGTCGTAGCAACCGAGCACCCGGAGCCCGTGGTTGCGGGCTTCGATAGTCGCCGCCGCGATGACCGCGTTGATCCCGGGAGCCGGGCCCCCACCCACGAGAATCGCCAACGTCTTCACGATGTACCCCTCCAACCATCATCGCACGACAGACAGAGAGGCATGCTTGCCGTTGCTCCATGGAGCACATCGCTTCAAGCCGGAGGGCGCGACGATTGGAGACTTGACAGGGCGCGGCCCTCCAGCAATCGCGCCCGGCCCCCAAGCGCCTGGAGATCTTCCGGGAACTGGTCCCGGGTCTCAACCGCGTGTTGTTGCCTTATGACGCCGACGATCGGCACGCCGTCTCCCAGCTCGACAGCTATCGCCACGCCGCTCGGCGGCTGCGTATCACCTTGGTCAAGCAGCCGGTGCGCACCCTAGAGGAAGCCAGAACGGTACTCGACGGCGTGCGGAAGGGTGAAGTCGACGGCATCTTGTCGCCGCGATTCTTGTCGTTGAACATCCCGGGGTTCATCATCGAGACGGGGCGACGGCGCGGGATTCCGACCATGCTCCACAATGCCTTCCTTCTCGAGCAAGGCGGGCTGGCCAGCTATGCCGCGAACTACTACGAGATCAGCCGCCAGGCGTCCCGTCTGGTGGACAAGATCATCAAGGGCGAGAAACCCGCCGACATTCCGGTCGAACAGGCGACGCGGTTTGAGCTGGTCATCAACCGTAAGACAGCGAGGTCGCCGGGACTGACGATTCCGCCCTCGATCCTACTGAGGGCTGATCGACTGATCGATTGACCCGCATCAACCTCCCCCGGCCATCTCCTTCGTGACCTTCTCGACCTGGTCGGGTGGCATGTGCAGTAAGGCCTGGTCGCGGAGCCAGGCGGCGAAGCCGGTGTGGAGCTGGGTGAGCCGGCTCATCACGCGGTCCTTCTTGACGAGATCCTCCGTGCGCTTCTTGCGGGCGTCCTGAAAGGCGTGCAATCCGCTCTCGACGCTCTCGGCCACCCCGAGCAGATCGATGAGCTGTGCTGCATCCTCGATCGCCATGTTCGCTCCCATGGCGGCGAAGGGGGTGGTCGCGTGCGCGGCGTCGCCGAGCAGAACCATGCGACCGCGGCGCCACGTCAGAAGAGGCGGGATGTCGAAGAACGCCGCGGGCTTGAGATCCGCCTCGGGGGTCGCGTCGACGGCCGCCTGCACGAGCTCGTACCAGCCGCGCAGGTGTTCACGGACCTCGTCCTTGGGGAACGGCATCCCGGCGGGGGCACGGTGGGTCATGTACCAGCGCGCATGGCCTTGCCCGAGGTCGGCGACGCCGGCTTTGGCTCCGCGTCCCCAGATGTCGACGTGGGTGTGGGGCGGCAGGAGCGGGTGGGTGAATGGCACGACCGCGTTGACGCCGCCGTAGCCGGAGTAGCGCAGCGGCGTCTCGCCGACCACGGCGGTCCGGACGATGGAGTGGATCCCGTCTGCGCCGACGAGCAGATCACCCGCCGCGCGGGAGCCGTCCGCCAGTACGGCGCAGACTCGCTCGCCTTCCGCCTCGACTCGAACGCACTCCGAGCCGAGACGGAGGACGTCGCCCGAGAGCTTCCCCGCGATCGCGCGCAGGAGGCCCGCACGGCGGATCTCGTACGTGGGAGCGCCGAGCTTCGCCGAGACTTCGCCGACGGGCATCCGCTCGATCAGCCTTCCTTCCTGGTTTCGGATCTCCGTGAAGGCGACCCGCCCCCCCACCGCATCGAGCGCCGCCGGCCCGAGGCTAAGCTCGCCCAGCCGGGCGACCGCGTAGGACCACAAGGTGAAGCCAGTGGCGTGGTGCTGGAAATCGTCGTGACGTTCGTGCACCTCGACGGCGATTCCGGCGCGCTGGAGCGCAAGCGCGGTGGTGAGCCCGCCGACTCCGCCGCCCACCACGATCACCCGTTCGAGCCGTGCCATCTCCCGTCCCTCCCCCGCCCTCGACCGCCGTCCCATCATGCGACAGCTCAGCCAGCGATACTCCCTCTTCATCGATGTCGAGGCCCTGGAGTGCCTTGCGGGCGGACGACTCCCCCCGCGCTGGCTGTCTTCCGAGGGATGCGAATGGTACACTACACCTGATCGCAACAATCAGGTGTATCCACCGTGGAGGTCTTCATGGCGCGAACGAATATCGTTCTCGATGACTCCCTCATCAAGCGAGCGATGCAAGTGAGCGGGGCGAAGACCAAGCGTGAGGCCGTAGACCGGGCTTTGCGGGACATGGTGGCTCGACGCCCGGTCTACCGGGCCCTCCGCAAGCTCAGAGGGAAACTCCCATGGGAGGGTGACATCAACGCCTGGCGACGCGGGCGCGGATGATCGTGGTCGACACGGCCGTGTGGGCCGACTGGTTCAACGGTACCCACTCAGCCGAGGTCGAGCGCTTGGCCCGCGCGCTCGATCGTCAGGACGCGGGGCTGGTGCCGTTGATCCTGACCGAAGTTCTGCAAGGATTCCGTCACGACCGTGACTTCGAGCGAGCCCGGCGGCTTCTCGTCCGGCTTCCGGTGCTAGTCCTCGATGTGGAGGGCCACGCCTCCGCGGCGGCCTTGTTCCGTCGGCTACGGCGCCTGGGCGTCACCATCAGAGGGACCGTCGACTGCGTCATCGCCCAGACTTGTATGGCGGCCAACGCCGAGCTTCTCAGCACGGACCAGGACTTCGTCGCCATTGCTCGACACACGGGGCTCCGCCTGTGCGTGGCGTCCACGATGTAGACTATAGCGACCTACCACGCTTGGGAGAAGACCATGGCCATTCCCACGACCATGACGGCAACGGTTCTGGTGGCGCCGCACCGGTTCGAGCTGCTGGAGCGTCCGGTCCCGACACCAGGCGACGAAGATGTCCTGGTGCAGGTGCGCGCCTGCGGTATCTGAGGGACAGATCTGAAAATCATCCACCATGGCATGCCGCAGATGCCGCCGTACGGCGAGTTCATCTTCGGTCATGAGTACGCGGGCGATATCGTCGCTCTCGGCCGCACGGTGGATGAGTTTCAGATCGGCGACCGGGTGGTCGTCGAAGCGCACATGGGCTGTCGGCGCTGTGAGAACTGCATCCGCGGGCTCTACACAGCCTGCCTCAACTACGGCAATCGAAAGCGCGGTCATCGGGCCAACGGCTTCACCACCAACGGTGGACTCGCCGAGTACGCCCTGAACCACGTCAACACCCTCTATCGCATCCCCGACGGCGTGAGCTACGAGGAGGCAACCGTGGTGATGACGTCGGGCAGCCCCCTCTTCGGGCTCGAGAACGCGGGCGGGTACTTCGCAGGGGAGACGGTAGCCGTACTCGGCCCGGGACCGATCGGTCTCATGGCCATCCAGCTCGTACGCGCGCTGGGGGCGACGAGGGTAATCCTTACCGGAACGCGCGACTCACGCCTGCGCATCGGGCGCCAGCTCGGCGCCGACGTCATTGTTAACAGTCACGGGGTGGATCCCGTGGCCGCGGTGATGGAGGCGACGGGGGGCAAGGGCGCGGATCTGGTCATCGACTGCGCCGGCGGAGACGATACCTTCGATCAGTCGATCCGAATGGCCAAGCCAGGGGGCCGCGTGCTGCTGGTGGCCTTCTATCATGGTCCGGTGACCGCGGACATCACCCACGCCGTGCGGCGGAACATCACGATCTACACCGAGCGCGGCGAGGGCGGCACCAGTGTTGGCCGCGCGCTCGCGCTGCTCGCCGCCGGTCGGCTCACGGCCAAACCGCTCATCACCCACCAGTTCCCGCTGGCGCGCGTGCACGAAGCGATCGAGGTGCTCGAGAAGCGGATCGGCGACCCGGTCAAGGTCGTCCTCAATCCCTGATGACGGGAAGCGAGGTCCCCATGAGTCAACGGCACGTCCTGGTTGGGGTGCTCCTGCTAATGCTGGTCGTTCCCGGGCTCGCCCTGGCGACGCCCGAGGGGCAGATGACGTGGGCCCTCCACTTCTCCCTGGCCCCGACCCTCTTCGAGCCCGCCGAGACGCCGGGCGTCGTCTCCCCGTTCATGATCTTCTACGCTCTCCACGACGCCATGGTGAAACCGATGCCGGGCAAGAGCCTGGCCCCCAGCCTGGCTGAGTCGTGGAGCATGTCGTCCGATGGCCTCGTCTACGAGTTCGTGCTGCGCAAGGGGCCACGGTTTCACACAGGCGAGCCGGTGACCGCGGACGACGTCAAGTTCACCTTCGAGCGCTATCGAGGCATCTCCGCCAAGATCCTCAAAGACAAGGTGGCGGCCGTCGAGACCCCGGATCCGGGGCGTGTGCGCTTCCGCCTCAAGCAGCCGTGGCCGGACTTCCTGACGTTCTACAGCGGGCTGGCGACGGGCGCGAGCTGGATCGTGCCGAAGAAGTACATCGAGCGGGTGGGCGAGGAGGGCTTCAAGAAGGCGCCGGTCGGCGCTGGGCCGTATCGGTTCGTCTCATTTACCCCGGGGGTGGAGCTCGTGCTCGAAGCCACCGACGGGTACTGGCGCAAGACGCCGAGCGTGAAACGCCTCGTCTTCAAGTCGGTCCCGGACGTCGCCACCCGACTCGTGATGCTCAAGCGCGGCGATGTGGACGGAGCCTACGGCCTGCCCGGGGAGCTCGGCGAGGAGGTGCGGCGCACGCCGGGGCTGACCTTGAAGCCGACACCGTTCACGAGCACCCACTGGATTCTCTTCGCCGACCAGTGGGACACGAGCTCGCCGTGGCACGACCGGCGCGTGCGCCTGGCGGCCACCCACGCCGTCGACCGCGAGGCGATCAACAAGGCCGAGAGCCTGGGCTTCTCGAAGATCACCGGCAGCATCATTCCCACGAGCTTCGATTTTTACTGGCCGCCGCCAGTCCATCCGTACGATCCGGCCAAGGCCAAGCAGTTGCTCGCCGAAGCCGGGTATCCCAAGGGCTTCGAGGCCGGCGATCTGTGGTGCGATATCTCGACGGCCGGCACCGCCGAGGCCGTGCTCAACTACCTGCAGGCGGCCGGGATCAAGACCCGTCTGCGGCCGCTGGAGCGGGCGGCGTTTCTGAAACCGTATCAGGAAAAGAAGCTGAAGAACTTCATCTATGGCCTGAGCGGCATCGGCGGCAATGCGGCCACCCGGATCGAAGCCTTCGCCGTCTCCACCGGCAGTTTCGCCTACGGAAGCTACCCCGACATCGACGGGCTCTTTCGCGACCAGGCGGGCGAGCTGGATCCGAAGAAGCGCGAGATGCTCCTGCATCGCATCCAGCAGCTGATGCATGAGAAGGTCATGTTCCTGCCCATCTGGCAGCTCTCGATGCTGCAGGGCTACGGCCCGCGCGTGGGCGAATCGGGCTTCGGCCTCATCACCGGCTATCCGTGGGCGGCGCCCTACGAGGACGTGACCTTGAAGGGTAAATGAGGTCGGCGCGCCGGGGGGCCTTCCCTCCTAGAGAGTCGAGCCGACCAGCGCGGGCAGGACGAACTGATTCAGGATGGCCACGGGCAAGCGCCAGTTCTCGGGCTGGTTGTAGTTGCCAGCGGTGACGACGACCACCAGCCCCCGCCCCCTGGAGCCCGAGGGACAGCCGCGCATTCGCGAACCACCTCGACCGCCTTCTGTCAGCGCACGGGAAGCTCCCTGGGCGTCTCCCCTGCAGCAGACTTACGGGCGATCCAGGAACTCGACAATTTTGCCGCGGTGCTCGGCGACCAGCTTGGCCGCCGCGCCGACCAGCAGCTCGCGGTCACACTCCGAGGGCAAGGTCAGGCGTGTCGGGATCTCGGCGATGCGTTCCCGCACCTCCTCGGGAGTCTGGAGTGGGTTTCGCTCGGCCTTGCAGGCCGGCGGCAGATCGCTCATGTCCGCCGCCCACTTGGCGTCGGTGTGGCGGAGGACCAGGACATAGAACGTTCGCGAGTCGGGAAAGACGCCCTCGAGCTGGAGGCTCCGGAAGAAGAGCGCCTGATAGGTGGTGGCCCGCTCCTCCATGATGCTGGGAATGCGGGAGAAGTCGAAGGTCAGGAGCGAGAAGGGAAGCGAGCGGCGCAGCAACTGCCGCTCACCGACCGAGAAGGGAAAGGAGCTGTCGAAGGAGATGATGAGGACTCGTTTCGCTCGCTTTTCCTGAATCCGGTTGAGGTAGAGGAAGATGAGCGACTCGATTCCCGAGTTCTCGTAGAGCCCGCCGTCCCCGGCATGCCAGTACGTTTCCTCCTCCCCGATCTGCAGGGTGATGGGTCCGATGAGGGGCGGAAAGGACGCCGAAGCGGCGGCCACGCCGAACAGGGAAGCCGGGCACGGATCCATGCCGATCTCGACAGGGGTCATCGGGCGGAGGAGCTTCCAGCGTTCGCGGATGAAGGGCGTCGGCTCCATCACGCGGCCGTGCCGCTGCAGCGATCGTTCCAGATCCTCGAAGAAATCGTAGTCGAAGGCCTCTGACGGCAAGGTGGTCAGCGCGAGGCGACGGCCGTTGTTGTAGAGCGTGGTGTTGACGACGAGCCCGGGACTGTCGCCGGCCTTCTCCCTGGCGCTGATGTCCTGCATTCGCGCGTCGCCATAGAGACGATCCTTCAGAATCTCGGCGAGGGTCCGGGCGGCGAGGGCCGAGTTGACCCACCGGAAGGACAGAAGCTGACGCCAGATCAGGGACGTCTCGAAATCCTGGCTGAGGGCGGTCCGGGATTGCGCAAAGAACGCCCGGTAGGTGTCCGTCATGGCTCCGTCCGCGTCGAGCACCTTGACGTCCCGGCCTGGCTTTTTCAGAGTGTAGTACGTCGCCGCGAGGCTCCCTCCGGAGACGCTCGACAGGTGCGAGATCTTGTCGATCGCTGAGGTGCCATCGGCCAGGCGCACATCCGCCAACGCCTCCAGCCCCGCCGTGCCGAAGAGCGCAGCGCGGCTTCCCCCACCCGAGAGCGCCACGCCCATCAGGTTGCCGTCAGGAACCGACGTCTGGCACGGGCCGATCGTGTCCGCACGGACCACGCGAAGGGCGTGGGCGCTCGCGCACCCGGCCAGGAGCACCGTGCAGACGAGCCCAATTGCGATACGCGCTCCGCTCATAGGGCCTCCTCGCTGAAACGCCTGCGGCCTTTCGCTCTCACGATAATCGTACGCTGATGCTGAAGTCGCTCGCTCCCGATGCCCCCAACCCCGCATCGCGGGGGCCAACGTCGAAGCAAGTACCCGATGGTACCAGCCTCTCCTCGCGTTCGCGATCGACGACCTCGAGGGGGCCATGGCCCGGGTAGCCGACATGAGGGCCGCGGGGTGGTTCAGCCCGGCCGTGCCGTTGCCCCTCGTCACATTACCATGGTAATCTAAGAGCATGGGCGCCATTGCTCACTCGAAGCTCACCGCGCAGGGTCAGGTGTCGGTCCCCGTCGAGGTTCGGCGGCGGCTGGGGATCGGGCCCGGGGCGGTGCTGGAGTGGAACGAGCGCGGCGGTGCCATTGTCGTGTCTCGTGCAGGACGCTACTCCTCAGAGGACGTGCACCGGGCGCTGTTCCCGAGGGGTGCGCCGAAGCCGAGGACGCTGGAGCAGCTCAAGGAAGGGATACGCCGATACACGCAAAAACGGCATGCGCGCCGTTGATACGAATGTCCTCGTCCGCTTGATTGCCCGGGACGATGTCAGGCAAGTCGTAGCCGCGGAGTCGTTCGTAGCGGCCGGAGCGTGGGTCGGCCACGTGGTTCTTGCCGAGACAACCTGGGTGCTGAGCGCCGTCTACAACCTCGGTCCAACCGATATTGCGACGGCCGTCGAGATGCTCCTGAACCACCAGCATTTGACGATCGCCGACGCCGATGTCGTAACCGCTGCGCTCGATCAGTATCGCAAACGGCCCCGCACGAGCTTCTCGGACTGCCTGGTCCTCGCAACGGCCCGGAAGGCAGGTCATCTGCCGGTCGGGACCTTCGACCGGCAATTCGCCACTCTCGGCAGCGCTCACAAGTTGTAGGTCGACGACGCCGAGCCGAGCAGCGAGATGCGCTTCGCCGGGGCACGGCAAACACCGTAAGCGCGATCCGGATGCGGCGGCAGCTACGAACGGGCGCCCCTGTAGATAAGCTGCGCTAGCGACACCTCCGGGCATCCTCTCGCGAACCCGAGTCGTTCGCTGGCATCGAGGATCTCGATCCCGTAGACGCCGTCGGCGCTCGTATAGTCCACGGCGATCCCGTCACCGAGCTCCTGAGTGCGTTTGACCACCTGCCCCGGTTTGCCCTCGAGGTAGATGTACATCGCGTCGGCATCGGCATCGTAGGTGATCTTCATGGCTCCGCCCGCTGATTCAAGTATACGTACACCGTCACGACTACCAATCGCTCCGCTTCATCCACGAAGATGGGGCGAACGTCCTTGCCGGTATAGAGGGCACCCTCCTGGCCGAAAGGGTACCATCTGGTGGCTGCGTACCGCCGCCGGGCGGTTTGAACCCAGGGTGCGTCGCGTATGGCTCCGATCACCTCTTCCTCCGTTGTCCCGCGCTCAACCAATCTTTGGCGCGCGTGGCGGGTGAAGATGACTGGTTTCACCGTTCGAGCCGGGTCCCTTCCCTGGGAGTGCCCTAAACGTCAGCTCATCGCCAGTGGGTTCACACGAGCAGCACTAGGGGCTCCTCGACAAGCTCGGCGAGGGTGCCGAGGAACTGCGCGGCGCGGGCGCCGTCGAGGGGGCGGTGGTCGCAGGACAGCGTCAGCACCATCGTTGGCTGCACGGCCGGCTGCCCGTTGGCCGCCACCACTCGATCGGCGATGCGCCCGACGGCCAGGATGGCCGCCTGCGGCGGGTTGACGATCGCGTTGAAGGCGTCGACGCCGTACATGCCGAGGTTGCTGATCGTGAACACGCCGCCCTGGATGTCGGCCGGGCGCAGCTTGCCGGCTTGACCGCGGGTCACCACGTCTTCGCGGCGAGAAGCGATCTCGGCCAGGGTCAGCGTGTCGGCGCGGTGGATGACGGGGACGATGAGGCCGTCGTCGATGGCCACGGCCAGGCCGATGTTGATTTCGGCGTGGCGCACGATGGCGCCGTCCTTCCACGAGGCGTTCACGGCCGGGTGTCGCACCAGGGCCGCCGCGACCAGCTTCACCAGGAGATCGGTGTAGGTGATGCGGGCGCTGGTCTGCTTGCTCGCCCGTTCGCGCCAGGTAGCGAGGCGGCTCACGTTGACCTCGCGGACGAGATAGAAGTGCGGCGCAGTGGTCCAGCTGGCCGTCATGCGCTCGGCCATGATGCGCCAGACGTTGCTGACGGCAGGCGCCTCCACACGGGCGGCGGCGGCAGCAGGCGCCTCGACGCGAGTGGTCGGCGCAATCGCCGTTACCGGGACCTGCGCCGTCGCGCGCGGCGCCGCCGCCACGTCCGCCGCCAGCACGGCTCCGCCGGGCCCCGAGCCGGCTATCGCACCGATGTCGAGACCGCGCTCGGCCGCCAGGCGCCGGGCCTTCGGCGACGCGGGCGCGAGACGGGCCCCCGCTCCGTTGCCCGCGGGCGCCGCCTTCCGGCTCTCGACGTAGGCAAGGACGTCGGCCTTCTGGATCGTCCCGCCAGACGCCTTGACCTGCGCGAGATCGACACCGTGCTGCTCGGCGAGCTTCCGGGCAAGGGGCGACGCCTTGATCGCGGCGCCAGCCGAGCTGGCCGGGCCAGTCGAGCCGGTCGATCCGGATGACGACGCTACGGCAACTCCATCGCTTCGCAGCGCCGTCCTCGCCTCGGCTGGCGCTGCGGCAGTAGTTCCCCGCCCGGCTGCGGCGGCGACCGCGCCTACCTCCTCGCCGATGACCGCGATGGTCTGGCCCACCGGGACCACCTCGCCTTCCTGCGCGGTCACGTCGCGCAGGATGCCCGAGCCGGGCGCCTCGATCTCGGTGGTGATCTTGTCGGTCTCGATCTCCACCAGCGGCTCGCCCTTCTGCACCAGGTCGCCGGGGGCCTTCAGCCAGCGCAGGACCTTGCCGCTCTCCTGCGCCAGCTCCAGCGCCGGCATGATGACGTTCGTCGGCATCGCCTGGAGGCCTCAGGCCTTCTTACACAGCGCCTTCGCCGCCTCGAATACCGATTTCTCCGTCGGCACGGTGAGGTCCTCCAGCACGGGCGAGAACGGCACCGGCACGTCCATGGCCCCGATGCGCTTGACCGGCGCGTCGAGGTGGTAGAAGGCCCCCTCCGCGATCACCGAGGCCATCTCCGCCGTCACGCCGTAGCGCTCGTAGCCCTCGTCCACCACCAGGGCGCGCGAAGTCTTCTTGGCGGAGTCGATCAACGCCTGCTTGTCGAGCGGCCAGGTGGTCCGCGGGTCGATCACCTCGGCGCTGATGCCCACCTCTTCCAGCATGGTGGCCGCGGCGAGGGCCACCGGCACCATGCTGCTGGTGGCCACGATGGTCACGTCCGTGCCGGCGCGCTTGATCTCGGCCACGCCGAACGGGATGGTGTACTCCTCCTCCGGCACCGGGCCCTTCACCCGGTACATCATCTTGTCCTCGAAGATGACCACCGGGCTGTCGTCACGGATGGCCGTCTTCATCAGACCCTTGGCCTCGTAGGGGCCGGAGGGCAGGGCCACCTTGAGGCCGGGGACGTGGCTCACCCAGGCGTGGAGCGACTGCGAGTGCTGGGCGGCCGACCGACGCGTGGCGCCTAACGTAGTCCGGAAGACGATGGGCACCTTGATCTTGCCGCCCGACATGTAGTGAGCCTTGGCGGCCTGGTTGACCATCTGGTCCATGGTGAGGGTGATGAAGTCGCCGAACATCACATCCACGATGGGGCGCATGCCGGTCATGGCCGCTCCCACGCCGATGCCGGCATAGCCAGGCTCGGAGATGGGCGTGTCGATGATCCGCTCCGTCCCGAACTCCTGCACCAGGCCGAGCAAGGTCTTGAAGGGGTGGCCGGCCTCGGCCACGTCTTCCCCGATGAGGAACACGCGCGGGTCGCGCCGCATCTCCTCCGCGATCGCCTCGCGGACCGCATCGCCGTAGGTCAGCTCTCGCACGCTCATGACTGCCCCTCCGTGGCCGCCGGCGGCCGGTGGTCCTCCGCGAGACTCCCCTAGCCGGGGCCCGGAGTCAAGATGGCGCCCTCGACCCGGGACGAGCCCCCGGCGCACTGGGCCCGGCCGACGCCGCGTCCCCCTTTAGGCGATGCGCTCCGTACGCGCGACATCGAGGGGGTGGTCGATGAGCGGCCCCATCCGTTCGAGGAAGCGTACCGTGTGCGGCAAGCCGGCATGATGCTCGAACGCCGCCTCATCTTTCCAGCACGAATGAATGTAGAAGAGCTGCGGGTCGCGAACTGACCGAAAGGCGTGAATGCTCAGGCAGCCAGGCTCCTTGCTGGAAGGACCGACGATGTCACGTATCGCCTGTGCCACCGCGCCCTCGTTACCGGGACGCGCGTGAAATCGCGCGAAGATAAACAGTTCCATGCCATCTTCCCTCTGGGTCGCTGGCTCGTTGACCGTCACTGAACAGATACGCTTGCGCTCGCCCTCCTCAGTGATACCGTCGAGCTGACCGCAATGGGGACATTTTTCACCGAGGTCCAGCTCGCGTCGCCGGCACGGCCGGCTCGGCGGGAGATCGTCAAGCTCCTGGTCGACAGCGGCTCGCTCTATACGTGGGTGTCGGCGGCCATATTGCGCGACCTCGGTGTCCAGCCCACGGAGCGTCGACGCCTTCTCACCATCGAGGGCCGAGCGCTCGACCGGGGCGCGGCCGAGGTCCTGATCACCCTCGAAGGCCGGACGCTGCATACCCTCTGCGTGTTCGGCGAGCCGGGCGACCTCGGTGTCCTTGGCGCCTACACCCTGGAAGGCTTCGGGCTGGCCATCGATCCTGTTCAGCGGCGCCTCATCCCAGCGATCGTCTACGGCGCAGCAGTGGCAACCTAGAGGTCGGCCTCCAGCTGCGACATGATCGCCTGGGCGGTCATCAGGTCGAGATGGCCGCCGCCCGCATTCTTGAAGAGCGTGATGTCCTTGCCGCCGAGGCGGCCCGGCACGGCTCCGCCCACCAGATCGTAGAGGTCACCCAGGACGTCGTCCTTGCGGATGGCGCCCGTCACGATCGGCTGCTGGATGTCGCCCACATCGAAGGCCGACTCGAGGCGGTCCACGAAGATGCGCGACCGGCGGACCGCTTCGTCGTCAGCCTCGCGCGTCTCGGGTGTGTAGCCGCCCACGAGGTCCAGGTGTACGCCGGACCCTAGCCATGATCCGTGAATGAGTGGCATGTGGGAGCGCGTGACCGAGGTGATGACTTGCGCCTGTCGTACAGCCGCCTCGAGGTCAGCGATCGCATCCGCTGCCATCCCCTCGTCGCCCAGTCGAGCCGCCAGGGCGGTGGCGCGCGCGCGCGTACGGATCCCCGTCGAGATCACCTCGGCCGCCTATGAAGTGCTGCGTTCCAGACCAGCACGCGGCGTATCGAGGGCCGCGTGAATCGGTGCGCGCGCACCAGCCATGGGGCCATGGCACCGGCGCCGACCACAAGCAGGGTGTGTGGATCGTCAGGCGCGAGCAGTCGGGCCCCGAGGGCGGAGTCGGCGGACGTCTTCCACCACGTGATCTCGGTTCCGTCGAGCACCGCCCGCGGACGGCCGTTGGTGCCGTCGAACAGCACGTACACTCCCTGGACCGCGGGGAGGGGGTGCTTACCCCGGGTTCCCGCGACGAGGTTGTCGGGAAAGCTGGTGAAGAGCTTGCTGCCCAGCGCACGGCCAGCATCGACGGCCGACCGCACGAAGTAGTGCGCCTTCTCCTCGCCCATGACGAGATCGCGGATCGCGATGCGAGGGCGGCGATGGCCGGCTTCCATGGCCGCGACCAGAGCGGGAAAGGTCAAGACTCGGCGGATCTCCTCGGCGCTCACGACGCGCATGGCCCCCTCCTGGCTTCGTCTACACTAACCGGTGACGCAGGTCACCGGATGAGGACTTACGCGAAAGAGAGCTTTCCGCCGGGGAAGATTCGGCGCTTTCTCGAGCCCGGGCCTATCGTGCTGGTCACCTCCGCGCACGAGGGCGAGCGAAACGTCATGACCCTCGGCTGGCACATGGTTCTGGGATTCGAGCCCGCGCTGGTCGGGTGCTACATCTGGGAGCGGAACCATAGCTTCTCGCTGATGCGGCGGAGCCGCGAATGCGTGATCAACGTGCCCACCTTCGACCTGGTGAACGCGGTCATCGGAGTCGGCAACAGCCACGGTCCCCGCATCGACAAGTTCGTGAAGTTCGGGCTGACGCCCGTCGCCGCGAGCAGGGTGCGAGCTCCGCTCATCGCCGAATGCTATGCGAGCTTCGAGTGCAAGCTGGTCGACGCGAGCCTCATCGACCGCTACAGCCTCTTCGTCTTCGAGGTCGTGAAAGCCCACGTGGCCACGTCACCCCGCTACCCGACGACCGTCCACTACCGCGGAGACGGTGTATTCATGGTCTCCGGTCGCAACCTCAGCTACCGGCGCCGCTTCAAGCGCGTGAACCTGTAGGGTCTCACCAGGACTCGAGGCGGCGCCGAGAGGCATGACTCCCATCGCCAGCTCGACCGAGCTGCCCGGCCGGGTTACGCTCGAGTACGTCGAGCAGGGAGATCGGGCCGGCATGCCGATGCTGCTCCTGCACGGAGTATCAGACTCCTGGCGCTCCTTCGAGCGGGTGCTGCCTTACCTGCCCGGGTCTATTCGCGCGTTCGCCTTGACACAGCGAGGCCATGGCGACTCTGGTCGCCCCGCGGCGGGTTACCGCACGCGCGATTTCGCGGGGGACGTAGCGGCCTTCGCCCACGCGCTGGGTCTCGGGCCGGCCGTGGTCGTCGGACACTCGATGGGCAGCACCAACGCCATGCGCTTCGCCATCGACCATCCCGAGCGCACCCGGGGGCTCGTGGTCCTGGGCACGTTCGCATCCTACCGTGGTAACGCCGAGGTCGGGACGCTCTGGCAATCTACCGTCTCGCAGCTGACAGATCCGATCGATCCGGGCTTCGTTCGCGAGTTCCAGGAGAGCACCTTGGCCCAGCCCGTGCCGCCGTCATACCTCGACGCCGTCGTGCAGGAGAGCCTGAAGGTTCCGGCGCGCGTGTGGCGCGCGGCGTTCGAAGGGTTCTTCGAGGACGATTTCACAGGCGAGCTCGGCACGATCACGGCACCCACGCTCGTGATGTGGGGCACGCGGGATTCGCTCTGCTCACGAGCCGATCAGGATGCATTGCTGGCGGCCATCGCCGGCTCGCGGCTCGTGGTCTACGAGAACGCCGGCCATGCGCTCCACTGGGAGGAGCCCAAGCGCTTCGCGGCCGATCTCGTCGCGTTCGCAGGCCGTCTGGCTTGGCGCAATCCTTCCACTCGGCGTGAGAGGCCTCTACAATAGCGGCAGTGGCTCACGACCCTCCGGATGTTCTAGCACAGCGATTGCGGACGGCGTTCGACCTCTACGAGCTTGGCGAATCGATCCGGCGGGCGCAACTGCGCCGCGAGCATCCCGACGCCACCGACGAGGAGATCGAAGCCTTGCTCGTCGCCTGGCTCCACACGCGCCCGGGCGCCGAGCATGGCGATGCCTGGGGCCGCCCCATCTCCTGGCCGCCGCCACGGCCCTGAATCGCGCCGAAGCCGCCCTCCGTCGCGTCGTCGGTGACCTCCGGGCGCTCGGTCGCCAGTTCGCGCTGGTGGGCGGCCTGGCCGTTTCGGTCCGGACCGAGCCGCGGCTCACGCGAGACGCCGATCTCGCGGTGCTCGTCGCCGACGATCGGGACGCCGAGACCCTCGTGCGCGCCCTGCAGGCGCGCGGTTGGCGAGTCGTCGCCGCGATCGAGCAAGAGGCCGCACGGCGCCTGGCAACCGTTCGCGTGGCGCCCGCTGATGAAAGTGTTCTGGGTACGTGGTCGACCTGCTCTTCGCCTCGTCCGGTATCGAGCCCGAGGTCGTGAGTGCGGCCGACCCGATCGAGGCTCTGCCTGGTTTCACGGTGCCGGTCGCGCGGGTTGGACATCTCATTGCCTTGAAGGTGCTCGCGCGCGACGATCGCACACGTCCGCAAGACCGCGTGGACCTCGCCGCACTGCTGGCCCGCGCGGATGCGGAGGCTGTGACCGAGGCGCGCAAGTCGCTCGCGCTCGTGATACAACGCGGATACCAGCGCGAGCGCGACTTGCTCGGTGCACTGGCCGCTACCTTGCAGGAGTTCAAGGGCTAGGCTCTTTGGCCCCCGTAAAGAGGAGCACCGTCGATGAGTCTCGCTAGCGAACGAAGACTGGTTCACACCGGGTCGCACTGGGGCATGTACGACGCCGAGGTCGAAAATGATCGCGTGATCGGAGTCCGTGCCTTCGCCAAGGACCCGCGGCCCAGTCCCATCATCGGGACGATGCCGAGCGCCCTGCACGCCGAGTGCCGCATCGATCGCCCCATGATCCGCCAGGGATGGCTCGAGCACGGTGTGAAGAGCGACCGCGCCAGCCGTGGGGTCGAGCCGTTCGTACCTGTCAGTTGGGACGACGCGCTCGACCTGGTCGCCGGCGAGCTGACCCGCGTCCGAGACGCCCATGGCAACGAGTCCATCTACGCCAGCTCCGGGTGGGCGAGCGCGGGGGCCTTCCACAACGCGCGGGCCCAGCTCTTTCGCTTCCTGGGCTGCTTCGGCGGCTTCGTCAACCAGGTCACGAACTACAGCTTCGGAGCGGCCTCGGTCATCGTTCCTCACGTCGTGGGTACCATGGAGCCCGTCACCGGCGGTATCACGCCCTGGCCCATCATCGCGAAGCACACCAGGTTGATGGTGCTGTTCGGAGGGATGGCGGCCAAGAACACCCAGGTCAATATGGGCGGAATCGGCCGACACGAGGATGCCGACTGGCTGGCGCAGGCGCGGCGGGCTGGGGTCACCTTCGTCAACATCAGCCCGCTGCGCGACGATGCCGCCGCGGCGCTGGGCGCCGAGTGGCTGCCCTTGCGGCCCAACACCGACGCAGCGTTGATGCTGGGCCTGGCCCACACCCTGATCGCCGAGGAGCGCCACGACCGGGCGTTTCTCGACAGGTACACGGTCGGATTCGAGCGCCTGCGCGCCTACGTGATGGGAGAGTCCGACGGCAGGCCCAAGGACGCCGCCTGGGCCTCCGCCATCACGGAAATTCCGGCCGAGGCCATCCGCCGTCTGGCCCGCCGCATGGCGGCCGAGCGCACGATGATCGCCGCCAGCTGGTCAGTCCAGCGCGCCGACCATGGCGAGCAGCCGTACTGGATGGCCATCGCGCTAGCGGCCATGCTCGGTCAAATCGGGCTGCCCGGCGGCGGGTTCGGCTTCGGGTACTGCGCGGCCGCGGGCATTGGCAGTCCGCAGCTGAAGGCGCCGCGGCCGCAGCTGCCCACCGGGGCCAATGCCGTCAAGGCCTACATTCCGGTGGCGCGGTTCGCCGACATGCTGTTGGATCCGGGCGGCGCGTTTGATTTCAACGGCCGCCGACTGACCTATCCCGACATCCACCTGGTCTACTGGTGCGGCGGCAACCCGTTCCACAAGACCCAGGATCTCAACCGCCTCCTGCGCGCCTGGCAGAAGCCCGACTCCGTGATCGTGCACGAATCGTGGTGGACCCCGGCTGCCCGCCGGGCGGACATCGTGCTGCCCTGTGCCACGACCCTGGAACGCAACGACATCGAGGCGACTCCGGCAGACCGCTACGTTTTCGCCATGCAGCGGGCCATCACGCCCGTCGGCGAAGCCCGGACCGAATACGAGATCTACAGCGCCCTCGCCGAGCGTCTCGGGTTTCAGGCCAAGTTCACCGAGGGCCGCACGGAGATGGCGTGGCTGCAGCATCTGTACGAGACCACGCGGCAGCAGGCAGCCAGGCGCGATCTCGATATGCCGCCATTCGAGGCCTTCTGGGAGGCGGGCCACGTCGAGCTGCCCCTTCCCCTCAATCCACCTGTTCTGTTCGAGGCCTATCGACGAGATCCCGCCGCGCATCCGCTCAGGACCCCGTCCGGCCGGATCGAGCTCTTCTCGGAGACGATCGCCGCCTACGGCTACGACGACTGTCCGGGGCATCCCGCCTGGCTGGAGCCCGCCGAGTGGCTCGGGGCGGAGCAGGCCAAGATCTATCCGCTGCATCTGCTCTCGAATCAGCCCCGGGCGCGCCTGCACAGCCAGCTCGACTGCGGGGAAGTCAGCCGCGCCGCCAAGGTGGCTGGGCGCGAGCCCGTCTTGCTCAACACCGAGGACGCCGCCGCGCGCGGTATCGTCGGCGGCGACGTCGTGCGGATCCACAACGGCCGCGGCGCGTGCCTGGCGGGGGCGGTGGTAACGGATGCCATCCGTCCCGGTGTCGTCCAGCTGGCCACCGGCGCCTGGTTCGATCCCCTCGATCCGGCCGAGATCGGCAGCCTCGACAAGCATGGCAACCCCAATGTGTTGACCCTCGACAAGGGCACCTCGAAGCTCGCGCAATGCTCGAGCGCCCAGACCGCCCTGGTGGAAGTGGAGCGCTTCGCCGGTGAGCCTCCTCCGATCACCGTTTTCTCGCGCCCCGCGGGAGCGGCGTCACGGGCCTAGCTGCTTCTTTGGCCAGCGACCTCGATATGGCTCGGTATGGTAGTATGGCTCCATATGGTAAAGGTGACGTTCACGCTCGACGACCAGACCGTCGAGCGTTTACGGCGGACGGCAGCGCGACTGGCGCGGCCGCAGAGCTACGTGGTCCGTGAAGCGATCAAGGAGTACGAGGTTCGGTCCACGAAGCTGAGCGACGAGGAGCGTGCACGCATGCTCGCCATCGTCGATCGTATGGTCAAGGAGCCGCCCACGCGCACGGCAGCAGAGGTGGACCGCGAGCTTGACGAGATCCGTGCGGCCCGCCGCCGCTGGGGGCGACACCGGGCTAGCTCCCCGCGGCCTTGATGCACCTCGACACCTCGGTACTCGTCGATGCGCTCACCGGCCCGAGACGCTCGGCGCCGGCACTGCGCGGATTCTTGGATCAGGGCGAGAGAATGTCCATCTCGACGCTCGTCCTGTACGAGTGGCTGCGGGGACCGCGACGCGCATCCGAGGTCGCGCATCAGGAAGCGCTCCTCCCGGCGGACCAGGCGGTGCCCTTCGGGCCGCGCGAGGCGGCCATGGCTGCTCATCTCTATCGAGCGGTGCCGCGGGCGCGGCGGCGGGAATTCGACCTCGGTGTGGCTGCGTGTGCCCTGATGAGCCACGCGAGCCTCTGGACGCTGAACGCGGCAGACTATCGCGACATTCCCGACCTGGTCCTGGTAGGAGCGTGATTGACGGCACGCCCGTGGCCTGGACGTGGGCGCCGCCGTGTTCGTCGGGCCGGCCGCGGACCTCACCGTCGCCGCCAGGCGCTTCACCGAAACCCTGGGGTTCTCGCGTGGGGTGGCAGAGCAGATGCGCCAGTGCATCGAGCGCCGGGCCGGGGCGGCCTGGTCAGCGTTCGATGCTGCCGCCTTGGCACCGGCACTCAGCGTGCCCTTGCTCGTCGTGCACGACCGCGCGGACGCCGAAGTCCCCTGGCAGCACGGCATGATCCTCGCGCGCGCCTGGCGCGGGGCCGAGATGCTGATGACCGACGGGCTCGGCCACCGACGCATCCTGCGCGACCCGAATGTGGTTGCGGCAGCGACGACATTCCTCAGCGCACGAACGGTCCGGCGCGGTCTGGCACGGGTGGCTACGGTCGACGCCGAAGAAGCGCTGCTGGGGCTGGCTCACTGACGGCGCCGCTCCGAGCCGGTGCGCGGGGGCAGCTCGCTCGCCGGGCTGTCCCTCGGCCGCTCAGAAGCTCGTCCGGGTGGTGCCCCGGTAGAGAATCCTCACCTGCCGTTCGCTGATCTCCGCGTGGACCGCGCGCGCTTGCGCATCGAGGTCGGCGGCCGGCGGGGGCTCGAGGTCGAAGTGGCCGAAAGTGTCGCGGCCGCGCACGAGGGTAGCGCTGTCACGCGGGCCCGCCACCTGACGCACACGCGTGGGAATATAGCGGATGGCGTAGCCGATCCGCCGGGCGGGGGATGTGTTCGGCCGCGAGCCGTGCACGATCAGGACGTGGTGGAGCGACATCTCGCCCGGCTGCAGGACGAGGTCGACCGCCTGGCGTTCGTCCACCGCGACGGCGATCTCCTGGCCGCGCGACAGGAGATTATCGGGATGGAACGTGTCGACGTGCGCGGCCTGGTGACGGTGGCTGCCGGGGATGACCTGCATGTTGCCGTTGCGCGGCGTGCTCTCGGTAAAGGCCACCCACGCCGTGACCACATCCGGCTCGCTCAGCCCCCAGTACGTCGCATCCTGGTGCCAGGAGACGTAGCCGGGACTGTCGGCCTCCTTCGTAAAGAAGGAGCTGTTCCAGCATAGGAGATCGGGACCGAGCACGTCCTGCACGGCATCGAGCACGGCCGGATGGCGCACCAGCTCGGCTAGCCAGGTAAAGAGCACGTGGGGCTTAACCCGATAGACTCCGCGTAACGGTCCGCCCAGCTCGCGCTCTACCGCTTCCAGCCGCCGACAGTAGTGCGCAGCCTGATCCGACGACACCACGCGGACAGGGGCGTAGTATCCGTCCCGCCGGTACTGCTCGACCGCCACCGCCGAGAGTCTCGCGCCCATCGGTCCCCCCTGCCGGTACCTATATCTTATCGCAGGCGGACGACGGTGATGCTTGCCGCCCCCGACGAAAGGGCGGATGATCGACGCCGATCGCACGAGCCTGAGCAATGACGCCCACGGCACCGGACCCGCCGATCTCCGCTCCTCGGAAATGGGCCATCACCCTCACCGTCATGGTGGTGGCCTTCATGCAGATCCTCGACACCAGCGTGACCAACGTGATCCTGCCCCACCTACAGGGCTCGCTGTCGGCGGGACTGGACGAGGCGTCGTGGGTGATCACCTCGTATCTGGCCGCCAACGCCGTGGCCATTCCGGCCACCGGTTGGCTGGCCGGTCTCTTCGGGCGCAAACGGTTCTTCCTGATCTGCTCGACCCTGTTCGTGATCAGCTCGTTCGTGTCGGGCGCCGCCCCCGACCTCACCACGCTCATCGTGGCCCGCATCTTCCAGGGGCTGGGCGGGGGACCGATCATTCCCCTCTCGCAGGCTATCCTGTGGGAGATCTTTCCCTTCCACCAGCGTGGTCTCGCCATGGCGGTGTGGGGCGTCGGATTTATCCTCGGTCCCATCCTGGGGCCGACCGTGGGCGGCTACCTGGCCGACGAGTGGTCGTGGCGGTGGATCTTCTATATCAACCTGCCGGTCGGGATCGTGGGCTTCCTCATGGGCAGCGCCTTCCTGTTCGATCCGCCCTACCTGCAGCGGGCGACGCGGATCGACTGGTGGGGGCTCGGCCTGATGGTCGCGGGCTTCGGATGCCTTCAGCTCGTCCTCGATCGGGGCGAGCGCGAGGATTGGTTCGACTCGTCGACGATCGTCGCCATGTCGATCGTCGCCGCCTGCGCTCTCGTCGCCTTCCTGGTCCGCGAGCTGACCGCCAGCGATCCCATCCTGGACCTCACCGTATTCGCCGACCGCAACTTCGCCACCGGCGCCGGCCTCATCGCCATCGTCGGTTTCGGCATGTTCTCGGGCATGCTGCTGGTCGCCATCTTCACGCAGAAGCTCCTCGGCTACGACGCCTGGACTTCGGGGCTGGTGCTGGCCCCTGGTGGGCTGGGCAACATCTTCTCGCTGTTTGCCTCGGGGCTAGTGACCCGCATCGATCAGCGCCTGATGCTGGCCTTCGGCTGCTTGCTTAATGCCGTCAGCCTTTACATGATGACCTCGCTCACCCTCGGCATGGACTACTGGGCCTTGGCGTGGCCCCGCTTCCTCCAGGGCTTCGCCGTCGGCTTCATCTTCGTGCCCCTCTCCACGCTCACCCTGGCCAGCGTCCGGCGTGAAAAGCTCGTCAACGCCACCGCCGTGTACGGCATGCTGCGCAACGTCGGCGGCAGCGTAGGCATCGCAGTCCTCACCACCGTGCTCGCTCAGCGAAGCCAGTTCCACCAGGCCACCCTGGTGAGCCACATCACCGCCTGGGACCCGGAGACGCGCGCCCGGCTGGGCCGCTGGGCGAGTCATTTTTTAACCCAGGGCAGCGACGGCTTCACCGCCGATCGCCAGGCGGTGGCCATGCTCTATCGGGAGACGGTGACGCAGGCTCAGCTGCTCGCCTATGCCGACGATTTCTGGCTACTGGCCGTGATGTTCGCGGTGGTGCCCCTGTTCCTGCCCCTCATGCGCCGCATACGGCTGGCGCCCGCGTCGACCCCCGGCGCCGCGGCCCGGGACGCCGCGCCGGCGCCGGCCGCCGACTGAGCGACCTCGACCGGGTGCCCGAACCGGGGTGCCGGCGGCGCCGGGGAAATGCGGACAACATTGGGTCCAGACTTGGATATCATCGTGGGGGGGCGGCATCCGTGACGTGCGGGAACAATTGTCGCATCGCGCCAGTTTTGGTCCAGATGGTGGTGTCCGGTGCGCGGCCTGACACCATGGTGGCTGGTCGGTAAGCTTCCCGAGGTCAACTCACCAGAGAGATGGGAGGGGCTATGAAGCGCATGGCGTTGTTACTCGCGGTGTCCCTGTTGATGGTGTCGTGTTCGACGACGCAGCAAGCCAGCGACGATCCGGTGGTCCGAGCCGTTCACGCGCTCGGCGGGCCGGAGGTGCTGCGTGGCGTGAAGACCGTCTGGATCAAGGGAACGGTCCGGCAATGGGAGCCGGAGCAGTCGCGCGTCCCGGGCGGAGAGATGCGCCACGCCAACGATGCCACGTTCGATAGTTTCATCGACGTGGACAAGAACTTCACGCGCACCGACTGGGTTCGCAAGTTCGCCTATCCGGCGCCGCGCACCTTCACCTTCACCGAGATCGTTACTACCGACGTCGGCTACGTGTCTGGTATCGACAGCAACGGTCGGACCCGGCAGAGCCTCGATTCTGACCCGCCCGGCCACACGATGTCGGGGCTGCGGCTGGCCGCCACCCAGCGCGAGCTGCGGCGTGCGTCCGCCCTGCTCCTGCTCGACATGTACCGCAACCCTGCGGCCGTCTACAACGTGCCGAACGAGACGGCAGGCGGCATCTCGTATCGCACCGTCGAGTACCGCGTGGGTCCGGGCGTCGCAGCGCCGGCGGCACCCGCCCCGGCGGGCCAACCGTGGTGTCAAGGGGCCTATCTGCCCGGACCCGGGACAAACTTCATCGGCGCGTGCCCGACGCCGCCGGTGACGGCGCCGTTCTACCTTCGGGTCATGTTCGATCCCACCACGGGCCTGCCGGCACGCATCCGCACGCTCGACTACGACAACATCTGGGGTGACGTGACCTACGACCTGGTGCTTGCCGACTGGAAGACCTTCGACGGCGTGCGGGTGGCCACCGATCGCAAGTACGAGCTGAACGGCCGGACCGTCACCGAGGTCAAGCTCACCGAGGCCAAGATGAACGCGCCGGTGGCCGCCGAGCGATTCGGGATTCCCGCCGCCTTCATCAGCGCCGCTCCCAAGCCGCCTACCGGCCCGGTGCCGTACCAGTGGGTGATCCGTCGCCAGTTCATCGGCACCTACCTGGATTCCGACGTGCCCAGCTACGACACGCGAGGCTCGAAGGGACTCCAGCTCGTGGAGCTGGCTCCCGGGGTTCAGCACCAGACCGGCGGCAGCCACCACAGCCTGATCGTGGAAATGCGTGATCACCTGATCGTGATCGACGCCCCCGTGAGCGACTGGCAGGCGAACTGGGTTCTGGACGCGGCCCGGGCGAAGTACCCGACCAAACCAGTGAAGTATCTCGTGCTCACCCACCACCACATGGATCACGCCGGTGGGCTGCGTGCGTACCTCGCCCAGGGGGCTACCCTCGTGGTGGGCAAAGGGACCGGGGATCATTACCGCCGCGTTCTGGCCGCGCCTTTCACTCGCAACCCCGACACGAAGCCGAAGGACCTGAAGGGCACGGAGATCATCGAGGTGGTGGACAAGCGCGTGTTCTCGGATGGCTCGCGGCAGCTCGAGCTCTACCAGATCGAGGATCCCCACGCCGCCGGCACCCTCATCGCCTACCTCCCCGAGGCCCGGCTCGGCTACGTCACCGATATTTGGAGCCCCGGGGCCGGACCGCTCCCTGACAGGCTGAACCCGAACATGCTCGCGCTCGTCGTGGCCATCAAGAAGATCGGCATCCAGCCGGCCCGGTTCGCCGGAGGCCACGGCTCGACGGCCGATTACGCGCCGTTCGCCGCCCTCGAAGGAAAGTAGCTCTACCTCGTGAGGGGAGGGCCTTTCAGCCCCCCCCTCACGCCGCTTGAACGGCGGTCGGTCCCTCGCCGACCAGGGTCGTGCGCCGCATGTCGCGCGGCTCGTGGGCGGGGAAGGGCCGAGCGCGGTGCATGGTCTGCCGGTTGTCCCACATCACCAGGTCACCGACCCGCCACTTGTGCACGTACACGAATTCTCGCTGAGTGGCGTGCTCAACCAGGTCGCGCAAGAAGGCGCGCGCCTCCGGGACTGGCCAGTCCACGATGGACCCGGCGTGTGAGGACAGGTACAGAGACTTGCGGCCCGTCACTGGATGCGTGCGCACCAGGCTCTGACGCACCGGTTTGAAGCGCTCGCGCTCCACGTCGGTGAAGTCCGTGAAGCCGAGTTGCTGGCGGGAGAAAATCTGGGAGTGCTCGCAGATCAACCCGTCGACCTCGGCCTTGGTTTCGGCGTCGAGGGCATCGTAGGCGGCCACCATAGACGCGAACTCCGTGTTGCCGCCCTTCGAGGGGATGCTGCGGGCATGCAACAGCGAGTACTTGGCCGGCACCACCTTGAAGGAGCTGTCGGAGTGCCAGAGGCGGTTGCCGATGCCGAACAGGCGCCGTCGGTCGTCGCGGGCGAAGGTCTTGTTATCCCGGTCGAGGTTGGACACATCGGCAAAGCTGGTGGGCAGCCGCAGTTGATGCGGCTCTCGCAGGCTGGTGCCGATGGCGTGCTCGATCTCGCCCAGGTGGCGGGTGAAGGCCAGCTGTTGCTCATCGTCGAGCGGTTGGTCGTGAAAAACCAGCACGGCGTAGCGATCCATGCCGGCGTGGATCGACGTTACCTCGTCCGCGGAGAGTGGTTTAGTCAGGTCGACGCCTTCGACTTCGGCGGCGAAGCAGGGGCCGATCTGACGGGTCTTGACGGGCATGGCGACGACCTCCCCCCTTGGGTTTGACCCGATTCTAGCCCCGCCCGGCTCCGAAGTGAGGATTGATATGTCTAGGCTTAGAATGCAGGCAGCCAAGGGGGTCCCGAGCGATGGGCGAAGCGCTGGCAGGCATCCGGGTCGTCGACCTCACCAATAACCAGGCCGGGCCATCGTGCGGCCAGATGCTGGGCTGGCTGGGCGCCGACGTGATCAAGGTCGAGGAGCCGGAGAAGGGCGATGCCGCTCGACACACCCTGAAGGACCGTCCCGACACCGACAGCCTCTTCTTTCTCTCCTTCAACGCCAACAAGCGGAGCCTGACCCTCAATCTGAAGAAGCCTCGCGCCAAGGAGGTCTTCCGCACCCTGCTGCGTACGGCGGACGTCCTCCTGGAAAACTTCGGCCCGGGCGTCCTCGACCGTCTCGGCTTCGACTATCCCACCGTGCATCAGCTCAATCCACGCTTGGTCTACGCGAGCATCAAGGGCTTCGGGTCCTACGGGCCGTACCGCGACTACAAGAGCTACGAGCCCGTCGCGCAGGCCATGGGGGGAGCCATGAGCGTCACCGGCTTTCCCGACGGGCCACCCACGTACCTCTGGCCGTCGATCGGCGACTCCGGCACGGGCATGCACTGCGTGATCGGAATCCTGGCCGCCCTCATGCAGCGCCACGCCACCGGCGAAGGTCAGCAGGTCGAGGTGTCGATGCAGGACACCGTGGTCAACCTCATCCGGGTCAGCCTGCGGGACCATCAGCGGCTGGGCAAGCCCATGGGGCGCACGGGCAACCAGCTCGGGGCCGGGGTGCCCGGGACGACCTACCGCTGCCATCCTGGCGGTCCCAACGACTACGCGTTCATCTTTGCGCAGCAGCAGATGTGGCACCCGCTTCTGCGCGCCATCGAGCGCGAGGACCTCATCGGCGATCCTCGCTACGAGACCGCGGAGGCGCGCTGGCGGCACAAGGACGAGGTGGATGCCCTCGTGGAAGGGTGGACGTCCAAGCGCACGAAGCACGACGTCATGAAGATTCTGGCCGGGGCCGGTGTGCCCTGTGGCGCCTGCCTTGATACCGGCGAGGTCCTGAGCGACCCCCATTTGAAGGCGCGTGACATGATCGTCGAGATCGAGCATCCGGTGCGCGGGCGGTACATTACCGTCGGCAATCCGATCAAGCTCTCGGCCTCGCCCACCACGATCGGACCGTCTCCCCTGCTCGGCCAGCATCGCCAGGAAATCCTCACTCAGCTCGGCTACGGCGAGGCGGAGATCGCGGCCCTCGTGGAGGACGGCGCGATCTGAGTGGCTCTCTCAGACGACGGGTGTCGGGGCGCGCGGAATGGCCGCCCACTGGGCGGGATCGTGGCCGTAGAATATGGTGGCGCCGGCCTGGTCGCGTAGCTTGCGGAGCGTGGCCAGCGAGTCGCGCATGACCGAAGCGTCCCAGAGGATCTTGGGTAACACGTCGCGGTCCATGTTCTCGCGCGTGTAGCAGGCATCCGACGCGCACACGAGCTGTGTATCCTTGCTCACCCGGACCATCAGCGACTGGTGCCCCGGGGTGTGGCCGTACGTCGGCAGCAGGACGACCGTGCCGTCACCGAAGACGTCGTGCTCGCCGTCGATCATCCGGTAATCGAGCGGGTGGTCGAAGTCGATCGGGCTCGGGCTGTAGCTGGGGACGAAGCCGGGGCGCCGCGCTGACTCGAGCTCCGGCCGCTGAACCAGAAAGGTCGCGTGCGGGAAGAACTCGTTACCACCGCAGTGGTCGAAGTGCAAGTGCGAGTTGGCCACGTAGCGCACGTCGGTCGGGGTGAGGCCGAGCCGGGCGAGCTGGGGGACCACGTCGTCGCCGACCTCGGACTTCACGGTCAGGCGCTTGACTCGCTCGGGCCCGAGACGGCCCACCGGGTCGAGGCGCGCCTGGCAGTGCACCCCGGTGTCGAAGAGAAGCTTCCCGCGCGGATGATCAACGAGAAAGCTCAGAACGGGCACGGTCCAGGGCTGACCCGTCGCGAGGTCAGACACCATGCTGGCGCGGTCCAGCTCGATGTAGCCGGTGCAGAGGGCATAGACGTGGATCACGGTCTGGGTCTCCTCACGCGCCGGGATCCCGCCAGCGCAGGCCGGGAAAGCGGCTGTAGTCACGATCGGTGGTCATCCATTCACTCCCGGATTCCATCGCCAGGGCCGCCAGGTAGGCGTCGGGGGCCAGGTTCCCCTTGACCGCCGCGTCGCGACACAGGCTGGTGAAGATATCCCAGTGGCGCTGACCGGGGGCGACGGGGATGCAGTTCGGATGACCTCGCAGAACCTCAGCAAACCCGAGCGCGTGCTCGGTGGGGCTAGGGGGCGAAAACACCCGGGGATGAGTGACCACGCGCAGAAAGCCCGTGAGCACCAGATCCGAGAGACCATACGCCTCCCGCCCGTCGAGCACGCCCTCCAATCAGCGTCGATACCGCTCGTGCCTCGGGGCATCCTCGCGGTACGCGTAGACGAGGACGTTGACGTCAGGAAGGATCACGGCTGGCATCCATGATGTCGAGGAGGCCATCCGTGTCGTCGAGGTCGACACCCAGCTGGAGGCCAGTACCTTTGAACGTGGGCAGGCTGATCCGCGGCTGCCCTCGGCGGACGCGCTGGCGGGCGAGCGCCTGGCGGAGCGCGTCCTCGATCACGGCGGTCAGCGTCCGGCCTGTCTGGGCCGCGAGCGCCCTCGTCCGGCGAAGCAGATCGTCGTCGAGCCGAACGGTCGTGCGCATGCATCAAAGCATATTAATGAGACATCAATATGTCAATACGGCGCCGCCGAGCCAGCGTGGGTGAAAGGCTCGCCCCCGTCGCCCTGACGGCGTGGGCAGGGGCGGACGGCATTGTCATTGCGGCTGCCCCGGGAATCCGCGCACACTCAAGCAAGGAGGAACCAGATGGACATCGCCATCCCGCTCTTCGACGGCATCACCGCGCTCGACGCCATCGGCCCCTACGAGGTGCTCTCGCGCCTGCCGGGCGCCCGCGTCCGTTTCGTGGCCGTGGAGCCGGGGCCGAAGCGGACGGACAAGCACCTCGCGCTCGTGGCCGACGAGCCGCTCTCCGCGGTGACGCACCCCGAGATCATCATGGTCCCAGGAGGTTTCGGTACCCGCGCCCTCATGACGCCGAATCCGCTGCTGGACTGGATCCGAACCGCCCACGAGACGAGCCAGTGGACCACGTCGGTGTGCACCGGCTCGCTGCTTCTCGGGGCGGCCGGCCTGCTGCGCGGGCTCGAGGCCACCACGCACTGGACGGTCATGGACGAGCTTCGCGCGCTAGGCGCCACGCCCACGTCGCGGCGGGTGGTCGAGCAGGGAAAGATCGTGACGGCGGCCGGCGTGTCGTCGGGGATCGACATGGCCCTGATGCTCGCCGCCCGCATCGCCGGTGACGAGATGGCCCAGACGATCCAGCTCGGCATCGAGTACGATCCACAGCCGCCCTTCGACGCCGGCTCACCAGAGAAGGCGCCACGGGCCATCGTGGAGGGGCTGCGCGAGCGCACGCGAGCGCGGATGCGCACGGTGCCCGCCGGGACGTGAGCAGCTCGCTCGGCGGCCTCGAGCCGGTAGTGAGCAGCCATTGACGCCGCTCGCCCGGCGCGGCTACGGTAGGCGTAGCAGATCCAGACTGTCACGGCCAAGCCCGTCGCGCCGACGGAGGGACAGGCAATGCTGACCGCACAGGAGAACACGCAGCTGACGCAGGTGGGCCCGGGCACGCTCATGGGCGATCTGATGCGGCAGTACTGGATCCCCGTGGTGCTGTCCTCGGAGATCACGTCGGGCGGCCGCCCGAAGCGAGTCAGGATCCTCGGCGAGGAATTGGTGGCGTTTCGTACTCCCGGCGGGCGGGCTGGTGTGCTCGCCGAGTTCTGTGCCCATCGGCGCGCCTCGCTCTACTTCGCGCGCAACGAGGAGCGGGGCCTGCGCTGTGTCTACCACGGCTGGCAGTACGAGCCGGATGGCCGCTGCGTCGACATGCCCAACGAGCGGCCCGAGAGCAACTTCCAGGACAAGGTCACCTTGCCCGCCTACCCGTGCGCCGAGCGGGGGGGGGTGGTCTGGATCTACATGGGACCGGCCAGCCCGCCGCCCGGGCTGCCCGACCTCGAGTGGGCCCTGGTGCCGGAGGCTCAGCGGTTCGTCTCAAAGTTCTGGCAGGAGTGCAACTATCTCCAGGCGCTCGAGGGCGGCGTCGATCCCGCCCACATCTCGTTCCTGCACGGCATCCTGGACGTGCGGGATGACGAGGGGCGGCGCGCCCTCGAGCACGCGGCGGCGGGTTTCGCGTTCACGGCCCAGCTCGAGCGAGCCCCTCACATCGAGGTGGCCGATACCGAGACCGGGTTGCTGATCGGAGCCCGGCGCGAGGCGCCGGCGGGCCAGTACTACTGGCGGATCACCCAGTACCTGCTCCCATTCCACACGATGCCGCCCTCCGAAGTGGGGAGCGATCCTCTCTTCCATACCCACGTGTGGGTCCCCGTCGACGACGACCATCTCGTGAACTGGTGCGTCTCGTGGCACCCGACGCGCGCCATCACCGCGGACGAGCGGGCGCAGTTCCACGCGGGCTCCAGCATCCACATCACCGACTACGCGCCGCCGACCAACGAAGCCTACGGCGACATCCGGCCCCGCGCCAACCGCCCCAACGACTACCTGGCCGACTGGGAGGCCCAGCGGACCCGGAAGTTCTTTGGCGTGCCCGGCGTGGGCGCCCAGGACAAGGCCATCACCGAGAGCCAGGTCACCTACGATCGCTCGCTCGAGCGGCTGGGCCACGCCGATCTGGGCATCATTCGCGTGCGCAAGCGTCTACTGGACGCAGCCCTCGCGCTCCGGACCCAGCGCGCGGCGCCGCCGGGACTTGACCCGGTTACCTATCGCGTCCGCCCGGCGTCCGTGCTCCTGCCCAAGGATGTCCCGTGGGTGGAAGGCGCCAGGGAGCGAATGATCGCGTCGGCGGGACTGGGGTCTCACAGCTAGAAGGTCGCACCAGGTCGTAGCGCGCAAACAGGCCCCGAGGCACTGCCGTTCTGGGGGTCAGACCACGAACAGGGAGGATGGGATGGCGGACTATGTGCTCGTCGAGAAATTACTGGGCGTCGCGATTCTCACCATGAATCGCCCCGAGCAGCTCAACGCCATGAACTATCAGCTCAGCACCGAGTTGCACGACGCCGTCACGCACATGAGCGCCGATGACGAGGTCGGCTGCATCATCATCACCGGCGCCGGCAACCGTGCCTTCTCGGCGGGGGGCGATATCCACGAGCAGCGCGAGGACGATCGCCGGTTCACCCAGGCCGAGCTGGACACCCGCACGGCCATTCGCGCGCGGGGCAGCTACGAGATCAGTGCCTGTCCCAAGCCGACCATCGGGATGATCAACGGTCTCGCTTACGGAGGAGCCGGGGTGCTGGCCTCGTCGCTCGACATGCGGGTTGGCTGTGAGCACGCGAGCTTCCGCTTTCTGGCCGCGGCCTATGGCCGGATCAACAGTACGTGGACCTTGCCGAACCAGGTCGGCTGGCCCATCGCGAAGGAGCTGCTGTTCTCCGGCCGCGTCGTCGAGGCCGAGGAGGCCCACCGCATCGGCCTCCTCAACCACCTGGTGCCGTGCGATCAGCTTCGCGAGAAGACCATGTGGCTGGCCACCATGATTGCCAAGAACCGCCGCGAGGCAGTGATGGGAGTGAAGGCTCTACTGCTCAAGGATCTGGGCTGCGACCTGAAGGAGCAGTGGACGAACGAGCGGGACTACACCACCAACGTGGTGAGGGGCGCCAAGGCCGAGGCGGCCTTCCCCGAGTTCATCGCCCGCAAGGGCCGCTGACGGTGAAAATCTCGCGGGTCGAGGCGTTCCACGTGGACTGGGGCGCCGGCCGGACCCGGAGCGCCTGGATGAGAATCTGGACCGACAGCGGCGTCTACGGTCTGGGCGAGGCGAGCCCCATGGTGCACGGCAACGCCTCCCTCGAGATCGTCGCCAGCGCTTTCACGCCGATGCTGCTCGGTGTGGATCCCCTGGAGCCGCGGGTGATCCAGGACCGACTGTTTCACCAGCACATCAAGCTCGGGCCGGAGGGCGCGTACACGGGAGCGCTGGCCGCCATCGACATCGCCCTGTGGGATCTGAAAGGCAAAGTGCTCGGCCAGCCGGTGTGGAAGCTCCTGGGCGGGGCCTGGCGGCGCGAGCTGCCCTTCTACGCGTCCATCGGGGGCAACGGTCAGCGCAGCGTGGACGAGGTCTGTCGCGTGGTCGAGCAGTGGCTCCCGCTAGGCCCGGCGCAGGTCAAGATTCGCTTCGACGCCGACAAGACCGCGCGGGATGTGGACCTCGCAGGCGATATCGCCAAGGCCCGAGCCGTGCGGAAGCTGGTGGGCGACGGCTTCCCGCTGGCCTTCGATTCCAACAACGGCTATTCGGTCCAGGGCGCCATACGCGTCGGTCGTGCCCTGGAGGAGCTGGGCTACGTGTGGTTCGAGGAGCCCGTGCAGCACTACCACGTGGAGAGCTTCGCCAAGGTGGCGGCCGCCCTCGACATCGCCGTCTCGGCCGGCGAGCAGGAATACACGCTGCAGGGCATCAAGCGGCTCATCGAGGCGGGGGTGAACATCGTCCAGCCTGACATCGTGAAGACAGGTGGCTTCACAGGCCTCGCCGACATGGCCGCCCTCGCCCGCGCCTACGGCGTCGACCTCGTTCCCCATCAGACGCAGCCCTCGATCGGCCACACCGCCAACCTGCATTTCGTGGCCTCCCTCACCCACTCGCACTACCCGGCCGAGTACAACGGGCCCCGCGAGGTCCAAAACGCGGTGTTCAAGACTCCGGTTCGCCCCATTCAGGGGAAGTTCCTCCTCTCTGAGGCTCCGGGGCTCGGCCTGGAGCTCGACGAGAACGAACTGCGCAAGCGCGCCATCCCCTGGACGTCGTCGGCCGCGAGCGCGTGAGCGCCGCTTCGCAGCGTCGATCGCTGCTGGTCGGCGGGTTGGCGCTCCTCGTCACGGGGTTCGCGGCCGAAGCCCAGCAACCGGGAAAGGTCTACAGGATCGGCGTCCTTGGCAGCTCGCCGGCACCCACTGACACCCCGGGAGGGCTGGGCCTTCCGCGAGGGACTCCGCGCGCTCGGGTGGGTGGAAGGCCACACCGTTGCGATCGACTGGCGCTCGGCGGGCGGTGCAAGCGAACGGTTCGACGCCCTCGCGATTGAATTGGTGCGCGGGCCTACTCGTGACGGGCAGGGCCCAGCGCGCGAGCCACCAGGGCTTCGAACTCTTCGACCCGTTGGGGCTCGTCGAGGGCCTGCGCGAATTCACGCACAAGGCTTCGAATGCGACGTAGATCAACCTGGGGCCCGTACAGCACGAGCAGACGCTCGATATCGGCCCGGTCACGGTCCCTCCACGCCACGGCCTTGTAGATAATCAGGTCCTCGGGGGTTGCGACCCGCGCGGGCACGCCGCCGAAGTCCACGATGCTTGCCCGCTCCAATGCCTGGCGTTCGAACGGTAGCCAGGCTAGTCCGACGTCCACCGGAGTTCCTGAAGGCCTGTGTTCGAGCAGAAGGATATGGTGCTCTCGCGCGAACTCGATCGCGTCGGTGATTCGGGGCACCAGATGATGCCGCGCCAGAGCCTCGAGCAAGGGCTCAAGGGTCAGCGACTCCCCCCAGACGGTGGCGTCGATGTCAATCGTTTGCCGTGGCACCCCGCGCGCGATGACCGCGATGCCTCCGATGATCATCGAGGGAGCGTCGATGGAGCGCAGGGCCGCACCGAGGGCGGCGAGAGCGTCGAGGAGAGCCTGGTCAGCCCGTTCGTTCACGCCGCAGGAGAACTGCCCGGAGCCGGTCCCATCTGGCACGTGCGATGGCGTCGTCGCGCCGATCGATGGCGTCGGCGGAGACCGGCCAACCGTGCAGGCGCCCCGTCAGCGCCACGAGGGCCAGGGCGCCCGCGATGGCGGCCTGGGGTCTGGGCCCGATCGCTGGCGCTTCCTCACGCTCCCGCTGCTGGGCGGCTCGATACCTGCCGACCCAGCGTCGCAGCTCTTCCTCTGCCGCCATGCTCGAAGTATAGCGGGCGGCGACGGTGGCCGCGCCTCATTCTGGGCGCATGGCGCCACGTCGACCGCCTGGGGTATCTTCGCGTCATGACCGACTGGACTGCGTTCGACCGCCTGCTCGCCTCTCGCCGGCGCGCCATCGTCGAGAGCTTCGTCGACTTTCTCCGCCTCAATTCCGTCAGCCAGGAGCCGGACAAGGTTCGCGCCACCGGCGAGTGGCTGGCAGCTCAGATGCGCGCGCGGGGTCTCGGAGGCCGCGTGCTCGAGACCGGCGGCAATCCCGCCGTGTTCGGCGAACGCACGATGCCGGGCGCTACTCGCACCGTGCTGATCTACTGCCACTACGACACCAAGCCCATTGTCCTCAAAGGCTGGCTCCAGCCGAACCCACTTGAGCCGGTCTTTCGACGGGGCCTCGCCGAGGCGGGAGCGCCTGGAGTCGCGCTCGCCGACGTCACCGACGCTGAGCTGAGCGGGCTCCTGCTCCACGCGCGGGGTGCCTCCGACGACAAGGGGCCGATCTGGAGTCATCTCAACGCGCTCGCGCTGATGGACGCAGCGGGGATGACACCGGCGGTCAACGTCAAGTTCATCTTCGACGGCGAGGAGGAGATTGGCAGCCCCTTCTTCGGTCCATTCACCGAGGCGCATCGCGAGTTGCTCGCCGCCGACGTGGCTATCGTGACGGACGGACCCAAGCATGCGAGCGGGCGTCCGACCATCACCGGCGGCGCCCGCGGGGTGATGAAGATCGAGCTGGTCGTCGAGGGAGCCCGCCGCGACCTGCACTCGGGAAACTTCGCCGTCCCCAATCCCGCCTGGAAGCTCAACGGTCTACTCGCCTCCATGGCCACCCCTGACGGCGACCCGCTCATCGAGGGCTTCGAGGAGGACGTGGTCGGGCCAACGGCGGCCGAGCAGCGGATGATGGCGGAGCTTCCTCTCGATCGGCCCGCGCTCGAGAAGGAGCTGGGGGTCCGCCTGCCCGGCGACTACCTCGAGCGCATCATGTTCCATCCGACCCTGACCATTCGCGGGCTCTCCAGCGGTTTCGTGGGGGCCGAGGCCAACACGATCATTCCCCATCGCGCCACCGTTTCCATCGACATCCGGATGGTGAAGAACCAGCGTTGGGATCGGGTCTACCGTCGCCTGCTCGACCACATTCGCGCCCAGGGCTTCACCGTCCTCGAGTCCCCCGATGAGCCGCTGCCGGACGAGCTGCGCGGTCGCTCGGTGCGCGTCGTCGACAAGGGCGGCTACGACCCGGCCAAGACGTCGCTCGATCTGCCGATCAGCCGCCAGATCATCGCGGCCATCGAGCGGGCGCACGGCGGGCAGCCAGCCGTGCTGATGCCGACCCTGGGCGGCAGCGTGCCGATCTGGGCCTTCACCGACATCCTGAAGCTCCCAACCCTGCTGGTGCCGTACGCGAATGCCAACAATCGTCAGCACAGCCCGAACGAGCATCTGAGGCTCGACCACCTCTTCCAGGGTGTCCGCACGACGGCCCAGCTTCTGACCGACCTCGCCATCGGGTCGCCGCGGTCGTAGCCAGCCCGCTTGGACTCGGCCCCCGCGTCGGCGGCCGCGCTGCTGCGGCACCCACCCTTTGCGTTCCTCTGGTCTTCCCGGATGCTGGCCAACGTGGGCTTTCACATCCAGGGCGTCGCAGTGGGCTGGCAGCTCTACGCCATCACGGGCAGTCCCCTGGACCTTGGACTGGTGGGCCTCGTCCAGTTCGCGCCGATCATCCTGCTGACCTTGGTCGTCGGCCACGTGGCCGATCGCTACGACCGTCGTCTCATCGCGGTCGTCTGCCAGACGGTCGAGGCCCTCGCCGCGGCAGGCCTCGCCCTGGCGACCGTCGGGCAGTGGCAGAGCAAGACGACGATTCTATCGCTGGTCGCCCTCGGCGGCGCCGCGCGGGCATTCGAGAACCCCGCCATGGCCGCTCTCGTACCGGGCGTGGTGCCGCGCCCGCTCATCGCGCGGGGCATGGCGTGGGTCGTCTCGGCCAACCAGACAGCGCAGATCGTCGGACCGGCGCTCGGCGGACTCCTGTACGCGCTCGCCCCGGCCACCGCCTATGGCGCGGCAGGGGCGCTCTCTTGCCTGGCCGCGGTGTGCGCGGCGATGATTCGAGGACACCGCCCAGCGCGCGGGCGGCAGCCCCTCACCCTCGAGACCGTTTTCTCGGGGATCGCCTTCATCCGGAGTCGGCCGGTGCTGCTCGGCACCATGTCGCTCGATCTGTTCGCCGTGCTCCTTGGCGGCGCCACCGCTCTGCTGCCGGTCTACGCGCGCGACATCCTCCACGCGGGTCCCACCGGCCTCGGGCTCTTACGCTCGGCGCCCGCCGTAGGGGCGCTGGCAACCTCGGTGTTCCTGGCCCGCTACCCGCTCGAGCGACGGATCGGCCGGGCCCTCTTTCGAGCGGTCATGGTCTTCGGCGCTGCCACTGTGGTGTTTGGCGCCTCCGCTAACTTCGTCCTGTCCCTGGCTGCGCTCTCTATCCTGGGAGCCGCGGACGTGGTCAGCGTGGTCATCCGTGTCTCCCTCGTGCAGATCCGGACACCCGACGAGATGCGCGGCCGGGTCAGCGCCGTGCACTCGCTCTTCACCGGTACCTCGAACCAGCTCGGCGCTTTCGAGTCGGGACTGGTCGCCGCCCTGCTGGGGACAGTGCCCGCCGTCCTGCTGGGCGGGCTCGGCACGATGGCCATTGCCTCCCTGTGGATGATCCTCTTTCCCGAATTGCGTCGGATCGGTACGTTCGAGGAGAAGTCCCCACGCACAGCCGCTCGCTGAAGGAGAGCCCATGGACTTCGGAATTTTTCTGGCGCCGGCCGCTGATTCCTGGAAGATCGTCAAGCGCGCGGAGGCGCTCGGCTATCGGCGCGCCTGGTTCTACGACACCCAGCTCCTCAACGCCGAGCTGTTCGTGGCGATGGCGGCCGCCGCCATGCAGACGTCGACGATCCGCCTCGCCACCGGCGTGCTGATCCCATCGAACCGCATCGCCCCCGTCGCCGCCAGCGCCCTGGCCAGCCTGAACGCGCTGGCGCCCGGGCGGATCGATTTCGGGATCTCCACCGGCTTCACGGCCCGCCGGACGATGGGCCTGCCTCCCGTTAAGCTGGCCGCGGTGGAGGAGTATGTAAGGGTGGTGCGCGGTCTCCTCGCGGGCGAGACACTCGAGTGGGCCTTCGAGGAGAAGCGCCGCAAGATCCGCTTTCTCAATCCCGAGATCGGGGCCATCAATATCGTCGACCCTGTTCCCGTTCACCTCGCCGCCACGGGCCCGCGGGCGCGCCGGCTCGCGGCGAAGCTCGAGGCCGGGTGGATCCACGCCACGGCCAGCCTCGCCCACGCCCAGGCGGGGATCGCCGATATGCGCGCGGCCTGGCACGATGCCGGCCGCGAGGCGGCCGGACTTCACGCGACGGCCACCATCTCGGGTTGCGTCCTCGGAGAGCATGAGCCGGCCGACAGTCCGCGCGCCAAGGCGCAGGCTGGGCCGACGGCCACCATCACCCTGCACAGCCTGGTCGAGCGGGAGGAGTTCGGCGATCTGGGTCGGCCCCTGCCGGCGCACCTGGCACCGCTGCTGGAGCGCTATCGCCAGATCTATCTCGAGTACGAGCCGGCCGACGCCCGCTATCTCCAGAACCACCGCGGGCATCTGATGTTCCTGCGCCCCGAGGAACGCGTGATCTGCACGTCGGAGCTGATTCGCGCGACCACCTTCACCGGACGTCGTGACGAGCTACGCGACCAGATCCGCGGGTTGGCGCGGGCGGGGTTCGATCACGTTGGGCTCACCGTGCGCTACGGTCACCCCGAGATGCTGGAAGAGTGGGCGGGGGTGTTCGAGGGCGTGTAACGCCCGGCTCAGCGGGCCACGAACTCCGGCATGACCTCCTTGCCGAGCCAGGCGAGCTGCTCCAGCATGACGGCCTTGGGGGTGCCCATGCTGTTGCTCAGGTGGACATACTCGAGGCCAGGATATCGTTGCTCGAGGGACCGGAGGTGGGCCACCAGGTCCTCGGGCGGGCCCGCGAACCAGGCGCCGACTTGCATGTAGTCCTCCACGGTTGGGACCCCGGCCGCCCCCCAGCCGCCGCGCTTGGTCGAGGCCGCGAGCTGGGCGGGTGTGATGCCCGGCACGAAGCCCAGGGGGCCGAACATCTTCACGTGCTCCTCGTACCACGGCGTGATCTCGCGCACGGCACGCTCGCGCGACTCGGCGAGGTGATAGAAGATACCGAGGCTCAGGCCCTCGCCGAGCTTCTGGTTCAGGCCGGCACGGTCGGCCGCCTCCTGGAAAGCGTGGATCGACTTCTCGGCCATGGTGGCCGCTCCCCCGCCGATCAGCCCCTTGATCCGGTGCTTCATCATGAAATCGAGGCCGCGGGCGCCGGCGCTCACGATGGGCTGCCAGCACTCGACCGGCTGCTGGATCGGCCGCGGCACCAGGGTGATCTCCTTCAGGTCGTAACCCCGGTAGGGAACGGCGGGGGGCAGGGTGTAGTGCTTGCCTCGGTAGGCGAACGACTCCGAGGCAAAAGCCTTCATGATGATGTCGACCTGCTCCTCGAACAGATCGCGGTTCGCGTCGGCGTCGAGCATGGGAGCGCCGAAGGTCTCCACCTCACGGCTGTGGTAGCCGCGGCCCACGCCGAAGAGGGTGCGGCCCTTGGTGAGGATGTCGGCGGTGGCGAAGTCCTCGGCCAGCCGCAGGGGGTGCCACATGGGGGTGATGTTGAAGCCGCACCCGGTGCGCAGACGCGTTGTCAGATGGGCCAGGTGCACGGCGACCATGAGAATGTTGGGCAGGCACTCGTAACCCTCGTGCTGGAAATGATGCTCGGCCAGCCAGAGGGTGTGATACCCATGCTCGTCCATGCAGCGGGCGATGGCCTCGGTCTTCTCGAACACCGAAAGCAGCTGTTCGTTCGAGTAGCGACGCTCGTTGGCCGGCGTGGCCAGCTGGCCCATGTCGCCGAGGTCGATGTGGCCCGCGTAGACGGTGGAGAACTTGGTGATCGGCATGGCAAGATTCTACATCAAAGGAGGATGCGAGGATGGCAGCCATCGATCCGTTTTCGAGCGCAACGGGGTTGCGCGCCGCCCTGGCCGCGCGCCAGGTCAGCGCCGTCGAGCTCGCCGACCGTTACATTCGCCGCATCGAGCGCCACGACGGTCGCCTCAACGCCGTCGTCGTGCGAGACTTCGAGCGCGCACGCGAGCGGGCACGGGCCGCCGACGGCGCCATCGCGCGGGGTGAGGGAGGCGCCCTGCTCGGCCTGCCCATCACCCTCAAAGAATCCATCAACGTGGCCGGGCTCGGGACCACCTGCGGTGTACCCGAATGGAAGGGTTATGTGTCCCCCCACGACGCGCCGGCCGCCGCCCGCCTGCGTGCGGCGGGCACGGTGCTTCTCGGCAAGACGAACGTCCCCCCCGTGCTCGCGGACTGGCAGTCCGCCAACCCGATCTTCGGCCGCACTGCCAACCCGTGGGATCTAGGCCGGACCCCCGGTGGCAGCAGCGGGGGCAGCGCAGCCGCCCTGGCCGCCGGATTGACCGCGCTCGAAGTAGGCTCGGACATCGGCGGGTCGATTCGTGTTCCCGCGGCCTTCTGTGGTGTCTACGGCCACCGCCCGAGCGAGACCCTGTTGCCACGGAGCGGCCAGTTCCCGATACCGCCCTTGCCCAATGCGGCAGTGGTTATGGGCGTCCAGGGTCCACTTGCGCGCAGCGCCGAGGACCTGGAACTGGCGCTGTCAGTTCTGGCCGGACCCGACGTGGGCGAGGATGTGGCGTGGCGCGTCGAGCTTCCGCCGGCCCGCCACGCGCGGCTTGCCGATTTTCGCGTGGCCGTACTGCCGCCGATCCCGTGGCTCACCGTCGACGACGAGATTCAAGGGGCGCTGGACGCGCTGGCCTCCCGGCTCGGCCAGCTCGGCTGCACGGTGAGCCTGACCCAGCCAGATGGGCTCGGTGACTATCGGGAGCACCATTGTCTCTACCGGTCATTGCTTTCCGTGGTGACAAGCGCCCGGCTGGACGAGGAGAAACGCCGTCAGCGTATCGTTGTGCTCCGCAAGGCCGGCGATGAGTTCGCGCAAGCCGAGTTGCGCGGGCTCGAAGCCGCACCCGGGCACTACATCCTATGGCACGGCCGCCGCGAGGCCTATCGGGCCGCCTGGCGAGCGTTCTTCCGCGACTGGGACGTGTTGCTGGCGCCTGCCATCAACGTCCTGGCGTATCCGCATATCGACCGCGCGTGGCCCGCCGACGACAGCGACCTCACCCTGACGCTCACGGTCAACGGGCGCTCGGTCCCCTATCGCGATGGACTCGCGTACCCCGCCGTCTCGACGGTGGCGGGCCAGCCAGCTACCGCATTCCCCGTCGGTCGCTCCCGCGCCGGATTGCCCGTCGGCCTACAGGCCATCGGCCCCTACCTCGAGGACCGCACCCCGATCCGCTTTGCCGCCCTCCTCGCCCAAGAGATCGGCGGCTTCCACAAACCCAAAGGCTACGACGAAGACTGACCGCGGTGGCCTGCCCGGGGCCCGCTCACTTTCCTTCCCGCCGTCATACCCACAAGCGTTTGGTGGCCAAGTCCGCGCCCTGCCGCAAGGCGCGGAGCTTGGTCCACACCACGCTCTCTTCGACGAGCTGGGAGCCGGCAAAGGTACCGAAGCCGCAATCGACGCCGGCCAGAACACGCGTGCGGTCGCCCACCGCCTCCACTGCGGCCATGATCCGATCGGCCACCACTTCCGGGTGCTCCACCACATTGGTGGTGGAGTCGATGACCCCAGGCAGGAACAGCATGCCCTCGGGCAGCGGACGGGCGCGAAGCGCCTTCAACTCGTGCTGGTGCCGCGGGCTGGCGAGCGGAAGCGAGAGGGCGCCGACGCGTGCCCGGTAGATGATGGGCAGCAGCGGCTCCAGGGGCACGTCGTGGGTGTGAGGCCCGTCGTAGTTGCCCCAGCACAGGTGCAAGCGGATGCGGTCAGGGGGAATGGCAGAGACTGCCTCGTTGATGGCGTCCACGTGCAGGGCGACTGACTCCAGGAAGCGATCGAGCGGGTCGTCCTGGAAGAAACGGGCGCGCTCCATGGCAAGATCCGGGCAGTCGAGCTGAAGGACGAACCCGCGCGCCACGATCAGCTCGTACTCCTTGCGCATCTCGCGCGCCAGGGCCCGGATGTACCGTTCATGCGAGCCATAGTAGGCATCGAGCATGATCGTCGCGATGACCCCGGGAGAGGCCGCCGTCATGAAGGCTTCCGCGAAGCCGGTCGGTTCGGTCTCCGCGCAGCGCCGAAATAGCTCGCACTCGGCGGCAGCCTCGCCGAGGTCGGTATAGGCCACCTCGGCCACTGCCTGGGGCGCGTCGGTGATGCGCGCGCCGCCGGCGCGCTGGCGCGCGAGCCGCGCCGCGTAGTCCGGGTGCTCGGCGAGGTCCCGGGCCAGCCGCCGCTTGCTTTCCCCGCCGAAGCCACGCATGCGCTTGGCCGGGTACGTCGAGAACCCGACGCGGGGCTGTTCGCCATCGTTGCCGACGTCGATACCGGCTGCGAGCTGCTTGCGGACCACGTACCGCACGGCGGTCTCAGCTTCGCGGGCGAGAGCAGCCTCGTCGACGGCCTCCCCGCGATCCTGCCGCACGAGCAGGTCGCGCAGGGCGGGTGGACGGGGAAGGCTGCCCACGTGGGTAGTCAGGATCCGATGCTCGCTGCGTTTCATAGGCCCCTCGCGTCCGTCTGTCATCCTAGCTGATCGCCCGCAGACGTCGGGAAGTAAGAAGAAGGACGGCGTTGCCCGCCACCATGACGCCGCCCACGAGGACGGCGAAGCGGGCGCTCACAGCGGCGGCTAGCACGCCGGCCAGCAAGCCGCCCAGCGGCAGCAGGTTCCAGCAGAGCGCGTAGAGGCTCATCACCCGACCACGCAGCTTGTCAGGGACCTCGCGTTGCAGGAGCGTGCTGACCTGCGTCAACGAGAACGTGTTGCTGAACCCCACCAGCACGAGCATGCAGAGGGCCAGCGCCATCCAGGGCGACACGGCGAACGCCATCAGCTGCACGCCGAGGGCCACCGCCGCCACCAGCAGGGTCGTACCCGGGCGCCGGATGCGATGGGCGATGGTGGCCACGGTGAGGGTGCCGATGAGGGCGCCCACTCCGTGGGCGGCGTTCAGCAACCCGTACCCCGTCGAACCCGCCTGGAAGTACACATCGGCGAAGACCGGCAAGAGGGTGACGTAGGACAGGGCGAACACGCTGTTGAACAGGGCCAGCGCGATGAGGCTCGAGAAGACGAAGTTGCGCCCCACGAAGCTGAGCCCCTCGACGAGCTGGGCGAGGAGGTGCTGCCCATCGTGGGTGGGCGCCTGCCCGCTGACGCGCAAGCGACTGTACAACCCGAGCGCCACGTAAGAGGCCACGGCGGCCAGCGCGAAGCCGACGGCGCCCCCGAAGGCCGCGATCAGGATGCCGGTGATCGAGGGACCGATCATCCGTCCCGCCTGCCAGGGGATCGAGCCAAGGGCGACTGCGTTCGGGAGTCGCTGCCGATCGATGAGGTGCGGAATGAGGGCCATCCGGCTCGGCTCATCGAACGCGCGAAAGACGCTGCTGGCCGCGGCCAGCCCGAGCAAGTGCTCGATGCGGACCAATCCGCGGAACGTGAGCACGACAGCAACGGTCAATGTGAGCGCGGTCAGGATCTGGGTGCCGATCAGCAGGCGCAGTCGGTTGGTGCGGTCGGCGAGGACACCACCAAAGAGCTGGAACACGACGAGGGGCACGCCCTGGGCGAGGCCGAGATAGCCGAGGGCGAGCGGATCGCGGGTCACCTCCCAGGTCATCCAGGCGAAGGTGGTGTACTCCGCGCGATGCCCGAGCACGTAGAAGATCAGCCCGAACCAGTAGAGACAGTAATTGCGGGCCCTCAGGGCGGCGAACGTCGACAACCTGGCGGTCTCGGCAGCAGCAGGCACGGCGCTTGGTCACCACGGCCTTTCCGGGGAAGCGCCGGGATCGACGGCGACGGCGTTGTCGCTCACGGGGCAATTCCTCAACCGCAGCGTAGCGGACGCCCGCGCTGGGGGTCAAATGGCCCGCGAAGTACGGTATTCTCGATCCGCGCCTCCGAGCGTCGGTCCGGTCGCCCCGGCAAGGAGCTCCCACGATGAACGTCGGTATCTCGGTTCCCCTGCCCGCCTATCTCGTCGATGTCGGGTTCATGGCTCGCAAGGTCGAGGAGCTCGGCTTCGAGTCGTTCTGGTGCGCCGAGCACCCGTTCATCCCAGTGCAGGCCACCAGCCGCTTTCCAGGCTCGGCGGACGGCGTGATTCCCGCGAGTTACTCGCACTTCATCGATCCCTTCGTGGCGCTGGCGAGGGCCTCGGGAGTGACCAGCCGCATCAAGCTCGGAACCGGGATCGTGCTGGTGCCCGAGCGGCATCCCCTGTTGCTGGCCAAGGAGGTGTCGACCCTCGATCTGTTCAGCGGCGGCCGATTCCTCTTCGGCATCGGGGCCGGCTGGCTCAGGGAGGAGACCGAGATCATGGGCGGCGACTTCGACCATCGCTGGACGCAGACGCGGGAGTCGGTGCTGGCCATGAAAGAGCTGTGGACCAAGACGGAAGCGGAGTTCCAGGGACAGTACTACAAGTTTCCCTTGGTCAGGTCGTATCCCAAGCCGGCCCAGAAGCCCCACCCGCCGGTGCTCCTCGGCGGCGCCGCTACCAACGTGCTCGAGCGGGTCGTTGCCTGGGGTGACGGCTGGTTGCCGAATCGCATCACGCCGGAACAGCTTCGTGAGCGCCGGGCCACCATCGACCGGCTGGCCAAGGATGCGGGCCGCAACCCCGCCGCCATCAGCATCTCGGTCTATGGTCAACCCGCCGATCGCGATCTGATCAAGCGACTCCTCGACGCGGGCGCGACCCGAGTCGTCGTGCGGCCGGAGACCAAGAGGACGGAGGGCGAGATGAGCGCGGAGCTCACGCGGATCGCGGAAGTCGTGCTGCGGTAGGCGGCCGCCGCCGGGAGGATCGGGGCATGGCGCGTCGCAAGATCGTGGTCGCATCGATGATGCACGAGACCAACACGTTCTCACCCGTGCCCACGCCGCTGGCGTCCTTCCGGCCGCTCTCCGGCGAGGCGGCCATCCAGGAGTTCAAGGACACCAACACCCAGCTCGGCGGATTCCTCCACGTTGCGCAGGAGATGGGCGCCGAGATCACCGTGCCCCTGGCGGCGGGCGCTCATCCGTCTGGCTACGTCGAGCGCGCGGCCTACGAGGAAATGTGTCGCGCCATCGTCGGGGCCATCCGGAGCGGATGCGACGCGGCCTTCCTCGCCCTGCATGGCGCCATGGTGGCCGAGCACGTGGACGACGGCGAGGGCGAGTTGCTGCGCCGGATCCGTGCGGTGGCGCCCCGCATCCCGCTTGCCGTGGGGCTCGACTTCCATGCCCACATGACGGCGGCCATGGTCGACAACGCCACCGTCATCACCGGATATCGCACCTATCCGCACATCGACATGGGAGAAACCGCCCGACGGGCCGGCCGCACGCTGGTGCGCGCACTGAACGGCGAGGTCAAACCCGTCATGGTCTGGGGGGCGCGGCCCATGATGACCAGCACGCTGGTCCACACCCCTTCACGTCAGCCCATGAAAGACATCATGGACCTGGCCATTTCCGCGGAGACGAGCGGTGCCGTGCTCAACGCCTCGGTGTTCGGCGGTTTTCCCCATGCTGACATCCCGCACCTATCGTGTTCGGCGGTGATCGTGGGCGACCGGACGACGGACGAGGGCCGCGCTCTGCTGGAGCGTCTGCTCGGCATGGCCTGGGAGCGTCGTCCAGCCTTCCTCTATCAAGGGACGCCGCTGGCCGACCAGATCGGGCAGGCGCGCGCCCTCGGCGAGGGCCCCATCGTCCTGGTGGATCACGGAGACAACACCGCCTCCGGCGGAACCCAGGACGTGATGAGCGTGATCACGGAGGTCATCCGCCAGGGCCTCGACGACGTGGTGGCGGGGCCGATCTGCGATCCCGTCAGCGTCGCGCGGATCATCGAGGCGGGAACGGCCGCCAGCGTGACCCTTCCCCTCGGGGGCAAGATCGACATGCCACAGATTCGCCTCGAGGGCGCTCCCCTCACCGTCACCGGCAAGGTCACGCGAATCACGGAGGGCGAGTTCGTGGTTACCGGGCCCATGGCCACCGGCACCCGGGTGCGCATGGGTCGTACGGCTGTGCTCGACACCGGGCCCTTGCAGATCGTGGTTTCGGAGCGCCGCAGTGAGCCGTTTGACCTCGGTGTCTTCACCCACTGCGGCATCGATCCCCGCCGCAAGCGCTACGTCCTCATCAAATCCCGCCAGCACTTTCGCGCCGGATTCGAGCCGATCGCGCGCCACATCGTGCTGTGCGACGGCGAGGGCGTGACCAGCTCCGACCTGCGGCAGTTCACCTACCGAAACCGCCCCAAGCCACTGTACCCATTTGAGTAGGGGAAGTAGCGCATGTAGAGAGGCGGCCCGGGTTGCCCGGGCCGCCCCGAAGGTAGGGGGGCTTGGGGGCCCTTTCGAGGCCCCAAAAGCTGGCGTGATCCAGAGGGGTGCAACGGGTTCCCCGGGGCACCCCGAACGTATGGGGGGTTTGGGGGGCCCTTTCGAGGCCCCAAAAGCTGGCGTGATCCAGAGGGGTGCAACGGGTTCCCCGGGGCACCCCGAACGTATGGGGGGCTTGGGGGGCCCTTTCGAGGCCCCCCATGACTACGGTCGCTCGAAGTCGGTGCGTTCGTAGACGGGCAGGCCCTGGAGATAGCGGCGCAGGCAGTCGAGCCCCATCTCGACCGCGCCCAGGCGCACCCACTCGCGTCCGCCGACGATGCGACTGCGCCGGGACGCGACCTCTTGGGCTGTCGCGATCGCCAGACAGATGGTGCCTCCAAACTCGATCCGATCGGCGCCCTCGTCAAGGTCGATCAGGACGGCGAGGGCGTGGGTGGCCCCGGTCTGGCGCTGCGCGGCGCGAGCGACAACCTCCGCCGTCTCGCGCGTCAGCTCCCCCGTCGGTGGGGAGCCTGCCTCGCCAACGGCCGTCCACACCTGGGCGAGGTCGGGGGCCATGATACCGCGCCGGAAGACTCCCTCCGCGCCCGGGAGGTGACCGACGCGGGCGGCGATCTGTCCGCTCGTGAACATCTCCACGGTCGCTAGCGATCCCTGATGCTTGGCCAGCTCGGCCAGGATGACTCCCTCCAGCGTTTGATCGTCCTCGGCCAGGATGAAGTTTCCAAGCCGCTTGCGCACTTCATGCTCCACGGGCACCAGCTTCTGGCGAAGGTCGGCCAGGTCGGTGCCGCGCACGGTCAGCTTTGTCTCGAGCTGGGGATAGTGGGCCCGGAAGCCGAGCTTCACGCTACCGTCGGGTACCAGCTCATCGACACCGGCGAGCAGGCTGTCGACGTGCGATTCGCCGAGGCCGTAGGAATGAAACCGCTTCAGGTGGATGACGGTCTGCATGCCGCTGCGCGCGAGGAGCCGCGGGATGATCTGCTCCTCGAGCATGCGGCGGAGCTCGCGCGGCACGCCTGGCGTGAAGAAGAAGCGGGCGTGCCCGATATCGAGGGCAAACCCACAGGCGGTGCCGATCGGGTTGTCGATCAGCTCGGCGCTCGCGGGCAGCATGGCCTGCTTGGTATTGTTGGGCGGCATCACCCGGCTGCGGCGGCGGAAGAAATCTTCCATCCTGGCCAGCCAGTCCTGGTTGAGGACGAGCTCCACGCCGGCGGCCTGAGCCGCGATCTCCTGGGAGAGGTCGTCGACGGTAGGACCGAGACCGCCGTTGACGATCACGGCGTCGGCCCGCTGCCCGGCCAGCTGGAACGCCCGCAGGAGACTCTCCCGATCGTCGCCCACCGTCGTCTCCCAGCTGACGGCGAGGCCGACGTCTTCCAGTTTCTGACTCATGTAACTGAAGTTCGTGTTGACGATCTTCCCGGTCAGGACCTCGTCACCCGTGCAGATGATCTCGAGCCGCATAGTCATGAGGCCAGGATCATACACGGGTGGCGCCCGGACCCCAATCTCACGGCACGGGCGCGGCGGCGGCCAGCATTCCGGCCTGCTTCAGCTCCGCCCACAGCTCGGCCGGGATCGGGTACTCCACCAGCCCGACATTCTCCTCCACCTCGGCGATAGACCGCGCTCCCGGGATAACCGACACGATGGCCGGGTGGGCGAGGATGAACTGCAGGGCGGCTGCCTTCAGCGGCACCTGGTACCGATCGCAGACGGCCTTGACACGCGCGGCCTTGTCCATCATCTCCGGGGACGCCGCGCGATAGTTGAAGGTCGCGCCCTCCCGCGGCCCCACGGCCAGGATGCCACTGTTGTAGGGGCCGCCGGCGACCACGCCGATCCCGTGCTCCACGCAGTAGGGCAGGAACTCGGCGAGGGCCGTCTGGTCCAGCAGCGTGTAACGCCCGGCGAGCAGGAAGCAGTCGCAATGGCCCTCGCGGGCAAAGGCCAGCTCCATTTGCCACTGATTCATGCCGGCGCCGATGGCCCGGACCCGTCCCTGTGCCCGCAAGTCCATCAACACCGGAAAGGCCTCCGTGAGCGCCTGCTGGTAGTGGTCGTCCGGATCGTGGACGAACAGGATGTCGACGCGTTCCAGGCCCAGGCGCTCCAGTGACGATTCGAACGACCGGCGAACGCCCGACGCACTGAAGTCGAACGTCCACGTCACCTGGGGGCCGCCAGCCGGGTCCGGCTGCAGGATCCGGCCGACCTTGGTGGAGAGCACGTACTGATCGCGCGGCCGGCCACGCAGGGCCTGGCCATACCGCCTCTCGCTCTGGCCGACCCCGTACATCGGCGCCGTGTCCAGATAGTTCAGGCCGAGGGCCAGGCTGCGATGGATGAGGGCGATCGCCCCGGCCTCCGGCGTCGGCTGGTGCGGGTCGGTCGCCGGCGGCGCTCCCGAGAGGGCCACACCTCCGAGTCCGAGCCGCGAGACGCGAAGTCCCGTCCTGCCGATTTCAGCCGTATCGGTGGCGCGCAATGGTCGTCCCCTCCTCCCCGGCCGCTTACCTTACTGAGCGAGACCACCGATTACAATGGCCATCGTCGCCACCCGAGACCCGTAAGGAGCCGCCATGACCACGCCACTCGTGACCTACGCCACCGACGGCCGTGTGAGTATCGTGTCGCTCAACCGACCCGACAAGCTCAACGCCATCAGCGCGGACCTGAAGCACACGCTCGTGGAGCGTCTGCACGAAGCCGACTGCGACCCCGCCACCAGCGTCGTGATTCTCCGCGCCGAGGGCCGGAGCTTCTGCGCCGGCTACGACATCGCCCCCAACCCGGGCCGCGCCGCCCGCCGCCACAATGCGCTGGCCTGGCACGAGTCGCTCACCGACGACGTCGCCCTCGAGATGACCCCCTGGGACATGAAGAAGCCGGTCATCGCCTCTGTGCAAGGCCACTGTCTGGGCGGCGGTTGCGAGCTGGCCATGCTGTGCGATCTCACCATCGCCGCCGACGACGCCGTGTTCGGGGAGCCGGAGATTCGCTTCTCCAACGTGGGGCCGGCGCTGATCATGCCCTTCGTCATCGGCCTCAAGCGGGCGCGCGAGCTGCTCTATCTCGGCGACACCATCGACGCCCGTACGGCGCTCGAGTACGGCATGGTCAACCGCGTGGTCCCGCGCGCGGAGCTGGTCGCGGCCACGCTCAGATTCGCGCGACGGCTCGCCCTCATCTCACCGGAGTCGTTGGCCGGTACCAAGCTCGCCATCAATCGCGGGGCCGACGCCGCCGGGTTGCGCAACGCGATCCGCGCCGGGCTCGACGTGGTGGCTCCGCTCTACGCCGCCAGAACCGAGGTGGGGACGAAGTTCGACGAGATCCGGGACAAGGAGGGCCTGGGAGCGGCCCTGCGCTGGCGAGCCGCCCAGTTCGCGGAGTAGCCCGCGGGCCGCGGCCACGCCGAGTGGCGGCGGCACCCCGCCCGGCAGTCTGCTTGACGCTCACCGGCTGGCGGCTCATCATCGGGGGGACCCCTTCGGGTCCGAAGGCGTTTCGAGGGCACAGGCGTTGAGCACGGAATCGATCATCACGACGAGGAGCGTGCCATGAAAGATGGGCTTCGGTTCGTTGACTCCGACATGCACATCATGGAACCGCCCGACCTCTTCGACCGCTATCTGGACCCGAAGTTCAGGGACCGCGTGAGCGTTCCTGTGGGCGCCAACGGCCGCCCCACGCGCGGCACCTTCGGCACGATCGTCATCGACGGGCTGCCCACCACGGACTCCGATCTCCAGCAGTATCGGAAGCGACGCCGGCCCGGGCCCACCCAGAGTACCCAGCCCCTCTCCGGATCCCGGCTCGCCGACACCGGGCGGCTCGATTTCGCCGTCGAGCGCGACTACAACCCCGAGGCCCAAGTGATGGGCATGGAGATGGAGGGGGTCGATATCGCGGTGCTGTACCCCACCACGGGCCTTTCGCTCATCGCCCGCGACAACCTCGATCCCCAACTTTCCCTGGCCGTCTGCCAAGCCTACAACAACTGGATTCACGAGTTCTGCCAGGAAAGCCCCCATCGGCTGAAGTTCGTGGCCATGCTCCCCGTGCACGACGTGCACCTGGCGTGCCGGGAACTCACCCGGTGCGTACGGGAGCTGGGCGCGGTGGGGTCATTCGTGCGACCAAACCTGGTGAACGGTCGTTACTGGCACTCCAATTACTGGGATCCCCTCTACAGCGTGCACGAGGAGCTGAACGTCACCTGGGGCTTTCACGAGGGGGTCAGCGCCGTGTATTCCCGCATGATCCCCCTGTACGGGGAGAACCGCTTCTATCGCCACGTGGCCAGCCACTGGATCGAGATGCAGCAGGCGCTGATCGCCATGGTCATCGGCGGAGTGTTCGAGTTCCATCCCCGGCTGCGTGTGGGGTTCCTGGAGGCCCAGAACTCGTGGGTGCCCGGGCTCCTGTCGCGCATCGAGTGGGACTATCCGCAGTACCGCGACTCGCACGCCCCGTATCTCACCCTGACCCCCCGGGAGTACTTCCGGCGCAACTGCTGGGCGGCGGTCGAGGGAAGCGAGCCCGAGATCGAAGCGACGGCCAGCCTCATGGGGGCCGATCGCATGTGCATCTCCACGGATTATCCGCACTTCGATTCCAACTTTCCCCACGTGGCCGACAATCTGCTGAAAAACGTCCCGCGCCCGATCGCCGCTCAGATCCTGATGGGGGGAGCCCATCTCTACGGCTTCAGCGAGGCGGATTTCCGGAAGGCCGACGCGGCGGCCGGGGCCGGATGACCGATCTTCAGAATCTGGCCGACCTCGAGCGCACGCTATCATCGATGGCGATGCCCATCGAGATTGTTCGCGCTCCCATTTCCCTCGACGCGCGGCCGGCCGATCTGTGGGGCATCAACCTGTACCCGGATCGTTCCCGCGCTGAACTCGTCGAATTCGACTCGATGATCAATGTCCGACCCTCGAAGGGCAACCGGTCGCGCGGGGTGGACGATGCGGCCGTGCGGCAGCTGATCCAGACCATCATGGCCCGGCTGGTCAGCTCGTGACGGAGCCGATCTACCGGCACCGCGATCAGGCGGCGGGCAAGTGGGAAACGCTCTCGCTGGCAGAGCAACTCGGCAACGTCGGTAGCGAGGTAGGCCGCATGCTCCGTTGGACGGGCCGCGACGAGCGATTGGTGGGGCGCGCTTTCGAGCGCGCTCGAACTCCTCGATCTCACGCTGGCCGATGCCCGCTGGCGCCGCCGGCTCCGGGAGATTGCCCGCGCCCGCGAACTGCTCTGTGACACCGCCGGCGGGGGCCGCGAGTACGGGACCACCTTGGAGGATCTCGACCGGTACTTCCTCGCCTGCGCGGTGGCCGCCCGCGCTCGCCGCTGAGCGAGGCGACAGTCGCCTTGACCGGTACAGCACGGCAGGCTAAGGGTATGGTGAGGTGAGGTGATGGCGAGGACGACAGCACGAATCCACGAGGCCGAGCACCACACCGCTGACTGGGCGACCACACGACCCGTGGTGTCAGGCACCCAGGGGGTGGTCGCGGCAGGTCATCCGCTGGTGTCGATGGCCGGGATGCGCATGCTCCTCACAGGCGGCAACGCCTTCGACGCGGCAGTGGCCGCCGGATTCGCGGCAGCGGTGGTGGAGCCGACGGCGTCCTACACGCTGTGCGGCGAGTGCGTGGCTCTCATCCACGACACCCGGCGAGGTGAGACGCTGGCCGTGAGCGGCCAGGGGGGAGCGCCCGCTCTGGCCACCCTCCGCTTCTTCCGCGAGCGTGGCCTCGACCGCATCCCGACCGGGCCCGGACCCCACGCCCACCTGTCGTTCACGGTCCCGGGAGCGGTGGACGCCTACCTGACGATCCTCGAGACGCGCGGCACCAAGACTCTCAGTGAAGTGCTGGCACCGGCCGCGCACTACGCCGAGCGCGGCTTTCCGATGTACGAATACATGCACCACCTGCTCGCCATCCCCGAGACCCGTGACCAGTTCGCGGTGTACCCGCCCGGAGGCACCGAGGTATTCTACCCGGGCGGGCGCGTGCCGGCCGTGGGCGAACTGTTCGTCCAGCCCGCCCTGGCCACCACCCTGCGGCGACTGGTCGAGGCTGACACGCGAGGTCGCGGGCATCGGACGGCGGGAATCGTGGCCGCACGGGAGCGGTTCTACAGCGGCGACATCGCCGCGCTGATCGGCGGCTTTTCCGAACGGCTCGGTGGGCTCCTGCGGGCGGGCGATCTCGCCGGATACCGCGCCGGCTTCGAGCCACCGCTGCGGATGCCCTTCGCGGGCCGCGAGATTCTCGGCCAGTCTGCGTGGACCCAGGGGCCCGTGCTCATGCAGGCCTTGGCCATGCTCGCCCCGCTCGATCTTCGCACCCTCGGACACAACACCCCACGCTACATTCACGTGGTCACGGAAACCCTCAAGCTCGCCTTCGCCGATCGCGAACGCTACTACGGCGACTCCAGCACCGTTCCGCTGGCGGCGCTGCTGTCGGCCGCCTATGCGCGGGAGCGAGCGGCCCTCATTCGCATGGATCGCGCCTCCCGCGAGGCGCCCCCGCCCGGTGACCCAGAGCGACGCGGGGCCGACGGCGCGCGGAAGGGCGCCTCGTCAGCGGGAGTACCGGTGGCGCCCGCCGCCGACGGAACCACGCACATCGCCGCCATCGACCGCGACGGCAACATGATCTGCCTGACGCCGAGCGGCGGCGTGTTCAGAAAATCCGCCTTCGCGCCGGAGCTTGGCTGCACGCTGAGCACACGAAGCGAGATGTTCGTGCTCGATGACGGCCACCCCAATGCGCTCGCTCCCGGCAAGCGACCGCGCACCACGCTGGTGAGCTACCTCATCTGCGAGGATGGGACGCCGACCATCACGGTCGGCTGTCCGGGCGGGGACGACCAGGCCCAGGCCGATCTGCAACTCGTGCTCAATCTGCTGGTTTTCGGGATGAATCCGCAGCAGGCGGTGGAAGCTCCCCGCTTCTCGACCCAGACCCTGGTGAACTCGTTCTATCCTCGCGTCTACCGGCCGGGCCAGCTCAACGTCGAGCCCGGTATTGCCGAGAGCACCCGCGCCGCTCTGAGGGCACTTGGCCACTCGGTGACCGAGACGGGCGCCTGCGGCGTGGGTGCCGTGGTGACCCGCCGCGATCCGGCGACCGGCGCCCTCTCGGCCGGGGCCGATCCCCGGCGGCCGACCTACGCGCTCGCCTGGTAGAGGCGCGCCTCACCATGGAGGATTCCATGACGGTAACGCAGAGTGACAAGGCGGCCCGTTTTCGCGCCCTGCATGAAGGACCGGGCGCCTTCGTGATACCCAACCCCTGGGATGCCGGCTCGGCCCGCATCCTCGCCGGGCTCGGCTTCCAGGCACTGGCGACGTCGAGCGGCGCCTCTGCCGGCATTCTCGGTCGGCGCGATGGCAAGGTGACCCGTGACGAAGCCCTCGCGCAGGCACGCGCTATCGTGGCGGCGACCGACCTACCCGTGTCGGCCGACCTCGAGAAGGGCTTTGGTGATACCCCGGCCGCGGCAGCGGAGACCATTCGTCTTGCCGCGGGCGTCGGGCTGGTCGGCGGCTCCATCGAGGATGCCACCGGCGACAAGGATAGACCGCTCTACGACATCGGCCTCGCCACCGAGCGCATCGCGGCCGCCGCCCAGGCGGCGCGAGCGCTCCCCTTTCCGTTCACGCTGAGCGCCCGCGCGGAGAATTTCCTGCGCAGCAACCCGGATCTCGACGACACCATCAAGCGTCTGCAGGCCTTCGAACGGGCCGGGGCCGACGTACTGTTTGCCCCCGGGCTGCCGGACCTGGCCGCGGTGCGTACGGTGTGCGCCGCGCTGTCGAAGCCCTTCAACTTCATGGTCGGCATCAAGGGCAAGTCGTTCACGGTGGCCGAGCTGGAGGGGGCTGGTGTCAGGCGGATCAGCCTCGCCACCTCCCTCTATCGGGCCGCCATGAGCGGCTTGCTGAACGCCGCCCGCGAGGTGAAAGACAAGGGCACCTTTGGATACCTCGATTCCTCCCTCGCCACGCCAGAGCTGAACGCCTTCATGCAGGGTTAGCGCTCGCGCTGGCTCGCGAAGTAGGCCGCGAGATCGGCCAAGGTTTCGTCGGGAATATCCTTCATGAGGACCTTGAGCGGCGCCAGCGCGGCATCGCCGGGGCTGCGCCGGTCGACCTTGAAGAGCAGCATCTGGTTGTAGAGATAGCCCGCGGCTTGCCCGCGTAGATCCGGGATGCCCTTGGCCGCATCCCCCTTGCCATCCGAGCCATGGCACAGGGCGCACGGCGCGGCGGCGGCCCTGCCCCGCGCCGCCGCCGCCGGCTCCACGTTGCCCGGGGTCGGCTCCCGTGTCTGGGCCGCGAAGTAGCGGGCCACATCGTCGACCCCGAGATGAATCGTCATCCTGGCGTACGGCTCCATCTCGGTCGAGGGGCGCCTGCCGCTGGCGTAGTCCTGCAGAGCCTTCCTCAGATACGCGGGGGACATACCGGCCAGGATCGGCACCGTGTCCCCCTTGCTATTGCCGGCGAATCCGTGGCACGCGCTACAGGTAAACGCCTTGTCGTAGCCGGCAAGGTCGAGAGGCCCGGCGCTGGCACTGCCGGCCAGGAGCAGGACGATGATCAGACTCACATGGATCACGCGAACCTCCTTGTCCACGGCCTAGCCGAGAACATCGCTCCAGATGGACCGGGCCCATCCGAGCGAATTCTGGGCAACCCCCTCCGATTGGGTGGGGGTGAGTTTCTGCTCGATCTGGACGACCTTGCCGTTGTCCACCTTGTAGACGTTGACTACGGCGATCGCTTCGCGATCGTTCACCCAGCTGTAGCACGTGTTGCCGGGGGCCATGAGCGGCGGTTCCTTGCCGTTGAGGAGGGCGACCACCGCGCTCGCACAGATCTTGCCCATGGCGTTGGCGACGTTACCCGACTTCGGGACCGGCAGCCCCGTCGTCGAATCCCCGATCACGTGGACGCCAGGCTGCCGCACCGACTCGTACGTCAGATGATTGACTTCGCACCAGCGCCGGGCCGCGCCGACCAGCTCGCTCTGGACGGCGATCGTGCCCGCTCGTTGGGGCGGAATGAGGTTGACCACATCGTACTTCACCCGCTCACCCACCTCGGTCGTGACGTCGCGCCCACTGGGGTCAACCTTCACGACGTTGCTGGAGGCGCGATACTCGATGTTGGGGTACGCCTGCCAGGCCGCCCGGAACAGCGCCGCCTTGGAGAGGATGTTGGGATTGGCATCGAGCACGATCAGCTTCGATCTGGGCTTCCAGGTCTTCAGATACCAGGCCACCTGGCACACGCGCTCGTACGGTCCGGGGGGACAGCGGTAGGCCGCCGGTGGCACGGCGAGCACGAAGACCCCGCCATCATCCATGGCCTGCAGCTGGCGGGCGAGCTGCGCGGTCTGAAGCCCCGCCTTCCAGGCGTGAAAGACTCGGTCCTGCGCCTCCGGTAACCCCTCCACCAGGTCCCACTGGAACTCGATCCCCGGCGACACCACGACCCGGTCATACTCCAGATAACCCTCGGCAAGCCGCACCCGCCGGGCGGGAGGATCGAGGGCGGTAGCCAGCTCGTGTCGGACCTTGACGCCGTGGCGGCGAAGGCCGTCGTAGTCGAAGGTCAGGCTGTCGAGGCGGCGGATCCCACTCAGGACGAGGTTCGAAAAGGGACAAGACACGAAGTTTCGGTTCGGCTCGATCAGCACGACCTCGACGGTGGGATCCTGCAGCCGCATGTACTTGGCGGCCGTCGCACCGCCCCATCCGCCCCCGACCACGACCACGCGCCGCCCTGACTTCGGCGCCACGTCTCCCTTCATGGCGCCGGCACAAGCACCGAGGAGGCCCGCGGCCGCCCCGGTGCCCATCGCGTGCAGGAAACTCCTTCGCGTCCACCGTGACATGGCCATCACCAATGCCAGATCTGGTCGTGCGACTCCATCAGGTTCACCAGTTCGGCGCGCCGGATGGGCTGCGCCTCGGCCACGCATCGGGCTTCGTCGATGCCACGCTCCGCGAGATCCTCGGAGATCACGTACACCTTGGCGCCCTTGGCCTGCAGCTTGGCCAGATCGTCGTTGGGCTGGGCTGGATGCTTGATGGTCACCCGGCCGATGGCGAGTGGGGGGCAGGCCTGACGGACGGCATAGTTGACGGCATTGCCGCGGAGCACGAGGGAGAGATCAGCGCCGGCGTTCTTCAGGGCCCGGCTCATCCAGAGGACGGTATCGTCCTGCTCTTCGAGCGTGGCCCGATAGGCAGTCTCGACGATGTTGAGGATACGCATGGTGGCCCTCGCTATCTGGTCGGGATGACCAGGGTGTGGGTTGACTCGACGGCCATCTTGAAGAAGTCCGCGGGGCCCCCGCGCTTCACGCCGTCGATCCAGTTGCCCGTGCCACGCTCATCCACGCAGAGGCCGCAATTGACCCAGGTGAGCCGCGGGTTGGTCCGGCCGATCTCCAGCAGAGACGCCACCAGATCCTTGGTGGTCGGATGTTCCTCTTCCTCCACGCTGGTCCCCTTCACGGGGTTGGCGTGGGGGGCCTGATCCTTCATGGTCAGGCTGACGGCGCCTTCATAGGCAAACACGTTGACGTTGATGCCCTTGGCCAGGGCCGCCGCCATGATGCGAAAGGCTGTGGTGGAGGCGGCTGCCTCGTAGGGCGCGTCCATGATGGCCACGGTCAGGGTGGTGTCAGACATGATTCTCCCCCTCAGTGCCAGAGAGTCTTGGTATCCGGCCGAACGATCAGATCCACCAGCGTCTCGATCGACGCCGACCGAACGCCATCGCTCAGCTCGCTGGCTTCGATGCCCCGCTCCCGTAGGGCGAAGTCGTCGGCCAGAACGGTCACCCCGCTGGCGACCAGGCGGTGCACTTGGGTGCCGCGGGCGGCGGCCCGGGTGGCCAGGACGCCGTTCTGGACCAGGAAGACGGTGACTGAACGTCCCCCCGCCCGGAGCGCGCTCGCCGTGTCGGCCACGAAGGCGGTGTCGGTCGACTCGAAGGGATCGCGCGACTCGATGAACACATACTGGCTCTGCATCGTGGTTCCTCCTCTGGGCAGCCCTCAGGGCCCCCCCTCGTCCTCGTGGTCCCGCTCGAGCATGCGCTCGATGACGCCCCCGATCCCGTCGGCACCGGCGAAGCGCTGCTTCTCGCCCGTCCGCACACGCTCCACCGTTCCCCGCAGTCGGCCGCGCGTGCCATGAGCGATCCGGACAATGAACGTCACCACCATGCGCGAGCTCTCGTCGGGCACGTGAGCGAGTGTGGCGAGCGGGTGTCACCACGGCGTGACCGCGCTGTGAACGCCCCCGACGTGCCTTGACGACGGCGCCGATCGGGTGATACCCGTCGGAACTATGGCGAAGCTCGGCCTTCGGCTCCTGGGCGGCTTCCTGCTCCACGTCGACGGCCGGCCTCGCACCCTGCCTGCCCGCAAGGCCCAGGCCCTGCTCGCCTACCTCGCCGTGCGAGCGGGGCGTGCCCACGCCCGCGACACGCTCACCGGATTGCTTTGGATGGATGTCGGGCAGCGGCAGGCCCGGCAGAGCCTCCGGCAAACGATGGTGCGACTACGGCGCGCCCTCAGCCCCCATGCGCGCGCCCTGCTCGTGCAAGGTGACACGGTGACCTTCAACCCCACTGCCCTCGACCTCGACGTCTCCGAGTTCGAGCGGCAGCTACGGCGGGGGACACCGGAGGCGCTCGAAGCCGCGATATCGCTGTGCCAGGGCCCGCTCCTGGATGGCGTGCACGTGGCGGCGCCGGCCTTCGAGGAGTGGCTGCAGTCCGAGCGGGCGCGCCTGGGGGAACTGGCTCTCGACGCGTTGCGCCGGCTGGTCGATCGCCACCTCAAGGCGGGGCGCGTCGAGCCGGCCATCCAGGCAGCGACCCGCCTGCTCGCCTTCGATCCCCTTCAGGAGGACGTCCACCGCACGCTCATGCGCCTGCACGTCCGGCAGGGCCGGCGGGCGGCCGCTCTGCGCCAGTACCAGGCGTGCGTGGCCGTGCTGCAGAAGGAACTCGGCGTGGAGCCAGAGTCGCCGACGAAGCGGCTCTATCTCGAGATCCTCCAGCACGCCTCCGCGCCGGCGCCGGTCGCCCGCCGGCCGGCGGGACCGGCTCGCCTTTCGCCGGCCGCCGCCGACGCGCCGCTCGTCGGGCGCGATGGTGAGCTTGCGCGAGCCCGGACCAGGCTGCGCGCCGCCGGGCGGGGAGAGGGACAGGTCCTCTTCGTCACCGGGGAAGCCGGTATCGGCAAGAGCCGGCTCATCGAGGAACTGGTGACCACCGCCGTGACCCGGGGGGCTCGCCTGCTCTTCGGCCGCGCCTACGAGACGGAGCAGATCTTGCCGTTTCAGGCTTGGGTCGATGCCTTTCGCACCGGCCATGCCCTGAGTGGGGTGCGCGACTCGGCGGCCCTCTCCCTTCCCGTGCGCACGGAGCTGGCGCGTCTGTTTCCCGAACTGAGCCCGGGGGAAGTGCAGCCAGCCATCACCCGGGAAGGTCACCTGCGTCTCTTCGAGAGCATCGAGGCCGTTGTCGGCGAACTGGCGCGCGCGCAGCCGGTGCTGATCGTCTTGGAGGACCTTCACTGGGCCGACGAGATGAGCGGGCGGCTCTTCGCGTTTCTGGCGCGCCGTCTGCTCGAGCGGCCGGTCCTCCTCGTCGCGTCCGCTCGCGACGAGGACCTGTCGGAGACGCCTGGCTTCACGCGCCTGGTCGGCGAGCTGGCGCCCCTCGCGCACGTGGAGCACATCAGCCTCGGCGCGCTGTCGGCCGCGGCCACCGCTACCCTCGTGCGCGCCCTCGCCCGGGCCGGCAGCCCGGCCACCCGCCTCGCCGAGACAGTGGACCACGTGTGGGGCCTGAGCGAAGGCAACCCATTTGTGATCGTGGAAACCATGCGCGCGCTGCGGGAGGGACGCCTGCCCGACAGCGTTGGCATCGAGCTGCCCAGCCGCGTGCGGGAGATGATCGCGGCTCGGCTGGCTCGCTCGAGCGCGCGGGCGCAAGAGCTGGCCCGTATTGCGGCGGTGTCGCCCCGGGAAATCGAGTTTCCCGTCCTCCAACGAGCGTCCGGGCTGAGCCGGCGCGAGACCGCCGAGGGTGTCGAAGAGCTGGTGCGGCGACGGATTCTCGATGCCGTGGGCGAACGCTTCGACTTCACGCACACCCGGTTGCGCCAAGCCGTGTACCAGTCGTTGCTCGCCCCCAGCCAGCAGGCGCTGCACGCGGCGATCGGAGAGGCGGTTGAGGCCGTCTATGCCGGTCGGCTCGACGAGATGTACGACCGCCTGGCCTTTCACTTCTCCCGCGCCGATGAACCGAGCCGCGCCCTGACCTATCTGGTGCATCTGGCCGACAAGGTGGCTCGCAGCTATGCGCTCGACGAGGCCGCACGCGTCCTTCACGAAGCGCTCGCCGCCACCGAACGCCTGCCTACCGCCGAGAGTGGTCGGCACCGCCTCGACATCGTGTATCGCCTGGCCCACGTCCTCGCCCTGCTGGGCCGCTCGGTCGAGGGGCGAGATGTGCTCCTTCGTCACGAGTCCCTGGTGCGGCAGCTCAATGATCCGGCCTTGAGCGGGCCCCTGCACTTCTGGCTCGCCTACATGTATGGCAACCTCGGCGACGGCGCCTCTGCCCTGATCCACGCGCGCCGCTCCCTCGAGGAGGCCGCGCGGGCTGGCGATGTCGTGACCATGGGCAAGGCCTCCTACTCCCTTTCTCGGGAACACTACATGCTCGGACGCCCGCGGGAGGGGGTGGCCGAGGGGCGCCAGGCGGTGGCCCTGCTCGAACGGAGCGACGAGCATGGATGGCTGGGCCGGGCCCTCGGCGTCCTTGCCTTTCACCTGCTCCACATCGGTGACTTCGCGCCCGCTCTCGAGGCGCTGGACCGGATGCGCGCCCTCGGCGAAGCCACGGGCGAGGTCAGGTTGCAGGCCGAAGGGGCCTGGATAGCGGGCCGCGTCTTCACGGTCATGGGAAACGCCGAAGCGGCCATCACGGCCTGCCGTCACGCCGTTGAGCTCGCTCCAGACCCGGTGGGTAAGGCGAGCGCGCTCGGCTGGCTGGGCGCGGCCCACCTCGAGGGTGAGGATGCCCGCCAGGCTTTTCCCCTCCTCGAGGAGGCCATCGCTCGCCTGCAGAGCCTCAGCGGTTCGGGAGGCTATCGCTACCGACAGATCGACGGCGTGTTTCGCGCGCTGCTGTGCGAAGCCTACCTGGCCGAGAACGACCTCGAGCGGGCTCGCGCCATCGGCGAACAGGCCCTCGACATCGCCCGCACCGGAGGCTTCCCGGTTGCGGTCGGATACGCCGAGCGCGCGGTCGGACGGCTCGCGCTGGCCACCGGGAAGTTCCAGGACGCCGAAGCAGCTCTGGAGCGCGCGCGCCGGACGTTTCTCGACAGCGAGGCTCGGGCGCAAGCGGCGCGCTCGCACCTTCCGCTGGCCGAAGCGCGGGCGGCGCGAGGGGACCGGAACGGGGCAACCGTCGACCTCCGCACCGCCGGCGAGCTGTTCGTCACCATGCGGGCTCCCTGCCTGGTCGAGCGCACGCAGCGGCTGGCCGAGCGGCTCGGCGTGAGTCTGGAGTCGCCGGCGAGCGCAAACGGTCAGTGACCCGGACGCTTCCGCTCTGCTATTCTGCGCGGGTCGATGCGACCCAATTTCGTCTTCATCCTCGCCGATGATCTCGGCTATGCGGACCTTGGTTGCTACGGCGGACGCGCGTCGTGCTCGCCTTCGCTCGATCGATTGGCCAGCGAAGGTCTACGCTTCACCGACGGCTACGCCAACTCCCCGGTGTGCTCACCCACGCGCTTCGCCTTGATGACGGGCCGCTTTCAGTACCGGCTGCGGGGCGGCAACGACGAGCCTATCGCCAGCCGACATCGCGGCAACCCCGCCCTGGGCCTGCCGCCCGCCCACCCCACCTTGCCCTCGCTCCTGCGCGATGCGGGCTACGCGACGGCGCTGGTCGGCAAGTGGCACCTGGGGTTCCTGCCCCACTTCGGGCCCTTGAAGAGCGGATACGGAGAATTCTTCGGTCCCATGAGCGGCGGCCTTGACTACTTCACCCATCGAGACTCGGCGGGACATCACGACTTGTACGAGGGGGAGGCCGAGGCCCACCGTGTCGGGTACCTCACGGACCTCATCTCCGAGCGCGCCGCGGAGTTTGTCGGTCGCCAGGCGGCGAGCCGTACGCCGTTCCTCCTCTCCGTCCACTATACGGCGCCGCACTGGCCATGGGAAACGCGCGAGGACGATGCGCTGGCCCGGACACTGGAGCGGATCTCACATACCGACGGCGGTTCGGTCCAGACCTACCTCACGATGATCCGACACATGGATGAGGGTATCGGCCGCGTCCTCGAAGCGCTGACGAGGATCGGCGCCGCGGAGAACACCTTCGTGGTATTCACCAGCGACAACGGGGGCGAACGGTACTCGGACACTTGGCCGCTGGTGGGCAAGAAGATGGACCTGCTCGAGGGCGGCATCAGGGTACCCTACATCGTGCGCTGGCCAGCGCGGGTGCCGGCCGGCCGGGACACCCCTCAGCTCGCCATCACAATGGACTGGGTGGCAACCTTCCTGGAGGCGGCGGGCGCGGCGCCCGATTCCGGCTACCCCCTGGACGGCATCAGCTTGCTGCCGGTGTTGGTCAATCCCAATCTGCGCGTCGAGCGCGACCTCTACTGGCGCATGAAGTTTCGGAATCAGCGCGCGATGCACCGAGGGACTGGAAGTATCTCTCCCTCGACGGCGACGAGTTTCTGTTCGATCTTTCCCGGGATCAGCGTGAACGGGCGAACCGTGCGCGGCACGAACCGGACCGGCTGGCCGCCATGCGAGCGTGCTACGCTGCGTGGGAAGCGACCATGCCCGCCGTACCGGCCGACGCAACGTTCTCGATCCCGTACACGAAGGCCGACATGGCCCAGCCGTCCTGACCGGGTCTACGCAAAGATCTCGGTGACTGCCAGGGAGACGTCCGGGAACGCCAGCAGTGTGACCGTCGCCGCGCCGGTCAGGAGGCTGGTATCCCGGTAGCCGCCGACGCCGAGATCTCGGTATACCTCCACGCTCTCGGCGATGGTGTCAGCCAACCAGTACTCGGCAATGCCGGCCTCGGCATAGAGCCGAAGCTTGGTCGACCGGTCATACGCGAGCGAGCTTTCCGCCACCTCGATCAGCAGGAGGACGTCCTCCGTGGCCGGCTCGGCTTCCTTGTAGGGCAAGGGGCGCTGCCGCAGAACAGCGAGATCGGGCTGCGGCTCGGTGTCGTCGGCGAGCGCCACGGGATTCTGAACCGACACGATGGCCCGGCCGGCCAGGCGCATGACGAGGAGCTGAGTCAGGTTATTGACAAACGCGACGTGGCGGCGGCCGATGGGCGACATCTCGACGATTTCGCCCCGGATCAGCTCGACCCGATCGATGGGCTTGAGGATGCCCACCTCGGCCATCCGGTGGTATTCCTCGCGAGTGAACAGCCTTCGTGACTGTACGACCTCGACGGCCATTGAGCGTTCTCCCGAAAGGGCTCGCCTCATTGATCAGCATATAACCGATCGGCGGTCGCCACCGGAAGTCCCCAACAGGATACACTTCCAGGGGAACAACTCGGCCAGGGGAGTCGGCTTGACTTCCGGCCGCACCCGCGGTGTCATGCGCGAGCTACCAGTCGGCCGCGGCCCCGAGCCCCGGAGGATGTGACATGAAGATCAGCGCCTTTCACCTGATGCCGCACCGCGAGCTGCCCCAGAACTTCGAGCAACGTTATCCGAGCGTGTGGGTGACGCCGCCCTGGTGGGAGCTGGCGGACGCGCGGCGGGTGGGCCAGTACTACAACTGGACGCTCGACGAACTGCTGCACGCGGCCCGGGCGGGCTTCGACGGCGTCTGCACCAACGAACATCACCAGAATGCCTACGGCTTCATGCCAAGCCCCAATCTGATGGGCAGCGTGCTGGCCAAGCAGACCAACGATCTGGAGGTGGCCATCGTCCAGATGGGCATGACGCTGCCGACGACCTCGCCACCCATCCGTGTGGCCGAGGAGTACGGCATGCTCGACTGCATCAGCGGCGGCCGCCTGGTGGCCGGTCTTCCTCTGGGCAGCCCCATGGACGTGAACCTGGCCTATGGCATCACGCCCATGGAACACCGCGAGCGGTACCGCGAGGCCTTCGCGCTGGTGCTCAAGGCATGGCAGGCCAGGGAGATCTTCGCGTGGAACGGGAAGTATTTTCAGCTGGGTCAGGTGAACCTGTGGCCGCGCCCCATCCAGGAACCGCACCCGCCTGTCTGGGTTCCGGGCTCCGGGAGCATCAGCACCTTTGACTTCGCCGCCGAGCACAACGTCTGCTACTGCTTTCTGAGCTACTCGGGCGCGAGGGCGGCCAAGAGCATGATGGACGGCTACTGGCAGGTCGTGGACAGCAAGGGGCTGGAGCGCAACCCCTATCGGGCGGGCTTCCTGCAGCTGGTGGCGGTCTCCGAGACGGACGCGCGGGCGGAGGCAGAGTACGCGCGCCACATCGAGTACTTCTATCACAAATGCCTGCACGTGCCGGCGCAATGGTTCGCGCCGCCCGGCAACCAGGACTACCGGAGCCTGCTCGCCACCAATCGCAACCCGGTGCGCCGCCCGGAGGACCCCAAGACCCTGCGCTACCGGGACTTCGTGGACAAGGGCTACGTCATTGCGGGCAGCCCGGCCACCGTACGCGATCGCCTGATCGAGGAAGTGATCAAGGGCCTCCACGTCGGGAACCTGATGCTGCTTGTCCAGATCGGTTCCATGCCGCACGAGCTGACGCTCAAGAACATCGACCTGCTCGCGGCCGATGTCCTGCCCGCGCTCCGGGAGATCTGGGACGATGAGGGCTGGGAGAACCATTGGTGGCCGGCCCGCTTGCGCACGATTCGCCACCCGGTCGGCGCCACCGCGTAGCGGCCACGGGCCAGCCAGGGAGGCCAAGACCGCGGATGACGACTCAGACGGTGACGGTGTGGCAGGGCCAGGTCCCCCTCCGGGTCCACGTCAAGGGTCAGGGTCCGCCCGTGATGTACTTCCATGGGCCATGGGGACTGACGTGGGGCCCGTTTCTGGACATGCTGGCGCGGCAGTTCACCATGTACGCGCCAGAGCATCCCGGCACCACGCCGGGGGTGCCAGACGCCGTGCAGCACGTCGACAGCCTGTGGGACCTTGTCCTCTGCTACGACGAGCTCCTCGATCACCTGGGGCTCTCGGACGTGGTGCTGGCTGGCCATTCTTTCGGCGCCATGGTGGCGTGCGAGGTGGCGGCGCTCAGACCCGCGCGGACCAGCCGGCTGGTGCTCGTCGACCCGATCGGCCTCTGGCGGGACGACGCACCCGTGATCAATTGGATGCTGGTCGCCCCCGCCGACTTGCCGAAGTACGTATTCGTCGATCCCGAGGCCGCAGCCGCCAAGGCACTGTTCTCCATCCCCGAGGGCCCTGATGCGGCCGCACTGGCTCGCACCCGTCTGACGTGGGCGATGGGCGCTACCGGCAAGTTCATCTGGCCGATTCCGGACAAGGGGCTCAAGAAGCGCATCCATCGCATCCAGGCGTCGACTCTGCTCGTCTGGGGGCAGGAAGATCGCTTGGTGCCGCTGGTCTACGCCGGGGAATTCGCCCGCCGGCTGCCGCGCGTGCAGCAGGAGATCGTGAAGAACGCCGGCCATGCACCTCACCTGGAGCAGCCGGAGGCTACCGCCGAGATCGTCCAGACCTTCCTGCGCGCCTAGCTCGACCCGCTCTCGAACCATCCCTGGCTGACTGATCGGTTGTCTGGAGCTGCTCGATCTCTACCTCGCGCGTGTCGAGAAGTACGATTCCGTCCTGAACGCCATCGTGGTCCGTGATCTCGACGGCGCGCGCCGCCGGGCCCGGGCAGCCGACCGGGCCCTGACCCGGCGTGCAGTCTGGGGTCCTCTGCACGGAGTTCCCATGACCATCAAGGAGTCGTACGATGTCACCCGGCTTCCCACCACCTGGGGCGTTCCAGCCCTCAAAAGCCAACGTGGCCGCCACGAACGCGGTGGTCGTGGACCGCTTGCTCGGAGCGGGCGTGGTGCTCTTCGGCAAGACCAACGTACCGCTCTATCTCGCCGACTGGCAGAGCTTCAACGCCATCTACGGCACGACGAGCAATCCGTGGGACCCGTCGCGCGCCCCTGGCGGCTCATCGGGCGGGTCGGCGGCGGCCCTGGCCGCCGGGCTTACCGCGCTCGAAGCCGGCAGCGACATCGGTTCCTCGATCCGCAACCCCGCCCACTTCTGCGGCGTCTTCGGGCACAAGCCCACCTGGGGAATCGTGCCGCGCACGGGCCAATCATTGCCGGGCCAGATCGCCCCCGTCGACATCGACGTGGTGGGTCCGCTCGCGCGTAGTGCGGACGACCTGACCCTCGCTCTCTCGATCATGGCGGGGCCGGAGCCCGCGGAGGCGGCCGGGTGGCAGCTCCGTTTGCGCGCACCGCGCCAGAAGCGGCTGCGCGATTACAGGGTCGCGGTGCTCCTCGACGCGCCCGAGAGCGAAGTGGACGCCCAGGTGCAGGAGCGGCTGCTCGCCCTTGCCGAGATCTCCTGGGATAGGGTGCGCCGGCCCGACGGTCAGCGCGGGTGGACGAGGCCAACCATGCGTTCCCGAGTGGCCTCGTCGGGCAGACGCCCCTGACCCGCGCGCATGTTGTCGACCAGGTGCGCGGATCGGCTGGTGGCGGGAATCACGCAGGTGACGGCTGGGTGGGCGAGAATCCATTTGAGGAAGAACTGGGCCCAGCTCTCGCCGTCGAAATCGGCCGCCCACGATGGAACCTCTTGCCCGCGTACTTTCCGGAACAGATCGCCCTCCTGAAAGGGACGATTGACCAATACGGCCAGGCCGCGGTCGCGGGCGAGCGGCAGCACCCGCCGCTCGGCCTCGCGCTCGCCCAGCGAGTAGTTGATCTGCAGGAAATCGAGCGGCTCGCTGCGCATGACGCGTTCCAGCTCGTCGTAGGCCCCCGCCGTATAGTGCGTGATGCCGAGATAGCGGATGCGACCCTCCTGCTTCCACGCGCGCAGTGTCCTCAGATGGGTTCGCCAGTCGAGCAGGTTGTGGATCTGCATGACGTCGAGGCGCGCGACTCGCAGGCGTCGGAGCGACTGCTCCATCTGGGCCACCCCGGCCTCGCGCCCACTTGTCCACACCTTGGTGGCGAGAAAGAGCGAATCACGAAGCCCGAGGTCGGCTGCGAGGTCACCCACCACCGCTTCGGCCGTTCCATACATCGGCGACGAATCGACGACCCGCCCCCCCAACGCGACAAAGCGTCGGAGCACTTCCCGCAGTGGCTCCCGCTCGGCCGCCGACGCGCCGACGTCGAACGTGCGCCAGGTGCCGAGGCCGACCACCGGGATCGTCTCGCCGGTCGATGGGATGGGGCGTGCGAGGACGGCGGGCGCCGCTCGCGCCCCCGACGGCTGGGCGGCGGCGGCCGCCATCAGCGCGAGGACCGCGCGTCGCGAGAGCACTGCGTCCCCGACCTCACCGTGAGCGGATCCGATACCAGGGGTGGGGCTGTCCCGGCACCTTGCCCCGTAGCGTGTAGACCGACGTACGTGCGGTAAAGAACAGCGTCCGGAAGTCGGCGCCGCCGAAGGCCAGGTTGGCCGGAACCTCCGGCGTTCGAATGATCCCGAGCCGTGTGCCGTCTGGCCCGAAGACCCAGGTGCCGCCCGGGCCCGTGCAATAGACCCGACCCTCCACGTCGACTTTCATGCCGTCGGGAACGCCGTCGGCCTCGTCGGACGACATGTCGGCGAAGATCCGCCGACGCACCATCGCACCCCCGCCATCGAGCTCGAGCGCGTGGATATATTGCGCCCAGCGCGTGTTGGCCACGTAGAGCACACGCTCGTCGGGCGAGAAGGCCAAACCGTTCGGATACTCGCAATCGGCCACCAGGCTGATCGCCCCTGCCGGGTTGATGCGATAGACGCCGGCCGAGGCCAGCTCGCGCTCGGCGAGCGGCACGCGCAGACCGGGATCGGTGAAGTAGAGACTCCCGTCGGACCGACACACCACGTCGTTGGGCCGGTTCAAGCGCTTGCCCTCGAAGCGATCCACCAGGACCTCCAGGTGGCCGTCGGCACTCGTACGCGTGAGACGACGGTGGCCTCCCTCGCAGAGGATCAGCCGGCCTTGCAGGTCGAACGTGGTGCCGTTTCCCTCGCCGGTGTTGGCGCGTACCACCTCCGGTTCCTTGCCCGGGGTCAGCCGATGGAGCGTGTTGCGGCGAATGTCGACGAAGTAATAGAAGCCGTCAGGGTGCCACAGGGGTCCTTCGGTGAAGACGAAACCCGTGGCCAGCCGCTCAGCGTCACGCGTCTCGAGAATCGCAGTCAGTGCATCAGCCATACGCTCAGGGTCCTCCCGCGACGCTCCACGACGGTGATGGATCTGTCACGGGCGTCCCCACAACGCCTTGGTGGCCAGCCGCGCGCCGTCGGTCAACGCCCTGAGCTTGGCCCAGGCCACGGCGGGAGGGATCTCCGTCGACCCGGCGAAGGTGGCGAATCCGCAGTCGGCGCCGGCAACGACGTTCTCGCGTCCGACGACGTCGGCAAACCTCACGATCCGCTCGGCCACCAGTTGCGGATGCTCGACGAGCACAGTGGATTGCGTGATGACGCCCGGGATGAGGAGGGCACCCTCGGGCAGGGTGACGTCTTTCCACACGCGCCACTCGTGCTCGTGCCGCGGATTGGCCGCCTCGAACGAGTAGGCGCCGGCCCGGACCCGCACGATGATGTCGACCACGTCCTTTAGCTCCATGTCGTGGACGCGGGGACCCATGTTGATGCTATAGCAGGTGTGAAAGCGCACCCGGTCGCGGGGAATGTCCCGCAGGGCGTGGTTGAGCGCCTCCACCCGCACCTCCGCCCACCGGCGGCAGTCGTCCACCGTCGAGCGCGGATCCATGATGTAGTAGGTCACGAGCCGAGGATCGTCGATCTGCAGCAGGAACCCGGCCGCCACGATGGCGCGGTACTCCTCGTGCATGGCGTCGGCGATGGCGAACAGGTACTCCTCGTCGGTCTTGTAGTACGCGTTCCTCTGACGTCCCTCCACGTTGGAGGGCGAGATGGCCGGGAGGAAGGCCTCCTCGACCCGGACGCCCGCCAGGGCCGCCTTGAGGTTCGCGATATCGGCCTGCGCGTGCGCCAGCCCCGTGTAGGCGATGGGGCCGGTGCACACGAAGCGCGCTGCCCCTGCATTGGGGCTCTGGCGCAACGTTGCCGCGTAATAGTCGGGAAACGCCAGGACCTCCTTCGACCCCGCCCACGGCAACTCCCCCGCTTCCGCGCTCGGCGTAAAGCCGGCCAGACGCTCGGTGACGTAGGTGATGAAGCTCGGCTTGCTCATCTCCCCATCGTCGACGATGTCCAGCCCGTGCTCGACCTGCTGCTGCACCACGTCCGCCACCGCCTGTCGGACGCGCGCCGCGTAGGCCTCGCGATCGAGCCGCTGCCCCGCGGCCTTGCGTCGCGCTGTCTCCAGCAGGTCCGGCGGACGAGGCAGGCTTCCGGCGTGAGTGGTCAGGATCCGGTCGCTACTCCGCTTCATACAGGGGCTCGACCTGCCCGATCAGCAGCAGCCTCCGCCCCCCGCGCCGGCGGGCTGGACGCGATCGGGCCACCAGCCCCACGGACGAGGCCCGTAGTCCGGGGTGAAGAGCCGGCCGCGTTTGACCGTCATGTGGGGCACCAGCGCACGATTGACGCGCAGGGGCGAGCCGAGAATGTCATAGACCACCCAGTCGCCCTCCGACATCTCGAGCACCGAGATGTCGGCCTGGCGTCCGGCGGCCAGACTCCCCAAGCGCTGCTCGGCGCCGATCGCCTTGGCCGGGTTCGCCGTGCACATGGTGACCACCTGGGGCAAGGTGAAGCCGAGGCCGAGGAAGCGAGTCATCATCTCGGTCATGCTGTGCACCGTGTTGAGGCGCCCGGGCACGGTGAGATCGGTGCTGATGCAGTGGGGCAGCAGCCCTTGCTCGATGATGCGACGGCCCACGTCGAAGCTGAAATTCATCCGGCCGTGGGCGGTGTCGAACCATACTCCCCGGTCGGCGGCCTCGCGCGCCTCCGGCACCAGCTTGCCGTTGGCGTCGAGGACCCCGCCCGGATTCGGCGTGAAGTAGTGGGTCAGGATGTCGCCGGGCTCCAGCAGGGAGAGCAGCGGATGGATCACCTTCGGGTCGTAGCGCTTCTCGGTGTCGCCGATGTGCACCATGAGCTTGATGCCGGCCTCGCGGGCCGCGCGCTTGGCCAGTCTCGGCATCTCCATGCCCATGATCTCGAGGGCCGGTGACACCATACGGGCTTTGATGCCCGCGATGAGCCCGCGGTGCTGGCCGGCCACCCGCACCGTGTCGTCGAGATTCACGCTGCTCTCCGCGATGATGTCGGGCATGGTGGCCAGCCCCGTCTGGCAGATGTGCAGGAAGGGCACGATCTCCGTGTGACAGTGGGGAAGGATGTGGCGCGGAAAGGCGCCGAAGGTGGCCGCGCCCGCGCTGCCGGCGTCCACGATGGTGGTGACGCCGGCGTAGACCCCGGCCAGATCGGGATTCACCCCCGTCCGGTTGACACCCTCGAAGACGTGGGCATGGAGGTCGATCAATCCCGGGGTGACGATCTTTCCCTTCACATCGATGACCCGCGCCGCCTCGGCGGCCGGGATCGACGACGCGATGCGGGCGACGACACCGTTCTCAACCGCCACGTCGAGGATGCCATCGAAGCGGCTCGACGGATCGACGACCGTTCCACCTTTCAACACGAGATCGTACATACCTGACCTCCCGAGGCTGCCCCCTGGTGTCCATTCCGTGACGAGCCGTCATCATAGCCTTGCCGGGCGCGGCCGGGGACAAAAAGGTGCCGTCCCCCTGCCGCTCGCCGGGCCTTGACCCGTCTTCGGTCTTGATGTATTTATATGCTCTATGAAGAATATTAATTCTTCTGGAGGAAGCCTCCGACGCCGGCACGAGATTGTGCAGATGGTCCGTGAAGGGGGAGTGCGCTCCCAGGAAGAGATCCAGCGCCGGCTGCGCCGGCGGGGTTTCGCGGTGGCCCAGCCCACCCTCTCCCGCGACCTCAAGGCGCTCGGCCTGGCCAAGACCCCGGCCGGCTATGTGACGCCGGTCGGGATGGCCTTCGTCCCCGCCCACACGCGCCAGCAGGTGCTGGACCGGATGCTGGGCGAGTCGGTCCTCAGCGTGCACGCCGCGGCCTCCTTGGTGGTGATCCGCACACCCCCCGCCGGCGCCCACCCGCTCGCCCGCGCCATGGATGAGGCCGATCTCGACGACGTGGTGGGCACGGTGGCCGGTGACGATACGGTCTTCGTGGCGACCTCCGGCGCCGCCGCCGCGCGCCGTCTCGAGCGCCGTCTGCGTGACGGCCTCACGCCCTCTGCCGTCGAACGCACCCCCGCCTAACTACGGGAGAAAGGATTGACGATGACCGGCGAGCCGCACCCGATCTCCGTTACCTCGGATCCGGACCGGCTGGATCTCGACACCATTCATGGGTTTCTGAAGGAGTCATACTGGGCGCCTGGCATTCCGCGCGAGGTGGTCGAGCGCTCCGTCCGGCACTCTCTCTGCTTCGCCGCCTTCGACGGCGCGCGCCAGGTAGGGTTCGCCCGCGTCATCAGCGACCGTGCCACCTATGCCTACGTCGCCGACGTGTTCGTCCTCCCGAGTCACCGGGGCCTGGGCATTGGCAAGCGGCTGATGGCCGCCATCACGAGCCATCCTGAGCTCCAGGGAGTCCGCCTGTGGACGCTCTTCACCCGGGACGCCCACGGGCTGTACCGACAGTATGGCTTCACGGAGGCGCGCCACGCCGACCGGCTCATGGAGCGACGGACGGAACGGCCCTACGCCGAGAAGGCCACACGATGACCAGCAACGTGGCGCGGGTGATGAAAGTGACCGAGCGCCCTTCGGTCGTCATGGTGAAGGGGAAGGGGTCGTGGTTGTGGGACGAGGAGGGCCGGAAGTATCTCGATTTCGTGCAGGGCTGGGCCGTCAACTGTCTCGGACATGCGCCCCGCCTCATCGTGGACGTCCTCCAACGTCAGGCGCGTCGCCTCATCAACTGCAGTCCGGCCTACTACAACGAGCCCATGGTCCGGCTGGCCACCCTCCTCACCGAGGGCACCCACCTCGGCGGAGTGTTCCTTTGCAACAGCGGCGCGGAGGCGAATGAGGGCGCCATCAAGCTGGCCCGCAAGTGGGGCGCGCGCCACCGGGACGGGGCCTTCGAGATCATCACTTTCCACGGCGGATTCCATGGCCGCACCCTGGCCACCATGGCTGCCTCCGGCAAGCCAGCCTGGGAGACGCTCTTCGCGCCGAAGGTGCCGGGATTCACGAAGGTCCCGCTCGGCGACCTGGAAGCGGTGAACAAGGCCGTGTCGCCTGCGACGGTGGCGGTCATGCTCGAACCTATCCAGGGCGAAGCCGGCGTGTTCGTGGCCGAGGACGCCTGGTTGCGCGACCTTCGGAGCCTGACGCGAGAGCGCGGCCTCCTGCTGATCGCCGACGAAATTCAGACCGGGATCGGACGAACCGGGCGCCTGTTCGGCTTCGAACATGCCGGCATCGATCCCGATATCGTCACCCTCGGCAAAGGCCTCGGCGGCGGCGTTCCCCTGGCGGCCCTCCTCGCCACCGAGCGCGTGAGCTGTTTCGATCCTGGTGACCAGGGGGGCACGTTCAACGGCAACCCGCTCATGGCCGCTGTGGGATGCGCCGTGGTGGAAACCGTGCGCGATCCCGCGTTCCTGGCGGGGGTGGCGACGAACGGTCAGTATCTGCGCGACCGGTTGCAGATTCTCTCGACGGACCTCGGACACGGCGAGGTGCGGGGACGTGGTCTGCTCCTGGCGCTGGCGCTCCAACGGCAGGACGCCATCAAGGTCGCGCGCACCGCCCTGGAACGCGGACTGCTCATCAACGCGCCGCGGCCGGATACGCTGCGATTCATGCCGGCCCTCACCGTGTCCCGCGACGAGATCGACCGCATGATCGACTTGCTTCGCCTCACCCTCGCGCCGGCCTAGCCCGGCCATTCATGCACGATCCACAGGCCCGCCTAGGCCAAGCCCCCCGGGAAGAGCCCGTCGATGGTATTCGTCTCCTATCGTTCCCGCCACCCGCGGATCTGCGCCGTATGCTCGCGATAGTGTCCGGTGCCAGCACCGTCGAGTAGCTCTCGCGCCGCCTCGAAGTGGCCCTCTGGGACATGGGTGGCCGCCCGCAGGAAATCCCGGTGGGACGCCTCCAGTTCGCTTCGAACGTCAGCAACCTTCACCCCGGCTTTCTCGGCCACGAAGCGGGCGTTCCAGGCATCGAAGTCGTCATAGGTTCCGGGCGGGTACGGCGGCTCGCCGCGAGCCACGTGCCCGAGGGCCGGGATCATCACCCGATGCCAGCCAGAGATGTGGATCAGAATCTCACGCACACTCCATGTCCCGAGCCACACCTCGGCCATCTGGTCCTCGCTGAGGCCGACCGTCGCCTGCTGCAATTCGGCGAACGTCTCCTCCGCCTCTTGCAAGAGCTTCATCCTGTCGTGCATGGGCCCCTCCCGACTGGTTGTGGACGCTACATGAACTAGGACCCCGGCCGGGTGCCGACATGAAAACTGGATAGGTCGCCGCGCGGGCCTTCACGCAGTGGCCACTCGGGCTGGCTTCAGGGTGGTCCCTTCGCTATGATCCGCGCATGTCCGCTTCCCCGGCGTCACCCCTCACGCCCTTCTGCTCGCCAAGGGGCACCGGTCGCGCAGGGAGCGGGCGCCGCGCTACGTGGACGTCATCCGCCGGGTGACGTCGGACCGGTGAGCGTAGCATCGGGCTGGGCTTCAGGGCACGATCGCGCCACGTATCGCGAGGGTGTTCTTCTCCTCATCACGGTGGTCATCGCCTGGGGTCTCACATGGCCCGTGAACAAGGTGATCCTCGAGAGCCTGCCGCCTCTCTGGCTGATGGCCTTGCGCTCGGCGATGGCCACGGTGGCCCTCTTCGTCATTGCGATCTGGCGTGGCCGCCTCGCGCTGCCGCCGCGGGCAGACCTCCCGGTCCTCTTCAGCATCACCTTGCTCCACATGGTGGGCTTTGCCCTCCTGGCCGCGTGGGGGTTGCAACTGGTGCCGACCGGTCGCTCGGTGGTTCTTGCCTACACGACGCCGCTCTGGGTCACACCGGGAGCCAGCCTCTTCCTGCGCGAACGGCTCACGCCTAGACGGATGCTCGGGGTGGTCGTCGGTCTCCTAGGTTTGGCTGTGCTCTTCAATCCCCTTGCCTTCGACTGGGCGAACCGGGAGGCGGTCCTCGGCAACGGCGCCATCATCGTGGCCGCCCTGCTCTGGGCCGCCAGCATTCTGCACATTCGTGGTCATCGATGGCATTCCACCCCGTTCGACCTCGTCCCCTGGGAGATGCTGCTCGCCACCGCTATCCTGATGCCGCTGGCGGTGGCCACATCCACAATGACCGATGCCGAATGGAATGTACGCCTCGTGGCCCTCTTGCTCTATGCTGGCGTCCCAGGAACGGCCGTGGCGTACTGGGCGACCGCGGTGGCCAGCCGGAACCTGCCGGCGGTCACGACCTCTCTCGGACTGCTCGCCACTCCGGTTGTCAGCGTGGTCATCGCCACGATCTGGCTCGGGGAGGCGCTGACCCTGCCGCTGCTGGCCGCCATCGTGCTGATCCTCGGCGGCGTGGCGATCGGCGTCACCGGCGACCACGCCCGCCCCTCCCCTCTCTGAACGCGGGGTCCCCCGTTCGAGGCAGTTCGAGGCCCAGTACACCCCGCGTACTCCCGAGGGGCGCCCCGGGTTCCCCTCCCCTCTCTGAACGTGGGGGCCCCGTTCGAGGCCCAGTACACCCCGCGTACTCCCGAGGGGCGCCCCGGGTCCCCCGGGGCGCCCCGAGTATGGGGGGTTTGGGGGGTGAAGTTTGGACCCCCCAATCTAACGAAACGCCGGCGCGATCTCCGCGATGAAGCGATCGAGGTCGCGGCGCAGCTCAGGCAGTGGCCGGAACAAGCTCGGGATGAACACCACGTCGACGCGGGCGGCGCGGAGCTGCTGGAGCTGCTCGCGGATCTGATCGGGCGTGCCGGCCAGACAGGTATCCCGGGCGTCTGCCGCGTGACGACCCATGCGGGAGGCGATCGTCTCGGCCAGCCTCTCGACCTCGTCCTTCTTATCGGTGATGAGCAGCGCCATGTTGGCCGAGCGCCGAATGCTCTTCGGATCGCGGCCCACGTCGGCACAGTGCGCATCGAGGATGGCGCCCTTCTTGGCGAGGATCTTGGGACCACCCCACACGTTCCAGTGGTCGGCATGCTTGGCCACGATCCGCAAGGTCACGCGCTCACCGCCGCCTCCGATCATCAGCTCGGGATGGGGTGTCTGGATCGGCTTGGGGTCCAACGGAGCGTCGGTCAGCCGGTAGTAGCGTCCCTTGAAGTCGCTGCGCCGCTGGGTCCACAGGGCCCGCATCACCTCGCACGCCTCGTCCAGGCGCTCGAGCCGCTCACGCATCGTGTAGAAGGGGATGCCGTATGCCTCGTGCTCGTTCTCTTGCCAGCCGGCGCCGAGGCCCAGCACGAGGCGGCCCCCCGAGATGATATCGACCTGGGCCGCCATCTTGGCGACCACGGCCGGATGGCGATAGGTATTGCCCAGTACGATCGTCCCCACGCGCAGGCGCGGCACCAGGGCCGCCAGTGCGCTGAGCGTGCTCCATGACTCGAGCATGGCGCCCTCGCGCTCTCGCGTGTTCGGCATGAAGTGGTCGGTCACGCAAGCGACGTCCCACCCGGTAGCTTCGAGGTGCCGCCAGAGTTCCAACACGCCCGACCAAGTCTGGGCACCCATGCTCGTGAACAGGCCAAACTGCATGTCTGTCTCCCTTCGTGAAGCAGGCTCTAGATCACACCCTCGGCACTCCAGCGTGCCAGATCGTCATGAGCATAGCCGAGCAGACCGACGAAGACCTCCTCGTTGTGCTCGCCGGGCGGGGGGGCTAACCAGCGCACTTGCCCGGGCGTCTCCGACAGCTTGAGCGGGGTCCCCGTGGTCTTCAGCGGTCCAAACGTGGGATGGTCGAACTCGACGAACATTTCACGCGCTTGCACCTGTGGATCGGCAACCATCTCCGCGACGTTGTTGACCGGCGCCGCGGGGACGCCCGCCGTCGCGAGCGCGCCCACGACATCGGCCTTCGTGCGCTGCCCGGTCCAGCCCTGGATGATGCCGGCGATCTGGTCGCGACGATCGCGCCGGGCGGCGGCGGTGGCGAAGCCGGGATCGCGGGTGAGCTCGGCCCGCCCGATGATCCCGCAGAATCGGCCCCACACCGCGTCGCTGGCCCCCGCCGCGATGGCCACGTGGCCGTCGGTCGTCGCGTACACGCCCGAGCTTGACCCACCGAAGGAGACGTTGCCGGCGCGCGTGAGGATCTCGCCACCGACGGTATAGCGCTCGCCGAGGTTGTCCAGCGCCACCAGCAGACTGTCGAGCAGGGCCAGATCGATGCGCTGTCCTCTCCCTGTGCGCTGTCGGTAGTGCAGCGCGGACACCACGCTGAAGGCACAGAGCATGCCGGCATAGTAATCCGAGATGGACTGACCCGAGCGCGTGGGGGGATGATCGGGGAAGCCGGTGATGCTCATGTAGCCGCTGATGGCCTGGGCCAGGATGTCGTAGCCACGCTGGCACGCGTAGGGCCCGTGCTGGCCGAAAGCGGTGATCGACGCGTATATGAGGCCAGGATTCACCTGGCGGAGGTCTTCGTACCCAAGACCCAGCCGCTCCATGGTCCCGACGCTGAAGTTCTCCGTCACGACATCCGCGTGCTTCACCAGCTCTTTGAAAAGGGCTGTCCCACGGGCCGTCTTCAGCTCCAGGGTGATGGCGAGCTTGTTCCGTTCACGGTACTGGGCGGCCGGCACCCGCTCCTCGACCCCATCCCGCGTCCGCTTGACCCCGAGGGACAGGCGCTCACGCCCGCGCTCGCGCGATTCGACCTTGATCACGCGGGCACCGAGGTCAGCCAGCAGCATGGTGCAGAACGGCATGGCAATGACCTGTCCAAGGTCGAGCACGGTCACGTCACTCAGCGCGTGGTCCATGTCCTCTCGATTCCCTCCTCCGATCAGGGGGCGCGGGGATCGGGGACCCATGTCGGGCCCCTCGGTGATCAGAGTGGCACCGGTTCCCCCTCCGGCGGCGACGTGTCGGTGGGGAAGGGGCCCCGGCGCCGTCGATCAACGCTGTCTCAGCGGAACCGGGCGATTACCTCCTTGCCGTAGCGAAGCACGTCGTCGGGCGTCTTCACCTGCGCAGGCAGGCCGGCCGCGGAGCTCACCGGTACCGCCACCCTCGCCACTCCTTGCCGGGCCAGGGCCTCGATGTCCGAAAGCTCGGTCGGCGCCGCCAGCGTGATCTCGATGGTCGCCGGATCGCGGCCGGCCGCCTCTGCCGCCCGCCGCATCTCGGCCAGCAGCTCGGGCGGCGCGGCTCGCGCCGGGAAGTAGCCGTCGCCGAGTCGCCCGGCCCGCCGCGCGGCGGCGATCGTGTCTCCCCCGACGATGATGGGGATTCGCCGGTCCCTCGGCAGCGGACGACAGAACACTTGATCGAACGCGACGAACCGACCTCGGTAGCTCGCGCAGTCCTGGCTCCACAGAGCCCGCATGGCGGCCACGTAGTCGTCCGTGCGTGGCCCCCGATCGTCGAAGGGTACGCCCAAGGTCGCGAACTCCTCGGCCAGCCAGCCCACGCCGATCCCCAGCAGAACGCGGCCGCCGCCGGCCAGATGATCGAGCGTGGCCACCGCCTTGGCGGTGACCACGGGATTGCGCTGGGGCACGATGAGAATGGCCGTGCCGAGCTTGATGGTCCGCGTGGCCGAGGCGATGTAGGCCAGCCAGATCAGGGGATCCGGGATCGGAAAGTCCTCGAGGCCTGAGCCCATGCGCCCGGTCGGGGAGTACGGATAGCGGGACTGATAGCCGTGCGGCACCACCACGTGCTCGACCGTCCAGATCGAGTCGAAACCCGCCGCCTCGGCCGCCTGGGCCAGCTCCACCGCGGCGGCACCGTTCGCGTAGCGTCCAAGGCTCGCGTAGCGGAGTCCGAATTTCATCGCCATCTCCAACCTCAGCCGGCTACCACCCGAGCCTGGTAGCGGCGATAGCAGCGCACGGCATTTTCCCAGAAGAGCTTACGTCGGACCCCCTCCGAGAGCGACCAGCCAAGCACGACCTCGACCGACTTGGGAAACCAGCTTTCCGAGTGCGGATAGTCGGTCGCGAACATGAGGGTGTTCTCACCGAGCGCCTCGATCGCGTGGCGCAGCGACTGCTCGCCCTCATGGATCTGGATGCTCTGGTGATACTGTGGTCCGCGGATGTACTCGCTCGGCTTGCGGGCCAGCGGCGGCAACGCGTGCCGGCACATCTCGGCCAGTTCGTCGAGGCGCGCGCCCCACGATGCCAGCCAGCCGTGCCCGCACTCGAGGGGGGCCAGGCGCAGCTCCGGGTAACGATCCAGGACACCGGCGCCGATGAGGGCCGCCATGTTGCGCTGGGCGTTCCAGACGTGGCTGGCCGAACGCTGCAGGAAGACGTTGTTCCACGTGTCCCACACGCCCGGTGGATACGGCACGGTCATGGTGAACGTGTGGATGATGATCGTCAGGTCGTATTCTTGGGCCGCCGCCCAGATAGGCTCCCAGTCGGGGTCGTCCAGTGACATCTCCGGCGGGCAGATCGGGAAGATCCCGACCGGCCAGTCCTCCTTGCCGCAGCGGTGCACCTCCGCCACCGAGCCTGGCACGTCTCGCCCGGAGGCGAGGATGACGCTGGTCAGTCGATCCGGATAGGGAGCGCAATAGTCATTCAGGAACCGGTGATAGGCCTCGTACATGGCCAGCTCGAGCTTGACGTCGTCCAGGGCACAGAATGCCGGCACCCCTCCCGAGGGCAGGACCATGTTCACATCGATGCCCTCGATGTCCATGTCACGGACGCGCGCGTGAGGGTCGAAGCTGACGCGCTCGCTGGGAAACGGGGGACCCTGCCAGCGCACATCCCAGGGCGTACCGCCGTCCTTCAAACCGCGGGTAATGGCGCTTGGGGCCGACACTCGCTCTCTCGAGCCGAGGCGGCGGTCGAGCGTCGGCCGCTTGCCGACTTGATAGCGAGACATTCCGCCCTTGGCCGGAGCCCGCCCAACGGCCGAGCCGGCCGCCGCGAGCCGGGCGCGATCACGGTCCGACAGATAGGCCTCGATAGGTTCGACCGGCTCGATTAGGTGCGTATCGGCGTCGAACACGCGATATCCCGCGCGGGCCATAGGCGTGCCTCCTTCGATTGTGGGGGGCCTCGAGAGGACCCCGCCCTCTCCTCGGGAACAACTGCGTCATGGTACTTGTTACTTCGGGTGCATCTGCGACGCGGCCACGATAACATGGGGCATCTCCTTGGCTCGGCAAGGAGCAAGAAAGATTGACAGGCGCGCCACACCCTGGTACGGTCCGCCGCGTCGAGCGCGAGAATCGCCCGAACTCGCTTCCCGGATCCCCTCCCTTCATGACGCGCCGCGCTGGAGGTGGCCCTGTCGAAGCCAGCGGGTATCGTTCACGGCCCGGGAGGAGAGAGCATGGCTCGGACCCCAGGACCGCTCAGATCGCCGAGGCTCGTGGCCCCCGGCTCGACGTCCCCTCACTGGCAGTCGTCCCCCAACAATCGGAGGTTTTGACACATGGAACTGTCCCGCTGTTACCGGAGGCTCTCCGCAGTCTTGGCCTTGACGCTCCTGGGCACCTCGGTCGTCGTGGCTATGCCGGCCGCGGCTCAGGCGCCGGAAACCCCACGCCGGGGAGGCGTATTGCTGGCCGTCATCGGGGCCGACCCGCCAAGCCTCGACCCCCATCAGGAAAGCACCTTCGCCAACATCCAGCTGGTGGCGCCGCTCTACAACCTGCTCTTACAAATCGATCCCTACAACTATCCGAAGATCATCGGCGACGTGGCCACCGACTGGAAGATGTCCCCGGATGGGCTGACGTACACCTTCAAGCTCCGCCCGGGCATTCGATTCCACGACGGCTCGCCGTTGACGGCCGCCGACGTCAAGGCCACCTACGACAAGATCGTCTCCCCGCCGGAGGGGGTCATCAGTGTGCGGAAGGCGGCGTACTCGGCGATCGACCGGATCGAGGCCCCCGATCCCACGACCGTAGTCTTCAAGCTCAAGTTCCCGTCGGCCTCGCTGCTGAGCAATCTGGCTTCCCCCTGGAACGTCATCTTTCCCAAGAAGTATCTCGACAAGGATCCCAACTACTTCAAGACGAACGTGGTGGGCTCCGGACCCTTCAAGTTCAAGAGCTACACGCGCGGTTCCACGTTCGAGGGTGAGCGCAATCCCGACTACTTCATCAAGGACCGGCCCTATCTCGACGGGTACAAGTTCTACATCAGCCCCGAGACGTCCGTGCGGGCGGCCGCCATCCGGTCCGGCCGCGCCTACATCGAGTTTCGCGACTTGCCCAACGCCGAGGTCGACGCGATCAAGAAGCAGCTTGGCGACAAGATCGTCGTCCAGCAAACCCCGATGGTCGGTCAGTTCGGGATGCACATCAACAACACCATAAAGCCCTTCACCGACATTCGAGTGCGCAAGGCCGTCACCCTCGGCTTCGACCGCTACACGGCCGGCAAGGTCCTCTATACCCTCACCGGGCTTCGGGATCCCGGCGCCATGATGCGTCCGGGCACCGAGTGGGCGATGCCGCCCGCAGAGCTGGAAAAGTTGCCGGGCTTCGGACGGGACGCCGAGAAGAGCCGGGCCGAGGCCAAGCGGCTCCTGGCCGAAGCCGGCTATCCCAACGGCTTTAAGGTCGTGCTGAAGAACCGCAACGTGAAGCTTCCGTACCAGGATCTGGCCGTGTTCGTCATTCAGGAGTGGCGGAAGATCGGGATCGAGGCCGAGAACCGGCCGGTGGAGACGGCCGCCTGGTTCGCGGATCTGGCGTCGGCGAACTTCGAGCTGATGATCGGTCCCACCGTCGAGTACATGGACGACCCCGATCTGTTCCTCAATCGCTACACCACGGGGGCCTCCCAAAACTACGGGCGCTCCTCCGATCCCGTCGTGGACGATCTGTTCTCTCGGCAGGCCCGGGCTCTCGACCCCGCCGAGCGCAAGAAGCTGGTCATGCAGCTGCAGCAGCGCGTGATCGAGAACGCCTACTACATGCCGGGCCTGTGGTGGACGCGGAACGTGGTGCACTGGGCCAAGGTAAAGAACTACGTGGCGCCGCCCAGTCACTACACCAATCAGAAGCTCCAGGACGTGTGGCTATCGGAGAACTGACGTCTTCGGGTAATTACGAGTTACGACGGTCAAGGGGACAAATCGGGTAAAGATCGGCGCGTTGGCGGCTCCTCAGGAAGCCGAGGGAGGGTCAAGGGATGCGACACCACCGCGTACTCTTCAGTGTCCTCGCGCTCGCTGTCCTGATCGGATCCCTGGTGGCGACGGTTCCCGTCGCCAGCCAGACGGCGGAAACCCCGCGCCGGGGGGGTGTGCTGCTGGCGGTCATCGGCGCTGACGCGCCGAGCCTCGACCCGCACCAGGAGAGCACCTTCGCGACCCTCTACCCGGTGGCCCCGCTCTACAGCACGCTCTTGCAGATCGATCCCTACAGTTACCCGAACGTCATCGGCGACGCGGCCAGCGAGTGGACGATCTCGCCCGACGGCTTGACGTACACGTTCAAGCTCCGCCCCGGCATCCGGTTCCACGATGGCTCGCCGTTGACGGCCGCCGACGTGAAGGCCACCTACGACAAGATCGTCTTCCCTCCCGAGGGCGTCCGCAGCCCCCGGAAGATCTACTATGCGGCGGTGGCGGGCATCGAGGCTCCAGATCCGAGCACCGTCGTGTTCAAGCTCAAGTTCGCGTCGGCCTCCCTGCTGCCGAACCTCGGCTCGCCGTGGAACGTGATCTATCCGAAGAAGTACCTGGACAAGGACCCGAACTACTTCAAGAACAACGTCGTGGGCTCCGGCCCCTTCAAGTTCAAGAGCTACACGCGCGGATCCAACTTCGAGGGCGAGCGAAACCCCGACTACTTCGTCAAGGACCGGCCGTACCTCAACGGGTACAAGTTCTACGTCAGCACGGAGACCTCCGTGCGGGCGGCGGCGATCCGCTCCGGCCGTGCCTATATCGAGTTCCGCGACACGCCCAACTCGGAGATGGAGGCGATCAAGAAACACCTCGGCGACAAGGTCGTCGTCCAGCAGGCGGCCAACATCATCCAGTTCGGCATCGCGATAAACAATACCGTGAAGCCGTTCAACGACGTGCGCGTCCGCAAGGCCCTCACCCTGGGGCTCGATCGCTACACGGCGAGCAAGGTGCTGTACGGGATCACGGGCCTCCGGGATGTTGGGGCCATGACCCGTCCAGGCACGGAGTGGGCGATGCCGCCGGCCGAGCTCGAGAAGTTGCCGGGCTTCTGGCGGGACGCTGACAGGAGCCGGGCGGAGGCCAAGCGGCTTCTGGCGGAGGCAGGGTACCCCAATGGTTTCAAGGTGGTCCTGAAGAACCGAAACATCAAGCTTCCCTACCAGGACTGGGCAGTATTCGCGATCCAGGAGTGGAAGAAGATCGGGATCGAGGCCGAGAACCGGCCGCTGGAGACGGCGACCTGGTTCGCGGATGGGCGCGACCAGGGGAACTTCGAGTTGATCATCTCGCCGGCCGGCGGCACCCTCGACGATCCCGATCAGTTGCTGAATCAGTATGTCACGGGGTCCCCTAACAACTGGGGCCGCTTCTCAAATCCCGCGGTCGACGACCTGTTTTCGCGGCAGGCTCGAACGCTCGACCCGGCCGAGCGCAAGAAGCTGGTCATCGAGCTCCAGAAGGTCGTGCTGGAGAACGCCTACTACATGCCGGGCCTGTGGTGGACTCGGAACGTCGTGCACTGGGCCAAGGTGAAGAACTATGTGGCTCCCCCGAGCCAGTTCGCCAACCAGAAGCTCCAGGATGTCTGGCTGTCGGAGGACTGAGACGTCTCGGGTGACCAGACGGAAGCGCGTTCGTTGTCCCTTCATGTCTGCCCCAACACATGGGAGGTGTCAGATGGCGGCAAGAAGACGTCACCGGGCGCTGTTGACCGTTGTCGCGCTCGCTGTCCTGGTCGGCTCCGTGATGGCGGCGGTCGCGGTCGATGCAGCGGAGACGCCGCGTCGAGGAGGCGTCCTCCTGGCCGTCATCGGCGCCGACGCGCCGAGCCTCGACCCGCACCAGGAAAGCACCTTCGCCACCATGCAGCCGGTCGCCCCGCTCTACAGTACGCTCTTGCAGATCGATCCCTACAGCTACCCGAGCATCATCGGTGACGTGGCCAGTGAGTGGACGATCTCGCCCGACGGGCTGACCTACACGTTCAAGATCCGTCCCGGCATCCGGTTCCACGACGGCTCGCCGCTGACGGCCGCCGACGTCAAAGCCACCTACGACAAGATCATCTTTCCGCCGACCGGGGTCCGCAGTATCCGTCAGTCCTTTTACTCGGCGGTGGCGAGCGTCGAGGCTCGCGATCCGAGCACGGTGGTGTTCAAGCTCAAGTCCCCGTCCGCCTCGCTCCTATCCGGCCTGGCCTCACCGTGGAACGTCATCTTCCCGAAGAAGTACCTCGACAAGGATCCGAACTACTTCAAGAACAACGTCGTGGGTTCCGGGCCGTTCAAGTTCAAGAGCTACACGCGCGGCTCGACGTTCGAAGGGGAGCGGAACCCGGACTACTTCGTCAAGGACCGTCCGTACCTGGACGGCTACAAGTTCTTTGTCAGCACGGAGACCTCCGTGCGGGCAGCGGCCATCCGGTCCGGCCGCGCCTACATCGAGTTCCGCGACCTTCCCAACTCGGAGGTGGAAGCGATCAAAAAGCAGCTGGGCGACAAGGTCGTCGTCCAGACGACGCCCTTCGTCATCCAGTTCGGCATCGCCATCAACAACACCGTGAAGCCGTTCACCGATGTTCGCGTCCGCAAGGCCCTCACCCTCGGCATCGACCGCTACACGGGGGGCAAGGTGCTCTACAACCTCACGGGCCTCAAAGACCCCGGGGCCCACACGCGTCCGGGCACGGAGTGGGCCATCCCGCCCGCGGAGCTCGAGAAGTTCCCGGGCTTCTGGCGGGACGCCGAGAAGAGCCGGGCCGAGGCCAAGCGCCTCCTGGCCGAGGCGGGCTATCCCAACGGCTTCAAGGTCGTGCTCAAGAACAGAAACATCAAGCTGCCCTACCAGGACTGGGCGGTGTACGTCATCCAGGAATGGCGCAAGATCGGGATCGAGGCCGAGCATCGGCCGCTGGAGACCGCGACCTGGTACGCGGACGGACGGGACCAGGGGAACTTCGAGCTGATGATCTTCCCGGCCGGCGCCTACATCGACGATCCCGATCAGCTCCTGTATCAGTACATCACAGGATCCCCCCAGAACTGGGGCCGCTTCTCCAATCCCGCCATCGACGATCTGTACTCGCGGCAGTCCCGGGCGCTCGACCCGGCCGAGCGCCGGAAGCTGGTCATCGAGATGCAGAAGCTCATTCTCGACAACGCCTACCACATGCCGGGGCTCTGGTGGTCGCGCAACGTCGTACACTGGGCCAAGGTGAAGAACTGGATCGCTCCGCCCAGTCACTTCACCAACCAAAAGCTCCAGGACGTCTGGCTGTCCGAGGATTGAGCGGAGGAGGGTGAGGGCAGCATGCGCACGTACATCGCCAAGCGGTTGCTCCTGATCATCCCCACCCTGCTCGGGGCGGCCACCCTGGTGTTCCTGATCATGCGCGTGATCCCGGGCGACGTGGCCCTCCTCATCTTGGGCGGGGACCAGGGCCAGATCGATCAAAAGCAGCTCGACGCCATGCGACGGCAGCTCGGGCTGGATCAGCCGCTGCTGGTGCAGTTCGGGACGTGGCTGTGGGGGGTGGTGCGCTTCGACTTCGGCAAATCGCTGTGGACGGGACAGCCGGTGACCGAAGAGTTGCTCATTCGACTTCCGCTATCCCTCCAGCTCGCGTTCATGGCCACCATGGTCTCGGTGATGATCTCGATTCCCCTCGGCATGCTGGCCGCCGTCCGCCAGGACAGCTGGGTGGACTACCTCATCCGGGTGATCAGCATCGGCGGCCTCGCCATCCCGGGCTTCTGGGTGGGGATCCTCTGCATTCTGTTCCTCGTGATCTTCTTCGGCTGGGGACCGCCGCTGGAGTTCACCCCTCTCTGGGTCAACCCCTGGGCAAATTTCCAGATAATGGTCTGGCCCGTGCTCACCGTCGGCTATCGGTACGCCGCGGTGACCACCCGCATGACGCGTTCGACCGTCCTCGAGGTACTGCGGGAGGACTACATCCGCACCGCCTGGGCGAAGGGCTTGCAGGGACGGGCCGTCGTCATCCGTCATGCCCTCAAGAACTCGATGCTTCCGGTGATCACGTTGATCGGGACGGAGTTCGCGTTTCTCATCGGCGGTCTGGTTGTCACCGAGACCGTGTTCACCTTGAACGGCGTGGGGCGCTTCGTGGTGGACGCGGTCGCCCACCGGGACTACCCGGTCGTGCAGGCCCTCATCTTTCTGATCGCGTTCAGCTTCGTGATCGTGAACCTCCTCGTCGACCTGACCTACGCGTGGTTCGATCCACGCATCCGCTACCGATAGCGATGGCGACCAACGTCGAGCTGAGCCACGCCGCGGCCACGCCGCGCCTAGCGCCGCGTCTCTCCTTCGCCGAAGCGATCATTAAGTTCGCCCGTACGAAGCCGATCGGGGCAGCGGGGGCCTTGATCATCGTGCTCATGATGGTCGTGGCTGCCCTCGCGGAGGTGCTGGCGCCGTTCGACCCCTATCGCGCCGACTACGGGTTGCAGTTCGCGAGGCCAAGCTTCGAGCACTGGTTCGGCACCGACGAGTTCGGGCGCGACATCATGAGCCGGATCATCTACGGGGCCCGGATCGCCCTCTTCGTCGGTTTTACCGCGTCGTTCATGGGATGCACGATCGGCGGCCTGTTGGGCGTGATCAGCGCGTACTGGGGTGGGAAGGTGGATCTCTTCCTCGAGCGCCTGATGGACATCCTGTTGGCCTTTCCGCAGTTGATCCTTGCCCTCGCCATCGCCTCCATCCTGGGTCCGGCCGTCCAGAACGTGGTCATCGCAATCTCCATTCCCATTATCCCGCGCGCGGCGCGGGTGGTGCGGGCTAGCGCCCTGTCGGTCAAGGAGAACGTGTACGTGGAGGCCGTGAACGCGCTCGGCGCCTCCAGGCCCCGCGTGGTTCTCCAGCACATCGTCCCCAACGTCATGGCGCCCTATATCATCCTTCTGACCGCGCAGCTCGGAGCCGCCATCCTGGCCGAGGCCGCCCTGAGCTATCTCGGTCTGGGCGCGGCTGAGCCGACGCCGTCGTGGGGCCTGATGCTCTCGGGTTCGGCCCTCTCCTACGCCGAGAAGGCTCCGTGGATCGCCCTCTTCCCGGGCATCGCCATCAGCCTCGGAGTGTTCGGCTTCAATCTCTTTGGCGATTCCCTGCGGGACGCGCTCGACCCCAAGTTGCGTAAGAGCTGAGGCGGTCGCTCCCCGACCCCCCGTCGGCTCCTTCGTTCAGTGACGGAGCGGCCTGCGCCGGCCGGCTGGCGACGCAACGTCTGGGCGTTGGCCCTCGTCGTGTTCGTCGCCTTCGTGGGCTTTCAGTCCTTCGCGCCGTTCTTGCCGCTCTACGTCCGCGAGCTGGGCGTGGCCGATCCGGGCCGGGTCGCGCTGTGGTCCGGTCTGATTGCGGCGGTGACACCCGCTGTCTCCGGCCTGCTTGGTCCGCTCTTCGGTCGCCTCGCCGATCGCTTCGGCCGCAAGGCGATGCTCATCCGCTCCCTTGTGGCGTTCGTCGTCATCATGTCCGCCATGGGGCTGGTCACCTCGGTGGAGCAGCTCTTCGTGGCGCGACTGCTGATGGGCTTCTTCGCCGGCTTCACTCCGATGGCCATGGCGCTCGCCAGCGTGTCGGCCCCTCGCGAGAAAGTGCCGGAGGCGATCGGTCTGGTGCAGTCCGCGCAGCTGCTGAGCGTCGCCATCGGGCCTGCGGCGGGCGGCTACCTCGCGACGCGCTTCGGGATCCGCTCGGCCCTGTTCGCGACCGCTGGCCTGTGTGCGCTGGCCCTGATCGGGTTGATCGTGCTGTTCAAGGAACTCGCGCCGGGGCCGTCGAGGCAGACATCGGCACGCCTGCCTCTCCGGCAAGTCTTCGACTATCCCCACTTCACGCTTGTGCTTACGCTACTCCTGGTCGCACAGTTCGTCGATCGGAGCCTCGCCCTGCTCGTTCCCCTTCGCGTCGCCCATCTGCCCGGCGTGGAGGCGGTCGCCGCCACCTCCGGCCTCATCATCTCGGTCGCCGCCGTGGCCGCTACCGTCTCGGCCAACCTGGTGGCACGCCTGGCGCACGGTATCCCCTCCGCACACCTGCTGATGATCGCCTTCTTCGTCGGCGGCCCTCTGTGCGGGGCCATGGCTCTCGCCGACGGCTGGGTGTCGCTGCTTGTGCTCCGTACCCTCGTGGGCCTCTGTCTGGGCGGGGCGATCACCCTGGCTTATGCGCTGGGTGGCCAGATCGTGCCCAGTGACAATCGGGGAGCTGCGTTCGGCTGGCTCGCCATGGGTGTCCAGGTAGGAAGCGCCATCAGTCCTCTGGCCACGGGGGCCCTGGCCGCCGCCAGCCTCCCGGGCGCCTTCCTCTTCGACGGCGGCCTCGCCTGGATTGCGGCCGCCCTGCTGGCGTTCGGCGCCCGCGAACTCCGGTCCCGCTGATCATTGCTGAGGGTCTGACCGGCCGGATGGTGCTCCAGAAGCGCTCGCCGTTGACTCGCGCCGATGCGGCGAGCTAACTCATCCTCGCTCCTTGGCCGCCTGGAGGAGTTGGCGCGCGCAGGAGGCCAGGAGGGCTCGATCGCGTGGATAGGTCAGCTCGCGTGCGGCGTCGACCAGCGACAGCCAGCGCACGGCGTCAATCTCGTGCTGAGGGGCGGCCACGCCGTCGATCGCTTCCATGGCCCAGTAGCGGACAGTCTTCGTCCGTCCGCGCTGATCGAGGTACTGCACCGTGCCGATCTCCACTCCGAGCGTGCAGGAGAGGCTCGTCTCCTCCTGCACCTCGCGCACCGCGCACGCTTCCTCGGTTTCCCCCGGCTCGACCTTGCCCTTGGGAAGCGTCCAGTCCTCACGCCCTGCTCGATGCACGAGCAGAACGTCGACCTCCCCACCTGCTGTGCGGCGCCACACGAGACCTCCGGCGGCACGTACCACTTCCATCACGTCCATGCCTTTCGGCCGCGGTTCTCCACCTGCGGCCAGAAGGCCTGGAAGGCGGCGCGGGCCGCCTCCCGACGCGCCCGTTGCCGCTCCACGAGGCGCCCGGCCACGAACCCCACCCGTCGGCCTCGGGCGCCCGCGAAGAGCTCGCGCAGGCGTGCCTCGGCCACGGCCGCGTCCTGGTGCTCGCCCAGGATGTCCTGGAGCTTCTTGGCCTTGCCGACGAAGCGCTCGGCGGGGCGGCCTTCTACCGGCACCGCCAGCTCCGCCGCGTGGCGCGCGCGCTTGGCCTTGATGCGGATGGCATGAAGGTCGGTGTCGCTCGGCGCCTCGGGCAAGGCCTTCACCGCCTTGCGTAGCTTGCGGAACTCGCTGGCGGCGAGCTCACGCAGCGACACGTCGGTCACCGTCGAGGGCGGTGACGCGATCAGCGCTGCTACCTGGTCCAGCAGGGCGAAGTACCGCGGGCTATCGAGCACGGTCAGCAGTGTCTGGCCCGCCCGCTCCCGCTCGTGGTCGAGCCAGCGCAGTAACCGCTGGCCGCCCCGCCGCTCCGGGGGATCGAGGGTGGCCAGCTCCTTCGTCAAATACTCTCGCAGGACGTCGAGATCGCGCCGGCCGCCCAGCGCCGTGTTCAGCCAGGCCAGCTCCTCGCGAAGCGCTTCACTCCCTCCGGGCTCCAGCAAGGGGCGACTTGCTCTCAAGATGGCGCGGAGCCTCCTCACCCCCGCCCGCAGCTGATGTAACTCCTCGGGATCCCGGCCGAGCCGGGTGCCCGGGTCGTGGGCCCGGACAGCATCCAGTTGCGTCCGCAACATGGCCAGCACGTGGTCGAGGGGCGACGCCGTCGGCCCGAGCGGCTTGCCGTCGGAAGAATAGTCCAGGCCAAGGACCCGGAAGACCTTGGGGCGGCCGTCACCATCCGTGGCGCCCGCGGCGCGGAGCATGGCACCGAGGTGCTCGAGCGACCGCTCGTCTCCGCCGACCAGCTCAACCTCGACTTCCCGGAAGCGCTGGGTTACGCGCCGATCCTCGAAGACCGACACCGAGTCGAGCACGACCTCCGCCACCGGTCCCCGGAGATCCCGGACCAACACACCGGAACGACGGGTGAGGAGCGTGGCGATGGGCGTCAGGGTAGCCCCGCGGATATACACGCTGAGCAGGCGAAGCAGCTCAAGCGGAATGACGGTGGGCTGACCGAGTAGCTCGAGCTCCATCCGGGCGGCGCCCCGGGGGAGCTTGACCTGCCAGCGATGCTGCCGCTTCTCCGTGCGGCGGCGGACGGTGACACCCTGCCGGGCCAGTCGATGGTCGGAGGTGTCGTAGTAGACGGAGACGAACATACGGCGAGGGAGGGGCTCGCCGGGCAGCTTGGGCAGACGGAAGCGCAGACCGACGTCGAGCTTCAGCTCCCGCTCCAAGGTCTCCTTCATCGCCAACGCGTGGCAGTATGGAACCGTGCGCGCCGTGCTTCAAGGCCCCGAAAACAGTGCTATCCTCGCCGACGTCTTGACGAGCGAACCCGAGCGCGACCTGAGAGTGCGCATCCTGGCGGAGCTTCCGGCGGCGGCGCAGGCCATGCACCCCTGGCGGCTGGTGCTGGGCATTCCCCTGCTCGTACTCATCGTGGGCGGCACGGTGGCGGTGGTGCGGCTGCCCCTTCCCTGGTACGCTGCCCTCCCGGTCTCCGTGAGCGTGGGGATCCTCTACGCAAGCCTCTTCTTCTTCGGGCACGAGGTGGGCCACGGGGCGATCATCCGCTCTCGGCGCGGACAGACGGCCGTGCTCTACGTCACCTGCCTGATCTATTGCCTGTCGCCTCACCTCTGGCAGCTCTGGCACAATCACGCGCATCACGGCCATACGAATGAACCCGACCGTGACCCCGACAGCTTCGGAACCGTGGAGAGCTTTCGGCGCAACCCCGTCAGCCAGGCCCTGGCTCGCTTCACCCCGGGATCGGGGCACTGGCTAAGCGTCTTCTTTCTGCCGACATTCTTCACCACCCAGTCCCACTATGTCCTCTGGCTGAACAGCTTCTCCGAGGAGTTCCGGCGGCTCGATCGGAGGCGGGCCAAGCTAGAAAGCGCCGCTATGGCCGCCTTCTGGGTCATGGTGGGGGTGTGGGCGGGGCCGGGGGGAGTCGTGCTCGCCGTCGTGGTCCCGATGCTGACGGTCAATTGCGTGATGATGTCGTACGTGGTGACCAACCACATGCTCCGGCCTCTCGTCACTCGGCCGCACGCGCTCGAGACCACTATGAGCGTGACCACCAGCAAGGTGCTCGATCTGCTCTTCTTCAATTTCAGCCATCATGTCGAGCATCACCTCTTCCCCTCCATGAGTCCCCGCTACTATCCCCTCGTGCGCCGAAGTCTGCGTCGCCTCGCCGCGGATCGATACCTGGCGCCCCCCCACTGGCGGGCCCTGCGCCTCGTCTTTGGCACGCCGCGCCTGTATGCCGACTTTTGCACGCTGGTCGACCCGCACGGGGGCTCTCGGGTCAGCACGGCGATGGTGGAAGCGGCGCTACGGGGGCGGGGCCGGGAAGGGGGCCGAGGGTGACGACCCGAGATCTCCTGCACCGGATCCTGTCCCGGATCCCAGACGCGTCCTTCACCGTGTGCTACTGGGACGGCACGCGGGTCCTCTACGGCACCAGCGCTCCCGAGTTCGCGCTCCATCTGCGGAGCGAACGGGTCGCCCGTGACCTGCTCGGCAATCTCAACATGGGCTTCGGCGAAGCCTACATGTCGGGAGCCATCGAGGTGGAGGGAAACCTCCAGCGCCTGCTGCGGCTGATGTTCGTGGGAGGGGCTGACATCACCGGTCTCGGCCGGCGCGAAAAACTGCAGCTCGCCTTGGCCGCCTGGCGTCAGCGCGGGTCCCTGGCCCAGGCTCGCCAGAACGTCGGGATGCATTACGATCTCGGCAACGACTTCTTCAAGCTCTGGCTCGGGAACGACATGGCCTACTCCTGCGCGTACTTTCGTCGGCCAGGGGACGACCTCGATACCGCCCAAACCCAGAAGTTCCAGCACATCTGCGCGAAGCTCCGCCTGCGCCCGGGAGACCGGCTCCTCGACATCGGATGCGGCTGGGGCGGCTTCCTGGTGCACGCCGCCCGTCACCACGGCATCCAGGGTATGGGGGTGACCCTGAGTGCGGCCCAGAAGGAAGCGGCCGGCCAGCGAGTGGCCGCCCACGGCCTGAGCGACCGCGTGAGCATCCGGCTCGCGGACTACCGGGAGCTTTCCGAAAACGGCGCCTTTGACCGGATCGTCAGCATCGGGATGTTCGAGCATGTGGGTCGGCGCAACATCCCCGAGTACGTCCGGCATACGCGCCGACTGCTCAGAGCGGACGGGCTCGGCGTGCTCCACACGATCGGGCGACGGGTGGCGGCGCCCGCCAACCCCTGGCTCGCCAAGTACATCTTCCCGGGGGCCTACTTTCCTACCCTGGCCGACCTGGCCACCCCCCTCGGTCAGCAGGGCCTGCACGTGACCGACGTCGAGGTGTGGCGCCTGCAGTACGCGCTGACCCTGGACCGCTGGATCGAGGCGTACGAGGCAAACGTCGACACCGTGCGCGCCATGTACGGTGAGCCGTTCACCCGCATGTGGAGGCTGTACTTGAATAGCTGCGCGGCTGGCTTTCGTTATGGAGATTTCTGTGTGTGGCAGGTTCAGTTCACGGGGCAGCTGGACAACGATTTCCCTCTCACCCGAGACTATCTCTATCGTTAGGTGACTGCTGAGCCGGCCGTGAATCAGTGCCCGCGGTGTCACACGGTGAACCCACCGTCCTCGCTCTCGTGTGGTGGATGTGGGGCCGCCCTCGCGCTGCCCTGCCCGAGCTGTACGCACGCGAATATCCCGGGAAGCCGATTTTGCAATCAGTGCGGCCAGCGGCTGGAATCAGCCCCCGCACCCACGCGACCCGCGCCCTCGACCTACACGCCCAGATATCTGGCCGAGAAGGTTCTCACTCTGCGCGGCGCCCTCGAGGGCGAGCGGAAGCAGGTGACGGTGCTGTTCGTCGACATCGTGGATTCTTCGAGGCTGGCCGAGCGTCTCGACCTCGAGGTCGTCCACGAGCTCATGGACCGGGTGCTCAGACTCATGGCCGAAGCCGTGCATCGCTACCAGGGCACGGTGAATCAGTTCCTGGGGGACGGGCTGATGGCGCTCTTTGGAGCGCCCATCGCCCTCGAGGATCACGCCGTCCGCGCCACCCACGCCGCCCTGGCCATCCAGGAGACGGTGGAGGCCTACAGCCGGAAATTCGCCGAGGAGCATGGGATGGAGCTCCGACTGCGACTGGGACTCAACAGCGGACCCGTGGTGGTCGGCAAGATCGGCGACGACCTCCGCATGGACTACACCGCCGTCGGCGACACCACCAATCTCGCCGATCGCATGCAGGAGCTGGCGGAGCCGGGCGCCATTCTCATGACCGAGGCGACGCACCGGCTGGTGGCCGGCTACGTGAAGAGCGAGCCGCTCGGATCGATCACCCTCAAAGGGCGGCGGGAACCGGTCTCGGTCTTCCGGTTGACGGGACGCCGGCGGCGGCGAACCCGTCTCGAGGTGAGCGTCGAGGCCGGACTGACCGATCTCGTCGATCGGACGCGCGAGCTGCAAGTTTTGCGCGACTCCTTCGCCAGGGCCAAGGAGGGGCGCGGGCAGGTCGTCGCCCTGGTGGGCGAGCCCGGCGTGGGAAAGTCACGCCTGTTGCACGAATTCCGGCGCTTGCTCGAGGACGAACGGCTGATCTGGCTCGAGGGCCACTGCGTGGCCTTCGGGCAGGCCACGCCCTATCTGCCCATCCTCGACATGTGCCGCGCCAACTTCCAGATCGAGGATGGTGATATCCCTTTTCAAATCGAGGCAAAACTCCGCCAGGGGGTCCGCGGCATCGATCCCGGGCTGGAACGCATCCTTCCCTACCTGCGCGAGCTGTTTGGCCTGGCCGAGGACGAGTCCCTCAAGCACCTCGATCCCAAAGAACGGCGACGGCAGATGTTCGAGGCCATCCGGACCTTGACCCTGGCCGGTGGGCAACGTCGGGTCCAGGTCTTCGTGTTCGAGGATCTTCAGTGGATCGACCAGACGTCCGAGGAGTATCTCGATTTCGTCGTGCAAAGCCTGGCGGCCATCCCGGCCCTGCTCCTGACCACGCACCGGCCGGGCGCGACCATTCGGTGGGCCGACAAGGCGTACTTCACCAGGCTCGACCTCGAGCTCTTCGGCGACGACGAGATGCAGACCCTGGTCGGGCGCGTGCTTGGTGGGGGCCCGGCCCCGCCTGATGTCGTTCGCGTGATTCAGGAGAAGGCCGAGGGAAATCCTCTCTTCGTGGAGGAGATCACCAGATCGCTGCGCGAACGGGGCGTGTTGGTCGAGCGCGCAGGGGCACACGTCTGGTCCGCGCACACCACCGTCAGTGTTCCCGGGTCCATCAAGGATATCGTCAACGCGCGCCTCGATCATCTGCCGGAGTCTGTCAAGCGGACGCTGCAGATGGCGGCGGTGATTGGCCGCCAATTCGGGGTCGACCTCCTGACCCAGGTGGCGGAAGACCAACACGAGGTTCCCCATCACCTGGAGATTCTCAAGCGGCTCGAGCTCATTCGCGAGACCCGCGCGTTTCCCGAGCTGGAGTACGCGTTCAAGCATGCGCTCATCCAGGACGTGGCGTACGAGAGCCTCCTCGGTGCCCGCCGCCAGGAGCTGCACGAGGCGGTCGGACGGGCCATCGAGCGGCTGTACGCCGACCGCCTGGACGAGCAGGCGCCGCTGCTCGCCCACCATTACGGCCGCAGTGTGCACCCCGACCGGATGATCGACTGGGCACTGCTGGCCGGAGATCGCGCGGCGCGCCTGTACGCCAACGCGGAGGCCACCCTCTACTACGAGCAGGCGCTGGTGGGGGCCCGCACGCTGGGGACTCCGGGCAAGCCGGCGGCAGAGATCGACGCCGTGGTCCGATTGGCGGCGGTGGGCGCAACCCATCGCGAGGTGATCGAGCGGGACTGGGCCAACCTGGAGCGAGCCCGCACGCTGGCCGAAGAGCTCGGCGACGCGACGCGCCGTGCGCACGTGCTCTACTGGCTCGGGAGAATCGACTACGTCCGGGGACGCCCCGCTGCCGCCCTTGACTATGCCCGGCGAAGCCTGGAAATCGCGGAGAAGCTGCAGGACGCGCGCTTGGCGGCCTTGCCCGTGAACCTGATGGGGCGAATCTACTGGCAACAGTCGGACTTCGCGCGGGCCGGCCAACTGCTGGGGCGCAGCGCCGAGCAGATGCGTGACCTCGGCAACAAGACGGAGGAGTCCACCGCTGCCGGCTTCGCCGGGGTCGCCCTTGCGTACCTCGGTGACTTCGAGCAGGCCATGGAGTATGTCACGCGGGGCGTCCAGGTGGCCGTGGCGATCCAGAATCCCTTCGCCGAAGCCTCCGCGCGCCTCTCTCGAGGAGTCACGCATGGCGAACGGGGCGACTGGTCGCGGGCCTTCGCCGATTTCGAGCAGGCGCAGGACATCGCAGCGCGGGTGGGCGACGCCTTTCGGCTCTACCTGGTGAAGCTCTTCGCGGGCCGAAGCCACAGCCTGGCTGGGCATCCGGAGCGAGCGCGTGTGCTCCTCGAGGAGAGCGCCGCCGTGGCCGGCCAGATCGGCTCCACCTTCGCCTTGGCCTGGCAGAAGAGCTTTCTGGCTCAGGCCCTGCTCGCCCTCGGCGCGCTCGGGGACGTCCTCGCCCTGTGCCGGGAGACCATTCGATTGGCGGAAGAGACCGGCGATCGGTTTCCCGCCGCCTGTGCCCAGCGGACGCTGGGCGAGGCCCTCTTTCGTCAAGATCCAGCGACGCCAGAGAGGGCCGAGGTCGCCATCGAGGAAGCCATTCGCATTCATCGGCAGATCGGCGCCCGACCCGAGCTGGCGCGCACCCTCGTGAGCCATGCCAACCTGCTTGCGGCCACAGGACGGCCGGAGGAAGCGCAGGCTCGCCTGGCCCAGGCGAGGACGATGTTCGAGGCGATGCGGATGATGGCGGACCTGGAGCGAGTTCCGCACGCGCTGTAGGCGCGGGCGACGGGCCGAGCTGGCTTCACTCGGTACAATGACGAGCATGCACCTGCTTCGCTCGCGGGTTCCTGCCGTGCTCCTGACCATCCTCCTTCTCGCGGTGGCGCCCGCCGCTCCCGCGTCCTCGGTCCGCCCTCCAGCCGAGTGGATCCTCGACCAGGTCAGGCTGCTCTCCTCTCCCGAGATGGACGGGCGGGGCTCGGGAACCCCGGGTAATGATCAGGCAGCCGCCCACATCAGCCGCGTATTCGGGGAGGCGGGCCTCGTCCCGGGTGGAGATGGCGGCAGCTTCATGCAAGTTTTCTCCCTCCCAGCCGACACGCGGTCCGGCCCTCCCGCCCAGACGGCCAACGTGATCGGCGTTCTGCCGGGGCGCGATGTCCGGTTGCGGCGCGAAGCTATCGTGGTGGGCGCGCACTACGATCATCTGGGGAGAGGAGGGCGCCCGGGGCTGTCCCTCGACCGCGCGGCCGCCGTCCATCACGGCGCCGACGACAACGCGTCCGGAACAGCCGTCATGCTCGCGCTCGCCCGGGCGTTCGCGGCCACGGGCGAGAGCGCGCGCACGCTGGTCTTCGTCGCGTTCTCTGGAGAGGAGATGGGCCTGCTCGGCTCCAAACACTACCGCAAGAACCCGGCCTGGCCCCTCGAGCAGACCGTCCTCATGCTGAACCTGGATATGGTCGGGCGGCTCCGCCACCAGCGCCTATTCGTGGGCGGCGTGGACAGCGGAACGGATCTGCGCGCCGTGCTCACCGAGGCGGCCCGTGGCCTTCCGCTCAGTCTAACGCTGCGCGGCGACCCTTGGGCTCCCTCCGACCACTCGACCTTCTACCGGGCGGGCCGACCCGTCCTCTTCCTCTTCACGGGCATCCACGAGGATTATCACCGCCCGACCGATACCTGGGACAAGATCAACGCGCCGGGTCTGGCCACGGTTTTCACGCTGGCGGCGCGGGTGCTCAGCGCGCTCGCCACCACCGAGTCTCCGCCTCAGTACGTGAAACTCGAAGCCCCCCCCGACCACCGCGTTTTCTTCGGGATCGTGCCCGAATTCGCCGATGCCCCCCGCTCCGGCGTCCGGGTCGGCAACGTGAGGCCGGGCAGCCCCGCCGACACGTCCGGCGTGCGCACCGGCGACTTGATCGTGAGGTTCGCTGGGGTGGAGGTGAAGACGTTCGAAGATCTCGCGCTGGCCATCCGGAGCCGCCGGGCAGGCGAGCGGATCGACCTGCACATCGTGCGCGACGGCCGCGAGCGCCGCGTGGAGGCCATCTTGGCGGAACCTCACTGAGGTGGAGGTCCCCGACGTCCTCCTGGGCGGCTCACGGCCGCCGGGCGGTCACACCGCCGCCGTGCACATGATTTCGACGAGGTACTTGGGCGAGGCCAGGCGCGCTTCGACGGTCGCCCGGGCCGGCGTGTTGGCGGGATCGATCCAGGCATCCCAGGCCGCATTCATGTCGTTGTAGAGAGCCATGCTGGCCACGTACACGGTGGCCGAGAGCAGCTTGGATTTGTGGCTCCCCACCGCCGCCAGCGTGTCGTCGATCTTCTTGAGGATCTGTTCCGTCTGTCCCTTGGCGTCGGCCGCCGGGTCTCCGGCCACCATGCCGGCCAGATAGACGGTGCTGCCGTGAACGACGGCCTGACTGAGACGGGGTCCGACACCGTGACGCTTGACGCTCATGTCTATCTCCTTCTCGAGACTGCGTGTGAGAGCACGCTACGGGATTCTACGCCGATGGCGACCCGGCTACACTCCCCTCCGCCGGGCGGCCGACCCCCAGTTCCGCGCGCACGATTTCCACACCCCCCACGAGGGCGGCCAGCTTTTGCTTCACCACCCAGCGCGGGGTTTCCCAAAAGCCGCAGTCCGGGTTGAGCCACAGCTTGTCGGGCGCGATGTGCGTGAGCAGGGCACGCACACGCTCCGCCACGTCCGCCGGCGTCTCGGCCTTGAAGGCCTTGACGTCGATGACCCCCGCCCCCAATTCCTTGTCCTTCGGAAAATCCCGCCAGCTTTCGGCGACCTCCCGCCCGCGATTGGCGAACTCCAACACGATCTGCGAGACGTGCAGGTCGTGCAGGGTGGGAAGGACGTTCCGGTAGTCCCGCACGGCGCTAAAGGGACGGCCGTAGAGGTTGCCAAAGCAGATATGGACGGCAATCTTGGCGTCAATGCCCTCCACCGCGCGGTTGAGGCCCTTGGCGATCTGGGGCACCGTCCCCCCATACATGCCGTGGTGCGGTTCGTCGATCTGAATGAAGTGGGCGCCCACCGCCACCAGGGCCTTGCATTCGGCATTGACGAGAGCAACGAGGTCGGCGAGCAGCGTGTCCTTGTCGCGATAGCCGCCCCCCAGCCTGAGCGGCACCATCAGCGTGTACGGTCCAGGGACGGTGGCCTTGAGCGGCCTGTCCGTGAGAGCGCGGGCCAGCGTGAACTCGTCGACGATGCCGAGTCCGTGGGGCGCCGAGATTTTTTCGATGACCTCGAAGGGGGTGTTGGTGTCCCACAGTGGCTGCCCGAGCTGACGAGGAGCGGGGAGGGCACGAATACCCTTGATGGATTCGTAGAAGCCGATGATGAAGCGCACACGTCCCATCTCACCGGTGGTCAGGACGTCGATGCCGGCGCGCTCCTGATCGAGCAATGCGACCTGGGTGGCATCCTCCATCAGCTCCCGCAGGTCGACCGGACCCAGGCGCCCTTGGGTCATCGCCTCCCGGGCCAACCAGACCCAGCCCGGCAGTCCGTGGCTTCCCACGACGGACGTCGGCAAGAGGGTGCCGGGCGGCACGAGAGCCGCCTTCGTGTGGCTCACGGGTCGACAGGCGGGTTTGCTGAGCGACGGCGGCGCCCGCGGCCACGTCGGCGGCGGGACGGGGCAGGCGCCTCGGATGGCGACGACCCCGGCGGCGGGACCGGAGACGGCGAAGCCGGTGGCAGGGGTTCGCCGAGTGGCACGACCTCGAACCGGACGCGCGATTCACCCAGGGGCCGCCCGCCATCCTGCCGACGATCCTCCCGTCGGGGGTGTCGCTCCGGCTTCCTTTCCTCCCGTGAGGGTGGCGCCTCCGACCTGTGATCGGCGCGCGGGGCGGGCGCGGGCGGGCGCGGGCTCTCACGGCGTTCTCGGCGTTCGCCGGGTTTCCCCGGACGGCCCCGGCCGCCGTCGCGCCGCCCGCGGGCATCCAGACGGGCGCGCCGTTCCTCGGCGTAGCGGCGTCGCTCCTCGGCCGTGGGCTTGATCTCCTCGGCGAACTGATCGTCCTCCGCCCACATCACCGGGATCTTCTGCCCGAGGAACTTCTCGATGGCCTCGAGATTCAGGGCGCTCGCCTCGTCCACCAGGCTGATGGCCTTGCCCGCCGCGCCCGCCCGGGCGGTACGGCCGATGCGGTGCAGGTAGTCCTCCGGATCCTGCGGGAGGTCCCAGTTGATCACGTGGCTGACCGCCTCGATGTGCAGGCCGCGCGAAGCGACGTCGGAGGCGACCAGCACGGGCAGCTGGCCCTCCTTGAAGTCGTTGAGGATCCTGAGCCGCCGTCTCTGCTCGACGTCGCCCGTCAGGGCACGCGCCTGCCAGCCATTACGGGTGAGACGATCTTCGAGCTTCCTCGCTTCCTCGCGGGTGTTGCTGAAGATGAGAATCCGCTCCCCGCCCTCGCGTCGCAGGATCCCGAGGAGCAGGCTGAACTTCTCCTCCCGCCCCGCGTGGTAGAGCACCTGCTCCACGCTGTCGACGGTCTTCTGCTCGGGCGTGATGGTGATCTGGGCGGGGTTGTTCATGAACTCCCACGTCAGCTCCAGCACGCGGAAGGAAAGCGTGGCCGAGAAGAGGAACGACTGACGTTTCTCGGGAGGCGGCAGCCGACGCAGAATGAAACGCAGGTCGGCGATGAACCCCATGTCGAACATCCGATCCGCCTCGTCGACGACCAGCACCTCCACCCGCCGCGGCGACCACACGTGCTGCTTCATGTAGTCGATGAGGCGTCCGGGAGTCCCCACCAGCACGTCGCAGCCGGCGGCGAGCGCGTCCCGCTGCTTGTTGTAGTCGATGCCCCCGTACACGGCCAGGATTCTGAGGGGCGTGAAGGCGCCCAGAATCCGCGCATCCGCCTCGATCTGCACGACCAGCTCCCGGGTCGGAGCGATCACCAGCATGCGCGGGGCGGTGCCCGCGCCCGGGGCCGGGGGGGGGGATTGCAGCAGACGCGTGAAGCCGGCGATGAGGAAGGCGGCCGTTTTGCCGGTTCCCGTCTGTGATTGGCCGGCGACGTCTTTGCCTTTGAGGGCAAGGGGGAGCGCGGCCTCTTGGATGGGCGTGGTGACGACGAAACCCGCCTGCCGAATGCCCTGCATGATCGGCTCCGGAATGTCCAGGGCTCCGAAGTCGATCATGGCTGAGGCGTCGCCTGGTCCACGGGGCTCGCGGGCGCCGGGGCCGACGCCGGCGCTTCCGACGGGGGCTGGCCGTTCGACGACCCTGGCGCGGGCTTGGTGGGCCGCCGGCCGAAGAGCCGAGCGGAAAGAATACCGACCTCGTAGAGCAGAATGAGGGGACCCGCCATCAGCGTCTGATTGAAGACGTCAGGGGTCGGGGTCAGGACGGCGCTCACGATGAACGCGCCCAGGATGGCGTACTTGCGATTCTTGGCCAGCGTCTGCGTCGTCACCACCCCCATGCGGGCCAGCAGAGTGATCAGAAGCGGCAGCTCGAAGACGGCGCCGAAGGCGAGGGTGAACTTCAGGAGAAAATCCACGTGGTTCTGCAGGGTGATCATGGGGGTCAGCCCCGGCCGCGCATAGCTCAGGAGAAAATTCAGGGCGAAGGGGGTTACCACCAGCAGCGAGAAGGCCCCGCCCCCGATGAACATGAGCGAGCCCACGAGAATGAAGGGCACCGCGTACTTCTTCTCCGTCGGGTGCAGGCCCGGCTCCACGAAGCGCCACACCTGCCAGAGGATGCCGGGGGAAGCCACGAACAGTGCCGTGATCAGGGCCACCTTCATCTGGACCCAGAAGGCTTCGGTGGGCGAGGTGAAGATCAGCGTGTAGCCCATCTTCTTGATGGGCCGCGCCAGATAGTCGACGATTCGGTCGGCGAAGGGAAAGGTGACCAGGAGCCCGACGAGCACTGCCAGCAGACTGCGCACGATCCGCGTCCGCAGCTCGCCGAGGTGCTCCATGAACGACATCCGGCCCTCGGGATCGGCGGCCGGCGCGCTGCGCTTGAAGGGAATCACGCCGATCCTACCAGCGCGTCACGAAGTGGCGGAGGGCGCCGACACCGTGCCCGACCTGAAATCCCTCCCGAATGGCGGCCGTCACGTAGGCCTTGGCCTCGCGCACGGCCTGGGTCAGCGGCCGCCCGCGAGCAAGGCCGGCGGCGATGGCCGAGGACAAAGTACACCCCGTTCCGTGCGTCGACGTCGACTCGATCCGTGGCGCCGGAAAACGAGTCAGCGTGCGTCCGTCCCACAAGAGATCGGTGGCGGAGTCCTTGAGGTGACCGCCCTTGACCAGCACGTGACGCGGCCCGCGGGCGGCAATGCGCCGGGCCGCTTCTTCCATCTCCGCCTCGTCGCTCACCGCCATCTCGGCCAGGGCCGCCGCCTCGTGAAGATTGGGCGTCACCACCTCGGCCAGAGGCAGTAGCTCGACCACGAGGGCGTGCCGGGCGTCGGGCTCGAGCAACGGGTCGCCCGACTTGGCGATCATCACGGGGTCCAGCACGACGCAAGCCTGCCGGTGGGCACGCAATCGATCGGCCACCGCCCGCACAATGGCGGCGGTGGACAACATCCCGATCTTCACCGCATCGGCGCCGAAGTCGTCGAGAACGACATCGATCTGCCTGGCCACGAAGGGAGGATCGACGTTAACGACACCGTGAACGCCCAGGGAGTTCTGCGCGGTAAGGGCGGTGAGCACGGACATGCCGAAGACCTGGAAGGCCGAGAACGTCTTCAGATCCGCCTGGATGCCGGCGCCGCCGCCGGAATCCGACCCGGCGATGGTCAGCGCTTTGGGAACGGCCATACGAAGGGCCAGTATACGCGGCCGGCGTCACCTCCGCACTCGGGCCTAGCGAGGCCGGCCCCGGCCGGCGTCATCGACGCCGGGCAACGACGTCCGGAAGGTGTCACAGTCCTGGATGCGGCCGGTGGCGAGGCCACGCTTGAACCAGGCCACCCGCTGCTGGGCTGACCCGTGCGTCCACCGCTCGGGATTGACCTGGCCGGTCGTACGCTTTTGAATTCGATCGTCCCCCACGGCGGCCGCCGCCCCCAGCCCCTCCTCGAGGTCGCCCTCTTCGAGAAGATCGCGCTCGCCCGAAGAGCGGGCCCACATCCCGGCCAGGCAATCGGCTTGCAATTCGAGCCGGACCGACAGCGCGTTGGCGACATCGGGTCGCGCCTGCTGGCTCTGGCGGATCTTGTCGGAGATCCCCAGCAGGTTCTGCACGTGGTGGCCCACCTCATGCGCGATCACGTACGCCTGCGCGAAGTCGCCGGGCGCTCCGAAGCGTTGCCGCAAGTCCCTGTAGAAGCCGAGGTCGACGTACACCTTGCCATCGAGCGGGCAGTAGAAGGGGCCCATGGCCGCCTCGGCGAAACCGCAGTCGGAGCGGACGGCGTCGGTGAACAGCACCAGCTTCGCACGCTGGTACTCCCGTCCAGATCTCCGAAATTCCCGCGTCCACATGTTCTGGACGTCGTCGAGCACGAAGGACACGAAGTCAACAAGTTCTTCCTGGTCGGTGGGCTTCACCGGGGGCAGAGGCGCCATCCCCGGGGCGGGGGCCGTTGGTGCCCCTGAGTCCTCCAGGACCGCAAAGAAGTTCTGGCCGAAGACGAGGCTCAGCACCAGCAGAATCACGACCCCGCCCAGCCCGATGCCCATCCCCCCACCCGGAATCCGTGAGCCGAATCCGCCTCCGGGAGAGGTTCCGCGCCGATCCTCGACGTCCTCGCTCTGCCCGCCTCGCCTCCAGCGCATGGCCACCTCCCTCTCGCGCCCCAGCGCTTTACTGAGCACGCCAGCCCATCTATCGTGCATCATCTGGGAGGGCTCCGGGGAGGTGACGTCGTGAGCATCGTGCGCGAGTTCGAATCGGCCTTCAACAGGGGCGACCTGGCGGCCCTCCTCCGCTGCTTCACCGATGGCGCGACCTACGTGGACACCTTCTACGGCAGCCACACCGGTCAGGGCAGGCTCCGGGCGATGTTCGAGCGCATGTTCCATGAAGGTCAGGGGTATCGGTGGCACATGGAGCGCATTGTCGAATCGGAGGCGCTCGCCGCCGCCGAGTGGACGTTCAGTTACACGGTGACCGACGCCGTGCCCCGGAGCGCCGGCTGTCTTGTTCGCTTCCCCGGGACGAGCATCTTTGAGCTGGAGGGCGGCCGTATCGCGAGCTATCGCGAGTATTTCGACATGGGGGCCGCGCTCCTCCAGCTCGGCTTCACGGCAGAGTCGATGGCCAAGGTCGTGCGCCGACACCGCCAGAATCCCGTCTCATGACCATCCTCGAGACCCTCAATGAGACGCTGCGGGCGGCCATCAAGGACAAGGACATCGGTACGGCCAATGTCGTCCGCATGATCAAGACCAAGTTAAGCGAGCGGACCACCGCCAAGGGATTCTCAGGGGCGGTGGACGACACGCTACTCCTGGACGTCATTGGCGCGTATCGCAAGCAGCTACAGAAGGCTCTCGGGGAGTTCGAAAAGGTCGGCCAGCGGGGTGTCGAGCAGGCGACCCAACTTCGCGACGAGATCGCCTTCTGCGAGCGCTATCTGCCGAAGTCGATGGACGTGGAAGCGTTGCGCACGCTCGTGGGTGAGCGCCTGCGCGCGCTGGGCATCACCGATGCCAAAGGGGTGGGCCGCGTGGTCGGTGACGTCATGAAGACACACAAGGGGCAGGTCGAAGCGGGCGACGTCAAGCGCATCGCAGACGAGCTGCTCGCCGCGCCTCCCGATGGCTGAGACGGCGGACGTCGTCATCGTGGGCGCCGGCATCATGGGCGCCAGCACGGCCTATCACCTGGCGCGACGCCGGTTGGGAAGGGTCGTGGTTCTCGAGCGCGACACGGTCTGCTCCGGCTCCACGGCGTTGGCCAGCGGCGGCATCCGCCACCAGTACGCCAACCGGATCGGAATCGAGCTGACCATCCGGAGTATCGTGACCTACGAGCGCTTCGCGGAGGAGTTCGGGGTGGACCCGCAGTTTCGCCAGCACGGCTATCTGCTCCTGGTCACCACCGGCGAGGAGCAGACGGTGGCCGAGCGCAGCGTGGCGCTTCAGCGGAGCCTCGGGGTGGAGGTGCTGACCCTGACCCCCGAGGAGACCCAGGCGCGCTTTCCCTATCTGCACACGCGCGACCTTCGGGCCGCTACGTTCTCACCGCGCGACGGTTATGCCGATCCCTACCTCTGCACCACGGCCATCGCCGCCCGGGCTCGGGAGCTAGGGGTCAGCCTGCGGCAACATCATGAGGTCGTCGGCGTGGTGCGGGAAGGGCCACGGGTGACGGGCGTGCTGACGGCGCACGGTTCCATCGAGGCGCCCCTCGTGGTCATCGCGGCCGGTACGTGGTCGGGGATGGTGGGCCGCCTCGCGGGTGTGGAGATCCCCATCGCTCCCCGCCGACGTCACAAGTTCATCACCGCCCCCTTCCCGACCGAGAAGATCCCCCGCGTGACCCCGTTCATCATTGACCCGCACCTTGGCATCTCCCTGCGACGGGAAGGCGACGGCATCCTGCTCGGCATCGGCCGCGCCGGTGAGGCCAGCACCTTCGGCACTGACGTGGACTGGAGCCTCACCGCACCGCTGGTGGAGCGCGCCGTCCATCGCGCGCCGGCCCTGGTCGAGGCACGGCTCATGCGAGGCTGGGCCGGACTCTACGAGATGACGCCGGATCAGACGGGGATCCTGAGCGCCGTCGCCGGCGTGGACGGCCTCTTCGTGATCGCCGGCTTCAGCGGTCACGGCTTCATGCACGGGCCGATCGCCGGTGAGCTCATGGCCGAGCTGATCGCCGACGGTCACGCGAGCACCCTCGATATCTCCGCCCTCAGGCTAGACCGTTTCACCCGGGGCGAGACCGCCGTCGAATCCCTCACCTTCGTTTGATCGCTCCGGCCCGCTTGACACCGCGCCCCGCTCTTCCTAAGCTCGCGCCACCTCACACGCGGAGGGTGTCATGAAACCGTCCCGCTTCGAGTACATGGCCCCGCGAGCCGAGGAGGACGCGCTTGCCCTGCTTGGTGAGCACGGAGAACGGGCCAAGCTTCTGGCGGGCGGGCAAAGTCTGATTCCGCTCATGAACTTTCGCCTCGCCCGGCCCGAGGTCGTGATCGACATCAACCGGATCGCGAGTCTGGCCTATGTACGCGGGCAGGACGGGGGGGTTGCCATCGGCGCCCTCACCCGTCAGCACGTCCTCGAACGCGATGCGGAGGTGGTCGGGCGCGTACCCGTCCTGGCCGAGGCGTGCCACCTGATCGGCCACCTGCCGATCCGGCATCGGGGCACGGTCGGGGGAAACCTCGCCCACGCCGATCCCGCCTCCGAGCTGCCGGCGGCCATGGTTGCCCTCGGCGCCGAGATGGTCGCGGCCAGCCGGCAAGGGCGGCGCGTCATCGATGCCGAGGGCTTCTTCGCGGGCCCCCTCACGACCATCTTGAGGTCCGACGAGTTGCTGATCGAGATCCGCGTCCCGGGGCTTCCTCCGCGCACCGGCGGCGCCTTCGTGGAGATCTCGCGCCGCGCGGGCGATTACGCCCTCGTGGGCGCGACGGCCCTGGTCACTCTGGACGCGGCCGGTCGGTGCACGCGCGCGCGGATCGCACTCTGCGGGGCGGGGCCGACGCCAATCCGTGCGGCTGCCGCCGAGCAGATTCTCGGCGGTGAGCGCGTGGCAGGCTCCGCGCTGGAGGAGGCCGCCCGCCGGGCGGCCGATGCCACGTATCCCCCCTCTGACGTGCACGCCTCATCCGCGTTCCGGCGCAAGCTCGCCCGTCACGTCACGCGCGAGGCCCTGGAGACGGCGGCCCGGCGGGCGGAAGGAGCCTGAGCATGCCCGCCACCGCGTCCACAATGATCACGGTCAACGGCGTGCGTCACGAGCTCACGGTGGAGCCGCGCTGGCTCCTGGTCGATGTCCTGCGCGACACCCTCGGGCTCACCGGGACCCACATCGGGTGCGAGCATGGCGTGTGCGGCACCTGCACGGTGCTGGTGAACGGCGAAACGGTCCGGGCGTGCTTGATGTTGGCCATCGGTGCCGACGGGACCGAGGTCATGACCGTCGAGGGGCTGGGCTCGGCGGACGGCGGCCTGCATCCGCTCCAGGAAGCCTTCCGTGAAGCCCAGGGTCTCCAGTGCGGTTTCTGCACACCGGGCATGCTCATGATCGCCTACGAGCTACTCCGCGCGAACCCTGCCCCGAGCGAGGCCGAGATCCGCGAAGCCATCTCCGCCAACCTCTGCCGCTGTACCGGGTATCAGGGCATCATCGAGGCCGTGTCACTCGCCGCCGCCAGGGGCGCGGTGGCGCGGGCTGGTTGAGGAGGGACCCATGGCCGCGCCACCGCGCACCTGGATCGGCAAGGATATTCCGCGGCTCGAGGATCCGAAGCTTCTCGCGGGCCGCGCCACCTACGTCGACGATGTGCGGCTGCCGGGCATGCTGCAGGCGGCGGTCCTGCGCAGCCCGCACGCCCATGCGCGAATCGTCAGGGTCGACGCGAGCCGGGCGCGCGCGCAGGCGGGGGTGCTGGCGGTGGTCACGGGGGAGGACGCCCGCGCCATGACCAATCCCCTGCCCGCCTTCTGCGCGGAACCGGTGACCCAGTACGCGCTGGCGGTCGACAAGGTGCGCTTCGCAGGGGAGGCGGTGGCCGCGGTGGCCGCCGTCGATCGCTACACGGCCGAGGACGCGGTGGCCCTCCTCGAGGTGGAGTACGAGCCCCTGCCTGCTCTCACCGACCCGTTCGCGGCCATGCAGCCGGGCGCCCCCAAGATCCACGACACACTCCCGAGCAACCTTGTCTTCGAGAAGACGCTGTCGTTCGGCGACGTCGACGGCGACTTCGCGCGCGCCCGGCAGGTGATCCGGCGTCGGCTGCGCTGGCATCGTGCCAGCGCCCAGCCCCTGGAGACGGCGGGCGCGGTCTGTCGCTACGATCCCCTCGGCCAGCGCATGGACGTATGGTCGAACACCAACATGATCAACTTCGTGGGCTGGCTGATCGCCAACACGCTCAAGGTACCGGCGAGCAAGCTCAACCTGATCCCGATGTACGTGGGCGGGAGCTTCGGCTCCAAGCACGTGCTGGCCAAGGTGATTGCCATCGCGGGCATGCTCGCCAAGCGCGCCAACCGGCCGGTGAAGTTCATGGAGGACCGGGTCGACAACCTGCTCGCCTCCGAGAACCTCGCCTGCGACCGGTACTATGACGCGGAGCTGGCCGTGAACGATCAGGGAGAGTTCACCAGCATGCGCGTCCAGGTCGTCGACGACTATGGCGCCTACTTCCAGTTCGGCCATGGCACCCACGGCAATGCGCTGGCCCAGGTCACCGGCCCCTATCGCATCGGCAGCGTCTCCTATTCAGTTCAGTGCGTGCTGACCAACAAGTGTCAACAGGGCGTATTTCGCGGAGCCGGCTCCGACGCTGGAAACTTCTGTCTGGAGCGCCTGGTGGACGCGGCGGCCCAGGAGCTCGGCGTCGATCGGGTCGAGCTTCGCCGGCGCAACTTCATTCACGCCGCCCGCTTCCCCTTCAAGACGCCGGTCGGCAACGTGTACGACAGCGGCAACTATCCAGCCGTGCTGGATCGCGCCCTCGAGCTCGCGGGCTCGACCGAACTCGCGCGCATGCGGCAAGAGGCGCGCGCCCAGGGCCGTTACGTGGGTATCGGCCTCGCCACCGCGCAACAGCGCAGCGTGTACGGGCCCACCGAGTTCTGGTTCTGGTACGACACCCCTGGGCTCTCCAGCGCTCCCGAGAGTGTGGGGCTGAGCCTCGGCCCGACCGGCGAGTTCGTGGCGACGATGTTCTCGCCGTTCTGGGGCAACAGCCCGGAGACAGTGGTAGCCCAGGTGGCGGCCGAGGAGTTCGGGATCGATCCCGCCCAGGTCACGGTGACCTATGAGGACTCTCAGCACGGACTCCCAGGTGCCGGCCCTGGGGGCAGTCGCATGGCCGTCATGCTGACCGGGGCCACCGTGGGCGCCGCGCGCAAGCTAAAGGACAAGCTGGCGCGGATCGTGGCCCACCAGTTCGAGGCGGCACCCGAGGACGTCGTCTTTGGGGACGGCAAGGCCATGGTGCGCGGGATGCCCGACAAGTCTATGACCTACGCCGATCTCGGCCTCAAGGCGTACTGGTTCAAGTTGAACCTGCCGCCCGGGATGGAGTCCGGACTCGAGGCGCGCCACACCTACGATCACCCCTACCTCACCCTGCCCTCGGCAGACCGCAAGGACCTCGGCGCCTTCTATCCCATCATGGCCCACGGCGCTCACATTCCCGTGGTGGAAGTCAACCCCGAGACCGGTCAGGTTCGCATCCTCCGCTATGTCGCCGTGCACGATGTCGGCACCATGATCAATCCCAAGAGCCTGCGGGGCCAGATCGCGGGGGGCATCACCCAAGGCATCGGGATGGCCCTCTACGAGGAATACCGCTACGATGCCGAGGGGCAACCGCTGACGGGCAGCTTCATGGACTATCTCCTGCCCACCGCCCACGAGGTGCCTACCTTTGAGATCGGGCACGTGGAGACGCCGTCACCTTTCACCGAGTACGGCGTGAAGGGAGGGGGCGAGGGTGGGCGCATGATTGCGCCGGCCGCACTGGCCAGCGCGGTGGAGGACGCGCTAGCTCCGCTCGGCGTCCGTATCGACGAGTTGCCAATGACGCCCGAGCGGCTTGCCGATCTGGTGGAAACCGCGCGCGCCAGGCGCTGAGGGTGTCAGCTCCGTTCGACGCGCGCGACCAGTGTCACCCTGGCGCGGCCGGCCCGCCGCCCGCGAAATAGAAGACGCCTCAGACCAGCCAGCTCCACTTTCGACACGGTCTGGAACAGCTCGAACCCAGCCTTCTCGATGGCCCGCCGCGAGGCGCGATTGTCGGTGAGCACGAAGATGAGAGCCCGGTGCCGGCCTTGGGCGCGGGCGTAGGCAAGTAACTGGAACAGCATTGCCGGAAAGAGTCCCCGACCCCGCCACCCCGGTTCTGTGAACGCCTCGTAGAGATAGACCTCGTCCGGCCCGGGGACGACAAGGCGGTCGATCTCCGCCACCCACTCCGGCTGCCGGGTCAACCAGCAGTAGGCGATCACGCTGCCCCTGTAGCGAGCCACGACGCACACCTGGCCCTCGAGGATTCGCCGTTCTGCCTCCGGATGCCAGGGTCGACCAAGGGCGCCGACCGCCGGAGGCGCATCCCACACCGCCAGGTCGACGCCCGCAGGTAGGGAACCGAGGCTGACCGGCGCCGCGAGCTGTCGCTCGTACAAGCACAGAGTGCGGACGCGGATCATTCCACGGGACGGGGCGATGTCGGCAGGGGCTGGTCGCCGGCCGCCTGCTCGAGCGCCTTTCGTAGCCCGGGGCGGGCCGACGCGGGCGTGACCCTCCCCACGCCGACCCCGCCGGCCCCGGTAAAGTTGGCCAGCGACCAGGCGGCTTCAGCCAGACCGCGCAGAGCGCGAGAAAGACCCGGGGCTTTGCCCGCCACCAACCACGGCTCGAGGTGCACGTGCTTAAGCTCCAGACGCCGATCATGGCGGTGAAGCTTGGTGTCCGCGCGTCCCACCAGCTGCCCGTCGACGAGCAGAGGCAGCACGTAGTACCCGAACTTCCGCTGGGGGCCGGGCACGTACACCTCGATGCGGTAGTCGAATCCGAACAACCGCTGCACGCGCTCCCGGTGCCAGAGAAGAGAGTCAAAGGGCGACAGCAGGGTGGATCCCTGAGACCCGGTGTCTCGGCGACCGGCCGCCGCCAGCGGCGCCAGATCACGGGCAAGGGCATACCACCGGGCCCGGTCCCCCGCCACCGCCACTTCGACCACTTCCCCGGTGGCCAGCATCTCGCGCAGCGCGGTTCGCCGCTCGGTGGTGTTCGCCCGTGGGAACGTGAGATACATGCGCAAATCGGTCTCGGTGGCCGCCCCCATCGCGTGCAGAGATCGCTCGAGGTGCCAGCGACGGAAGGCAGGCGCCGCCAGCACCGGGGCGGCCAGCGCGGTGGGGAGGACGCGGTCGAGGAGATCAAATCGCTTCTGGAAATGCAGCCGCGAATGGATCGTCGTGCGCCCGCTCATCCAAAGGAAGTCGAGCGCGTGCGTCGCCGGTTTCCAGTCCCACCATCCGCGCCTGCCCCCCGGTCGCGCGTGCTGGAAGTCGGCGTTGCCGAGCGGTCCGCGATCCCGGATCGCGGCCTCCACCGTGCGCAGCAACGTCGGATTCTTGCGAAGGAACGTCGTCCAGCCCTTGTGGCGGTGCCGGTAATCGAGCATGACTCTCCGCCAGGCCGGGAAATGCGAAATCGGGACCAGACAGGCCACGTGGGCCCAGTACTCGAACAGTACCCGCCGCCCGTAGATGAGCTCATCGAGGGTGGTGCGCCGAAACGGGCCAAACCGACTCCACAGGGTCAGGTGGTGCGCACGATCCACCACGTTGATGGAGTCGAGCTGGATCCCGCCCGCATCTTCAACGAATCGGGTGAGGCTCTGCACCGTCAGCCGGCGCCGGCGGGGCCGGTCGAGGTGCTGCCGCTCGAGAAAGAGGGCGGCCACCGCCCGCCCCGAGAAAAGTGGCACGCTCAGCCGGCTACCCTCTCCGCCTGATCCCGCCCGAGAACCGGGCGCTACTTCCCGGCGGCCCGAGCGATGGCCGCGATCTTGTCGGCGAAATTCACCTGGCTGTCGTCCTGAGGGGCATAGCCGAGCTTCTGGCGCGCACTGACCAGGCTCCAGAACCGGTGCGTGTTCCCGCTGATGCCGTAGGCGATCAGAAAGGGGACGCCGTGCTCGTCGGTGATGTCCTCGGTCTCTACCATCCTGATCGCCTGCTGCACCTGATCACGCTGAGAAAGGTAGGCCCCGAGGGCCCGGTGCATGACCTTGATGTCGCCCGGCTTCACCTGGTCGATGTCGTCGTCGCGAGGGCCGCCGATCCGCCACTGGACGACCTCGAGCTTTCGACCATCGACCTGGCCCGACGCAAACACGAATCCCAGCAGCTCGTAGGCGGCCTTGGACCAGCCGTACCAGTTGTCGGAGCGGGGCGGCATCTCGGGAGTGACCATGTCGAGCTTCCCGGCCCAGACCAGCCGCTCGTAGTAGTCGGCGGCATGATTGGAGCTGACCATCACTACCCGTCGCACCCCTTCTTCGAGCGCCGTCCGGTAGACGTTGTAGGCCAAGGCCACGTTGGCGTGCTCCGCCCAGAACTTGCCGTCGCCGTTGTTCTGCCAGGTGGTGGCGTCCAGACCGGGAGCGCGAACGTACCCGCAGTGAATCACGGCGTCCGCTCCCCGGAAGTGCTGCCGATATTCGTCGCGGTCGGGCCGGGTGAGATCGCTCACGACGCAGCCCGGCACGGCCGTCCCGTCCCCGGTCGTTGCCCGCACGTCGATCGGAACCAGCTCCCAGCGCTCGCTCAGCTCCCGGAACATGCGCTGGGCGACATAGCCGGCCGCCCCCGTGAGTACGACGCGTCGTCTGGCCATGGCCCGGTTACAGGTGAACGCCCTTCATCTGAGCTTCGGGATATCGCAGGCCCGCCGCCGCCCCGGGCGGCAGCGCCTCGGCGATCCGGGCGAGATCGTCGGGTGTCAACTGGACGGCGAGCGCCCCCACGTTCTCCTCGAGGTAGGCTCGCCGCTTGGTGCCGGGGATGGGCACGATATCCTCGCCCTGGGCAAGCAGCCAGGCCAGGACCAGTTGCGCGGGGGTGGCGTGCCGCGACCGGGCAATCTCCTCGAGGCGGCGGACGAGCTTCACGTTGTGGTCGAAGTTCTGGGCCTGAAAGCGGGGATGCTGACGGCGGCGGTCGTCGGCGGCCAGGTCGCTCTCCTGCTGGATGCGCCCGGTCAGGAAACCACGGCCGAGCGGGGAGTAGGCGATGTAGGAGATCCCCAGCTCACGACAGGTCGGCAATGTCTCCTCGGCCGGGTGCCGGTACAGCAGCGAGTACTCGCTCTGTATTGCGCTGAGCGGATGGACGGCGTGGGCGCGCCGAATGGTCGCCGGAGCCGCCTCGCACAGCCCGAGGTAGCGCACCTTCCCCTCCTCGATGAGCCGCGCCATAGCCCCCACCGTGTCCTCGATAGGCACTTTGGGGTCTACCCGGTGCTGGTAATAGAGATCGATCACGTCGACCCCGAGCCGCTTGAGGCTCACGTCGCATGCACGGGCGACGTACTCGGGCCGCCCATCCACCAGGTTGCCTTTGCCATCCGGACTCTGCACCTGACCAAACTTGGTGGAGAGCACCACATGGTCGCGCCGTCCCTTGAGCGCCCGCCCCAGTAGCTCCTCGTTGTGACCCCATCCATACATGTCCGAGGAGTCGATGAAGTTCATGCCGAGATCGAGCGCCTGGTGGACGACGGCGATCGACTCGGCATCGTCGCTCTTGCCGTACGTGCCGGACATGGACATGCACCCGAGCCCGACGGCCGAGACGGTCAGATCACTGTTCCCGAGCTTGCGATAGTGCATCGAGGGTCTCCTCTCGTCCTGAACTCGTGGGCCCCACCGCGCGGGGTGAGACAGCGCCCGATTTTAGCCGAAACCGCGCCCCGGCCCTACTCGCCTTCCGAGAGGTCGCGTCTCATCTACAGGAACGGCCCGTGCGCCAAGGCGGTCGAAGTTTGGGCCGGCGTGGTCAGCGGCTGTCTTTGGCCGCACCTTGCACCGAGACGGGCCGGCTGGGCGGCCGTTCTCATGACAGCTGACTGGATTCGAAGCAGGCAGTCGGGCGGCCCCACCTGCCCTGGGCTAGGGCAGTAGGAACGCTCGGCGTTCGGCGTCCCAGAATCTCAAGCATGCAACGTGGAACCGCACCGGCCTGCTGTCCTCCCCTCCTGGACCCTCCATGAGGAGTTCGTCATTCGTGACGGTCTGCTCGCAGACGTCGCATGTCTTGCCGTTGCCGGGTCCGCCCCACATTTTCGGGATGCCACTGAGGGGCAGCCGGCCTTTGGCGAGTTTGGTCCGGATCAGGTTCTGAAGGAGGCTTGGCGTGGGCATTGGCGGATGGTATTCGCTCAGTACCGGTGTCGGTATTGCACGAAAGTACAATGCGGATCATCCGGGGGAGGGCGAACGGCCCTCGAGCCTGCCCGGCTCGATCCCTTTTCCCGGGGCCTCGATTCGCATAGACTTCGCGGAACGAGTAGCGCTGCTCGGAACTTCACCAGGTGCGGAGGACATTGACCATGTGCAGGCTGGGACTCGTGCTCGTCGCCGTTCTCACCGTTATGTCATCCGCTCCCGACGCCGGCGCTCAGGACACACCCCGCCTGGGTGGCATCCTCAAGGTGGCAACCATCGGGGAGCCACCCACCCTCGATATCCCCATGAGCACGGCCGTCATCACGTACGAGATCATGTGGCACGTCAACGAGTCGCTCTTCACCTACGACAAGGGCTTCAACCCGGTGCCGTTGCTCGCCGAGTCGCACACGGTGAGTGACAAGGGCCTGCGTCACACCATCGTTCTCCGCAAGGGTGTCAAGTTCCACAGCGGCAAGGAGATGACGGCGGCCGACGCGGTAGCGTCGCTCAAGCGCTGGGGCGCGGTGGCCTCTCTCGGTAAGCCGCTCTGGAAGAACGTGGAGAGCATCGACGCCAAGGATGCCCACACGGTGGTCATCAGCCTCAGGCAGCCGTCGGCCTCGCTGATCTTCGGGCTCAGCGAGCCGGCCGCGGCCATCTACCCGAAGGAGGTCGTCGACGCCGCCGGCGACGGCCCCCTCAAGGAGTACCCGGGCACCGGACCCTACCGGTTCGTCGAACACAAGGCCGATCGCCATCTCAAGCTCGCCCGTTTCAAGGAGTACGCCGCCCGCCCCGAGCCCCCGAGCGGCTTCGGTGGCAAGCGGACTGCCTATTTCGACGAGATCCTCTTCATCCCCGTTCCCGATACGGCGGTGCGCCTGGCCGGGGTGGAATCTGGCGAGTACCACCATGCCATGTTCGTCAAGCAGGACGCCTGGGATCGCATCAAGGCGCTGCCCCAGATCGAGGCGCGCATCGTCAAGCCTCGGGGGTGGGCCACCGGCGTCCTCAACCACAAGGCCGGTCTCATGACCAACAAGAAGATCCGCCAGGCGCTCCAGGCTGCCCTCGAGATGGAGTCCATCATGGCGGCCGGCTTCGGCTCCAAGGACTTCTATCGGCTCGACCCCGGCCTCTTCTTTCCCGAGCAGCCCTGGCACTCCACGGTCAGCGCCAACCTCTACAACCAGCGGGACAAGGACAAGGCCCGTCGGCTGCTGAAAGAGGCCGGGTACGCGAAGGAGCCGGTGCGCTGGGTCACCACCAAGGAATACGAGTTCATGTACAAGAACGCCCTGGTGGCCAAGCAGCAGATGGAGGAGGTCGGCTTCGCCGTCGACCTTCAGGTCGTCGACTGGGCGACCGTGAACAGCCGCACCCAGAAGCCCGAACTGTGGGATGTGTTCTCTACGGGGCTGGTCTTCTCGGCCGACCCCGCCAATCACATCGCGCTGCGCTGCAGCTGGAACGGTTGGTGGTGTCACGAGGAAAAGGAGCAGCTCCTGGCCGAGCTGCAGCGTGAGAGCGACGTGAAGAAGCGGAAAGCCCTCGTCGACCGCATCCAGGCCATCTTCTACGAGGATGTGGGACGGGTGAAGCTCGGCGACTATTTCACCTTGGACGTGGCGCGCCGCGAGCTTCGCGGGGACTTTCGCACCGCTCCGCGCCTCTACTTCTGGAACACCTGGCTGGCAAAATAGCGCCGACTAGGCGCCTCAAAGGGAGGCAGCCTCATGGGCTATCTGATCACCCACGTGAGAATCCTCGACGGGACGGGTCAGGACCCTTTCCCTGGATCAGTTCGGGTCGAAGGGAACCGGATCACCGAAGTCAACCCCGGGACGGGGGTCCCTGCCCCCAACGGGGCGACGGTGATCCATGGTCGAGGCGCTACTCTGATGCCCGGCCTCATCGAGTCGCACGCGCATCTGGGCCTCGCTGACGTCAGTTCCTATGAGCTGACCCGGCTCCCGGCCGAGGAGCAGATGCTCATCACCGTCCGCAACGCGCGGACCATGCTCGATTGCGGCTACACCAGCGCGTTCTCGGCGGCCGCGGCCAAGCCCCGCCTGGACGTCGTGCTTCGCCGCGAGATCGAGGCGGGCCGCGAGGTGGGCCCACGCTTTCTCGCCAACGGCCCTGAGATCACCGTGACCGGAGGTCTTGGCGACAGCAACCTGCTCCACTTGCCCCACTACGAGACGCCGACCTTTGCTTGGGTCGCCGATGGCCCTGACGCCATCCGCCGCGTGTGCCGCCTGCTCGCCCGGGAGGGCGTGGACCTCCTGAAGCTCAACCTCTCGGGCGACATCGGGACTTCGAGCTTTCCGTCTGAAGCAACGCCTATGACGGACAGCGAGGTGGCGGCGGCCATGGAGGTGGCGCGGGCTGGGAGCCTCCGGGTGTGCGCCCACTGTCGCAGCGCCGAGTCGGTCATGCTGGCTCTCCGTCACGGGATCGACGTCATCTACCACGCGAACTACGCCGACGAGCGAGCGCTCGACGCCCTCGAAGCCGCGCGCGAGCGGATCTTCGTGGGACCTGCCCTCGGCATCACCTACAACTTGAGCCAGGCTGCCGGCCAGTGGGGCGTCACCACCGAACGCGCACGGGCCTTCGAGCATGAGCTGGAGGTCTCGGTGGAAACGGTCAGCCGCCTCCGTAGGCGGGGCATTCGCGTCCTGCCCGGCGGCGACTACGGATTCGTTTTCACCCGGCATGGAACTTACGCGCGTGACCTCTGGCTGTTTGTCAAGATCCTCGGCTTCTCGCCCATGGAGACCTTGGTGGCCGCCACCCGGCTGGGCGGCGAGCTCATGGGACGGTCCGGTGAGCTCGGCCTGGTGAGGGTGGGCGCCCTCGCCGACCTCTTGCTGGTAGACGGCGATCCCCTGGCCAACATCGAGATCCTGCAGGACCGCGGCGCCTTGTGCATGATCATGAAGGACGGCGCCCTGCACAAGGCTCCATCTGCAAACCCCGTCACAACGTCATAAAAAGGAGCACGTCCATGCGAAGACCGTCGCGTCGTCACTTTCTACGGGTTGGCGGAGGAGCCGCGGCCAGTGCCGCGTCCTGGCTGGTACTGGGTCAGGCGCCTGCGCGGGCTCAGAAGCGCCAGCTGAGCATGCTGTCGTTCAACAGCTTCGTCCCCGCCTCCGACGAGGAGCTGCGTCGGCAGGCGGAGGCCTTCGGCAAGCAGGCGGGAGCCGAGGTGCGGGTAGATACCATCTCTTCCTCGCAGCTGCCGGCCAAGCTTGCCGCCGAGGCCCACGCCCAGTCGGGGCACGACATCGTGCGCACCTCCTCCGCCGATCCGTTCCTTTACGAAAATCTCCTGGTCGACGTGGGCGACGCGGTGGACAAGCTCGGCAAGCAGCACGGCGGCTGGTACGGTTTCGCGGCCGAGTCGTGCCAGACGGGGTCGGGCTGGCGCTCCGTGCCCTGGCACTGGAACTCATTCCCGGCCAACTACAACATGGCGCACTTCAGGAAAGCCGGGCTCGAGCCGCCCAAGACGTGGGCGGAGCTGCTCAAGCACGGCAAGGTCCTCAAGGCCCAGGGCAACCCGGTCGGCATCGCGGTGAGCCACAGCAACGACGCCAACACCACCTTCGCGTCTGTCCTCTGGTGCTACGGGGGCAAGGTGTTCGAGGTGGATGGCAAGACGCCCGCCATCAACTCGGACAAGACGGGCCAGGTGATCGAGTGGTACAAGGAGCTCTATAAGGACGCCATGGAGCCGGAGGTCCTCTCCTGGGACGACGCCTCCAACAACCGCTTCTTGCTCTCCGGCAAGGGCTCCTGGATCCACAACCCGATCAGCGCTTACGTGGCCGCCGTCACCGCCAAGCAGCCGATCGCCGACGACATCGGCTTTCACAATAGCCTGGCCGGGCCGGCCGGGACCCACTCGGCGCCGTCCATCTTGAGCCTCGGCATCTGGAAATTCTCCCCCAACGGGGACCTGGCCAAGGAGTTCATCCAGTTCCTGTTCCGGAAGGAAAACTACGACGCCTGGATTGTAGCCTCTAGCGCCTTCAATCATCCCCCCCTCCGGGGCCTGGCCGACCATCCCATCTGGACCAAGAACCCGAAGTTCGCCATGTTGCCCAAGGAGGCTGAATACGGGCACGCTCGGAACTGGCCAGCCAAGCCCAGCGCCGTCGGCCGCCTCATCGACGTCAATTTCATCCTCCCCGACATGGTCGCCAAGTCCCTGGCCGGGATGCCGACCCCGCGCGCCATGGCGTGGGCGGAGGATCAGGTGAAGGCAGCCGTGCAGGGCAAGTTGGAAACCAAGGGTAAGGCGTAGGCGTCGGTCAGAGCCAGCCCGCCTTGCGCAGGCGGTAGAACAGGTAGACGTCGATGGCAATCATCGAGGCGATGGCCACCGGATAGCCCAGATACCACCTGAGTTCCGGCATGTGCTCGAAGTTCATGCCATAGACCCCGGCGATCATCGTCGGCACCGCCACCAGCGCGGCATAGGCCGCCAGGCGCTTGGTCGTCTCGTTCTCCTGCAGGGCGATGAGCGACAGGTTCACGGAGAGGGCGGTGGTCACCATGTCCCGGATCGAGTCGATGGAGTGGTTGATGCGGACCAGATGGTCGTAGACGTCACGGAAGTACTCCTGCGTCCCCTGGCACACGTAGGGAACCCGGCCGCCATGCAGCTTGCCCACCGCTTCCAGGAGCGGGCCGGCCGCGTGCTTGAGGGTCGTCAGCTTCTGCTTGAGCCCGTACAGAGCCTCGATGTTGGCGCGGGCCGAATCGCCGCCGGCGAAGATCTGTTCCTCGATGCGTTCCAATTCCGTCTCGAGCGTGTCGAGCACCGGAAAGTATCGGTCGACCACGGTGTCCATGAGCGCATAGAAGACATAGCCGGCGCCGTGGCGGAGCAGGTGCGGCTCGCTCTCGCAGCGCGCGCGCACGCCGACGAACCCCTGCTCTGAGCGGTTCCTGACCGACAGCACGTAGTTGGCGCCCACGAAGATGTCGACTTCGCCCAGCCTGAGCTCTTCCTCTGCCGTCATCTCCACGGTGTGCAGCACGGCGAAGACCGAGGCGCCGTATTCCTCGATCTTCGGTCGTTCGTGCCCGTGGCGGGCGTCCTCGACGGCCAGCTCGTGCAGCCCGAACTCCTCCTGCATCTCGGCCAGCTCGGCATCGTTGGCGTTGTGGAGGGCGACCCACACGAAACAATCGGGGCGCCGGACGTGCTCGCTGATGGCTTCCTTGGCGATGTCGGCCAGCTTGCGGCCATCCTCGTAGGCAACGCAGTTCACCAGCATGGCGACTGTCCCGTCATCCCTTGAGACCGCCCGCTCCCCAGCCCGCGATGAGATAGCGCTGGATGGCCACGAAGAAGAGCAGGGCGGGGATGGTCACCATGACCCCAGCCGCCATGATGAGCCCCCAGTCCACAACCGCCATGTGAAAGAACTCGTTGATCCCGATGGCCAGGGTCTTCAGCTCATCCTTGCCGATCAGCACGAGGGCGAACAGGAAGTCGTTCCACGACACGATGAAGGTAAAGATGGCGGTGGCGATGATGCCGGGCAGGGCGAGGGGCATCACCACGAAGGCCAGTGCCTGGGCCCGGTTCGCGCCATCGATGAGGGCCGCCTGCTCCAGCTCCACGGGAATCGCCTGGAAAAAGGCCCGCAGGATCCAGAGGGCATAGGGAAGGGCAAAGGAGATGTAGGTCAAGGCCAGCCCCAGCAGAGAGTTGGTGAGGCCGAACTCCCGGGCGAGCAGGAAGAGCGGTACCAGCATGATGATGGGGGGAAACATGTAGGCAAGCAGGGTGACGCGGGCGATGAACGTGCGCCCGGGAAAGGTGTAGCGGGTCAGGCTGTAGGCACCGATCACGCCGGCCACGATGACGATGACGGTGGTCAGCGCGGACACGATGATGGTGTTCTGAAAGTACGTCCAGAAGTTCGTCTCGTAGAACAGCTTCCAGTACGCACGCAGCTCCCATTCCCGGGGGAGGAGCGTTGGCGGCGAGGCGAGCAACTCGTGGCTGGCCTTCAGGGAGGAGACCAGCATCCAGTAGAGGGGAAACGCGCAGAAGACGAAGAGGCCAATGCGCAGACTCCAGGCCGCCGCCTGCGACAGGGGCCGCCCGCGCCGCCGCCCGCTCCGTTCAGGCACTGTTGTCCTCCTCCTCCGACGGGAAGGCCACGAAGTAGATGGTCACTACCATCAGCAAGAGGGCGAACATGACATTCGACAGCGCCGCCCCCATCCCGGCCTGGTAATAGGTGAACGACCGCTGGTAGGTGAACACCGGCAGGGTGCGGATGGCCTCGCCGGCGCCCCCCCCAAAGCCGAGGAGCCAGGGCACATCGAACTTGGTGAACATCCAGATACCGCGCAGAAGCAACACGATCAGGAGCACATTCCGCAGCTGAGGCACGGTGATGTGGACGAACTGCCGAATGGCCGAGGCGCCGTCCACGCGCGCCGCGTCGTACAGCTCGGGGGGGATGGTCTGCAGCCTGGCCAGGACATTGACGAGCACGAAGGGAAAGAACGTCCACACCGAGAGGACGATCAGGACGAACATGATGGTCCCGTGGGTGAGCCACGCCTCCGGGAGACCCGGAATGTGCAGGGCGCTCAACGCGTACGGAATCACTCCGTAGAGGTCGTTCATGAGCCAGCGCCACACGAAGACCGCGATGACGGTGGGGATCATGTAGGGGAAGAGGGCCACCCCCCGCAGGAAGTCGCACCCCGGAAACCGCTGATGCAGGATGAGGGCGCCGGCGACACCAGCCACGATCTGGATGGCAGTGCTGGCTATCGCATACACGGTGGCCAGGTAGGTGCTTCGCCAGAAATCGGGATCCCCGAGGATCTGTGTGTAGTTGCCGAACCCGACCCAGGCACTGGTGGCGCGCAGGGAGTGCTTCGCGTAGAAGCCCAGCCAGACGTTGTAGGCGACGGGGAAGATGGTGAAGGCGAGAACGAGCGCCGCCGCCGGCAAGAGCAGGCCGATGCCGATCCAGGCCTGCCGCCGCCGGCGCCCGGCCTGACCGGGGGCGAGAACGAGCGTGTCGGCGCGAACGCTCATAGGCGAGGGCACGAACGCCCGAGCGCCCAGCAACCCGGAGCGTCCGCCGCCACCCTCGTCGTCCTACTTGTTCTTGGCGATGATGTCCCTCTGGATCTTCTCGTTGGCTTCTTTGGCGGCCGCGCGCGGATCCTTCCCGCGTTCCACCACCGCGCTGGCCATATCGGCCAGGATGGGGGCGGCTGCCACATCGCCGATCCAGGGGATGAGACGGTCCTGCGGATTGCACACGAGCAGCGGATGGGCCCGGCCCGACTCCACCCACTTGACCTGCGCGTCGAGCCAGGGCTTCCAGCGCTTCCGCTCCGGGAATCCCATATAGCTGCTGTCCTGGAAGTCGGCCTTGAAGATCGAGTTCAGGTGGACGGGCACCGAGTTGCAGTACTTCCGATAGTTTTCAGGCTTGAAGAAGAACTTGAGGAACTCGCGGCAGGCGGCCTTCTCGTCGGCGGGAGCGTCCGCGTAGATCACCCATGGCTCATTATCGAATTGGGTGAGGGGGGCTTTGCCCATGGGGCCGACCGTCTTCGGCCAGATCTGGAAGACGTCGGGGTTGCGCTTCTCCGGCGGCGCGTACTGATCGATGTAGCCGGCCGTGCGACCCCACATGAGGACCTGGGCGGTCTTACCCGTGGCCCACGCCGAGAGCGTCTCCAGATAGTCGTGGGAGGCCCATCCCGCGGGCATGGACGGCTTGAGTTTCTTCCAGAACTCGAGCATTCCGAGGACTTGGGGACTGTCCAAGGTCGGGTTGCCCTTGTCGTCGAAGAGACTCCCTCCGTTCGATCCCGTCCACATGTACACGTCCTCATTCATGAAGAACGGAATGCCGGACAGGGAGAGGGCGTAGTACTGCGGCGCCTTGTTGAGCTTGGGGAGATCGCGCAGCCAATCGTCCCAGGTCTTCCAGCCCTGGGGATTCACACCGGTCCCGGCCAAATAGTCGCCGCGCCCGCCAAGCATGTCCGTCCCCCAAGCATGGGTGATCCCCCAGTACTTGCCGTCGGGATACTTGATCCACTGGAGCACGGACGGGAATATCTTGTCCTCGCCGATGGCCTTCACCACGTCATCGACCGGCTCGATGAGCCCCTTCGCCCTGAAGGAAGTGACGACATAGGTCTGGGTGTGGGAAGCCGTCGGGGGGCTCTTGGCCGCCATGGCGGCCTGGAGCTTGCGATCCATGTCCCCCCAGCCCATGCCCTCGGCGCGGACCTCGATGTCTTTGTGCTGCTTCTGGAAATCGTCGACGATCGCCTTCACGGCCGCCCGCGTGGCCGGATTGGGCTCGGTGTCCCACATCGTGACCACGACTTTCTTCTGAGCGCGAGCAGGACCGGCCAGGGAACCGAGAGCGGTCGCCGCCGTGGTACTGCCCACGATAGTCAGGAACGCTCGGCGACTCAAGCCACCCTCGCCGCGCTCGGCCACCAATCGTCGAAGCCGTGAATCGTTCTGCCAACGACGTCTCATTTTGCCTTTCCCCCTTTCGCCATGCCTTATCGAACCAGGACCGTACCGGTGCGGACATCCATCGGTGGATGAACGGCGGCCAGGACGGCGCGCCAGCGCCAGTTCCAGTCTGCAGACTATAGTCAAGGGTTGGGGAGCCGACAACGAGAAAAGGGTCCCGGTAGGGGTGATGGTTTTCGACGCCTCACACCTGACGGGTGTCGCGAGAACGTACACGCTCGCTCCATCATATCGGCGGCACGAGCCCGTGGTCCATACCAGTTTTATCCATTGATCCGGTTACTTACAATCATATTTGGAGTTGATCCCCGTTCGGCTAAAATCTGGGCGCGCCGATTGCTACGCAAAGGTACGGGTTCGTGTGTCATAAGAGGAGGCAGAGATGCGTCATTTGTTGCGAGCTGCAGTGCTTGTCCCGGCGGCACTCCTGATCGCGTCAGGCTGCGCCACGAAGGACTTCGTAAAGGAGACGACGGCCAAGCAGCGGGCCGAGGTCGATCAGCGTATCGACAAGGTCGAGGGGCAGGTGGGTGAAGGTGCGCAACGGATCGGCGGCGTGGAGACCCGAGTGACGGAGCAGGGCCAGCGCGTGGAGGCGGTGGGCTCGCGTGTGGGGACACTCGAGACTTCGGTTGGCGAAGTCGGTGGCGTGGCGAAAGGCGCCCAGGAGCGTGCCAACAGCGCGATGGCGCGGGCCGACGGAGCGATGGTACGGGCCGACGAGGTGGACGGCCGCCTCACCCGACTCTGGAACAATCGGAATGCGCGCAGCCTGGTCGACACCGCCGAGGTTCGATTCGGTTTTGGCAAGGCCGACCTGAACGACGGCGCCCAGACTTCGCTTCTCGGCCTGGTGAAAGAGATGAAGGAGAACCCGCGGCTCACGGTCGAGTTGGAGGGCTACACCGATTCGGTGGGCCCAGCCGAGTATAACGTCGCCCTTAGCCAGCGCAGGGTCGATGCCGTCCGGCGGTTCCTCGTGCAGCAGGGCATCGAGCAGACCCGCATCCACGCCATCGGCCTCGGTCCTCTCTCCGATCGCAGCCTGCCCGCGGAGCAGAAGCGCCGGGTGACGGTCAAGCTCGTCGCCCTGGCGGATTGAATTGATTTGTTGGGGGGCCTCGAAAGGGCCCCCCAAACCCCCCGAACGTTCGCGGTGCCCCGGGTTCCCCGGGGCACCACTCTACCTCGCCACCTCCGTGCCCCAGGGTGGGGTTTGGGCGCCCGCAATCGGGCATGGGCTCCCGCGTTGTGTTCGTGCTAGGGTCTGCCCATGAACCTAATCGTGGCGATCATCGTGGGCGGAGTTGTCGGCTGGATCGCAAGCCTCATCATGAAGACGAATGCCCAGATGGGCATCATCGCCAACATCGTGGTGGGAATCGTCGGATCGGCGCTCGGGCACTGGCTGGCGGGGGCGATCGGGCTCGGCACCTACGGTGCTATCGCCCGCGTCATCGTCTCCGTCCTGGGAGCGGTGATCCTCATCGCCATCCTCAAGGGGGTCGGTCTCTTCCGCTGACGTCGTCGCGATGAGCTGGCGTGTCGGCGTCGACATCGGCGGTACCTTCACTGACGTTGTCCTCGCCGACCAGGGCGGAGGCCACCTCGCCGTGACCAAGGTCTCTACCACGCCGCGAGATTTTGCACGCGGCGTTCTGGATGCTCTCGGAACGGCCATGCGAACGCATAGCCTGGGCTCCGCTGACGTGAGCTTCCTCGGCCACGCCACGACGGTGGTGACGAATGCCTTGCTGGAAGGCACCGGGGCTCGTACCGCCCTCATCACCACCCGTGGGTTCCGCGACGTGCTCGAGCTGCGCCGTTCAGCCCGGGCCGCTCTTTACGATCTCTTCCAGAACGCCCCTGCCGTGCTTGTCCCACGGCACCACCGTCTGGAGGTGACCGAGCGGGTGGACGCCCAGGGCGCCATCGTGGAGCCTCTGCGCCTGTCAGACGTGGACGAGGCCATCACCTTCATCAAGCGCCACGACATCGAGGCGGTGGCCGTTTGCTTGCTCTTCTCGTTCCTGAATGACGCGCACGAGCGGGCGATCGGCGATCGCCTGCGGGCCGCCCTCCCCGACGTAGCCGTCTTCCTGTCGAGCGAGATCCTCCCCGAACTCCGGGAGTTCGAACGGACAAGCACCACGGCGGTCTGCGCATACGTGGCTCCCGTCCTCACCTCCTATCTCGGCCGGCTCGAGTCGGCTGTCACCGGCATGGGGCTGCCTTCGCCGTATGTCATGGGATCGAGCGGCGGTCTCTTCACGGTCAGTGAGGGACTCCGCATGCCGGCCATGGCCGTGGAGTCCGGCCCGGCCGCGGGTGTCATCGCGACGGCGCTCCTCGGGCGGCAGCTTGGTTTGTCTGACATGATCTCGTTCGACATGGGCGGCACGACGGCGAAGGTGAGCCTCATCGAGGGCGGCCAGATCAAGACAACGTCCGAGTATGAGGTCGGAGGTAGCGCCCACGTTCGGCGCTGGTTGCATGGCACCGGCCACCCCATCCGCCTTCCGGTGATCGACCTGGCCGAGGTCAGCGCCGGAGGCGGCAGCATTGCCTGGATCGATCCCGGCGGGGCTCTCCGGGTGGGCCCGCGCAGCGCAGGGGCCGAACCCGGTCCGGCCTGTTACGGCCGAGGTGGCGCGGATCCCACCGTCACCGACGCCGATCTCGTGCTTGGTTATCTGAACCCGACGGCCCTGCTGGGCGGCGAACTGCCGGTCCGTCTCGACCTCGCGCACGCCGCCATCGAGACGCAGGTCGGCCGTCCCCTCGGCCTGGATGCGATAGAGGCCGCTGCCGCCGTGACGGACGTCGTCAACGCCGGCATGGCCGCCGCTCTGCGCATCGTGTCCGTCGAGCGGGGTTACGACCCGCGCGAGTTCACCCTGGTGGCCTTCGGCGGCGGCGGCCCCGTCCACGCGGTGCGTCTGGCTCAGGAGCTGAACATCCGACAGGTGCTGGTGCCCCCAGTTCCCGGCGGGTTCTCCGCACTGGGGCTGGTGGCCAGCGACCTCAGACGTGACTATGCGCGCACGTTCTACACGCCTCTGGATGACGCCCAGCCGGCGGAGATCGGGACTGTTTACGACGTGATGGAAGCCTCGGCGCGCCAGATGCTCACCCGGGCCGGCGTACCGCCGGCCCGGTGGGAGATCACCAGAGCCGCCGATCTTCGTTATCGCCGTCAGGCCTACGAGTTGACGCTCCCTGTGGCGGCCGGACCGATTGCCGTCACGACCCTTGGAAAGCTCGCCGCCGATTTCCACGAGAGGCATCGGATGACCTACGGCCACGCCAGTCCCCAGGAGCCCGTGCAGCTCGTCAATTTGCGCGTGGCCGCCGTCGGGCGCCTCGATGGTCTCGACCTCGGGCGAGAATCGCTCTCGACGCGTTCCGCGGGACCGGAGGCCATCTCCCGAATGGCATACTTCAGGGAGACCGGCGTCGCCCCTTGCGAGGTTCTCCCGCGTACGGGCCTGACGCTCGGGACCGAGCGACAGGGACCGATAATCGTCGAGGCCGTGGACACCACGATCGTCGTGCCGCCCGGGTGGCGGTTGCGTGCCGACGCTGGGGGGGTTCTCGTGCTGGAGGCAGCCGGCCATGGTTGAGATCGACGCCGCCACCTTCGAGGTGGCCAAGAACGCCCTCTACGCGGCCGCCGAAGAGATGAAGGTGGTCCTCGCCAAGACCGCCTACTCGCCGCTCTTGAAGGTAGCCGGCGACTATTCATGCGGACTGTTCGACACCAGGGGCGAAATGGTCGCCCAGGGTCCGGACCTACCCATTCACCTCGGCTCGATGCCGCTCGCGGTCAAGGCCGTGATCGAGGCCACTCCGCGCTTCGCACCCGGCGATGTATTCATCCACAACGATCCTTACTTTGGGGGCAGCCATCTACCCGACGTCAACGTCGTCACGCCGGCCTTCCACGAGGACACCCTGCTGGGTTTCGCGTGCGTGCGCGCCCACTGGCCCGACATCGGCAGCGCCACCCCGGGCAGCTACGGCGCCACCACCGAAATCTATGGTGAAGGTCTGCGGCTTCCACCCGTGCGGTTGTGCACGGCCGGCGTCACGAACCAGGACGTGGAGCGCATCATCTTCGCCAACGTACGCACCCCCGAGGAGCGACGCGGGGACTTGCGGGCCCAGATGGCGGCCAACCAGCGTGGTGTCCTGCGGCTTCAGGAGCTGGCGCGCAAGCACGGTGCCGACCGCCTGCTTGCCATCATGCAGGAGGTCATGGACTACTCCGAACGTCTGATGTGCCGGATGCTCGCGGCGCTGCCGGACGGCACCGCGACCTTCGAGGATTTCTGCGATGGCGACGGCATCGTGGAGGAGGGCGACAAGGAAGACCGCACCTTCCGTATCCACCTGCAAGTGACCAAGCGGGGGGACCG